>ERZ791929.4-NODE-4-length-405184-cov-21.264222_pt1 | contig 405184 bp, 330 predicted proteins | sample MGYA00510129_ERZ791929 | MGnify/ENA primary metagenome ERZ791929 (study PRJEB30046, sample SAMN00792049) | human gut metagenome | study: EMG produced TPA metagenomics assembly of the A metagenome-wide association study of gut microbiota in type 2...
TCCAGTCGGTTCTCAATCGTAGTTGGGATATCTTGGATACACTTCCCGTCTCGCTTTTGAAATGCCGTTTGTTGGTAGCCTGTTACGCCGAGGTCTTTGACGAAGAGCTGGCAGCGGAGGCACACGCAATAATAGACGGTTGGAAGGAGCGGGAATTGACGAGGGAAGAGTTTGAGATGGTGGAGCATTTAAGGCGTTTGGAGGAAAATCCGTATCCATATGTGGATATAGTTGATTAATTTATTGTAATAATCTATTGTAGATTGTGTTCTACATGTTTTAGGTGTAATTGTGTGATTTATAACTTATGTATTTTGAACTAATTTATTGAAAGAAAATGGAAATAATAGCTCATAGAGGATTCTGGAATAAAGAGTCTGAGAAGAATACCTTAACTGCAATCAAGCGTGCTATTGATAATGGTTATGGCTTTGAAACAGATTATAGAGATAATAACGGTACAATTGTAATATCTCATAATATGCCGTTGGGTAATGAGCCTACTGCTGAGGAAATTTTCAGATTGTATCGTGATAGTGGTACGGAAAGCACCCTAGCTTTGAATATAAAAGCAGATGGCCTGCAAGAGTTATTAAAGGACATGCTAAATACATATCAGATAAAGAAATATTTTTTATTTGATATGTCTATACCTGATACAATAGATTATATTCTTGATAATATGAATATAGCTACCCGGCACTCAGAATATGAAAAAGAATTTCCTTTTTACAGTCAATCCTCTTATGTTTGGATGGATTGTTTTAAAAGTGAGTGGATTAGCTGGGGTAATTTGGAAGAGCATCTTAAAAGTGGTAAAAAAGTATGTATTGTCTCACCAGAATTGCACAGACGTCCATATAAAGAAGTTTGGAACAAGTATGCAAGTTTCAATCATGCTAACTTGATGTTATGTACAGATTTTCCTATGGAAGCTGACTTTTTTTTTAATAAATAAATAATGTAAAAATGGATAAAATTAAGGCTGTTATATTTGACATGGATGGGGTTCTTATTGATGCCAAAGAATGGCATTATGAGGCTTTGAATAAGGCTTTAAGGCTTTTTGGATTTGAAATATCTAGATATGACCATTTGGTTACATTTGATGGTTTGCCGACAGCGAAAAAACTCGAAATGATGACGGTAGAGAGGGGGCTTCCGAAAAGCTTACATCAATTGATCAATGATATGAAGCAAATATATACGATGGAGTACGTATATATGAAATGTAAGCCTCTTTTTGTTCATCAATATGCTTTATCACGCTTAAAATCGGAAGGTTTTCGTTTGGCACTGGCCTCGAATTCGGTACGGGTTACCATAGATATGATGATGGAGAAAGCAGATTTGAATCAATATTTAGATTTCTCTTTATCTAATCAAGATGTAAAAAAATCCAAACCTGATCCGGAAATTTATATTACGGCAATAAACAGGCTGGGTTTGTCTCCTGAAGAATGTCTGGTAGTGGAAGACAATCAGAATGGGGTTAAAGCAGCTTTAGCCAGTGGAGCTAATCTTCTCAAAGTAGAGACAATCAATGACGTCACCTACTCGAATATAATTAATCGTATAAATGAAATAGAGAATAATATATGAACGTAATTGCATTGATGGCTGGAGACAGTAATGACTTCAAAGAGAAAGGCTATACTTATCCTAAATATTTTTTAGAACTAGATAATAAACCTCTTGTACAGAACATTGTGGAGTCTCTTAAAAAGATAGACTGTAAAATCACTTTTATTATTCGTAAGGAAGATAATGATCAGTTCTTCTTAGGAAGTTCATTGAAGATTTTAGCACCATTTGCGGATGTCGTTTGTATTTCTGGTTCCACAAAAGGAGCTGTATGTACCACTTTGTTTGCTATTGATTCAATAAATAATGAAGATGAGGTATTGCTGATTAATGGGGATCAATTGGTGAAGTACGATATAAATGATATTATTGCTGATTTTAGAGAAAGAAACTTAGACGGCGGCATAGTTACTTTTGAGTCCGTTCATCCCAGATGGAGCTATGTTTGTTTGGACGAGCAAGGCTTGGTGGTGCAAACAAGTGAAAAACGTCCTATTTCTAATGTTGCAACAGCTGGAATTTATTATTATAAAAGGGGCTTGGATTTAGTGGAATCATGCTTTTCGGTTCTAAAAAAAGATGTTCAGCTAAATGGTAGTTATTATATAAGCTCTACTTTTAATGAATTGATATTGAGACAAAAAAAAGTAGGTGTATATAAAATTGATAAAAAGGAATATATATCGTTTGCGACGACTCAAATGTATGAAAACTATATAAACAAGAAATAAAGATGATTAATATTGTGATTCCTATGGCCGGAGCGGGTAGTCGCTTCGCACAAGCCGGTTATAAAAAGCCAAAGCCATTCATTGATGTATTAGGTAGGCCTATGATTTGTCATGTTTTGGATAACTTGAATATGCCTGATGCTAGGTTTATTCTTTTAACTCGTAAAGAGCATTTTGAGAATGAACAAGAAACTGTGAACTGGATAAAATCAAAATACAATGTCGAATTTGTGTTAATAGATAATTTGACGGAAGGAGCAGCCTGTACAGTGCTTCATGCTCATAAACTTATTGATAATAATACTCCGTTATTAATTGCTAATTCGGATCAGATAGTGGATATGAACATTGCTGAATTTATCAATGATAGTGAGAATCGAAATTTAGATGGTTCAGTGTTGTGTTTTAAAGATCATGATACAAAATGGTCTTATGCCAAAATAGATGGTGAAGGTTTAATAACTGAGATAAGAGAGAAAGTTGTTATTTCGGAATTTGCAACTGTCGGTATCTACTATTTTGCGAAAGGAGGTTTTTTTGTAAAAAATGCAATTGATATGATTATACGTAATGAACGTGTAAAAAATGAATTCTATGTTGCGCCGGTTTACAATTTTGGAATACAAGAGGGACTTAAATTCGGAATATTTAATATAAACATAAATCAAATGCATGGAATCGGCACTCCAACAGACTTAAATGTATATATTGATTTAGTGCAGAGAAATAAATGAAAACAGCGAAACTTGAGGATATGATAAAAGGTTGGTTTATAGGAAATTTTGAACCAACTCTTTTAAGAACGAACGATGTTGAAGTAGCAGTTAAGTCTTATAACAAAGGTGACTATGAAGAGAAGCATTATCATAAAATTGCTACGGAAATAACTGTTATCGTCAGTGGTAAGGTGAAGATGAACGGAATAGAATACTCCAAAGGAGATATAGTAGTTATGGAGCCCAATGAGGCGACTGATTTTGAGTGTCTAGAAAATGGTACACAGAATGTAGTTGTGAAATTACCTGGAGCAAATGATGATAAATACTGCCTGTGATTATCAGTGATAAATTGAGATGAGGACAAATAAAGCTTTAAAGAATATATTTTACTCTGTCTTTTCATACGGTTCTTTGTTTATTTTGTCCTTAATATTGCGAAAAGTATTTTTAAAATATATAGATATTGAATATTTGGGGCTTGACAGTGTGTTTGAGAATATGTTTTCTCTGATGGCACTGGTAGATGTAGGGACAGGGTCGCTAATATCATATTTACTGTATAAAGCTTTTTCGGAGAATAATAGAAGGGAAGTATCTGTTTTAATGTCAATGTACAAAAAGATGTATCTATTCATAGCTGTTGCTATGGGGATAATTAGCATCTTTTTAATCCCATTGTTGCCCATTTTAATTAAGTCCAAAGGGTTTGATTGGAACTATATTATAGTAATATATCTTATTAGAGGAATAGCTATGGTTGGTTCTTATTGCTTCTCTTATAGAAGGCTTTTATTTAAAGTTGATCAATGTGAGTATGTATGTACTAAAATTGATACAATAACTAATTATTTTAAATATTTGAGTTGGTTTATTGTAATTATTGCTACTCAAAGCTATATCGCATATTTGATTATTCAGACTATTTCTGTATTTGTTGCCAATATCATTATAGCTAGAATGTCTTATACGAAATATCCATACTCAAAAGAAGTCAAGGTTAGTATTCCTGATTTTAGGGAGAGAAATTTTTTCATGGATATGAAGAATGTATATATGTCTAAAATAGCTGGTACAATTTTTGGCAGTACTAATAGTTTGGTTTTATCTTCATCGTTAGGGGTAAAGTCTGTCGCAATGTTAGCAAATTATACATTGATATCAGAAGCTATTGCCGCTGCGTTCTCAAAGATATTTTCACCTTTGCAAGGCAGCATAGGAAACTATGTGTATTCTGAAGATAAAGCGGAAGGATTTAAACTGTTCAGAATGTTTGAATTACTTTCTTTTATTATTGGATCAACTGTTTCTATTTGTTTTGCAAATTTAATAAATCCTTTTATATCCATTTGGATAGGCGAGAAATACGTATTGTCCCTTTTCGTTGTAATATTGATATCTATGAAATTGTATATTGGTTTTGCCTCTCATTTTGTTTCGTGTTATAGGGAGGTTTTTGGCAGATTTGAAATTGATAGATTTTACAATTTGGGAGGTGCGTTGTTAAGCTTATTTGTATCGATTATGTTAGTTAATAGCTATGGTATAGCTGGGGTATATATTGGAACTATTATAGCTATGTTGGGGTTTTGGATTGGTCGTTATAAAGTTCTGAAAGAAGAATATTTTGGTAATATATCTACCGGATATATAAAAAGGCAGTTGTTGAGAATTATTGTTTTGTTTATTGGCTATTTTATAACATTTGTAATTTGTTCTTTTTTGGGGAATGGTATAATTTCTTTTATTGCTAAATTATTTGTTTGTATTTCTGTGATTAGCGTGATGAATTATATTATATACCGGAAAACAGAGGAGTTTCAACGTATGCTGTTTTATTTTAATAGAAGTAAAAATGTCATTATAAATAATTTAAATAATCATCGATGAAAATACTAAGTAGTTTTTTAAAGAACATTATTCAACATACTGTTTTTGTAAGGTATTTCTTAGACTATATCGAACGCCGATGTAATATAAACTCTGGTATGGAAAATGATTTATATCATGAAGGATGGTCATTCATAATTATAACAGATGGGAAGAATAAAAAATTGTTAAATTCTTCTATTAAAAGTATTTTAGACGAATTTGGTGAGGATCGCTATGAGATTATTGTTATTGGTCAAAATAGAGATTACCCTCAATTAAATAATAAAATTAGGTATATACCATATTATAGCTTTCCATTTTTGGCCGGTTGGATAACAATTAAAAAAAACATAGGTGCTAAAGTTGCTATTTATAATAAACTAGTAATAATGCATGATTATGTATCTCTAAATAGAGGTTGGAAAGTAGGTTTTGATGAGTTTGGCCAAGATTATGACATCTGTATGAATAGAATCAAATTGAAAAATGGGAATAGAACCAGGGATTGGTTAGTCTATGATTATCCTAACTTAGGGCCGGCTCTATTGCCATATAAGATTCAGTGTAAAAAATATCAATATATTAGTGGTACCTATTTCGTAGTGAAGAAAGACTTTTTTATTCGCAATCTGCTTGACGAAAAATTAAGATGGGGTGAAGGAGAGGACGTTGAATGGTCAAAGAGAGTAAGAGAAAAAGCTAATATAGTTTTTAATAATAATAGTTGTGTTTCTTATTTGAAAGATAAGTTACCAAATGATGCACCATACTGTGATAACTGGATAGAAAATACGATTAAATTATATGGTATGTATTCCATTAATATTAATAAAGGAAATTATGCCGAAGATATTGCCAAATATTAAGAAGTGTATAAATTAGGTTTTGCTTGTTTTATATAGAGCAAATGTAAGGTTTAAGTTGAGAAAAAAGTAAAAACTCTTTTGGCTCATCTAATTATTTGTATGAAGGTAATGATATTTGTTCTTCAAAAATAGAATTAAAATAGTGATGAAAATTGGTATTGTTCCATTTTATGATGGATTACTAAACAATAAGTTGTTTGACATAACGGACTGCAATTTAAATGCGGATAATTTGATAACTCCTTATTTTGAAATAAAGGAAAAGTTAAAGGATACTTATGATATCAATACTATTGATAAATACAGTGATTTACAGGATGTTGACTGTGTACTATTTTTCTATCTTGATTATAAACTTTTGCTCCGATGTATTAAAAACGGGGTTAAGAAGTTAGTTTATTTTGCTTGGGAACCAGAAGTGGTGGATGAAAGGCATTCTAAGAAGAACCTAAAAAAGATAGAATCGTTTTTTGACGCAATAATGACGTGGAACGATGATATTGTAGATAATATAAAATATTTTAAAATCAATTATCCGTACTTTTTTGACAAACTGATTAGCGTATGTACAATAGAGGAGTTTAATAAGAAGAAATTGTTAGTGAATATTTCAGGGAATAAGTTTTCTTCCCATAAAAGTGAATTATATTCAGAGCGCTTGAAAGTTATTCGATTTTATGAACAAGGTTGCGGAGATACTTTTGAATTATATGGAAGAGGGTGGTCAAAAGGCATGAGAACATTTAAAGGAGAATGTTTAAGGAAGAGTGATGTTTATAGAAATTTTAAGTTTGCTTTATGCTTAGAAAATATGTGTAATGTTAATGGTTATATTACGGAAAAAATATTTGATTGCTTTATCTCTGGGGTAGTACCTGTTTATTGGGGGGCAAACAATGTGTTAAACTATATTCCAAAAGAATGTTATATTGACTACCCAAAATTTAATAATATATGTGAACTGGATAATTTTTTATCTTCTATGACTTATCAGGATTATGTAAAATATATTGATAATATAAATAGGTATTTGCAAAGCTCTAAGAAAGACTTGTTTACTTCTTCCTTCTTTTGTGAGAGTATGGCAATTGTTTTGCAAAAAGAATTTTGTAAAAGAGGCAAAGCTAATATATGGAAATTAAATTATTATAGAATATACTATGTTATTAAAGGAATACTTAAAAAGGTGGATGTGGTTTAAAAAGAAAGTGAAAGTAATGCCTGGAACAATTATTAATGGAAATACTACTATTGGATTTAATAGTTATGTTGGGTACAATTGTATTATTTCATGGAGTACCATAGGGAATTATGTCTCCATTGCTAATAATGTAAATATAGGCCATGGAGAGCATTTGACGAATGATATATCTACAAATGTGTTTTTCTATAAAGATAAAAGCGTATTAACTCAACTTCCAATAGTTATAGAAGATGATGTCTGGATTGGGACAGGTGCTATTATTTTGAGAGGATTAAAGGTGGGACGTGGTGCAATAATTGGTGCTGGTGCAGTAGTGACGAAAGATGTACCACCCTATGCTATTGTTGTAGGAGTTCCTGCACGTATATTAAGGTACCGTTTCGATTCTTCCTGCATTTTAAATATCGAAAAAACGAGTTGGTGGAATCTGGATGTAGATGAAGCCAATAAGGTTATTGAAAAGCTGAGGGAAGAGAATATTGAATAGATCAGCTATATTTAAAAAAAACGTATGAAAATAGTACAAATAATTGGTGGATTAGGCAACCAAATGTTTCAGTTCGCATTTTATTTAGCATTAAAGGAAAAGTATGTTAATGTAAAATTAGACACTTCTTCGTTTGGTACTTATACGCACAATGGATTTGAACTTGATAAAGTTTTTCATGTTGAATATCTAAAGGCGTCCATCCGAGAAAGAATAAAATTGTCTTACCAGGGAAGTGAAATATGGATAAGGGTGTTGCGTAAACTATTGAAACGAAAAAAAACAGAATATGTAGAGCCATATTTGTGTTTTGATGAGAATGCTATATCATTATCGTGTGATAAATATTATATAGGATATTGGCAAAGCTATAAATATTTTACGAATATAGAAGCGGCTATTCGTGGACAGTTTCATTTTTCTAAAGTTTTAAGCGATAAGAATGAGTTCATAAAGAAGCAAATGCAAAATTCAAATTCAGTGAGCCTTCATGTTCGATTAGGAGACTATGTTAATAATCCTGCTTATTCTAATATTTGTACTTCTGCTTATTATAATAAAGCCATAAATATAATTCAAAGCAAAGTCTCAGAACCAAAATTTTTTGTTTTCTCAGATGATACTGTGTGGTGTAAGGATCATCTAAAAATACCTAATTGCCATATTATAGATTGGAATAACAAAGAAGAATCGTATTGGGATATGTGTTTAATGACTTATTGCAAACATAATATAATAGCAAACAGTTCTTTTAGTTGGTGGGGAGCTTGGCTTAACACAAATCCCGAGAGGATTGTTATTGCCCCTGGGAAGTGGATTAATGATGACAGAGTACAAGTAAGTGATATTATTCCTTCTGATTGGATTTGTGTATGAATAGTAATCCTTTTGTCTCAGTTGTAATGTCGGTATATAATGGAGGGGAGTTTTTAAAAGACGCTATCAATAGTATACTTAGTCAAAGTTATAAGAATTTTGAATTCATTATAATAAATGATGGCTCCTCGGATAATTTTTCGGAGATATTGGAATTATATGATGATGAAAGAATTAAAGTCCTAAATAATCAAGAAAATAAGGGTCTTGTTTATTCATTAAATAGGGGATTACTGGAATCTATTGGTAAATATATCGTTAGAATGGACGCTGATGACATCAGTTTGCCAAATAGAATTGAAAAACAAGTCGAGTTTATGGAGAGAGAGCCTGAAGTTGGGGTTTGTGGCTCTTATATTGAGATCTTTGGTGATACAATAAAGCGGAAAGTACAAAGATTCCCAAGTAATGTCAATGTGAATGAAGCTTTTCTATTATTTTCTACTTGTTTAGCTCATCCATCCGTTATTATCCGTAAATCTATTGTAGATAAATATAAGTTACGTTATGATGACCGATATTTGCATGCAGAGGACTATGCTATTTGGTGTCAGGCAGTTAAATATACTAAGATTTCTAATATTAGGGAAGTATTATTGAAATATAGAATATTAGAATCAAGTGTCACTAGACAAGCAAATAAAAATTTTCAGTCGCGTTTTGATGTTCACAAGTCAATTTATAAAGATATTTTTAGAAATAAAGGGATAGATTATACGGAAAAAGAGTTGTATTTGCATTTCATCATTTCGGATAATAATAGATTTAGAAATCAAGCTTTAACAATAAGACCATCAGAAATAAATGCTCACCTTACAAAAATATTGTCTCATTATAGAGGGGCTAGCAATTATAAATATATTGCTTTCTTAGTGAATAAAAGAGGGTTGAGTTTGTCGAGATGGTACTCAGAGAGCAGAGGTTTCTATTTTATTATGTATCTTTTTAAATTCTTGTATTATAAGATTCAGATAAAGAAATGATACCTTACGCTTTCATTATATTATTAGTTGTGTTTTTCAGTGTTTTTGATTTTTCTAATTTAAATGTTTTTAAAAAGAAAATATTATTATTTTTTCTTTCCTTTATTCTAATATTATTTGTTGGAACACGATTTGAAACAGGTGATGATTGGGGCGAATATACAAAGGTGTTTGATAAAATTCCACTAGTAAGCGATTTATGGAATGATAACGGTATGTTTCTTTTGTTCAGAATGGAACCTGGTTACATTTTATTTAATAGTGTAATTAAATCTTTTGGTGGGAGTATAAATGAAGTCTTTTTATTATCGTCAATAGTTGTTATTTCCTTATTTTTTGTATTTCAAAAAAGGTATACACTACTTCCTTTTTTAGCTGTATTACTTTATATGCGTTATGGGTATATGCAGTTTAATATGATGTTTGTCAGACAAGGAATAGCTATATCTATCTTCTTTTATTCTTTAAAATATATAGAAGATAAAAAAATAATAAAGTATTTATTAATCAATATATTATCCTCTCTTTTTCATTCGAGTTTATTAATAGTTCTTCCTCTGTATTTTGTTATTAACAGAAGATATAGTAACATTTTTTTGTGTACAGTTGTATTTATTTCTGTACTATTGTCTTTCTTTGACTGGATGGGAGCTATTCTTAGTTTTTTTCCTCCTTTTATACAGAGCAGTTTAACAAGCTATACAGAATCAGACGTGTGGGGCGGTATGACTGGTAAGATAAATATAGCAGTTGCTGAAAAATTTATATTACTTTTAATGTGTTTGAGGCTTCGGGAAAAATTGGAGCAAAAAAACATCTCATTTAATCTGGTTTTTAATCTGTTTGTATTGAGTATTATTTGTTATTATGCCTTTTTCCAAACGTATGTATTTCAGCAGAGGACTGTACTCATATTTCAACTGTCGACAATTTTTATTATTTCGCAATTGTTTCTGTTCTTTTCTGTTAAGAATAGAATGATGGTGCTTTTTATATTGAATTTGATGGTAATCTATTTTTTCTTTAGATATATAAATATAGGGAAGGATGTTTATCTGCCTTATAGGTCGTGGTTGATTTAGAATTAGATTACTGAGCATCTATAATCTAATGACAATGCTTTTATCTATTATTGTTCCCACATTTAAACCTCAAAAAACTTATTTTGAGGAGTGTCTTTTTTCGTTATTTAACCAAACGATGTTTCACTATTTATATGAAGTGATAGTTGTATTGAATGGTGATATTGACACACAGTACACGGATATGATATTAGATATATTTGCTTATAAACCAGCTGGCTTGTATTGTAGGTTGATAAAAACTGATCAAGCAGGCGTATCTAATGCGAGGAATCTTGGCATTGATGCTGCAAAAGGGCAATATATTGGTTTCGTTGATGATGATGATATTGTCTCTTCTGATTACCTTGAAGAATTGTGTAAAATATCTTCTCGGAATATAGTTGGAGTTAGTAATGTGCATACATTTAGAAAAACGATAGAAGAGAAGGAGGATAATTTTTTTGCTTGCCGAATTATTCAACAAAGAGAGTGTCAGTATTCTTTGTTTAGAAATCGAGCTATATTAGCATTTCCTGTCGCTAAATTGATACATCGAGATATTATTGGAAATAGAAGGTTTAATCCACGATTTAAAAATGGAGAGGATGCGCTTTTTATGACCGAAATATCGGATTTGATTGGAGGATTTCGTTTTACGAAAGAAGATACTACTTATTATGTGAGAGAGAGAGCTGGCTCTGCTTCAAGAAGACCTCTTAAACGAGGACAATTGTGTTGGGATACTTTTATGCTAATAAAAGCATATGTATCTATTTATTTGTCTTCTCCTTTCTCGTATAATTTCTTACTTTTTGCTTCTAGAATTCCAGGGTCCATTAAAGGGGCCATAAAACTGTCACGTAATACAGCTTTTTTTTAGTAAAGTTTTGTCTGTCTTGTGTTTTTGTTTAATATTGTTGAATAATGAATGAACTTGTTTCTATTATTACTCCCTGTTATAATTCTGCGGCTACTATACGAGAAACGATCCGATCTGTCATAGCACAGAGCTATGTTAACTGGGAGTTGTTGATAATTGATGACTGTTCAAATGATGATTCTGTGAAAATTATAATGGAATTTATGGATACGGATTCTCGAATTTATTATTTGAAAACAGAGCATCCTTCTGGGGGACCAACTCTTCCTCGTAACGTCGGGATACAAGCTGCAAAAGGACGTTTTATAGCATTTTTAGATAGCGATGATATTTGGCTTCCTAATAAATTGTCTACTCAACTTCCTTTATTTATTAATGATAATGTTGCAATTGTCTATTCTGATTATGAGAAAATATCTGAAGAAGGAAATCGTACGGGAAGAATCGTTAAATCAGATCCCTATCATCATTATAAATCTTTATTGTGTGGAAATGAGTTAGGATGTTTAACTGTGGTTTATGATACGCAAAAAATAGGGAAACGTTATTTTAAGTTTATTGGACATGAGGACTACAATCTTTGGTTAGATATTCTCAAAGAAGGTTTTATTGCTATAAATACAAATATTTGTTTGGCGTTGTATAGAATACGCAAAGGTTCTGTCTCTTCAAATAAATTGAGAGTTATAAAATGGATTTGGCATATTTATAGAGTGGAACAGAAAAAAACAATCTGGTTAAGTTTGTATTACTCATTGTCAGATTTGAATAAATCTCTTTTTAAATATTTAAAATGAATCTTCTTTTTACGGGTGCTTCTGGTTTTCTAGGGAGAAATATTTGTTTTTTGCTAAAAGAAAAATATAAGATAGATACTATGGGACTTGCTCTGCAGGATAATTACAAAGTGGATATAGCGCAAGAAATCCCGACACTAAATATGCCATATGATGTTGTTTTACATGCTGCAGGAAAAGCCCATTCAATACCTAAAACGGAGGTAGAAAAACAAACCTTCTTTGATATCAACCTGCAAGGTACAAAGAATTTGTGTACGGCTTTGGAAAATTTTTGTACGCCTAAGGCCTTCATTTTCATTAGTACTGTTGCTGTTTATGGCTGTGATTTTGGTGAGAATATTACCGAAGAATATTCGTTGAATGGAACTAGCCCTTATGCTTTAAGTAAGATCAAAGCTGAGAAATATCTCGAAGGGTGGTGTAGTATGCACAATGTAAAATTGAGTATACTTCGTCCTTCTTTAATTGCCGGGCCTAATCCTCCGGGAAATTTAGGGACAATGATCCATGGTATTAAGAGTGGCAAGTATCTGAGTATTGCGGGAGGAAAAGCCCGGAAGAGTGTTTTGATGGTGCAGGATATTGCCAATCTTGTTCCTTTATTAGTAGAAAAAGGAGGGATATATAATGTTTGCGATACTTATCAACCTAGTTTTCGTGAGTTGGAAGAGATTATATGTAATCAGTTAAATAAAAAATTGCCTTTGTCTATTCCTTATTATTTTGCTAAAGGTATGGCAGTTGTTGGTGATTGTTTGGGAGAAAAAGCTCCGATTAATTCTTTGAAGCTCCGTAAGATTACGAACTCTTTGACTTTTAGTAATGAAAAGGCAGTACGGGAGCTTGGATGGAAACCTGTGAATGTGTTAGAGAGTTTTCGGATAGAGTAAATTGAATTATGACTATTATTTGCTGGATTTTGGGAATACTTATTGTAATTATTCTCGTAGCTTTTCTTTGTGTTCAATTTTGGTTTTATCTGATTTATAAAAACGGTTAACTTACATGTATTATATTCTTATATTAGTTCTGCTATTTCTGGCAGAACTTTTTTATTTTCGTATTGCTGATAAATGTAATATTATCGACAAGCCGAATGAACGGAGTTCGCATACCCGTATTACTCTGAGAGGTGGAGGAATCATTTTCTATTTGGGTGCATTGACTTTTTTCCTGACGAATCAGTTTGAATACCCTTGGTTTATACTGGCTTTGACCTTGATCACTTTTATCAGTTTTGTAGATGATATCCGTTCTACTTCGCAGGGTTTGCGTTTAGTCTTCCATTTTACGGCAATGGCCCTGTTGTTCTATCAATGGGGATTGTTCAGCCTGCCTTGGTGGACGTTGCTTATCGCTCTGATCGTCTGTACGGGGATTATCAATGCCTATAACTTTATGGATGGCATTAACGGCATTACCGGCGGGTATTCATTGGTTATCCTGGTTTCTTTGGCATATGTGAATGCGGAAGTGATCTCCTTCACAGAACAGAGTTTTATTTATACGATGATTTGTTCTGTGTTGGTGTTTGACTTCTTTAATTTCCGTAAGAGAGCGAAATGCTTCGCCGGTGATGTGGGTTCGGTCAGTATAGCTTTTGTGGTCCTGTTCCTGATCGGGAGTTTGATTCTTCAAACTAAGGATTTCAGCTGGCTTGTATTGCTTGTTGTGTACGGGGTGGATAGTGTGTTGACGATCGTACACCGCCTGTTACTACATGAAAATATTGGTTTGCCTCACCGGAAACATTTGTATCAGATCATGGCCAATGAACTGAAGATACCACACGTGGCAGTGGCATTGACCTATATGTCGGTGCAAGCTGGGGTTGTAGCAGGATATTTGGCATTGCGGGAGTATGGATATGAGTATTTATTAGGGAGCATCTTGGTGTTGGGGCTATTATACTTCCTATTTATGAAGAGATTCTTCTATTTACATAAATCAAATTAATTACTCCTGGAAAACTTAACAGAGAATGATTTTCAACGTGTGGCAGATTGGCTTGGCGTTGAAGTGGCAGTGATAAAAGCCGTACAGACAGTTGAAACCGGTGGTCGTGGGGGCTTTGTGGCTCTGGGGTGACCGATGATCTTATTCGAAGGACACATCTTTTGGCGTGAACTCCATGGGGAATGTTTCAGGTGATGGGCTTTAACTATGTGATGTGCGGGTATGGCTGTGTAAATGAAATGGTGAAAGATATGTGTACCGGAGAAGATAAGCAACTGGAGGCATTTGCGAGGTTCATTAAACTTGCTGGGTTACGGCCCAATCTGGAGCGGAAAGACTGGACCGGTTTTGCCAAAAGATATAATGGTTCCGGATATGCTCAGAATCAGTACGATAAAAAATTAGAAGAGGCTTATCGGAGATTTACGAAGTAGAAAAGAGATATACCCGGTTTTCGGGTGTAGATTTTTGTTTCGTCCCCAGATTTATACTATATCGGGTATAAATCTGGGGACATTCCGTTAAACGGATATAATATGAATAATCGAACCATAGCAGAGTATGTGAAGTAGATGTATGAGAAAGAATTAAGTAATAACTCTGATAATGTGATGATTATAACTTGTTCTGTATAACTTGATCCGGACGCCTCATTTTCCTTTGTCATCTTCCTGCAAATGTTCACCTTTGCAATGTTGATCAACGCAATGTGAATAAAATCAGTGGTAATAACATTAAAAAAAGGAGATTAGGAATATGGCATTATTTTATAAAGCAGTAAAATCGACTATGGCAACTAAGTCCGGTGATAAGAAATGGCACTTGAACTTGGTGAAGGTAGGCAAGGTGGTATCTACTCAGCAATTGGCTGAAATGATTGCGGAAAAGTCGTCGTTGACTCCGGGTGATGTGCATAATGTGGTTCGGAACTTGATGACAGCGATGCGTAGTGCACTGCTGGACAGTAAGACGGTACGCCTGGACGGATTGGGTACTTTTACGATGAAAGCGCGTACACGGGGAAGGGGAGTGGACAAAGAGGAAGAGGTGAATCCGAATCAGGTGGCAGCCCTTCTTTGTCATTTTACTCCTGAATATACTCGTCCTGCGGCTATCGGTACTACCCGGGCTTTGTTTCAGGGAGTTGAGTTTCAGAAGGCGAGTGGGATCGGTGCTTCGGGCAATAATGGTTCCGGAGGTGGTGATGGAGACATAGTAGATGATCCGACTGCGTAGTTGCATTTTTAATAGGATGAAAAAGATGAAGAAAAATAATTGGAACGTTATTTTGAAAGTGATTATTGCTGTAGCAAGTGCTATTGCCGGGGTGATCGGAGGGCAGGGATTGCTTTGATAGGTGGCTGACAGCTTCGGTTGGAATGATAAATGCCGGTGTCCGTTTGGAAGAATGGATGCCGGCATTTTATTATATTACCTGTAGAACCGGGAATGTAAAAGAGCATTAATAATAGGGCCTATATAGTGGTGTGAATGATATTATAGGATAAAGGAGAATGAAATCTACATTAAAATGATCAAATTTTGTAAGTTTCTGTTTTTTTTGATATTTTTGTACAGTGGAATGGATTACTGAGATTACTGATATATGGTGACCTCGCACAAACGAACAAACAGAGTCTTATGGGAAATAATGTATCATTGCTGAAGTATGCACCGCTGATAGTACTTTTTTGCACCTCATGTGTAAAAGAAAAAGATTTGTATGAACCGTCGGGTAAGAATCCTGATGATACGGAAGAACTGGATTTATCATTTAAATTCTCTTTGAGAACCGATAAGCAGATCGGTGTGATGGCTACCTCTGCGGATGAGAAGGTGGCTGAAGGCATCTTGATAGGGATTTATCCCCAACAACCTTATGAGGAGGATGGGACTATTGTCATTAAGCCTCTTTATGTTGGTTATACAGATGTGGATGGATGCATTTATGCTATTATATCTGTTCCGGTAAATGTCGATAAGGTATATATAACTTCATTGACTGCCGGTTTTCCCGGTGTGCAGGAGGTTGATGTGCAACCGGGAATGACGTGTGTCTTGTCTGCCGTACCCTTTCAAGTCAGTACCAATGCTTCTACTCGCATGGCTGTTGCCCGGAGCGGGGCAGAGTTGGAGATTCCTGTCAGCCAGAAGCTAAGCAATCTTTATGAACTGTATAGTCCATATGCGGATGCAGAAGTTGGGAAAGACGGCATCCCGCTTTTAAATGCTTCGCCGCTTGTTTCAAAAGAAGAATTGTCACCTAAATTTTTAAACCGGGTGAATAGTTGGTATCCGGAACAGAAGAATGTACAGGATGTGGATCTGAATAAGAGTTCGGATCTGGTGGTTACTGACGAACTGGGAGCAGAAGTGTGGGCTACGTATGTTGGTGATGGGGGATTCTATGTAAATAATAGGACTGTTTACAATGTTTTGACTTACTATAGTTATAAAGAAGGGGAACTCAATAAACGCGAAGATATACAGGGACATCGTATGACCTTGCTGTTGCCGAACACCCATCAGGAAAAATGTCCATCGGGACTGAAAGTGCAATTATTATATTGGGACGGAAACAAGTATGATACAATATTTCCGAAGGGTACACGTATCGGTTTTGCCGTGGCACGTGACGGGTTAAACATGACGAATATTGCTACTGGCGGTGTAAACTCGAAGAGCGCCTATAAATTCCAGAATCAGACATTTCCTAATGCGAATGTAAACGGATTCTATTATTCTACTCCAACTTTGAATACAACTAAAAAAACAAATGCCGTGATCCGTAGCATGTCCGATTACAACTGCTGCATTATGGGGTTTGATATCCGTCCTTATGGCGATGCGAAGGCTGATTATGATTTCAATGACGTGCTGATAAAGCTTACCGCATCACCGGTATCTGCCGTTAAACCGGAAGAAGATATTCCGGTAATTGATGAATTCGCTCCTTCGGAGGCTGTTTATGGAACACTTGCTTTTGAAGACCAGTGGCCTAAGATGGGAGATTATGATTTCAATGATTTTGTGATGAATTATGCTTATGAGCTGGAGAAAGGAGATGGTAATTCTATTACTGCCGTGAAATTGACTTTCACACCAATTGCGAAGGGGGCAGCCCCGTGGACGCATATTGGGGTCGGGATTGAACTTCCGCTTTCTGAGGACATTATTGATCGGTCAAAACTGGAAGGTGCTATTATTGAGGAAGGGAATGAATGGGCCACTTTTATTGTGTGGAACGATGTAAATGTAGCTTTGGGGACTACTGAGGGATATGTGAATACGGAAGGGACGGCAACCGGAATTTCCGGGACTCCCGCTGAAATAACCGTTCGGTTGAAAACTCCTGTCAGCAATCTGCAGACTCAAAAATTTAATCCGTTTATCTTTGTCAACAGCCGTCAAAAAGAGATTCATCTGGTAGATTATAAACCGACAAAGCATGCGGATGTTTCACTTTTCAAAACAGAAAATGATCGCTCGGATCCTGAGTCCGGAGTTTACTATCGCATGGACAACCGCTATCCCTGGGCACTTGATTTCCCACGTAAAGAAGCCTCCTCACCGGCATGGAAGTATCCGAAGGAGAGAATTAATGTCATACAGGCATATCCTAATTATGAAAAATGGGTGCTTGATCAATCGAACCTTTCGTGGTTTGATGCGAGTGTGTCGGGGAACGTGAATAAGGAATTCTTATATTAAGGAGAAAATAAAATCCTCCGTAGAAAAAGGCATCTACGGAGGATTATTTATTTTTTCTTTCTCAAGTCTCTTCCTTCAAATCGGCAAATTGCCTCTATCCACTCTTCGGTCAGTGGCTTGGATTGATGTTTCTCCAAGTCGAATGTCACCATGACCGAGCGACAAATACATTTCACTTCCATTGTTTCGGTATCGATAACCCGTTGCATCAGATGAAAACTTTTGGTTCCGATCTCACAGACGGCAGTTTGAACGGCAATGTGGTCGGATGAAAAAATCTGTGCCAGAAAGTCGGCTTCAATGTGTACTACTACAATACCATCTTTTTCCCAGTCAACACCCGGACAAACCGAGGCAAAGTATTCTGTTTTGCCGAGGTCGTAGAATGAAAAATAGACGGTGTTGTTGACGTGTCCGAACTTGTCTACGTCATTGAATCGTAGTTGTATAGGTAAACTGTGATGAAATTCGATTTCTTCCATTTGTTTTCTCTTAACCTTTGTTATTATTGGGCAAAATTAGTATTTTTGCACGTTATTCTCACAAGAAATAGATCAAGAAATGATAGAAGACATTAAAAAAGCTTGTCAAGTGATGAGCGAAGGCGGGGTGATTCTCTATCCCACCGATACGGTTTGGGGAATTGGCTGCGATGCTACCAATGAAGACGCTGTGCGCCGGGTGTATGAGATAAAACAACGTGCTGACAGCAAGGCGATGTTGGTATTGGTGGATTCGCCGGTGAAGGTCGAATTTTATGTGCAGGATGTCCCTTCGATTGCTTGGGATTTGATGGAAGTTGCCGATAAACCATTGACTATCATTTATTCCGGTGCTCGTAATTTAGCTTCAAATCTGCTTGCCGAAGACGGTAGCGTAGGCATCCGGGTGACGAACGAAGCATTCTCCCGTCGTTTGTGCCAGCAGTTTCGTAAGGCTATTGTTTCGACATCTGCCAATATCAGTGGACAGCCGGGAGCTGCCAATTTCAATGAAATCAGCGAAGAAATAAAATCGTCGGTAGACTACATTGTCAATTTCCGGCAGGATGATATGAGTCGTCCTAAACCATCGAGTATCATTAAACTGGATAAAGGTGGAGTGATTAAGATTATTCGCGAATAATGGAAAAAGAAAAGATAAGTTTATTACAGCGCTTTATTATTTGGCGCGAGAATAAGATTAAAGAAAAGCAGTTTATTCTCATTTTAAGTTTTCTGGTAGGTATTTTTACAGCTATTGCTGCATTGATCCTGAAGTTCTTCATTCATACGATACAGAACTTTCTCACAGATAATTTTAATACGACAGAGGCCAACTACCTTTATCTGGTCTATCCGGTAGTCGGTATTTTCCTTGCCGGATGGTTTGTGCGCAATATCGTAAAGGATGATATCAGTCATGGGGTTACGAAGATCCTTTATGCAATTTCACGTCGTCAAGGACGTATCAAACGCCATAATATCTGGTCGTCGACCATTGCCAGTGCCATTACCATCGGCTTCGGCGGATCGGTAGGAGCCGAGGCCCCTATTGTACTTACCGGATCGGCTATCGGATCGAATCTGGGAAGTATGTTCAAGATGGAACACCGTACGTTGATGTTGCTGGTGGGATGTGGTGCTGCCGGTGCCATTGGAGGTATTTTCAAAGCGCCGATAGCGGGATTGGTATTCACTTTGGAAGTATTGATGATTGATCTTACCATGTCATCCTTGTTGCCGTTGTTAATCTCGGCTGTTACGGCTGCTACTGTTTCGTATATTACAACCGGGCAAGAGGCTATGTTTAAATTTCATTTGGATCAGCCTTTTGAGTTGGAACGTATTCCTTATGTGATTCTCTTAGGTATCTTTTGCGGATTGGTATCACTCTATTTCACACGTGCCATGAGTTCTGTAGAAGGGGTATTTGGTAAACTGTCCAATCCGTATAAGAAGTTGGCATTGGGTGGTGTGATGTTGAGTGTACTCATCTTTCTTTTTCCGCCTCTTTACGGTGAAGGTTACGATACGATTGAATTATTGCTGAACGGTACGAGTAATGCCGATTGGGATACGGTATTGAATAACTCCTTGTTCTATGGATATGGCAATCTGCTGTTGGTTTATCTGGTATTGATTATCCTGTTGAAGGTATTTGCATCGAGTGCGACTAACGGTGGAGGCGGATGCGGTGGTATTTTTGCTCCTTCGTTGTATTTGGGATGTATTGCCGGTTTTGTTTTCTCCCACTTTAGCAATGATTTTGATTTTACTTCCACTTTACCGGAAAAGAACTTTGCTCTAATGGGAATGGCAGGAGTCATGAGTGGGGTCATGCATGCCCCGTTGACCGGTGTGTTTCTGATTGCTGAACTGACCGGTGGATATGACCTTTTTCTGCCTTTGATGATTGTTTCGGTCAGTTCTTATCTGACAATCATTGTGTTCGAACCCCACAGTATTTATTCCATGCGTCTGGCCAAGAAAGGACAGTTGCTGACCCATCATAAGGATAAGGCTGTACTGACATTGATGAAAGTGGAAAATGTAGTCGAAACAGACTTTGTCTGTGTACGTCCAGAAATGGATTTGGGTGAATTGGTAAAGGCTATTTCGACCTCCCATCGTAATATGTTTCCTGTGACAGACAAGGATGGAATTCTATTAGGCGTCGTGCTGCTGGATGATATCCGGAACATCATGTTCCGTCAGGAACTTTATCATCGTTTTACCGTTAGTAAATTGATGACTTCCGTTCCTGCCCGTTTGTATGATACCGACAGTATGGAACAGGTGATGCAGACGTTTGACGATACAAAAGCGTGGAACTTGCCGGTAGTCAACGAAGAAGGAAAGTATCTGGGATTTGTTTCAAAATCTAAAATATTTAATTCGTATCGCCAGGTATTGGTGCATTTCTCGGAAGATTGACGGGTTACAATTTCCGGAAACTTATAACTCATAGCTTTTTAAATATGAAAAAAGAAGATTTAAGAATCGTATATATGGGGACTCCTGATTTTGCAGTGGAGGCCCTGCGCTGTCTGGTGGAAGGCGGCTATAATGTAGTCGGGGTGATTACAATGCCTGATAAACCTGCCGGTCGTGGACACAAAATCCAATATTCTCCGGTAAAGCAATATGCGCTGGATCATCAGTTGCCTTTATTACAGCCGGAGAAACTGAAAGATGCAGAATTTGTTCAGGCACTTCGCGAATGGAAGGCCGATCTGCAGATTGTTGTGGCTTTTCGGATGTTGCCGGAAGTGGTATGGAACATGCCTTGTTTTGGAACTTTCAATCTTCATGCTTCTTTGCTTCCGCAGTACCGTGGGGCAGCTCCTATCAATTGGGCGGTTATCAATGGAGATACGGAGACGGGGATTACTACTTTTTTCCTGAAACATGAAATCGATACAGGTGAGGTGATCCAGCAGGTGCGCGTTCCTATTGCTGATACGGACAATGTGGAAGTGGTGCATGACAAATTGATGCAGTTGGGCGGACGGCTGGTGATAGAAACGGTAGATGCTATTCTGGAGGGAAATGTAAAGGCAATTCCCCAGGAAGAAATGGCAGTGGTCGGCGAGCTTCGTCCGGCTCCGAAAATCTTCAAAGAAACCTGTAGGATTAATTGGAATCAACCGGTGAAACGGGTTTATGATTTTATCCGCGGGCTTTCTCCTTATCCTGCTGCGTGGAGTGAATTACTTAATCCGGAAGGTGAAGCGGTTGTAGTGAAAATCTTTGAGAGTGAGAAAGAAGAGAAAGTACATGCACTGACTCCGGGGAGCATTATTACAGATGGAAAGCACTTCCTGAAAGTAGCCGTGTCGGATGGGTTTGTAAATATCCTTTCTTTACAGTTACCGGGTAAAAAGAGGCTGAAGACAGATGAACTTTTGCGTGGGTTTCATCTGACTGAGGCATTTAGGATGAAGGCGGAATAATTGGCGGTGAGGCTCTCTATCTTATGCTTTGATAGTGTAAAGGCAACGTACTGGAAAGCAGAGTCTGTCACTTGCAATTGTGGAATTGGAATAGAAGGAAAGAATTTCTGCCAAATAAACTGTTATAGAAGAGGGAGCTCTGATGTTTTTTTGTTAATTTTGTGCTATTATTAAAATATTGATGAATATGAAACCTATTATATCCCCTTCTATCCTTTCGGCAGATTTTGCATATCTGGCAAAGGATCTTGAGATGATTAACCGTAGTGAAGCCGACTGGGTGCACATTGACATTATGGACGGAGTATTTGTTCCGAATATATCCTTTGGCTTTCCGGTGCTGAAGTATGTTGCTAAGTTGACTCAGAAACCGTTGGATGTACATTTAATGATAGTCAATCCTGAGAAGTTTATTCCTGAAGTAAAGGCATTGGGGGCGCATATTATGAATGTACATTACGAAGCATGTCCACACCTTCATCGGGTGGTGCAACAAATCCGTGAGGCCGGTATGCAGCCTGCTGTTACCATAAATCCGGCCACTCCGGTAGCTTTGTTGCTGGACATTATCCGGGATGTATACATGGTGTTGATCATGAGTGTGAATCCCGGTTTCGGAGGACAAAAGTTTATTGAGCACTCGGTAGAGAAAGTACGTGAACTTCGTGAACTGATTGAGCGTACCGGATCGAAAGCGCTGATCGAGGTAGATGGTGGAGTGAATCTGGAAACAGGTGCCCGTCTGGTGGCTGCCGGGGCGGATGCGTTGGTAGCAGGAAATGCCATTTTTGCTGCTGAGAATCCGGAAGAGACGATTCATGCCATGAAAGGGCTGTAAGGCCGGCTTGTGAGCTTCCGGTATTTACATCGATATCCATTTTTACGCCTGCTATTACCTCTGATAGCAGGCTTTCTTGTTGGTAATTATTTGTTTTTCAAGGAGGTGTATGTTCCGGATACCGTGTTGGTGGGAGTTTCTGCCGGATTATTTTTTCTGCTGCTGGCAGTCTATTTTTCACGTCGCTATTCGTTTCGGTGGATATTCGGCAGTGTTGCCTATCTACTTGTTTTTGGGGCCGGAACCGGCGGCATGAATCAGGTTTTACAACAAACTGTATATGCTTTCCAAAAACAAGAATGCGTTTATCGGGCTATCCTGACTGATCGGCCCGACGAGAAGGAACATACTTTTCTCTGTCCGGCATTTCTGACAGAAAAACAAGACTCAGTGGGAGTCGTACCGGTGAATCGGAAAGTATTGCTTTACATTTCGAAAGATTCACTCGCCGGAAGTTTACATAATGGGGACGAGTTAGTATTGATGGCGCGCGTATCTCCACCTTCCAATAATGGTAATCCCGATGAATTTGATTATGCCCGTTATTTACGTTACAGAGGGATTGGAGGAGTTGCTTTTGTTGCAGAGGGAAAATGGCAGATAATCGGACACAGGATGTCCCGTTCCTTTCGGCAGATTGCATTGGACTGCCGGGACCGGATTCTGGATAAATATCGTGCTTTGAAGTTCGAACCGGATGAGTTTGCCGTACTTGCCGCGCTTACTGTTGGCTACAAAGAGGAATTAGGTGAAGATATTAGGGAGACTTATTCCGTGTCAGGGGCCAGTCATGTACTGGCACTTTCCGGACTTCATATCGGATTTTTATATATGCTGCTTCTTTTACTTCTGAAGTGGTTGCCGGGGAATGTTTGGGGGGTGAGGCTGTTTCGTGCGATAGTGATAATTACTGCATTGTGGGGATTTGCTTTCATTACAGGGCTGTCCCCTTCTGTGGTTCGTTCGGTTATTATGTTTTCATTGTTGGCTTTGTCGGTCTTATCCGGGCGTACGGGTATTTCACTTAATACGCTTGCGCTGACTGCATTTATTATGTTGGCGGTTCATCCTTTCTGGCTGTTTGATGTTGGATTTCAACTCTCTTTTTCGGCTGTTACTGCCATTCTACTGATATATCCCCGGTTGTTCAGGTTGCTTCCGATTGGTAATGGAGTATTAAAAAAAGTCTGGGCATTAATGTGTGTTTCGCTTGCTGCGCAGATAGGTACAGCCCCTTTGGTATTGTTGTATTTTTCCAGATTTTCCACCCATTTCTTATTGACTAATCTGTTGGTAATTCCACTTGTGTCGGTGATTATGTATTCAGCGGTTATTCTGCTGGTGGTCAGCCCTTTTTCTCAGCTTTATACCTGGTGTGCTGTGGCGGTGAAGTTTCTTATCGATTTACTGAATGCTGCGGTTCGTTGGGTAGAGCATCTACCGTTGGCATCTATCGATAATGTTTGGATTTATCCGGCGGAAGTTCTTGCCTTTTATCTGGCTTTGTTGGCCTGTATGCGTCATATGATGGTTCGTAGTGCGAAAAGTTTGTACCTTGTAGGTGTTTGCCTGTTGGTTACAGGTAGTCTTCATTGGGCATGGAGGATGGCTGACCGACCGGTGCAGAGCATTGTTTTCTATAATGTCCGGGGATGTCCGGTTGTACATTGCATTGAGTCTCAAGGTAAATCCTGGCTTGCCTATGCAGATAGCATTCCGGATGAAAGACGGCTTTCGCGTGCGGTAACCGGCTATTGGAATCGGTTACACCTGAATACCCCGATACCCATAACAAAAGACTATCGCTCTTCCGGCTTCTGGATGCAGGACCACCTGCTTCTGTTCGGTAATAAACGTATTTGTATGGTCAGTGATAACCGTTGGCGGAACAAAACTGTCGCTGAACCGTTAAACATAGATTATTTGTATTTGTGTAAGGGCTATACAGGACGATTGGAGTCATTGGCCCAACTGTTTCATTGCCGGGAGGTTATTCTGGATTCTTCCCTGTCCGCTTATTATAAGGGAGTGTTCAGTGAAGAATGCCGTCGGTTGGGATTGCATTTTATCTCCCTTTCCGACGAAGGTTCTGTGAGGTTTTTGCTCTAAGTACAAAGATTTATCGTATTTTTGCCAACTCATATTTATACAAACAAGTTATGCTGACTAAAGTAATTGCTCAAACCCATATTGATCATTTTACTAAATGGTTTGAACGGGCCGACAAAATAGTAATCGTATCCCATGTGTCGCCTGACGGAGATGCCATTGGCTCATCGTTGGGATTGTATCATTTTCTGGATTCTCAAGATAAAATTGTAAATGTAATTGTCCCTAATGCTTTCCCCGATTTCCTGAGATGGATGCCGGGTAGCAAGGATATTTTGCTGTATGACCGTTATAAAGAGTTTGCCGATAAGTTGATTATGGAAGCAGACGTTATCTGCTGTCTTGATTTTAATGCATTGAAGCGCATTGACGAGATGGCTGATATAGTAGCTTCCTCACCGGGACGTAAAATAATGATAGATCATCATCTTCATCCCGAAGACTTTTGTCGGATCACTGTTTCACATCCTGAAATTTCTTCTACTTCCGAATTGGTGTTTCGCCTGATTTGCCGGATGGGATATTTCAGTGACATTTCCAAAGAGGGGGCTGAATGTATTTATACCGGTATGATGACAGATACCGGAGGATTCACTTATAACTCTAATAATCGTGAGATTTATTTCATTATCAGCGAACTGCTTTCAAAAGGAATCGATAAAGATGATATCTACCGGAAAGTCTACAATACTTATTCCGAAAGCCGTTTGCGTTTGATGGGATATGTATTATCGAATATGCGGGTGTATAAAGATTACAATTCTGCGCTTATATCGCTGACCAAAGATGAACAGGGAAAATTTGATTATATCAAAGGCGATAGCGAAGGGTTTGTAAACATCCCGCTTTCGATTAAGAATGTCTGTTTCTCTTGTTTCCTCCGTGAGGATACGGAAAAGAAAATGATTAAGATTTCACTTCGTTCCGTAGGTAAGTTTCCTTGCAACCAGTTAGCTGCCGAGTTTTTCAATGGTGGTGGGCATCTCAATGCGTCAGGCGGAGAGTTTTACGGTACGATGGAAGAGGCTGTGAAAGTGTTTGAACAGGCATTGGAGAAATATAAGCCGCTTCTGAAACAATGAGGCTGCGGGTTGTCGGTTACAATTTATGAATAAGGAATGACAAGTGTATAACTTCTTGTTACTTTTGACTTATAGCCCATGGCTCCTTGCTCTTCCGTTAAAAGTTGAAAGTCAAAGGTTAAAAGACTTGAACTTTCTGCTTTTAAATCTAAAGATTCGACTAATTTAAAATACATTTGTACGGAATATACATAAGATACAGAAATGAAAAAACTTCTATTGTTATTTTTTTCCTTGTTAGCCTTCGGATATATGTTCCAGGCTTGCGACAATTCGAAGACTTATGCAGAAATGCTGGATGAAGAGAAAGATGCGGTAAACGCTTTTATTAAAAAGCACGATATCCGTACTATTTCTGAGAGTGACTTTGAAGCAAACGGATATAAGACGGATACGACCAAGAATGAATATGTAGCTTTCTCAAACGGAGTCTATATGCAGATTGTGGATAAAGGTATTGTTACCGATAAACCGGAGAACGATTCTATCAAAAATAATAATATTGTAGCCGTACGCTTCGTGGAGCATGATATTAAGGCCAATGATACTACTTGCTTCAATGTGGTGCTTCCCGGTTTTGAAAACTATCCGAACTACTATACTTATCCGGATGTATTCCGTTACGTAGATAATGGAACTTCGGTGGCCGGTGTATTCACAGAAGGTTCGATGTATGCCAAATATGGTACGACAGACGTTCCTCCCGGATGGCTGCTTGCTTTGAAATATGTTACCAACTATGCCCATGTGAGAATGATTGTACCTTCAAAGATGGGACATCAGAGTGCAAACCAATATGTAAACCCCTATTTCTACGATATTCGTAAATTCCAGAAAGCATTGAACTAAAACTACTAAATAACCAATTTTCTAAAACAACAACCTATGACTCTAATCAAATCTATCTCTGGTATCCGTGGAACCATTGGCGGAGGCGCAGGCGAGGGACTGAATCCGCTTGACATTGTAAAATTCACGTCGGCTTATGCCACTTTGATTCGCAAGACATGCAAATCGAACAGTAACAAGATAGTAGTGGGCCGCGATGCCCGCATCTCGGGTGAGATGGTGAAGAACGTTGTAGTCGGTACCTTGATGGGTATGGGCTGGGACGTGGTTGATATCGACCTTGCTTCTACCCCGACAACAGAATTAGCTGTGACAATGGAAGGGGCTTGCGGAGGGATCATCCTGACTGCATCACACAACCCCAAGCAGTGGAATGCACTGAAATTACTGAACGAACACGGAGAATTTTTGAATGCAGCCGAAGGACAAGAAGTGCTTCGCATTGCTGCGGCTGAAGAATTCGATTATGCAGATGTTGATCATCTGGGTTCTTATCGCAAAGATCTTACTTATAACAAAAAACATATCGACAGTGTATTGGCGCTTGACCTGGTAGATGTAGAAGCTATCAAGAAAGCTAACTTCACTGTAGCCATCGATTGCGTAAACTCCGTAGGGGGTATTATTCTGCCTGAACTGTTGGAACGTCTGGGAGTGAAACACGTAGAAAAACTCTATTGCGAACCGACCGGTAATTTTGCCCACAATCCCGAACCTCTGGAAAAGAATCTGGGTGATATCATGAACCTTATGAAGGGGGGAAAAGCAGATGTCGCATTTGTTGTTGACCCTGACGTAGACCGTCTGGCCATGATCTGCGAGAACGGTGTGATGTATGGTGAAGAATATACATTGGTCACAGTGGCCGACTATGTACTGAAACATACTCCGGGTAATACGGTATCTAATTTGAGCTCTACACGTGCTTTGCGCGATGTGACCCGTAAATATGGTATGGAGTACAATGCTTCTGCAGTAGGTGAAGTGAATGTAGTGACCAAGATGAAGGCAACCAATGCGGTGATCGGAGGTGAAGGTAATGGTGGAGTGATTTATCCTGCCAGCCATTACGGACGTGACGCTTTGGTAGGTATCGCATTATTCCTTAGCCATTTGGCTCACGAAGGCAAGAAGGTGAGCGAGTTGCGTGCAACTTATCCTCCTTATTTTATTGCTAAGAATCGTGTAGATCTGACTCCGGAAATAGATGTAGATGCTATCCTTGCTAAGGTAAAGGAAATCTATAAGAACGAAGAAATCAATGATATCGACGGTGTGAAGATTGACTTTGCAGACAAGTGGGTACACTTGCGTAAGAGTAATACCGAAGCCATTATCCGTGTATACAGTGAAGCATCGACTATGGAGGCTGCTGAGGAAATAGGACAGAAGATTATGGATGTAATCAATGAATTGGCTAAGTAAAGATTCTAAAAAATAATCGAAGGGCTGCATTGACAACGATGCAGCCTTTTTTATGAATTATAATGGAATAATCTTTTAAAAATCATAAGATTGTCCATCTTTTAAGAAATAAAGTCTATTTTTTGCGAATGATATTTCTTGTTCCTTTGTACCTTTAATTAACCTTCTTATATCGTATATCATGAAATTGAGACTTTCTTTGTTTACTGTAGTGGTCGGTCTATTTTTCTTGTTTTCTGCTATGTCGGCTACTGCTGCACCTTTTACCTCTTCTTCGTATCCTGCTTATACTATCCCTGTGGAACAGGAAGGAGTTCGACAGCCTGTAATACTGCTAAATGGAATCTGGCAATTTAAATATTCACCCCAAAGCAAATGGACTACAATTAAAGTTCCCGGTGAGGCAGCTATGCAAGGATATGCCATAGAACACGACAAGCCTTTTTTCTACCGGAAATCGTTTACTATTCCTGCCGATTATGCCGGAAAACGTATTATTCTCCGTTTTGACGGAGTTTACAGCCATGCCAAATTAAGTGTCAATGGGCAGTTGGTGCGCGAACATCACGGTGGCTTTACTCGTTGGGAAACCGATATAACAGCACAGGCCCGTCCAGGGAAGAAAAATGAAATACAGTTGGAAGTGACCGACCGGCTGGATGAAATCTCTTATGCTTCGGGATATGCACATCACCCTGTTGGAGGGATTCTTCGGGATGTGACTTTGTTCACGTTACCTGTTACCCATCTTTACGATATTAGTGTAGAGACTCATTTGGACTCATTGTACCGAGATGCTGTCCTTCGTTTTGCCTGTACATCTGCCGGAAATGAACCTGCTGAGGTCCGGTTGCAGCTGACAGCTCCTGACGGAAAACCTGTACAACTTCCTCAGGATTGTTTTCCGTTGAAGGCAGGAGCAGAAGAACAGGTCTGGTCACTGCCTGTTTCAAGTCCGTTGAAGTGGGATGCTGAACATCCGAATTTATATACCCTGACTGTTGTACTTCTGCAGGATCGGAAAGAAATCAGCCGTTTTATCCGTAAAGTGGGATTTCGTGAAGTTAAAATAGCAGGTAATCGTATGTTGGTGAACGGACAGCCTGTGAAATTGCGCGGAGCCTGCCGGCATGATATTCATCCCACTCTGGGACGAACCACTACCGCTGAATTGGACAGCCTTGATGTACTTCTGTTCAAAGAAGCGAACATGAACTTTGTACGTACGTCGCACTATCCTCCTTCTGAAAGATTCCTGGAATACTGTGACCGTTATGGGGTGTATGTCGAGAGTGAGACTGCTGTCTGTTTTGTAGATACTTATCGGCAGAAAAATTATGCTCCCGGTAAAACGCAAAGCAATCCCGAATATACTGACCGTTATCTGGGACAGTGTCAGGAGATGGTGAAGAGTTTCCGCTCTCATCCGTCTATTTTGTTTTGGAGTATCGGTAATGAGAGTGTGTATGGTACTAACTTTCAGCTTTGTTGGGACTGGGTGAAGGCAACAGACACGACTCGTCCCGTTATTTTCAGTTATCCGGGATCGGTAGACACAAAGGAGAAAATTTATGATATACTCAGTATGCACTATCAGGATGTGAACGGTAACCTTTCGCAATGGGGAATGAATACCCGCCACTTTCAGGGACATGGGATTCCTGCTCTTTTTGACGAATGGGCACATCCGGCCTGTTATACTTATTCTACTTTGCAGACTGACCCGAATATCCGTGAGTTCTGGGGAAAATCACTTGACATGATGTGGAGTGGACTGTTTGATGCGCCTGGAGGATTGGGAGGAGCTATTTGGGGATATGTAGATGAAACTTTTGCTTTGCCTGTGCCCAAGGCCGGTATTTCGTTCTGGAAAGAGTTTGCCCACACAGCCAAGCCCGAAGGCTATCAAGGTAATTGTGTAGGTTATGGTGAGTGGGGAATCGTAGATGTATGGAGACGTCAGAAACCGGAATTTTGGGCTACGAAGAAAGCGTATTCGCCGGTGCGTCTGTTAGTTGATGATATTCGTAACTTCACTTCCGGACAGCGTTTGGTGCTTCCGGTTTATAATCGCTTTGATCATACGAGCCTGAACGAACTTCAGATGAGTTATACTTATCGGGGGGTGAAGAAGAATTTTGCACTTCCGGCCATTCCGCCCCATCAGAAAGGGAGCATAGTGATCCCCGCTGACCGGTGGGAAGAAGGTGAGCATCTGTTGATTGAATTTTGGACGGCCGATGGAAGCCTGATCGACACTTACCGTCCGATACTCGGAACGGAGAAGATTGTTTTTCCACCTGTGCTTGACGGAAATAAGCTATCGGTGGAAGAAACCGGTGATTGGGTGATCATTCGTGGGGAAGGTTTTGAAATACCGTTCAGTAAAGAGACAGGGTTGATTACACAAGCCAAAGCCGGCGACCGGGTACTGATAGAAAAAGGACCTTTCCTGAACTTGTATATTAACCTGAATCATTTGACAGGAGCGGAAGTACGCAAAGCAGCTACGCGGTTTATGATTTTGGAAGAGGACTGGAAGAAAAGTGCATTCAGTTACCGGCAGGAAACAAACGGAGATGTATATATCGACCTTGCCGGAAATTATAAGGAGGTAACTGTTGATTTTTCGATAAAAATAACTCCCGATGGACAGTTGGAGGTGGATTACCTGACAGATGGAGCTCCCAACGGATTTCTGCGTGAAACAGGTTTGTCTTTCCATCTGGCAGATGCCATACAGCAGTTGGACTGGAAACGTAAAGGGTATTGGAACTATTATCCGGAAAAAGCTTTTGCTGGAAATGAAGGAAAGACTGCTTTATACATTTCGAAGCAGGCTGCTTACGGTAAAGAACCCCTTCAACCTTGGGGAGACGATACACACAACTATTATTATTGGGCAGATGCAGGAGCCAATTGCCGCTACCCGTTGACTCAAACCGCTAAGGGGATGAAAGAAAACATCTATTATTATACTCTTTCGACAGCTTCCCCTTCTATCCATCAGCTTTCGGTTTTGTCTACAGATGCTTCGGTGGCATGCCGGATCAATAAACAACCGGATGACCAACTGATCCTGTATGTCAACAATTGCTGGGATTATCCCGAAATAGCATGGGGGAATTTTTGCAAAACCCTTGAAGCGCTGCCTTGCTTCGGAAAAATAAAGATGAGGCTTAAATAATAATAATTCAATAAAACCCAAGAACAATACAATAATAACATGAAAAAACTGATTTTACTTCTCGTACTGATTTTTTCGTTGCCTGTCGCGGCGCAGAACTTTACGATCGGGAAGAATACCTTTCTTTTAAATGGCAAGCCTTTCACCGTAAAGGCTGCCGAGTTGCATTATACCCGTATTCCGGCACCTTACTGGGAACATCGCATCGAGATGTGTAAGGCATTGGGCATGAATACCATTTGTCTTTATGTGTTTTGGAACATTCACGAGCAGACTGAGGGTAAATTTGACTTTACCGGACAAAATGATATAGCAGCTTTCTGCCGTTTGGCACAGAAGCACGGAATGTACGTTATTGTCCGTCCAGGTCCTTATGTCTGCGCCGAATGGGAAATGGGCGGACTTCCCTGGTGGCTATTGAAGAAGAAAGATATCGTTCTCCGTACACTCGATCCTTACTTCATGGAGCGTACAGCTATTTTTATGAAGGAAGTTGGCAAGCAGCTCGCACCTTTGCAAATTACCCGGGGAGGGAATATCATTATGGTACAGGTAGAAAATGAATACGGTGCCTATGCTGTTGATAAACCTTATGTCTCGGCGATTCGTGACATCGTGAAAAGTGCCGGGTTTACTGAGGTTCCCCTTTTCCAATGTGATTGGAGCAGTACTTTCGACCGGAATGGTCTGGACGATCTGCTTTGGACTATCAACTTTGGTACGGGAGCCAACATTGAGCAACAATTCAAACGTCTTAAGGAGGCTCGTCCGGACACACCGTTGATGTGCAGCGAGTTTTGGAGTGGGTGGTTTGATCATTGGGGGCGCAAACACGAGACTCGTCCCGCCAAGAGTATGGTACAGGGCATAAAGGATATGCTCGACCGCAATATCTCTTTCAGTCTTTATATGGCACATGGGGGTACTACTTTCGGCCATTGGGGAGGTGCCAACAACCCTGCTTATTCTGCTATGTGCAGTTCGTATGATTATGACGCTCCAATCAGTGAACCGGGATGGGCTACAGATAAATATTTCCAACTGCGTGATCTGCTGGAAAACTATTTGCCTGCAGGTGAACAGTTACCGGCTGTTCCCGTAGCTTTTCCGGTCATAGAGATACCCGAGGTGAAGTTTACGCGGGTGGCTCCCCTCTTTGCCAATCTGCCGGAAGCGAAACAGAGCACGGATATACAGCCGATGGAAGCTTTCGATCAGGGATGGGGAACTATTTTGTATCGGACTGTTTTACAGCAGCCTGTAGATGCCGGTACGACGATGAAGATTACAGAAGTACACGATTGGGCACAGGTTTTTGCGGATGGTAAACTATTGGCTCGCCTCGATCGCCGTCGTGGTGAATTCACTTTGCAGCTGCCGGCTTTGAAGAAAGGGACCTGCATCGATATTCTGGTAGAAGCTATGGGGCGTGTCAACTTCGATGAATCCATCCATGACCGTAAAGGTATCACTGAGAAAGTAGAACTTGTCTGTGATAAGCAAACCACGGAGTTGAAGAACTGGACAGCTTACAATTTCCCGGTCGATTACTCATTTGTGCAAGACAAAAAATATAAAAGTGGAACGGCCCAGACAATGCCTGCTTATTATAAGGCCACTTTCCATTTGGATAAAGCCGGCGATACGTTCCTTGATATGAGTACCTGGGGTAAAGGTATGGTATGGGTCAATGGTATTGCTATCGGACGTTTTTGGGAGATCGGTCCGCAACAAACACTTTTTATGCCCGGTTGTTGGCTGAAAGAGGGAGAAAATGAAATAATTGTCCTCGATCTGAAGGGACCTGAGAAAGCCTCTGTTCGCGGTCTGAAGAAACCCATACTGGATTGGTTGCGTAATGAAGGTGCTTCTACCCATCGAAAGAAAGGTGAACAACTGAATCTGAAGCAGGAAATTCCTGTTGCTACAGGTACGTTTACTCCGGGTAACGGATGGCAGGAGATCCGTTTGGATCGTCAGTATACCGGACGCTTCTTCTGCCTCGAAGCTCTTTCGGCCCAAGACGGAAAGAAGGTCGCAGCCATTGCCGAACTCGATGTGTTGGGAGCAGACGGCAAACCGATTTCGCGTGAAAAGTGGCGGATACGTTATGCCAATAGCGAAGAGACGCGTAGTGGCAACTGTACGGGAGATAAAGTGTTCGATCTTCAGGAATCTACTTATTGGATGACTGTTGCCCGTGATGCTTATCCGCATCAGTTGGTTATTGATTTGGGAGGTGACTATACTGTAACCGGTTTCCGCTATCTGCCCCGTGCGGAAAAAGGATACCCTGGTATGATAAAGGAGTATCGGGTGTATGTCAAAGGGGAAGAGTTTCAATACTGAAACAGGAATTTCCACTGAAGATTAGGTAGATAGATTGTGAATGTTATAAGATCCAATTATAACATTCACAATTTATTACTCTATGCTGTCTGATTTCAAAATTACAGAGATGTTTTCTTGAACATATCTTTTCGGTTCATAGAAAAATATTCGGGGGAAAAATGGTAACATAATAAATGTTTTGTATCTTTGACCAAAACATAACTTTAAAACATGATGAACACAAAATCTTTTTTCATGGTTGCCATTAGCGTATTTGTTTTGGCATCTTGTAATTTAAATCAAGTCAACCAAACGGGTCTATTAACCGCTTCCGTTCGTGAAGCACTTCGTTCGCCGGCAACTTTGTCTATTGCTGATGAGATAGAGTCAGTCGAATATATCCCTTTAGAAATGACCAGTGACAATGCTTCATTGATAGACGGTGTAGTCGATTTTGCCATCACAAGCAAATATATTTATGTATTGGTGGGCAAGGAAGCTCGTATTGTACTGTTCGATCGCCAAGGACACTTCTTGCGTACATTTCTTCGCCAAGGTCAAGGTCCCGATGACTTTAATGGTATGATAGGTTTTATACAGGCTGATGAGACTGATAACCGTTTCTACGTCATCGGCAATAAGGTTGGCGTATATACATTGGAAGGCACGTTTGTGGAAGACCTACCTATAAATTCTCCCATCATCTATGCTCATCACCTCGGTAGTAAGCGCATTGGCGCCATCGCCATGCCTCTTATGCCTTTCCAGGGTGGCAGTTTTGGTATTGGTATATTTCAAGAGGATGGCGAGGCGATAATCACCAAGAATGATTTCTATTTGCCGTTGGTGCCTCGAGAAGATTCAGGCTTTACATTTGGAGTAATGGGTTCACCTTCAGGTGGAAAGCAGTCTTCAGTCTTGTTTAAAACAGCCAGTAACGATACTGTTTTTCGTTTGTCGGCAGACACCATACAGCCTGTTTTAGTGGCCGGATTAGGCAATTCGGATGAAGAGGTTATTCGTGGACTCAATATTCGAGATATTAAAAGGTTTCCTGCTGATGGCGATATTTTTGTAAGCGATATTTTTGAGACACCTCGTCGTTTTTATTTGCGCATGATGTTGAATAAGAAGTATTATGTGGCTTCGGTGGATAAACACAGTGGAGAAACAGTTGTGGAACAGTGTGATATTCCTGAGACAAGTGCTTCCAACTTAGCTGATATCAATATGCAGTTAGGCATGGTAGGTAGTAAGGGGTATAACCAGTTTCCGGTATGGGGGCGTTCTTTAGGAAATAATCTGGTGCAGGTTGTGACACCTTACGAGATAGAGACGTTTGAAGAACATACAAAAATTACTATACCACAAGAATTGCAAAAGAGAAACACGAATGAAAACCCGATTTTTATCATATATAAGATAAAATAATATTCTTAATATATCGGACTCCTTGGATAAATTCCCTGTTGTTTCAGGTTATGGTTTGATTGCACTTTTGCATCTGTAACATTGCAATAACCTTTTTTCTGAGCTAATACTATTAGGGTATTGGGGATAGCCTATTTATCTATCTGTTCTAAAATACCATTGATATATGCGATAACTACCCCATAGTTAGTCATCGGGACACCTTGCGTTTTAGCTTTGGCTATCCGGTTCAGAACGTGTTTGCGGTTGAACATACATGCTCCACAATGGATAATCAGGTCGTAGCAATTCAAGTCCTTAGGGAAATCATTTCCGGAAACAATATCGATATGCAGTTGCTCTCCGATCCGTTTGCGCAACATTCGCGGAAGTTTCACTCTGCCGATGTCTTCGGACAGGGGAGCATGGGTACAGGCTTCGGCTATCAGGACACGGGAGTTTTCCGTCAGCTGGTCTATGATATACGCTCCTTCGGTATAGTAGTCAATGTCTCCCTTGTACCGGGCGAATAATACCGAAAAGGAGGTCAGCCGGCTTTGTGGCGGCTTTTTCTCGTATACGGTCCTAAAGATTTGTGAATCGGTGATGATCAGTGCAGGAGGGGCTGACAAAACATTCAGGGCACTGTCTAACTGGTCGGTAGTGCAACTCAGGGTGATGCACTTCTTGTCGAGCAATTCGCGTAGCGTCTGTACCTGTGGCAGGATGAGCCGTCCTTTGGGAGCTTGAATATCTTGTGGCATGACGAGTAGAACTACATCGCCTTTGTTAACCAGATCGCCCACAATATCCGGCTGTCCGCCCAGTTCCGGTAGTTTTTGGAGGATGGACCTGCAGATAGAGTCCATGCCTGTTTTCTCTTTGGCGCTGACAATCAGAGGACGTTCTCCTGTCTGCCGTTCCAGTTCGTTGGCTGTTTCTTCCGGGTTTTCTGACAGATCGGCTTTGTTCAGTATCAGTAGATAGGGGATGCCTTTTTCTTTCAGCAGTTCTATCCATCGCTTCTCTTCGGATAACTCCGTATCACAACAAACCATCAGTGCAATGTCGGTTTTGTCCACTGCTTGCACAGTCCGTTCGATACGCAGGGACCCCAGTTCACCGTTGTCATCGAATCCGGCCGTGTCGATGAATACACACGGGCCGATGCCGTGTATCTCCATCGGTTGGTATACAGGGTCGGTAGTGGTACCGGCGATATTCGATACCAAAGCAGCATTTTGATTGGTCAGTGCATTGATCAATGACGACTTGCCACTGTTTCGCTTACCAAACAGGGCAATATGCAGGCGGTTGGAGAGCGGAGTTGTTTTCAAAATCTGAAATCCCTTTCTCCCGCTGCTATTTGCTTCAGGTTTTCCAAGGCCCTTTCCCGGATTTTGGGATTGGGGATGTGTTGCATTTCTTGTTTTATCATGGCCGCTCCGCGGACTTTCGTTTCTTCCGAAGCATAATCTTCCAGATACTCCTGTAAGGTCATCAGCGCATTGGGTGAACAGCAATTGGCTATTTGCCCCGATTTGACAAGTGACATAAACCGGTCACCTGTACGTCCCGCACGATAGCAGGCTGTACAGAAACTGGGAATATATCCGAGTTTCAGAAGCCAGTTAACTACTTCGTCCAGTGTACGGGTATCGCTGACATCGAACTGCGCAGAATTTTCCTCCGGAGTTTCCGTTTCGGCATATCCACCTACGCTGGTCCGTGAGCCTCCGCTTATCTGTGAAATGCCCAGATCGAGTACTTTTTCACGGGTTTTTTGTGATTCGCGTGTAGAGATGATCATGCCGGTATAGGGGACGCTGATGCGAATGACCGCTACTATTTTCCGGAAGATTTCATCGGAAATAGCATTCTCGAAGTCTCCGGCATCGATGTCGTCTGCCGAACAGATACGTGGAACGCTGATGGTATGTGGTCCCACACCATAGACAGCTTCCAGATGTTCGGCGTGCATCAGCAGGCCTACAAAATCGTAACGATATGTATTCAGTCCGAACAGGACTCCCATTCCCACATCGTCAATTCCCCCTTGCATGGCACGGTCCATGGCTTCGGTGTGGTAGGCATAGTTGCTTTTGGGGCCTGTGGGGTGCAACTGTTCATAGTTCTCTTTATGATATGTCTCCTGAAAGAGGATATAGGTGCCGATACCCGCCTCCTTCAGTTTGCGGTAATTTTCCACTGTTGTGGCGGCGATATTTACGTTCACCCGGCGGATAGCTCCGTTTTTATGATGAATGCTGTAGATGGTGCGGATAGATTCCAATATGTAGTCGATGGAGTTACGCACCGGGTCTTCGCCGGCTTCAAGTGCCAGACGTTTGTGTCCCATATCTTGCAGGGCAATCACTTCCCGGCGTATTTCTTCCTGAGTCAGTTTTTTGCGGGCGATAGTTTTGTTTTTGAGATGATACGGACAATATACACAACCGTTGACACAATAATTGGATAGGTAAAGCGGAGCAAACATTACGATGCGGTTGCCGTAGAATTTTTGTTTGATTTCTTTGGCAAGACGAAATATTTCTTCAGTCAGGTCCTCTTCAACACATTCCAGCAATATGGCAGCTTCCCGGTGGGTGAGTCCTTTGCAAGTGCGGGCTTTCTCTATCAGTTCCCGAATCAGTTTCCGGTCATTTCGGTGCGCACGGGCATACTCCAGAGTTTCAATTATTTCCTGATGGTCGATGAAGTCGGTGGCATCAGGTGAATCTACTTTATACATATCGTTTATTGATTAGTCGTTATAGTCTCCCCTGCTGTAGTCGATGTGGTATCCGACATCTGCCAGTTGCTTTTCCAGCAGGGCAAGTCCTTCGGCAGCTTCGGCACCGAAAGCTACTTTCTGGTCGTACAGGTCATATTTATTTCTCACAATAATGGGTGACAGATTGGGCATGACCACATTGGCTCCGGCAAGGATGCCACGTACTCTTCCATCCGGTGCCAAGCTTGCCAATGCCGTTGTCGAAGGGATCAGCGCCTGGGGGTGCATCAGCCTGAAGATGGAAAGCAGTAACAGGGTCAGTTCCACGCTGCCCGGATTTTCGTCACAAAATGGAGTTCGCTGATGGGGAATGAAGGGGCCGATGCCAATCATTTCCGGATGAAAACTTTCAATAAAGCGGATATCTTCTATCAAGTATTCTACAGTTTGAAGAGGGCTGCCCACCATGATACCTGTTCCTGTCTGATAACCGATTCGTTTCAGCTCGTGGAGGCATTTGATACGCCTCTCGTTGGACATTTCGTAAGGGTGCAGACAATAGTAATGTCCCCTGTCGATTGTTTCGTGACGTAACAGGTAGCGGTTGGCTCCTTTCATGAAATAGCGTTCGTAGGCTTTCGATGGTTTCTCGCCGATGGATAATGTAATGGCACACTCCGGATAGCACCGGCGGATTTCCGCGATGATCTCCTCCATGTCGTAATCAGATCGTTTCGGATCTTCTCCTCCCTGAAGAACGAATGAGCGAAAGCCGAGCTTGTAGCCGTGTTCGCAGCAATCCAGAATCATTTCTTTGCTGAGGCGGTATCGGTCGGCTTGCCAATTATCTTTCCGGATACCACAGTATTTGCAATTGTTCCGGCAGTGATTACTTATTTCAATGAGTCCGCGTATGTAGACCCCTTTTCCAAAGTGTGCGTTTGCCACTTCGCGTGCCTGCAGGTTGATGTATGCCAGAGTTTCGTCATCATAATGCGATAGCAGGTGTGCAAACTCTTCGTTGGTGAGGGTGTGTTCCTCTTTTAATTTATCTATGAGTCTCTTCATATGATTCGCGGCGTTTTATCAGTTCCTGGTTCAACTGCCGGCGTCCGCCGACAGCGTCATTATGGGCGCTGGGGCCACTGATACATCCGCCTTCGCAAGCCATGACTTCGATGAATTGTCCTTGCGCTTTGCCTGTTTTGGCAGCAGCACGCAGTAAACCTATGTTTTTCTTATTCAGGTCTGAAACCTGGATGGCAGAGAATCTCTTTGCCTCTTCGCCCAGATATGCCTGAATCGCTCCCATCACGCCTCCGGCTTGTGCGAAGCCGTGTGCTTCGCGCACTGAAGTGTAGAGTACAGAGAACGGTTGTGTCTGTTCAAGCTGGATATCCAATCCTTCGAAGATGGAAGCCATTTCCTCAAAAGTGAGTATATAGTCTACACATTCGTCGCGACGGGCTTCTTTACGTTTGGCTACGCATGGGCCGATGAATACGATTTTTGCGTCCGGATGGCGTTCTTTGGCGATACGGGCGGCATAATACATCGGTGATCCGGTAGAAGAAACATAAGGCTTCATTCCCGGTATATGCTTGTTTACCAGTTCGATGTAGGATGGGCAGCAAGAGGTTGTCATGAATGGTTGTCCCTCTTTCAGCTTTTCTTTCAGTTCGGCAGCTTCGTGGCTTACGGTATCCATGGCTCCTTGAGCCACTTCGACCACATCGGCAAATCCCATTTGGCGGAGTGCACCGTATACTGCCTCGATCGATGTGTTGAATTGTCCGAGAATGGAAGGAGCGGGAATCGCAACCATTTTTTCACCGCGGCGGATACCTTCGAGCACATCAAAGGCTTGTGAGATTTCGAAGATAGCCCCGAAAGGACAAGCGTTGAGGCATTTGCCACAGTAGATGCATTTGTTTTCGTCAATGTGTTCGATACCGTTTTCGTCTTTGCTGATGGCTTTCACAGGGCAGGCTTCTTCGCAGGGTACCGGAATGAATACGATAGCGTGGTACGGGCAACTTTGATGGCATTTTCCACAACTGATACAGGCGTCATGGTCGATCTTTGCCTGTCCGTTTTTCCGGAAGCGGATAGCGTCTTTAGGACAGTTCATGTAGCAACTGCGAGCCACACAACCACGACAGAGGTTGGTTATCTCGTAATTGACCTGTACACAGGATGAACACGCCTCGTCGATGACACAGAGTATGTTTTCTTTTTGTTCGTTTTTACGCTCCAGGGCGTGACGGGCATACTCTGAAAGCGGAGTGAGTTCATCTGTTTCATCTGTCATGTCGAAGCCCAACAACGGGAACAGCTTGTATTTGTACACTGCACGCTCTTTGTGGATGCAGCAGCGTCCGAGCGGGCGTGAACGGCGTGGGCTCAGTTCAATGGGAAGTCTGTCAATTTCATTAGTCAGTTTGTTCTCTTTCCAGAGATTTACCAGTTTTGCCAGCAACTTGTGGCGTACAATCATTACGTTGTTGGTGAAAGCCATATTTGAGTATTTAGAATTAGGGTTACAAAGATACGGCTTGCAGGGGTATCCTGCAAGCTTGCATTAATATTTGTTTTTTATTCCTTAATTATTTAACACAGAACCACTCTTTAAACTCGGCTACACGTGCCTTGCTCACCAGAATCTTTTCCCCCGCAACCGGATGACGTAGATTGATGGAGAGGCGGCTGTTGAACCAGAGGTCTATATCTTTGATAGCTTCTCGTGAAAGCAGGTATTGTCGGTTTGCGCGGAAAAAGAGTGCCGGATCCAGACATTCCGTCAACTCATCAAGAGTCTGTGGAAAGGAGTATTCCGTATTATCTGTCAGGACAGCTTTCACCTGGCAGTCTTTGATATAGAACAACATGATCATATCGACCGAAACCGGGAGTAGTTTATCCCCTTTCACTGGAATCAGGAAATGGGTTTTATAGCTTTCTTGTTTTTTTAATGAACGTATCAGTTTCAACAGTTCGTCTGTTTCCAGGCCAGCGGGTCCGGATGTGTTGGAACTGAAGAGAGATAACTTTTCCAGTGCCTGTTCTACATCTTTTCGTCCGATGGGTTTCAGCAGATAATCGATACTGTTGACTTTGAAGGCCCGTAAAGCATATTCGTCGTAGGCAGTCGTGAAAATAATGGGACATGTGATGTGGATGTGTTCGAATATCTCAAATGCCGAACCGTCCGCCAGATGGATATCCATAAATATCAATTCAGGCATAGGGTGGCTGGCAAACCATTCGATGGTGCCGGCAATGCTGTCGAGTTCCGTCACCATTTCTATTTGCGGACAGACTTCGGTGAGGAGTGAAGTCAGATTCCGTATTGCTGCTTTTTCGTCTTCAATGATAATTGTTTTCATGGGTATTTCCGGATGAGGGGTATACGAACGGTAAAGTTACTATCTTCTGTGATTTGTATTTCCTGCCGGAACAAGAGATGGTAACGTTTGTCGAGGTTAGCCAGTCCGATGCCGGTACCGGTGGCTGCTGTCAGTTTAGGTTGGATAGGGTTACTTACAGAGAGGCTGCCCTCCGGATTGGTGACGATTGTGATGGTGAGCGGACGACGGTTACTGATTTCATTGTGTTTTACAGCGTTTTCAATTAACATCTGTATCGACATAGGTGGTAGAAAATAGTCTTCAAGGTTACATTCTATGTCAATTTCGAATTGCAGATTATCTTCAAAGCGCATTTTTAAAAGAAAGATGTAGGCCGATACAAAATCCATTTCTTCACGTAAGGTGACAGATTGAGATTCGTTGCCTTGCAATGTATAGCGTAATACGCGTGACAATTCTTGAATGTAATCTTGTGCCCGGTCCTGATTTTCACGGACGAGTGAACGCAGCGTGTTGAGCGAATTGAATAGCATATGTGGATTCAGCTGGTTTTTCAATACTTCGAACTGGTTGCGTATGTTCTCTGCCTGCAATTGTTCATTCTCAATGATTACTTGTTGTTGACGGCGGATCAGGTAGATGATGTAACAACTGCTGGTGACAAGGCATGACATGATAAAATCGCGTAATGGGTGCAGGTAGTGGTGTACCATGGCATCGATTGCGGGAATATCGAATGTTTTGTGCAGATAGACAAAACATTGTCCCAATAGGTTACTCAATATCCAAGTCAGTACAAAAGAGAGAACAATCTTTTGCCACGTGATTTTCATCGAGGTCTGATTGAAATGAAACAATCTTGTGTTGACAGCGAACAGGGCCAATAGTGAGAGGAAAGTGAAGATAATCTCGTTGGCTACATCTGCAAATTTCATGCCCGGGAAAAGGGTATGGCTCTCAAACCCGTCAAAGAGGGAGACGGATTCGGGGAAGTGGATAAGTACCGCCACAGCCATTGAAATGATAACCGTGGACAGAAGGTATTTATCGTTATATAGAGCTCTGATTCTTTTCATGGGAACAAAGATAAGATAATCTACCGGATTATTTCTGTATTCTTGCTGTTACATACATGCCGGGACGGAACTGTGGAGCGGTGCTGTCAATCCGGGCGTATACTTCGAGTGAACGACTCGTTTCATCTACTTTCTGCCCGATTGAGACCAAGGTAGCTTTAAATACTGTTTTGCCCATGCCGTTTACCCGGAATTGGACGGGGCTGCCTACCTTCATATCTGCCAGGTCTTTTTCATAAGTTGTCAGGCAGAGTAGGGGAGATGATTTGTCAATGACCTCACAAAGCGCTTCTCCGGGTTGAATGTATTTGCCTATATTCATGGTTACATCACTGATATAGCCGCTTATAGGAGCTTTCACCTGCAACAGAGGCTGTATACCACTTTTCAATAATTCTTCAGGGGTAATACCTAATAAGGAAAGTTGTGCAGCTGTAGCTTCCAGTTTGCTTTTCATTGATAAGTAGTCTGCTTTGCTTTGTTGAAACTTTTTTTGCGAAGCGGCCTGTTCGGCTGAGAGTGACTTTTGGCGTTCATATTCCGCTTGCAAATACTCTGTTTGGGCATGACTGTCAAGGTAGGTCTGTTGCAACATGATGAAGTCCGGATTCTCAAGGGTTGCCAGCAGGGTACCTTTCTGCACCTGTTGTCCCGGTAAAAGTGAAGTGTTTCTTACTACTCCTCCCATGGTAAGGGCTACGGTGGCCTGGCGTTGGGGAGATAGTACGATAGTTCCGTTGAAAGATACTTGATTGGGTTTTGAGGTGGCTGATGTAATTCCATCCACTTGCGTAGCAGTAGTATCTGTTTGTACCTTAGCGATGGAAGGAGCTGTTGTTGCTGTTTCGGAAGTTTGTTTTGTCTCTTTGCATGCTATAAGAGCCAACAAGAGAATGGGATAAAATATTCTTTTCATATTATTTATGTTTCAACAGGTTATTGATAAAGTTCATACTCCAGTGAGGCGATGTTATATTGATATACCGTTTCGATATAACCTTTGCGTATTTCACGTGCGGCACTGACCGATTGGATAAATTCCGCGATGCTCGTTTCGCTGTGTCGCAATTGTAGATTAGCCACCTTGATTAATTCGTCTGCTTCTTTGAGTGCAGACGAAGTATAAAACCGGAGACTCTCTTCGTGACGGCGTAAGGTGGCACTCAGTTCAGTAACTTTATTGTTCAATTCGCGAATATTGGCTTCTGCTTGTATTTGTGCGGCAGAAGCGGCAAGTTTTGCTTGTCTGATCCGGCTCTTTTGTGGTAAGAAGTAGATAGGAAATGATACCCCCACCATCCATGCATTCAGATTTTTCAGGGGCAGAATATTTTGGCGGCTATATCCTATGCTGAGTTCCGGAAAGAAACGACTGCGCTCTACGTTCAGTGCTGCCCGTGTTTCGGAAATCTGGCTGTTGAAAAATCCGAGATGGGCTTCGGATACGCTTCCTGGCTGAATATTTGTCGGGAAGAGCTGCATGCTCGTGTTTTCCGGTATGATGGGCGCATCTGCGTAGCAACTCCATTGAAAACGGGTAAGAGCCATTTTTTCTTCTTCTTGTGCCTGAAAGAGTCGGTTGTGCAGGTCCGCAGCCGATGTAGCCATCATGTTTTTTTCCAACAGGGTGATTTCTCCTTGTTCGTATCTCAGTTCGCTGATGCGCTTTAATTCAGCAGCCATGCGATCTTGGTCGCGATAAAGTGAACATATTGCTGAAGCATACTGATAATAAGCCCATGCACGTTTTACTTCTGCCGTTACTTCTTTTTCTACCATTTGGCGGTAGTAAGTGCCGGTTTGTACTTGACGGTTGACAAGAGTATTCTTGTAGAACGGTGTCAATAGTGAACCCAGGTTTTGTTCGAGAACCATTTCTTTATCTTTCTTGTTTTCGCCGTTCAGTTGTCCCCAGGAGTAACTGAATGTGGTAGGGGAGGCTTCTACAATCTCGCCTCTTGTGGCCTGTGCCTGCCGGATGGCGGTTGTGGCTGTCTTAAGCCTTGGATGGTTCTGTCTGGCTATTTTTATTGCTTGTTCCAGGCTGACGGTTTGTGGCGCTTGTGCTGTGACGGTGGCACTCAGCAGAAGTGCCGGTAGCAGGATGAACAGATGCAACCGTCTCTTAGGTTGTTTCCAACCGGCACTTGTCGCATTTACTATTTTATAAAAAACCGGAAGGATAATCAGGGTCAATATGGTTGATAGAATCAAGCCTCCGATTACAACAGTTGCCAGTGGGCGTTGTACTTCAGCTCCGGCGGATGTGGCAATGGCCATCGGTACGAAACCCAATGAAGCTACCAGCCCGGTTAGGAATACCGGACGTAGCAGGTGTGGTGTTCCTTTTTTTATAATCTGATTAGTGGTCATGGCATATTTATTTTGTTTTCTTAAGTCGTTGAAGTGGTTAATCATCAGAATTCCATTGAGCACAGATACCCCAAACAATGCGATGAATCCTACTCCTGCCGAAATACTGAACGGGAGTCCGCGTAGCCAAAGAGCCAGGATACCACCTATTAATGATAATGGCACTGTAGAGAATACCACCAGTGTATAGGTTACATTCTTGAAAGCGAAGAATAAAATCAACAGGATCAACATCAGGGCTACCGGTATTACGATAGTCAGTGTACGGATGGCGTTCTGCAGATTTTCAAACTGCCCCCCGTATTCAAAATAATATCCCGGTTTCAACCGGATGTTTTTGTCCAATGTTTGTTGGATTTCTGATACTACCTGTTGAATGTCGGCATCGCGCACATTGACTCCGATCACGATGCGGCGTTTAGTGGCATCCCGGTTAATTTGGAGCGGACCGCTTACCAGGTCAATACTTGCCACTTCGCTGACAGGAATCTGTACTCCTTCTGAAGTACGGATAAAGAGTTTGTCGAGGTTCAGGTCTGCCACTTTCTCTTGATCGAGGCGTACTACCAAATCGAATCTTCTTTCGTTTTCAAATACTACTCCGCTTACTTCGCCGGCATAAGCTGTACGGATCATTGTGTTTAATTCCTCGATGTTAATGCCATAACGGGCTATTTTCCCCCGGTTGTATTTTACTACCAGTTGGGGTAATCCCATGGTTTGCTCGACAATGACATCGGCAGCGCCCGGAATCTGTTCGACAAACTTTGCAGCCTCTTTCGCTTTTGCATAAAGTTCGTGAGTGTCTTCGCCGTATAGCTTGACCGCTATGTCAGCCTTAGCTCCGGTCATCAGCTCGTTAAAACGCAACTGAATGGGTTGAGAGAAGTTGAATTCTGCACGGTTCTCTAAAGGCAGGAGGGCTTCTTTCATCTTTTCTACCATTTCTGCCCTGCTCGAAGCAGAGGTCCATTCCTTGAAGGGTTTCATTACAATCATCACATCGGCATCTTCCACAGCCATTGGATCGGTAGGAACCTCGGCAGTTCCGATTTTGGCAACTACATGTTTGATTTCCGGAAATTGATCCATCAAAACCTTTTCGGCCTGGTTGGATACTTCAATACTTTCAGAGAGTGAACTTCCGGCCGGTAATGTCATTTGCATGGCAAAATCGCCTTCGTCCAAAGTAGGGATAAATTCTGCTCCCAAACGTCCGAAGAGTAAGAAAGAACCTATTAAAGCAGCGAAAGCTATAGTGACTGTCTGCCATTTGAAACGCAGGCAGAAGCATAGGCAACGTTGGTATATGACATTAAGTTTTTTAAAGAAACGGTCGGCAAACGTAGGTTTTACCACAATGGTGTGTTTCAGGAAGAGGGAAGCCATCATCGGTACATAAGTCAGAGAGAGTAATAGGGCTCCGATAATGCAGAATACCAGTGTCTTTGCCATTGGAGTGAAATATTTTCCTTCAATTCCGTTCAGAGTCAGGATGGGGAAGAATACGATCAGGATGATGAAAACGGCAAATGTAGCCGAACGTACTACCCCCGAAGCACCCTTCTCCACTTCTTCATCCATTTCTGTTTTTGATAAAGTGCGGCCTTTTAGTTTATTGCCGTAGAGGTGAGCTAATATACCTTCTACTATTACAATAGAACCGTCTACCACAATACCGAAGTCGATGGCACCGAGACTCATCAGGTTGGCTGTCACACCGAAAATACGCATAAGGATAAATGCAAACAGCATGGCCAGTGGGATAACTGAGGCTACGATGAGCCCTGCACGTACGTTACCCAGGAAAATGATAAGTACTACGAATACGATAATTGCACCTTCTATCAGGTTGTGTATGACGGTGGAGATATTTCGGTTGACAAGTTCCGAACGATTCAGATAAGGCTCTATACTTACCCCTTCGGGTAATAGTTTCTGTATTTTTTCTACCCTTTTTTCCAACTCTTGTGTCACAACGTTGGCGTTGGCTCCTTTCAACATCATCGCAATGCCTCCTACACATTCACCATTTCCGTCTTTGGTCATTGCGCCAAACCGCTTTGGAGCTCCAAAGCGGACAGTACCTACATCACTAATGTGCACAGGAATGCCGTTGCGGTTGGCAACAACAATCTGCTCGATGTCTTTAGTGCGGCTGATCATTCCCTCTGAACGGATATAATAAGCATTTCGAGCCTTCTCAATATAGCTTCCTCCGGTGTTCTGATTGTTTTTGCTTAAAGCTTCGAACACCTCACCGATGGTAATATTCAGCGAAAAGAGCGCATCCGGATCAACGGCTACTTCATATTGTTTCAGGTATCCGCCAAAACTATTAATTTCCACAATACCCGGTATGCCGGATAATTGGCGTTTCACCATCCAATCCTGAATTGTGCGGAGTTCCATCGCATCATATTTGTTTTCGTAACCGGATTCTACCTTTAGGATATATTGGTAGATTTCTCCCAATCCGGTAGTGATGGGCATCATTTCTGGCATACCCAATTCCGATGGAATTTCTCCTGCTACGGATTGTATCTGTTCGTTAATCAGTTGCCGGGCATCCAAGGTCGGTACACTCTCTTTAAATACAACTGTCACTACCGATAGTCCGAAGCGACTTACCGAACGGATATCTTCCACATTCATGATATTGCTCATGGCAATTTCGATGGGCATTGTGATCAGTTGCTCTACTTCCTGTGGGGCAAGTGTCGGCGAGACAGTTACGATTTGTACCTGATTGTTGGTGATATCCGGTACGGCATCAATTGGCAAGGTCATCATCGCATAAATGCCTCCGATAAGAAGAAAGAGGGTAGTGAGTCCTACGAATAGTTTCTTCTTTATAGAAAAACGTACGATAGCTTTAAACATAATCCTTAAGTGTTTGAATATCGGTACAAAGGTAGATCGCTGAAACTTTTGTTGTTGATGAAAAATTGCGAGGTGGAAAGATTGGCAGGTGAAATGGCAAAATGTGGGAATGAAGTGGAACGGAATTGTTGAAAAAGGCTATCTTTGCATATCAACAACACATCACAATAATATGATTATGAAGAAAAAAGCACTTTCCTTGCTGGCATTCATCCCGGCATTTACGACAGTGACGGCTCAACAGCCGGCGGTACCGGATGTATGCGCACTTGTCAATCCCATTATCGGAACCAATGGTATGGGGCACACCTTTCCCGGGGCCTGCGCTCCGTTCGGACTTGTACAGTTGAGCCCTGATACGGATACAATTCCTCACAATGTGGATGGAGTTTATCAAAAAAATGCATATGAATATTGTGCCGGGTACCAGCATCGCGATCAAACAATAGTAGGATTCAGTCATACCCACTTGAGTGGTACGGGACATTCTGATCTGGGGGATATCTTGATTATGCCTGCTACAGGTGAATTGAAACTGAATCCCGGAAGGGCGGACACCCCAGACGAAGGATACCGTTCCCGTTTCAGCCATGAAACTGAAGTGGCTCGTCCGGGCTATTATGAAGTGGAGCTTACAGATTACGGTATAAAAGCACAGTTGACAGCTACCCAACGGGTAGGGATACATAAATATACTTTTCCGGACGGTGCCGACGGACGCATTATTCTTGACCTGGTACACGGCATCTATAATTATGACGGGAAAACGTTGTGGGCTAATATACGCGTAGAAAATGATACATTGCTGACGGGGTATCGTATCACGAACGGGTGGGCCCGCACCAACTATACTTATTTTGCCATATCCTTGTCTCAACCCATCAAAGACTATGGATATACAGATAAAGAGAAGGCTTTGTATAAAGGATTCTGGCGACGGTTCAATACCGACCGGAATTTCCCGGAAATGACCGGACGAAAACTGGTGGCTTATTTCAACTTCGATACCCGGCAGAATCCGGAACTGATAATTAAAGTCGCTCTTTCGGCAGTGAGCACAGAAGGGGCTTTAAAAAATTTGCAGGCTGAGGCCGGCGGAAAGACTTTCAGCCGGCTGGCAGCCGAGACACATTCGGCATGGAATCGTGAATTGGATGTGCTTGAGGCCAAAGGAACCCCTGACCAGCTTGCCATGTTTTATACTTCACTGTATCATACGATGATTAATCCGTCTGTCTATATGGATGTAGACGGTAGTTATCGCGGGCTCGATCATAATATCCATACAGCCGAAGGATTTACCAATTATACTATTTTCTCCTTATGGGATACGTACCGTGCAGAACATCCTTTTTTGAATTTGCTTAAACCCCGGCAGAATAGAGACATGGTGCAGTCTATGATTCGGCATCAGCAGCAGAGTGTGCATGGCATGTTGCCGGTATGGAGTCTGATGGGGAATGAAGGCTGGTGTATGAGCGGTTATCATGCTGTATCTGCTTTGGCTGACGCGATTGTCAAAGGTGCCGGAATATCCGTCCGGGAGGCTTTGCCGGCGATGGATCATACGGCAAATGTGTCTTATTATGAAGGCATTGAATCGTATAAACGATTGGGATATGTGCCTTTTGATCAGAGTGGAACGGCTGCATCTACTACGTTGGAATATGCTTATGACGACTGGACCATTTACCGGGTGGCTTTGTTGGCGGGAGATAAACGGTTAGCCGATATTTATAAGAAAAGGGCGGATAATTATCGGAATGTTTTTGATGCTTCTGTCGGTTTTGCCCGCCCTCGCTATAGCAACGGTGAATTTAAGAAAGAGTTTGATGCTATGCAGACCTACGGTGAAGGTTTTATTGAAGGAAACTCATGGAATTTCTCTTTCCATGTGCCGCATGATGTAACCGGATTGATCGGGCTGATGGGTGGTGAAAAGAAATTTGTCAACCGGCTGGACACACTCTTCTCTATGGCACTTCCCCGGAAATATTATGAAAAGAATGAAGATATCGCCGAGGTGAGTTTGGTAGGAGGGTACGTGCATGGCAACGAACCCAGTCATCATATTCCCTATTTGTATGCATGGACTTCCCAGCCCTGGAAAACACAATATTGGGTGCGTGAGGTGATGAACCGGATGTACAAAAATGATATTGACGGTCTGGGGGGCAATGACGATTGCGGGCAGATGTCTGCCTGGTATCTGTTTACGGCAATGGGATTCTATTCCGTTTGTCCGGGTACCGATCAATACGTGTTGGGAGCACCTTATCTTCCATACATCCGTATGAATCTGCCTAATGGAAACACTTTTGAGATAAAAGCGCCGAAAGTGAACGATCGCAACCGCTATGTTCGACAGGCAAAGCTCAACGGAAAAGTTTACGATAAAATGTATATTACCCATGCCGATCTCTTGGCAGGGGGAATACTTGAATTTGAAATGTCTGCTTCTCCAAACAAGAAGAGAGGGCTTGCCAAGGAGGCTAAACCTTATTCGATGTCTGAGGAGTAGAACGTTTTCAAACATTCTGTCCGGGCTGCTTGTTAATTATTTGATGAACCAAATAATAGAATATGAAAGCAATTTTTTCTTTTGTAGCAGTCTTGGTACTCTCATTATCGATGGCTGCGCAGAGTAAATCGTTCTATGACTTCTCTGTGAAGACCATAGATGGCAAAGAGTATAAACTGGCAGACCTTAAAGGCAAGAAGGTATTGGTGGTTAATGTCGCTTCCAAGTGCGGACTGACGCCGCAGTATGCCGAGTTACAGGAATTGTACGATCAGTATAAAGATCGAAATTTTGTGATTATAGCTTTTCCTGCCAATAACTTTATGGGGCAAGAACCGGGTACGAACGAAGAGATAGCCAAGTTCTGTTCGGCAAATTATGATGTTACTTTCCCGATGATGGCCAAGATTTCGGTAAAGGGTAAAGATATGGCTCCACTTTATCAGTGGCTGACTGAGAAGAAACTGAACGGGAAGCAGGATGCGCCCGTACAGTGGAATTTTCAGAAGTTTATGATTGACGAAAACGGAAATTGGGTCGGTTTCGCAGCTCCTAAAGAAAGTCCTTTTTCTGAGACTATTATCAGTTGGATAGAAAAGAAGTGATTTAATGTGTCAAAACTCACCACAGAGGACACAGAGTAACACAGAGACGATTTTAAGTTGTTGATTATTAATAAAAAGACTCTGTGCTACTCTGTGTTACTCCGTAGTGAAAAGAGTTTCTACACAGCCTCTTTGGGGGAAGTAGAAGAGAAAATCCCTGCTTTTTCTATTTCACTTTCAAAGTTCGGTGTGAAGACACCTTTTCCTAAATTCGTTTTGATTTCTTCATGGCTCCAGAAACGTCCGCCGTCTAATTCATCGCTGGGATGTATTGCTCCGTCGTATACTGTTTTATGCACAAAGACTAACTCCCGTTCACGGGAAGACTCAAAGACATAGCTTGTCAGGAGTTCCGGTGTGAAGTCCGTGATACCTAATTCTTCGGCGACCTCTCTCTTTAAAGCTATTTCTACACTCTCTCCCAGATCGATGTGTCCGCCTACGGCGGTATCCCATTTGCCCGGCTGTATATCCTTCCATTCAGGGCGTTTCTGCAAGTAAAGTTCACCTTTTGAGTTGAATACGTGCAGATGGACAACCGGATGCAATAGCTTGCTTCCGCTATGGCATTCGCCGCGTGTAGCAGCTCCTGTAATAGTTCCCTGTTCGTCTACGATGGGAAACATTTCCTGATTATTATCGCTTTGCATATCTTAAGGTATTAATAAGGATGAATCGCCGTAGCTCAGGAAGCGGAAATCGTGGCTGAGTGCATAGTCGTAAATTGTACGCCAGTTCCCTTTGACAAATGCCGAGACCAATAATAGCAGGGTGCTCTGTGGCTGATGAAAATTGGTAACCATTGCTTTGACTATTTTGTATTCGTACCCCGGAGCAATAATAATTTGTGTACTGGTGTGCAATGCTTCCATATCGTGACGGTCGAGATAACCTAATATTTTCTGTAAAGCTACAACAGGGCGTACGTCACATTCCGTTTCGTAAGGTTGCCACTGTTTTACACGCAATTGTTCTTCCGTAGCTTCCGGGTTGTTGGCCAGCGTTACACCGATGTGGTAGAGACTTTCAAGGGTACGTACGGAAGTTGTTCCTACAGCAATGGCACAAGCGTCGTGGTCTATCAGTTTTTTGATAATACTGCGTGATACGGATATATATTCCGTATGCATTTCGTGCCCCTCTATCTCTTCACTTTTTACCGGTTTAAAAGTACCGGCGCCAACATGGAGGGTCAGTTCCTCGAGGTCGATCCCTTTTTCGGTCAGGGCATCCAGTACACGAGGGGTGAAATGTAAACCTGCCGTAGGAGCGGCCACCGAGCCTTTTATTTTTGAATAGACTGTCTGATAGGTCTCTTTATCACTTTCTTCCGTATCCCGGTTGAGATATGGAGGGATGGGTAACTCGCCGAATACTTCAAGAATATTGGCAAAGGTGACTTCCGGATTATCCCAGTTGAAATCTATCCAATGACTGGTTCCACGACACTCGCCACGAGTAGCCGTCAGGGTGATGGGGAAACCTTTTACAGTCATTTCACGACGTAACGGACCGTCTTTCCATTTTTTCAGGTTACCGATCATGCAAAGCCACGCCGCATGTTCCGTTTGCTGGAAATTGAGTACATAGTCGTTAGGTTGAATCGGTTCCAGACAAAAAACTTCGATTAAGGCTCCTGTCTCTTTGCGGAAATGGAGTCGTGCCTGAATAACCTTGGTATTGTTGAATATCATCAGACTTCCGGCAGGCAAGTGTTCCGGTAAGGAGGTGAATACATCTTCGCTGACTTCGCCGTGACGGTAAATAAGTAACTTAGACTGGTCCCGCATAGGCAACGGGAATTTAGCGATGCGTTCATCCGGCAATGGATAATTGTATTCGCTAATACGGATATGTTTCGGGTTTTCTTTCATCATTTCTTTCTTTGCGACGACAAAAGTAGTTATATTTGCCTTAATTTGTAGATTGTAAATGGTAAATTGTAAACAGAACGATGAAAATAGGTGATAAAGTGCGCTTCCTCAGTGAGGTGGGCGGAGGAATCGTAAAGGGATTCCGGGGAAAAGATATTGTATTGGTGGAAGATGCTGATGGATTTGATATCCCGATGCAGATACGCGAGTGTGTGGTGATCGATACGGATGATTATAATATGACCCGGAAGGCTGCTCCTGCGCCAAAGAAACCCGAAGAACCCGTCAAACCGGTAAAGCCTGAGATTCCGGTAGTTCGTCCGGCCGAAGTGCGGGGTGGCGATGTCTTAAATGTTTTTCTGGCTTATGTGCCCGAAGATGTGAAAGCTATCAGCAGTACTCCATTCGAGGCCTATCTGGTGAATGACAGCAATTATTATTTGTATTATACGTATCAGAGTGCCGAAGGAAAGGCTTGGAAAACCCGTTCGCATGGACTGGTGGAACCCAATACGAAGCTTTTGCTGGAAGAGTTTACTAAAGATATGCTGAATGAAATGGAGCATGTAGCCGTTCAGTTCATTGCTTTTAAAGATGGACGGACAGCGCCTTTGAAACCTGCGGTTTGTGTGGAGCTGCGTATCGATACGGTGAAGTTCTATAAACTTCATACTTTCCGTGAGTCCGATTTCTTTGAACAACCGGCACTGGTTTATGACATTGTGAAAGACGATGTTCCTACCCGTCAGGTATTTGTTTCGGCCGAAGAATTGCAATCCGTATTGATCCAGAAGAAAGAAGTGGATAAACCCAAGTCGCAGCCTATCGTAAAACGTGGCGGGAAAAATGATATTCTTGAAGTGGACCTGCACATCAACGAGTTGCTGGATGACACACGTGGCATGGGGAATGCCGAGATACTGAATTATCAGTTGGATAAATTCCGTGAAGTGATGGAGAAGTACAAAACCAAACGTGAACAAAAAATAGTTTTCATTCATGGTAAAGGTGACGGAGTGCTTCGCAAAGCATTGATTGACGAATTAAAGCGAAAATATAGTAATTGCCGCTATCAGGATGCTTCTTTCCAGGAATATGGTTTCGGAGCAACCATGGTGACCATAAAATGATGCTTCTATGCCTGTTATTGGGATGTGCGTGTTTCTGAAATTAGAGAGGTGACAAAAAAGGAAATTAAGTGAATTGATGCAGTGTAAACGGGTGGAAGGATGAAAGAAATGTGGATAATTACTAAAATTATACATTGATGTATTATACATTGATGTATAATTTGTATCTTTGTTCTATGATAAAGAAGGAAACAGCTTATGAAATCACCTTTTCAGTATGGTACACTGGTCGATAAAGAGAATTTTGTCAACCGGGTAGAAGAACGCAAACAACTGAAAGAGTTGTTAGGTTCGGGTATTAACGTAATGCTCATCTCTCCACGTCGTTGGGGAAAATCTTCACTTGTCAAAGTAGCGATGGACGAGTTGATGCATGAAGATAAACAGGTTCGTGTCTGTTATATCGATGCATTCAGTATCAAGACCGAATCCGAGTTCTACCGGATCTTTGCCCGTGAAGTCATCGCTTGCGCTGCATCTACGCTTGAAAAACGATTGGAAGATGTAAGACACTTTTTAAAAACTGTTTCACCCAGTATCACGCTGAAAAGCACCCCTACCGATACGATGTCTTTTGACTTGAAATTCGAATTGGAAGAAAGGGATGTTATGGAAATACTGAAATTGCCCGAAAAGATAGCCATAGCCAAAAGCATACGGCTGATAGTCTGCATCGACGAATTTCAACAACTGGCACAACTATCCGGCTACAGAGATCTGGAAGGTAAAATGCGTTCTGTCTGGCAAAAACAGCAACAAGTATCTTATTGCTTCTACGGAAGCAAACGACACATGATGCTGGATATTTTCAACAACTCATCCAATCCTTTCTATCGTTTCGGGCAGGTACTATTCCTGCAAAAGATTAAGAAGGAGGAGTGGGTACCTTTTATCGTCAATGCCTTCAAGCGGACGAATAAAGAAATCAGCAAAGAGCAAGCCGAACAGCTGTGTGACATCGTGAAGTGCCATTCATGGTATCTGCAACAGTTGTGTTACTTCGTCTGGAGTGGCACTTCCGACAAAGTGACTGACGAAACCATTGAAATGCGTACCCGGCAATTGATAGATACCAATATGCCTATGTTCATGAATGATACTGAAAATCTGACCGCTGCGCAAACAGCCATGTTACGTGCCGTAGCCAATGGTGAATACCGCTTCAATTCTATTCCTGTAGTGCGGAAATATGAATTGGGAAGTGCACAAACCATCACCCGCAACAAACGTATGCTGACCGAACGTGATTTTATTGAGAAGGAGGGGGAACTATATGTGTTTTCTGATCCTGTATTCGAACTTTGGTTTAAGAGGGAGTATTGTTGAGCTGAATTGTATGGGGAAAACCGACTGTTTAACAATGTTAATGTCAATTTCCGTTTATTTTATTCTTGTGTGCAAATAATAAGTCTTTTGCATTTAAAACACTTGTTATTTGCATCCAAAGAATAAACTTTAACTCTGTGTTAAAACAAAGCTTTTACTGACAGATGTTTTGAACTTTGAATAGTTTGTATTTCAGCTTGTTAAGTTTGATTTTTACTTTTTAGCCTCACTGAAGGTCTCTGCAGTATAGAGCCAATATACTTGCTTTTTTGTCAACTATACACAGGGGATTTGCCCTATCCGTTTATTTCCTTTTTGCCTTATTTAGTGCCGCTATCAGATACCTTCCTTTTGCCCCTATGTCACTCCAGCAAGTGTTGGCAATCAGTCGCCACACCGTCGCTCTCTTTCTTCCATAGTCCGACAGCCTGAGAATGGCGTTTACTTCGCCCACTTCGTTACCTGGTAAACTTTGACTTTTACCGGGTATTTACCTTCTTTGTTAAATGATTAGAGACTACATAGGAGATGACCTCGTTTTAAGAGTGTTGAACTAAATTTTAAACGGTGTTTGGATATTTATAAACAATTAGACGGAAATGTATTTGGATATTCATCCTTTTATATCGCATTTTTATCCAGCTCCAATGTTTTATTCATCTGTGCGTATCAATCGGGATAAATGATTTCATAAAAAATAAGGTCACATTCTCTACAATTGATAACGATGGAACATATATACTTGAAATATGAATAGGCAATCAAGACACTACTTATTTTCAAAATATTCTATTAAAACTTAAGCCAATTTGAAAATAAAATGTTACTTTGCAGAAAAAAGAGAAGTATGCGCACAAAATATCAATATGAGAACTTAAATGAAATAGATTTTGAGAATCTTATTATTGCTATATGCCAGAATATATTGGGTATAGGATGCAAAACATTCTCCCAAGGAAAAGACGAAGGGAAAGACAGTTGGTTTGAAGGAAAAGCTGAAAATTTTCCTTCATGTGCATCACAATGGGAAGGGGTGTTTGTGATACAAGCAAAACATACAACTTCATCGGAAGCTAGCTGTTCAGATAACAACTTTTATAAAAATCAAACTAGCATAGTTTCTAAAGAAATAAATCGTTTATTAGAAGTTCAAAAGCAACATCCTTTTGATAACTATTTACTCTTTACTAATAGAAAATTAACAGGTGGTGAACATCCTGAAATTACCAATAGATTGATTTCGGAGCTAAATATAAAGAATGCAGATGTTGTAGGAAAAGAACAACTTGATTCATATTTAGCATCATATCCCAAAATTGTCCAACAATTTGGTCTACACAAATTTAATGCTCCCGAACGATTTTACGAAAAAGATATTCAGGAAGTCATTTTACTTTTTAGTGATGTAAATGATTATTTAAATTTCACTCCATGCAATAGTAGTAACTCTCTTTTGAATATTGATAAAAAGGAAAAGAATCTATTGAATGATTTAAGTGATGAGTATTTTGATTTTATTAAAAAGCAATCGTTACCATATTTTGTTGAGATTGAAAAGTTTCTCAAAGACCCCAAAAACAAGCGGTATACTTTAAAATATCAAAATACAATCGCTGACTTACAAGCATATATAATACAACATAGAGGGGAATTCCCTTCTTTCATGGAGGTAATAGAACATATCGTTAACACTATTGTTGATTTAGACAAAGAAGAAATAAAAGATAGAAGAAACTTGTTTCGAATATTTGTTCATTTTATGTATTTTAATTGCGATATAGGTAAAATTAAATGATAGCTCCTAATAAATATTTAGATTTAAACCTCTCTATTCTCAATTTAGGAGGTATAATCTTGAAGATTCTTCAATCCTCAGGAATAATGAGATATGATGATCTTCTTGATAGATTAGTTTTTGTTCAAGGAGAAAATACCAAAGAAGTATTTTCATCAACTCTTAGTTTCCTATATTTATTAGGGAAAATACAATATAATAAGAATTTAGATACCATAGAATTACTACGATGAAATTGAGTCAATTATATTCTAATACAAGTACTTTTAAAGATATTGTATTCAACAACGGTATCAATCTAGTAATAGGTAAAGTTACTAAAAAATATGACCTTACCAAAGATTCACACAATCTTGGAAAATCAACATTGATTGGAGTGCTAGATTTTATGCTTCTGAAACAGATTGACAACAAGCATGTCTTTAAAAAATTTGAAACTAAATTTAATGGGATTGTTTTATTTTTGGAGATTTTTTTAAATTCAGGCGACTATTTAACTATTCGCCGTAGCATTAATGAACCTAACAAAATATCATTCAAAAGAAACAACCAAAAAACTCGTTTAAGTGAAGATTCTGACTGGGATATCCTTGACATGGGGCTATCACCAAGCATAAAGGCTTTAAATGCCTATCTTGCTTTTGACATACTCACTAATTGGAATTATAGAAAATCTATAACATACTTTTTGCGAGGTCAAAATGATTACAATGACGTATTCCAATTAGGAAAATTCCAAAATGGGAAACATGTTGATTGGAAACCTTTTATGTTTGATCTACTTGGATTTAATGGAAAGCTGTTAACTCAAAAATATAATTTTGACAGTCAAATTGAAAATCAAACCAAATTTATTAATAGTATTAAAAATGAATTTTCTGTAGATGAGGGAGAAATAGACAAGATAAAAGGACGAATAGCATTAAAGCATTCAGAATTAGAAGAGACTAGGAAACAAATAGATAGTTTTAATTTTTATAAACAAGAACGTAGTTTAAATAAGAATCTCGTTGATAATATTGAGAATTCTATCGCAGAGTTTAACTCTTTGGAATATAGTCTTTCTTATGAATTAGATAAGGCTCAAAAATCCATAGCTAATTCAGTTTCATTCGACATGGAACAGTTGAAAGACATATATTCTGATGTAGAAGTCTATTTTCCTCAATCTTTGAGTAAAAGCTACGAAGAATTGGTACAATTCAATAATGATATTACCAAAGAAAGAAATAAGTATTTAAAAGAACGTATTAAGGCTATTACAGAAGAATTACAAGAAGTACGTCAAAAGTTACAAGAGTTAAATGCCCAAAGAAATGAAACTTTAAATGTTTTACAATCTAAGGATTCATTTAAGAAGTTCAAGACTTATCAAATTAATCTTGCAAGACTTGAAGGTGAAATCTCGAAATTAGAAGAACAACTTAAAAGTATTGATAAAATTGCAAACTTAAAGGATATTGTATCGGAAATCGATAGTAAACTTGAAGTTACGATAAAGGAGATAAATGATAATATAAAGTATCAAGATAACCCTATTAATGCAGAAATTAAGAAAATCTTCAATGAGGTTTTCCGCACAGTGTTTAATGTCGAAGCATTATTATATGTCACACAAAACACTAATGGTAATGTAGAATTCAAAACTGATGTAGCTGAGTCATCAAGAATTACAGCTGAAAGTAATGGATATACCTATCGAAAAATGCTTTGTGTAGCTTTTGATGTGGCTGTTTTAATCGCATATCGTAAACATTCATTTTATCGTTTTGTTTATCATGACGGAGTTTTAGAAGGATTGGACAATCGTAAGAAGAAGAAATTCATAGAACTCGTACAAGAATATTGCAAACTATATGATATTCAATATATATGTACTTCAATAGAAGACGATTTGCCCATTGAAATTCTAGAAACGTTCACCACAGAAGAGAAGTGTTTAACCCTTGATGATTCTGGTGATGATGGCAAATTGTTTGGTTTCAGTTTTTGATATTTAATAACATTCTATGTCTCTTAAGGAAATAGAAAATTCCGTTGAGAGACATAGATATAATCATATAAACGAATAGAATACGATTACTATGGAAATGTTTTTAAACCACAACTGTTTAAAATGCGGTTACCCCTTATATGATAGTGTAAACGACTATGCAGTAAGTAGATATGGTTTTCCATTATGTAAAGTATGTCAAAACTGGCTTACAGAAAAGTCTAAAGCTACCGAATATGCTAAAAGGTTATATCTAGCTTTGAAACAGAGAAATGTACCTGCGGAACTTGAAAAGTACGATGGACATAAAACAATTGATATAGCGATAACATGTCTTAAAATAAATATAGAAGTTGACGGGAGTCAACATAATATGGATTCGAGACAAGCTTTGTCTGACCTAAATCGCACGAAATTCTCATTAGATAAAGGCTTTTTCACATTAAGAGTTCCTAATTCATTGGTAAAAGATAATATAGAAAAAACCGCAGATATAATTGTTGATATATTGCAGAAGAGGAAAGAAGAAATAGAGAAATCTAAACATGCAAATGAAACCGATATATCGCCTAAAGAACTGCAACTTCATGAATTAGTAACGGATTTTCTATCTTGGTTCTATATCGTATTTGAACAAGATTGGGCATATGGAAAAGAATGCATTAAATATCAAGATTGCGATGGGCTATTATCTACAAATCACGAAAATTGGGGAAATAAAGAGTATATGTTGATGTCTTTTTATAAATTGATTGAATATATGACAGAAAATAAGATATTTAATTCTACTATGCCTAATTGTTCTGACAGTGACGCAGATAATGAAGTGTGCTTTAATATAATAAGATGTTATTTTGGAGAATTCATAGACAATCTTCCTCAAAATTTATTCAAATCCTAGCAATACAGTATAAAACCTAATTGCACACAATTTGCACACATCTCAGGAAAATAAAGGAAAGAGGGAGATAGTACTTGAAAAAGAAATAAAAAAGAGGAGAATGAAGTGCATTGATAATCAATTATTTGCGACTCAGGGGTCTGGAGGATATCAGGTGTATGATAGACTTTTCAATATTTGGCTTAGGAGGAATTACTGATTTAACCGGAAACATCAGTGCTAACCATCTTCGCGGCTGTCGGTGATTGGTATAAAAATAAAAGACCGGTGTCAGTTCATTCGACGACACCGGTCTTTTATCCTTTTATTCATCAATCAAGTTTCTACTTTACTTCGATGCCCTTGTTTTTCAAAGTCATATTCAATATTGTAGTATACTTCGTGTACTGAGCATCCGTCAACGTTTTTTTCATCAACTTCAGATTTCCGTAGACAGCGTTACGAACCAGGGTGTCTTTATTCTTTTTTGACGTAGTGGCTCTTCCCATCTGCTCGTCAAAGTAGTTACAAATGTTGGCTACTTCTTCTGCCTGTACAGAAGATAAATTCAGGTATTTACCCAATTTATTCACATTGATGTTACCTTCCCATTTTGCAACTGTAGGTTGATTTTCTGCTGCAAATGTGGTGGCAGCAAGGCAGAGTGCTGCTACTAATGTTAATCCTAATCTTTTCATAATACCTACTTTTTTAATTGTTATTCCTGAAAACTAATCTTTGTCCCTATCCTTATCATAAGGACCCCTAATACCTATTAAAAACAATTGTTAAGCTCTTAGCTTTTTCTTTTTACCTATGCAAATATACAAATATGTTGTTCAACATAAAAGGGATAGGGAAGGGAAGTAGGCAATAAGGTGTCATTTCTTGATGTATATCAAGAAAGAAGTGTGAAAAAGATAACATTATTGCGAAAATTGAAACAGTTTTGTAATAAGATACCTATATGGAACAGAATAGTGTCACCAGAAACGGCACGCTAAAGTCCACAATGAAACCATGAAAGATAGAGACTATGACGAATTCCTGCCCTGAACAACGGGTGATAATGGGAAGAGTCGTATCCATAGTGGTAGCTCCTCCGACTGAAATGGGGGCCAGTTTTCCGAAGAACTTTACCAATAAAGGAGCACAAAGCAAGGCGATGATTTCGCGCATGATATTTGAGAGCAGTGCGATGGTTCCCAGTTCGGCTCCTTTGTATTCGGTGATGAAAATGCTTGAGAGTGAATAATACCCGAATCCGGAACCCACTGCCATGCAATCGGCCGGTGAGCGATGCGATAGAAAGAGACTGACTACGGCACATCCTGCCAGTGTGCCCAGAATGGTCATTACGGGTAGGAAGAGTAAGCGCGGATTCAGTGACCGGAAACTTTTCAATGTTTGCGGATCATTGCCTATACTGATACCGACACAAAACATCAGCCCGCATAAAGCATAAAAACTGAGTTTGCTTTGGCTGAAATCATATGGAATCAGATGAAAAAGTCCGCACAGGGTGCCGACGATAAAAAAAGAGACGATAATAAGGCTGCCTTTCATGGCTTCACCTCCTTTTTCTGATAACGTGCATAAAGCAGATACCATAGTCCCCATGCAGCCAGTGTGCTTCCGGCTACGGCTGCTGTGGTGATGATGAAGGCTTCCAGCCCGATGGCGTGCAGTCCTTTCACGATGGCTTCGTTGCCTCCTACATCGATGCCGAGGAGGAAGAGCAACAGCCATATTAATAATGTGATGACTTTATGTATCCATGTGAGTCTTTTGCTACGTAACAGGTAGCCAAGCAGCATACCTGTAAGCATGATTCCGATTATTATAAACATATAAATGTGCTTTTAGGGCACAAAGATAGTGGTTTCTTTATAAATCCGGCATCGTTGGGGGAACTGCGTGGTTTTTAACCGTCAGCATGTAGTTGGTTTCTGCGCTGAATCCAACCATTCCGGTACCGCCGTTCACATTGCTGGGGAAAGCAATGGGCTCACTTAAGGTATTGTCATAGGCATCTGAGTCGAGCAGGTTCAGTGCTCTCAGATAATAATATTCTTTTTCGGTGATGCTGAGTATGCGGATATAGACATCTGTTTTTATCCATGTATATTCACTTCCCCAGAATCCCCATCCGTAAATATCGTTATAGACAGTCATTGTATAACTTCCGTCCGCGAAACGTGAGTCGTCAAATACGGCATACTTGTTAGTGACACTGCCGAACAGGCCGTTTTCGTCATCTTCTTCCGTACTCGGCTTGCCGTCGGTCAATACCACATCTTCGTTTGTCTGCAACTTAAAACTTTTCGACATGGCCGATTCCCAGTTAATCTGGTCACCCTGTTGCCAATAGTATTTCCAGTATTTCCGCTGTTCCACAATGATCCGATAGAAATTCTTCTCCCCCGGACGGTCGTTTATTTGGATTTGATAACGGAGATGTCTTCTCGGCGGAGTCCCGTAACCATAGTTACTTGGTATTCTCATGATAGAGACTGTATCTACCTTTTCTATCTTCCCGATAGGTTGGGGGACGGTGACTTCCGCCCATGCATGATATGCACCGTCATCTGTCATGGCGTCTATGCGGACTACATCGCCCGGACGGAAAGTACTGTTGATATAAAAACGTCCTTTATCGCTGCTGTACGGATCGGGGCGCAGCGTTTCGCTGAGAGAACCGTTAATGCGTACTTCCACAGTGGCTCCGTTGATTTGTCCGATTTGGTTTCTGCCGGTAAAGTTCAGGAACAGTTCGTTGTAAGTGCTATCGGCGTTGATGATGGCGTTCATCACCAGTTTAGGCGGATTCTCCTTCAGATCGAAAGGGAGATCGTGGTTGCAGGCTGTGGCAGATATAATAACCAGCAGGAACAGGAGTATGTCGTGAATGGATCGTTTCATAAATACTTAGAATTTATATGTATAACTGAATGAAGGAATACAAGGCAACAAGGTGAATTTCCGGATGACCGGTATGCGGTTGCCTTGTGCTTGTTCGCCTTGAGTATATTCGGTCTTTTTGTAGGTGCGATATACCAAGGTAGGGTTCATGGCATTGTATACATTATATATACTGACGTTCCAGATACGCATGCCATGTCGTGTTTTCTTGCTGAAATTAACACCTACATTGAGCCGGTGCGTGGCGGGAAGGCGATAGTTGTTGCGGTGCTTGACATAATCTCCTTCTTGTATCGATGAATTGTTATCGCCCGGACGGATGATAGCCGTCAGTTCAGTGGGGATTGTGGTTGTACCTCCGGTGGTAAGTATCCATGAGGCACTTACGTCGATTCGTTCGTTGAACCGGTGGTTGAGGGTCAGGTCTATATTGTGCCTCCGGTCATATTTATATGGAAAGCGTGCCCCATTGTTTATCCCTCCTTTGGCAAATTTACGGTCACTCTTGGCCAATGTATATGCCAGCCATCCGGTTGTCTTCCCGATGGTTCTCTGTGCCATGAATTCTATACCCATGGAGCGTCCGCGTCCCATCTCCACTTTGTCTTCCCATCCGGTGGAAGAGCCGAGGAAACTGACTCCGTCTTTGTATTCAAGCACATTTTTCATTCCTTTATAGTAGCTTTCCACCGAGAATTCCCATCCGTCGATTCCTGTGTAATAGCCACCCAACGATACCTGATGCGCCTGCATAGGTTTGATTTTATTGGTCACCGGCACCCACAGGTCGGTGGGCATGGCGAACGGCATGGATGAAATCAAGTGTACATACTGGCTCATTTTGGTGTAAGAAGCTTTGATTACGATGTCCTTGTTGAGCTGATAGCGTGCGGAGATGCGGGGTTGTATGGAGAAATAGTTTTTCTTTTGCACTTGGAAAGTCGAGAAGTGCAGGCCCAGGTTCATACGCAGGCGACTGCTCAGGTTGAAGTTGTCTTCAAGGTAGGCAGATGCTTCGTGGGCAAGGATTTCGCTGTTAGAGGCGGTATAATACGTCGTATCCCGCTCGATGGTTTCTCCGGTCTTGTCGAATATCTTTGAGGTGGATACTTCCGGGCGGAAACTATGGTGCAGGTATTGCATTCCGAACTTGACATGGTGTGCGGGGATAGGATTATAGTCAAAATCTATCTGAGCACTCCAGTCCCGGATTCCCGATTTATAGTCGGCTTTATAGCGGTTCCAGGTTATTTGGTTGTTTGTATGTATCTCGTTCTTGGTGAACGTGCTGACGTCAAACTTATAGTTATTGAAAGCGACTGTGGTATTGCTGAACAGTTTGTTGTTAAAGATGTAATTCCAGCGTCCCGAAACGATGGTGTTGCCCCAGTTCATTTTTCCGCCGTCCCTGTACTTGTCTTCGTCACCGTAGTAAGTGTCGTCATACTTTGTCATGAAATGGTCTTTGCCATTGTATGCACTGAGGAAGAGGCGGCTCCGGTCGGAGAATTTATGGTTGATTTTGGCATTGATGTCATAAAAGTAATAACTGTACTTTTCTTCTTTTGGCATGAAGGGTTTGGCCAGCAGGTCGATGTAGGAGCGGCGGGCAGAAATGTTGAAAGAAGTCCGGTCCTTGATGATCGGCCCTTCGAAATTGAGTTTGCTGGTCAGGAGTCCTATACTGACTACGCCATGATAGTTCTTCATGTCGCCATCATTGGTGCGTACGTCAATTACGGAGGAGAGGCGTCCGCCGAAGCGGGCGGGGAAAGAACTTTTGAAGAGGGTTACTTTCTTTACGGCTTCGGGAGTGAAGACAGAGAAGAATCCTAATAAATGATCTACGTTGTACACCGGTACACCGTCCAGCAAGATCAGGTTCTGGTCGGGGCCACCACCACGTACATACAATCCGGCAGATCCTTCCATTCCGGCCTGTACGCCCGGCATCAACTGGATGGCTTTCATTACATCTGCTTCTCCCAGTATGCTGGGAGTGTTTTTTATTTGTGTCATCGGTATCTCGCTGGCACCCATTTGAGTGGCCATGATCCCCGATTCGGTCTTGTCCGACACGACGACCACTTCTTGCAGCATGTTGCTGTCTTTCATCCGGATGTTCAGCAGGGTGTCACGGGTCAGGGTCAGTACGTGTTGCTGGCTGGTGTAACCCAAATAGGAGAAGCTCAACTGAGCTTCTCCTTCTGGCAGCGTAATGCTGTAGAAACCGTAAGGATTGGTGGTGGTTCCTTGATGATGACGACTCTCAAGAATATTGGCACCAATCAGCGTTTCGGCAGACGCCCCGTCAGTTACGTATCCACTGATAGTAAACCTGCGGCTTACGGGTTTGGGGGGGATTTTTTGTAACAGGATGTGCTTTCCTGTTATTTTATAGCTTATCGGTTCGTTGGCAAACAACTGGTTCAGAACCTCTCCGAGAGGTTTCTTCTGTACGTTGAGGCTGACTTTATGGTCGAGTTTCACTTCTTCACCGTAGATGAAAGAGAAACCGGTGGCTTGTTCTATATGCCGGATAATCTCTGAGAGGCTGGTGTTTTGCAGCTTGAGGGTGATCCTGGGCTCCGGTGTCTGCGCGTTGATAGTCGAAAAGAATATGGAAACCACACACATCAGAATGTAACTTCTGATGTGGTGGAAATCCGGATTGGATTTTCTCATGTTTAGTTAAGTTTAGTAGTAATCGTTATTTCTTCATTGTTGTGTGAATAGTTGAATTTACCGACTGTATGCAGCAGATCGAGAATCTGATCGAGTCCTTCTCCGTCGGAGAATCGTGCCGTGATCCGGTAGTTCTGCAATGCTTTGTCTGCTATGGAGATGTTTACACCAAACGTGTTGGACAACTGTCGGGCGATCTCCTGCAGGGGAAGGTTGGTGAAGACTAATTCGCCATTCCGCCAGGCTATCTCTTCGGCAGCGCGATCTGAAACTTCAAGGGTCATGCTCTTTTTCACCTTATTATATATAGCACTTTCGTTTGGCTTCAGAACCATGCGCACAGAATTGGCTTTATTGCTCACCACCACGGAACCTTCGAGTAGGGTGGTTTTCACTTCCGGATCGTCCGGATAGGACTCTACGTTGAAGTGAGTTCCCAGTACCTCTACATTGACCGACTCTGTCTGTACGATGAAAGGGTGTTCCCGATTCTTCGTCACTTCGAAATACGCTTCTCCTTTCAAGTCCACTTCCCTGTGTTTCCCCTTGAATTTCTCGGGATAGGTGAGAGAAGAGAAATGGTTCAGCGTCACTTCCGTTCCATCGGGTAACTTTATAGTCCGTGTGTCGGCCAGTGTAGAAACGGTTTGCAAGGCGGCAGGTTTCAGATAGCAATAAGTGCTCCATCCGATGTAGCAGAACAAAGCGATGGCGGCTACTGCCGAGAAAATGCGTATAGAGAAAAGCCGGTGTGCCGGACGTGGCAATCGCTTCTCTAATATCTGATAGCTTGCCGCTGCCGAGAATCTTCCTCTGGGCGAGCGGGTGGAGGCTATGAGTTTCTCCAATAATCGGTTAAGTTCCTGGTCGGTATACTTCATTTTTTATTTCGTTATTTTTTCACCAGCCGGATAGACATTTGGGTCGTTTCCGACTTTCCGTTCTGAGGCCGGCAGATAAGCTGAATGTATTCATTCGTTCCCACTTTCTGGGGATAGACCAGAATAGTGGCTTTGGCCGATTTACTGCCTCCCTTGATGGTGACTTTATTATCTTTAATCTTAAAAAACTGTGCCGAAGAACTTCCGGGTTTCGTCGGACGTGAGGGTGATTCGATGAAGACAATCCGGTCTTCTTTCGTTTTATCAACCGCAATGATCTTTACCTGGAATTCGGCTTCCGCAGTATTCTTTGGGTAAGAGAAGTCCTGCGCTTTCTTTTCGAATCCCAGATATTCCTTGGGATAGGAGTTGTTGCCGTTTTCGCATGCAGTGAAACACAGTGCCATCGTAAACAATGCAAAGGTTGTAGGTCTTAATAACTTCTTCATAAGCTAAGTCTTTGTGTTTTGATTAAAATGAATTTCACTGATAAAGACAGAGCGTTCGAAGGATCTCCCTATCGGGAATGTGCAAATAAAAGTTAAATCTTGTCCATCGTTTCCGGCCGGTGGTTCATTGTTTATCGTTCATCGTCAATATCGCTTCTTTCAGTCGGATTGTTGCTTTCTGGAGTTGGGCGTCTACGGTCTTTGTGCTGATGCCCAATTCTTCGGCCACCTGTGCATAGCTTTGTTTTTCTTCGCGGACGCGGATGAACACTTCTCTGCAACGTTCGGGCAGGCGGTCGAGCGCCTTCACATAGATGGCGAACAGCTCTTCACTGATCATTGATTCCTCGGGCGAATCGCTTTGTGCTTCCGGTTCCGGCAATACTTCGGTGGATACGGTTGTGCGCCTGTTCTCTTTTTCCAGATAGTTGAGTGAGGCGTTTTTCACCAGTATGAAGCAATAGTCCTCAATGCTTTTGACTTCGGGCAACGAACTGCGTTGTTCCCAGAGTTTCAAGAATACATCAAGTACGATCTCTTGCGACCATTCTTCCCGCTTTACGTAATAGTAGGCAATGCGGTAAAGCCGGTCGTACGTCATATCGTAGAAGGATCGGAACGCCGTTTGCGAGTCCAGCTCCTTCATTCGTCTTAATAGTTTTCGAACCTCTGATTCGGTCATGACTTTATAATTTTAGTTGTCCACCCGGAGAAGATCGCTCATGATGCTGTCGGAAATAAAAATTCCTTCTCGGGTGAGGCGCAGAGCACCTTCGTGTATTTCTAATTTGCCGTTTTCTAAAGAAGGACGTGCCATCTTGAGGCAGTATTGTTCCAGTTCGGTTCCATAATCGTTGCGGAGGCGTTCGAGTGAAATTCCCCATTGAGTGCGGACGGAGGTAATGACAAATTCATTGTACCGGGTAGTCAGATCCCGTTCTTCCCGTTCAAAGTCCCGTTTGCCGCTTTTGATGCCTGCTATGTATTTCTCTATCGACGAACAGTTCCATTCGCGTGTTGCTCCGTCGAAAGAGTGTGCCGACGGACCACAACCGAGGTAACTGGCCCCTTGCCAGTACGAAGTGTTATGGCGTGAATACATTCCCGGCTTGCAAAAGTTGGATATTTCGTAGTGCTCATATCCTGCTTCCTGCAGCCGGTCTATCAATAAGGTGAAGAACCGGACACTGCTGTCCTCGTCCACTTCTTCAACCTGGTGTTTTTGCAACATTCTATAAATAGGAGTACCTTCTTCATAAATCAGGTGGTAGGCCGAAACATGCTCCACATTGAGGGCAATGGCCTGTTGCAGGTCCTTTTCCCAACGCTCTGCTGTCTCACCGGGAAGTCCGTAAATCAAGTCGATACTGATGTTGCGGAACCCGTAGGTACGGCATAATTCTACTGCACGAATGGCTTGAGTGGCATTGTGGCGTCGCTTCAATAACGTAAGCGTGGCATCATCAAAAGTCTGGATACCCATACTGATGCGGTTGAATGGCAAGCGGGAGAGCATTTGCACATATTCCGGACAGAGGTCATCCGGATTGGCTTCAAGCGTTATTTCATGGCAATTTTCCATTCCGTATACACGCCGGACGGTGTCGAACACTTTCCGGAAGTCCTCTTCATCAAGTTGCGAAGGAGTACCTCCACCAAAGTAGAGCGTTTCTATGGGCTCTCCTTTCAGGTAAGTATATCTCATTTCCAGCTCCTTGCAGAGGGCTTCGATGTAGTGTCCTTTCCGTTCGCTTCGCGTGGTGGAGTAAAAATCGCAATAAATACAGCGTGTCTTACAGAAGGGGACATGTATGTATATGCCTGCCATGATAGTCTGAGTTATTTTTGCGTTTTAAATTGCAAAAGTAAGGTTTTCGTTTTAGTAAACAACTTTGCAGGGCATATATTCTTTCTTATTTAACGGGAGGAAAGTTCCTTTTTAACCATTTGACAATCTGATTATCTGATGATCTCAGAATGCTTTCGTTTTGTGCCGCTCTGAAGGTTGGAGAAAAAAACGCCTGCATTTGCCGGTAGGATTTTCCCATGTGTCGCAGATCTGTGATATCTGTTCTCCAATAGATAGCTGTGCGGCGGAATCCTGCCCTTTTTCTTTTATTTTCCTCTTCCTCCGGTGATTCTGTTATATATGGTTTGACTGGCTTTACAGAACAACCGGAGGAGAAAGAGGCATTCATACGGCCTTTTTGTTATAACAATATATGTAATGTGGCAAAACATGAGGAGATTTTCGGAAATGAAGTAAGCATTTCCGGAAAGTGCTTACTTCTTTGGGTCCGAATGCTTACTTCTTTTTCCGGAAATACACCGTCTTTGTGCTGAAAAACCGCCGTCTTTTGCCTCAAATACTCCCGTTTTGCGCCGAAAACTCCGTTACTGAATCCTATTTCATTCAGTTTGGCAGAAGGTAGTGTAAGCAGATGTGAGGTGGATAATGCTTTTTAATAGATAATAAAGGAAAAGACTTTCATTCTGACAAACGGTTTATTCTCTTCCCGTTTGTATCAACATGTTACATAACATTGTTTAGTAACACTGTCAGTTTTATTGCTTTTCATTTGATTAATGCCTAATTTGCGCCTCAGTAAAAAAAGGGTATGCGAAAAACACATACTGAATCATTCATTTAAATCTTATATATCATGAAAAAGACCTTAAGAATTTGTTTAGGAGTGACTTTCTTTTTATTTGTTTCTGTTAATGTCTGTTTGTCTGCGTTGAAAAACAAAGATAAAAAAGCGAATATGAAGATGCTTACTTTAGAGTGTCTTGCAATGGGAGAAGGTACTGATACCGGAGAAGGAGGAGGAGGCAACTATTCATGTACAGTAACTGTAGAATGTGGATTTCCTCTATCTGGTTCAGTATCTTGTAGTGGTAAAAAATGTAGTAGAGGGCTTGATTGGTTAAATGGTGCCTATGTTGAATGTGATGGAAATAAGACTTATTGCTAAAGGGTAATGAATAGAATATTGATTCTTATTATCGCAATTTTATGTTTTTCTTCTTGTAACAACAAGGAGAAAAATCGTAACTTAATGTATTGTCAGTCGGAAATTAAGATAGAAGAATATCCTGATTCTAGTTTCTTCTCCAACATTACGTGTATGACTTATTATAAGAATAAGATATATGTTTTGGATAAAAAACGGGGAGACATTGTGGCGTTAAGTGATAACTTAAAAGAGATGGAATATGTTAGCAAACATGGTGAAGCCCCTTATGAAACAACATGGCCATTTACCTTTAATGTACTGAATGACACGGTATATGTTGTTGATTTTGGAACAAAGTCAATGAAAAAATTTCATGGAGGAGTTTTCTATGGTGATTTTTCACTTTCAAATGCAAATGAAAACAGATTTAGTCTCAATGATTCTTTAATCTTTTTATCTGCGAATACGGATTCGACAAGTTTTCTAATGATTGATAAATATCACCCAAACAAACAAATCCCAATGGGAAAGGTTGTACGAGAAAAAACTCCTTTTAAAACCATTATATCTAACAAGAAACATATTCTTTATGATCAAGGCAAAGGAATATTTTCGATTTCAAATTGCTACCCTTATATAGAGCAATATAATATTCATGGAGAATATATTAAAACATTTGATATCTCTTCAATTCCTATAATAAAAGAAGCAACAGAAATTGCTAAAAAGAATTCTAATAAAGAGAAATCTGTCTATATATACATACGTGATGCTTATCTTGCAAATGACCATATATATATACTGTGTTCATCACGGAGCTCATCAGGCGATTATCGTGTAAATACTATTTTGAAATTATCAATCAATGACGAAATGAAGCATATCTCTACCTACATTCTTCCACATGATATATATTCTTCTTTTTGTGTTTCAGACACATATCTATTTGCTTCACAAGAAGTGGCAGGAGTAACCATTGAAAAAATAAAAATAGGTGATGCGAAAAAATAAATTCTTTACCTTATTTATATTGCTTTGCATTATATGGGGATGTAGCAATAATCAAAAAAAAGAAAATGATGTTACTAAAACTCCCCAAAAGGATGTTTATAACTTAATAGGGAAAAGGGTAACCTCCATTGATTCTATTGTGTCAAATAAGACTTGTAGAGTTATTTTTCTATTTAACTATTATGATTGTGGGAGTTGTATAGATTTAGGATTCTCTATTACAAAAAAAATAGATTCTCTTTATAGAAATAATAAAGTAGCTATTATTTCAACTATGGGAAGCCCTTCATCTTTCCAGAAACGTAATAAATATTATGAGTATATATATCTTGACTCAAAAGATCTGATAAGAAAAGAATTGAAATATGTTCCAACACCTATAATGCTTTTATTGGATTCTTCAAACTGTATAAAAGACTATATATTCCCTAATACATCAGATGATAGAGAAGTTGTTCCATTTATAGAATCTGTTTTATAAGGAAGCATAAGCCAAGAGGTATATTATATTGGTGTTACCAAGTTCGATAATACGGAAAGTTGTTATCCTAATTCAACTTCGTTTAGAGAGTGCCAAGAGTTTGTGACACTGTGATATCTGCTTAATAAACAGATCCTGTATGTTACATAACATTGTTTAGTAACACTGTCAGTTTTATTGCTTTTCATTTGATTAATGCCTAATTTGCGCCTCAGTAAAAAAAGGGTATGCGAAAAACACATACTGAATCATTCATTTAAATCTTATATATCATGAAAGTATATCAGACTAACGAAATTAAGAACATTGCCCTTCTTGGCAATGACGGCTCAGGAAAAACCACTCTCACAGAAGCGTTGCTCTATGAGAGTGGTATTATAAAACGTCGCGGCAGGATTACTGCCAAGAATACCGTAAGCGATTACTTTCCGGTGGAACAGGAATATGGATATTCCGTCTTTTCAACTATTTTTCATGTGGAATGGAATGGAAAGAAACTGAACATCATAGACTGTCCGGGCAGCGATGACTTTGTAGGTGCTGCCATGACGGCACTCAACGTAACCGATACAGCTATTTTGCTGCTGAACGGACAATATGGACCGGAAGTGGGAACACAAAATCATTTCCGCTATACCGAAAAACTGGGTAAACCGGTAATCTTCCTGGTGAATCAACTCGATAACGAGAAGTGCGATTATGATATGGTGCTTGAACAACTGAAGTCCATTTACGGACCGAAAGTGGTTCCCGTCCAGTATCCTTTGGCTACAGGCCCGAATTTCAACTCACTGATCGACGTGCTGCTGATGAAGAAATACTCTTGGGGACCCGAAGGTGGAGCACCCACTATTGAAGAGATCCCGGCCGAAGAGATGGACAAGGCTATGGAAATGCACAAAGCCCTGGTAGAAGCCGCTGCTGAGAATGATGAAGGCTTGATGGAAAAATTCTTCGAACAGGATTCACTGACAGAAGACGAAATGCGTGAAGGTATCCGCAAAGGATTGGCTGCACGTGGCATGTTCCCCGTATTCTGTGTCTGTGCAGGCAAAGATATGGGTGTACGTCGTCTGATGGAGTTTCTGGGTAATGTAGTGCCCGGTGTATCCGAAATGCCGAAAGTGCATAATACCCGTGGTGAAGTGGTGGAACCCGATCCCGATGGGCCTACTTCACTCTATTTCTTCAAAACAGGTGTGGAGCCGCATATTGGCGACGTTCAATACTTCAAGGTGATGAGCGGAAAAGTGCACGAAGGAGATGACTTTACGAATGCCGACCGCGGTTCGAAAGAACGTGTGGCACAGATTTATGCTTGTGCCGGTGCCAACCGTATCAAAGTAGAAGAGATGGTGGCCGGTGATATCGGCTGTACCGTGAAGCTGAAAGATGTTCATACCGGAAACACGCTAAATGGTAAAGGTGCCGAAAACCGGTTTAATTTTATTAAATATCCGAATTCTAAATATTCACGCGCCATCAAACCGGTGAACGAAGCCGATACAGAGAAGATGATGGTTATCTTGAACCGTATGCGCGAGGAAGATCCGACTTGGGTCATCGAACAATCGAAAGAATTGAAACAGACCATCGTACATGGTCAGGGTGAATTCCACCTCCGTACTTTAAAGTGGCGTCTGGAGAATAATGAAAAACTTCAGGTGAAATTCGAGGAACCGAAGATTCCTTATCGTGAGACCATCACTAAGGCGGCCCGTGCCGACTATCGTCATAAAAAACAATCGGGTGGTGCCGGACAGTTTGGTGAAGTGCACTTGATTGTAGAACCATATTATGAAGGAATGCCGGTGCCCGATACGTATAAGTTCGGTGGACAGGAATTTAAGATTAATGTGAAAGGTACCGAAGAAGTTCCATTGGAATGGGGCGGAAAATTGGTATTTGTTAACAGTATTGTCGGTGGTTCTATCGATGCCCGCTTCCTGCCTGCTATCCTTAAAGGTATCATGTCCCGTATGGAGCAGGGACCTCTCACCGGTTCGTACGCCCGCGATGTACGTGTCATCGTATATGACGGAAAGATGCACCCGGTAGATTCTAATGAAATCTCGTTCATGCTGGCCGGACGCAATGCTTTCAGCGAAGCATTTAAGAATGCGGGACCGAAGATTCTCGAACCTATTTATGATGTAGAAGTCTTTGTGCCTTCCGATAAGATGGGTGATGTGATGGGAGATCTTCAGGGACGTCGTGCCATGATCATGGGCATGAGCAGCGAAAACGGTTATGAAAAGCTGGTCGCTAAAGTGCCTTTAAAAGAGATGTCTTCTTATTCGACAGCGCTCAGCTCGCTTACCGGAGGTCGTGCTTCGTTCATTATGAAATTTGCAAGTTACGAACTTGTTCCGAGTGATGTGCAGGATAAATTAATAAAAGACTTCGAATCCAAGCAAACAGAAGAATAATGTGGTTACAGCCTGCCGGACTGCGGGCTGCAAATGGCTGAACTGCTGAGTTATAAAGCTATGAGGAGTGTACAATGTATGTGCAACTGCTCGTAGCTTTATTCTTTTAAGGCATTCTGCTTGTGGTTGTAGCTGCCGTTACATGCCATTGACAGTTCGTCGGTCGCCTCTTGAAACCTGCTTACTCATTAACAATGATTAAAGAAAGTAGATTTTCTGAAGAGAAATCTTTAATTTTTTATTAAATTTGCAAACCAAAGGCATATACGTTTTGTTATAGTGGTCAGAATACGACCTAAAAAACGTCTTTCGGTTAATTATAGAGAACATCCTGTTAAAACAGGTTAAGCTGTTAGGAGTGTTAATTAGGGAGTGTTAATTTTGTTGCTATGAAAAAGTCAACAATCTGGATATTAGGCATTATTATGGGTCTTTCCTTTCTGAGTTTGCTCTATTTACAAGTGAGCTACATCGAAGAAATGGTGAAGATGCGTAAAGAACAATTTAATACATCCGTGCGAAATGCTTTGTTTCAGGTTTCAAAGGATGTGGAGTATGATGAAACGCAACGTTGGCTGTTAGAAGACATTACTGAAGCGGAACGTAGAGCACTGGCTCAGTCTTCTTCTACTACCGAACAGAAAAATGGTTTGATTCAGCAATCGGAGCGTTATAGGTTCAAGTCACCGGACGGAACCCTGTATTCGGAGTTTGAACTAAAGATGATTACCACCGAGCCGTCGAAGGTGCCCAAAGCCATGATTTCGGAGAGACATGGCCGGAATACCATTCCGCAGACATCGCGAAGCTTGACCGACGCTATTAAAAATAGGTATATGTATCAGCGTTTCCTGCTCGACGATGTAGCTTTGCGGATGATTTACAAAGCAAGCGATAAGTCGATTGGCGAACGGGTGAACTTTAAGAAGCTGGATAATTATCTGAAGTCTAACTTTATTAATAATGGTATAGAGTTGCTATATCATTTTTCGGTAATCGATAAAGATGGACGTGAGGTATATCGCTGTTCGGATTACGAAGAGGGAGGAAGTGAGGATTCTTATACCCAACCTCTGTTCCAAAATGATCCGCCTGCGAAGATGAGTATTGTGAAGGTGCACTTTCCGGGAAAGAAAGATTATATCTTCGACTCGGTTAGTTTTATGATCCCTTCGATGATATTCACTTTCGTACTGTTGATTACATTCATCTTCACTATCTACATCGTCTTCCGCCAGAAGAAGCTGACAGAAATGAAGAATGACTTTATCAACAATATGACACACGAGTTCAAGACACCGATATCTACCATCTCGCTTGCCGCGCAGATGCTGAAAGATCCCGCAGTCGGGAAATCACCGCAGATGTTCCAGCATATATCGGGAGTCATTAATGATGAAACGAAGCGGTTGAGATTCCAGGTGGAGAAAGTTCTTCAGATGTCTATGTTCGACAGACAGAAAGCAACACTGAAGATGAAAGAACTCGATGCCAATGAGTTGATTACCGGGGTTATCAATACGTTCGCTCTGAAGGTGGAACGCTATAATGGTAAGATTACATCGAACCTTGAGGCTACCAATCCTGTTATATTTGCGGACGAAATGCATATCACCAATGTGATATTCAACCTGATGGATAACGCGGTGAAATACAAGAAGCCCGAAGAAGACCTGGTGCTCGACGTGAGAACTTGGAACGAACCCGGTAAACTGATGATTTCGATACAGGACAACGGTATTGGTATTAAAAAAGAAAACCTGAAGAAGGTGTTTGATAAGTTCTATCGCGTGCATACAGGTAATCTGCACGATGTAAAAGGTTTCGGTCTGGGACTGGCTTATGTGAAAAAGATTATTCAGGATCATAAGGGAACCATCCGGGCGGAGAGTGAACTGAATGTAGGAACTAAATTTATTATTGCATTACCTTTATTAAAAAATGATTGATATGGACGAGAAACTGCGTATTTTATTATGCGAAGATGATGAAAATCTTGGCATGCTTTTAAGAGAATATTTACAGGCGAAAGGTTACTCTGCTGAGTTGTATCCTGATGGAGAAGCCGGATTTAAGGCTTTCCTGAAGAATAAATATGACTTGTGCGTGTTCGACGTGATGATGCCTAAGAAAGATGGTTTCACGCTGGCACAGGAGGTTCGTGCGGCCAACGCTGAAATTCCGATTATCTTCCTGACTGCAAAGACACTCAAGGAGGATATTCTGGAAGGATTTAAGATCGGTGCGGATGATTACATCACCAAACCTTTCAGTATGGAAGAACTTACTTTCAGAATTGAAGCGATCTTGAGACGTGTTCGTGGAAAGAAGAACAAAGAAAGCAATATCTATAAGATCGGTAAGTTTACGTTTGATACACAAAAGCAGATTCTGGCTATCGGTGACAAACAAACTAAGTTGACTACCAAGGAATCGGAATTGCTGGGATTGTTGTGTGCACATGCCAACGAGATTTTGCAGCGTGACTTTGCTTTGAAGACTATCTGGATTGATGATAACTATTTCAATGCCCGTAGTATGGACGTATATATCACCAAACTGCGTAAGCACCTGAAGGATGATGATTCGATTGAGATTATCAACATCCACGGAAAAGGTTACAAGTTGATTACCCCCGAACCGGAATCATAATGGAGAGGGGGATATACAGAAATAAAAAAGCCGGAAAACATTCGTTTTCCGGCTTTTTTATTTCTGTTGAAAATATTAATCCGCAATTCTTTTATTGATCGCAATGTAAGAAATGAGTCCGAGTACCACCAATACTATCGAGCCTCCCAGGATAGCGTTGTTGTTCACGTCTCCGGTCAGAGAACAAACAATCAGAATGATTATTCCGACTAAGATTAATATCAATCCTAAATTCTTTAATAAGCCTTTCATGTGTGTGTATTTTAATAGATTATTATATTCCAGTCACAAATTAACGCATAATTCTTTAACGAGCGAAATTATTTTCGCAAAAAAACCATTAATTAGCCATAAATAGTTGATTTGGTTGCTTTCACTTCTCCGTATTGATTAATCTTTGGTATTGAAAAATATCTTTCTCAATACTTCCTGGCTTACGCTTAATTCTTCGACTGTGATGCCGTGCAACGCCTCTTTCAGTGTCCGGTTGGCTATAACACGGGCTTTTTCTTCCAGTTCTTTTCCTGTTTTGGTCAGGTGGATCAGATTGGTACGACGGTCCTTTTTGTCGGAGATACGGACAACCAGATGCTGGCGTTCCATATTGTCGATTAAGCGGGTCATACTCGGTTTATCTTTAAAAGTTGCATTGCACAACTCTTGTTGGGTCACTCCGTCTTTTTCCCAGAGAAAAATAAGAACCGTCCATTGTTCCGGGCTGATCTCCAGACCGTTCTGTCTGAAGTTACGGTATAGCTTACGGTTGATGGCGGCAGAAACTTTGCCATTCAGGATAGCAAAGATTAGTCTGATATCAAAATTAAATTGTTCGATCATGAAATTATTGTTTAAGCAACTTTGCAAAGATAAATGTCTTCTTCGACAAATCCTATCCCGTGGCATAAAAAAAGATTAAATGTTTGCAGTTCAAAATAAAATGCCTACCTTTGCACCGCATTTTTAAAATCAAATAATTTATTTATTTAATTAAAACGAGTATGAATCAATACGAAACCGTTTTCATTTTAACTCCCGTTTTGTCTGATGTTCAGATGAAGGAAGCGGTAGAAAAATTCAAAGGCATTCTTCAGGCTGAAGGTGCTGAGATTATCAATGAAGAAAACTGGGGACTGAAGAAACTGGCTTATCCAATCCAGAAGAAGTCTACAGGATTCTATCAGCTGATTGAGTTCAATGCAGAACCTACTGTTATTGACAAGTTGGAATTAAATTTCCGTCGTGATGAACGCGTAATCCGTTTCCTGACTTTCAGAATGGATAAATACGCTGCAGAATATGCTGCAAAGAGAAGAAGTGTTAAATCAAACAAAAAGGAGGATTAATCATGGCACAACAAGTTCAATCAGAAATCAGATATTTAACTCCGCCTTCAGTAGACGTTAAGAAGAAAAAATACTGCCGTTTCAAAAAGAGTGGTATTAGGTATATCGACTACAAAGATCCTGAATTCTTGAAGAAATTCTTGAATGAGCAGGGTAAGATCCTTCCGCGCCGTATCACCGGTACTTCTTTGAAGTTCCAGCGTCGTATTGCGCAGGCTGTGAAGAGAGCACGTCACCTGGCGTTACTTCCATTTGTAACTGACATGATGAAATAAGGAGGAAAAGTATGGAAATTATATTGAAAGAAGACGTAGTAAACTTGGGTTATAAGAATGACATCGTAACTGTTAAGTCTGGTTATGGTCGTAATTACTTGATCCCCACCGGAAAAGCTGTTATTGCTTCTCCTTCTGCAAAGAAAATGTTGGCTGAAGAACTGAAACAGCGTGCTCACAAACTTGAGAAAATCAAGAAAGATGCTGAAGCACTGGCTGCTAAGTTGGAAGGTGTATCTTTGACTATCGCTACAAAGGTTAGCTCAACCGGTACTATCTTCGGTTCTGTTGGTAACATCCAGATCGCTGAGGAATTGGCTAAGTTGGGTCACGAAATCGACAGAAAGATCATCGTTGTAAAAGACGCTGTAAAAGAAGTTGGTTCTTATAAAGCTATCGTTAAACTGCACAAAGAAGTTTCTGTAGAAATTCCTTTTGAAGTAGTAGCTGAATAAGCCTATCATATGACATTGAGAAGGGACATTCCAAAACGGGATGTCCTTTTTTTTTTGAGAGATTATTGGGAGAGTGTCTTTGTTTATAAATAAAGAGATACCCGGCAGAGGTGCCCAGTGTTGAAGAAGGGGAGATGTGGAGGAAACGACTTCCGTAATGGAAAGGTACGGATATAAAAAAAGTCTGTACGTGCTTTTGCACGGCAGACTTTCAATTCTCTCTAATGTTGTTCGAGATTATTCAGCTACAACTGCTTCAGTTGCAGTAGAGTCAGTTGCTGTAGTATCAGCTACCTGAGCTGCTGCTTCAGCTGCAGCTGCTTCAACTGCTGCGATAGAGTCAGCGATACGGATAGAATCTGCAGTTGCTTTTTCAGCGTCAGCTGCTTTGTTACCACAAGATGCGAATGATACTGCTGCGATAGCTACGAACATCAAAACTAATTTTTTCATTTTCTTTGCTTTTTAAATCTGTAATACAATCAATTGCTTATTAAAACGATGCAAAGGTATGTACTTTTTGCATATGTTGTACTCCTAAACCCAACTTTTTTTTATTTTTTTTTTAGAAGAATGTTTCATTATGTTTTTTTGTATGTTTTAAAACATATCTAATCTTCTGCTATACTGTTATATAGATAGCGTTTGATACTTCTTTTCGGAGTCTTCTCAAACTCAGTGGGGTAGAGTTGAATCTGGCTTACTTTTTCGTAGGCTGCCACGCTATTATTCAAATTCTTCAGGTTTTCGTCCATAATCGTTTTCAGGTTATCTTCGTGGTTGAGTCCTAAAGAATCCAGCGCTTCATAATCGGCATATACCAAGGCAACCAGTTTCTTGTTTCGTTCTATGATAAGACTTTCGAGAATGAAAGGCAGATTATTAAGTTTAGCCTCAATTTCTTCGGGGAAGATGTTCTGTCCGCTCGAACTGAGTATCATCGTCTTCAGGCGGCCACGGATGAAAATATTACCTTCATCGTCCATAGTGCCTAAGTCCCCGGTGCGCAACCAACCGTCTTTAGTGAAAACTTCGCGGGTGGCTTCCGGATTTTTATAATATCCCGTCATTACGTTTTCTCCACGCACTTGTATTTCTCCGGTACCGGCTTCCGGATTCTCCTTATAAATACGGGCTTCCATGATATCGAGTATTTTACCTGATGAGGAAGGGACGAATTTATCCCAGGGAGCATAACTGATGAGCGGCCCACATTCCGTCATGCCGTAGCCAATGGTGAAAGGGAACTTGATTTTATGGAAAAACTCTTCTACTTCCGGGTTCATAGCGGCTCCGCCGATAATAATTTCCTTGAAACGTCCTCCAAGGGCATCGATCAGCTTCTTGCGAATCTGTCCGTATATCTGGCTGTCGAGAAGGGGGATGCTCAACGCCCATTTCATGCCTTTCTTGCTGATGATGGGTTGGATTACATTTTTATAGATCTTCTCGATGACAAGCGGTACTGTGATAATCAGGTTGGGTTTGACCTCTTCGAAAGCTTTCATTATGATTTTGGGGGAGGGAACTTTGCCAAGCAGGGTTACGTGCGTGCCAACTGCCGTAGCTGTCAGAAAGTCGAAAGCACATCCGTAAGCATGGGCAAGTGGGAGGAAAGAGAGCACTTTATCACCTTTTTTTAGCAATTCCGTTCGGATACCGAAAGTCACATTACCGGCCAGGTTGTTGCCGGTCAGCATTACTCCTTTACTGAATCCGGTAGTGCCGGAGGTATAATTCAGTAACATAACCTTGTCGTTGGACAAGGTGGTGTAAAGGACATCTTCTTTTTGGAATCCTTTCGGGTAAGTTTCTTCCATGCACTGATTGATATGTTTCAGGAATTTCTGAACCGTTTCGCCATCGCGTTGGTGCAGGCAACGGAAGTCTGTCAGTGAAAAGACGGCACGGATGCCGGTCAGTCGTTCTTCTTCCAAAGTTTCCCAGATGGTGTCGCTGGTGAAAAGGAAGACAGATTCAGAATGATTTACGATATGGTGTACATCATTCGGATTGAAGTCTTGCAAGATAGGTACTACGATGGCCCCGTAGGTAATGGTCGCCATGTAAGCGATGCACCAACGGGCATTATTTTTTCCGATGACTGCGATTTTATCTCCCCGGCGCAAACTACAGTGCTTGAAAAGCAAATGAAGTTTGGCTATTTCTTCGGCTACTTCACCGTAAGTATAACTTTCCGGTTCACCATAATTGGTGTAGCAGGGCAAATCCCAGTTTTCACGGAAACTATTTTCGTAGAGTTTTATAAAGTTTTCTTTTATCATTGCACGTTTTTTGAAGATTTGTGCAAAAGTAGGTATAAACTTTCAGAATAGAAAACCTCTAACTCCTTTTAACTCCTTCTGCATCTTTACTCCTAATAATAATGTGTAACTTTGTACCGAATATGCGTTTTTACAGATTATGATAGATACCACTGTATTTCAAGATAAGACAGCCGTTTACTATACTTTAGGCTGCAAGCTGAATTTCTCAGAGACTTCGACGATTGGTAAAATCCTGCGTGAGGCAGGTGTGCGTACGGCCCGGAAAGGTGAAAAGGCTGACCTTTGCATTGTCAATACCTGTTCGGTGACCGAGATGGCGGACAAGAAGTGCCGTCAGGCTATTCACCGCCTGGTGAAACAACATCCCGGTGCGTTTGTGGTGGTGACAGGTTGCTATGCCCAGTTGAAACCCGGTGATGTGGCAAAGATAGAGGGAGTGGACGTTGTGCTTGGTGCGGAACAAAAGAAAGACCTGCTTCAATACCTGGGCGACTTGCATAAACACGAAGGAGGAGAGGCTTATACAACCGCAACGAAAGATATCCGTTCCTTTGCCCCGTCTTGTTCAAGAGGTGACCGTACCCGCTTTTTCCTGAAAGTACAGGATGGGTGCGATTACTTTTGTTCTTACTGTACCATTCCTTTTGCCCGTGGACGGAGTCGCAACGGGACTGTCGCATCTTTGGTGGAGCAGGCACGGCAGGCTGCTGCCGAAGGTGGGAAAGAGATTGTGCTGACCGGAGTCAATATCGGAGATTTCGGAAAATCTACCAGCGAGACTTTCTTCGATTTGGTGAAAGCGCTCGATCAGGTAGAAGGCATTGAGCGTTATCGCATTTCTTCTATTGAGCCCAATCTGCTGACGGATGAGATTATAGAATATGTGTCCACCTCCCGTAGCTTCATGCCTCATTTCCATATCCCTTTGCAGTCCGGTTGCGATGAAGTGCTCCAGTTGATGCGCCGTCGGTATGGAACGGAACTTTTTGCTTCGAAGATTGCAAAGATAAAAGAGGTGATGCCTGATGCGTTTATCGGCGTGGACGTAATTGTGGGTACACGTGGCGAAACCGACGAGTATTTTGAGAAAGCCTATGAATTTATTTCCGGACTGGATATCACGCAATTGCATGTGTTCAGTTATTCGGAACGTCCCGGTACCCAGGCACTGAAGATAGACCATGTGGTGACTCCTGAGGCGAAGCATCAGCGAAGCCAGCGTTTGCTTGCGTTGTCGGATGGGAAAACGAAGGACTTCTATGCCCGTCATATCGGCCAGACTATGCCTGTCCTGATGGAGAAACCTAAGGCAGGAGCGCCTATGCACGGCTTTACGGCAAACTACATTCGTGTAGAGGTGGAAAGTGACCCGGCATTGGATAATCAAGTTGTAAATGTTCTCTTGGGAGATTTTAACGAAGATGGCACTGCACTGAAAGGAACTATAACACAATAAACATGAAATCGAAACTTCTTTATTTGTTAACCTATGTGGGGATGTGGCTTTTGGCTATTCTTCCGTTTCCGGTGTTGTATGCTCTGTCCGATTTTATTTACTTCTGGTTGTACCACGTGATCGGTTACCGGAGAAAGGTGGTGGGTACCAATCTGAAGAACTCTTTTCCGGAGAAGTCGGCAGCAGAATTGAAGGCCATTGAACGTAAGTTCTATCATTACCTTTGCGACTATATGCTCGAAGATGTGAAAATGTTGCGCATGTCCGAGAAAGAGCTTTGCAAACGTATGACTTACGAAAACAAGGAAGCTTATCTCCGGATGATTGACGAACGGGGCGGGATTGTCCTGCTGATCCCCCACTATGCTAATTTCGAATGGATTACGGGGATGGGAATGATTATGCGTCCCGGCGATGTACCTGTACAGGTATACAAACCTTTGAAAGATGTTTATCTGGATGGTCTTTTCAAGTACATCCGCAGCCGCTTCGGAGGGTACAATGTGCCGAAGCACTCCACCGCCCGCGAAGTGATCAGGCTGAGACGTGACGGCAAGAAGATGGCTATCGGACTGATTACCGACCAATCGCCCAATACGAACGAGGCGCACCATTGGACTACTTTTTTGAATCAGGACACGGTGTTCATGGATGGTGCCGAGCGCATTGCCAAGATGATGGACTTTCCGGTTTTCTATTGTGAGTTGCGCAAGGAGCGGAGAGGGTATTGCCGCGTAGAGTTCGATCTGGTCACCGATCGTCCGAAAGAAACCGCCGATGGTGAGATTACCGAAATCTTTGCCCGCAGATTGGAGCAGACCATCCGGAAGGAACCTGCTTACTGGCTTTGGTCACATAAGCGCTGGAAGCTGAAACGCCCCGAAAAGAAAGATGAATAAGATATCTGTCGTTATATTGAACTGGAACGGTTGCGAAATGCTCCGTTCGTTTCTTTCCTCCGTACTCCGGCATTCCGAGGCGGAAGGTGTGGAAGTTTGTGTGGCTGATAATGGTTCTACAGATCAGTCGGTAGAGATGCTGCGGCACGAGTTCCCTTCGGTTCGCCAGATTCTGCTGGATGAAAATCATGGTTTTGCCGACGGTTATAACTTTGCCCTCCAACAGGTGGAAGCCGAATATGTAGTTCTGCTGAATTCTGATGTAGAAGTAACAGAGCACTGGCTGCAACCGATGGCTGATTATTTGGATACCCATCCGGAGGTTGCTGCCTGCCAGCCTAAGATACTCAGTTGGCGACAAAAGGACCTGTTTGAATATGCCGGCGCTTCCGGCGGATTCATCGACCGTTATGGTTATCCGTTTTGCCGGGGACGGGTGATGGGAGTGGTCGAGGCGGATAAAGGACAATATGATACAGTATTCCCCGTGTTCTGGGCTACCGGTGCCGCCCTGTTCATTCGTCTGGCAGATTATCGTGAGGCAGGCGGGCTTGACGGGCGTTTCTTTGCTCATATGGAAGAGATAGACCTTTGCTGGAGGCTTCGTGCCCGTGGACGGGGGATCGTTTGCATTCCTCAAAGTACGGTGTATCATGTAGGAGGGGCCACATTGAAAAAAGAGAATCCGCATAAAACCTTCCTCAACTTTCGTAATAATCTTGTCATGCTCTATAAGAATCTTCCGGATGAAGAGTTGCCCGGAGTGATGCGGGTACGTTGCTGGCTCGATTACATTGCGGCAGCTACGTTTGTTCTTAAAGGACAGCTGCCCAACGCAAAGGCCGTTCTCCATGCCCGTCGTGAATTTAAACAATTGCGCGATAGCTTCCGGGATGCAAGAATGGAGAATCTCAGAAAAACTTCCTCACACTTTATTCCCGAACGGATAAAAAGTAGTATCTTAGTGCAGTTCTATGTGAAAGGGCGGAAGTTCTTTTCGCAATTACCAGATTTTAAAGGATAACGTTATGGAAAAACTAATTCGAAGAATCGGGCTGGTAGCACACGATGCTATGAAAAAAGACCTGATTGAATGGGTTCTTTGGAACTCGGAGTTATTGATGGGACATAAGTTTTATTGTACAGGTACCACCGGTACGCTGATATTGGAAGCATTGAAAGAGAAACATCCCGATGTGGAATGGGATTTTACCATTCTGAAGTCAGGTCCTTTGGGGGGTGACCAGCAGATGGGATCGCGTATTGTGGACGGAGAGATCGATTATCTTTTCTTCTTCACTGACCCGATGACCCTGCAACCGCACGACACGGATGTAAAGGCACTGACCCGTCTGGCAAGTGTAGAGAACATTGTTTTCTGCTGCAACCGTTCCACTGCCGATCATATTATTTCGAGTCCGCTCTTTGTTGATCCGGATTACGAACGGACACATCCGGACTACTCCGGCTATACGAAACGTTTCGAAAACCAACCGGTAGTTACCGAAGCAGTAGAATCGGTAAAGAAAAGAAAGAGAAAGAAATAAGAGCCTATTCGGCTGCAAGTATATTTCACTACAGAGTACACAGAGGGCACGGAGCTTTAATTATATAGAATTACTATATAATAACTCCGTGCCCTCTGTGCGTTCGGTGGTACATCTACTTTGTGGCGTATCGGTTTTGCCTGTCGTTTATCTTTCTGTTTTTGTCAAGAGCAGATTTATGTATTGTTAACTTCCAAGCCTTCATCTTTCCCGCCGTTGATTATCAATAGGAGAAAAAAGATTATCTTCTGATGAAAACACATTTTCATGCCGGGAAATGTGTCCCGACATACCGGGAAAAGTATCGGAAGCAACCGTCTGAATGAGTAAAACTCAGGCTCTAAATGGGGGAAACACCGGCTCTGCAGGCTTCAAACCAACGCTCTTCCGGAATTTTTTGATGCAGGTACAAAAAAATAGGGAGAAACATTTATTCCTCCCTATTACCGTATTCTAATTCGAATATACTTTATGACTACATAGGCAAAGATACTCTGTTTTCTTGCAGAAGTCAAGCTTTTGCCTGTTTTTATTTTTCCAATGATCCGGTCGAGAATATGTTTTCACTCATTATAATAGGTGCTCAACTGTTCTATTACCTTTTCCGGTTCGTCCGGGGCGGCTGCGTGTCGGATAGCTATTTTTCCTGTTTTATCAATAACTACAAAGCAGGGGATACTCAGTATTTGCCGTTCGTTTCCAAGTTCGGCATACAACGATTTTCCTAACTTTTCGTTTACCAATAAGTGATAGCCTTTCAGTTGGTGATATCCGATGGTTTTCTCCCATTTCTCCTTGTCCTGAGGGCGGTCTATCGAGATGTATAGGTACACAATGTCCATGTTATGTGTTTTTTCTTTGAGGGCGGGTAGGTATTGGAACTTTTTGATGCATGGGGCGCACCAGGTAGCCCATACGTCGATATAGACCACTTTGCCTTTGAAGGGTTTTACCGCATCTTCCAGATTTTCAACTGTGGAGTCGCAAGGCAGAATGTGATAGTCCTTGTCGTCGATGCGGCTGTTTTGGAAGCGGAGGTTTTTATTAACGCCCGGTTCAAGAACAGATAGAAAGGGGCTATTGGGGAATTCGGCCTTATATCTTTCGTATAGTTGGGGGATTGAGGGAGTATTTCTTGTTTGAAATTCGTCTTCGTAGATAAGTAGCGCTTGTGCATATTGCAGATTGTCGCCTTTGAAGAATTTCCGGTAGCGGTCGAAGCGGAAGGCGCAATAGTCCTTTATCTCTTCGGGTTTGCCATTTTCCAGTTTTATGAATTGTGCGCCGATCAAGTCGTTTATAAAGAGTCCGATTCCGCGGTAGGAACGCAGATAATCACTGTCTACGGGTTGATTGATGATTTCTGCAAGTTCTTTACGCCAATTTTCGGTAAAGTTTTCATTTTTCACCAGATACATTGCGACGTGCAGAAAGATAGACCGATGGGTGTAATCGATGTGTGCATGCTGCTCTGCGAGAAACTCTTTATCAAGTCCGGAGGCATTTACAGAGTCGAGTGCCTGTTTCATCCTGGCATCTGCCAACTGATGATATTGTTCCAATGAAGTCACCCCTTCGAGTTCGTGAGGCTGCATGTATATCAGATTGTCGCTATATTGCTGATAGTCGTCCACCGCTTTCAGACATCGGTTGTAGACCCGGTTGGTGCCACTGAAGTTGATCGTGTCTTTGGCCACAGCGATAGTATCTTTGCTTCCCGGTGTCAGGTAGAGCGTGAAAGAATTATTCCCTTTGGCCCATACATGAATCGTAGTGGGACGGCTCACGCTGAATTCATGAATGAACTGCCCTTGAGGGTCAGCTTGTGCCTTAGTGCCCAAGGTAATGAAGAACAGGTGATCTTTTCCTGTAGGCCAGTAAGCGATTTCGTTGTCCGGGGTGGTCTTGACTACAATTGTCGCAGTTTGTCGTGCGCTGATTTCTCCCGTTAGCAACAACAGGAGGATTAATAAAAGGTTTTTCATCGTATTAGTATATTAATGTTGATTCAGTCTCTCGTGCAATGCATCTCTACTCCGGCAGAGTCGATGTCTGCTCCCATGGGCGGATTCCTTTTCGACAGTTTGATTTCTATTTCCCTGATTTTCGGGAAGTCCCGGAAGAGCCTTTTCACGATTCGTCCGCAGGCGTGTTCCAGCAGTTTAGAGGGAATATCCATTTCTTCTTTCAGCGCGGCGTGTATGTCTGCATAGCTGACGGTATCTTCTACTTCATCCGTTTCGGTGGCTTTGCCAAAATCGGTTTTCAACCTCAGGTTGATGATGAACTCGTTACCAATCGCAGTCTCTTGTGGAGCTACTCCATGATAACTGTAGAAACGGACGTTTTCCAAAAAGATATAATAGTGGGTAGTCATAAATATAAAGATTGATATTGTCTTCTGGCAAAGATAAGATAATAAATGCAATTATGATTCCTGTTGTTGCGATTGCTTGGTCTTGATAAAGTCTTTTTGCGCCACAGCCTGCGGAATCAGTTTCAGAAATATGGGAGTTGCGGCAATGCAGATTGTCAGGGTGAGCAATAGCAAGACAATGGCTTGTCCCCATTCATTATGGATAAACCGGCTGACAACCGGATATTCGAAATGTAAAAGGGGGGCATGTATTCCCAATGTAATGACCGAGTAACGTCCCAGATAAGAGATGACAGGGAGCTTTTTAAACTTTTTGCAGAAAAGCATAATCATAAAGATGCCGGCAAACGCTGAGGCCCAGAACTGGAAAATGTTGCCTGCATAATTGTTGGTACGCATACCGACAAACGTGGCGGTGAAGTACATCACGACCAAGGCTGCCAGGATACATAGCGGAATCAGTTTGTCGAAACGGTGGGGAAAGAGGAAAAAGTTGTAACGGCGAATCCAGAATCCGGCCACATAGAAGGGCAGGGCGGTCATGGCTATGTCTATGTACAAGGGCAGTTCGATCTGGTGTTTACCCATATAGAATCCGGCGATTCCGATCAGGAGGGTGAGGGCAAACATCAAACCTAACTTCCGGTCGCGCAGGCTGTGGACCAGATAGAACAGGATATTGCAATTGAAAAGTGCCAGCAAAAACCAGATAGGAGGATTGAACTTGATCAGGGCATGATCATGAAACACAACTAAAAGCTCTGTCCAACTGACCGGGAGTTGAAATACACCCGGAGCAATTCTCCATACAATATACTTCAGGAGGAATGCGCTGAGATAGAAAAAGAGGAAGGGGACGATCAATTTGTTTATCTTCCGGATGAAGAATCCGAAAAGCCCCTCGTACGACTTGAAGAAGATACCTGAGATAAAGAAATAAAGGGGCATACGAAAACTGGCGATCATCGAATGGTAATCGAGCTTTTCGAAAGCTCCACCTATGTGTGCCATCACCACCAGGATGATGCAGACTCCTTTCGTCAAGTCTACAAAATCAATTCGTTTGTTTTTGTCGTCTCCCATTCTGACTGTTTGTGCATTGGTGCAGCAAAGATACTGAATATTACTGAAAAGCAAGAGAGAAGAGCGAAAAACACACCGGTTCGCTCTTCTCTCTTTGTTCTTTTTCTTCCTTGGGAAACTGACGGATATTATTTTTCCGGATTTCTGCCGGTTTGCTTAACCAGTTCTCTGATTTTCTCATTCAGGCTTTCGGCTTTCATGAGCTGTTCCAGTGTCAGATGCATCCGGTAACGCCAGTAGTGACGGGGATTGGCAGGGACATTGATCCGTTCTTCCTGCACATTCGGGTTGCGCCATCTTCCGTCCATCGACAACCAATCTTGTAGTGACAGGATGCAAAGGATGGAGTTACTGTAGAGGTGGTTGCGGACCACTTCTTCACATAGTTCCGGTGTTGCTACGGCAGGGGCGGCACCATAATGCCCCAGCATCTGATTGTAGTAACGTTGAGTCTGTTGATAATCCTCTTCCCACCATCCGCGTAAAGTCGACATGTCATGGGTAGAGAATGTGCAAACCGAGCGATACGGATATTCGTTCAGACGACCGAACTCTTCAGCCGGGTTTTTGGGCATCCGCTGGATTTCGAGACTCAGAATGCGTAGGTCGTTCATCACCCATGCCACGCAATCCGGTATCATTCCCAAATCTTCACCACATACCAGCATGCGGGTCGACTGAGTCAGTTGTGGCAGTTTCTTCATGGCTTGTTGTTGCCAGAAGTCATTATGGCGATGATAATAATACTGATCGTAAAGCCGGTTGAATGCTGCTTTCTCCCAATCGTTCAGGGCACGGTAGATGAAGTCGTGCTGTACTCCGATACGCGGATGAAAGAGGTTCGTGTCTTTACGGTCGGGCACAAACAGTACGTCGCTTATCAAGGCGTACAATCCGTCTCTGATCCATATGCTGTCTTCATCGTTCTTGCCGGCAAAGAAAGCTTCCACTTTGCGTTGAGTGTCGAACTCCGGACGCATGCGGTACACTTCGTACGTGTCGGTCGGCTCAATAAAGGTTTGTTTGACGTAGTCGGTGTGGGGACCAAACACTTGTCCGAGAAAGTACTCGTGGATATAAGGCGTCAGGAATTCTTCGCGGAAAGGTAGTCCGTAGCTTTCTATCTCTTCACGGCTCATGGGCAGTGCGGGAACAAACTGTCCCAGTAATCCATGCACGGCATTCATCGGGATTTCCCAAATGCGGAAAAATCCCAGAATATGGTCGATGCGGTAAGCGTCGAAATACTCGGCCATCTTTTGGAAACGTTTCATCCACCATTTATAGCCATCCTTTTCCATTACGTCCCAATTGTAGGTGGGGAAACCCCAGTTCTGCCCGTTGACAGAAAAATCATCGGGTGGGGCACCGGCCTGTCCGTTGAGATTGAAATAATAGGGCTCTGTCCAGGCTTCCACACTGTTGCGGCTGATGCCGATAGGGATATCTCCCTTTAGTACCACTCCGTGCTCGCGGGCATAAGTGGTTGCTTCCTGCAGTTGTAAGTGGAGGTTGAACTGTATATAGAAATAGATGGCGATATTGGGGTAGACTTCCGTACCGGGACGGCAAAGCTCTTCAATCTCTTGTGCATTATATTCCGAATATTTAGGCCATTCGCGGAAGTTTGGTGTCCGGTATACGTCACGCAGATAACTGAAGGCAGCATAGGGTTGCAGCCATTCTTTGTTGGCCTCAAAGAAATCACGGAAGGCTTTCGAAGCCAATACTTTTTCTCCTTCTTGCTTGAATAGCTGATGGAAATATTCCCATTTTCCCCGGTTCACTGCTTCGTAGTCGATGGCAGAAAGTGAATTCAACTCTTTCTGTTTTTGGTTGAAAGCGGTAGCGACTTCTTTATCTTTCAGGGTACCCATCTGTTTAAGGTCGGCATACATCGGGTGGAAAGCATAGATGGAAATACTATTGTAAGGGTAGGAATCTGTCCATGTATGGGTCATGGTGGTGTCATTGATCGGTAGGATCTGTACCACTTTCTGGTTGGTACAGACTGCCCAGTCTACCATTCGTTTCAGGTCTCCGAAGTCTCCTACACCGAAGCTTTTCTCCGATTTGAGTGAAAATACGGGGACGGCCACTCCTGCACCTTTCCAGGCCGGAACGTCAAAGTAGACATATCGGTCGGAAATAACCAGTGTTTCGTTTGCTTTAATCTCGGGGGTAGCCATGTAACGGTTAGGATTGTTTTCCCAAGCTTCAGCTTTCTTCTCTTCCTTATTATATAATACAAATTTGTACTCTAATGGAAATTCCAGTTTAGATGCATCCAATTCGGCTTGCCATTCCGGAAAGTTGATGTCGCTCATAGGCCATGCTTTGTCCGGGTTCCAGTTGCCAAGGACTTTCTGATTGCCACAGATGGCCAAACAGTAGTTGCCGTTGATGCGTGGAGCATAAGCCTTGATCATCAATCCTTTTTTGTAACTTTTGGGGGTTGCACTCCGGTCACGGTGTGCCAGAAGCGATTCGGTGAATGCCGAACTGTAGAAATACTGCTGCTCCGGAAGGTTCTTCCAGCAATCATTGATGCGCAGACTTTTTTTGTCATCCTCAGGCAGGTAGGCACGCCGGGGGAAAGAGTTCCATTCAGTACGGATGTTCTTATTGTCGCGATAAATGTGATAACTGTATTCTATAACTCCTTCTGCCGGTGATTGAAGAGCTATTTCACTGCTCCAATGGATACCGTCTACTGTGGTGAGGGAGATAGCTTTATCCGGATCATTGTTTCCAAGTTCGGGTACAGAACCTAATATTCTGACTTCTTCTCCCCAACTTGTGCGATACTCAATATGAAATGATACTATCATATATATTAGATTTAATTTTTGACTAATGATTTTGCAAGTATAGAAATATTCTACGTATGTCGTATCTTTACTTTCATCGAACTACTTTAAAATAGTATGCAAACGTTTGTGTTGTTTATGTTATTAAACATTGAAAGGAGCCAAGAGGCTCCTTTCAACGCTTTTGCTTATATATTAATCATTTACAGGTTTGTTTTTTATCCGCACCTGGATGCACCGCAAGTGGTACAGATGAGACAACCTTCCTGATAAACCAATGTCTCATTTCCGCAGTTCGGACATTTTTTGCCTTTAGCTTCCGTTCCGTCCTGCACATATTTCTTCAGCGCACGTTCTACACCATTCTTCCAGGTATTGATGTTTTCGCTGTCCAATTGTAGCGAACCTACCAGTTTGATGACTTGTTCGATCGGCATTCTCCAGCGGAGCACACCTGAGATCAGTTTGGCATAGTTCCAATATTCTTTGTTGAACTTCTCGGACAGACCTTCGATTGTCATTTTGTATCCGCGTTTGTTTTCAAACTGGAAGTCGTAACGTTTGTTTCCGTTCTCATCGACATTCTTGATGATGCGTCCGGTATTTACACTTTTCGGAATAATGATTCCTTCGTCATCGTCTTGCAGACCGGTGAATATTTCGTAAGGTCTGCCGTCGAGCAGGCCGACCAAAGCTACCCATTTCTCTTTATTGTTCTGGAAACGCACAACATCAGCTTCAAGTACCGGCGGACGTACTTCAACTACCGTTGGCGGCTTGCAAGGAGGAAGCTCTTCTTTCTTGTCTTTGTCGGACTTCGCAGAGATAAGCACTCCTGAACGGGAACCGTCACGGTAAACCGTACAGCCTTTACAACCGGACTTCCATGCTTCGACATACAGGCGGTTCACCAGTTCTTCGTCTACATCGTTCGGCAGGTTAATGGTCACACTGATGGAGTGGTCTACCCATTTCTGGATTTTGCCTTGCATACGGACTTTCATCAACCAGTCTACGTCGTTTGAAGTTGCTTTATAATAAGGTGACTTGGCCACCAGTTCGTCCACCTCTTCCTGAGTATATCGTTTGGCGGGATCGTAACTGTTCGCTTCCATCCAGGTCACGAATTTGTGGTGGAACACGATGTATTCTTCAAAAGCGTCTCCGGTTTCGTCTACAAAGTCAACGCGTACGTTGGTGTCATTCGGGTTCACTTTTCTTCTGCGTTTATATACCGGGAGGAATACAGGCTCGATACCTGAGGTTGTCTGAGTCATCAGACTGGTTGTTCCGGTAGGAGCGATGGTCAGACACGCAATGTTACGGCGACCATATTTCTTCATGTCTTCGTACAATGCCGGATCAGCTTCGCGCAAACGGTTGATGAACGGGTTGTTCTTTTCTCTTTCCGTATCGTATACATCGAATGCACCACGCTCTTTGGCCATATCCACCGATGAACGGTAAGCACCCAGTGCTACGGCTTTGTGTACTTTCTCAGAGAAGTCAGTCGCTTCTTCTGTTCCATAACGCATTCCGAGTGCGGCGAGCATATCGCCTTCGGCAGTGATACCGACACCGGTACGTCTTCCCTGACCGCTCTTCTTATAAATCTTTTCCCACAAACCGCGTTCAGTGTGTTTCACTTCTTCGTTTTCCGGATCCAGATCTATCTTCTCCATGATGCGTTCTATCTTTTCCAATTCCAGATCGATGATATCATCCATGATGCGCTGAGCCAGTGCTACATGTTTATGGAAGAGCTCAAAGTCAAAGTAGGCATCTTTAGTGAATGGGTTGACTACATATGAATACAGATTGATGGCCAACAGGCGGCAAGAATCATAAGGGCACAAAGGAATTTCTCCACAAGGGTTTGTCGAAACCGTTTTATATCCCAAATCTGCATAACAGTCGGGCACTGATTCACGGATAATGGTATCCCAGAACAATACGCCCGGTTCAGCCGATTTCCATGCATTATGCACAATCTTCTTCCACAAGTTGGAAGCATCGATCTCTTTCACCGTAGTGGGATGGTCAGAGTCAATGGGGTATTGTTGGGTATACTTTCTGCCTTCTACAGCTGCTGCCATGAATGCATCATCCAGCTTTACTGAAACATTGGCACCTGTAACCTTGCCTTCTGTCATTTTTGCATCAATGAATGCTTCGGAATCCGGATGCTTGATCGATACACTGAGCATCAACGCACCGCGGCGTCCGTCTTGGGCAACTTCACGTGTAGAATTAGAATAACGTTCCATGAATGGGACCAGCCCGGTAGAAGTCAGGGCTGAGTTTTTCACAGGAGAACCTTTGGGACGGATATGGGAGAGGTCATGACCTACACCTCCGCGTCTTTTCATTAGTTGCACCTGCTCTTCATCTATTTTGATGATAGCTCCGTATGAATCGGCAGAACCATCAATACCAATCACAAAGCAATTGGAAAGTGAAGCAACTTGATAATCGTTACCGATACCTGTCATCGGACTGCCTTGCGGCACGATATACTTAAAATGGTCAAAAAGCTCAAACAGCTGTTCGGAGCTTAGTGCGTTTGGGTACTTTGCCTCGATGCGGGCCACTTCGTTAGCAAGTCTCCAATGCATGTCCTTCGGTGATTTCTCGTAAATATTTCCGAAAGAGTCTTTTACTGCGTATTTGTTTACCCAAACTCGCGCAGCAAGTTCATCGCCCTGAAAATATCGTAAAGATTCTTCGTAGGCTTCCTCGTAAGAGTAAATTTGCTTTTCCACGATGCAATGTGTCTTAGATATCATTATTAATAAGTAAATATGTAGAAGCTTACTTATCATTAACAAACGTGCCTGCAAAGCTATGAATGTTTTTTGGTATATCAAAATAAAAACGAGATAATTTATTAACCGGTACTAAGTTATCCGTTTATAAATGATAAGCAATTGATAAACAAATGAATGATGGTTTTGTTCAGTGCCTGAAGTTTTCCAAAAAGAAAATTAATCTAAATTGGAAATGAGATAGAATGATTATTCTTTTTATATCTTTGCAGAAAAAAGATATGATGGATACAGTTAAGAACAGAAGAACTATCCGCAAATATCAGCAAAAAGATATTACGTCGGATTTGTTAAATGATTTGCTTGAAACTTCATTTCGTGCTTCTACGATGGGCGGAATGCAGCTTTATAGTGTGGTTGTCACTCGTGATGCCGAGAAAAAAGAAATACTTTCTCCGGCTCATTTTAACCAGCCGATGATAAAGTCTGCGCCGGTGGTGTTGACATTTTGCGCAGATTTCCGTCGTTTCTGCAAATATTGTCAGGAAAGGAATGCGGAACCGGGATATGATAATTTAATGTCTTTTTTGAATGCGGCTATGGATACTTTATTGGTTGCACAAACCTTTTGTACGCTTGCCGAAGAGGCCGGACTGGGTATTTGTTATTTGGGTACTACTACTTACAATCCTCAAATGATAATTGATGCTTTACACTTGCCGGAACTGGTATTTCCCATTACTACTGTAACAGTGGGATATCCGGCGGAATCTCCTAAACAAGTAGATCGTCTGCCTATAGAAGGTATCATACATGAAGAGAGTTATCACGATTATACAGCCGAAGATATAAACCGGCTGTATGCTTATAAGGAGTCCTTACCTGAGAATAAGCAGTTTATAGAGGAGAATCATAAGGAGACTTTGGCTCAAGTGTTTACAGATGTTCGTTATACAAAGAAGGATAATGAATTTATGTCTGAAAATCTGTTGAAAGTACTTCGCCAACAAGGCTTTATGAATGATGGGCAATAACTGGCGGTGATTAATAAACAGCGAACGATGAACAGCTTGCATGATTGGTTGCAAATGTTCATCGTTCACTGTTTATCGTTCACTGTTTATATTTCTTTTCTTTAGTAAAGTTTCTATGTTTTCCAGATCGGACCGGAAGCTTTTATCAACTTCGCACTGGCCTTTTACTGTTTTGCATGCATGTAATACGGTGGCATGATCTTTATTGCCTATGAATTTTCCGATTTTGGAAGTAGAGAAGTCTGTATGTGTCTTGGCTAAATACATGGCAACCTGACGTGCCTGTACCACTTCTCTTTTTCTTGATTTGGTGTGGATGGCTGATGATTCCAAGTCGAAATGTTTGCAGACCACATTAATGATATCATCGATGGTCACAGCTTTCGTTTCACTGCGGACTACTTTGCGGACAATGCGTTGTGCCAGATCCAAATCGATTTCTTTATTGTAAATAGTCGAGTGGGCCATGATAGAAATAACAATGCCTTCCAAATCACGCACGCTTTCGTTTACATTCTCGGCAATGTAGTCTATTACTTCAGAAGGGAACTGTAACCCATCCCTATGAATCTTATTTCTTAAAATGTTCTTTCTGAGTTCTACAGTCGGTTTTTCCAGTTCGGCTACCATACCCCATTTGAAGCGGGTTAACAGACGCTCTTCCATGCCTTGCAGTAATACGGGAGCACGGTCGGAAGTCAATATCAACTGTTTGCCGTTTTGGTGTAGGTGATTGAAGATATGGAAGAAAGTATTTTGTGTTTTGGTGACACCGGCAAATTCTTGAATATCATCAATGATCAGTACATCGATTGTCTGGTAGAAGTTGATAAAATCATTCGTTGTATTATTGCGCACAGAATCGGTGTACTGTACCTGAAATAAATGTGCTGAAACGTAAAGCACTCTTTTGTCCGGATACAACTCTTTTATACGAGTTCCGATGGCGTTGGCCAAATGGGTTTTTCCTACTCCCGATGCTCCATGAAGAAACAACGGATTAAAGACCGTCTTGGCCGGATTTTCGGCAACGGCCTCGGCAACACTTCTTGAAAGTTTATTACTATAACCTTCAATAAAGGTTTCGAAATTATAGTTCGGATTTAGATGTGGGTCAAGGTCTTGGACAGCCGGAGCACGCAATAACCCCGGAGCTTTCCTTTCGTCAACCCGGGGGAGTCCGGACTGAGGGATAGCCGTAGAGCGGGTAGTAGACTCCTGGTTCACGGTTGTCCCTGAACTTTTGTCTACCAGCACATTGTACATCAACTTAGTGCCGTCTCCTATAACCTTATATAACGTCTTACGTAGCAAGTCCACAAATTTATCTTCCAGAAATTCATAGAAAAACTGGCTGGGAACTTGTACGATTAACGTTTTGTCCTCATATTTTAAAGGAACAATGGGAACAAACCATGTTTTGTATGTCGACTCAGGAACATTGTCTCTTATAATTTCAAGACAGCGGTTCCATAGGCCGACATGACTCGATTCACTCATAGCGGCTGTAATACATTTATTAATTAAGCAAAACTTCTACGATTGCAAAATTGGGAATCTTATTTGAGAAAAACAAATCTCTTTTTTCTTGTATTTCTCACTGAAAGAATAATGTGTTTACTTTCAATGACTTATCATTTTCCTGTAAAATACCCCTTGCCGGAAGCTATTGCTTTTTTGTAACTACTTATTAATTAATTGTTTATCAGATAAATTTCCACATACTATTCTTGAACCTGATAGCCGGTACAGATATCCTTTCTGTCTATGGATAGACTTTTAAAGGATTTCATCCTGTCCTTGTTTTGTAGGCGCTTATTTAGATAAATTCTATTTAAGAGGTTTCACCTACTTATCTTTTTTGCCAAACAGGGAGAAGTGGACATATCGTTTGGGATGTTCCTTCAGGTCTTCAAGCAAACTTGCTGCATTGATGGTAGTTTGGTTCAGGTTATTGTATAATTGTGGATCGTTTAGCAGCAAACCAACGGTGTTGTCTTTGCTGTTAAGCTTTTCTGTAAGCATTTTTACGTTACTGAGGGTTGCGTCTATTTTTTTGAACGTAGTGGCATAATCAATTTCTTTCAGATTGCCACTGATTACGATAAAGTTGTCTCCGATGGTATTCAGCTTCCCTGTTAATTGTGGAATATCATTATTCATCAATACTTTCAGCTGGCGGCTGGTAACTTCCAGATTGGCCGTCGTCTTTTCAATAGAATGCAGAGTTGCCGGGATACTTTGATCCGCCATAATCGTGTTCAGTGAAGTGAGGATAGAATCTAATTTAGGCAGCATCTTTTCTACGGCGGGCATCATAGCTGCTACCTTTTCCATCATTCCGTTGTTCAGAGTTCCGGGAATTGTATCACCTACCATATAACGTTCGCGCGGATTATTAGCCAATAAGATATTCATTCTTACTCCTCCCATCAGTTCGGGCACCAATTCGGCAGAGCTTCCTTTCGGTATGCGAAGATCAGTGTCTACTTCTACTTCCACGATGACATTTTCCGGTTGGTTGTAATCATAGGCAATATCACGGACAATACCTACACGGACACCGTCGGCAAATACCGGGCTGGACTGTGCCAGACCGTTTACATTATGGAATTTTACATAAAAATAGCTGGCAGGCTTAAACATATTAATGCCCTTCAGATAGTTAATTCCGAAAACGAGTAAGCACAAGGCTGCAATACCTGCTATTCCTATTCTGACTTCTTTCGTAATGAGTTTCATGTTTTGTTATTTAGTCTTTTTATTTATTTCTTCTTTTCTTAAATTCGGCTATAGCCTCATTGATATTCATTTTCTCTCCGTTGCGGAATGCAATGATGAAAGCATCCTTAAATAATGGAGTCACCGTATTACGGCGCGTCCGCAGCACCTTGTTATAATCAGGAGATGCCCCGTAAGTGTATTTGTATATTCCGCCTTCTTTATAGTAATCTACGTCTTTCAATCCCTTCAGTCGTTTGTCATTTTTGGCCAATGGACGTGAGGAAGTAAGTATTTGTATCTTAAACGTAATTTCGGAGTCGTTTGTTGTGCTTTCTGCAACAATTGGACGTTGAGTTTTCGCTTCTGCCATTAACTCTTTGGGGCGTGAAGAGTTTTTAGGTCTTTCTGCTGCTTTTTCTTGTGTACTCTCTGTCTGTGCAATCACAGGTGCTTCTGTAGCTTCTTCGTCATCATTTGGCAAAATGGTACGACTGGCACCGGTCAAACGGATTTCGTGTTCTCTTTTATAAGCCAGAAATGCCCGATAGATTCCTCTTGCCAAAGTAGTAGTTCCTTCATCCGTATTCAGATAGCGTTCCTCTTCAGGAGTGGAAATGAAACCAAGCTCAACGAGAATACTTGGCATGGCACTGGCCTTTAATACCAGAAACCCGGCTTGGTGTACACCACGGTCTATCCGTTTGCAATGATGGCGAAACTGTTTTTGAACCAGAGATGCCAGATGCACACTCTGCTCCATATATTTATCTTGCATGAATTCGAAGATGATATATGATTCTGCAGAATTAGGGTTGAAACCTGCGTAACGGGTTTTATAATCATCTTCATATAGGATTACAGAGTTCTCCCGTTTGGCGACTTCCAGGTTGGCATCCGATTTGGCCAGACCTAATGTCCAGGTAGAAGCACCTTTGGCTGTCCGGTTATTGGCTAAAGCATTGGTGTGGATTGAAATAAATAGATCGGCTTTGGCATTATTAGCAATTTCGGCACGGCGATCCAGTGGTATAAAAACATCTTTGCTGCGGGTATATACTACTTTTACGTCGTTGCAGTTTTGCTTAATCTGATTTCCCAATTTCAATGCTACCTTCAGATTGATGTTTTTTTCTTTAGATATCTTTCCGATGGCTCCGGGATCATGACCGCCGTGTCCGGCGTCAATAACGACAACAAAATCTTTTGCCCAGGTACTACCGACGTTTAGTGGAGAAACGAGTAGCCAAAGGCAAATCAGTATATATAATATGTGTGGTCTACGTAGTTCCATATAAAAATAATGTGCAAATGTAGCAGAATTTTGTTGAAAACTCACTATTTAGTGTTAAGTTTTGAGTTTTTTACCTTACTTTGCACTCGAAACTTAAATGATATAACGATGCTGAAGTTCTTGAAAAATTGGACGCTTCCGGTAGCGATGTTGTTAGGCGCCATTGGTTATCCTGTATTTATCAGCCTTTCTTTTTTGACTCCGATACTGATTTTCACTATGTTACTGCTTACTTTTTGTAAAGTATCTCCTTGTGATCTAAAGCCTAAACCCTTACATTTGTGGCTTTTGTTGATCCAGATATTCGGTTCATTGGCGGTTTATCTTCTTCTTTATCGTTTTAATAAAATTGTAGCGGAGGGAGCAATGGTTTGTGTCATTTGTCCTACAGCTACGGCAGCGGCGGTCATTACTTCTAAATTGGGTGGAAGTGCTGCCAGTCTGACTACTTATACGTTGATTGCAAATATTGGGGCAGCTGTTGCAGTTCCTATTTTCTTTCCGTTAATAGAGGCAAATCCGGATATTAGTTTTATAGATGCATTTCTGGTTATTTTGAGTAAAGTCTTTCCATTGTTGATTTGTCCTTTTCTGGTGGCCTGGTTTCTGCAGAAGTTCATTCCCAAAGTTCATCAGGTATTGTTAAGCTATCACGAATTAGCATTTTATTTGTGGGGTATTTCTCTTGCCATCGTAACGGCACAAACTATTTATTCGCTGATTAACGATCCGGCGGACGGACTGACGGAAATCATGATTGCAGTAGTTGCTTTGATAACTTGTTGCTTGCAATTCTTTTTAGGGAAAACCTTGGGTAGTGTCTATAATGACCGAATCAGTGGAGGACAAGCTTTGGGGCAGAAGAATACGATTCTTGCCATTTGGATGGCTCATACTTATCTGAATTCACTTTCGGCTGTGGGACCGGGGAGTTATGTTTTATGGCAAAACATTATTAATAGCTGGCAATTGTGGAAAAAGAGAAAGAATGATATGAAATAGAGAATGTAAGATACCGATTTGAAGCTGTTGGACTTTGTTTGTCCCTTTGTTTTTCCTTTTTCCTACTTATTACTGGATTACTATACTGGCGATGTCGTCAGAAAATAAATAAGGATGTAATTATGGATATTGTTTCATTGCGAAAGAATCCTCAATATTTAGAGGAAGCGATTGCTTATTTCCAAAGTAAATGGGCTGACGAAAACAGTAAAATGGTCTATGACAACTGTTTTAGAACCTGTGTGGTGTCAGAATCTCCCTTACCACAGTTCTATCTTCTGATGGATAACGAAGAAATAATAGGTTGTGCCGGACTTGCAACAAATGATTTTAATTCACGAATGGATTTGTATCCGTGGCTGGTTGCCTTATTCATAGAGGAGCGATATAGAGGACATAATTATGGAAGATTATTAATCGAAACCGTAGAAAAAGATACCCGACAATTGGGGTTTGGGGATTTATATTTGTGTACAAAACATATAGGCTATTACGAACATTTCTGTTTTAATTATATAGGAGATTGCTATCATCCGTGGGGGGAGCATACACGAGTTTACCAAAAACATATCACTTTCTCAGCTGATCTTTAGAGATACTTCTGGCATTTACACGTTTGCCACAAGTTTAGTATATTCCTTTGTTTATATAGCAAACTAAACCTTACTTCTATTGGAGCCAAAATATCTGTGGTAGTAAAAAGAAAAACAATCTTTTTCTTTTTACCAGCTTTGTTTTTATGATTGGCTACCTTTTGTTACCTTTGTGTATCAGGCTCATTATTCGGTGAATATTTTTGTTTTCTTACTATCTTATTACCCCGTTATTAATTATAAGAGTATATTTAGTTTGGTATATCTATAGCCGGTATAATGTACAGTGGAGATAAAGAATTTAAAGTGCCCTCTATCCGGTGGGACGGAACTATAAAATATTGGATTATGGATAAAATATTGCGAGCTTTCTGGAATCGTTATTTTCATTATGATTGGGCTTTTGGTCTGTTCCTGATTTTATTATTCGGTGTTCCCCGGTTTGTTATTGTCCTGCAATCTTACGTGACAAGAAGTTATGGTATAGTGATGTTTGTTTTTTTAGCCATGTGGTTTGTACCCTTTATTTTCCTTACCGGATACGGACGAAAATGTATTGGCATAAGGAAGCCTGATCACTGTGGACGTTTGTTTTTGTCTTTTATTGCGGGAGGGATGTCTTGTGCTGTTATATTTGCCCTTTTCTTTTTATTATATGATAAAACAATAGATAACGCGTTTGTATATATAGGAGGGAATAATCCCGGGGCATTCATTTCAGGACCTGATAAGCAGCTTTATTTTTGGATAGCTGTTATTCCAAGTATGATATTTAGCCCGATAGGGGAAGAGTTTCTATACCGTGGGATGATACATGGCAGTTTTGTTCAAAGGTTTGGTGAGTCGAAGGCCTCTGTTTTAGATTCATTGGCCTTCGCTGTTACCCATGTTGCCCATTTTGGTATTGTTTATGTTTCTGGTATTTGGCAATTTCTTCCTTTTCCGGCTATTCTTTGGGTTTTATCCATGTTTGTAGTCAGCCAAATTTTTTTCAGATGTAAGCAGTTTTGTAATTCCATTTGGGGAGCCGTGTTTGCACATGCGGGTTTCAATTGCTTTATGATGTATTTTATTTTTTATCAGTTATAGAACACACTCTCACTTTCTGAATTTAGTTAAGTTCTGATAGTTTCATGTGCTCTACATCGAATACTACTTTTTTGTTTGCTCTGCTTAATTCCTGCAAAGAAATCTGTTGGGCATTGGGAGTGGGATTACCTATCGAATACCGTTTTGTATTGTCGTCCGGATCACGGAAACAGAATGTATAGTTTATCAACAGTAGCGGGTATTGTTTGGCATTGGGATAGGTCTGAGGGTGTTGTACCAATACGATCCTTTGATTTTCAATAGAAAACTGAGGAAGCAGGCGTATGAAAGTGTTCCCTAATACAATTTCTATTTCCTCTGCGATGTCGAACTGTACATTGTTTATCAATAGGTCACCTAACCTCAATTCATCGGCTATTGCCATGCGCTTCTTGCCACCTTTACCAGTACTGTCTTCAAATTCAATGATTTTCATTTTAAGTTTCTGGGCATCGGCTTCCGATATGCTTGAAAAACTGTGGTCTGGAGCAAAGTAGAGTTTACTTTTTATTTCATTTATCTTTCCCCTTACTAAAAGTCCTTTTTCGTCAAGAGTAGTACTGATAGATACTTCCGGTTTTGTCCAAATGAGCCGCTGTGCCCCGAAAGGCTCTAAAGCTACGCATTTATTGTATCCGTTTATTATGTCAGGGACAGCTTGTGCACAGATTTTCATTAATTCGCCTGCCTCTTTATACATTCCCAGATAGGCTAATGAAGCGGCACGCAGGTTGAGTACAGAAAGTATACTTCCCCCAAGCTCCTGTTGGTATTTGCCTAACAAACTGTCTGTGTAGTGGATACAGCTTTCCGGATTATTTTTCATAAACCCGATAAATGCATTGGTAAGCCATCTGCCTATTTCGTCGGTAGTTTTCTCTATCCGTTCATATTGAGCATCCAAGCCCATAATGTCTCCGCTATTGATATATTCTGAATAATTTTTACGTAACTGATAATCTTTGCCGGAGAAGTTCATACGGTCGAAGTTGAGTGTACAGGTTTCGAATCCGTAGAAGAATGGGAACCCTAATAATCCGGATTGTCTGGTTATGGAATCCGCTGTATATGTATTGAAGAATTGTACCGGACAATCATTCACGTCCATCACTTTGACGGAAGCCGTGTCCGGTGTGTGTATGAAACTTCCTTCTCCGCCTGTGTCTAATAGATAACTCCGGTTGTTCGCGAATAGAAAAACACAACCGGTTTCTGCGAAACATATATTGGGATCGATGGGCTGCCTTTGCTCCTCTTTTTTGAAAGTTAATTTGCCAAATTCGAATTCTATTTTAGAGATTCTCCGGAGTTCTTTTATTCCTAAGATGGCGTCGTGACCGGAAAAGATAGGATCCTTTTCAACAAGAGAAACATGGACTACCGTGTTGTGGAAAGTGATATTACCCAATTGTAAAGTCTCTACGAAACCGGTGGTAGCTTGTGAAGTACCGAACATGCTGTTTACGGATATGGTATCTCCCATACATGTCACGTTACATTTGCGTGCCATCTCCTGAGTGAGAAAAGTATAGGGTGCTCCTGTATCGAAGATGGTGTTAGGCAATTCGGTTTCATTTATTGTCATTGAGAGTATTAACGGATATGTATAACTTGTAGGAAGTGTACAGGATGTTCCTGGAAAATCTATCCGGAAATTATTTTTTTCCGATAAACCTTGGATTGTTTTTTCTGAACAAAGGAAGTTTCCTTTTCCTTCTATCGCCTGGTAGAGCTTTTTATCTTTGCGCAAGGTCTGCCACCAGGAATTGAGTTGTCTGTAGTTCCCTTTTTCCAGAAGTTTCTCTGTTTGGGCATAACAATAGGCCAACTTTTGTTCCGGAGTACATTCTTCCGGATATAGAGTGAGGAGAGAGTCTACGCATTGAAGCATTTCGTCGGGGCGATTAAAATAATAATTCAATGATACTTTTGCATGTAACCGGGTTGCTTCATCCATCACAGAAGAAGAATCGTTATACAATTTCCACAGTTGTGGAGCATCCTGATAATCGTCTAATGCTAATATTTTCGACCTTAAAGAAGTGGTTGTTTGTGAAAAGGCAGTCATTGAAAAATAAATTGTACAAGTAAGAATGCCGAGCTTTAGTCTTGCCATAGTAGTATATGTTATAATTCAATTAGTTCTTGTGAGTTTATGTGTTTTTTATGCGGAGTCATCAGTGTCGGCATCAGAATCCGGCATCCTTTTTATATAAGCCATAGATTACACTAAATGTAGATAATCTGTCAGTTCTACCTTCAATGTAATCTATGGCATATTAATGTAGTTTTGTTCGTTGACCCGAATCTTTAGTGTGCGAACAAGTCGTTTGTCGGAATTTCATTTCTTTCGCTACCTGTTACAGTCATTTTCAGTTGTCCACCGTTTTGGTCAAAGTATCGTACTTCTATTGGGTGATATCCTTTGGCCAATGCTTTCTGTCCAATCACTTCGCGCGGTCCGTGCGGTCCGTCGTTGTTGATGACTTCTTCACCGTCTATCAGTAAGGTACTGCCGTCATCAGACAGCAGGGCAAAAGTGTAAATGTCATCTTTCGGAGCATTGATAAATCCCTTGATTACCAAACCGATGTTTCCCTTTGCTTTTTCTGGGATCATTATTTTCTCAATGACATAAGTTCCGTTCAGTGGAGCTTTGGGGATGTCATCGCATTTGCTGCCTTTAAATTCATACCATTCAGCTTCCAGACCTTTGTTGGAAGGAGTGGTAGTTGTGGCTGGAGCATATTCGCTCTTAATGAAACGCGTACGTGCGATATCACCGGCTTTCCCGTTAGGACGGAACGTACGGAAGGTAAAATCGGTTGTTTCTTTCACTGGGATAGGACCTTCGTATCTGGATGATTGCAGCGTCGGAATGCTTCCGTCGGTAGTATAACGAATATCTGCACTCGGATCCAGGCAAGTCACACTAACACTTCCCTCACCAATGAAAGCGTTGTTGCGGTGGAAACCTTCCAGATCGGGGATACGATAATTGATACCCATGATGTTGAGGCGTTCGAACTGATTGGCCAACCGTTGCGCGAAGGTATTCCAGTCTTTCTGCGAAGCCTGGCTCCATCCCAATTCGGCAATAGCCAGCAGACGTGGAATAGCCATGTATTGCATCCGTTCGCGTGAGGGAATCCATTCGCACCAAATGTTTCCCTGTACGCCTTTGATCAGTCCTTGTTGTTCAGGAGTCGCTCCCTCGATCGTCAGGTCGAGATCGTAAATGTTGCGTACAGAATTCTTATCTTGCTGATAATCCAGGTAGAACTGGCTGTTGGGGGAGAAGATGATTGGGTTGCCCTGTTGGGTAGTCTTTTGCGGAGCATCCTTGACCCAGCTTCTCCACCACATGACGGTAGCAGTCGGGCTTAATCCACCTTCGATGATTTCGTCCCAACCGATCATCTCTTTGCCTTTTGAGTTGAAAAACTTTTCCATGTTATGGATAAACCAGGCTTGCAGTTCTTCTTCTGTCTTCAATTGGTTGTCTCGCATACGTTTCTGGCAGTCGGGACATTTTTTCCAGTTTGTCTTTTCCACTTCATCGCCGCCGATGTGCACGTATTTATAAGGGAACAGGTCTATCAGTTCGCTATATATGTTTTTACAAAACTCTATTGCCGATTCTTTTCCGGGGCAAACAGGAGAGGAGAAAGTGCTTCCCCAACCTACTTTGTCTGTACAGGCTACTCCGGAATAATTGCTGACGGCTGCCAGCATGTGACCCGGCATATCGATTTCGGGAACAATATCGATGCCGCGTACTTTGGCATATTCTATCACTTCTTTTATATCCTCTTGTGTATAATATCCGCCATACAGCGTGTCACCTTCCACGATGCGAAGCTTGTTTACCGGAATCTGATAATCGAAGTTATCTTCCGATTTAGCCAGTTCCATGCATGACCGGTCGTGTGAATTGAACGTACGCCAAGCTCCTTTTTCGGTGAGTAACGGATATTTTTTGATTTCAATGCGCCATCCCTGGTCATCTGTCAGGTGCCAGTGGAACTTATTCATTTTATAAAGTGCCATTACGTCAAGCAGTTCTTTTACTTCTTCTTTGGTATAGAAGTGGCGGGATACGTCGAGCATAATACCACGCCATTCGAAGCGCGGGGCATCTTCAATCTGTACGGCGGGTATGGCCCATGTCACGCTGTCCACCACCTGCTTCGATTCAATCTGAGGCGGAAATAACTGGCGGAGTGATTCGATACCGGCTATCACACCGTTATAAGAATTTCCCGTAATCTCTATTTGATCGGGTTTTGCGGTGAGCGTATATGCCCCCTCCTTGCCTTCTATGGCAGCGGTAGAAAGAGTGATGTTTCCTTTGCCTTCTTTCACCTGGATGTTATATCCGGTGGCTACTGACAGAATACCTTTCAGGTACTCTGCTGCTGGAAGCAGTTCTGGATTGGTGGTACCGATGATGGTGTTTGGGGTTAATACAAACGCACCATGGTTCTGTTGCACTTTGTTTGGCAACGGTACAATAGAAACATCTCTGGTAGCGGGAGTGGGGCTACAGCCCGTCAGCAGTAATGCGCCGGTGAAAGCACAGGTTGCTAACCATTGTTTGTAAGATGGTTTTGTCATAAGGATAATTATTGGATTGTTTTTCAAATTAGTTTTAGTCTGCTTACTTTTACTGTATGAAAAGCACAAATATACAATCAATTCTTTTGATAATCTTCATTCCTGATTGAAAAACTGTTGCTATCTTTGCTCTTACGTAAACTTTCGCAGTCGGCTGTATGTTTCTTCTTCAGAAGAAATCGGTTTATTAAGTTGCTTTTTGCCTGTTTGTCAGTGTTTGTCATGGGATGGCTAATGTTTTGACGTATTGCTTCTTTCGATTTATGTACGTGCCTTCTTGAGACCACGGCTGTGATTCAAAGAGATCGCAATTGTGAACTGATGGAACCACAGTTGCAGATTGAACTGAATAACAAACTAAAAACTGTTGATAAATGCGTGAAATTGATAAGATAAACAGTGTGAATTTGCTTACTGAATAAGGAATGAGCAAGCCGGAAATTATAAAAAGTGAATAGAATATGGGAGCGCTTGATTTAATTGATAAATATTATCCTCAGGATAATGAGTTAAGAAATATATTGTTGGTTCACAGTCGTTCGGTTGCCGATAAGGCATTATGGATAGCCGATAAGCACCCGGAGTTGAACCTTGATACTACTTTTCTGAACGAAGCTGCCATGTTGCATGATCTCGGAATTTTTCTGACACATGCTCCGGGCATTAAGTGTTTGGGTAAGGAGCCATATATTTGTCATGGATATCTGGGAGCCGAGCTGGTGCGCAAAGAAGGTTTTCCGCGACATGCTTTGGTTTGTGAGCGTCATACCGGTGCGGGACTTTCACTGGAAGAGATTATTAAACAGCAGCTTCCTATTCCGCATCGTGAAATGTTGCCGGTCAGTATAGAAGAACAAGTGATTTGCTTTGCTGATAAATTCTTTTCGAAAACACATCTTGATCGTGAAAAATCGGTGCAAGATGCCCGTAAAAGTATTGCCCGGTACGGTGACGAAGGACTTCGACGCTTTAACAATTGGTGTGAGCTGTTTCTTTAGTGCCTAAAAAAGAATTAAAAATCAAGATTCTCAAGTATATTTGGTGAAGATTGTGTACTTTTGCCCCTTCAAGCGTAAACTATTAGTTAATGACGCCATTGAAAGCAAATACAATACTATCATTTATACTATTATTGATCCTCTTGATGCTTCCGGATGAAGCGATGGCTCAACGTCGCCGTGTCAGAGAGGTGAGGGGGCCTATCACTTATTCGCCCCAGCAAACTGATTCATTAAAAGCAGATACGTTGAAGGCTGATACCTTGTCGTTGCAATCTGCCAGGAAGAAGAAACAACCTCTGGATGCCCCTGTGGTTTATTCGGCTAACGATTCCATTGTTTTTACCGAAGGTGGCTTTGCACATCTGTATGGTGATGGTAAAGTGAATTATGAAAAAATAGAATTGGGAGCACAGATCATCACCATGAATATGGATAGCAGTACGGTGTATGCTCGTGGTGTGACTGATTCGTTAGGGGTTGAACAAGGCAAGCCTGTGTTTAAGGATGGCGATACGCCTTATGAAACCAAAGCAATCCGGTATAATTTCAAAAGTAAAAAAGGATTTATCAATAACGTTGTAACTCAGCAGGGTGAAGGATATGTTGTGGGTAATAATGCCAAGAAAGGAGCTAATGATGAACTGTTTATGGAAAACGGACGCTATACGACCTGTGATCATCACGATCATCCACACTTCTACATGCAGTTGACCAAGGCCAAAGTTCGTCCCAAGAAGAATGTGGTGACTGGGCCTGCCTATTTGGTGGTAGAAGATGTACCGTTGCCATTGGCTGTACCTTTCTTTTTCTTTCCTTTTTCCAGCAGTTACTCTTCTGGTTTTGTGATGCCAAGCTACATGGACGATTCCAGTCGTGGTTTCGGATTGACGGGAGGTGGTTATTATTTTGCCATCAGCGATATAATGGATCTTAAGTTGACCGGAGATATATTTACGAAGGGGTCATGGGCCGGTAATCTGGAGACTAATTACAATAAACGTTATAAATATTCCGGTTCGTTACAGGCCGGCTATCAGGTTACTAAATTGGGAGATAAGGGATTGGCTGACTATTCGGTTGCCAAAGACTTTAAGATTGTATGGAATCATCGGCAAGACCAGAAGGCCAGTCCGAACAGTACTTTCTCGGCAAGTGTGAATTTTGCAACCAGTAGTTATGAGCGTACCAATATCAATAACCTCTATAATTCTCAGCTAATGACTCAGAATACGAAAACTTCGAGTGTCAGTTACTCTCGCAGTTTTCCGGATCAGAAGCTGACGCTTGCAGGTACTTTCAACATAGCCCAGACCATGCGTGATTCTTCAATAGCTGTCACTTTGCCTGACTTGAATATCACTCTTAGTACTATTTTCCCTTTTAAACGCAAACGTGCGGTAGGTGAAGAGCGTTGGTACGAAAAGATTTCCTTGCGTTACTCGGGGCGTCTGACCAACAGCCTGAAAACCAAAGATGACCGCTTGTTTAAAGCAGGTTTTAGAGAGTGGGAGAATGCGATGCAGCATAACATTCCAGTGCAGGCTACTTTTACTCTTTTCAAGTATTTGCAGGTAGTGCCTTCATTCAATTATACAGAGCGTTGGTATACCCGTAAGGTGATGAAGAGCTATGATGAAACTACTCAGAAATGGGATACACACCCCGGTGATACGATTCATGGGTTCTACCGGGTATTTAATTATTCGGCCAGTTTGTCGTTGAGCACAAAGATGTATGGTATGTATCAACCTCTGTTTATGAAGAAAAAGGAAATACAGATTCGTCACGTCTTTACACCGCAGATTTCGTTGAATGGTTCTCCAAGCTTCGGACAGTTTTGGGAATACTATCGTGATGCAGACGGTAATGACCAGTATTACTCTCCTTATTCCAGCCAGCAGTTTGGTACGGCTCCGCGTGAAAAGTCTGGAACGGTTAGTTTCGATGTATCGAACAACCTGGAAATGAAATACCGTAACAAGAAGGATTCTCTTATGAAAATAAGTCTGATCGATGAGATAGGCTTTAATCTTTCTTATAATATGGCGGCAAAGAAACAGCCGTGGAGTAACCTGAATATGCGTTTGCGTATGAAGTTTAAAAAGTTTAATAACTATACGCTGAACATGAATGCGGTGTTTGCCACTTATGCTTATACATTCGATAAGTCGGGTAATGTAATAGTCGGTGATCGTACAGAATGGTCTTACGGACGTTTCGGACGATTCCAGGGATGGGGATCTTCTATCAACTATACTTTTAACAATGATACTTGGAAGAAGTTGTTCGGAAAAGATAAAGATAGCGATCAAAAAAAGAAAAAGGATAGTGCTGACGACGAGGGAGGAGATTCAACCGGTGACGAAGTGGTTACTGAAAAGAAAGTTGAGAAAGCACAGGCAGACAGTGACGGATATCAGGTTTTCAAGATGCCATGGTCACTGAATGTTAACTATTCGTTCCGTATTAGTGAGGACCGTAGTAAGCCGATCAACCGTAATACCATGCGTTATCCGTTTAAGTATACGCAAAATATCAATATGTCGGGTAATCTGAAGATTTCCAATAACTGGTCGTTTACATTCAATTCCGGATATGATTTCGAAGCGAAGGAGATCACTCAGACCTCTTGTACGATTACTCGTGATTTGCACTGTTTCAATATGTCCGCCAGTATTTCTCCTTTCGGACGTTATCGCTATTATAACTTTACGATCCGTGCAACGGCCAGTATCCTGCGTGATTTGAAGTGGGATAAGAGAAGCCAGACTCAAAGCAACATCCAGTGGTATTAATAAATATCTATGAACGATAAACGGTGAACAATTTGTAGCACGAAGGCGTAAATTGTTCACCGTTTATCGTTCATAGATGGCTGTCTTCACTACCAGTTTATCTCTGTTTTTCCGTGGGTTTTCAAGTATTCATTCGTTTTGCTGAAATGCTTATTCCCAAAGAAGCCGTTGTAGGCAGAGAGGGGAGAAGGGTGTGCCGAACTAAGTACCAAATGCTTGTTACGATCAATAAAGGCACCTTTCTTCTGTGCATAACTTCCCCATAGGATGAATACCAGATTTTCTCTTTCTTCCGCCAGAACACGGATAGCAGCATCTGTAAATTCTTCCCATCCGTGGCGTTGGTGCGAACCGGCCTGATGGGCACGTACTGTCAAAGTAGCGTTGAGCAACAGGACACCTTGTTCAGCCCACCGTGTCAGATTACCTGTGGGAGGAGTTGCCGTACCAATATCTTCTTTTATTTCTTTGAATATATTCACCAAAGAAGGTGGAAAGGCTACTCCATCATTTACCGAGAAACAAAGACCATGTGCCTGTCCGGGACCGTGGTAGGGGTCTTGTCCGATAATGACTACTTTTACTTTGTCAAAGGGACATAAATTGAATGCGTTGAATATCAACTTTCCAGGAGGAAAGATCTGGTACTGGCTATATTCGCTTCTGACAAATTCGGTCAGTGTGCGGAAGTAGTCTTTCTCAAATTCTGGTTGTAAATGAGCTTTCCAGCTCTCTTCTATTTGTACGTTCATAGGCTATTAAATAAGGTGTATATTAAGGGCGGTACATTCACGACGCATTTCTTCAGGCCAGATACTTGCTTGAATCTCACCGATATGCGCTTTGCGCAAATAGAACATGCATAAGCGTGACTGACCGATACCTCCACCGATAGAGAGTGGAAGGGTATCATCCAATAATCTCTTATGGAAATAGAGTTCCAGTCTTTGTTCTTGATTTTCTTGTTTTACTTGGCGCAAAAGAGCTTCTTTATCCACACGGATACCCATGGAAGACAATTCAATGGAACGTTGTAGTACATCGTCCCATAATAGCAGGTCACCGTTCAGGCCAGGTAAGTCGTTCAGCCCTTTGCTGGTATAGTCGTCATAGTCCGGGGCACGTCCGTCATGTTTTTTACCATCACTCAGTTTGCAACCGATACCAATGATGAATACGGCTCCATACTTTTTACAGATGGCATGTTCACGGCATTTAGGTTCCATATCCGGATATAACTGGCGTAATTCTTCAGAGTGGATGAAGTGTAACTTTTGTGGCAGGCAAGGTTTGATCTGCGGATACATTTCGTATACCATATATTCCGTACGGATCATGGCGGCATAGATACGGTTGACAATCTCCTTAAGGAAGTCTGCATTGCGGTCCTCGGCAGTAATCACCCGTTCCCAGTCCCACTGGTCTACATAAAGTGAATGCAGGTTGCCCAGTTCTTCGTCCGAACGAATTGCGTTCATATCCGTATAGATACCATAACCCGGTTCAATGTGATAATCTGCCAAAGTAAGTCGTTTCCATTTAGCAAGTGAGTGGACTACTTCAGCTTGTGCATCACCCAAGTCTTTAATAGGAAATGAGACCGGACGTTCTATGCCATTCAAATCATCATTGATACCCATTCCTTTGAGTACAAAGAGTGGAGCTGTCACACGTCGCAGACGTAATTCCGATGAAAGATTCAACTGGAAGAACTCTTTAATTTGTTTGATGCCCAATTCTGTCTGTTTCAGGTCAAGCAAAGGTTTATAATTCTGAGGTTTTATTAGGTAACTCATAGGTTTATTGATTGTTATTTGTCGGCAAAGATATGAATAATATCTATATCTGTACGAATAATTGGCTAAAATGTTATCAAATTGATCGTTTTATATGGTATAAGAGTTGCAAAATAATATTTGAGGATATGGCGTTCGGTAGATAGATACTACAAAAAATGGTGAATCATTAGGAAAATGCGAAGTTTTTTTATACTTTTGTCGTCGCATAAAACAATGCTCCTGTAGTTCAACGAATAGAATGTAGGTTTCCGGTACCTAAGATAAGGGTTTGATTCCCTTCGGGAGTACGAAGATATAGCTGATAATTATTTAATTATCAGCTATTGTTGTTTTAAGGGGCGGTTGATGTAAGAACCGGGCTAACGCTTCCCATGACTCACATAGAGCTTGCATGGAAGGAAAGAGTAAATCGGCTCCGGAGTTTAACAGTACCTGCCCATCCAATGGACCAGTATTAACAGCAATGGTGAATATTCCGGCTTTGTGTCCGGCCTCTACTCCCAAAGGGGCATTTTCAATAACAATGGCTTCATAAGGCTTTAATCCTCCCTTTTCCAGTGCCATCAAATAGGGTTCCGGATTCGGTTTTCCGTATTTGACGTCGAAAGCAGTTACCATCAGTTCTTGTCGGAACATTCCCGGAAAATTGTGTTCAAGTCTGTCTAATAATGAAGCTTGTCCGGATCCGGTGACTACAGTCGGAATGATACCTTCAGATTTAATTTTTTGTAGTAATTCCCAGGCACCCGGCATACGTTCGGCTTGGGGATGCTTGTTGAACTCAATGCTCTTTTCATGATAAATACTCTCTATCTCTTCCGGCGTGGCGTCGCGTCCCAGTTGACGCTGACATACGATGTTGATGGTTCCCGCTCCGGTGCGGCCTTCGTGCAAATAAGCTTCTTCTTTACTCAAATGAAGTCCGTGAGCTTCCATCGTTTTGTGCCATGCTTCGGCGTGATAAGGCATGGAGTTGAAAAGTACGCCGTCCATATCGAAAAGTGCGGATTTCAACTGAATGGATTGATAATGATTTTGTTGGAGATATTGCGTAATTGCTTCCTGAAACATGATATATACCTATTGATTTGGAGTGCAAAGATACGATTATTTTGGTGAATCGAACAGAATATGTATTTTTGCAAAATCTATAAAGTGATATGATTGCATGAGAAAACTATTTTTTCCTTTACTGTCGTTATGCTTGCTGACTACTGCTTGCAAAGATTCTGTTCCCAGTCCTACAATCGAAATGGAAGGGCTTTATATCAATGACGGAGAGATGGATTATGCCCGGCAAATGGAGGCATTACCCCCTCTAAAAGTAGATGATGAACTTGAAATTTCGCTGAAACTGGATGGAAACGGAGAAGAACTAAATACGTTTCTGGTGAAGGAAGAGACTTTGGGCAGTGAGGTAAACGCTGTGGCGATTGATTTTAATGAATTGCCGGAAGAAGCTCTCAGTGATGATAAGGAGTTTACGGATAAGGATAATGGTAAATTAGGTTTTAAAGATGGAGTCTCTCAGACTAAAGTGGGGCTGCGGGCAAAGGTGCAGCAAGTCACCGAGGATGGAGTGAAGCTTAAGTTTTACCTTTTTTCCAAGCCCGTCAATTGCGAGGGAGCTAAGTATGAACTGGAAATTAAAACTTCCGAGAATCAAACAGATTAATTGGATGACCCGATATATAAAAAGAGCGATGCTTCCAACAGCATCGCTCTTTTTATATATCGGTAATCTTATAGCTTTTTACAGTTTCGCCCGGATTGCTTTTGATTCTTCTTCATATCCCGGCTTGTTCAGCAAAGCAAACATATTCTTTTTGTATGCTTCCACACCCGGCTGATTGAATGGGTTTACGCCCAGCAGATAACCACTGATACCACATGCTTTTTCGAAGAAATAGAGTAGCTGTCCGATGCTGTATTCACTCAGTTCAGGAATGACAATACGCATGTTAGGAACACCACCGTCTACATGAGCCAATTGAGTTCCCAGTTCGGCCATCTTGTTCACTTCGTCTACACGTTTGCCTGCCAGGAAGTTTAAACCGTCCAGGTTAGCTTCGTCCGAAGGAACTTCTAACTTATGATTCACTTTGTCTACAGAGATCACTGTTTCGAAGATTGTGCGTTCGCCTTCCTGAATCCACTGACCCATCGAGTGCAGGTCTGTAGAGAAGTCTACTGCTGCCGGGAAGATACCTTTGTTGTCTTTTCCTTCAGATTCTCCGTAAAGCTGCTTCCACCATTCACTCACGTAGTGTAGTTTCGGACAGAAGTTTACAAGAATTTCTATCTTCTTTCCACTTTTATACAGTTCATTGCGGGTAGCGGCATAGATTGCTGCGGGATTTTCCGCAAAAGGAACCTCGGCTCCACAAGTTTTTTCCATATCGGCGGCACCTGCTACCAGTTTTTCAATGTCGAATCCGGCTACTGCAATAGGCAGCAAACCTACCGGAGTCAGTACAGAAAAACGTCCTCCGACGTTGTCAGGGATAATGAATGATTTGTATCCTTCTTTATCTGCGGTGACGCGGGCTGCGCCTTTCTTTGCATCTGTAACGGCAACGATTACTTTTTTGGCCATCTCTTTGCCGCGTTGGTCTTCGCATTGCTTCTTCAGCAAGCGGAACGCCAAAGCTGTCTCTGTAGTCGTACCGGATTTGGAGATATTGATCACACCGAATTTCTTGTCTTTCAGGAATTCTGTCAGTTCATACAGATAATCTTCACCGATATTATGGCCGGCATAGATGATGACCGGAGCTGTTTTCTTTTCCTGCAACCAGGTGAAGCTGTTTGACAATGCCTCGATCACCGCACGGGCGCCCAGGTAACTTCCGCCGATACCGGCTACGATCACCACTTCACAGTTGTCTCTCAATACTTGTGCAGTAGCCTTCAGGTCAGCCAGATGCTCTTTGCTGATAGAAGAGGGCAAATGCAACCACCCCAGAAAGTCATTACCTTTACCTGTGCCGTTTTCCAGCGCTTCCTGTGCGGCTTTAACCTGAGCTTCGTAGGCAGAAACCGATTCTTTGGAGATGAATCCAAAAGTCTTTTCAATGTTCAAACTAATCATATCTTTTTTATTTTTACGTTATTAACTATCTAAACGAGTCAGTCAACAGTTTAATTTCAATCATCGGAGATATGCGTTCGTATAAGATGTTGTATACAGCATCGAGTATCGGCATATTTACATGATGATGTTTATTGATTTCCTTAATACATTTTGTTCCGTAATATCCTTCCGCTATCATTTCCATTTCTATCTGGGCACTCTTTACGGAGTATCCTTTCCCGATCATGGTACCGAACGTGCGGTTACGGCTGAAGTTAGAATAGCCTGTTACCAATAAATCACCCAAATAAACAGATTCGTCCACGTTTCTGTTTATGGGATGCACCGTATTTAAGAAACGGTTCATCTCTTGAATGGCATTTGATATCAATACAGCCTGGAAATTATCTCCGTATTTCAGACCGCTGCAAATACCTGCTGCGATGGCATATACGTTTTTCAGTACAGAACTGTATTCAATCCCTATCACATCGTCGCTGACAGACGTTTTGATGAAGCTGCTGCCCAGTCTACGGGCAAAAACACGTGCCTTATCCTTGTCCGGGCAAGCGATGGTGAGATAGGAGAGACGTTCCAGTGCCACTTCCTCGGCATGACAGGGACCAGCCAATACAGCGATGTTTTCGGGAGGAACACCATATTCTTTATTAAAGTATTCCGAAACAATCAGATTGTCATCGGGAACAATACCTTTGATAGCGGTAATAATGAACTTGTCTCTGATCCGTGTTTTCAGCTTTTTCAGGTGAGCTTTCAGATATGGAGAAGGAGTGACGAAAATAAGCGTATCAGATTCTTTCACTACATCGTTGATGTTAGAGCTGAAATTGATGCGCTTCATGTCGAACTTTACGCCTGTCAGATAGGCTGGATTATGTCCGAGTCGTTTAAAATCGGCAATGCGGTCGTCGCGCCTCATGTACCAATTGATAGACTCTTCTTGAGCCAGACACATCTTTGCGATGGCTGTAGCCCAGCTTCCTCCGCCCATTATCGCTATCTTACCGGGTAATTTCATTTCTATAAATTAAGAATTAAAAATGAAGAATGAAGAATGGTGCATGAAAGATAGGGAGACAAATGTTCCGGTTCTTCATCACCATTCTTCATTCTTGATTTATTTAATTTTCTGTATCCACTCGGCTACATCGTTTACTGACGGATTAGTCAGTTCCAATTTGTATTTCTTATTGATGCCACAAATATCCTGATGTAATTTCTGTGGATTTACATCTTTCATATCGGCTACCAGGTTGTATCCGGCTTTTTGAATTGCAGGCACCCAGTCTTCGGCAATGCCTAACTCCATGAATTTGGCGGCACTATCTTTCGGTACGACTTTTTCCGGACGCATCTGCGGGAAGAACAATACTTCCTGGATAGTTGATTGTCCGGTCATCAACATAGTAAGGCGGTCCATGCCGATACCCATACCCGAAGTAGGAGGCATGCCGTATTCCAATGCACGGACAAAGTCTTTGTCGATAATCATTGCTTCGTCATCTCCTTTTTCACTTAGCTTCATCTGATCTTCAAAGCGTTCCAACTGGTCGATCGGATCGTTTAACTCAGAATATGCATTACACAATTCTTTACCGTTTACCATCAATTCAAAACGTTCTGTCAGTTCAGGGTTGGTACGGTGCTTTTTGGTCAGCGGAGACATTTCGATCGGATAGTCAGTGATGAAAGTCGGCTGGATATAAGTTCCTTCACAGAACTCACCGAATATTTCATCGATCAGTTTACCTTTACCCATCGTTTCGTCGATTTCCATATTCAGTTTCTGGCATACTTCGCGGATTTGTGCTTCGTTCATACCTGTCAAGTCGTAACCGGTATGTTCCTTAATGGCATCCAGCATGGTGACGCGTCTGTACGGAGCCTTGAAGTTGATGATATTGTCACCTACTTTTACTTCAGTAGTACCATTTACGTCCAGACAGATCTTTTCAATCATCTTTTCGGTAAATTCCATCATCCAGTTATAGTCTTTGTAGGCTACATATATCTCCATGCAAGTAAATTCTGGATTGTGCGTACGGTCCATACCCTCGTTACGGAAGTTTTTACCGATTTCATATACTCCCTCAAAGCCACCAACAATCAGACGTTTCAGATACAACTCGCTGGCAATACGCATATAGAGTGGGATGTCCAAAGCATTGTGATGGGTCATGAACGGGCGTGCGGCAGCTCCTCCGGCGATGGCCTGGAGAATAGGAGTTTCTACTTCCATGTAGCCTTTCGAATTGAAATATTCGCGCATAGAACTGTACACCTTGCTGCGTTTCATGAATATATCTTTGATACCTTCGTTTACGGCCAGGTCGACATAACGCTGACGGTAACGGAGTTCAGGATCTTCGAAAGAGTCGTAAGCCACGCCGTCTTTGTATTTTACGATAGGCAGTGGTTTGATCGATTTGGCAAGTACAGTCAGTTTCTGTGCATGAATACTGATTTCGCCCATCTGAGTGCGGAACACGAAACCTTCAATTCCGATAAAGTCGCCTAAGTCGAGCAGGCGTTTGAACACAGTATTGTACATCTCTTTGTCCTCTCCCGGACAGATGTCATCGCGAGTGATATACACCTGAATACGGCCTTTAGAATCCTGTAGTTCGATAAAAGAGGCTTTGCCCATCACGCGGCGGCTCATCATGCGGCCAGCTACAGATACCTGGCGAGGTGCTTCGTCGTCTTTGAATTCGGCTTTAATATCGGTTGAGAAAGCGTTGGTTACATACTCTGCTGCGGGATAGGGTTCGATGCCCATCGCGCGAAGTTCATTCAGACTGTTACGTCGGATGATTTCCTGTTCACTTAGTTCTAATATGTTCATTTCGTTAGATATTAACTCAATTTTGGAGGCAAAAATACGAAACTTTTCTTAGAAATACGGCATTGTAACTCTTATTCTTTATTCTTCACCTTTAATTCTAAATAGATTTGTATCTTTGCACCCTCAAAACAATAGGTATGACAGGACAAAAAACACCCACTGCGCTGGGTACTGAAAAGATTGGAAAACTTCTGATGCAGTATGCCATTCCGGCTATTATCGCCATGACTGCATCTTCTCTTTACAACATGGTGGACAGCATTTTTATAGGTCACGGAGTGGGTCCGATGGCTATTTCCGGACTTGCTCTGACTTTTCCCCTTATGAATCTTGCCGCTGCTTTCGGCTCCTTGGTTGGAGTGGGAGCCGCTACGCTGATTTCGGTCAAACTGGGGCAGAAAGATTATGATACGGCACAACGGGTATTGGGCAATGTGCTGGTACTGAATATCATCATCGGGCTTGCTTTCACCATATTAACCCTTATTTTTCTTGATCCTATTCTTTACTTCTTTGGAGGCAGTGACGAAACGGTGGGCTATGCCCGTGACTATATGAAAGTGATTCTTTATGGGAATGTCATCACCCATATTTATCTGGGGCTGAATGCGGTACTTCGTTCAGCCGGGCATCCGCAGAAGGCGATGGTTGCCACCATTGCTACAGTGGTTATCAATACCATTCTCGATCCTTTGTTTATTTATGGTTTTGGTTGGGGCATCCAGGGAGCGGCCATTGCTACGATTACGGCACAAGTGATTGCCCTTGCCTGGCAGTTCAGGCTCTTTAGCAATAAGGAGGAATTACTCCATTTCCATCGAGGAATTTTCCGGTTGAAGCGAAAAATAGTTTTCGATTCGCTGGCTATAGGTATGTCTCCTTTCCTGATGAACCTTGCATCGTGTTTCATTGTGATTCTGATAAATCAGGGTTTGAAACGGTATGGGGGTGATCTTGCCATCGGGGCATTTGGCATTGTCAACCGTCTGGTATTTCTATTCCTTATGATTGTGATGGGACTGAACCAGGGTATGCAGCCGATTGCCGGATATAATTATGGGGCAAAGCTATATCCCCGTGTCACCCGTGTGTTGAAACTGACCATCTATGGTGCGACCATTGTCACCACTACCGGTTTTCTGATGGGGATGTTTATTCCCGACCTGGCTGTGTCCGTCTTCACATCGCACGAAGAGCTGATTCGCCAATCTGCCGAAGGTCTCCGCATTGTGGTACTCTTTTTCCCGATTGTCGGCTTTCAGATGGTCACTTCCAATTTCTTCCAGAGTATCGGGATGGCAAGTAAAGCTATTTTCCTTTCCATTACCCGTCAGGTACTCATCCTGATTCCTTGTCTGTTGATTCTACCGCGTTTTTGGGGGCAGACAGGTGTCTGGATCAGTATGCCGACTTCTGACCTGATAGCCAGCCTGATATCGGCTGCCATGTTGTGGTGGCAGTTCCGTCAGTTCCGTAAAGCGGCTGCCCGGACATAGGATTCTTCAGCTTGTGCTAAACAAATCATTGCCTGCATTTGTCTTTTATCTGTAACGATCTGAAAGCAATGTAACAGCCATGAAAAAGTATGTAAGTTTCTTGTTGGTTTTATTTGTCAGTCTGTTTCTTTTTCTGCCCGCGCATGCGCAGCAGCGCAAATCAGTAGCTGTGGTGCTAAGTGGGGGAGGAGCGAAGGGGGTAGCCCATATCGGTGCCCTCAAAGTGATTGAGGAAGCAGGTATTCCTATCGACTATATCGTAGGTACCAGTATGGGGTCTATCATCGGCGGACTTTATTCCATCGGATATACCCCCTGTCAGCTTGATAGTATGGTCAATCACCAGAATTGGTCTTTTCTGTTGAGTGACCGTATCAGTTGGGAAGATCAAACAATGACTGAACGGAAGAATTCTGAAACTTATATTCTTTCTGTTCCTTTGAAAAAGGATTTGAAGGCGAATGTGTTCGGAGGGGTCATTAAGGGACAGAACCTGGGTAATCTTTTCTCCGAACTGACTGTAGGCTATCACGATTCCATTAACTTCAACAAGTTGCCTATTCCGTTTGCTTGTGTCTCCGAGAACATTGTGAACGGTGAAGAAGTAGTGTTTCACAATGGTGTATTGGCTACCGCTATGCGTGCCAGTATGGCTATTCCCGGTGTATTCACGCCCGTCCGTATGGGCGACGAGATACTGGTTGACGGAGGAATGAAAAACAACTTCCCCACGAACATAGCCCGGGCTATGGGAGCCGATGTGATTATTGGTGTCGATGTACAGAATGATCTCCGGACTGCGGATGAACTGAATAATCTTGGTGAGATATTCAACCAGATCATCAATCTGACCGGCCAAACCCGATATGAAGAGAATATTAAATTGGCAACGGTGTATATTAAAGTGGACGTAAAAGGCTATTCTGCCGCAAGTTTCAACATTCCCGCACTCGACACATTGATGCACCGTGGCGAAGAGGCAGCCCGCGCGCAGTGGACTGCTTTGCGCAGACTGAAGAAAGAGATCGGTCTTCCCGAAGATTACGTTGCTCCCCGACACGGCCCGTTTACTTCTTTATGGTCCGAGAAAGATATATTTGTGAAAGAGATCACCTTTGACGGTATCGAAGACAGTGACAAGAAATGGATTATGCACCGTTGTCACCTGAAGGAGAACAGCCGGATGCGTATGGAGCAACTTTATGAAGCACTTGCTACGTTGCGCGGAAGCCAGGCTTATTCCAATGTCAGTTACAAACTGACCGATACCGACCAGGGATATCTGCTACACTTTATTTTGGAAGAGAAGTACGAGCGTAATCTCAATCTGGGGATCCGTTTCGACTCGGAAGAGATCGCTTCATTGCTGTTGAATGTGAGCACCCGCCTCAATACACGTATTCCATCGTGGCTTTCACTGACCGGACGTCTTGGAAAACGCTACTTGGCCCGGGTGGACTATACATTGGCTCCGATGCAGATGCGAAATTTCAATCTCGCTTATCAGTTTGAGTATAACGATATTAATATTTACGATCACGGGAAACGTGCTTATAACACTACTTATAAATACCATTCCGGTGAGTTGGGGTTTTCGGATGTGTGGTATCGTAACCTTCGTTTTGGAGCCGGACTGCGTTTTGAGTTCTTCAAGTATAAGGACTTTCTATATAATGCGGGCGGGCAACAGTTGAAGGTGAAACCCCAACACTTCTTCAGCTATTATGCCCAACTGCATTATAATACATACGATAAGGGATATTTTCCCTCGAAAGGGATCGATCTCCAGGGGAATTATTCACTTTATACCGATAACCTGACACAGTATAAAGGTCATGCTCCCTTTTCTGCTTTGACCGCCTCGTGGGCCAGTGTCTTTTCGGTTACCGACCGTTTTGCTTTGATTCCTTCTTTGTATGGACGTATTCTTATAGGCAAAGATATCCCTTATCCCTATCTGAATGCCATCGGTGGAGATAATTTCGGTCATTACTTGCCTCAGCAACTTCCTTTTGCCGGGATCACCAATCTGGAGATAGTCGATAATTCTGTTATCATAGCCGGTTTGAAGGTACGTCAGCGTATTGGGGGTAAGAATTATGTCACTCTCACCGGGAATGTGGCGTTGCGGGAAGATAACTTTTTTGATATCCTAAGTGGTAAGCCGGTTTGGGGAGGCAGCCTGGGATATGGTTACGATAGCTTGTTCGGTCCGTTAGAGGCCTCTTTCGGCTATTCAAGCAGGGCACACGATGTAGGATTCTATGTGAATCTGGGATATGTCTTTTAGAGTTTTCATCCTTTGCCGTTGATACCGGAGTTATCTTCCTGTTCTTGAGATTCTTCCTCCTCGGCCGTTCCTGCCCGCAGTAAATGCCCGGGGAAGTATTTGGATAGTGGGTAACAAGATATATAATTTTATAATCAACTGATTTGCTATAATTTACAATACCTATTAAAGAGTAATTTTATAATTTAGTACCATTTTAGTATCACTATTTAGCCATCGTAAATAAATCAAGAGATGGTGCAAATGGCATTGGATAATTAACTTCTCCGGCTGCATAAACCACATTCGTTTACCGTCCTCAAATCTGCAAACACTTTCCAGAGATAATCAGACGGTTTATTTAAATCTCCAACAAATGATAAATCACTAATTTTGTATCCGTATTTCGTAGTTTTTCTACAATAATTGCATTTATGATTTGTTGTATGAGATTTTATTTGTACCTTTGTACCATGCAATAGATAAAATCAACGATTATGATAGCAGAGTTTAGCATTGAGAATTTTTTCTCCATTAAATCGGTTCAGAAAATCAGTTTTGAACCATCGGCAGATGCTTTTATGTCTGATGAGTATTCGCATGAAGTTAAGGACGGGGTAAGATTACTGAAAGTGGGAATCATCTACGGTGCCAACGCTTCCGGTAAAACGAATATATTGAATGCCATCGAATTTTTCAAGATGCTGGTTTTGAGAATGCCTAAAGACCGGACCGAGAAAACCGGGGTTGTCCCTTTCATGTTGGATGATACTTCAAGGAACGAAAAGACAAAGATGTCAATGGTATTCTATATCAATCAGTCGAAGTACATCCTCAGTTTTGAATTGGACGCAAAGCATATCTATTCCGAGACATTGATTGTTTATGATTCCATTCGTCCTACCAAGCTGTACAACCGAAGTTATGATACCGCAACAGATTCTACTACCATCGATTTTGGTGTAAATCTGAAAATGACGAAGAAAAGCCAAGATGTGATTTCCGGTAACACAATCAACAATTGCAGTGTGCTTGCCGCATTTGGCAAAAGCAACGTGGAACGTACTAAGCTGAATGATGTGTATGATTATTTTGCCAAGCAGGTAAAAGATGTACTGGCTCCCGGTATGCTGCTTTCGGGATATGTCAAATCACGATTGGATAAAGACGAGACAGGAGATTTGAAGAAATTCATTTTAAATTTCTTGAAAGCGTCCGATTTCAATATAGAAGATGTGGTATTACACGAAGAGGAAGAACTGATTACCCCTGAATTGGAACAACTGATACAGAATGCCCCTATTGATAAAGACGCAAAGGCAGAAATGCTTAGAAAGGGTAAAATTACAAATACGGAACTGACCTTCAAGCATAAGGCAGGCGATAAAGTATATGACTTATCGGAAGAATACGAGTCCAACGGCACCATGAGGTTCTTGGGAATGGCGGTGATTCTGAATTACTTGTTAAAGACCAATCGGTTTGTGCCCATTGACGAAGTGGAGACAAGCATTCATTATGAACTGTTGGCTTATTTCATAAAAGTATTTTTGGCAAACAGCGACGGAACATCCCAAATGCTCCTGACAACGCATGACATCAATCTTCTCAACGAGGATTTCATTCGCCGTGATACGATATGGTTCACCGACAAAGACGAACTCGGCGAAACTAAAATTGTGCGTCTGTCTTCCCTTGGACTGCATAAGAATCTTTCACCATACAATGCTTACAAGCAGGGGAAATTGGTGAAGTTACCGTTCTTGGGTAGCCAGTATATCAACCTAAACGACTAATGATATGCGGCGGACAGTAACAAAAAGTATCGCCATCATAGGCGAGGGAGAAACGGAATGGTTCTATTTCGACTCTCTGAGGATTGCGTGCCGTTATCCTTTCAAGGTCGCTCCGGATTTTCCGCAGCACAGCGACATCAATCATATACTGAAACTGGTAGAATCTTACTTGAACAAGCAATATGATTATATTGTATGCCTGTTTGATATGGACAGGCTGTATCAATATCCTTCCGAAATGCAACTGTACCAACGAGCAAAGAAAGAGTATAGCAAGAAGAAATATGCCGGAAAGGTGATGTTTGTAGAAACGAATCCTTGCACGGAATTTTGGTTCCTGCTCCATTTCTTGCCTAATGTGGTCTGTCGGCGATACGAGAGTTACGAGCAACTGCTTCCAGAATTGCAGAAATATATGCCGGGGTATGAAAAGACAAAACGCTATTTCATACGCACCAACCTCTATAAATACCTGACAGAGAATGGTGATTTGGAACGGGCAATGTCAAATTCCGAAAAGCTGTGCCAACTCTGTAAGGAATCGCCGGAAGATTTGAAGGCATATTCGGAGATGTATAAGATAATTAAGTTGCTAAGTGAAATAGTTATAAGATAGATATAATATAAACAGAAAAATGAAACAAATAAGAAATGCATTGAATTGGCTATGGGAAGAGATTGGTAGACCAATATTTCTTCGCCACCTTCAACAGACAGAACTGAAACTTATAAGGCTATGCATTACTGGCATGGTTACAATTGCTGTGGGTAATCCCTTGTTAAGTTGGCTCGTCAATTTAAGTGTTAATGTAGAGAATGGCCAATGTCAAGCTATACTTAACTTTGTGGACAATGATCTTGACCTTTGGACATGCATCATTGAGGGCTTTCTTTTTCTTATTACACTGATATTGATATGGATAAGATACCAATCTCTTAAAAATCATAAGCTACAGAAGAGTATAGTCGTAATGTATGGAGCAAAGATTGCTTCAGATACTCCCTTACTTAGTTACGAATTAGCCAGTAAAGCTTTGCCTGATGATTATGAGCCAGCAGAAGGTTCTCCATTTACTATTCAAATAGAATCAGAACGAAATGAACTCGTCCCCCAATATTGGGAGATTGAATCCGAAAATTTGAAACACCAAGTTCTTAGTAAACTTGTGCCAACTATGCAAGTAAGTAAAACTATGCACATATCACTCTTTGCTTTAGCTCCAATGCCTCTACTTGTATTGTTAGGTACACTGTTGAATGAGAAGTATTCCGTAGAAGTTTATCAATTACATCGTGAACCCAAGAACTGGAACAGACTTAAAGAACTGGGGCAGAAATACATTGTTCTTAGACCTGAAAATGCAAATATTGATAAACAACCTGTATTAGTATTTTCCTTAAGTGATACAATCATTGGTAGGATTAATAAATTATATAACGACAATGCCAATATTTGGGAAGTGACAGTGCCAAACCCTAATATGGACATGATGCGCTCCAGAGAACAGCAAATTGAATTTAGGGAAGTAGTAAGAGAGTTACTTTCAGAAATAAGCAGGTATAGTAATTATCCTGAAATTAATGTTCATATGGCCATGCCAATAGCATGTGCCGTAGAATTAGGTAGGGTATGGATGCCTAAGGCGCATAAACCATTGGTACTCTATGATTACCAAAACAAGAAAGAAGGTAAAACAATCACTATAAAAAATGTATAAAATGTTGGATGCAGATCAAAAGAAACAATTTAGCGAGATCTTAGAAGAACTTGCTCGACAACTGGATGTGACACAAACGGAGTTTGAAACAATAACTAAGAGTTATGAGGCGGTCGGCAGTTATCTTGCAGAAACTGATAGCCTATTAGCATATAAACCGTCAATACATCCACAAGGTTCATTCTTATTGGGTACTGTCGTAAGACCTATTTGTGAAAATGATGATTTGGATATTGATTTAGTATGTGAGTTAGAGAGAATACCGGACAATTGGACTCAATACCATTTAAAGAATGTCATAGGAGACAGATTAAAAGAGAGTGAACGTTATAAGAAAATGCTTGATGATGAAGGAAAAAGATGTTGGACGCTTCTCTATGGTGACAATAAGTATCATTTAGATGTTCTACCCGCTTTAGTATGTGAGGATTACTACGAGGTAGTTAGAAAGTATTTTTCAGCAGAGGTGGAGAAGAATCCTGAAACTTTAGCCATCCATATAACAGATAATACAAGAGAAGACTATACTAAAGAGACAAACAAGAATATGTGGATGATTAGCAATCCTTTTGGCTATGCCCAGTGGTTTCTCTCATTGGCAAGGAAATCTTATATTCAACAGAGGCAGTTCTCTGCTGAGGCTAAAATAGATCCGGTACCTAGATATTCTGCGGATAGATATGTATTACAAAGAGTTGTACAGCTATTAAAACGACACAGAGATAAGATGTTTGGAGGTGATGAGGATAAGCCTATTTCTATTATCATAACTACGTTAGCTGCTCGCACTTATGAACAGGAACGTGACCTTTTTACTGCATTAAGACATATTGCAGATCATATGGTGCAGAATATAACAGTTAAGAGAAATGAAAAAGGAGAATATGTAAAATGGATCGAAAACCCTGTCAACCCAACAGAAAATTTCGCCGACCGTTGGCCTGGCACTAAAAAAGAAGAGGCTTTTTACAACTGGATTGAAAAACTTCGTAAAGATATGGATAGACTCGAACTTGCTGCAGGTAAGGGGTTAGAAGCAATCAAGAGGATACTGGATGATATGTTTGATGAAAAAGTGTCAGCAAAGACTTATGCAAAGTATGCCAAAGATCTTTTAGAGAAAAGGAAAAAAGGTAATATGAAGATTGCCGCTACCGGCACTCTAGGATTAACAGGAACACTAAAAGTGGCAGCACATAGTTTTTATGGTAGTAAAGAGAAGTAAACTAAATCCGGCAGCGCAGATAACCGCAGAACTTATACAATTACGTCATTACTTTCCAAACGGTAAAGTTATTCGTAAAACTATAAATTCTCTTGAATGGGAAGTTGACTTACAACCAACGTCATTAAGTAAAACTTACAGAATTAGATTACAATATCAGGTAGGAAATACACCTAAAATATATGTGGTTATTCCTGAGCATTTGGAGAAACATTCTTGTGAAAAGAAATTACCTCATGTCTATTCAGATGAAAAGCAACAATTGTGTTTATTCTTTCCTAAAGCTCATGAATGGAACGAACATATGATGATAGCTAAAACTATTATTCCTTGGGCATCAGAATGGTTTCAATTCTATGAATTGTGGTTGGCGACAGGGGAATGGTTTGGAGAGGGATTTCATCCGAAAGTTAAAGAAGATGCGGCATCAAGATATTGTCCCCAAAGCAATAATCGCTAATCTGTATATAATTTGAAGATGTGTCAAAACTGAAGTACCCCCAAAAAGTTGAAGAACTTAAACATTATTCCGTAATAGAAAGAGTTCGGTATTTGTACCGGGCTCTTTCCTTTTATTGTTTACATCGGTTTTATCATTGATTCAATAAATGATATTTCTTTGTCTGTTAAATTGTATTTGGCATACAGTTGTTCATCAATTTGAACGGGTGAAAGTGACCAATCAATATCACTTTCATTCGAAAAGTCTTGCATAGGGACAAAACGGAATGTTTTGGCAGTAGCATCTTGGCTTGATTTTGCCTGACAGTGCATGAACCTCGCAAAGCGAGATTTGAGATATGTGCAAATATTTACGCACTCGTCATACGAAACATCAGAATCTGCGAATATGCAAAGGTAAGATTCAGTACAAATTTCGTTAGGATTTCCAACAAAGGCATTAAGATTGTCATCGTTGGCCTCAGTACCTATATTATTCGCACGAGGAATGATTACCTTGAATCTGTCAATCCAATTTGTGTGTAGAGGAACAAGATTGCGTTCTACATAACCCTTTTTGAGACCTTTGCCGATACAGACAACAGGAGCTGTTAGCCCGTCAGATGTCTCATGAAAATTGGAGTCGCTCACGAAATAACCACGCAAGCCGAATGGTCTCAAAGGCGATACAAATGATTGGATGTATTCACTACTCAGTTCCGTTACTTTGGTGATGATTGAAATGCTTCTACCATCTCGGATAAAAATATCAGAGGAATTCTGAGAAAGGCTTCTTTGAGAAGCATATACACTAGTTTCTGTATGAGAACTTATGGTAGGTGCAGTTTTTATGTTATCATATTTTGAGTCCATTAGGAAATAGCATAATCCACCTTTGATTTCCACGTTGCTGAAAAGGTCTGATGCTTTCGGAAAATCGTGCAAACTGCGAATAGTTTTGTCTGATAGCATATCAGCTCGAAAGTCATCAAGACCTCGTCCGCCTGCATACCAACGAGCAGGCATAATCATTGAAATAAAATTGGGCTGAACTTTTTTAGCTATAGAAACAAAATACTGATAAACTGGCACAGAACTAGCTTGTGCAATCTACATCCGGTCCCGGGCAGGCGTGCCCATGGGCCCGTGTGCCTGGGGTTATGAGCCCGCGTACACGGGACCGGATAAAGACACCTATATGAATGGTTAAATGTTGATAATTAATGAATTAAATATGTAATAGAATAAAGAAACGATTCATGTGAACTGGTTAAATGAAAGAAAAAGAACCGCTGTCCTCCGGGGGGTAGAGTGGCAGCGGTTCGGCGAGTCAACTGGTTTGGTGAGTCGGATTTAGATTTAAAGTCAATTATAAAAGAGAATTTATTATGAAAGATCAAAGTACTATAGCCCGTCTATAATGACAGGCGTTTTGTGATAATGGTTCTTTTTGCATATTTGATTGATCCGGGATATATATTTGGAAGTGGCATACGCCTGGCTTGGTGTACGTTTCAGGCACGAATATTTCACTTTATGAATTTCTAAAAGAAGTTCGGCTACAAAGACAATCATGTCTGCACGTTCGATATGGGAAGGTGAACAGAAACACTCTGAATATTCATAATCCTGCGTAGAGAGTGTATAATGCAGAATCTTTTTACCTCGCTGAAAAATAAAATCCAACCGATACCAACCGTTTGCGTTGGTTCTTCGCCGGTGGAAATACAAGATTTTGATAATAGATTGTTTGCCCATAGCTCAAACGTATATCGGGCAGGGAAGAATGAACGGCCCTGCTGACCCGTTTGAACTATTTGACATTCGATGCCGAAACAAGGAAAGAAATATGCTAACCCATTACGAAGTTAGACACGGGGGCAGAGCCGTCTTTATCCAGAAACTGTAGGTATATAAAATTATACACCTACAGCTAGTGTAAAAACAAAGGTTATTTATTTCCTTTGTTTCTGCCTTATAAATATCAAATAGTTCACCACAAAGATGGTGATTATTTCTGAAATAGCATAGCAAACGGACGAAAAATGTTCAATGAAACACTTTTATCAGGAGGATTGTTTACTGAACGCCGTTAGTATGGGGAGATTTAACGAAAAGAGAGCGGATCTGTGTTTACCCGCTTGCGTTATGTAAATTCAATGCAGAACAAGGAAAAAATATATGCCGACCCATTTTAAACATTCATCAGGACATGGACAGGCAGCCGGCCACCTTCGTGCGAATAAAGAACCTGCTATATTATAATAGATTAGTGAAATGCCATTGCGTCATATATTTCAATTCCCACCGGCTGGCTTGCATATATACTTTCTGTAAACAGGAGTTGATCCTGTATCAGGTTTGACATTTCTTTCTCAAAAGACGATTACATTTTTGGGGGGGAGGCCGATCACATCTTTATTTCTCCTCGGATTCTGCTCAGTGACTGTGGCGTTATCCACAGATAGGAAGCTATGTGTTTCAAAGGTACGTTTTGTAGCAGTTCGGGATGTTCTTTGATAAGTGTCAGGTAACGCTCTTTGGCTTTTGGACTTCCGGCACTGATCAACCAATTTTCAGTGCTGAGTAATTGTTGCTCCATCAGGCGGCGTCCCAGATTGGCAAGACCGAGTGATGAGGTATAAAGACCGTTCAATGTTTGTCCGGATATACAATAGGCTATGCTGTCGCACATCACCTCGATGGTGATGTGCGATGCTGTATTTTCCACGTATCCCCATACCGAAAAAGCGGCTTCACCCTCCCCGGCAAACCAGATGGTGGTATCAACCCCGTCTTTCAGATAATGAGCGCGCCAGATGCCTTGCTTTATCAGATATAAATTTCCGTTTCTGGAACCTTCATGAACAATGACTTCTTTCTTTTTGAAACGCACCTCCTCCATATAATTGAGAAGAGTCTGCGTATCGGTTTCCGAAAGACGATAGCTATTCCTGAATTTTTCAATAAATGTTTCCATAAGGCTCTTTTACATCTGTTTGAACGATGCAAAGATACGCATCATCGGCGAATGGCGAAAGAGTCTTTCAGGTAAATTCCAATAATCAGCAACAAAGTCAGCAGTTCGGCAAGAGGGACGGCAAGCCAAATACCTTTTATTCCCAGTATCGGAGGCAGGAGCAGGAAGCCTGTCAACATAAACAATGTTCCCCGGAAAAGGGTGATGACAGTGGCTCGCCGGGCACGTTCAATACTTTGATAATAACCGATACCAACTATGTTGAGTGCAAAGAACAGATAACCGACTGCAAAATACGGAATTCCATCTACTGCAATGTCATATGCTTTGTAACTTTTGTCGATGAATAGTCCTACTATTTCGTGATTGAATACAAGAGTTGCAGTAAAGAATAAAATACCACATCCCAAAGCTGTTTTCAATGCCAGTCGGATGGTACGTGCCACTCTGCCCGGATTCTGTTGCCCGAAATTGTAACTGATGATGGGCTGTGCCGATTGGGCGATGGCGTTGTATACCATAAAGATAATAGGAAAGAAGTAACACACGATACTGAATGCTGCTACACCACTTTCTCCCAAATGGCTGATAAATACGTAATTCCCCAAAAACATCATACTGGCTATAGATGCTTCGCTGATGAATGCCGAAGAGCCGAGCCTCACCATATAGCCGATATTGCGGAAGGTAAGCTGCATACTTTTCCGGCTAAGTTTGATACGATAAATGCCCACGTTGCGGGAAAAACGGAGTAGATAAATAAGAGTCATCAATCCGCCGACCATAGTTCCCAAACTGGTGGCAAAGGCAGCTCCCATCATCCCCCAACCTAATTGGAAGATGAAAATATAATCGAGTACGATATTGATAATGGCTGACACGGCATTGCACATCATAGCATAGTTGGGCGATCCGTCCAGACGGATATAAAACATGCCGGCACTCAAAAGCAGATAGAAAACGAGAAAAGGAACATACCAGTTCATGTATTCCACTACCAACGGCAGCAATCGTTCCGAACTGCCGAGTAATCGTCCTATCGGTTCTGCAAAGTAGCAGCAAAGTGCTGATAATATCAGGATCAGGAGGGATGAAAAGGCAAGTGCCTGTGTGATATTGATACTTGCCACTTTTCGTTTGCCTTGTGATAAATGGATGGACGCCACGACAGATGCACCCACTCCGAACATCAATCCGATGCCGGTGGTGATCATAAATAGCGGGGCCGTGATATTGACTGCCGCCAAAGCATCGCTACCAATTCCTTTACCGACAAAGATACCATCGGTAATTACAAAAATGGCGGAAAAAACCATTCCGAGTACTGTTGGGATCAACAACTTCCTGAACAGTCTCGGGATTTCCATGTTTCCGAAATCAATACTGTCTTTCATAAAATCTATGTTTTTTTAGCGGATGCAAAGATACGTCTATGGAAAAGAAGAAAAGTTACCAATTGATAAGAAATGCGATGTGCCGGATATTGGTACATTATTTATTTCCTTCTTTCGGAAATAATGTGTATGTTTGCTATTGAACCAATATACAAATGTACTATGAACGGTAATTATGTCATCAATATCGGCCGTCAATTGGGCAGTGGCGGAAAAGAGATCGGGGAAAAACTGGCAGCCAGGTTAGGCATTGATTTTTATGATAAAGAGCTGATTAATCTGGCTTCAGAGGAGAGTGGACTTTGTCGGGAATTTTTTGAGAAAGCGGATGAAAAAGCTTCCCAAGGTATTATAGGTGGATTGTTTGGGATGCGTTTTCCTTTTATCAGTGATGGTGCCATGCCCTGTACCAATTGTCTGAGTAATGATGCTCTCTTTAAAATTCAGAGTGATGTCATCCGGCATCTTGCAGCAGAGAAATCTTGTGTATTCGTGGGGCGCTGTGCCGATTACATTTTGCGCGAACATCCCCGTTGCGCCAATATTTTCATTTCTGCTTCGCACGAAGACCGCGTGGCGCGTTTGTGCCGTATTCATGGCATTTCTGAGGAAGCTGCTGAGGAAAAAATGAATAAGGCAGATAAGAAACGCTCCGAATATTATAATTATTACAGTTATAAAACTTGGGGAGCGGCTGCAACCTATCATCTTTGCATTGACTCTTCGGTATTGGGAATCGATGAAACGGTAAGGTTTATAGAAGAGTTTATAGTTAAAAAACTAAATTTATAAATCAGAATCGGGCATGCTATAATATGTTAATGGCCAATTACGGTGTAAATGAAAACACAGTAATTGGCCATTGCTATTTTTGATTTGTTACATCATTAACAACAAAATCATTTGTCCCGCAAGGATACGGAGGAACATAGACAGTGGATATACTGTAGAATAGCCTACTGCCGGAGCATCGCTACCGGTTGCCTGGTTGGAATATGCCAATGCGGGAGGGTCTGTATTACTACCCGCAATCAATCCCATCAGCATGAAATAATTAATTTTATAGTATGATCGTGCTATAATTCCGATAATCAGCAAAGGGATAATCGTAATCAGGAAACCACAACCTACATAAAGCAGACCGTCTCCATGGATCACAGTATCCACAAAATTAGCTCCGGCTTCGATGCCCACACTGGCAAGGAAAAGAACAATGCCGATTTCACGTATCATCAGGTTGGCACTTTGAGTTGTGTAGGTTACCAGATGTAATTTGTGTCCGAAACGTCCTATCAGGATAGCCACCACCAATGGTCCGCCGGCAAGACCGAGTTTTACCGGAGTCGGCATGCCCGGGAATGCAATGGGAAGGCTGCCGCAAAGGATACCCAGGAAAATACCTACGAACAATGTGACAATGTTCGGTTCGTTAAGGCGCTTCAGTGAATTACCCAGTACACTCGCTACTCGTTCTACAGCATCTTCGGAGCCTACCACCATGACACGGTCACCTACCTGAAGTACCAGATTCGGGTTGGCAAAAAGATCGACACCCGAACGGTTCACACGCGTGATGTTGACATTGTACATGCTGCGGAAGTTCAACATACCAAGTTTCTTTCCATTAATTTCCGGTTTGGTTACCAAAATACGACGGGATACCATCGGCATATCTTGCTTTTCCCAGTCTACTTGCACTTCACGTCCGATAAAGGCTACAATAGCATCTGAGTCTTCTTCTGAACAGACCACAAATAATTGGTCGTTCTGTTCCAGAATAGTACTGTGATTCGGAATGCTGACGTGTCCGTCTTTACGGATACGTGAACAAACAAACGGACGTCCGAGGAAGCTGCTGATTGTGCCCAGAGTTTTTCCGTAGATGGCTTCATTATGCACTTCCAGGCTCATCAGGTGTGGTTTGTGGTGTGTACCGTCAGTTTCTTGATTCCAGTTTTCTTCTTCTTTGGCGAAATTGATACGGAAGATGTAGCGGACAGCAATGATGGAGCCTATAATACCCACTACTCCTAACGGATAAGCACAGGCATAGCCTAATGCGATCTGTGGCCCGGAGTAGCTCAATTGATTCAGTGCTTCTTGTGCGGCACCGAGCCCCGGGGTGTTTGTGACTGCGCCGTATAGGATACCCACCATCATAGGGAGCTCGATTCTGCCTCCCAGAATGAAATAAAGTGCCATTGCTACGGCGATGTTTAAGACCACAATTCCTACGGCCAGCATGTTCAGGGTCATTCCGCCTTTCTTGAATGAAGAAAAGAAAGAAGGCCCCACTTGGAGACCGATACAGAATACGAACAATATCAATCCGAATTCACGGATGAAATGTAGGATATGGGTATCGCCTGTGAAGCCAAAATGTCCCATCAGGATGCCGGCAAACAAAACAAAAGTAACCCCTAACGAAACTCCGAAGATTTTGATTTTTCCCAAATAGACACCTGCTGCCACTACGAAGGCGTAGAGGAAAACAATGTGGGCTACGGAGTTGGGGTTCCATAATAAATCTTGTAACCAATCCATAATATAGTAGTTTATAATTTTTTGTAAACGGGTGCAAAATTAGCTATAACCTCGGAGGTAATCAAATATTTGCCTGCCTTTTATTTTAAGGGAAGCGCGGGGGGACGGCTCTTTCATTTTACAACCGTCTTCCTCCCTTGTCTTTCCTCCCCCCTCAAAAAAAAGCCTTCCATTCGCACACGAGGCTGTGTCGAAACTTTTTTCACCACGGAGTAGCACAGAGTCTTTTTGTTAATAATCAACAACTTAAAATCGCCTCTGTGTCACTCTGTGTCCTCTGTGGTGAGTTTTGACAGCCTCTCGTTATTTCTTTTTTAAGAAAGAATTCGGGCGGCTATTACCGGAGAAGTGTAGTAGATTAACCATTGTCATAAAACTCTTTAGTCCATCCTGCATACCCGGGCCGGTGAGCCCGCATACCCGGGCCGATGGGCCCGCACACCCGGGCTGATGAGCCCGCATGCCCGGGCTGAGATAAAGATCCGGCCATTTGTACTAAAGATAGTAAGGAAAATGAAATGCTTTTAGAGAGATAAACGGATAAGAAATTGGATGTATCCATTTGATTTACAGTTCGTTATCACTGAAATATCCCCTAAAACAATGGGTGGAAGATGGAAGATAGGGGTGGAAGATAAATGGCATAAAAATCGCATCTTCCACCAAGTTATACATCTCACAATCAGTAATATGTGTTCTGAAAGATGGAAGATGGAAGATCGAAATGCGTTTTTTGTATGAGAGCAAGGCAGGTTAAATGAAAGAGCCGTGGTACGGAGGCGGTGGGTAGTGCGAATTTTCCCTAAAAAAAGCGTAGGGTTTAGACTATTTCAGTATATTTGCAAGTCGCAATCTTACATTTTGATAAAGGATTCAGAGAAATAAATTGAGATAACAATCTTATTTTAATTTTAAATAAATAAACTATGGCAGACAGTAAAGAAAAACTCTTCTCAGATTTTTCTCCTGTTTCCACCGAGAAGTGGATGGAGAAGGTCACAGCCGACCTGAAAGGAGCTGATTTTGAGAAGAAACTCGTTTGGAAGACAAACGAAGGATTCAAGGTAAAACCTTTCTACCGGATGGAAGACCTGGAAGGACTGAAAACAACCGATGCGCTTCCCGGAGAATTTCCTTATTTAAGAGGTACAAAGAAGAACAGTAATGAGTGGTTGGTTCGCCAGGAGATTAAGGTGGAATGTCCGAAGGAAGCCAACGCCAAGGCTCTGGATATTCTGAATAAAGGTATCGATTCTCTTTCTTTCCATGTGAAGGCTAAAGAACTCAATGCGGAATACATTGAGACTTTGTTGAACGATATTTGTGCAGAATGTGTTGAGTTGAATTTTTCTACTTGTCAGGGGCACGTGGTAGAACTGGCTGATTTGCTGGTAGCTTATTTTCAAAAGAAAGACTATGATTTGACAAAGCTGCAAGGCTCTATCAATTACGATTTCTTCAATAAAATGCTGACAAAAGGCAAAGAGAAAGGGGATATGGTACAAACAGCCAAAGCGCTGATCGAAGCTACTGCCCAATTGCCTAAATACCGTGTACTGAATGTGAATGCCCTGACACTGAACAATGCAGGTGCTTATATTTCTCAGGAATTGGGATACGCATTGGCATGGGGTAATGAATATATGAGTCAGTTGACCGAAGCTGAACTTCCTGCTGCCATCGTAGCCAAAAAGATTAAGTTTAATTTCGGTATCAGTTCTAATTACTTCCTTGAAATTGCAAAGTTCCGTGCTGCCCGTATGTTATGGGCTAACATAGTGGCTTCTTACAACCCGGAATGTCTGCGTGATTGCGAAAATAAAGGACCTAACGGAGAATGCCGTTGCGCTGCTAAAATGAAGGTACATGCTGAAACATCTACTTTTAATCTGACTCTGTTTGATGCTCATGTAAACTTGCTTCGTACACAAACTGAGGCAATGTCAGCTGCTCTGGGTGGCGTAGATTCAATGACGGTGGTTCCTTTTGACAAGACCTATGAAACTCCGGATGAGTTTTCCGAACGTTTGGCCCGTAACCAGCAACTGCTATTGAAAGAAGAATCACATTTTGATAAAGTAATTGACCCGGCTGCCGGTTCTTACTACATTGAAAATCTGACAGTCTCTATTGCTAAGCAGGCATGGGAAATCTTCCTTGCCATTGAAGAAGAAGGAGGCTTCTATGCAGCATTGAAAGCCGGTACTGTTCAGGCTGCTGTGAATGAAAGCAATAAAGCACGCCATAAAGCTGTGGCTCAGCGTCGCGAGATTCTGCTGGGTACTAACCAGTTCCCAAATTTCAATGAAAAAGCGGGTGATAAGAAGCCGGTAGAAGCCACATGCTGTTGTGGTGGACACGATACTTGTGAAAAAGATGTTACTACATTGAACTTCGATCGTGCGGCAAGTCAATTTGAGGCGTTGCGTCTTGAAACCGAAGCCAGTGGGAAACGTCCGAAAGCATTTATGCTGACGATCGGTAATCTGGCTATGCGGCAGGCACGCGCACAATACTCTTGTAATTTCCTGGCTTGTGCCGGATATGAGGTGGTTGATAATCTTGGTTTTGAAACGGTTGAAGCAGGCGTAGAAGCTGCGATGGCTGCAAAAGCCGATATTGTGGTGCTCTGTTCAAGCGATGAAGAGTATGCACAATATGCTGTTCCGGCTTTCCAGGCTTTGAATGGCCGCGCCATGTTCATCGTTGCCGGAAATCCGGAATGCGCCGAAGAACTGAAAGCAGCCGGTATTGAGAACTTCATCCATGTACGTGTAAATGTACTGGAGACACTTAAAGAGTTCAACGCTAAATTATTGAAGTAAGATGAGAAAAGATTTTAAAAACTTAGATATCTACGCAGCATTCCAGCCCGCTAATGGTGCAGAATGGCAAAAGGCTAACGGAATCGAGGCCAACTGGAAGACTCCGGAACACATCTGCGTAAAGCCTGTTTACACAAAAGAAGACCTTGAAGGAATGGAACATCTGGACTATGCTGCCGGTCTTCCTCCTTATTTGCGTGGTCCGTATTCGGTGATGTATACCCTTCGTCCATGGACTATCCGCCAGTATGCAGGGTTCTCTACAGCTGAAGAGTCGAATGCTTTCTATCGTCGTAACTTAGCTTCCGGACAGAAAGGCCTGTCGGTTGCTTTTGACTTGGCTACACACCGCGGTTATGACCCTGACCATGAACGTGTGGTAGGTGACGTTGGTAAGGCCGGCGTGTCTATCTGTTCGCTTGAAAATATGAAGGTCTTGTTTGATGGCATTCCTTTGAACAAGATGTCTGTATCTATGACAATGAATGGTGCCGTACTTCCGATTATGGCATTTTATATCAATGCCGGATTAGAACAGGGAGCCAAACTTGAAGAGATGGCCGGAACGATCCAGAATGATATTCTGAAAGAATTTATGGTGCGTAATACCTATATTTATCCGCCTGCATTCTCTATGAAGATCATCTCTGATATTTTTGAATATACTTCACAGAAGATGCCGAAGTTCAACTCTATCTCCATTTCTGGTTATCACATGCAGGAAGCAGGTGCCACAGCTGATATTGAGTTGGCTTATACGTTGGCTGATGGTCTGGAGTATCTTCGTGCCGGTGTTGCTGCAGGTATCGATATCGATGCTTTTGCTCCGCGCCTCTCTTTCTTCTGGGCTATCGGAACAAACCATTTTATGGAAATTGCCAAAATGCGTGCTGCACGTATGTTATGGGCAAAGATTGTGAAACAGTTTAATCCGAAGAATCCGAAGTCGCTTGCATTGCGTACTCACTCGCAGACTTCCGGTTGGTCATTGACTGAGCAAGATCCGTTTAACAATGTAGGACGTACTTGTATCGAGGCTATGGCTGCTGCGCTGGGACATACTCAGTCGTTGCACACCAATGCGCTTGATGAAGCTATTGCTTTGCCGACAGACTTTTCTGCCCGTATTGCCCGTAATACTCAGATTTATATTCAGGAAGAAACTTATATTTGCAAGAACGTAGATCCGTGGGGTGGTTCTTACTATGTAGAGTCATTAACTAATGAACTGGCTCACAGTGCTTGGGAACATATTCAGGAAATTGAGAAGTTGGGCGGTATGGCGAAAGCTATCGAAACCGGTATTCCGAAGATGCGTATTGAAGAGGCTGCTGCCCGGGCACAAGCTCGTATCGACAGTGGTTCACAGACTATCGTCGGTGTAAATAAGTATCGTCTTGAGAAAGAAGACCCGATTGATATTCTTGAAGTTGACAATACCGCTGTTCGTAAAGAGCAGATCGAGAACCTGAAGCGTTTGAAAGAAGGCCGTAACCAAGCTGAGGTGGACAAAGCATTGGCTGCCATTACCGAATGTGTCAAAACCGGTAAGGGCAATTTACTTGAGTTAGCTGTAGAAGCTGCTCATGTTCGTGCAACATTGGGTGAAATCTCGTATGCTTGCGAACAAGTAGTAGGACGTTATAAAGCAATAATTAGAACTATATCAGGCGTGTATTCATCAGAAAGCAAAGGCGACGCTGACTTTAAGCGTGCTTGCGAACTCACTGAGAAGTTTGCAAAGAAAGAGGGACGTCAACCTCGTATTATGGTTGCAAAGATGGGCCAGGACGGTCACGATCGTGGTGCCAAGGTAGTAGCTACCGGTTATGCCGACTGTGGTTTCGACGTGGATATGGGACCGTTGTTCCAGACTCCTGCGGAAGCAGCTCGTGAAGCGGTAGAGAATGATGTTCACGTAGTCGGAGTTTCTTCGTTGGCTGCAGGGCACAAGACATTGGTTCCGCAGATTATTGAAGAATTGAAGAAGTTGGGACGTGAAGATATCGTAGTAATAGCCGGTGGTGTAATTCCTGCCCAGGATTATGACTTCTTGTATAAGGCCGGTGTAGCTGCGATCTTTGGTCCGGGTACTCCGGTGGCTAAGGCTGCTTGTCAGATTCTGGAAATTCTGATGGATGAAGAATAAAAAAACAGTCTTTGAGAAATGATAAACGAAGAGGCGGAGTATTGCAATACTCCGCCTCTTTATGATTTTAGTTCTATCCCGGTCAATATCATCTACGTATTATTTATGGAATAAATGGTTGCATGACTATTATTGGGGGGTGAAGGAGAATGCAAGCGCGTTCACCTCTGTTTTCAGATTCTGAGGTAAATAGACACGTACCCGATTGTTCTTTATTTCCCATCTTACTTTTTTACCGTTTTGAAGGCAGTAAACAGCACTTCCTTTAGCAGGAATATTATTTTCCCATTCTATGTAGTTAGGAAGAGTCCGGGCTTTCGGATCACTGTATAATGCATACATTGTTTTTTTGTTTTTGTTCATGGTAAACCAGATGCCTTCACTATGATAGTCAGGAGTCGTAACGGTATTGTAGATAGCCGGGCCGTTTTTCGTCATCCATTCTCCTATAGTGTCCAACCGGCTGACAATTTCTTCTTGTAATATTCCTTCAGGGGTAGGGCCGACACCGAGTAGTAAACTTCCGCCTTTAGCTACGATTTCCATTAACTTTGCTATCACTGTAGTGGGTGATTTGAATACCGCATGTGGAGTGTATCCCCAGTCTACTCCCAGTGTCATGCAAGTCTCCCATGGGTAGGGAAGTTGTTTGTCCGGGATTTGTTGTTCCGGGGTCTGATAATTTTCGTATTTACCATGGATGGTGCGGTCTACGAATAAAATACCCGGTTGTGCTTTTCGTGCCATTTGCGATATACGGTCCATGTCCAATACCGATTTGGTTCCGGGGTTATTTACCCATCCTCCGTCTAACCATAAAATGTCGATAGAACCGTAGTTGTGCATCAACTCGCTGATTTGGTTGTAAGTGAACTCTTTGAATTGATTCCAGCGCCAGGGGTTCTTTTCTATATTGTAATTCTGTGTACGGCGGGGAGTAGCGTAGCGGGGCCACCAATAATATTCCGAGTGCCAGTCCGGTTTAGAAAAATAGGCTCCTACCATTAAGTCGTTGTTGCGAAAAGCTTCAAACACATATTTGGCTACATCTGCCCGGGGATTTGTTTTGAAAGGACCCTTTGAAATTGAAAAATCGGAGTAAGCCGTGTTGAACATATTGAATCCATCGTGATGTTTGGTGGTGAAGATGGCATAACGCATACCTGCCGCTTTGGCAGCCTGTGCCCACTGTTCCGGGTTGAAACGGGTAGGATTGAATGAATCTTTCAATCCCCAGTACCATTTTTTATAATCTTCATAGGCAATGGTACTATCACGCGGTATCCAATCCGCTTCTTCCGAACAGATGGACCATGATTCTACAATTCCGGCAACGGAATATAATCCCCAGTGAATCAGCATTCCGAACTTCTGGTCCTGCCAGTGATGGAGTTTCCTGACCACCAGAGAATCTTCGGGAGGTGTATATTGGTCAGAGCGTTCATGGACATATTGTGCTTTCGCATTGAAAGCAAATACAAAGAGTAAGGTAAGTGCAAATAATAATTTGTAGCTTTTCATGTCTTTTTAAATTTTAAAGATTGTACAGAGCAAAGCTACAAAATAAATGGCGATGGATTACTACTTCCCCCTTTCTATTTTTTTGTATCTTTGTCTGCTCAATTCTCATTATAATAAAAAACAAATGATAGTTTGCATTGCCGAAAAGCCCTCTGTGGCACGTGATATTGCTGATATATTAGGAGCCCGCGAACGGAAAGAGGGGTATATTGAGGGGAACGGATACCAGGTAACCTGGACGTTCGGCCATCTTTGTACCCTGAAAGAACCCCATGAATATACTCCCGGATGGAAATCATGGAGTTTGGGCAGTCTGCCTATGATTCCTCCTCGTTTTGGCATCAAACTGATAGAGAACCCTACTTACGAAAAGCAATTCCGTATTATTGAAAGGTTGATGCAACAGGCCGATGAGATTATCAATTGTGGTGATGCCGGCCAAGAAGGAGAGCTGATTCAGCGGTGGGTGATGCAGAAAGCCGGAGCGCGGTGTCCGGTAAAACGTTTGTGGATTTCTTCGCTGACCGAAGAGGCTATAAAAGAGGGTTTTGCAAAGTTAAAAGATCAGGATGATTTTCAACCGCTTTACGAGGCAGGTATGTCCAGAGCCATTGGCGACTGGCTGCTTGGGATGAATGCTACGCGGCTTTATACCGTAAAATATGGACAGAACCGACAAGTGCTTTCTATCGGACGTGTTCAGACACCTACTCTTGCCCTTATTGTCAATCGGCAGCTTGATATTGAAAATTTTCAGCCAAAACAATATTGGGAACTGAAAACAATGTACCGTGATACGACTTTTTCTGCCCTTATTCGTAAGAGTGATGAAGAGTTGGCTGCTGAAGAAGAAAAAGCCGGTGGCAAGACTAAGAGAACAGAGAACCGGGGCATTGACCCGATAGCTAACCGTGACGAGGGGATGGCATTGGTAGAACGTATTAAAAACCTGCCTTTCGTGGTAACTTCTGTGGTTAAGAAAGATGGGAAAGAGTATGCTCCCCGTCTGTTCGACTTGACCTCTCTTCAGGTGGAGTGCAATAAGAAATTTGCCTATTCTGCTGACGAGACCTTGAAACTGATTCAGTCGCTTTATGAAAAGAAAGTGACTACTTATCCGCGTGTAGATACTACTTTCCTCAGTGATGATATTTATCCCAAATGTCCGAATATCTTAAAAGGGCTGAAAGATTACGAAGTACTGACTGCACCGTTGTCCGGAACTTCATTGCCTAAGTCAAAAAAAGTTTTTGATAGTTCGAAAGTAACCGATCACCATGCCATTATTCCCACAGGGGTTCATCCGCAAAATCTGACGGATATGGAACGTAAGGTTTTCGATTTGATAGCCCGTCGGTTTATAGCCGTTTTTTATCCTGATTGTAAAGTCTCTACCACGACTGTAATGGGGGAGGTAGATGGCATTGAATTCAAGGTGACTGGCAAGCAGATTCTGGAACCGGGATGGCGTGTGGTCTTTTCCAAAGATGTGAAAGATCCGAATGAAGAAAAAGAAGGTGAAGAGGAGAATGTACTTCCTGTTTTCGTGAAAGGAGAAAGTGGCCCGCATCTACCCGACTTGAATGAGAAATGGACTCAGCCACCTAAACCTTATACCGAAGCCACTCTGCTTCGTGCGATGGAAACTGCCGGTAAATTGGTTGACAACGATGAACTTCGAGATGCGTTAAAAGAAAATGGTATTGGTCGGCCGTCTACCCGTGCAGCTATTATCGAGACCCTTTTTAAGCGTAATTATATCCGTAAGGAGAAAAAGAACCTGATAGCTACCCCTACAGGAGTGGAATTGATCCAGTTGATTCATGAAGAGTTGTTGAAATCAGCTGAGTTGACGGGTATTTGGGAGAAAAAGTTACGTGAGATAGAGAAGAAGACTTATGATGCACGGCAGTTTCTTGAAGAGTTAAAGTTGATGGTAGCCGAAATAGTCAACAGTGTTCTGTCTGATAATACGAACCGCCGTATCACTATTCAGGAAGCGGCAACGGCGGAAGAAGAAAAGAAGAAGAAAGAACCGAAGAAACGAGAACGTAAACCCACTACTCCGAAAGAGAAAAAGATGAAAGTCATTTCTGCAACTGAGAATGCGTCTCCTGCCACCGGATCGGCTCAACCGGATGTGCTGACAGGGGCAGACTCTTTGGTGGGACAACTTTGTCCGCTTTGCGGAAAAGGAACGATTATTAAAGGTAAAACTGCTTATGGTTGTTCCGAATGGAGAAATGGATGCACTTATCGGAAAGCCTTCGAGTAGTCTTGTTGTTTTGTTAATACATAATTTTAACTGAACTATTTTGCAAAAGGCTCGTTATTAATACCACTTATCAATTAATAATGAGCCTTATGAATACAATGTTCTTCAATGCAGTATCTTGCTTTTTCGTATGTGCCGGTCTTATCATAGCCCTTATTCTGGCAATTAATGTAATATTTCACAAACAATCCATGAAGATAATGAATATAGTCTGGGTGCTTACCGGGCTGTGGGGACATTATTTTGCGTTGTTTGCCTATTATACTTTTGGTATCCGGAAAGATAGCATGGTAGAAGTGGCTCCCGTAGAAAGTATGAAGATGGATATGAAAATGCCGATGGAGATGGACATGCCTGATATGCGTCCCAAATGGCAGTCCATCACTTTGTCTGCTTTTCATTGCGGGGCGGGTTGCACGCTGGCAGATCTTATTGGAGAATGGTTTACTTACTGGGTACCTCTACGGATAGGGGGGAGCTTGATAGCAGGCAGCTGGGTACTTGATTTTGTTTTAGCATTGGTTATAGGCGTTTTCTTTCAATTTGCCGCAATCCGTGAAATGGAGAAAATCTCTTTTAGTAAAGCTGTTTCGCGTGCCTTTAAGGCCGATTTCTTTTCATTGTTAGCCTGGCAGGTGGGTATGTATGGTTGGATGGCTGTTGTTACTTTTGTACTTTTTACAGATGCACCTCTTGAGAAAACATCCTGGACATTTTGGTTTATGATGCAGATTGCCATGCTTTTTGGTTTTATCTTATCCTATCCGGTGAACGCATTGTTAATCAAAGCGGGTATCAAAAAAGGAATGTAATTTTCTGATTCAGGAAAAATAGCCCAAAGAGCATTGATTCTTAGAAAATATCTATATATTTGCAGATACACACCTCCTTAAATTATACTATTATGGACCGATATCTGCTTTTTGACCGGTTTTCACAGCAAGCGTTGCAGACTTTGCATCGCTATCGTGCCGTTATGTTCAGCCCTACCATGTTTCTGTAATTGTAAGTTGAGATTATTTTCTGATTCAATACATTACTTTAACATTGATTTCTTATGGACAGACCAACTATTGCTGAAGTAAACGAATGGGTACTGAAACTCTACAATACCTGTGAAGCAACCATTACAAGTGAAGAGCGTCGTGAGCAACATAAATATGCCGTAATGGTGCAGCGTCCTCAAGATAAAAAATTCCTGGTGAAAATGCTGGACGAATCTTCCCAGATACGTGACCGGAAGAAACTTGCCAAACGAATCAAAACACTGATAGATGAATATGGAGTTCCTGAATTTCTAAATAAAAGGGATACTTTTCTTTTTAAAATGTATCAGGCTTTCGGACATCATTTTGATTTTATCGCTATCCCTATTATCAAGAAGCGATTGCGTACGGATACCTCTAAAGTGATTATTGACGAATCGCGTCCGAACCTGACAGAACATTTAGCGACTCGTTTTAAAGAGAAGATCGGACAAAACGTCAATTTGTTGGGGGAAGTGGTTTTGGGTAATGGAGAGGCTGATCATCGGTATCATCATTATCTGGAAGCTTTGGAATCTCCGGATATAAATTATATATCGGTTAAAATCTCCGGCATCTATGCTCAGACACATGCATTGAATTATCGGGAGAGTTTTCCTGAATTGGTCAGACGCATGTCTGCTCTTTATCAAAAGGCGATCGATAATCCATATGTAGACGAAGACGGGCTGAAACGTGCTAAGTTTATCAACCTTGATATGGAGGAGTATAAAGATGCACATTTCACTATGCGCCTGTTTAAAGAGGTGCTGAGCAAACCCGAGTTTAAAAATTATTCGGCCGGTATTGTCGTTCAGGCATACTTGCCCGACGCTTATGATTTTCAGACTGAGTTGCTTGAGTTTGCCAAAGCACGGGTAGAATCCGGGGGGGCACCTATCAAGATGCGTCTGGTGAAAGGCTGTAATCTGGAAATGGAAACCGTTATTTCTTCACTTCGTGGATGGCCTAATCCGGTACGCCCGTCAAAGACGGAAGTAGATGCCAATTATTTGCATTTGTTGGAGCGTGGCTTACAACCCGAAAATGCTGAAGTGCTTCATTTGGGAGTTGCTTCGCATAATCTGTTCTCTATAGCATATGCCTATTTGTTGAGCCGGAAATTGGGTACATCAGACTATATGACGTTTGAGATGCTTGAAGGAATGGCCAATCATTTGTGGCGTGCACAGTCTATGTTAGGTAACCGGGTGATTCTCTATACTCCGGTTGTGAAAGACGAACATTTCCTCAATGCAGTGTCTTATCTGGTGCGGCGTATGGATGAAAATACGGCTCCTGATAATTTTCTGACCCATTCGTTCAATTTGAAGCCGAATACCGATACCTGGAACTTTCTGGCTCAACAGTTTGAAGATGCTTATGCGATGAAAGATCATCTGACTCATACTTCGCCACGAGTACAGGATCGGAATAAACCTTATACGCCGGCTATGCCTTCAGACCGAATGGAAAATGAGCCGGATACAGATTTCGACCTGAAGCAAAACCAGGAGTGGGTGGAGAAGATATTTGCCAAATGGAAAAAGTCGAAAGAGGATGTGCCCGAAATTATTCCATTGCAAATTGGAACTGAAAATATAATTACGGAGAAACGTTATAAATATCTGGATCGTTGCCAGGAAGAGGATGTTTGTATATGTGAGATGTCACAGGCCAATGCGGAGCAGGTGGAACGGATACTTTCTATAGCCGAAGCCGATCCTGCCGGATGGAGAAAAACCGAATTGGAAGACCGGCATAAGATAATGTATGCTGCTGCCAATAATCTGGCGGAGATGAGGGGAGATTTGATAGGCTGTATGTGTGCAGTAACCGGAAAAACAGTTGTTGAAGGGGATGTAGAAGTATCTGAAGGAATCGACTATGCACGTTTTTATACTACAACGATGAGAACTTTTTCGGAGTTGGGTGATGTTAGTTTAACAGCAAAGGGGACTGTACTGGTTATTTCTCCATGGAATTTTCCTTGTGCCATTCCCATAGGTGGCATTGTTGCCGGCCTGGCCGGGGGAAATACTGTTATACTGAAACCCGCTACGGTGGCAGCTCCGGTGGCTTGGTTGTTTGCCAAAGCTTTTTGGGATGCGGGAGTACCCAAAGAAGCATTGCAAGTGATCATAACTGATCGGGAGGCTTTGAAGCTGCTTACCACTTCTCCGATAGTGAAACATATTATTTTGACCGGTGGTACAGATACAGCCCGTAGTATAGCAAAATCAGTTCCGGTTACTCCGCTTTCGGCAGAGACCGGAGGAAAGAATGCCATTATACTTACCGCTTCCGGTGATCGTGACCATGCTATTATGAATATTGTTTCTTCTGCTTTTGGCAATGCAGGACAGAAATGTTCTGCCTGTTCGTTGCTGTTAGTGGAACGTTCGGTCTATGAAGATAAGAGTTTCCGTGAGAAACTGATTGATGCGGCTACCAGTCTGAAAGTAGGGAGTGTCTGGGATCCGGGCAATGTAGTGGGGCCTATGATAACAAATAAAAATGAAAAATTACTGCAAGCATTAGTGCTGGAACCTGGGGAGACTTGGTTAGTGCCGCCAAGATTCATTGATAAGAAGCAATATATACTGGCTCCTACTGTAAAGTGGGGAGTGAAGCCGGGTAGTTACTCTTTTCGCACCGAGTTGTTCGGTCCGTTGTTGAGTGTGGCTTGTATTGAAGATTTACAGGAAGGAATTGATTTGGTGAATGGATTGGATTATGGCTTGACATCCGGCCTCCAGAGTCTGGATGAAACCGAACAAAAGATCTGGAAAAATTCGTTAATGGCCGGAAATCTGTATATCAATCGGGGTATAACAGGGGCTATTGTCAACCGGCAGCCATTTGGCGGGATGAAACTTTCGGCTTTCGGTGGAGGAGTGAAAGCAGGTGGCCCGAACTATTGCAGTTGCTTTGTGAAAATAGCCGATAAACCTGATAGTAAAACCGACTATCGTCAAAGCTATACTAAAGCCTTTCAGGAGGAATTTTCAAAGCCGAGGGATATAAATAATCTTTATGGTGAACAGAATTTGTTCCGTTATTTGCCACTGAAGAGTATGGTATTGAGGCTTTTCCCGGATGACAGGAATGAAACAGCAGAGATGATAGTATATGCTGCCCGGTTGTGTGGAACTCCACTTACCATTAGTTATGACCCATCGGACGATCGTACCGAAGCTTTGGCAGACACAGGTTGTTGGTTGAGGAAGGAGACAATGGATTCATTTATCAGTAGTATCTCCGAATACGAACGTATCCGTACCTGCTCACCGGAAATACCCGTGAAAATATACGAAGCAGCTGTACAGACTGACAAGTATATTGCTACAGCACCTCCGGTGAAAGACGGAAGGGTAGAGTTGATACATTATATTAAAGAGCAAAGCATTGCTTTTGAATACCATAGGTACGGAAGTATTTCGGAAGTACCTGCCTGTGAATAAAACTAATACTCCATGGTTTTGTTATCTAAATGCAGATAACAAAACCATTTTAATTAATAAAAAGAGTATGAGAAAGAAAATTATGATGGCAGCTTTGGTTACTATAGCTGTCAATTTGATCTGGGGTGGACAGCCTGCGAAAGCATGTACACGTGCAGTTTACATTGGACCGGATAATATGGTGATTACCGGACGTACGATGGATTGGAAAGAGGATATTCAGTCTAATTTATATCTTTTTCCCCGTGGTATCAAACGTGCAGGATACGATAAAGGAAATACGGTAGAATGGACTTCGAAGTATGGTAGCATTGTGGCTACCGGGTATGATATCGGTACTTGCGACGGCATGAATGAAAAAGGATTGGTTGCCAGTCTCCTGTTTCTACCGGAGTCTGTCTATACCCGTCCCAATGACACCCGCCCTGTAATGGGGATTAGTATTTGGACACAGTATGTGCTTGATAACTTTGCAACAGTACGTGAAGCTGTTGAAGAGCTAAGTAAACAAACCTTCCGCATTGATGCTCCGAACATGCCTAATGGCTCTGCATCTACATTGCATATGGCTATCACTGATGAAACGGGTAATTCCGCTATTCTGGAGTATATCAATGGAGACCTGATCATCCATGAAGGTAAAGAATATCAAGTAATGACAAACTCTCCCCGTTACGATCTTCAATTGGCTGTGAATGATTATTGGAAAGAGGTAGGCGGTTTGAATATGTTGCCGGGAACCAACCGTTCAAGTGACCGTTTTGTGCGTGCTTCTTTCTATATTCATGCTATTCCGCAGACATCGGATGCGAATATTGCTGTACCGAGTGTATTGAGCGTGATGCGGAATGTATCTGTTCCTTTCGGAATCACAACTCCGGACAAGCCGTATATTTCTTCCACACGTTGGCGTTCGGTTTCTGATCAGAAAAATCGGGTATACTACTTTGAGTCGACTTTGACTCCCAATCTGTTCTGGGTAGATTTGAATAAGGTTGATTTTAGTCCGAGTGCAAATATCAGGAAATTATCTTTGACACACGGGGAAATTTATACAGGAGACGCAGTGAAAGATTTCAAAGACAGTAAATCGTTCACATTTATGTTTGAGTTGCCATGATAAGTCTTACCACAAATAACACGGATTAAAACAGCATTCAATTTTAGGTCGCAACGGAACCTGATTGATATCTGTTTTAATCCGTGTTATTATTTGTGATAAGAAGCTTACTTTTTACTGTATGTCAGATGAAATTCTACAACTGCCTCGATCCCTTTTCTGAATATATCCAGAGAGAAGTTTTCATTAGGCGAATGGATAGCATCCGATTCCACTCCGAATCCCATAAGTACGGTTTTTATTCCTAACACCTGTTCGAAGGTTGATATAATAGGGATACTCCCTCCGCGACGTACGGCCAATGGTTTTTTACCGAAGGCTATTTCAAATCCTTTTTCTGCTGCCTGATAGGCCGGTAGTGATATAGGGCATACATATCCTTGTCCTCCATGCATTGGTGTCACTTTTACATCCACTGTAGCCGGAGCGATCCGGCGGAAGTAGTCTGCAAAAAGCTCGGAGATTACATGATGGTCTTGGTGCGGAACCAGCCGACACGATACCTTGGCATAGGCTTTTGACGGGAGTACGGTTTTAGAGCCTTCACCGGTATAGCCACCCCAAATGCCACAAATATCGAATGAGGGGCGGCAACTGTTTCTTTCCAGGGTACTGTATCCCTTTTCACCAAAAAGCTCTTTTACACCGATGGCTGCCTTGTATTTTTCCTCATTAAAAGGAATATGGGCGATCATTTCCCGTTCTGCTTGTGGAACTTCTTCCACGGCATCATAAAATCCGGGGATCGTGATGCGTCCGTCAGCGTCAATTACTTTACTCAACATGCCGCAAAGCACATTAATCGGATTAGCTACAGCCCCACCGAAGTGCCCTGAATGCAAGTCGCGATTTGGACCTGTTATTTCGATTTCCCAATAGGCCAAACCACGCAGCCCGGTAGTTAATGAAGGAAGATCGGCACCCAACATACTGGTATCTGATACCAGTATGATATCGGCCTTTAGTAGTTCCTTATGCTCTTCACAGAAGGCTTCCAAGCTTGGTGAACCGATTTCTTCTTCTCCTTCGAAAATAAATTTCACATTGTTTTTCAGCAGATTGTATTTTACGAGATACTCAAAAGCTTTTACTTGAATAAATGCTTGTCCTTTGTCGTCATCGGCACCTCGCGCCCAAATATGTCCGTCACGTATTTCCGGTTCAAAAGGTTGGCTTTTCCACAAATCGAGAGGTTCGGCAGGCATCACGTCATAATGCGCATATATCAATACCGTTTTAGCGTTAGGGTCTACTATCTTTTGTCCGAATACGATAGGATTTCCTTTTGAAGGCATAACGATGGCTTCATCTGCTCCGGCTTCGAGTAATAATTGTGTCCAGCGTTGTGCACATGCCAGCATATCGTCATGATGTTCCGGTAATGCGCTGATACTGGGAATACGGATGAGGCTGAATAAATCCTCCATCATCATCGGTTCGTTCTCTGCAATATATTTCTGAATTTCGTTCACGTTGAATAATTATTAAAGTTGTGTCATTCTATCCAATAAATAATAGTCGAGTATGGTCATTGCTGCCATGGCTTCTACAATAGGTACTGCACGTGGCAATACACATGGGTCGTGGCGTCCCCTGGCTTTCAATGTGGTATCGATGCCGTCGATATTAACAGTTTCCTGTTCCATCAGTACCGTGGCTACCGGTTTGAATGCTACCCGGAAGAAGATATCTTGCCCGTTACTGATCCCCCCTTGGATTCCTCCGGAGTGGTTGGTTCGTGTTTCTATCCGCCCATTATTGTTGTAGAACACATCGTTTTGCTCTGATCCTTTTTGTTTGAGTCCTTTGAAACCGTCTCCATACTCAAAAGCCTTTGCAGCATTGATACTCAGCATGGCATTTCCCAATGCGGCATGTAGCTTACCGTATACAGGCTGTCCAAGTCCGATAGGACATCCTTTGATGACACAAGTCAATACGCCTCCAATGGTATCTCCTTCACCCTTGATTTTATAAATCAAATCCTGCATTTCTTTTGCTTTTTCGGGGTCCGGACAACGCACCGGATTGCTTTCAATCAAGTCAAGGTCGTAATCCGTATAATTACCCTCCAATTTAATTGGACCTACCTGTGAAGTATAAGCTGTGATGTGAATTCCCAATTGACGCAATGCGAGTTTTGCCAAAGCACCACCCACTACCCTTGAAATGGTTTCACGTGCAGAAGAACGTCCTCCACCACGGTGATCACGGATTCCATACTTTACAGTGTATGTATAATCGGCATGTGACGGACGATATACTTTTTCCAGGTTATTATAGTCGTTTGAATGTTGGTTCTCGTTCCATACGATAAACCCGATGGGGCATCCTGTAGATTTTCCTTCGAAAATGCCCGAAAGAAATTCTACCTTATCAGCTTCTTTGCGTGCAGTGGTAATGACCGACTGCCCCGGGCGACGGCGGTTCAGTTCTTGCTGAACGAACTCCTCGTCGATAGTGATACCTGCTGGAAATCCATCAATCACTCCTCCGATTCCTTTACCATGAGATTCGCCAAAGCTGGTTAGTCTGAAAATATTGCCAAATGAATTGAACATATTGAATAAGGCTTTAAAGTTTAGTATATGCAAATATAACAATAAATTTCAGGAAAGAGTTGTTCTCTTCGGTTTTCCTTCATAAGGGGAGATTGAATTTCGCTGTAATAGATGCCGGCTTTTGTTTGTCTTCTAATTAGTACAAGAAAGAAGATTAGCAATTATAAAGGAATTTTATAGTTAAAAAGAGAGGTCTCTTGACTACCTTTAATGAATTTTTGCTTATTTTGCGCAACTGATATTGTCAGAAGTCATGCGATATGTATAATAATGATCCCGTTGAGAGTAGTAATGCGAAGTGGCAGTCATTTCTGGAAGGAGATGACAATGCTTATGCATGGCTGTATTCTCAATATGTTCAGCAACTCTATCAATATGGGTGTCGCTTTACTACAGATACAGAGATGGTGAAAGACTGTGTCCAGGATGTTTTTGTGAATATCTACAGACAGAAAGGTAAATACTCTTCTCCTCCTGCCAATATTAAAATCTACTTAATGTCTTCGTTAAGGAATTCTATCTTTAATGTCTTTAATAAAGGGAGTTTACATGACACTTATATCTCTAATATAAATTATGAGTTCGATTTGTCGGTAGAAGAAAAAATTATTGAGACCGAAGATGAAACATCTCAGAAACATACTGTTGCCCATTTGTTGAATACGCTTTCTCCCCGACAGCGTGAAATCATCTATTATCGTTTTTTTGAAGGGCTGGATTACAGTTCTATTTGTGAGCTGATGGGGCTTAATTATCAGTCAGCCTATAATTTACTTCAGCGATCTCTCACCCGATTGCGTGAAATGTATGGTATATTGCCATTTTTCTTTCTATTCTAATTCCTTGTTTTTCAGCTGGTAATAGAAATTCAATAAAAAAATCCGCTTTTCACTGAGTAGATTTCAGAGTTCTGTCTGTCTTTTTATAAAAAGAAGAAAATGGAGCGAAATCACTATATACACTATACCGCAGCTGATTTGTTGGACGACGGACCTTTTCTGGACTCAATGCAGCATCCTACGGAACAAAGTGAAGATTTTTGGGCAAGATTGGAGAAAGAAGACAGCGATTTTGCCAAAGAGTTACATATGGCTCGAAGTTTTTTAAAGATTGTAGCCGTAAGTCCTCAAAAGCAGATGACAGACGATGAAGTGGGAATACTTTGGGAACGAATCAGCTATCAGGTAGCGGTTGAGAAAAAAGCGAGAAGAGGAAAAAAACGATTAATTTTCCTGCGTGTAGCGAGTATTGCTGCCTGTATATCAATGTTGGTCTTGAGCAGTTATTTTGTTTTTTCCCTTATTGCTTTTTATGAAGAAAGTTCATTTTACAGTTTGGCCAGTATCTCCCAACCGGATCATAGCGATGACATACAGTTAGTCTTGTCGAAAGGGCAGAAGGTGGTTATGGATGGGAAAGAAAGTAAATTACACTATAAGAAGGGTGGTAAAATAGCCATCAATTCCGGAACGGCTCAGGCAGATGAAGAAGGGGGCGCAGGTTATAATCAGTTAATAGTTCCTTCCGGAAAACGTTCTTTTATAACATTTTCCGACGGGACACGAATAGCCGTGAATGCTAATACCCGTGTGGTATATCCGACAGAGTTTGCGGCACATAGGCGGGAGATTTATGTGAATGGAGAAGTCTACCTTCAGGTATCTCCTGATAAAACCCGGCCTTTCATCGTAAAGACCAATCGGATGGAAGTAGAGGTGCTGGGCACGAAATTTAATGTGAGTGCTTATGATTCTGCAGAGGAACAATCGGTGGTTTTGGTATCCGGTAAAGTGAAAGTGGATACACATAAGCATCCCGAGAAAGTTCTTAACCCCAATGATATGTTAACTTATGATGACCAAGGGAACGAGTTGCGGATAAATACAGTGGATGTGTCTGAATATATCAGTTGGGTAGAAGGCTATTATTGCTTTGAACGTGAAAAGATTGAAGTAATCATCGAAAAGTTATCTCAATATTATGGAAAACACATCACAGCTGATTCGGGGCTGATCGGGTTAACCTGTAGTGGTAAGCTTGATTTACGGGAAGATTTATGGGATGTTTTGGAAATGTTAAGTAAAACCATACCTGCGAAAGTAGAGATCAGAGAGAACCATTTTTTATTAACCAAGTAATTTCTAATAGTATGAAACAAGGACCTTAAATTTTTTAAGAAAGGGTTGGATAATACCCTCATATCATCCAACCCCTGATTAGATTAAACTACGTAAAAACAAATTTGTTAATCAAATCGTACAAATGTATGAATAATCATGGAATATTTAGTCCCAATAGGACTAAAGTAGGAACTTTATTATCAATAAAAAGTATTTTTTTATTTTTGTTATTCACTTTTGCATTCGAAATAGCTTATGCTTCAAGTGTTTACTCGCAAACCAAAGTCTTTACTATGCAATCTGCCGGAAAAACCGTACTACAGGTTTTTAAGGAGATAGAGAAGAATAGTGAGTTTATCATCTTTTACAGGGATGGTGTTATTGACTTGAACCGGAAAGTCAGTGTAAATGTGGTTAATCAGTCGGTCGAAAAAATATTAGAGCAATTATTGGCACATACCGATAATGGATTTACCATTAAAGACCGTCAGATCATTATTTATAAAAAAGAAACTTCCGAGTCCGCCTCTGCCCCTCAGCAGAAGGCTAAAATCAAAGTTACCGGAGTCGTTACCGATGCAAAAGGAGAGTCAGTCATCGGTGCAAACGTAGTGGTAAAAGGAAATCCTGCTATCGGTGCCATAACCAATATGGAAGGACGTTATGAAGTCATGCTTCCGTCGGATGATGTGATTTTGCTGGTCTCATACCTGGGATATAATACCGAAGAAATCAAAGTGAAAGGACGTCGTAACATCAATGTCGTATTGCACGAAGACTCAAAAGCGCTTGATGAGGTAGTGATAGTCGGTTACGGTAAACAGAAAAAAGAGAGCGTGGTAGTATCTATGAGTTCGATAAAACCCAAAGACATTGTCGTTCCTTCCCGAAGCCTGAATAACAGCCTTGCCGGTCAGGTGGCAGGTCTGATTGCGGTCCAGCGTTCCGGAGAGCCCGGTTATGATAATGCCGAATTCTGGATTCGCGGAGTCAGTACTTTTGCCGGAGGAACTTCTCCGCTTGTACTTGTCGATGGAGTTCCCAGAAATATGAGTGATATTGAACCGGATGAAATAGAAACATTTTCTGTACTGAAAGATGCGGCCGCTACTGCCATTTATGGTGCGGAAGGAGCTAACGGTGTAGTACTGGTGACTACTAAGCGCGGACGGGTTGAGAAGGCTAAAATATCTTTTAAGACAGAACATACGATTTCGTCACCTACTCGTCTTCCGGAATTTGTTGGTTCTGCCGATTATCTGAGCCTGTATAACGAAGCATTGCGCAATGATGGAGAGGGACCTCAATTTTCTGATGAACTGATAGCTCATTACCGTAACAACGATGATCCGGATCTGTACCCTAATACCAATTGGATTGACGAACTTCTTCGTAAGAATACCTTCAGCCACCGTTATACACTCAATGTACGCGGTGGTACGGAAAAGGCCAAGTATTTCGTATCAGGTGCCTATTTTAATGAAAGCGGATTGTTCAAGAACAGACCGAATGGGATTTATGATACCAATATCGGTATTGACAGGTTTAATCTGCGTTCTAATATTGATATGGCTGTATCTTCTACTACTACAGTAGGAGTAGATCTTGCCATGCAATATCTCATTAATAATTATCCGGGAACAGGTACTTCCACCATTTTCCGTTCCATGTTGATCACTCCTCCCTATGCTTTCCCGGCTGTGTACAGTGACGGAACAGTAGCTACTTATGCTCAGGAAAGAGATGCCAATATGCGTAACCCTTATAACTTATTGATGAACTCCGGTTATGCAAAAGAATACAGAACCGGTATCCAGTCAAAAGTAAATGTCAATCAAAAACTCGATTTCATTACCAAAGGTTTGTCTGCCAACCTGAATATAAGTTATGACTATGACAGCGAGATGATTATCCGTCGTGAATATAATCCGACACGATATCATGCTACTGGTCGTGATGAATTGGGACAACTGATTTTCTCTACGGTTGTATCGGGTAACCCGGATATTCAGGATCCCAAAAACAGTGCGACGTCTGCCACCAAGAAAATTTATATCGATGCGTCTGTCAACTACAAACGTACGTTTGGAAAACATGACGTGGGGGCCATGTTGCTGTATATGCAGAAAGAGACACAACAGCACAATGTTCCTCTTCCTTTCCGTAAGCAGGGGTTTGTGGGCCGTGCCACTTATGGCTATGACGGACGCTATTTTGTCGAAGGCAACTTTGGTTATACCGGTTCCGAAGCATTTGCCGAAGGTAATCGTTTCGGCTTTTTCCCGGCAGTCGGTGCCGCTTACTATCTTTCTAACGAATCATTCTATCCGGAAGCGGTAAAAAAGATAGTTAATAAACTAAAGTTGAGAGCATCTGTCGGACGTACGGGTAATGATAAAACGGGACAGGAACGCTTTTTGTATCGTCCTACTTTCACGACCAATGCCGGTGGATTTACACAGGGTATCGGAGATACTGGCGGAACCAACGGAATAGGTAACGGTATTGTTGAAGGACGTTTTGCAGCCCCCTATCTGGCTTGGGAAATTGAAGATAAGCAGAATTATGGTTTTGATCTTGGATTGTTCGATAACCGTATTGATATTATTTTCGATTATTTCCGTTCCGAACGTAGAGATATCTTGCTGCAACGCCGTACTGTTCCCCAGTTGGGCGGACTTCGTCAAGACCCATGGCAGAATTTTGGTAAGGTACGTAATCAGGGTGTGGATATGTCAATGAACCTCAATCAGCAGATAGGTAAACTGAAACTCAGCGCCCGCGGGACATTTACCTTTACGCGCAACAAAATTCTTGAATACGATGAGCTACCTCAGAAGTACGATTATCAAGCAGTTACCGGTACCCGGGTCAGCGAAAATACTCTTTATATTGCCGACCGGCTTTATACCGAGGACGATTTTATAGTCAGTACCAATGCCAACGGATTGAAAACCTATAAACTTCGTTCGGAACTTCCGCGTCCTACTTTGGGAGGATTGGTTGGTCCGGGTGATATCAAATACGTCGATGTAAATGGTGATGGTGTGATTGACTCTTACGACCAGGTAAGAGGAGTAGGGAACCCGAGTACCCCTGAAATTATTTATGGATTTGGCCTTAATGCCGAGTACAAGGGTTTCTATGCAAGTATCTTTTTTCAAGGGGCAGGCAATACATCTGTTCTTCTGGGAGGGGCTACTTCAGAAGGATGGTACCCGTTCTCCTGGGGTGTAGACCAGTCCAATTATCGTACGTTTGCTTTAGACCGTTGGACCGAGAGCAATCCCAGCCAGGATGTCATTATTCCGCGTTTGCATAAAAACAATGCCAATAATGCCAACAACCGGGTGGCAAGCACCTGGTGGCTGCGTGATGGTTCATTCTTACGACTGAAAAACATAGAGTTCGGTTATCAGCTTCCTAAGAAATTTATGGATAAGATTGGTTTTGAGGCTGCCCGTATTTATATTATGGGATATAATCTTGCTGTGTGGGACAAGATTAAGTATTTCGATCCGGAAGCCGGTAATGCCAACGCAGGTTTGAATTATCCTCTGCCACGTACTTTCACACTCGGTTTAGACTTTACATTCTAAAAAGAAAAAACAGATTAATAAATAGAAAGATGAAAAAGCAAAATTCTATATATACTTTGCTGATAGCGCTATTGTGCTTTGTTAGTTCTTGCGACTATCTGGGAGTTTCCGACCAACTTGCGGGAGGTTTGCAGAATACCGAACAGGTATTTGATAACGTATCGTATACAAAAAGATGGTATGCCAATGTTTTTGCCGGCATCCCCGACTATTCGGGAATAAACAGCGTGAATGTGGGAGCTTTCAAGAATCCTTGGACGGGTATGTGTGATGAACTGGTCGTAGGATATGGAAACTCTTCCAAATACAATAATTCGGATAGAAATGCTTCCAACATGGGATTTCATCGTTATGGCGACTGCTACAAATACATCCGTCAGGCCAATATCTTTTTGCAGAAGGCCCATCCGATCGTGACTACAGGTACTCAGGGTGACCAGTTGCTGGAAGACGAGCTGACGCAGATGAAAGCCAATGTACGTTTTATGCGGGCATTTTATCATTATTTGTTGTTTGAACAGTACGGTCCGATCATTTTGGTGAAGGACAAGATATACGATGCAACTGAAGATCAGGACGTACCCCGGAATACGGTGGACGAAGTGGTAGCGTACATTGATTCCGAACTGACAGCAGTTGCTTCAGAATTGACTCAGGAGCCCATTTTTGAAGATAAGGATTATCGTGCCTGGCCGACCAAAGGAGTTGCTCTGGCCGTTCGTGCTAAGTTGTGGCTGTATGCTGCAAGTCCTCTTTTAAACGGAGGATACAGAGAAGCTTTGGCGGTGACGAATCCGGATGGTACCCGCCTGTTTCCCGATTATGATGCCGGTAAGTGGGAGAAAGCTCTTGCTGCTTGCAAAGACTTTATCGATTATGCCGAGGCCGGAAGATATGAATTGTATAAAGAATATAAAGACGACAACGGTGCTGTCATTGATCCGGACAAGTCTGTATATAATCTGTTTCAGAAGTATACACACGAAATTATTTGGGCCACGGCAAATAATGATTGGGGAGGGATGAATGGCGATGCTTTTGATCGTCGTATCGCTCCGCGTTGTGAAAAAAATGGTTTGGGTTCCACCGGAGTTACGCAGGAATTGGTAGATGCTTTTTATATGAAAGACGGGCTTCCCATTTCGGCTACGGCTTATTTGCCGCAATCCACACTTTATCAGGAAGAGGGATACGGGACTTACAAAGATCAGAATGATAACTTCTCCAAGAAGTATACCAACGTGTCTGTCAGCAACCGTTACCTCAATCGTGAACCTCGTTTTTATAACACTGTTTTCTTCAATGGACGTCAATGGCCTGTGAGCTGTAATCAAGTGTTGTTTTACAATGGTGGAAACTCCGGTGTGCAAGAAGGACAGGCCACGCTGACCGGTTATATGCTTTTCAAACGTTTCAACCGTTCAGTCAGTTTGACCAATCCAGGGGTAGCCTCTCAGTTCCGTCCTTCTATTATATTCCGTTTGGCAGATTTTTATTTGATGTATGCCGAGGCAGCCAATGAAGTCAATCCTAACGATGAGAGAGTTTTGAAATACCTCAATCTCGTGCGTGAGCGTGCAGGATTGCCCGGTGTAGAGACCTTGAATCCTGCCATTCGTGGTAATCAGGAATTGCAGCGGGCTGCTATTCAGCGCGAACGTCAGGTGGAACTGGCCACAGAAGGGCAACGTTATTTTGATGTAAGAAGATGGATGATTGCCGATAAAAACGGAGAAGGTCGTCAGAACGGTTATGCACATGGAATGAATGTGCGTGGCGAACCGAATGATATTGACGATTTCAATCGTGTAGTGGAAGCAAGTCAGATTGTATTTAACCGGAAAATGTATTTATATCCGATGCCTGACTCGGAAATGCGGAAGACCAAGAATCTGGTACAGAATCCGGGATGGTGATTTTGAACGAATAAAAAGACTAACTTATGAATAGATTTAATTATATAGCACTGTCAGCTTGCGTTGCACTGTCGGTAAGCAGTTGCGATGACAGTTTTGATGTAAGTTCCAAAGCCGATGGAGTTTTGGCTGTATCTCAGGAAGGATTCAACACACTGCAATCCTATAATGTAGGTGAAAAGTATACGGCAGATTTATGGATACAACAGGGAGGATTGAAATCAACCGCCAGTGTGGTGAGTTTCTCGGTGGACAAAGCTCTGCTCGATTCGATGAATGCAGCTGATGGAACGTCGTACGAACTTCTACCGGCCGATTGTTATCAACTGACAAAAGGGACAGTCGATATTCCGGCAGACGAAAGACTGCTGAAAGGTGAACTTACTTACGATCCGGCTAAGATACAACAGCTTTCCGGATACGATCACTTGAAATATGTGTTGCCTTTGCGTGCCACATCCAACGGGATGTCTTTGGTTCCGGGACGTTCTGCTTTGTTGTTGGGATTTAAGGTCTCAGAACCGATTGTAACCATTATGAATGCCGGAGTCGAAGAAATCAATCTGGTAGACGTAAAAGAGTTGCCTGTACAGATTGGCGTTCCGTTTACCAATAAATGGGAAATAACCTGCCGTTTGGAAAACCGCCAGTCGGTGATAGATGCTTATAACACAGCCAACGGCACTTATTTCAGTATGCTTCCGTCCGATGCTTATGTAGCACCCGAGACCCCGGTTCTTCAGAACGGAGTAAATCAGGTAACAGCAACTTATAAACTGAAGGATGACATTCTGCCGGGAAATTATATGTTGCCCGTACAGATAGCAGAGGTAACTTCTGACGCCACTATACGGGCGGATAAGGATACTTATGCTGCTTATAGCATCATAAAAGAAGGAGATAAACTTTCTAAAACGGACTGGAAAATCGTGTCGTTCACTACCGAGGAACCTTCGGGTGAAGGTAGCAATAACGGACATGCCAAACACCTGATCGACGGAAACGCCGAGACCTTCTGGCATTCTCGCTGGCAAGGAGGTTCCGATCCTCTCCCCTACGAGATAATCATTGATATGAATCACCGCGTTAAGATAGCTCAAGTGGAACTCTTGCCACGTGGGCGGGGAAGTAATAATCCGATTAAAGTGGTACGTTTTGAAGCCAGTGAGGATGGAAACAACTGGGAGTCGATTGGTCAGTTTGGCTTCACCAATCAGGATGCCGCATTGAAATATTATGTAAAATCATCAACGGCACGCTATATCAAACTTGTCATTCCTGATGGGGTAGGCAACGGTACGGTGGCTGCTATCCGTGAGTTGGACGTAAGAGGTACGGTAATCAACTGATATAAATAAGTAATCATGCGAATCAATAGTTGGGAGAATTCATCCAATTATTGATTCGCATTCAAGAGAATAATAGCCTGATAAAGATAAAAAGAATGGGTAAAGATCTTGATGTGATGATATTAATATGCTGTCGGGTTGTTTTTATGCTACCAAAGATGTACCGTTGACGTTCTTTGATTAAGTAATTATTTTACAATACTTTTCTATAAAAATGTTATTGATATGCGGTTCTGTTTGGAAATAAATAAATTCAAAAGTACTTGAGAAAAGTTCCTGTAGAACTTGGAAAGTTTTATGCGCAATACATACAGATGCTACCTTTTAGATTATCGAGTTAACAGTTTTAAAAATACGTAATAAATGGTCCATTTTCGTGGCAAATATAGCAATAACTTTAATAAAACGCTTATTTAAGCATGTCTTTTTTTAAAATATCGTAATTGCAACTCTGAAAATTCTTCTTTATAAGATGGTTTTCTATACTATTTAATATCAATGATTTGATCTTTTCTCTCTCCATTATGTGTTTTTTCTTGTGATATATATCGAAGTATACAGAGGTGGAAAATAGGTATATCTCTTTCTCGTTTTAGACTACATTTTACAAATACTCCTTTTCGTTTACATCATTTACCTTTAAGTTCAGTTGTCTTTCTTCTTTCTTAAGTTCTACAGGAACTCTGATAAAATCAGGCGTTTTGCGTAAATCAATATCAGCATGGTTCAGTATAGATGACGTGTTAACCATATTTATTACGCCTATGAAAACATAAGAAAGACCGGATTTCAAACAGAACTATGCATCGATAGATGGATAGTATCACTTTTTCCTGAAAATTAATTTAAAACCTACACAACAAAAAAGATTTAAGCTTATGAAAAAACCTTTTATGCTAATATCAGTTTTGCCGATGACTGCTCATATTAGTAATGATGCTGATACTGCCGGTGATCGTACCGGGAGGATGCCAGAAGAATATGCGTTTAAGAATAAAGTATTGAGATTGATCTGCTTTATCCTGTTTTTATTGTCTTTCGGGCTGAATTCAGTCTTCGCCCAGGTTCATAATGCCACCGGACTTGTGGTGGATGAGAACGGTCAGCCTTTGATCGGAGTACAGATTAAACTGGAAGGGACTACTACAGGAGTTATTACTGACGTAAATGGTAACTTCTCGATAAGTGCCAAGAAAGGAGATATACTTCTTTTCTCGTATGTGGGCTACGAATCACAACGGATCACCTACAAAGGTGAAAAGATTCTGGCCATAAAGATGCTTCCCAATACCGAATTGCTGGATGAAGTAGTGGTTATTGGTTACGGTAAACAGAAAAAAAACAGTGTCGTAAGTTCTATTAATGCTATCGGACCTAAGGAACTGGCTGTATCGTCCAATAGAAATCTGACTAATACCCTGGCCGGACAAGTGCCGGGTTTGATTGCCGTTCAGCGTTCGGGTGAACCGGGATATGATAATTCCGAGTTCTGGATCAGAGGTGTAAGTTCCTTCAAAGGAGGTACAAATCCGTTAGTTTTGGTCGATGGTGTGCCCCGTAATATGCAGGATATAGAACCCGATGAAATCGAATCGTTTACTCTGCTGAAAGATGCCGCGGCAACTGCTGTGTATGGTGCCGAGGGTGCTAACGGAGTGATCTTGATCACATCTAAACGTGGTAATTCGCAGAAACCCAAAATATCCCTTCGTGCCGAATCTACCTTGCTCACTCCGACTCGCCTGCCTGAATTTATGAATTCGGTAGAGACGCTGGAACTGTATAATGAAGCTTTGAACAATGAAGGAACAGCCAGTATACGTACAGCGGAAGAAATTGCCAAATACGGTCCGGGAGCCGATCGCGACCTTTATCCCGACACCGACTGGTTGAAGGAGATGCTGAGAGAGCATACCTATAATATGCGCTATACCCTCAATGTAAGAGGCGGATCCGAGCGTGCACGTTACTTTGTTTCCGGAGCCTTTTATCAGGAGAACGGTATTTTTAAAGAGGGCAAGAAAAACGAGTATGACAATAACATCGGGCTGAAACGTTATAATTTGCGTAGTAATATCGATTTCGACGCGACGAAAACAACATTGGTGAAAGTAGATATTAGCGGACAATACCTGCAAACCAATTATCCGGGTACAGGCACAAATACAATTTTCAATTCGATGTGTCGCACTCCCTCTTACCTGATGCCTGCTGAATACTCGGACGGAACGATTGCCGGACATCCGCGTCCTTCGGGTAACCGTGTGAATCCATATAACTTATTAGTAAATTCCGGATATGCCAAAGAGTGGAGAACGTCTATCCAGTCGAAACTGGAAGTAAACCAGAAGTTGGACTTTATCACCAAGGGGCTGAATTGGAAAGGTCTGATCAGTTTTGATGCTGATATGAAATATACGGCAAAACGAACCAAGACACCTACTCAGTATCTGGCAACCGGACGTGATGAAAACGGGGCACTGCAATTTAAGAAAGTTGTGGAGGGCAGCGACGTATTGACCGAGAAACTGGAAAACTCTTCGAATAAAAAAATCTATTTCGAAACTTCGTTTAACTACAATCGGACTTTTGCGCAGAAGCATGATGTGACCGCTATGGTTCTTTATATGCAAAAAGAGACCCAATACCACGACAATGCTTTGCCTTACAGAAAGCAGGGGCTTGTGGGACGTGCCACTTACGGTTATGACGGACGTTATTTCGTAGAGGGCAACTTCGGTTATACAGGTTCCGAGACCTTTGCAAAAGGATTTCGTTTCGGCTTTTTTCCGGCAATGGGATTGGCATGGTATGTCAGCAACGAACCTTATTATCCGGAGGCGTTGAAGAAGGTAGTCAACAAGTTGAAATTCAGGTTTTCTATCGGACGTACGGGAAATGATGACACCGGTGGTGACCGTTTCTTGTACCGTGGTACGATGAAACAGAATAATGGAGGGTATAATCTCGGCTTCAGTGATACGGGAGGCATGGGCGGTATCGGTAATGGAATTACCGAGGCCCGGTTTGAGGCTCCCTATCTTTCATGGGAAATTGAGGAAAAGACGAATTACGGTATTGATCTCGGCTTATTCGACAACCGCATCGATTTGCAGGTAGACTATTTCAACAATAAGCGTAAGAGCATTTTATTGCAACGCAACACGGTGTCCAACGTAACCGGTTTCCAACAGATGCCTTGGCAGAACTTTGGTATTGTGAAGAATCATGGAGTAGATGCCAGCCTCACCCTTAACCAAAAAATAGGGCAAGTCAACCTGAGTGCACGCGGAAACTTCACGTTTGCCCGTAATGAAATTATCGAATACGATCAGGTGCCGCAGGTGTATCCCTGGCTGGAAAAGAAAGGTACCCGTCTCAACTCGAACAAGCTCTATATCGCCGACGGTTTGTATACCTATGATGACTTTATCATCAACGGTGAAGGGCTCAACCGCACTTATGAATTAAAACCCGGAGTTGTTTCCGGTCTTTCGAGCGGCGTTCGTCCGGGTGATATCAAGTACAAAGACCTGAACGGTGACGGCAAAATTGACAGCAATGACCAAATGGAAGATGTAGGAAATCCCACTGTTCCCGAAATTGTCTATGGTTTCGGATTTAATGCCGAATGGAAAGGTTTTTATGCCGGTATCTTTTTTCAGGGAGCCGGTAATACGTCAACTGTATTGGGAACCGGAGCTGATGCGACCTTCTTTCCTTTCCAGTGGGGAATCGAAGAATCTGCGGTGCGTTCGGTGGTAGCCGATCGTTGGACAGAACAGAATCCAAGTCAGAATGTGATGTTTCCCCGTATGCATAGTAATAACTTCCAGAACAATACGGCAGCCAGTACGTGGTGGCTGCGTGACGCCGGTTTCCTGAGGCTGAAAAATATCGAATTAGGTTATAATTTCGATAAGAAGTTATTGAAGAAGTTGAATATAGAAGCATTGCGCTTTTATATACAGGGAAACAATCTGTATGTATGGGATCGTATCAAGATGTGGGATCCCGAGCAGGGAAACAACAATGGAGGTTTCCCTTATCCGCTGAACCGTACGTTTACTTTTGGTCTTGACTTTACATTCTAACTTAATTAATAATAGTATATATATGAAAGTTTTTAAGAATTTACCGACCTTTATACTGGCACTTGGATTGAGTGCGACTCTCCTTTCCGGCTGTAAAGATTATCTAAATGTATCAGATGATCTGGCTGCCGAAATGACTATGGAAGAAGTATTTAATAACACAAGTTACGCACGCAGGTTTCATCGCTACATCTATACCGGTATCCCCGATATGTCGAACATCATCATAACGGATGCCTATGCCAGCCTGACCGGTTTGGATAATCCCTGGCCGGCTGTTTCAGACGAATTGAAGTCAGCACAGAACAATGTGAAAACGATTCCAACGATAGGCTATCATGCCGGATCGGCCGATTTGTCACGTTGGAGCCTTTACAAGCAAATCCGGCAGGCAAACGAATTCATCGCATACGCCCATGTCATTCCTCAGAACGGAGATGTAGCCGACTTCATTGATGAAAAAGAACTGGCTCTTCTGAAGAACGAAGCACGTTTTTTACGTGCTTATTATCATTATCTGTTGTTCGAGTTATATGGTCCCATTCCTATTATGACCGAAATAGCCGATCCTTCGGCTGCTGACTTGGATTATTACAGAAATTCGGTAGATGAAGTAGTTGCCTTTATTGATAAAGAACTTAATGAATGCTACGACTTGCTACCGGAGAAAGAACTGAATCTGGACGGTACTATTAACAATGAACGTGCGGCGGCACCGACCAAGGGGGCAGCGTTGGCCATTTTGGCCAAATTGCATGTGTATGCGGCAAGTCCGTTGTTCAATGGTGGTTATCCCGAAGCTGTTGCTTTGAAGGATAATCAGGGCAAACAACTCTTTCCGGCAAAGGATGACACGAAATGGAAAACTGCTCTGGACGCTCTGCAACGCTTTATTGATTATTCAAAAGGGCGCTACTCTTTATACCAGGTGGTGAAGGACGGTGAGATCGATCCGGCAGAATCGCTTTATCAGTTGTTTCAGGTAAGCGTTAACAATTCGGAGGCGGTTTGGCAAAGCAGTAAGAACTCCTGGGGCGGAGTAAACGGTGAAGGCCGTGAACGCAGATGTACTCCGCGTGCTATTTTTAGTGGATTCAGTTGTGTCGGAGTTCTTCAGGAAGCTATTGATGACTTCTTGATGAGTGATGGTAAAAGCATTGATGAATCGGGTTTGTATAAAGAAGAGGGCATCGGTGAAGACGGTATACCCAATATGTATAAGAACCGTGAACCGCGTTTCTACCAGGACATTACTTATTCCGGCAAAATATGGCAAACGACCGATAAGAAGATTTATTTTTATAAAGGAATGCCGGATGACAATTCGAAGGCAGATATGAGTTATTCGGGATATTTACTTTATAAAGGTATGAACCGTGATTTGCTGAATCAAGGCAACAATCCGAAATCCAAGTATCGTGCAAGTATGTTGTTTCGTCTGGCCGATTTTTATTTGTTGTATGCAGAGGCCCTGAATCATGTGAATCCGGGTGATGCGCGTATTATCCAGTATGTGGATAGCATTCGTTATAGAGCCGGTATTCCCTTACTGAAAGACATTAAACCGGAAATTATCGGCAACCGGGAGTTGCAGGAGAAAGCCATACGTCACGAGCGCCGCATTGAATTGTTTGCCGAAGGACAGCGTTATTTTGATGTACGTCGTTGGATGTGTGCCGAAGAAGAAGGGTATAAACAAGGCGGCCCTGTTCATGGTATGGATATGAATGCCACCGATCTTGAGGGATTTATGAAACGCACTGCTTTTGAGACCCGTATTTTTGAGAAGCGTATGTATTTGTACCCCATTCCGTTGGCAGAGATACAAAAGTCGAAGAAATTGGTACAAAACCCCGGCTGGTAAGGAAACACACGTACAATAGGTATCCGATATAAATAGAACCGGGTTGTAGACAGATAGACTTCACATCTGTTTACAGCCCGGTTTCTCGTAATGCGTAATCCCGGTATATCAATTATTCGGTAATTGCATCGTTGCCTGACGAACTTAAGAAGAGAACTTCCATAAGTACCCGTATAAAGTGGTTCCGGTGCCCGAAAGAAATGTTTTTATTCATATCATTTACTTCATCTTGCGCCGAAAGATGTGCATCTTGGCCGTCAAGATATAGATCTTAGCGCCCAAGATGTACATCTTAGCTGCTAAGATGAAGAAGATTTGCTGTTAAGGATAAGTTTATTCCCGTTACTTTACTATTTTATATAGAAGTAAATCACATAAAGTAATTTGTTTTGGGCATTAAAGGAATTATCGGCTTGCAGGTTCATTCGCGGGTTAAAATTGGTACTGAAACGGATTCTTAAAATTTTGAGATTATTATTATTATTTGTTACTTTGCCAGTGTCTTTTTATTAACTAATACTTTAAATGAAGAAAAACGCAATGTATTCGAACCTTGAGTCGGTAGAGCAACTGTTTCGGCAATATTATAAAGTGTTGCGGGTGTATGCGTTTCGCTTTGTGAATGATTGGGATGTTGCAGAAGACATCGTTCAGGATGTTTTTGTTGCTTTATGGAATAAGCGTACAGATATTGAATTCGATGGAGCAGTAAAGGCCTATCTTTTTAAGGCCGTCTATAATAAATCTCTCAACTTTCTCACCAGCAAGAAATATACTGAAGAAGAGTCCATGGAATGTTTTTCAGATCAGATCGATGCGTTGCAGATTCAGGAAGATAATCAGGAGAACTCATTATTCATGAAGGAACTTCGGGGTGAAATCGAAGCTTTTGTCGAAACACTGCCTGTACAGGTAAAGAAGGTATTTATACTAAGCAGAAGCTACGGCCTGAAGGTAAAGGAGATTGCCGTTCAGCTCGATCTGTCACCCAAGACTGTAGAAAAGTATTTGACCCGTGCTCTGTTGGAGTTGCGTACTCATCTTAAAAATAAAGGTTTAATGAGCCTTTTATTCCTACTCTGTCTCTGCTCAAAATAATATTTTAAAAATAAGTATGTTTTGGAGGAGGGGTTTTTAAATTTCACTTGTATTACTTATAGAGGAGCTAAAAATGAAGAATGAAATAGGAGACATAAACGAAGTGATTATACGTTTTCTGGATGGTACGGCTACCTGTGAAGAGAAAGTTTTTCTTTTGAACTGGCTGAAACAATCGGAAAAGAACCGGAACGAGTTTTCCGAAGTTCGTGATTTATGGCTTTTAGGCAATACGCTGGCTACTGATGATGTTGAAACGGAAGTGGCACTCGACCGGTTTAGGTCACGGATACAAATACCGGAATCCGGTTCCCGTAAAAGCAGATTTGTTTTTCCGGAACATTTCAGTCTGTTCCTGCGGGTGGCAGCCGTCTTTCTGATACTGTTTGCTGTCGGTTCTGCTTCTTATTATTGGGGTAGCAGTTCGGTTCCGGGGCAGAAGGAAGTCATGAACCGTTTGCTGACTGCCAATGGAAGTAAAGGCCGTTTTGTATTACCGGATAGTACGGTTGTATGGCTCAATTCAAATAGTTTGTTGGAGTATCCGGAAACGTTCAGTGCATCAGCCCGTGAAGTCAGTTTGTCCGGTGAAGCTTATTTTGAAGTGCGGAGAAATGAGAAACTTCCATTCCGGGTGCAAGCCGGAGAAATGAAAGTGGAAGTGTTGGGCACCCGCTTTATTGTCGACAATTATCAGCGGAAATCCGGAGTCGAGGCAGTATTGGTAGAAGGTAGTGTGAAGATTGCCGGTTGCAAGATGAACCATTCGGTGGTACTGACTCCGGGGCAGTTGATAAATTATGATAAGAAGAGTGAGCGGACCAAGGTACAGATGGTCAATACGGATGATTATATCAGTTGGATTCAAAATGAACTGACTTTTGATAATGATAAGTTGGCCGATATTATCATTAATTTGAATAAATGGTATGGGGTGGATATTGAATGTCCGTCAGAGTTTGCTGAAAAAGTATTTATGTCGTTCTCTGTCAGGAATGGAGAGAATCTGGATGAAATTCTGAAAGCGATGACTTTGGTTGCTCCAATAAGATATTACTGGGAGAATGGTATCTTACATATTCTTCCCAGAAAGCGATAGGCAACACAAGTATTAACCTTAAAAATTGAATGAAAATATGTAGAGACACACAACCAGACAAAAAAATAGGTAAATGTTGCAGCACTTACCTATCTCAGATTTCTTTTAATCACGTCTCTTGCAGGAGACGCAATTATTTACTTTAAATCTTTTACAAAGATATGAATAAATTTAAATGGAGGAGCTTTTTGAGCTTTTTCTTAACAGAAAGAAACATTCGTTTAGCAAGACTTATGTCTTTTATTATGTTCCTGTTTGTTTTTCAGGGAGTTTATGCTCAGCAGACACGTATTAATCTCCATGTGAAACAAGTTCCCCTGAAGCAGGTTCTTAAATCGATTGAATCGAAGAGTGAGTACACTTTCTTCTACAATGATGCGGAAATTGACATGAACCGTAAAGTAACGGTTCAGGCCGATAATGAACGTATTGACGTAATTTTATCTCAAATTCTGCCGGACTGCAAATGCGTAGTGGAGAATAGAAAGATTATTCTGATTCCCGGTGCGGAGAAACAAAATGTCCGGAATGACCACGTTGCAAAAATGAAAGAGATAACCGGTACCGTTACAGACGCAAGGGGTGAAACCTTGATCGGGGTAAATGTAACGATATTGGGAACAACTACCGGTGTCATAACCAATATCGACGGCAAATACTCATTGAAAGTTCCGGTAGGCAAGTCGCTTCAGTATTCGTATGTCGGCTATATCACCCAGACGGTGAAGGTAGGCGATAAAACAGTGATGGACATTGTAATGCAGGAAAACAGTAAAGCACTGGACGAAGTTGTGGTAGTGGGATATGCTGTCCAGAAGAAAGTCAACCTTTCGGGTTCGGTAGCGACCGTATCTACTAAAACAATCGAAGACCGTCCGGTACTGAACATGGGGCAGGCTTTGCAAGGTGCCGTTGCCAACCTTAATGTATCTGTCGGTGATGGTGAGGCAGATGACTCCCCTTCCTATAATATTCGTGGTACTACTTCTCTGAATGGAGGTTCTCCGTTGGTAGTCATTGACGGGGTTGTTTCCACCAGTGATCAGTTGAATCGCATGAATCCTGTTGATATAGCCAATATTTCTGTACTGAAAGATGCCGCATCCTCTGCTATATATGGGTCGCGTGCTGCGTTCGGTGTTATTTTGGTTACAACTAAAAATGGCAGCAATGAAAAACTTACTGTTAACTATAACAACAATTTTGTATTGCGTACCAACACTCGTATGCCGGAAATTATAACAGACCCTTATCTGGTGGCAACTACGAGAAATACAATGGCATATCCGTGGTATAACCTTTATAACGAGGAACAACTGGCCTATGCGAAAAAATGTTCCGAAGATCCTTCCACTTCTCCCTACTTCCTGAATCCGGATGGTTCTTATACTTATTTGGGACGTACAAACTGGGTGGACGAGGCTTACAATGATGTAGGTTTCTCTACGATCCATAATATTGATATTTCCGGTAAAACAGACCGTATCTCTTATTACTTTTCGGGAGGATACAATCGTCAGAACGGTATGTTAAGATATGGAAACGACATTTATAACCGGTATAACCTGCGTACCAAGTTACAGTTTAAACTGACGGATTGGTGGAGTCTGAGCAGTAATGTGAGCCTGACCACTTCCGATTATGACTATGCGAATGCCATGACCAACACCTATAAACAGATGTACCGTAAAAATCCGATGGATATGGTTAAGAATCCTGATGGAACCTGGACAGATGCCAGTGTAGGTACATTGGGGGCATTGGCCGAAGGCGGACGTGCTACAGACTGGAAAACAAATACGAATATCAATCTGTCGACTAAGATGGATATAGTCAAAGATGTCTTTTGGGTACAAGGAACCTTTGCTTTTGCAAATACCAAGACCAGAAGTAACTGGTATAACCTGCCTGTCACTTATCGCAATGGACCCGAGTTGCCTGTCCTGACGTTTAATCCTATTTCTACCGTATCGGATGCTTCGAGCAGTAATTCCGATACAAAGCACATCTTGTTTGATGTTTATGGTACTTTCCAGAAAACATTTGCGAAGAAACACGCCATTACTGCTGTTGCAGGTTTCAATCAGGAAGAGTATAAATATGATTATGTGAAAGCGAATCGTAAAGAGCTGATTTCAAGTTCACTTCCCACCATTAATCTGGCCACGGGAGATATGAATATGTCTCAAAGTATAACGACTTGGGCTTTAAGAGGTGCGTTCGCGCGTTTGGGCTATATCTACGACGATAAATATATCTTCGAATTTAACGGACGTTATGACGGTACTTCGCGTTTCCCGAAGAATGATCGTTTTGTATTTAATCCTTCCGTATCATTGGGCTGGGTCATCTCGCGTGAAAAGTTCTTTGAGCCTTTGAGTGATGTGGTTAGTTTCTTGAAGTTGAGAGGTTCTTATGGTAGTCTGGGAAATCAGGATGTGGATGCGTATGCATATCTTGCCACGATGGGATCGGGAAAAATCAGCCAGATCCTGGAGAAACAACAGCCGGTATATGTGGGAGCTCCCGGATTGGTAGCCGGTAACCTGACCTGGGAAAAGGTAACTACCACCAATATTGCTTTAGACGCTAATTTTTTCAATAACCGTTTAAGCATAACGGGTGAAGTATATGTACGCCGAACAAAAGATATGTTGACGGCAGGAGTGACACTGCCAAGTGTTCTGGGAACGGATGTCCCCAAGCAAAATGCAGCCGACTTGAAGACAGAGGGCTGGGAATTGACCGTAGGTTGGAAAGATCAGTTCAAATTGGCCGGAAAACCATTTTATTATGATGTGAACTTTAATCTGGCAGATAGCCGTGCCTATATTACGAAGTACGAAAATCCAAAAGGATTGTTGGGTGATTACTATGTAGGAAAAGAGATTGGTGAGATATGGGGTGTAGAGACTTTAGGCTTTTTCACTTCCGAGGAAGATATAAAAAATCATGCAGACCAGTCATGGTGTACTTCCTATCCGGGTACCCGTCCGCTGGCTCCCGGTGATCTGAAATTTAAAGATGAAAATAAAGACGGTAAAATAACCGATGGAGCATGGACACTGGAAGACCATGGTGATTATAAAGTCATTGGTAACAGCCGTGCACGCTATACATTTGGTCTATCGGCCAATGCACAGTGGAATGGATTCGATCTTAGCCTGTTTGCCCAGGGGGTAGGTAAGAAAGATTATTATCCGGGCACAGGCGACCTTTATTTCTGGGGTATTTATGCACAGCCCTGGACTAATATTACCGTGGGTAATATGTACGACCATTGGACAGAGGAAAATCCGGACGCGTATTTCCCGCGTATGAAAGCTTATGTGGCGGAAAATACAGACAGGGAGTGTGGAGTTGTTCAGACCAGATACCTGCAAAATGCGGCTTATGTCCGTTTGAAAAACCTCACCGTAGGTTATACTCTTCCTAAAGTACTGTTGAATAAGATAGGAATTGAACGTTTGCGTATTTTCTTTTCCGGTGATAATCTGTGTGAGTTTTCAGGCTTATACAAACATTATAAGGTAGATCCGGAAAGTTTAGGTAATATTGTTTATCCTCTTCAGCGTTCTTATTCATTTGGTTTAAATCTCACATTCTAATTAAGATAAGTTATGTGTTCAAAAATAAAACATATATTACTGACTGCGTGCTATCTGACAGGCGCAGCTCTGATGACAAGTTGTAATGACGGATTCATGGATCGTTTTCCTGAGACCAGTATCACGGAGAAGGTATTTTTCTCTTCTCCCGCCGATTTGGAGACCTATACCAATGGCATGTATGGCTATATTGGTGCAAGTTACTCGGATACGCCTTCTGACAATATGCTGTATCCGGAAGATACTGATATTTATAAGATGATGCGTGGTGAATATAGACCCGATAACATCGGTAAATGGAGTTGGACGAATATCCGTACGGTCAATTTTATGTTGGCAAGGACAGACCGTGTGGAGGGCGACCGTGGTGAGATTAATCACTACATCGGGCTGGCGCGCATGTTTCGTGCATTAATCTATTATTCAAAGGTGAAAGACTATTCGGATGTGCCATGGTATAGCCATGACCTGCAAACGACGGACACCGAATTACTATATAAGTCACAGGATCCTCGTTCCCTGGTCGTAGATTCCATAATGGCCGATCTTGATTTTGCCGTGACCCACATGAAAACAAACAATAGTACGACCCGTATTTACCGGAATGCTGCTTTGGCTATACAGGCGCGGATTGCTTTGCATGAAGGGACATTCCGTAAATATCATCCCGAGTTGAAACTGAATGATGGCGATCGGTTCCTGAAAATAGCGGTAGAGGCCTGCCGGAAGATTATGGACACAAAACATTACAGCCTGTCGACTTCCAAAGAGAGTGGACTGCCTGCCTATCAGTCACTTTTCTGTAGTGCGGATCTTACGCAAAACCCGGAAATGATTCTGGTGGCTGATTACGATAAGGCATTAGGACGCCTGCACAATGCTCAGGCTCAGTTTGACTATAATACGGGACTTTCCCGTAGTCTGATGGAAGATTATTTAGTCGTTGAGGACGGACAAACCAAATATTTTCATGAAGTGGAAGGTTACCGGACCAAGACGGTACTGGAGATCTTTGAGAATCGGGACCCTCGTCTGGAGCAGACTTTTATGAAACCGGGTGTCCTGAACGTGGGTACTACCGAGCCTCACCGGGCTAAACTGAATCTGGGTGGATATCCGCAGATCAAATTCCGCCCGTTGACATTCGATCAGATGGATTGGGGAAAATCTTATACTGATTTACCTATTATCCGTTACGCTGAAATTTTGCTGATATATGCTGAGGCAAAGGCCGAATTGGGTACGCTTACACAAGATGACATCAACAATACAATCAATCTGATCAGACAGCGTGCCGGTATGCCGGATGCTTCGTTGGACGACTGGCTGGCTAATATTGATCCGGTACAGGAAGAACGTTATTCCAATGTACAGTCTTCACAAAAAGGTGCTGTGCTGGAAGTGCGCCGTGAACGCAGAATCGAATTGGCCTGCGAAGGGTTCAGATATGGTGATTTAATGCGTTGGGGATGTGGAAAGTTGTTTGAGGCTGCTCCGGAAGGGGCGTATATTCCGGGAATGGGCTATTATGATGTAACAGGTGATGGTACACCGGACATTGCAGTAGTGGAAAAGAAAGCGGATGTAGATAAGATACCTGAGGAGGACAAGCAAAAGTATAAATTGACGGTTTATGCTTTGGAAGGTAACACGATAGGGCTCACCGAAGGGACAAAAGGCTATATCTACCTGATAGCCCAACATGGTAAGTATACTTTTGTATCTCCGAAATATTATTATTATCCGGTTGCTACCAAAGATATTACTGTTAACGAAAACCTCTATCAGAATCCATTCTGGGAATAGGTTTATCATATCGAAAACAGAAAGGCTGCTCCGGCAGTAGCGGGAGAAGCCTGCTGTTTTCGTTAAGAGACAAAACTGATTAATATAGTAAAACAATAAATATGTTGAAATTATTTGCAGGTATAGCGGCTTTATTCCTGGGAGTTGGCAGTTCTGCTTTCGCACAGATAGAAGGCGGGGTTTATATCGACACAAACAGAAACGGCATTCGTGATGCCGGAGAGAAAGGGATCAAGGGGATCTGTGTGCAAGATGGGCTCCATGTGGTGCAAACGGCGGAAGATGGTAGCTTTATACTTCCGGGACATAAAGACACCCGGTTTATCACTTTGACCGTGCCCGATGGATTTCAGGCATCTGCTTCCCATTATTTACCTTTCGACGGGACCGGGAAAAAGTATGAACTGGGAATTTGCAAGAGTCCGGTAAGGACAGGAAATGGATATTCGTTTGTGCAAATCACAGATACAGAGACATCTCTGTATGGTGACTGGATAGACAATCTGAAAGAGTATGTGAAAACAAATCCGACTGCTTTTATCATCCATACAGGTGATGTTTGTTATGAAGCCCATCAGGATTTTCACGGACGTTATCTTCGTTCTGAGGATTTGGGGGTTCCGACTTATTATTGTGTGGGTAATCATGATTTGCGTGCCGGAAGGTATGGTGAAGAGCTATGGCAGAGTCATTTCGGTCCTTCATGGTATTCGTTCGACGTTGGTAATGTGCATTATGTGGTTACTCCGATGCTGGGTGGTGATCATGCACCCTCGTACAGGCGTGCTGATATCATTCGTTGGCTGAAGAATGACCTTGCACAAATAAATAGAGATAAAAGGGTAGTTTTATTTAATCACGACTTATGGTTTTGGGGAGACGATTTGCTCTTCAAGGATAAAAACGGCGAACGGATAGACTTTGCAGATTATAATCTGGACGCCATGATTTACGGACACTGGCACAATCATTATTATAAGCAGTTGAAGTCGGGACTTCATACCTACTGCTCATCCACTCCGGATAAAGGAGGAATCGATCACGGAACGTCCTGTTTCAGGATTTATCATGCTGATACCAAAGGTAAACTCAGTTCGGAAACCCGTTATACTTATATCGATGGAATCTTGACTTCTGCTTATCCGGCAGAAGGTGAAATTGTTTCTGTCTCTGATGGTAAAATGACAGTTCGGATTAATGCTTATCGTACGGTGTCGTACGCAAAAAAAGTAACGGCTTCTGTTGAACGGAACGGGAAAATCATATCGTCTGTCACATTGTTACCCGAAACGGACTGGGAATGGAGCGGAACAGTCCGTGTGTCCGATGGCAAGCAGCGCTTGTTGGTGACTGCCGAGTTTGAGGATGGAACCTGTTTGACGAAAAGGGTGGATTACATCGTAACCGGGCAGCCGGCTGCTTCGGCTGTGACATCCGCCATTTGGGCGGGACTTCGTGGAAATGCTGCCCACAATCAACTGGTGAATGACACAGTGTCTTTGCCCCTGCAAACCAACTGGGTCCGAAATGCAGGCAGCAATATTTATATGTGTTCGCCCATAGTGGCACAGAATAAAGTGTTTATAGGAACCATTGACGATGATAGGGCAGAGAAATGCTTTATAAAAGCCTATGATGCTGCAACAGGAGGTCTTTGCTGGACTTTCAGTGCTTCTAATTCGATAAAGAATACCATTGCTTATGAAGACGGGCGCGTGTTTGCTTCGGATGCTTCGGGGATGCTTTACGCCATAGATGCAGAAAAAGGAACGGCTTGTTGGCAAACACAGTTGCCGGTTTCTCTATTGCCACTTCTTGATGAAGGCTTGGCGGTTGTCGATGGTGTGGTGTATGCCGGACATGCAAAAGGAACTTGTGCCGTACGGACTGCCGATGGAAGGATCCTGTGGCAGAACAAAGCCTGGGATGGAGGTGAGGGAACCACTTCTACTTTGACTGTAGGTGCAGGAGTATTAGTGGCGTCTGCACATTGGAACGGACTCTTCGGACATGACATCAATGACGGTACTTTATTGTGGAAGAAGCGTGACAGTAAAATTCGTTTCCGTGACGGATCGGCAACTTTTTACGATGGTAATTTCTATCTGGCCTCATGTGAGAATTTATATGTGATCAACCCACGTTCCGGAGATATTCTGAAAATGGCGGAAACTTCTTATGAGTTTAATTCGGCCTGCGCTCCGCTTGTGACGGATAAATATCTGGTTGTTTCCACTTCCAATAAGGGAGTGGTTGCATTTGACCGTCTTACTTTTAAAGAGGTCTGGAACTATCGTACCGGAACAAGCCTTTTCTATACTGTCCCTTATTCTCATAGCCATGAATGCACAGTCGAAGTTTCGCCTGTACTTGTGGGAGCAACCGTTTTCTTTGGGGCCAGTGACGGGTATTTGCATGCCGTTGACTTGGACACAGGCGCCTATCGTGGAAAACGTGCTTTGGGAGCTCCGGTATTCTCGAGTGTGGCAGTAAGCGGTAACTGTCTGTTCGTTACCGATTTTGGAGGTAATATTTATAATTTTAGGTTACACGATTAATTGTATATACAAAATGAAAAAGATTTCGATATTATTCATATTTTCTGTGATTCTTAGTTTATTTGCCGGTGAAGTAAATGCAGCCGGTCCCCGTTTGAAGAAACATCCGAAGCATGTAGTATTAATTGCTTTTGACGGTTTAAGTGCCGTTGCTATCCGCAATCATCCCATGCCCAATTTCAACCGGTTGATGGAAGAAGGGGCTTATACACTGAACAACCGTTCGATTCTGCCATCATCGAGTGCTCCAAACTGGGCCTCTATGTTTTCCGGAGCCGGACCGGAACTTCATGGATATACGACCTGGGGAAGCAAGACACCCGAGATTCCTCCTTTTATAACCAATCAATACGGTCGTTTTCCGGGACTTTACGGATTGATACGCGATACATATCCTAAAGCAGAAGTAGGCTATATTTATGAATGGGATGGAATGAGATATCTGGTTGATTCGCTCGCTATCAACTACTTCGTACATGCTCCGCAAACAAAGGAACATCCTAAGGGAGCGACACAATTCGCCGTGAATTATCTGAAAGAGAAAAAGCCTATGTATTGTGCCGTTATATTTGAATATCCTGATCACACCGGACACAGCTACAAGTGGGAATCCAAAGAGTATTATGAAAAGCTCGATGAATTGGACGGTTATTTAGGTGAAATAGTAGCAGCCATTGAAGAAGCCGGTATGATGGATGATACTGTAATTATACTGACTGCGGATCATGGCGGAATCGGTACTAATCATGGCGGAAAAACTCTCAATGAAATGGAGACCCCGCTTGTATTTTATGGAAAGGGTGTGAAAAAGAACTATAAGATAACTGAGAGTACAATGGTGATTGATGTGGCTGCAACGGAAGCTTGGCTGCTGGGGGTTGAGCCTCACGAAGCCTGGTTGGGCAATCCGGTAACGACAGCATTCTTTACTAAATAATTAAAATGTACTTATCCAATGGGGGAAATAGCCCCCCATTGGATGATACCTGTATAAAAGATTGATATGAAAAGATTTATATATATGCTAATTGCGTCTTTGGCAATTAGCTTTGTCTCTTGCACACCTGTGGAACGTGCTAAGGAGAAGGAATTAAAAGTTTTGTCATGGAATGTATGGCATGCAGGGCATGCTAAAAACTATCCCGAAAAGGGCTGTGAAGGAACTATAGGGATTCTGAAAAAAAGTCAGGCGGATGTTATTTTGATGATTGAGACTTATGGTGCGGCTCCAATGGTGGCAGACTCTTTGGGATATGATTACGTATTGTTATCAGACAATCTGTGTATTTATAGTCGCTATCCGATAAAGAAAACGTATCTTTTTCCTGATTCCATTTCTACATTCAATTTCGGAGGAGTCGAAATAGATATGGATGGTACGCCGGTCCGTTTATTCGATACCTGGCTGCATTATTTACCCGATATGCGATTAGTGCCTACAGAGCAATCAGAAGCCGATATTTTGGCTTGGGACGATGCCGGAACACGAGATGATGAAATACGCCGCATACTTTCTGTTTTGCAACCGATGATTCGTCAGACTGACAGTATTCCCATGATTATGGGGGGAGATTTCAATGTACATTCCCATCTTGACTGGACAGATACCACGAAAGATATGTATAGCCATGGTGGTGCCGTTGTGGAATGGACTGTTTCTAAAGAGATGCAAAACGCAGGTTTCAAGGATAGCTTTCGTGAAATTCATCCCCAACCCGAAAAGAATATAGGAGCTACCTGGATCTACGATAATGAAGATAAGCCTGTCCGGTCCGACCGTATTGATTTTATCTATTATCAAGGTAAGACTATTCGTGCGGTAACGTCTGAATCTTATAACCAGGAGCTGACTAAACCTCTGGAGTTTATGGGAGAAAAATTCTTTTATCCTTCCGATCACGGTTTTGTATTGACTACTTTTAAAGTGTCATCGTTGGAAAAGTAGTGCCGGATTATCATATATTGAATTTTTATGAATATTAGATTTGTATGTTCTGCATTGTTGGTACAAACAGCAGGACTCCAGATGGTGTATGCGGGGGATAAGGTTACCGATTCTGTCCGTCCCAATATTATTTTTGTGCTTGCGGATGATTTGGGTTATGGAGATCTGGGATGTTTCGGACAGAAGCGGATCGAAACTCCCCATATAGACCGTTTGGCTGCCGAAGGAATGGTATTCAGTAATTATTATACCGGATCTCCGGTTTCGGCTGCTGCCCGTTGTGTTCTTTTGACAGGAAAACACAGTGGTCATTGTGGCATCAGGGGGAATGATGAAGCTCCGGAACGTGGTAGAGTATGGGATTTTCTTGCGGCTGAGCGCGATTCAACCTTAGAAGGTCAACGCGGATTGCCATCCGGTACGAAAACATTTGTGTCAATTTTGAAGGAAGGAGGATATCGTACAGGGATAGTAGGAAAGTGGGGATTGGGTGCTCCGGGTACTGAAAGCCTGCCTTTGAATCATGGTTTTGACTTCTTCTATGGTTATAATTGTCAGCGTCAGGCACACACTTACTTTCCATTGCATTTGTATCGGAATGAACAGAGGGAGTATCTGGCAAATGATACGGTGATACCGCATACCAAACTTGACCCCGGAGCCGATCCTTTGAGCCTGAGCAGCTATGATAAGTTAATCTCACATGTTTATTCGCCCGATAAAATTCAGGAAGAAGCATTGCGTTTTATGGAGGAGAACAAAAAACAACCCTTTTTTCTTTACTACGCTACTCCTTTGCCACATGTTCCAATTCAGGCTCCTCAACGTTTGATTGATCATTATGTCAGAAAATTTGGTGACGAGTCCCCTTATTTAGGACAGGCCGATTACTTTCCGGCACGTTATCCACATGCCGGATATGCGGCAATGGTGACTTACATCGATGAGAAGGTAGGTGAGATTATAGATTTTTTAAAGAAGAAGGGATTGTATGAAAATACGGTCATTATCATTTCAAGTGATAATGGCCCGACCTTTAATGGTGGAGTCGATTCGCCTTGGTTCCGGAGTGGAGGTCCTTTCCGTTCGGAATATGGATGGGGAAAGTGCTTTTTGCGTGAAGGAGGAATCCGTGTACCGTTGATTGTAGCATGGAAAGGACATATCCGGGCAGGAGCACACACTACATTACCATGTACATCTTATGATTTTTACTCAACGATATGTGAACTGGCAGGTGTGAATCCGGCCACAGAGACCGATGGAATCAGTTTTTATCCGACTTTAATGGAGAGTGGAGATCAAATGAAGCATTCTTATCTCTATTGGGAGTTTATGGACATAGAAGGACAGCAGGCTGTACGTATGGGCAAATGGAAAGGATTGCGTAATGGACTGAAAAGAGGAAATATGAAGATCGAGCTATACGATCTGGAAACAGATTCTTGTGAACAGAGGGATGTTGCTCTTAAGCATCCTGAAATCGTCAAAAAGATTGGTGAGATTATGAAAAAAGAGCATACTGTTCCCGTATATCCTGCATTTCGGGTGAAAGTATTGGACGAATTATATTGATTCTTAAAAAATAGGATAGTCGGTAGTGGCAACTTAGAATGTATATATACGATTATATTATTATGTATAAAGACTGAAAGGGAGTAAGAGATCTTTTTTGATAGAAAGGGACTCTTACCCCTGTCTTTTTATAACCAGTGTAATATAAGTAATTAGCATAAGAAAACTATTCTGCCATTATATTATTAAAGATGATGATTGAGAGATGTTATATCTGATGGATTAGAATCATAGATTGAATTTTTTATGATACGATTTCGGCCAATAAGCAACTTAATCTTAAATTTAGAACATAAAATACGTAAGATAGACCTTGTTTGGATGGAAATAAAGCAGTTACTTTGCTCCGTTTTAGAATAAAGATTAAAAATTACTAACTAAACGTGATTAATTTATGAAGAAAAATTTATTGTATCTCTTCGCACTGATTTGTTCAGTGAGCTTGTTCACTGCTTGTAGTGACGATGATGATAACAGTTGGCAAGAACTTCCTAAAGGTGAAATTAAGGCAGAAAATGTAGATTTCCAGTTGAATGGAGCAAGTACCACGGGAACTGTAAACTTTGAAGCTACAAGTCTTCAGTCTGCAACAGTAGGTTTTAAAAATGTGATTGATGGTTATAGTGATGTAACTGTTGATGTTGCAATGGAAAAACAAGCTGACGGCTCTTTCAAATTCAATGGGACGAAAGATATTATGACTAAACCTGTAACAAGAGAAACGGCTAAACCGACTCCATTGTTAAAGGTTACAGTTGATGGTACAATTACACCTGAAGGTAAGGTTACCTTGAATGTTAGTGCAACAGGTGCCGGTCTTTATATCGGAACATATAAGGATGAAACTTTAGTGCTTTCTTATGGAGAAACTTTATTAACAGGTAAAGAGGTTGTGTTTGATGCGACTGATGGTGATAATGTTACCATTCTTTTGAAGAGTGTAATTCCTGGAGAGGAAGAAACTAATTTGACTGGTGTGAAAGTAAATGGTGATGGCTTTAGTGGAACTGCTAAAACAAGTAATGCTTCAGTTGAATATACAGGCTCTCGCAAAGATAAGGTGCTGACTTTAGCTTTGAAGGTTACGATGAATGATCCAAAAGGTTGGGCTAAAACTTATGGATTAGCTGAGTATACAACAGGAGAGTTGACTTATAATGATTATACTAATCCGAATGCTGTAATAGCAGGTGCTGGTTATGTAAATTATGTATGTGTAACTGAAAGTTCTGATTATGGAACTTCTTATGGTGCGATGTTTAGAGGAATTTTCGGTGTATTATTGCCTCAGGTGTTACAATCAGTAACTCTTGGTGCTGACGGAAATGTAACAGCTTCTTATAATTCGGGAGCTATTCAATTCCAGCCAATGTGGGCTTTAATGCCTCCAACTGCTGATGTTGCAAAAAAACTGATTCCAACAGAGGGATGGTTGCAATCTCCTAAAAACTTGGCATACTGGTTTGAAAAAGATGGTAAGTTATATGTAAAACTTAATATTCCTGTAATTGTGGCTCAGGCTATGGGAAGTGGAGCTGCTGGACTTGATGGAATTATTGATCAAATATTGAAAGGTGACCCCGCTACAATTAAAACATTGTTAGCAAAACTTTTAAAAGTTGAATCTATTGCTATTAGTGATGAATCAATTGCGATGTTATTGGACTGGGTTAACAATGGATTCCCTTTAAATGTGAAAGTAGCTAATGGGCATAGCTATATCTATTTAGATAAGGCTTCTTTTGACCCATTAATGGCTGTACATGAAACTGGGGAAGTTGATAGTTGGGGAGATCCTGTGAAAACATCTGATATTTTAATTTTATGGGAATTGTTGAGTAATAGTGGTATTCTTCCTCCGGAAGCAGGAATGGCGTCTATGTTAATTGGAGCTATAAGTGGTAATTGGGCATCAACAGATGCCTTTGAATTGGGACTGGATTTGCAGGAAACTAAATAAATATAAATAATAGAAAAAAATGAGACGAATATTCACAATATTAATGTTGCTATGTACAATTAGTGTTTTTGCGGCGAGTGTGACGAATACATATAGCGGAAAATTAACTGTATCGGTTGATGGAGCTACTCCTACAATTGTAGATCCTCAAAGTGTGAAGGTTATAGAAAATGGAACGGTTGTTAAAATGACTATTGCTAATTTTAGTTATGCAGGTTTGACAGCTGATGTTAATATAACGGCATCTAAAGACTTGAATACAGGTGAACTAACTTTAAATACAATTTCTTATGCGGGATTACCACTTAGTGGTAAGTTTAATTCGGGTTCGAAACTTATAAATAATGATTGTAAGATTGTATTGTCTATTTCAGCGGTATTTCAGAAGATAGAGGTTACTTTTGTTGGAACTAAATAAAAGAATCTAATTTTCCTCTTATAATAAATGAGGTTGTGTCAAAACGTTGGCACAACCTTTTTTATAGTTTACAGTTCTGCTATATTTTCTTTTGCCTATACTGCTTTTTCTCATCCATTTGGCCACAAGTTTGTATATTCCAATTATACCGGGTTATAAATAGTCCCATAAACATATATTTGACAACTGTAATGAGCCCTTTCCCTGCTTTTAGCAGTTTAGCACACATTTGTTTGATATTAAAGGCTATAGCAAAGAAAGCAAAGTCCATTGTAACCTTGTCTTCTCCCACATGCCGGAATCTTCTGTATGCCATGTTGTATTTCATTTGTCCAAACACAGCCTCTGGTTCTATACACCTCCTGCCTCTATGCTTGATACCTTCTTCTGAGAGCAACCTTTCCCGTGCCTGCCGTTTGTATTGATTTAACCGGTGGTTGACTTCTATAATACGGTTCCCCCGGGCTTTAAAACAACTGCCACGCAAAGGGCAACCTTGGCATCTTTTGGCTTTATACCGGGCACTTTCGGTGATGTATCCGCCCGCTGTTTTATCACATTTGGTTCCTATACGGTTCATGTGCTGTCCCATAGGGCAAACGTAATAATCCTCTTCCGCATTGTAATGGAGACTTTCCGCCTGGAATGGATTGGGAGTATAATGGGGACGCTGTTCTTTATGAAAGTAGTTGTACTTGAGAAAGGCTTCTATCCCATTCTCCTGCATGAACCGGTAATTTTCTTCCGAGCCCGTAACCGGAGTCTGCCACATCGATACTGGGTAAGCGGTTATAGCGGTGCCGGAAGGAGTGGAAAAAAGGTATGAGGGTCAGTGTATCGGTAGGGTTGGGAAACAGCCGGAAGTCTATGATGAATTGGTTCTGGGTACCTGTTTGCAGATTATATCCGGGCTTGGTCTGCCCGTTCCTCATGGCGTCTTCTTTCATGCGCATGAATGTGGCATCAGGATCGGTTTTAGAATAGGAATTACGTTCCCCGAGGGTATCAAGGTGATTATCGTATTCTATCAGCTTATCACGGTACCCCTCGAGTTCCCTGATCTGTTTCTTCTTTTCGCGCAGGGCTTTCTTTTGTTCCTTATCCTTTGTTATCGGGTGGTGTTCCAGGGCTTCTTTAAGTTCATCCACTATGTCTGAGAGCATGGAGGGAGTGAATTGAACGGGCGTGTCTTTTACGGAGTTCTCCTATGCAATGGCCTCATCCACCTGCTCCAGAAGGATGCGAATCTTATCCATCAGCTTTGAACGGTTCCTTTTGACAGTCTTGTGTCAGACAAAAGTATATTTGTTGGCTTTGGACTCAATCTTGGTGCCATCAATATACTCCACGTCAAGACTGATGAAACCTTTATCGGCAAGGACAAGAACCAACTGAGTGAATACGGTATTTATCTCCTCTTTTACACGATTACGGAAACGGTTGATGGTAATAAAATCCGGATGCTCGTTGCCGGAAAGCCAGATATAATGAATGTCACGCAAAAGAAGATTCTCTATTTTATGGCACGAATAGATATTGTTCATATAGGCGTAGATAATCACTTTAAGCATCATTTTAGGATGATAAGGACAACGACCGCCTTATAAAGCTTCTTGAAATTATCAAGATTGAGATTATCTACAACAGCATTGACAATGCGCACCGGGGCGTTCGCAGCTATGTTTTCATCGATTCTTTGTGGAGAAAGAACGGTTTGGTTGGGAATGTAAGGACGAAAATGTAACTTTGCCATAACGAAAACTTTATGCCTAAAGTTACAAAAACTTTTTATTATGTAGTATTAATGCTTAGGATTTTTTTGTTAATTGTTTGGGTTGTTGGAATTCAGTGGAATCTATTGTTATGCTTCTTTTTTAAAGTGATATTATCTGTATGTTGTTAGTTTGTCTTCAAAGAAGTGTATTAGAATATTATTGTATAAAAAACTCGTATAAAGTCCAAGGTATTAGGATTTATACGAGCTTACTAAAATGAAATATGTCTTTTTTAATTAAAATGCATATCCAAATCCTATATTTAGATATATGGGATACATATTGAATGTAATTGTTTTGAAGTCTTTTTTAAAGATATCATTTAATCCCCAGACTAAATCTGCGTATACATTTAGATGTTTGAATGCTTTCCATTCGGCACCAGCTTGAAATCCCCATTGAAAATTGCTTAGGTCCTTAGAGAAGTCATAAGGAGCTATTTTATCTCCTTCGAATTCTGCTTTTTCTCCAGTGGGGGTGTCTTTGCGTAGATATCCATCATGCACATGTCCATTGAAGTCACCACTGGTCATAAATGAAACATAAGGACCGGCATTAATTCTAACACGTTGGCTAAGTTTATAAGCGGCTGTTACTGGAATTGAGAAATAAGAACCTCTATATTTAGTTTTTACTTTTCCTGTCCAGTAGCCTGCTAAAAGTTCGCCGCCATCCCCTATAATTTCCATACTGTAATTCTTTACACGTGCTTTGGCTTCCATACCTTTAGTTTCAAGACGTAATCCTAAAGTCATTCCCCATTTAGAGTCTTTACCAAACCATTTGGTTGTATTGCCTTCTATAGCTAAGCATATAGTAGGGCTATACCCTGTGAGTGCACGTATTTCTGCAGGTAATGGGAGTGGTGAAGCACCTCCAACGTTGAAACCTGCTTTTATTTCATATTCAAGCCCATGTAGTGCAGACCAAATAATACCATGATTCCGTTCTTCTTGGGCTTTTAAAGTGTTGATTGTGCCGATAAAAGCGAGCAGGCCTATAAGTATATACTTTTTCATTTTTTCATTTTTACTTGTTAGTGAAATTTAATAGAACCTCATCAATGTAAAGTGTACTTCCTGGAGCACCTTCGAAATGATCTCCGCGTATACTTGAAGAAAATACAATAGCTAAATTATATTTTCCAGCTTTGAGTTTCTCCATATCTACTGATTTACCAGTACGATATTCAAATGGTAAGTCAAACTTAATCCATTCATCAGTTTCTTTTGCATCTTTAATCCGAGCTACTGATACGATATAAGTATTATCTTCTGCCAATACGTTAGTTCCGTCAAGTGTAGACAATTTTTCATCTGTTTCATAAAATACGGCATAAATATCACAGATATCTTTTTTGTTATCTACAGGTTTACCATCTATTTGGAATGACTTTCCTGCCTTATATTTATAATATCCGGTAATTGAAGTTGGAATATTTGAAAAAGGGGTTCCGAATTTGGTTGAACGGAGAATATCGGTAGGCTTTACTTCAAAACTACCTAAGAATAGATTACCCGCTGCAATTGGCATTCCAAGCAACGAGCCCCAATAACCTGTTTCGCAAGTTGTTAGTTTTAAGCATTTCCCTTCGACGCCATTGTTTGCTTGACTTGTTGGATATTCTTCTGCTTTTGCTTTTACACCGGTAAAAGCAAAGCCGGCATTGCCACTTGCCCAAGTCATGGTTTCTTTCCCTTGTGCATCTGTTTCGTAGAAAATATGGTATTTTCCCTCTGAGTCGAACTTAATATTCTCAAAGTGATACATTGTGTTAGTAATACCTGAGAAAGTTACTCCTACTTCATATTTTTTCTTCCATTTTCCATCTTCAGAAGTTACTTCATAATATTGAGGTGTGGTAAAATCAAGTATAGTTCCACTATTAGGGACAATAGAAGCTCCCGGAGTCAAAGTAAACTTAGGTGCTAATGCGGTTATATCTGTTCCTGTTTTTACAATTAATGTAACTTTCTTGTTTTCGATGATGGGATCACGATTGAGAACATCACCCGGTACAGTGCATGCAATGATGTCTGCTTCTGCATTAGGTGCTTCGTCTTGTATGCAAGAAACCATTATAAAGCCCAGAAAGAAACAGGCTATCAGATTCTTTAATTTCATTCGATTCTGTTTTTGATTAATAATCCTTTTAGTTTAGTTGATTTTTTGTAAACTTGGCTGCAAAGTTAAGTTTCTTTTTTGAAAAGATACATTTGAACACCTACAATACAACATTTTATAACGGTCATAATGTTCAGAATGGTGCGTTTTTAGTCTAAAGTCCATGAATCTTTCCATTTGATAACAGGTTTTTCGCCTTCAAAATAAATTGGAAGCCAAATATAACGTCCGTCTATTGCATTTTGGGGTGTCCAACGGTCGCCCATGTATATAAATTGGTCTTTCTTACCCCGCACCGGAAGAATATAAGTACTTTGCGAATGGAAAGTCAGGTCCGCATCCTGACCTACGCAGGGATTCCCTAATTCTTTCCATTCTCCCCAAATGGAGGAAGCTATTGCAGACCGTGCTGCATTAGGACTCCACCCGGTGCATCCGGACATGATAAGGTAATAGTTACCATCCTTCTTAAACATGGCGGGAGCCTCCATAAATCGGTTGATAAAAATTCGGGTGTACTTTCCTGTATAGCCGGTATAAGATGAATCAAGTTCGGCAATATGTAAGGTGCTGTTTTCTTCGGAAGAATAGATGTGATAGGCTTTGCCGTCATCATCGACAAACAGATTCATATCACGTGCCATCTGTCCCCGTTCCATATCGCGTCCCAATATATTGAGGCTGTCGGGATGTGCAGGAAGACTACCACCTGTGCATTGACGTTCTTCTTCGATAGAAGGTCTGCGGGCGGTTTTATGGACCGGCAGTACGTTGACAGGCCATGAACCTGCATTGGGGCGGACGGCTTTTAAGAAGGTGTAAGGACCTGTCACCCGGTCACTTACGGCGATTCCGCTTAAAGCTCCCGAATATCCGGCTCCTTTGGGCTCGAGATGGAACCACATGACATATTTTTTAGTGTGAGGGTTGTATATGACTTTGGGACGCTCAAGGATACATCCTTTAGAAATGATATGTTCGGGGTTATTTTCGATCACTGACAGTGCTATTCCACAATCATTCCAATGATATAGGTTATCGGAAGAGTAGCAATGCACTCCTACATTGGCAACGTTGCCGGTGTCACCTTCTGTTTTGTGTTCGCCAAACCAATAGTAGGTTCCGTTGTCGTACAAAATACCTCCACCATGTGCGTTGATATGGACCTGATGATTGTCCGGCCATATTTTTCCGGGAGTGAAGGATTGCCCTTTGGCTGTTTGCGAGAAAAGAAAACATAACAGAAAGAGGGCTTTTAGTGTAAATCCTTTATTCATTGCTCTTTTTTATTAAGTATTTGTAATTGAGAGACAAAGATACATGATAATTCTTAAATAACCAGTAAACCGATTGTAAAACTCTTAACTTGTCCGGGTGGGATATTCTTTAGTTAAATGAATGGTTTATAAGAGGATATTTCCTACTTTTGTGCAAAATATAAACCTTGAATAGATGACTGAGTCAGAAAGAAAACAGATAATTGCTTTAGTGCAGCGGGAAGTGATTCCGGCTATCGGATGTACAGAGCCGATTGCAGTTGCGCTGTGTGTAGCAAAGGCTACAGAAACCTTAGGAGCTAAACCGGAAAAAATAAAAGTATTATTGAGTGCTAACATCCTGAAGAATGCGATGGGAGTGGGAATTCCCGGTACGGGGATGATTGGGTTGCCTATTGCAGTGGCTCTGGGAGCGTTGATCGGAAAGTCGGATTATCAACTTGAAGTGTTGAAAGACAGCTCTCCGGAAGCTGTGGAAGAAGGGAAGAAGTTGATTGATGAAAAGCGTATCTGTATTTCGCTGAAGGAAAACATTACGGAGAAACTTTACATAGAGGTGATGTGTGAAGCCGGTGGAGAGCAGGCAACAGCTATTATTTCCGGGGGACATACTACATTTGTTTATGTAGCCAAAGGAGATGAAATACTATTAAATAAACAGCAGGTTTCCGGTGAAGAAGAGGAAGAAGAGGAACTGGAACTCACTCTGCGGAAAGTGTATGACTTTGCACTGACTGCTCCGCTGGATGAAATCCGTTTTATTCTTGAAACGGCAAGGCTTAACAAGAAAGCTGCCGAACAGTCTTTTCAGGGAGATTATGGTCACGCATTGGGCAAGATGCTTCGCGGAACCTATGAACATAAGATTATGGGCGACAGTGTGTTTTCACATATTCTTTCGTATACATCGGCTGCTTGTGATGCACGCATGGCAGGAGCGATGATTCCTGTTATGAGTAACTCGGGTAGTGGTAATCAAGGTATTTCTGCTACATTGCCTGTAGTGGTTTATGCCGAAGAAAACGGAAAACCGGAAGAGGAACTGATCCGTGCTTTGATGATGAGTCATTTGACTGTGATTTATATTAAGCAAAGTCTGGGACGTCTTTCTGCACTTTGCGGTTGTGTGGTAGCTGCTACCGGTTCCAGTTGTGGAATCACCTGGTTGATGGGAGGCAGTTATGAGCAAGTGGCTTTTGCTGTTCAAAACATGATAGCCAACCTGACCGGAATGATATGTGACGGTGCGAAACCGAGCTGTGCCTTGAAGGTGACGACAGGAGTGTCAACAGCTGTGTTGTCCGCTGTAATGGCTATGGAGAATCGCTGCGTAACTTCGGTAGAAGGAATTATTGATGAAGATGTTGATCAAAGTATCCGCAATTTGACGCGGATTGGATCTCAGGGGATGAATGAAACAGATAAGGTGGTGCTTGATATTATGACCCATAAAGGGTGCTAATGTTAAACAATGTGTTAAAAACCAGAAGATAAGCAGTAAAAGGCTAATTCTTTCATTTTCTTGATATAAAGAACTTTGACGGAATGACGAACTATTAATGCTGAATATATGAAAAATTACTTTGTATGGTTGCTTCTATTGCTTCCGCTTCTGGCAACCGGTTGTTATGGAGAAGAAGAGAAAGAGGACGGCCCGGGGGATTATATCTGGGATTTCATAAACTATAATATTTATTTTTCGGTGAAGGATGCTGCCGGGGCTAACCTGTTGGACCCGCAGGTTTCATCAAATTTATTGGCTAATGAAATTACGGTGGAATACGAAGGTAAGACCTTTCCGCTGGAAAACTCTGTGGATACGCGGTTTAATATGCCCCGCTCTTTAGGATTAAGAAAAGAGCTACTGGGTAAAGAGAAAAAGCGTGTTCTTTCTTTTGGTGAGTTTTCTCCGGAACATCAATATAAGGGAGAGACTTTTACGATCCATTGGGGAGACGGGACAAAAGACGTGGTGAAATTTGACTTATACATCACCTGGAAGAAACAGGATCCTACGATACATAAGAAACTTTATTTGAATGGTAAGGAATACAGTGAGGACTCTTTTTTGATAGAGATCGTGAAATAGGTGTGCTATACACATTTTGATATAATAAAACGGTGAACATACCATGCATGTGCAGTATGTTCACCGTTTTTTATTTTATAGATAATCGCTCAATTAATGGCAATGCCCGCAACCGCAGCTGTCTCCACAGCTATCTCCGCAGTCGTCACCGCAACCGTCACCACAACTTCCGCAGCTGCAACCACCTTCACCGGTCATCATTTTAACCATTTCCTGGATTTCTTCGTTTGTAGCCGGACGGCTTTCAACAACTTCACCCGCGAAAGTCAAATCTTCACCTGCCAACGGATGGTTCATATCCATTACCACAGTGTCGGCTTTTACCTCAACTACGCTACCGTTCAGGCGCTGGCCTTCTGAATTCATCAGAGGGATGATATTTCCCGGATAGATATGTTCGTTATCGAATTTTCCGTCAATCTCAAAGATGTTTTTCGGAAGATCAATCACATGTTCTTCATCATATTCACCGTAAGCTTCGGCAAAAGGAATGGTAAATTCAAACTTATCTCCTTTATTGAGGTTTGCTATCTGTGATTCAAAAGCTTCAAGCGTAGTACCCAAACCGGAAATGAACTGAAAGGGATGTTCGGCTGTTGCTTCTTCTACTAAATCTTTTTTGCCATCTTCTGTTGTATACAGTTTGTAAGCTACAGTGATGTACTTGTTTTCTGCTGTTTCCATCTGTTCTTTATAATGTTATTAATAAAATTCGGATTTTCCGTGGGGACAAAGATACGAATTAATCATCAGAGATTTGTGGACTGGTATGGAGTTTATTCTTTCGTAGTAGAAATTAATACCTGTTGGCTGATAGGCGGTGATTTTATGAAAATAAGGAATGCCATGTCTCAATTTTACTTAAATGAAAAAAAGTATTTTATTTCGTTATTATATATAACAAAATAAATAAAATGTATAAACGGATTGAGTTGTCAAAGGGTTTTCTTTGTATTATTTATTAATAAGATGTTAGTGTGTCTTTTGTTTTTTTTACAACATACATAAACCTATGAAAACCTTACTGGACAATTTATCTTCTGATTTACTGCAAAATCAGGTCTTTCAAACAGGATTTAGATTTTTAACCATTGTGCAAGGAAGCCATTTGCCGAAAATGGATAGCAATGTTTTAATTTTTATCATGAGTGGCACTATGAAAGTTTTTTCTGGTGAGAAAGAATTAGCTATTATTGACGAGCGGCATATCTTCTTTTGGGATAAAGAAAATGATCATGTTTGTGAGATGCTTTCAGATACACAAGTCATTCTGTTTGCATTCGGCGATTTAATTGTACATGATTTGCTGACATTTAGGCCTTATGCTTCCTTTCAGGACAAGTCTGCTCTGAAAGGTACAGGACTCAGATTCGCGGAGCCATTGAACTCTTTTCTACAGCTTCTGGTGCTGTATCTGGAGATGAAATTAGATGATGTCTCCTTGTATATAACGAAACGGCAGGAACTGTTTTATATTCTGAATTCTGTTTATAATGAGCAGGAACTTGCAATTTTATTCAGCTCTTTGACGGAACAGTCATCCAAATTCAAAGAACAGATACTGGAAAACTATCTCAGTGCAAAAAATGTAGGCGAGTTGGCCAGTCTGTTAGGATACGGGGTCACCAATTTCCGGGTTAAATTTAAAGAGCAATTCGGAGTATCGGTTTATCGTTGGCTCCTCAATCGGAAATCACAACGAATTATTTATCGCATTACCGTATATGGTGATGAGTTTAGCCAGATTATCGATGACTTTGGGTTTTCGTCTCCTTCACACTTTAATAAATTTTGTAGGTCACAATATGGACTTACACCTTGCGAACTTCGCAAGAAACTGAAAACAAACAATAATTCTTAAATTGGAGCTTATGTTAAAAATTCGTTGTTGTATGGAAACAGAATGTAAAAGAGTCATTCTTTTCCTTTTCTTGTCTCTGCTGTTTTGTAACGGCTTTGCCCAGACAAAAACATCGGTTGGGGCCGATGAACCTCTCAAATCGTATTCCCATTGGTACTTCGGGGCAGAGTATGCTACTCCCTTTTTATTCGGTGATTTTACTTCATTTTCGGCAGATAAAACTTATGTCGGGTCTCAGTTTGGGGGATTTGCAGGCTATCAGATCAATTCGTGGATAGGTATAGAGGCATCCGCACGGACCGGATATACCAGAATGGGCGCAAAATCTTATGCGTCCGATTACCTCCTGAGTGCTGACGGAATGACTTATTATACCAAGCAGGACTTTACTACCTGGAAGTATAAGGATGTGTTTTCGAAAGTACACTTCACCAATCTTGGCTTACAGATGAATCTGAATGTAAATAACTTCTTTGGACCCAACCGGGGCAACCGGCGTTGGACGGTATTGCTGAGTCCTGCTGTTTATGCACAACGTTTCTCTACGGAGTTAGTAAATAAGGCGGATAAGAGCCCGTTGTCAGGCAAAAAGACTGATGACTGGAACTTTGGAGTAGGGGGAGATCTCTCTTTGCGTTACAAGATTTCACGCGCTTTTGACGTACAGTTGCGTACGGGAATTATATGGGTCAATAATAATAAGATGGATGGTGTGTCGACCCTTATCAAGTCAAAAGACCATTTTATGACGAGTGCCGGGCTTTCCTTGATATGGAAAGTGGGTAAGAAGAAACAAGATAATGCCCTTTATGCCTCAAAGCATGTGACAGATATTGCGGTAAGATATATAGAGGAGCGCGCGGTGAACTTACCCACACCTGTTTGCTGTACGGAGGATTCGATAGAGAAGAACCGGATGAAACAGGAAATAGCTTCCTTAAATATGCAGTTGCAGCAAGCGCAAACGGATGCGAAAGAGAGAGTGGAATCCAATCCGGTGCTGGGATTCAATGAGTTGCCTCCTGTCTACTTTAAGAGGGGATCGGCTTATCTGAATGTAGCTTTATACAAAAATGAATTATCCCGCATTGTGGAAACCCTAAAAAAGTATCCTGATCTGAAAGTCATTCTTTTGGGTTATGCCGATCATACGGGTAATCCGGATATTAATCAAAAAATCTCTTTACAGCGTGCGGAGGTGTTGGCAGCTTACCTTGAAAAGAAGGGAATTGACAGCAAACGTATCAACGTGAAAGGAGAGTGTATAGATACGCTTACTTCCGATCCTAACAGCTACAGTGTACTTGCCAGGCGAGTTATTGTTGAAATTCAAAAATGAAAACTATGATTAGAAAGAGAATATATCTGTTGTTGTTATTGATTCCGTTGCTGCATGGCTGTAAGGAATCCGATTTCAACGATTTACTTGACAGACAAGGCGATCAGAAGAAAGAACTGCAGGAGCTGACAGAGTTATGCAGAAAATTGAATGAAGATATTTATAATCTTCAGGTGATTGTCAATATTGACAAGATAGGAGACAACATCACTCACATTGAGGAGTTGGCGGATGGTACGGGATATACCATCTCCTTTTCCAGAAGTGCCCCGATCACTATTCGTAACGGAAAGAAGGGAAATACGGGTCCCGATGGAGATGCCGGCAAAGACGGTATTGACGGTACGGACGGCAAGGATGGTGTAGATGGTGCGGACGGCAAAGATGGCGTAGACGGTGCCGATGGTACGGATGGTAAAGATGGAGAGAACGGCACCGATGGTAAAGATGGTGTGGATGGAACGAATGGCTCCGATGGCAAGGATGGCGTGGATGGAACAGACGGTAAAGATGGAGCTAATGGTACGGACGGAAGCAAAGGAGAACAAGGTGATCCCGGACAGAATCCGGTGGTCGGCATTATGCAGGACCCCACTGACTCGGAATATTACTGGACTGTAAAAGTCGGTTCCGGTGAACCATATTATCTGGCGGACAATGACGGAAACCGGATAAAGGCAGTCTCTGCGGTCCATGATGGACGGACTCCTCAGTTAGGAGTGAAACAGTGGACGGTGGCTGATGGCGGTGACGATAATTATTACTGGACACAGAAGATAGGGTCCTCCGATCCTGAAACATGGATTGAGGCGGGTGGAAAGAAAATAATTGCCAACGCAAAAGATGCCGTGTCTGTGTTTGAGAAGGTGGAATATAATGATCCGGATTATATAGAGTTTACTTTAAGTGGGGGAGCAACCCAATTTAAAATACCGGTGGGAAAACCTTCTATTGAGGTGCCGGAGGGACGCAAACTGCTCTTCTTCAGTCGTGGCGAGTCCCGGGTGATTGCTTTCAGTTGTAAGGGTATCTCTAAGGAACGGCTATCGGTAGATGTTCCGGAGGGATGGAAGGCAACGGTTGATTTTGATGCAGGTACACTGGCCCTTGAAGCTCCTTTGGCAGGAGCAGCGGGCGTAGCATTATCCGGAGATGTAGTACTGAGGAGTACGAATACCACAGAAGAAGCAGCACGGAGCTCTTTCGCCGTGAGTATGCTTTATAGGATAATGCTTCCGGATTTCAAAGGCTCTTATGTCTACAACATCCGTCTTTGGGGTAAAAAGGTGGGAGAGCTTTGCCGGGAATATCAGCGGGAGTTAAAGCAGTCTGCAACGATTGTCTATCCTTATCTGACAGGAGGAATTTATGGGGCGGGGCTTATCACGAATACAGGAGGCACGGTGCAGCACGACGGTACGGGCTATCATGCTCCTGCTGCCGACCGGCCGGCAGTCATGTATATCTATACTGAAGACGGGGCGGAATTCTATACCGACAGTTCGTTGAAAGGACGGGAACCGGATTTCGGAGATGGCCTGCAAGCGGAAAAACTGACTGATGTGGATGGTAACACCTATCGCATCGTGAAAATAGGTAAACAGTATTGGACCATGGAAAATTTACGGACGCTTAGTTATCCTGATGGAAGTCCTGTCGAAACTAACTTATCGGGGCATGCTTGGAAAGAAAGTGGATTTGAAGATACAGGTTCAGGTGCTTGTGCCGTGTATGATTATCAGGATGCCTCCGCTACGGGAGCTTTTGCCAATAAAATATCTTATGGCGTTTTGTACAATTGGGTGGCAGCAAAGAAAGTAGTACCCGACGGATGGAAACTTCCTACGGAATCTGATATCGTATCTATATTGAGGGCTTTTCTGGGCACCAATGCCGGTACGTTATTGAAGGAAGCCGGGACAGAACATTGGAATGTTGCCGGCGGAACTGATCTCACTGGTTTTGGCGGTTTCGGAGGGGGATATAGGGCTGCTGACGGTCTTTCGTTTAACGATCTTCAGCAAGCCGGTATTTGGTGGAGTAGCGCCAGCCTGGAGAGTGTCGGTGCTGTATTCAGGTTATCTGCAACTTCTTCCGAGCTTGGGTTTAATAGTGGAGATAACAATTCGGTGGGGTATAGCGTACGGATTTTGAGAGAAGACTAATCTTTAAAACAGGAAATCATGAAGAGATATAAAAAATATATATTTATCATTTTGTCGGTTTTGTTGGCAGGAGGATGTGTTCAGGAGGACATTAACGAAGCCTTGCGCCGGGAAGCTGAATTGAATGTCCGGATGGGAAAGCTCCGGGAATGGATATCCGATACCAATAATGAAGTACGGCTGCTTGCCACGATAGTGAATACGATACCGACTCATGATTACATTGAAAGTGTGACCGAGTTGCCCGATGGGAGCGGTACACTGATCGTTTTTCATAAAGGGGGAGACATGCTTGTAAAGAATGGCCTGGTAGGGAATAAAGGAGAAAACGGTAATGACGGAACCGATGGCAGTAATGGCAATGATGGTCAGAACGGCACAGATGGTACAGATGGCAAGGATGGTGTTGACGGTGAAGATGGGGCAGATGGCCAGAATGGCTCGAACGGAACTGACGGAACCGACGGTAGTAATGGCAATGATGGTCAGGACGGCGCAGATGGTACGGATGGCAAAGACGGAGTTGACGGTACTGACGGTAAAGATGGTGTGAAAGGTCCGGCCGGAGATACTCCGTTGATGGGTGCTAAACAGGATACGGATGGTAATTATTACTGGACTGTACAGATAGGTGCCGGAGTGGTAGAGTGGCTGACGGACGGAGAGGGTAATAAAGTGATTATGACTCCGGTAAATGGTATTACTCCATCTGTCGGTATAGCTAAAGATACGGACGGAGAATATTACTGGCAGGTTACTGTCGGAACTGTTACGAAGTGGATGACAGGAGCAAGCGGAGAGAAAATTGTAGCCACCGTGACAGATGGCAGCCAGTCCATCTTTACGTCTGTGAATCCGGGAGATCCGGAGTATGTCATTTTTACAATGACTGACGGAAGTGTCTATAAGGTGGCTAAATTCGCAGATAATAAACTGATATTCAATGAAACGGGACCTCTTTTCTTTCGTCGTGGAGTAGCACTGGACATTCCGTTTGATTGTAGTAGTTTCCGGCAGATAGTAAAGGTGGCAGGAACATGGGATGCTACGATTAATTATCAGCCGAAAGCTTTGCAAGGGGTGCTGACTGTGAAAGCGCCTGCTGCCGGTTCGGCTCTGCCGGCTTCGGAAAGAATAACGATAGAAGGCACAGATGCCTTGGGAAATACTGTCCGGGCAGACATCTTGGTAACGTTGTATTATCGTATTGAGCTTCCGAAGTTCAATAGTTCCCTGGTTTATGATATTTTGATGGAGGGGTTTAAAGTAGGAGAAATATGCCGGGAATATGTGCCGGCTTATTCCACGACGGACCGGGCTACTGTAGTCTATTCTTATAATGCTGCTTCGCGTGTTTTTGGTCCGGGGATTATTCTGGAGAACGGAGCGTCGATACAGCATGACGGAACAGGGTATACTCCGGTTACGGGTAATCCGTCATCTACTGCCATACTGACGGAAAACGGCGGTCAGTATGTAATGCCGGCAGATGGAACAGACGGGCTGGTGAACGGGACTGTTTGCGGGCTGAAAGCTTCCTTGGCTGTCGATGTGCAGGGATATGCTTACCGGGTTGTGAAAATAGGCAGTCTCTACTGGATGGGAGAAAATCTGAAGACAACCCAATTTAATGATGGTACTCCTATTCCTACCGGTTTTGCCACGTCTCTGGATTGGATGGTTCAATGTGGAAAAAGTCTTCCTGCATGTCAGGTCGACCGGGCGGCTAATGCCGATGCTCCGGGTGCTATGCAATATCGCAACCTGTACGGTGTGCTTTACAATCAGTTTGCGATGAAAGGAAATATAGCTCCCCAAGGATGGCATGTTCCTTCTAAAGCAGAACTGCAAGAATTGGTAGACTTTGTGGGGGCAGATGCACGTAAACTGAAATCGACAGCTATTGGGAAAGGGCTCGGAAGCTGGATGGAGAGTGCCGGAATAGAGGGAGACAATCTGACCGGTTTTACTGCTTTACCTGCTAATGCGGTCGAGGGTAGTAATGGCAGTACCGGAGCTTCGGAAACAACAGGGCAATGGTGGTCGACGGAAACGGATTACCGCATCCGGATGAGTTATAATTCCAATTCTGTAGAGCAACTGACTTCCGGTGCTGTCGGGTTGGGCGAAGGTAACAGTATCCGTTGTGTCCGGGATGCAAATTATTAATTTAACTCTAATAAATATGAATCATATAATCAAACTATTGTTTCTCTGTTTGTTCCTCGTTGCTTCCTGTAGCCAGGAAGAGATAAACGAAGTGCTGAAGAATCACGCGGAAATGGAGGAACAGGCAAACTCTATCGAAGAGTTATGTAAAAATATGAATAGGGATATTGTTGCCTTAAAGCTGATCATAGACTCGTCTGAATCCGGTGATTATATTACCGGATTCAACGAACTTGCGGATGGAAGCGGCTATACGATCAGTTTCTTTAAGAGTGGCACCATTGTCATCAAGAATGGCGAGAAAGGAGATGACGGCAAGAAAGGGGAAGACGGTAAAGATGGTCAGAATGGTCAGGACGGCACCGATGGCAAAGATGGTCAGGATGGTACCGATGGCAAAGACGGAGTTGATGGTACCGACGGCAAGGATGGTCAGGATGGTACCGATGGTAAAGACGGAGTTGACGGTACCGACGGCAAAGACGGTCAGGATGGTACCGATGGTAAAGACGGAGTTGACGGTACGGATGGTAAAGACGGTGCGGAAGGAGATAAGGGAAAAAATGGTATAGCTCCCGTCATCACCATGAAAATGGATACGGACGGGCATCTGTATTGGGCTAACAAGGCTCCGGATGGAACTTCTTCTTTTCTTTTGGATAACAACGGGCAAAAGGTCAGAGCTTCGGGAACCGATGGCATTGTTCCGGTCATTGGGGTCAATGCGGCAGGATACTGGACGCTTGACTATGGGAGTGGTCCTGTTGAATTGGAAGATGCTGCGGGTAATCCGATGAAAGCGAAAGGTGCATCCGGCGATCCTATGTTCCGGAAGGTGGTCAGTGAAGACGGTTATATTGTATTTTATCTGAGTGATGGAAAAACTCTTAAAGTGCCGGAATGGCAAGGATCACAGGTCGGACTGGAGACTTCGGAAGTGGCATATTTCCATCGGAGCGAATCCCGGACCTTTGCATTTACTTGCAGTGGCGTGAATAAAGATATTGCTCCGGTATGTACGGCTCCGCGCGGTTGGACAGTTACGGCAAGGTATACATCGGCCACCGATGGCGAAGTAACAGTGATTGCCCCTGATAAAGGTTCGGCTGATGGAGCATTGTCCGGTACTGCTGTCCTCGAACTGACTGCTAAGGATGGTAAGAAATTGCCGGCAACGCTTGAAACTACCTTATTACTTGAATTTAAAGTGCCCGATTCTTCCCGTTCGTTTGTTTATGAACTTTATGTTGAGGGAGTGAAAGTAGGAGAACTATGTCATGAGTTTATTCCCGATTATTCATTTGGATCGGGTAAAAGTGCCTCGGTCTTTTATCCTTATAATGTTTATAACAAGGCGTTTGGTGAAGGAGTGGTTCTGGACAACGGAGGAAAGGTGGATTATCTGACTACCGTTTATACGCCGGGTACTAATACGGAGCCATTCACCTCTTTGTTTACCGAAGACGGAGTGAATTTTATTACCGGTGATTATATCGGTTACTCGGGCAATCAGGCAAGCGGACTCCGTCCTTATCAGGCTACCGACAATGAAGGTAACTCGTATCGGGTGATGAAAATCGGTACACAGTATTGGATGGCGGATAATTTGCGGACGATAACAAACAGTGCAGGAGTCATTTCCTCAGAATGGAGAAAGGATGGTATCCCGCGATATGCTGTATATGGTTTCCCCGCTGGCATTACGGAAGATAGCCGGACCATTCGCAATCAATATGGACTGTTGTACAATGCAGGTGTGTTTTCCAGTGGCACGTCCTTGGTCCCTAAAGGCTGGAAAATACCGAATCATTTGAGAGACTGGGATACATTGCGGGATTTCTTAGGTGGGGATCCTAAAGTAGCCGAGGCATTGAAGATTGCCGGATTTGTCGGGAAACCCGGTGGACGGCGCAATGCTGATGAGCCTTTTGCTTTTCAGGAAAAAGATGAAGTTGGGTATTGGTGGTTTGACAGTGTTGATGGGAATGATTGCTGGGCGCTTTCCATCAATCCTTCGAATGTAGCCGTACCACAATGTACGAATACATATAGTCGTGGCTTCGGATTTAGTATACGTTTTATTCGTCAGTAATATGCCATTGTTTACTTTGAAACTTTAAACTCTTGTTGCGAAAACATCCGGGTGTTGTTGTGCGAAACATCCGGATGTTTTGTGCTATAACATGGGGGTGTTTTACGATACAACATCCCCATGTTTTATTGGTTTGACTTTAATCTAATCTTTCCGCTCTTTTCTTTTTCCTTGATTTCTATTGATGTTTCTTTGTTTTCTTCCTTGAAGAGTTGTCGCATAATTGGTATGTTTGTGCTGTTTATATTCAATTTGTATATATTCTGAAAGCGGATTTTTATAAGGAATAGTTCGGAATATAGTATTCTGAATGATAAATGCGTATTTAATGATGGGCTTTGCTTACAATTATTTTGTTTTGAGTGATTTTTTTCTTCAATTTGTTTGGAGTTTATAAAAAAGCACTTACCTTTGCAGCACATAAAGAAAGAAAAACAGAAGTTATGAATAATCATACATCAATTAACCTGGCAGTCCTGCATATTATTCGCGTCGTGGTGATTCCATCAAGAGCGTGAGAAAGGTTATGTATGTATTCGTACAGATAGAAGATATGATTTAGAGCCTTTCTCACTACGGTGGGAAAGGCTCTTTACTTAAAAGGAATATTGAAATGAAAAAGCAGTTACGCAGTTCGTTCAGCACACAAGGCCGTCGCATGGCGGGTGCCCGGGCACTTTGGGCAGCCAACGGTATGAAAAAAGAGCAATTAGGCAAACCTATCATTGCCATCGTCAATTCGTTCACTCAGTTTGTTCCGGGACATGTACATCTACATGAAATAGGCCAGCTGGTGAAAAAAGAAATTGAGAAGCTGGGATGCTTTGCTGCAGAGTTCAATACGATTGCCATTGATGATGGCATTGCTATGGGGCACGACGGAATGCTCTATTCCCTTCCCTCCCGGGATATCATTGCCGATAGTGTAGAATATATGGTGAATGCCCATAAAGCGGATGCCATGGTGTGTATCAGCAATTGTGACAAAATCACTCCGGGAATGTTGATGGCGGCTATGAGGCTGAATATTCCTACTGTATTTGTATCCGGAGGCCCGATGGAAGCCGGTGAATTGGACGGGCAGCATTTGGACCTGATTGACGCGATGATTAAGTCGGCCGACGAAAGTGTGAGCGATGAAGAAGTTTCCAAAATTGAGAATCGGGCCTGTCCCACTTGCGGGTGCTGTTCAGGGATGTTTACTGCCAACTCGATGAACTGCCTCAACGAAGCGATCGGTCTGGCACTCCCCGGAAACGGAACGATTGTGGCGACTCATGCCAACCGTACCCAATTGTTCAAAGATGCTGCGAAACTGATTGTGGAAAATACCTATAAATATTATCGGGACGGTGATGAAAGCGTACTTCCCCGGAGCATTGCCACCCGTGAGGCATTCCTGAATGCCATGACGCTGGACATCGCGATGGGAGGATCTACCAATACGGTACTCCATCTGCTGGCGGTAGCTCATGAAGCAGGAGCGGACTTTAAAATGGATGATATCGATATGCTTTCGCGCAAAAGCCCGTGCCTGTGCAAGGTAGCGCCGAACACTCAGAAGTATCACATTCAGGATGTGAATCGTGCCGGGGGTATTATGGGGATTATGGGACAACTTGCCAAAGCAGGATTGATAGATACATCTGTGGCCCGTATCGATGGGATGACATTGGGTGAAGCAATTGATAAATATGATATAACAAGCCCGAACGTGTGTGAAGAGGCTATTAAGAAGTATAAGAGTGCGGCTGCCGGGAAGTTCAATTTGGTGCTCGGCTCTCAGGACGTCTATTACAAAGAACTGGATACGGATCGTACCGAAGGGTGCATTCGCGATATGGAACATGCATATAGCAAAGACGGAGGACTGGCCGTACTGAAAGGAAATATAGCTCAGGATGGTTGTGTGGTGAAAACAGCGGGTGTGGATGAGAGCATCTGGAAGTTTACCGGTCCGGCAAAGGTCTTCGATTCACAGGAAGCCGCCTGCAATGGGATACTCGGAGGAAAAGTTGTCAGCGGAGATGTAGTCGTCATCACGCACGAGGGTCCGAAAGGAGGTCCCGGTATGCAGGAGATGCTTTATCCCACCTCTTATATTAAATCGCGCCATTTGGGCAAGGAGTGTGCGCTGATTACCGACGGCCGTTTCAGTGGCGGTACATCGGGACTCAGCATTGGTCATATCTCTCCCGAAGCGGCCGCCGGAGGTAATATCGGGAAGATCAAGGATGGTGATATCATCGAAATCAATATCCCCGAACGGACTATCAACGTGCGACTGACCGATGAAGAACTGGCTGCACGTCCGATGACTCCGGTCACTCGTGAACGCTATGTGCCTAAGAGCCTTAAAGCGTATGCCAGCATGGTAAGCTCTGCCGATAAAGGGGCGGTGAGACTGATTGATTAACTATGGGGTTGTTTCAATCGAAATCATAAATCGTTAAATTGTAAATTTTAGTACATGAGTAAAGATATAATTTCAGGCGGTGAAGCATTAATGCGTTCTTTGGAATATCATGGTGTAAAGACGATCTTTGGTTATCCCGGAGGTTCCATCATGCCGGTATTCGATGCCTTATATGACCATAGGGAGACTTTGAATCACATTCTGGTTCGCCATGAACAGGGAGCGGCACATGCTGCTCAGGGGTTTGCCCGTGCTTCGGGTGAAGTAGGGGTTTGTCTGGTGACAAGTGGCCCCGGAGCTACTAATACCATTACCGGTATTGCGGATGCGATGATTGACAGTACACCGATTGTGGTGATTGCCGGACAGGTGGGAACGGCTTTTCTCGGTACGGATGCTTTTCAGGAAGTCGACCTGGTAGGTATTACACAACCGATCACAAAGTGGAGTTATCAGATTCGCCGTGCCGAAGATGTTCCGTGGGCAGTGGCCCGTGCTTTTTATATTGCCAAAAGCGGACGCCCGGGACCGGTAGTGCTTGACTTCGCGAAAAATGCTCAGGTGGAGAAGGCGGAATATTCTCCTGCAAAGCTTGATTTTATACGCAGCTATGTGCCTGTACCCGAGACTGATCCGGAGGCTGTGAAAGTAGCTGCCGAATTAATTAACGGTGCGGAACGGCCGTTGGTATTGGTAGGTCAGGGTGTAGAGTTGGGCAATGCTCAGCAGGAACTGCGTGCTTTTATCGAAAAAGCAGGCATGCCCGCCGGATGTACGCTGCTGGGACTGTCGGCCTTGCCGACTGAACACCCTCTGAATAAAGGTATGTTGGGAATGCATGGTAATCTCGGACCGAACATGAACACCAATAAATGTGATGTCTTGATCGCTGTCGGTATGCGTTTTGACGACCGTGTGACCGGCAATCTGGCCACCTATGCTAAACAGGCTAAAGTGATTCATTTTGATATTGATCCGGCTGAGGTGAATAAGAATGTACATGCGGATGTGGCAGTACTGGGTGACTGTAAAGAAACACTTGCCGCGGTAACGGCATTGCTTCAACCCAATGAGCATAAAGAGTGGCTGGATAGTTTCTTGCCTTATGAACAGGTGGAAGAAGAAAAGGTGATCCGTCCGGAATTGCACCCGATGGGCGATACGCTTTCAATGGGAGAAGTGGTGCGTGCAGTAAGCGATGCAACGAATCATGAAGCAGTATTGGTAACTGATGTAGGGCAGAACCAGATGATGTCTGCCCGATACTTTAAATACTCAAAGGATCGTAGCATTATTACCTCCGGAGGGCTCGGCACTATGGGATTCGGGCTTCCTGCCGCTATCGGTGCTACTTTTGGCCGACCGGACCGTACGGTTTGTGTATTTATGGGTGACGGTGGTTTGCAAATGAACATTCAGGAGCTGGGAACCATTATGGAACAGAAGGCACCGGTTAAAATCATCGTATTGAATAATAATTTTCTGGGAAATGTACGCCAATGGCAGGCAATGTTTTTTAACCGTAAATATTCGTTTACACCCATGTTGAATCCTGATTATATCAAGATTGCTTCTGCTTACGATATACCGGCCAAAAGGGTTTTCACCCGTGAAGAACTGGCTGATGCGATAGAGGAAATGATTGCGACAGAGGGTCCGTTCCTGTTGGAAGCCTGTGTGATTGAAGAGGGGAATGTATTGCCGATGACTCCTCCGGGAGGTTCGGTTAATCAGATGTTGTTGGAATGCTAATAATTTAGAGGTTATGGATAAAACATTATATACGTTAATTGTTCATTCAGAGAACTTTGCCGGATTGTTGAATCAGGTTACGGCGGTATTTACCCGTCGGCAGATTAATATAGAAAGTCTGAATGTTTCGGCTTCTTCCATCAAGGGGGTACATAAGTACACCATTACAGCCTGGACTGACAAGGATACGATTGAGAAGGTTGTCAAGCAGATCGAGAAGAAAATAGACGTGCTTCAGGCGCATTATTTCACTGAGGATGAAATTTATTTCCATGAAATAGCACTTTACAAAGTGTCTATGCCGGAATTTCAGTCACAACCGGAGGCGTCGAAAGTGATCCGTCGTTACAACGCACGGATTGTAGAAGTTAATCCGGTATTTGCCATTGTCGAGAAGAATGGAATCAGTGAGGAAATTACTTCCCTCTACGAAGAATTGAGCGTATTGAACTGTGTGTTGCAGTTTGTGCGTTCGGGGCGGGTGGCCATCACTACCAGTTGTTTTGAACGCGTGAACGAGTTTCTGGCAGATCGTGAAACCAAATATAACTTAAGCAAAGGAGAGGAAAAGTAGATGAGTGATGCGAATAAGATAGGAAGTTATAAGTTTATTGCGGAACCTTTTCATGTCGACTTCAAGGGGCGTTTGACAATGGGGGTGCTCGGTAATCATCTGTTAAATTGTGCCGGTTTTCATGCCAGTGAACGTGGGTTCGGGATTGCTACATTGAATGAAGACAATTATACCTGGGTACTGTCCCGTCTGGCCATCGATTTGGAAGAGATGCCTTATCAATATGAAGAGTTTACCGTACAGACGTGGGTGGAGAATGTATACCGTCTTTTTACAGACCGTAATTTTGCTATCCTGAACAAAGATGGCAAGAAGATCGGGTATGCCCGTTCGGTATGGGCTATGATTAATTTGAATACCCGTAAACCTGCCGATTTGCTGACATTGCATGGCGGCAGTATCGTGGATTATGTATGTGACGAACCTTGCCCTATTGAGAAACCTTCGCGCATCAAAGTGACAACAGATAAGCCTTCTGCTAAGTTGACCGCTAAGTATAGTGATATTGATATCAATGGCCATGTGAACAGTATTCGTTATATAGAGCATATCTTGGATTTATTCCCCATTCAATTATATATGAGGAAACAAATTCAGAGGTTTGAAATGGCCTATGTGGCAGAGAGTTATTACGGTGACGAACTTTCTTTCTTTGAAGAAGAGGTGAACGAAGATGAGTATCACGTAGAGATAAAGAAAAACGATTGTGAAGTGGTTTGCCGCGCAAAAGTGAAGTTTGTATAGTTTAAAATATAATAGGATGAAAAAAATAGTTTTTCTTTTACTGCTTTTTGTTTCTTGCCGGGTGGGTGCCCAGCAGTTTCATTTGATTCCTAAAGTTGGTTTGAACTTGGCCAACACTACCGGAGAAGTGGATTCTAAAGTACGTCCCGGACTTAATGTGGGATTGGGTGGCGATGTGATGCTGACTGAACGGTTCGGAATAGAAGCAGGAGTGTACTACTCAATGCAGGGAAGTAAATATAACGGTAATGGGGTTTCTTATACAGACAAGTTGGATTATATAAACATCCCGGTATATGCGAAAGAATTCATATATAAAGGATTGTATCTATTCGGAGGTCCGCAGTTTAGTTTTAATGTGAACTCAGAGAATAAAGCATCTTCCGATCATGCGACCACAGTCATAGGTATGAACGTGATTCGTACGTTTGATTGTGGTGTGGGACTTGGCGCCGGATATCAGTTTGAGCGTGGCTTGCTGGTTTCTCTTAACTATAATATCGGATTGATTAATGTGAATAAATCGTGGGCAAGTAATTCTAATCCGAAAGCAAACAATAGTGTGGTGCAGCTTAATGTAGGCTGGCGGTTTGCACTATAATAAATAAAGAATATAAGTTTAATTATTAATAATCGGTTTTGCTTCCTAAATAAGATGGAACAGGACTTTTAAAACAAAAAAGAAAAATGGCACAATTGAATTTTGGCGGTGTTACGGAGAATGTAGTAACCCGTGAAGAATTTCCTTTGGAAAAAGCTCGTGAAGTATTGAAAAATGAAACAATCGCTGTTATCGGTTACGGTGTGCAGGGACCGGGTCAGTCACTGAATTTGCGTGATAACGGTTTCAATGTGATCGTTGGTCAGCGTCCGGGAAAAACATATGAAAAAGCAGTGGCAGACGGCTGGGTTCCGGGTGAAACACTGTTCGGCATCGAAGAGGCTTGCGAGAAAGGTACTATTGTGATGTGTCTGTTGTCAGATGCTGCCGTAATGTCTGTATGGCCTACTATCAAACCTTACCTGACTGCTGGAAAAGCGCTCTACTTCTCTCATGGTTTTGCAATCACCTGGAGTGACCGTACCGGTGTCGTTCCACCGAAAGATATCGATGTGATCATGGTTGCTCCCAAGGGATCGGGCACTTCACTTCGTACGATGTTCCTTGAAGGCCGTGGACTGAACTCTTCATACGCTATCTATCAGGATGCTACCGGAAGAGCTATGGAGAGAACCATTGCATTAGGTATTGGAGTTGGTTCAGGATATTTGTTTGAGACTACTTTCGTTCGTGAAGCTACTTCTGACCTTACAGGCGAACGCGGTTCACTGATGGGAGCTATACAAGGACTGCTGCTGGCTCAGTATGAGGTTTTGCGTGAAAACGGTCATACTCCATCTGAAGCATTTAATGAAACAGTAGAAGAGCTGACTCAGTCATTGATGCCTTTGTTTGCTAAGAATGGTATGGATTGGATGTATGCCAACTGTTCTACGACAGCTCAGCGTGGTGCTCTTGATTGGATGGGCCCGTTCCACGACGCAATCAAGCCCGTTGTTCAGAAATTATATAATAGTGTCAAGACAGGTAATGAAGCACAAATTTCTATTGATTCCAATTCAAAACCGGATTATCGCGAGAAACTGGAAGCAGAACTGAAGGCATTGCGTGAAAGCGAAATGTGGCAGACAGCCGTAACAGTTCGTAAACTTCGTCCGGAAAATAATTAATCAGAATATACAAGTTTTGATAAGAGGGAGAATGATTGTTCTTCCTCTTTTTATTTTATTGGTATTTAGTGTTTTATTGGTTTTGTGTGAAGTGTATATGTTGTATAATATAAAAAATAAGTCTGTTTATTGGATAAATGTATCAAGTTTTATATATATCTTTGTAGTCTAATTCACAAACAAACTATTTGTCAATATGAAAAATCGTGTTTATGCAACGAAAAAGATGCTGAGAGTATTATTAAGTACTCTTTTATTGGGATGCGTGGTTGTAGGATGTATTGATGAGAAAGATCATTATAAACCAGATGAAAAACCGTCCGGGGTAGCTAATTCCTTTGATTTTGCAACTACACAAGATGTTCAATTGGATCTGAAGTATGATATTCCTGCAGAGAATTATCAGGTATTATTTGAACTGTATTTTGAGAATCCGTTGACAACTGATGCTGACGGACAGGTTGTGAAACGCACTGATATCGACCCCAAGGTAGTGAGAATGACTGATGGAACCGGAGTATATCGTGCTAAAGAAACAATCCCGGCTTATGGCGAGGAAGTATATATTTATACCTCTTATATCGGAGTACCAATGTTGTATAAAACTAAAATAGAAGGGAATACAATAACGGCTGATATAAACTGGGATACGGCTGCCGAAGCATCTGTGCAGACGCGTGTAGGTGGTGAGTATCAAACGGTGCCTGAAGGATTTTATACTTTGGGCAGTTGGGATATAAAAGGACGGCCTAACTATTTGGATAATGAAGGTGTTATTGAATTGACGCCCGCATTTTACAGAACAATTAATAAAACTATACCGGAGGATGGAAACTGCCCTCAGAAATATCGCCAGTCGGTTGATTTTATGATTAATGACGAACATGGTGCCGAAGTGAAGGTGCGTTTTATCGGAGGGACAAGTGCGGCATATAGTGCGTTTGGCTATTATTGCTATTCGGAAGGGGCAAATGTCGCTCAGATTCGGAAAGCTAAAAAGTACGTTGTATTCCCCAATACTAAAACGGGAGTCGGTATTAAAGGCGGGGAGTGTGTAAAACTACATTATATTGATGCTGACGGAGAAGATAAGGGAACTGTATTCCCAAAAGGGACTAAAATAGGCTGGTTTATTAGTAATGATGCTTTTACGAGAAAAGGGACGACTACTAATGGTAATGTAGGTAAAGGACGGGGAATGTTCTATTCAACTACTGCATTAAATAACGATCAACGTAAGCATACAGCTGCATTTAAAATAAATGAATTTATTGTATTATCGTTTGAAGATTGGGCAAGTCAGGATTATAATGATGTTATGTTTAATGTCTGGTCAAATCCGATAGAGGCTATTATCCCTCCCGATATGCCCTCGGTTGATCCGGAAGATCCGGACGATCAGTCAATAGCCTATAAAATGACGTATAAAGGAATTTTGGCTTTTGAAGATAATTGGCCTTCTAAAGGTGATTATGACCTGAATGATGTGATTGTGAAATATAATTCGGTTTTGAGTTTTAACACCAAAAATCAAGTACTTTCTACTGAGGATACTTTTACTGCTATGTGGTCAGGAGCGTTATTTAAGAATGGCTTTGCTTACCAAATGAATACAGAAAGGGCAAATGTAGAAGAGTGTGACTTCACCGAGGGGAAATCGGCTTGGGGAAGTCAGGGGTTGGATAATGAATTAGGCCAGGCTACTGTTGCTGTATTTGCCAATGCTATTGAAGAGACCGGTAGCAATACAAAGACCTCTGCATTTAAGATACGGAATAAATTTAAGCAACCTGTAGATCATGAAACTTTTGGAGTGGCTCCCTACAATTCATTCATCTTCTTGCACCAGAATACAGGAAAGGATCGTACGGAAGTACATTTGGTAAACCATAAACCAACTGATAAGGTAAATACGGCTCTCTTTGGAAGCCAGCAGGATTTATCGGATACAGATAAAGGGATCTATTACGTGTCAGACCAGAATTATCCGTTTGCTATTCATTTGGCAGATGTTGAAACATTCAATACGGAAGAGAAGGAATCTATTGATCAATCATATCCGCGTTTTGCTTCATGGGCAAAATCAGGTGGAAAGACAGATAAGGATTGGTATTTGAAGAAATAAGCAGACTGCTCTTTATTGTAAACGAGGTTGTCAAAACTCATCACAGAGAACACAGAGTAGCACAGGGGTAGTTTAAGTTGCTGATTATTAGTAAAAAGACTCTGAGATACTCTGTGTTATTCCGTGGTGAGTTTTGACATAACTTCGTTTTTTGTTATCGGTATTCTTATGAATTTTGCCTGAGTCCATTGATATACTCAATTAACTTTCTGTAGAAAGCGTGTTTGCTCATGGTTGTGGCATCACCCAATATTACCAGTTTCATTCTGGCACGGGTGATGGCTACGTTCATTCGCCTTAAGTCATTGAGAAATCCGATCTGTCCGTTTTCATTGGCTCGTACCAAACTGATAAAGATAACATCACGTTCTTGTCCCTGAAAACCATCTACTGTGTTGACAGTGATTCGGTTACGGTAGGGGCGAAAGAATGGATTTCCTTTTATTTTATTCCGTAAATATTGTACCTGGGCTTTATAAGGTGAAATAAGTCCAAAGTCTATACACTCTTCTGCCACTCGGTTTTCTCCGATTTTGCGGATATAATTTTCCAGTTCTTGCAACAGCAGATTGGCTTCCGGTTTATTGATACGTCCGAAACTTTCTCCAACGAACTCTTCATGAAAGTCCATTTCCGAAGTATCGATCCAATTTATGGGAGTGTCCAGCTCGAGTATTCCCCGGTGAGAAATTTCCGGTGCGGCTTCCAGCTCACCTTGATAGAACCAGGCGGAAGGAAACTGCATGATGGAGCGATGCATGCGATATTGTATTTTCAGCAGAGAAACGGCTTCTTGCTTGTTCATTACGACTTTTTCCATTAATGTGCGGTCTAAACCGCTTCGCGCGGCCTCCATACATTTAATGGTCGGAGGGAGTTGGCAATGATCTCCTGCGAGGATTACACGGTCTGCTTTTCGGATAGCTATCCAGCAGGCAGCTTCCAGGGCTTGTGCGGCTTCGTCGATAAAGAGGGTGCTGAAATGCCGTCCGGTGAGAATCCGGTGATTACTGCTGACCAGTGTAGATGCAATGACACGGGCACTGGAAAAGAGGTCTTCGTTGATTAGTATTTCAAGTTCAGTGGCACGTTCTTTCAGGCGGAGTATTCGGTTACGTGTGGATTCGCGTTCAGAATATCCTCCTTTACGCATATGATTCCTCATGTCACGAATGGATTTACGAATACCCCATAACTCGGTATATGCCGGATGACTTTCGAAACGGCGTTCGTAGGTAAACGAAAGCATTTTGTCGTTTACCCGGCTGGGATTGCCGATGCGTAGTACAGGCACTCCGCGGTCTACCAACTTTTCCGCAATCCAGTCGACGGCCGTATTACTTTGCGCACATACCAGCACTTGGTTTTCACGATGCAATGTTTCGTAGACAGCTTCTACGAGGGTAGTGGTTTTACCTGTTCCCGGAGGTCCGTGTACGATAGCCACGTCTTTGGCACGTAGCACTTTGTTAACGGCTTCCTCTTGTGTGGTGTTCAGCCAGGGGAAGCGTACCGGATATATCTCTCTCCATTGCGAGGGTTGTTTACTAAGTAAAATATCACGTAGTTGGGCGAGGCGATTACCTTTTGCACGAATCACGTCTTCCAAGGCTTCGAACATACTGCGGTAGGAAGTTTCATCGAAATACAACTGTACACCCAGTCTGTCTGCTCCTTGTATTTCAAGAAGTGCACCTGCTCCGGGTACCACGACTACCATACGCTCTTCATCTGCATAGCTTACGGTATAGATGGAATTGAAATAATGTATGCTGCCATCATAGCCCTGTTCGAAAAAGCAGACAGGACGTCCGAATTCAAATGCATGTTCTATCTCTTTATCTTCTTGACGTTCTATTTCTATCACAAGTTGGTTCAGCGAATTATAAAAACTTCTGCCTGTACTGACGGGATACCAGCAAAGCCCTCGCTTCACTTTCCTCGCAATGCCCATCGTTTCTGTCTGCTTGCGAAATTCTTCTTTTTCATATTCATATTCCATACGTAGCAAAAGCTGTTGGCGCTGAAGATCGCTAAGCGGGGAAGAAGAGTTTGTATTATAATCGTTCATGCTAATGGGGTGCGGGTTAAATTTCCGGCAAAGATAACAAATCTGTTTCCGGATTGGAATAAACATTTCAATTTGTTAAACCTTTCTTTCGTATAATTGGTTATAATAAATAGAAGAACAGATAAAACCAGAATTGTTATGGTATATGATTTGAATATGTTAAAGAGCTTCTATACATCCTATAAAGGGAAAATGGAGCATGTTCGTGCAGCACTGAAGCGTCCTTTGACGTTGGCTGAAAAGATTTTGTATGCACATTTGTATAATGTGGCGGATTTAAAGAATTATGAACGGGGAGAGGACTATGTCAATTTTCGTCCGGACCGTGTTGCAATGCAGGATGCAACGGCTCAAATGGCCTTGTTGCAATTTATGAATGCCGGGAAAGATACAGTGGCAGTACCTTCCACGGTACACTGCGATCATTTGATACAAGCTTACCGGGGTGCTGAACGTGACATTGAAACAGCTACACAAACCAACCGGGAGGTGTATGATTTCTTGCGTGATGTTTCCTCTCGTTATGGCATTGGTTTCTGGAAGCCGGGAGCGGGCATCATTCATCAGGTGGTGCTTGAGAATTATGCTTTTCCGGGTGGGATGATGGTCGGTACCGACTCGCATACCCCGAATGCCGGAGGGCTTGGAATGGTGGCGATCGGTGTAGGTGGTGCCGATGCTGTGGACGTGATGACAGGTATGGAGTGGGAACTTAAGATGCCGAAATTGATCGGGGTACGTCTGACAGGAGAGTTGAATGGATGGACAGCTCCCAAAGATGTCATACTGAAATTGGCCGGTATCCTGACCGTGAAAGGAGGGACAAACGCTATTATCGAATATTTTGGATCGGGTACGGCTTCGTTATCGGCCACGGGAAAGGCTACAATCTGTAATATGGGTGCTGAAGTAGGAGCTACTACCTCTCTTTTTCCTTATGATGAACGTATGGCTGTTTATCTGAAAGCAACCGGACGCGAGGAAGTGGCTGTGATGGCCGACAGTGTAGCTGCCGATTTGCGTGCAGACGACGAAGTAATGGCACGTCCGGAAGATTTTTATGACCGGGTTATCGAAATAAATCTTTCAGAGTTGGAACCTTATATTAATGGTCCGTTTACTCCGGATGCCGCCACTCCTATTTCAGAATTTGCTGAAAAGGTAGTAATGAATGGTTATCCCCGGAAAATGGAAGTAGGTTTGATAGGTTCCTGTACCAACTCTTCTTATCAGGACATCAGCCGTGCGGCTTCCGTAGCCCGGCAGGTGAATGAGAAGAACTTGGGAGTGGCATCACCACTGATTGTAAATCCGGGTTCCGAACAGATCCGTGCGACAGCCGAGCGTGACGGTATGATGGATGTATTTGAAAAGATGGGTGCTACTATCATGGCTAATGCCTGCGGTCCTTGTATCGGCCAGTGGAAACGCCATACAGACGATCCGACCCGTAAAAACTCTATTGTGACTTCATTTAACCGCAATTTTGCCAAACGTGCTGACGGTAACCCGAATACTTTTGCTTTTGTGGCTTCACCCGAGATTGTTCTGGCACTGACTATTGCCGGCGATCTTTGTTTCAACCCGTTGAAAGACCGTTTGGTTAACCATGACGGTGAAAAGGTGAAACTTAGTGAACCTACGGGGGATGAACTGCCATCTGCCGGATTTGTTGCCGGCAATCAGGGATATCAGGCTCCTACGGGTGAGAAAGCTGAGATTAAGGTTGCTCCGGATTCTCAGCGTTTACAGTTACTGACTCCTTTCCCTGCATGGGACGGCAATGATTTTCTCAATATGCCGCTGCTTATCAAAGCACAGGGAAAATGCACCACAGATCATATCTCGATGGCAGGTCCCTGGCTTCGGTTTCGTGGCCATTTGGAAAACATTTCCGATAATATGTTGATGGGAGCGGTGAATGCATTCAATGGCGAAACGAATAAGGTCTGGAACCGTTTGACCAATACATATGAAACAGTTTCGAGTACCGCAAAACAGTATAAAGCGGATGATATCTCTTCCATTGTAGTAGCCGAAGAAAATTATGGAGAGGGGTCAAGTCGTGAGCATGCTGCCATGGAACCGCGTTTTCTGAATGTGAAGGTGATTCTGGCCAAAAGCTTTGCCCGCATTCATGAAACCAATCTGAAAAAACAGGGTATGTTGGCCGTTACTTTTGTAGATAAAGCCGATTATAACCGGATTCGTGAGCAAGATTTAATCTCGGTAGTTGGATTAAAAGAGTTTTCGCCCGGACATAACCTGGAGGTGATTTTGCATCACGAAGATGGCACTGAAGAACGGTTTGCGGTACAGCATACTTACAATGAACAGCAGATTGACTGGTTCCGAGCTGGATCGGCTTTGAACGCCAAATAGCTTGTAGATAGCTTTCCGGGACTTGTTTTAGGTTTTAAATCAATAAATCTTTGGTTTTAAACCAATGGAACCTGACTTTGGAACACGATTGGAGGAGTATATAAAAAAATAAATCAATGAGTAAAATTACCAAACAGAAAGATGGGGGATTGTTGGTGCCGGATGTACCGACAATACCTTTTATAACAGGTGATGGAGTAGGGGCGGAAATCACTCCTGCCATGCAGGCAATAGTAAATGCGGCGGTAGATGTATCGTATGGTGGCAGCCGTCATATCGAATGGAAAGAAGTATTGGCCGGTGAACGTGCTTTTCGGGCAACGGGTTCATGGTTACCTGATGAAACGATGGAGGCTTTTAAGGAATATCTGATCGGCATCAAAGGACCGTTGACAACTCCGGTCGGCGGGGGAATCCGTTCGTTGAATGTGGCTCTCCGCCAGACGCTCGACTTATACGTTTGCTTGCGTCCGGTGCGCTGGTTTCGTGGAGTGGTGTCTCCCGTCAAAGAGCCTGAGAAGGTGAATATGCACATCTTTCGTGAAAACACGGAAGATATCTATGCCGGGATCGAGTGGGAAGCAGGTACTCCGGAGGCAAGAAAATTCTATAAGTTTTTGCACGATGAGATGGGAGTCAGTAAAGTACGTTTTCCCGAAACCTCTTCTTTCGGGGTGAAGCCGGTTTCGCGTGAAGGTACAGAGCGTCTGGTACGTGCCGCGTGCCGCTATGCATTGCAGCATGAACTGCCTTCGGTCACTTTGGTGCACAAAGGCAATATCATGAAATACACCGAAGGAGGTTTTAAAAAATGGGGATACGAGTTGGCTGAACGTGAGTTTGCCGATGCGATTGCTTCAGGCAAACTGGTGATTAAAGATTGTATCGCTGATGCCTTTTTGCAGAACACTCTCTTGATTCCTGAAGACTATTCGGTTATCGCCACTTTGAATCTGAACGGAGATTATATTTCCGATCAGTTGGCAGCCATGGTAGGAGGTATCGGTATCGCGCCGGGAGCCAATATCAACTATGACTCCGGACATGCCATTTTTGAGGCTACCCATGGGACGGCTCCCAACATTGCCGGAAAGGGAGTAGTCAATCCTTGTTCATTGATACTTTCAGCCGTCATGATGCTTGAATATCTGGGCTGGCAGGAGCCTGCCGACCTGATTGTAGAGGCGCTTGAAGCCAGTTTTGCCGAAGGGAAAGCCACCAATGACCTGGCGCGCTTCATGCACAAAGGGCAGCCACTTTCTACCTCCGAATTTACAGAAGAAATCATTAACCGAATTAAAAATTAATACCTTCAGGACATGAAAAAAGAATATTTGATTTATAAACTTTCCGAGGCAATGAAAGATTGTACCCGGATTGACACCGATTTATTTCCGAAGTTTGACGTAAAACGGGGGCTTCGTAACGAAGACGGTACAGGTGTGTTAGTCGGACTGACTAAGATTGGTAATGTCGTAGGTTATGAGCGAATTCCCGGAGGGGGATTGAAGCCTATTCCCGGAAAGCTGTTCTATCGGGGATATGATCTGGAAGACTTGGCACATGCCATTCTGAAAGAAAAACGTTTTGGATTTGAAGAAGTTGCTTATTTATTGTTATCCGGCAGTTTGCCCGATAAAGAAGAACTGGCTTCGTTTAGGGAACTAATCAATGATAATATGCCTTTGGAACAAAAAACCAAGATGAATATCATTGAACTTGAGGGGAACAATATTATGAACATTTTGGCTCGCAGTGTACTTGAAATGTATCGTTTTGATTCCAATCCGGATGACACTTCACGTGATAACCTGATGCGTCAGAGCATTGATCTGATCTCAAAGTTCCCCACAATCATCGCTTATGCCTTCAATATGTTGCGTCATGCCACTTTCGGCCGTTCGTTACACATCCGTCATCCGCAGGAGAATTTGTCGATTGCCGAGAATTTCCTTTATATGCTGAAACGGGATTATACCGAACTGGACGCGCGTACACTTGACCTTTTGCTGGTGCTCCAGGCGGAACACGGAGGAGGTAACAACTCTACTTTTACGGTTCGTGTAACTTCATCTACCGGTACAGATACATATTCGGCTATTGCCGCAGGTATCGGTTCGTTGAAAGGTCCGCTCCATGGAGGTGCCAATATTCAGGTGGCCGACATGTTCCATCATTTGCAGGAAAATATTCAGGACTGGACCAATGTGGATGAGATTGACACTTACTTTACCCGTATGCTGAACAAAGAGGTTTATAATAAGACCGGATTGATCTATGGTATCGGGCATGCCGTGTATACCATTTCCGATCCTCGTGCCGTATTGCTGAAGGAACTTGCACGTGACCTGGCACATGAGAAAGGGCGTGAACGCGAATTTGCTTTCCTTGAACTTCTGGAAGAGCGTGCCATTGCCACATTCGGTAAGATTAAGAATAATGGAAAAACGGTGTCCAGCAACGTCGATTTTTATTCCGGTTTTGTATACGAAATGATTGGCTTGCCACAAGAAATCTACACTCCTTTGTTTGCTATGGCACGTATTGTCGGTTGGTGTGCCCATCGTAATGAAGAATTGAATTTTGAAGGCAAACGTATCATTCGTCCGGCTTACAAGAATGTGTTGGAAGAAGAAAAATATGTGCCGTTGAAAAAAAGATAAAAGAAAAGTCTGAGGGTGTGGCAGATCACTTTGCAGCACCCTTACTTTATTTCCGTAAACTATTTGTCTCTTTAAAGTTTTTCTTTTAACTTTGTCCATTGTATAAAATCTTGGATATGAGTATAGAAGGCTTTAATCTGCTTCTTTTGATAATGAGTCTGGTGGCTCTGGTCGTTTTCATAGCCCTTTATTTTATCAGGGCGGGATACGGTATGTTCCGCAGCCGTTCCTGGGGTATCTCGGTAAACAATAAGTTGGCCTGGATACTTATGGAGGCCCCTGTCTTTTTGGTCATGAGTTGGTTGTGGTGGCATTCCGACCGTCGTTTCTTTCCTGTAGAACTTACTTTCTTTCTCTTCTTTCAGTTGCATTACTTCCAGCGGGCCTTTGTTTTTCCCTTCTTGATGAAAGGAAAAAGTAAGATGCCGATACTCATTCTTTTGATGGGAGTCCTCTTTAATATCCTCAACGGACTGATGCAGGGTGAATGGATATTTTATCTTGCGCCTTCAGGATACTACACAGCTGACTGGTTGCTGTCACCTTGTTTTTGGATAGGAACACTTTTATTCTTCAGCGGGATGCTAATCAACTGGCATTCCGACTCAGTCATCCGGAATCTGCGTACTTCCGGAGATACCCGCCATTATCTTCCTCAAAGGGGAATGTATCGTTACGTGACTTCTGCCAACTATTTGGGTGAGATTGTTGAATGGATTGGTTGGGCTGTCTTGACCTGGTCTTTGCCGGGATGTGTCTTTGCTTGGTGGACTATTGCCAACCTTGTTCCACGGGCAGATGCTATTTGGCATCGTTATAAGGAAGAGTTCGGGTCACAGGTCGAGTATAAGAAACGAATTTTTCCCTTCTTATATTAAAAAATAAAATACTTATGAATACACACCTTGCTTCTAAGCTTTTCACACCGATTACCATCGGACCGCTTACATTGCGCAACCGTACTATTCGTTCGGCAGCTTTTGAAGGTATGTGTCCGGGAAACGCCCCTTCTCCGATGTTGCTTGATTATCATCGTTCCGTTGCTGCCGGAGGTGTAGGGATGACTACGGTTGCCTATGCTTCGGTGACCCGTAGCGGATTATCATTTCCAAGGCAATTGTGGCTTCGTCCCGAGATCATTCCCGGCTTACGTGAGCTAACCGATGCCATTCATGCGGAGGGTGCCGCTGCCAGTATACAGATAGGGCATTGTGGCAACATGTCTCATAAAAGTATTTGTGGAGTTACGCCTATTTCTGCTTCATCAGGCTTCAATATTTATTCGCCTACATGGGTACGGGGGATGAGGCGGGAGGAATTGCCGGAAATGGCAAAAGCCTACGGACGTGCAGTCTGTCTTGCTCGTGAAGCCGGCTTTGATGCTGTTGAAGTTCACGCAGGACATGGGTATCTGATCAGCCAGTTTCTTTCACCTTACACCAACCGCCGGAAAGATGAATATGGAGGATCATTGGAGAACCGGATGCGGTTTATGATGATGGTAATGGAAGAGGTGATGAAGGCGGCCGGCAGTGATATAGCCGTGTTCGTGAAGATGAATATGCGTGACGGCTTTCGTGGTGGCATGGAAATAGAGGAGACCCTTGAAGTGGCCAGACGGCTTGAGTCATTGGGGGGGCATGCATTGGTTCTGAGTGGAGGTTTTGTCAGTAAAGCTCCTATGTATGTTATGCGTGGGGCGATGCCTATCAGGACGTTGACGCACTATATGGATTGCTGGTGGTTGAAGTATGGTGTTAAGTTGGCGGGACGGGTGATGATACCGACTGTTCCTTTTAAAGAAGCCTATTTCTTGGAAGATGCTTTAAAGTTCCGCTCTGAGATTAAAATTCCTTTAATTTATGTTGGCGGGCTGGTGTCCCGTGAGAAAATAGATGAGGTGCTGAATGAAGGGTTCGAGGCTGTACAGATGGCACGTGCTTTGCTTAATGAACCCGGGTTTGTCAACCGGATGCGGCGTGAAGAAAAGGCCCGCTGTAATTGTGGGCACAGTAATTATTGCATAGGAAGGATGTATACCATTGAGATGGCTTGTCATAAGCATTTGGCAGAAGAACTTCCTCTTTGTTTGCAAAAAGAGATCGAACACTTGGAAAATAAATGATGGAACGTAAGCTTGCTATTATTACCGGCGCCGATGGTGGGATGGGGATGGAGATCACCCGTGCCGTGGCTCGTGAAGGTTATGCAGTAATCATGGCCTGTTGTTCGCTGTCGAAGGCGGAACCCAAATGCAGGGAGTTGGCGAAGGAAACAGGAAATAAGAATATGGAAGTGTGGGAGATAGATCTTGCATCACTGGCTTCAGTGAAAACTTTTGCAAACCGGGTATTACAGCGGAACACTTCCATAGCTTTGCTGATGAATAATGCCGGGACGATGGAAACCGGATTGCATATTACAGAAGATGGGCTGGAGCGTACGGTCAGTGTAAACTATGTAGGTCCCTGTCTGTTGACGCGGCTTTTGCTTCCGTTGATGGGACAGGGAACACGTATTGTCAATATGGTGTCTTGTACCTATGCAATTGGTAAGCTGGATTTTCCCGATTTTTTTCTTCGTGGTAAAAGGGGAAATTTCTGGCGAATCCCTGTTTATAGTAATACAAAACTCGCTTTGTTGCTTTTTACTTTTGAACTGGCAGAGCGTCTTCGGGTACGTGGAATAACGGTCAATGCTGCTGATCCAGGAATTGTGTCTACCGATATCATCCGGATGCATCAATGGTTCGATCCATTGACCGACATTTTCTTCCGCCCTTTTATACGGACACCTCTTCAGGGAGCCTCTACTGCAATCGGACTATTACTTGATGTGGAAGCAGGGAAACAGACTGCGACATTTAATTTGAATAATCATTTGCATCCTCTTTCCGAAAAATATACTCACCATGTTCAAAGGGTGCAATTATGGGAGGAAACAGAAAGAATCTTGTCAGAGAAGGGGTTTACCGTAAATGATAAACAGTGAACCATAAACATTTTGTATGTTTACCGTCCACCGTCTGTCTTTTTCTGTTGTATACTGTTATCAAATAGACAGTTCTCTCAACACATTGACGAGATCTCTTTTGACAGGTTTATCGTTTTTGATGGCTTTGCTGAACGGAACATAAACAATTTCGTCGTGCTCTATGCCGATCATGACATTACGTTGGTCTTCCATGATAGCATCGATAGCTGCCGCACCCAGACGACTGGCCAAAATACGGTCATGTGCCGTCGGGCTGCCACCACGTTGCAAGTGCCCCAGAATGGTGACGCGAACATCATATTGTGGATATTCGTTTTTCACACGTTCGGCATAATGCATGGCACCTCCGGTAAGTTCACTTTCGGCTACCAGTACGATACTGCTGTTTTTTGATTTGCGGAAACCGCTCTTTATAAATTCCTCCAGTTGGTCGACTTCTGTACTGAATTCCGGAATGATGGCGGCTTCTGCTCCCGAGGCAATCGCACCGTTCAATGCCAGAAAACCGGCGTCGCGTCCCATTACTTCTACAAAGAACAAACGCTCGTGCGAAGTAGCTGTGTCACGGATCTTGTCGACTGCATCCAGAATGGTATTCAGCGCCGTGTCATATCCGATAGTGGTATCTGTGCCAAAAAGGTCATTGTCAATAGTACCCGGAAGTCCGATACAGGGAACGTCATATTCTTGTGCAAAGATGCGTGCTCCGGTCAGCGAACCGTCACCACCAATTACAACAAGGGCATCAATCCCTTCTTTTACCATGTTATCGTATGCCATTTTGCGTCCTTCGGGAGTTGTAAACTCTTTGCAACGTGCTGTTTTCAGGATCGTTCCTCCCAGTTGAATGATGTTACTTACATTCTGGCTTTTAAATTCTTTGATCTCCCCTGTTACCAAGCCTCTGTATCCTCTATATATACCTTTTACTTGCAGTCCGTTATAGATTGCTGCACGTGTCACTGCACGAATAGCAGCGTTCATTCCCGGTGCATCACCACCGGAAGTTAAAATACCAACACACTTAACTGTTCCCATAACAATCTTGTTTTTTAATTGACGTTGCAAAGATAACAAAAAGGAGTGCCCTGTATGATTAAATAACGTTAATTCATTGTCTTTTAATCTGTGCCTTTATGGCTTCGGAGATTTCTTCCATCAGCCATTTGGGAGTGGATGTAGCCCCGCACACGCCGATAGAATTGACTCCGGGGAGCAAAGAATCATCGATTTCCTCAGCACTGTCTATCAAATGTGAGTTTGGGTTGACTTTTTTGCACTCTTCGAATAACATTTTGCCATTTGAACTTTTTTTACCACTGACAAAAAAGATCAGATCGTGTGAAGCGGCAAATTTTCGCAGGTTGGGCATGCGGTTGGCTACCTGGCGGCAAATGGTATCATAATATTCAAAAGTCGCGTCAGGCGAAATGTGTTCTTTGATGTATTCCACAATTTCCCAAAACTCATCGAGTGATTTGGTAGTCTGTGAGTATAAGCGTATGCTTTTGCTGAAGTCCAGCTGACGGGCTTCATCGAGTTTTTCTATCACAATCGCCTTGCCGGTTGTTTGTCCGACCAATCCCAGGACCTCTGCATGTCCGTTCTTACCGTAGATCACGATTTGTTTCTCATCAGAGTCCTCCTGCATGTATTCTTGTTTGATCCGTTTTTGCAAACGGAGTACTACCGGACAAGTGGCATCAATGATCTCGATGTTATTCTCTTTGGCGATGATATAGGTCTCAGGCGGTTCGCCATGGGCGCGTAAAAGTACTTTGGCGTTATGAAGTTGCTTGAATTCCTCATGGTTGATGGTAATCAGTCCCATTTCCTTCAGACGCTCCACTTCGCGGCTGTTGTGTACAATATCTCCCAGGCAATAGAGCGTCACCCCTTTTGTGAGTTCCTCCTCGGCTTTGTGGATGGCTGTGACCACTCCGAAACAAAAACCGGAACCTTCATCTATTTCTACTTTTACCATATAATTACAAATCTGTGATTAAAAAAGGGTGTAGCCATACTGACCGGATGGCTACACCCTTTCCTCAGGATGGCTACACCCTATGGGGCGTATGGCTACACCCTTCCGTTTTTACTTTTTTATTGCTTTTTGATATTCGGCTGTCAACCACTCCCTCTGCTCGGCAATGGTGAGATGACTGTTGTCTAATAGTAAAGCATCGTCGGCTTTCTTTAGCGGGCTCACTTCACGCGTCTGGTCTATATGGTCACGTTGTTTCACGTTCTCCAATATTTCTTCGAAACTGGCCTCCTGTCCTTTGGCTTTCAGTTCGTCATAACGGCGCTGGGCGCGAATCTCCGGTGAGGCGGTTACGAATATCTTTAATTCTGCATCCGGAAATACAGTTGTACCGATATCACGGCCATCCATAACAATGCCCTTGGCTTTGCCCATTTCTTGTTGCTGGGCCACCATGGCTTCGCGGACAAAACCGAGCGCACTGATCGGACTTACTTTAGAAGAAACTTCCATGGTGCGGATTTTGTTCTCTACGTTCACTCCATTTAAGTAAGTATTCGGGCGACCGGTTTCCGGATCAATCCGGAAAGAGATGTGGATATCGTCGATACGCTGTTTCAGTTTTTCAGTATCAATCGTATCTCCGCTGAAGATGCCGTTCTCTATACTGTATAGTGTAACGGCACGATACATAGCTCCACTGTCGATATAAATGTATCCGATTTCTTTAGCCAAATCTTTAGCCATGGTACTTTTCCCGCAAGAAGAAAAGCCATCAATTGCAATTGTTATCTTTTTCATGATGTTATGCAGCAGGTTTATTCCCTTTTTTAACGTCTTATCTAAATTTTTTCGCCAAATATACTGCATTTTTAAAATATCTGCGTTATATTTGTGGCACAAAAGCAATAACAGCTTAAAAACCAGAAGAACACCAATTTTTATATAATAATTTTATGGAAGTAAAAAAATCGCCCAAAGCAGACCTCGAAGGTAAGAAGACCCAGTGGCTGCTGATCGGTTACGTTGTGGTGCTCGCCTTTATATTCGTTGCGTTCGAATGGACGGAGCGTGATATAAAGATCGATACAAGCCAGGCGGTAGCCCAAATTGAGTTTGAAGAGGAAATGATTCCTATTACACAACAGGAAGAAAAACCGGCCCCACCTCCCGTTGAGGTTCCGAAACAGGCTGAAATCCTGAAGATTGTTGATGACCAGGCTGATGTGGAAGAAACAGCTATTGCTTCAACAGAGGATACCGGACAGAAAGTGGAAGTAAAATACGTGCCGGTTGAGGTGAAAGAGGAAGAACCGTCGGAACAGGAAATTTTTGAGGTAGTAGAAGAAGCTGCTGAGTTTCCGGGTGGTATGCCTGCTTGTTTGCAGTTCCTGTATAAGAATATCAAATATCCGACCATTGCTCAGGAAAACGGAACCCAGGGACAGGTTGTTCTTCAGTTCGTTGTTGAACGTGATGGTAGTATTACTGACATTAGGGTTGTAAAGAGCGTTGACCCATATCTTGATAAAGAAGCTCTTCGTGTGGTTAAAACCATGCCTAAATGGAAGCCGGGTAAGCAGAGAGGTAAACCAGTTCGTTGTAGATTTACATTACCTGTACGATTCAGACTGCAATAATCATTGTATAGTATAAGAAGAGAGGCTGCCGTCCAAGCAGCCTCTTTTCATTCAATCCTCTTTTTATAACTTATTACTATGTATACAGCATTTCAGCTTCTTGATAAAATAAATTCTCACATTTCAGATATCCGGTTTACACGCACACCGGTTGGTTTGTATGACCCTGTTAAATACGTACTTTCTATGGGGGGAAAACGCATTCGCCCTGTTCTGATGTTAATGGCATACAATCTCTATAAGGAGGATGTTACTTCTGTTTATGATCCTGCTACGGCAATTGAAGTTTATCATAATTATACTCTTTTGCATGACGACTTGATGGATCGGGCCGATATGCGCCGTGGAAAAACAACGGTTCATAAAGTCTGGAATGACAATACTGCAATTTTGTCGGGAGATGCCATGATGGTGCTGGCTTATCAGTATATGGCAAGCTGTTCTTCAGAGTATCTGAAAGAGGTTATGGACTTGTTTAGCCTGACAGCACTTGAGATTTGCGAAGGTCAGCAGATGGATATGGGGTTTGAGTCCCGCGATGATGTGAAAGAAGAGGAATATCTGGAAATGATCCGTTTGAAAACTGCCGTTCTATTGGCGGCCAGTTTGAAAATCGGAGCTATTTTGGGAGGAGCTTCCCGTGAAGATGCTGAAAATCTATATGATTTCGGCATGCAGATTGGGGTTGCTTTCCAATTGCAGGATGATTTGCTGGATGTATATGGCGATTCAGCCGTGTTTGGTAAAAATATCGGTGGTGATATTTTATGCAATAAGAAAACATATATGTTGATTAAAGCATTGGAACGGGCCGACCGGAATCAGTTGGATGAACTGAACCGTTGGTTGAATGCGACTTCATTCTGTGCCGAAGAAAAAATCGGTGCTGTAACCGAGTTGTACAATCAGATAGGTATCAAAGCTGTCTGTGAAAACAAGATGCGTGAGTACTATACTCGTGCGATGACCAGTCTGGGGGCCGTATCTGTCATAGAAGATAGGAAAAGTGAGCTGAAAAAGCTGATGAAGCATTTAATGTACCGCGAGATGTAATATAACGATGCCTTATAGACGTTTGCCAAATACTGATCAAGCCAGGATACGGGCGCTGAAAGCAGCGGTCGTAAAGGGGGACGTATGTAATGTCTATGATTTGGCCGTTTCGTTAAAGACATTGGGGGAAGCACGTATGTTTCTGGCTAAATTTGAGGCTGCGCATTCTTATTATGTACACTGTTATGGCGAACAGAGCAGAAACAGTAAGAAGCATCAGGCCAATGTAAAAGCGGCCCGTCTTTATATTTCTCACTTTATACAAGTTTTGAACCTGGCAGTGATTCGAGCCGAAATTAAAGAATCCCATAAAGATATGTACAGCTTGCCTATGGATAATTTCGGCGTGCCCGACTTGAACAGTGAGGCTTCTATAGCCGAGTGGGGACAGAAAATCATAGAAGGAGAGCGGCAACGTACTTCCCGGGGAGGCATACCTATCTATAACCCGACGATTGCCAAAGTGAAAGTACATTATGATATATTCATGGAAGGTTATGAGAAGCAGAAAAACCTTCAACTCCTCACAAATCGTAGCTTAGAACAACTTTCGTCTATGCGTGCGCAGGCTGACCGGTTGATTCTCGATATCTGGAATCAGGTGGAGGCCAAATACCAGGAGGTACTGCCTAATGAAAAGCGGTTGGAGAAATGTCGTGATTACGGTCTGATTTATTATTACCGGACCGGTGAAAAACAAACTAAAGAGATTCTTTAAAATATGCTTGTCGATTCACATTCCCATCTTTTTCTGGAAGAATTTGCCGAAGATTTGCCTTTGGTAATGGAGCGTGCCCGTGCTGCCGGTGTTACGCATATTTTTATGCCCAATATAGACAGTACGACAATCGAACCTATGTTGTCGGTTTGTGATACCTATCGTGACTTTTGTTTCCCGATGATCGGGTTGCATCCTACTTCCGTGAACGATTCGTATGAAAAAGAACTTGAAATAGTGGCTAATTACCTGGCAACTTCGGAACGATTTGTGGCCGTAGGAGAGATCGGGATCGATCTTTACTGGGACAAAACCTGGTTGAAAGAACAGTTGATTGTTTTTGAGAAACAGGTTCAGTGGGCCCTTCAGTACCAGTTGCCGATTGTCATTCATTGCCGTGAAGCTTTTGATTATATATATAAGGTATTGCAGCCTTATAAAAGCAGTGGCTTGACCGGCATTTTTCATAGTTTCACCGGGACGTCCGAAGAAGCTGCCCGGATGATGGAGTTCTCCGGGTTTAAGATTGGCATAAATGGTGTGGTCACTTTCAAAAAGTCAACTCTGCCGGAAGCGCTTAAACATATTCCGTTGGAACGCATTGTGCTGGAAACGGATTCTCCTTACCTCACGTCGGTCCCTAACCGTGGGAAGAGGAATGAGAGTGCGAATGTGAAAGATACATTAATAAAAGTTGCCGAAATATACAAGGAAGATCCCGAAAAAGTTGCGGAATTGACTGCTATCAGCGCATTGAAAGTGTTTGGAATACTCAAATAAGCTCTGTTAGATTTTAAATTTTATTAATTTAGTGGATTTATTAAAGATAAAAGAAGGATAATGCTGCAGAAGAAGAAAAAAAAGAATACATTTGTAGCTGAAAACGCTTGTGGTTCGCATTTTTTTTGTAATTTGCACCCGATTTGAGGAAAGCACCAATTGGAGAGATGCTCGAGTGGTTGAAGAGGCACGCCTGGAAAGCGTGTATACGCCAAAAGTGTATCGCGGGTTCGAATCCCGCTCTCTCCGCAGGAAATATTAAACAAAAGACGATAAGTAAATACAATAATAATAATTTAATTAATTAATCTTAAAAATTAGACACACAATGAAAAAGTTATTTGCAATTGTTGCTGTGATGGGAGTCTTAACATTTGGCTCAACTCAACTCGTTCAGGCTCAGGATGCTGCTGCTACCGAACAAGCTGCTCCTGCAGCAGACAAACCGGTTGCTGACGCTGTAGCTGAGGCTGCTGAAGCTTCTGCTCCTCTTGCTGGTGCTGAAGAAGAAGGTGGTATCCACAAAGAAATTAAAGTAAAATTCATCGAAGGTACTGCATCTTTCATGAGTTTGGTTGCTATCGCATTGGTTATTGGTTTGGCTTTCTGTATTGAACGTATCATTTACTTGAGCTTGGCTGAAATCAACACAAAGAAATTTATGTCTTCTATCGAAGCTGCTTTGGAAAAAGGTGATGTTGAAGCTGCTAAAGATATCGCTCGTAACACGAGAGGTCCTGTTGCTTCTATCTATTATCAAGGTTTGATGAGAATCGACCAAGGCATCGACGTGGTTGAGAAATCTGTAGTATCTTATGGTGGCGTTCAGGCTGGTTACCTTGAAAAAGGATGCTCTTGGATCACACTGTTCATCGCGATGGCTCCGTCATTGGGATTCTTGGGTACTGTAGTAGGTATGGTTATGGCATTCGATAAAATCCAACAGCAGGGTGATATCTCTCCGACAGTTGTTGCTGGTGGTATGAAGGTTGCCTTGATTACTACTATCTTCGGTTTGGTTGTAGCTTTGATCCTTCAGGTATTCTATAACTACATCCTTGCTAAAATTGAAGCTCTTACAAGCGAAATGGAAGACTCTTCTATCTCTTTGCTTGACATGGTAATCAAATATAACTTGAAATACAAAAAATAATCTGAGATGAGTAAGTTAACATATAAAGTATCGTATTACGTACTATACGCGATGTTTGCTCTTATCGTGATCGTATTAGGTCTTTTCTATTTTGGTGGACAAATGGAAACTCCGCTTGTATACGACATGGATAATCCTGCAAACACAGATGCCTTGCTGTACCTGATGTACGGTCTGTTTGGCATTGCTGTAGTTGCAACTGTTGTTGCTGCTATCTTCCAGTTCGGTTCTGCTTTGAAAGACAATCCTAAGGGTGCTATCAGATCATTGCTCGGACTTATTCTTCTTGTTCTTGTATTGGTTGTAGCATGGTCTATGGGTAGTGGTGAAACACTGACAATTCAGGGATATGAAGGAACTGACAATGTTCCTTTCTGGTTGAAACTGACTGATATGTTCCTTTACAGTATTTATTTCTTGTTGTTGGTAACAGTTGTTGCTATCATCGGAAGTAGTATTAAAAAGAAATTATCATAACTAATTGGGGAAACTCAATAAAATACAGTAACTACAATGGCAAAAGGAAATAGAAAAGTTCCTGAAATTAATTCAAGTTCAACAGCGGATATTGCATTCTTATTGCTTATCTTCTTCTTGATTACGACATCTATGGATACTGACCGTGGTTTGGCAAGACAATTGCCTCCACCTCCCGATAAGGATCAGGTTGACAATGACATCGTTGTTAAGGATCGTAACGTTCTGCAGATTTTTCTGAACTTTCAGAATCAGTTGATGTGCGGTGGCGAAGTTGTTGATGTGAAGCAATTGAGGGAAAAAGCCAAAGAATTCATTGCCAATCCATATAACGATGAAAAATTACCGGAAAAACATGCGAAAGATGTGCCTTTCTTTGGTAATACCATGGTTACGGAGAATCATGTAATTTCTTTGCAGAGTGACCGCGGATCTTCTTATCAGGCTTATTTTGATGTTCAAAATGAGCTGGTTGCTGCTTACAACGAGTTAAGAGATGAATTGGCTCAGGAAAAGTGGCAGAAGAATTATGCTGAGTTGAATGAAGACCAGCAGAAAGCTATTCGTGAAATTTTTCCTCAGAAGATCTCTGAGGCTGAACCTAAAGGAGTTAAAAAGAATAATTAATGGGAAAATTTAATAAAACAGGTAAGCGCGGGATGCCTACGCTGAATACTTCTTCTCTACCTGACTTGATCTTTACATTGTTGTTCTTCTTTATGATTGTAACAACAATGCGTGAAGTTTCTTTGAAGGTTGAGTTTAAGATTCCGCAAGGTACTGAGTTGGAAAAGCTTGAAAAGAAATCTTTGGTTACGTTTATCTATGTAGGTAAACCGACAGCAGAGTTTCGTAAAAAACTGGGGTCTGAAAGCCGTATCCAGTTGAATGACGCATATGCTGAAGTTGACGAAATTCAGGCTTACGTAACTAACGAGCGCTCAAGTATGAAAGAGGAAGACCAACCCTTTATGACTGTGTCTTTGAAAATTGACCAGGATACAAAAATGGGTATCGTTACCGATATTAAACAGGCTCTTCGTCAAGCTTATGCACTGAAAATTAACTATTCTGCGAGAGCTCGCGAATAAGTTATTCTATACATAGAAAAGGCCGTCTGATTTGTTTCAGACGGCCTTTTTTTATGAGATACCCGGGCTTATCGCTTTCAGCCCTTATAGGACTAATATCCCTTGGGACTTATATGGGTTGCCTGTATGTATTTAGTGGCGATATCGTAACTCCTGTATGGGCGATTACACAGACTCACATGCAGATATAAAGATTGAAATAGTCGATAATCTTGATAAGACCTGTGAAGTCTGTGTAATTCGTACAGTGGTTAATGTATTCCTTTTCGTTGGTTTGAGATGATCTTATTTACCTGTATAGAATTCTATGATTCGTTTGATGGATCTCTGGCAAACCGGACAGAATGTGGGATATTCATTTGTGCGCATGCGGCAATCGAATGCCGGACGATAGATACCTTTAGCTGAGTAACCTCCTCCTTCGTATACACCTGTGGGGTATTTGGCCTTATCTGCTACCGGAGTCGGAACCGGGGTGTCTTTAGTGAGCATATCTTCCCATTTGGAAGCGAAGTTGACACGTGTGGTTATGTTTTGTTCCCATGGTTCGATATTGAGTGGATAGAGGCCGTTCATCACATCTTCGTCATAGAAGTATTCATCGGCCAGACCACCGAAACTATGTCCGAATTCGTGTACCACTACCGGGCGGAAATTGGGGTGGTGTGCGGTGGTTAATGTGAAAGCATTGTAGATGCCGCCTCCGCCATATTGCTCTGTATTGGCGAGGATTATGATATGTTCATAGGGAATGCCTGCCAATGCGTCGTTAATTGCTTTTACACGACTGGTAGTCAGATAGCGGTCAGAGTAGAAAGTATCGAAGTGCGAACCGAAGGCAGTATGTTTCCATGCTCCCTGTTTCGGAGCACTGACTCCGCTGTCTGCGGAAGGACTGGCTACGGCTATGATATTGAAACGGTTCTTCATAGACTGGAACGGTTCGTGCGAAAATAGTGCTTCGCATGCCACGGCTGCATCTTTATAGAAAGTTTCCATTTCGGCTGTGGTATATCCTTCGGCCAGGATTGCCACATCGATACATTGTTCTTCGTTTCCGCTTTTCAGCAAATATTTGTGTGGGGTGATGTGTGTGAGTCCTTTTTTATGTATCAGGATATCATCGGGCTTGACGATATGTTTCAGGCTTGCGCTTACTTCGTGTTTGTTGTTGCGCAGCGTGATTTCTACTTCCGCCGGTTTTACAGGGTAGGGCAGGAGATAAGTATTCTCAAATCCTTTGGTTACTTCTTTAGCTTCGTCTGTCTCCAGCCATTCCTGGAATAGTGAGGAAAACGAAGTGGTATAGATAACTTTTCCGCTTTCCACATCACGCATGACAATTTGCCCGTTTCCTTCCAGTGGTAATTCTGCAAGATGATGCCGTCTGCCTGCCCATGTGGGCAGTTCCGAAAGTTCGTCGAGACAAATTGATTGCTTTTCCGCATTTCCGGTGAAAAGATAATCGACGCGCAGTGTTTTGTTCGTAAAGTAGTCCGAAAAGTTTTGTGCGTATGCACATCCTGTCACGAAAAGACAGGTGAATAAGGTCAATATTAGCTTCATATCGTGTGAATTTATTGTTTTTACAAAGGTACGAACTATTGCCGATTTATTCTATTTTTACAAATAAAAGTAATAAACTATAGTATTTATTGCCGGGGAAATAACTAACTTTGCATTAGTGATTGATATATTAAAACAAATTGATTTAAAATGGGACATCATCAATTAGATACTTTAGACGAGCAGATTCTGAAGTTGATTGCCGACAATGCCCGCATTCCGTTTCTGGAAGTGGCAAGAGCGTGCAACGTTTCGGGTGCGGCTATTCATCAACGCATACAGAAGTTGACTAATCTGGGTATATTGAAAGGTTCGGAGTATGTTATCGACCCGGAGAAGATTGGATATGAGACATGTGCTTATATTGGGATTTATCTGAAAGATCCTGAGTCGTTCGATTCTGTGACCAAAGCTTTGGAAGCGATTCCGGAAGTAGTGGAATGCCATTTCACCACCGGGAAATATGATATGTTTATCAAGATATACGCAAGGAACAACCATCACCTTCTCAGTGTGATCCATGATAAACTTCAACCGTTGGGATTGGCTCGTACGGAGACGCTTATTTCATTCCATGAAGCTATCAAGCGGCAAATGCCGATCATGGTAGAAACGGACGAGGATTAAGTTTATCCCCGAACGTAATCTACGAAAGCATATGAGCAGAGATGTTTCTCATCCGCAGGATGGACTTCTCTGCTTTTTTCGTGCCATATGGCTGTATCTACAGCCGGGAAAAAGGCATCTGCTTCCGGAGCTGTGTCATCAACTTCGGTCAGGCACAGTTCGTCGGCCAAAGGCATGGCTTGGCGGTAGACACTTGCTCCTCCGATGATGTATACTTTCTCTTCTTCCTGACAGCTTTTCAAAGCGGCCTCCAGCGAAGTGAACACCTCTGCTCCGGGACATTCGGTTGCCGGATTGGAAGAGAGTACCACATTCCGTCGATTGGGTAACGCTCCTTTAGGAAGCGATTCGAAAGTTTTTCGTCCCATTATGATTGTGTTTCCTGTGGTCAGCGCCTTGAAACGTTTCAGGTCGTTGGGCAGCCAGAATAAAAGCTTGTTTTGAAATCCTATGGCCATTCGGTGGTCTACAGCGGCAATAATGCTAATTCTACTCATAGTCCGGTGGAGTTATGTTATACCGCAACTTTCCCTGCAATGTGCGGGTGCGGATCGTAGTTTACTAATTCAAAATCCTCAAACCGGAAGTCGAAGATACTTTTCACATCCGGATTTATTTTCATCTGCGGCAGTGTACGGGGCTCCCGGCTAAGTTGCAGTTTCACCTGTTCCAAATGATTCAGGTAGATATGCGCATCACCCAGCGTGTGGATGAACTCTCCCGCTTTCAAACCGGTGACTTGCGCCATCATCTGTAGCAGCAGTGCATAGGAGGCTATGTTGAACGGTACACCCAGGAAGATATCGGCGCTGCGCTGGTAGAGTTGCAGGCTCAATCGTCCGTTCGCTACGTAAAACTGAAAGAACGCGTGGCAGGGAGGGAGGTTCATGTGATCCAGATCACCGACGTTCCAGGCACTGACGATGATGCGGCGTGAATCCGGATTGTGCTTGATGGCATCCACCGCTTCACTGATCTGGTCGATGAATCCGCCGTCATAGTTGGGCCACGAACGCCACTGATAACCATAAATATGTCCCAGGTCGCCCTTCTCGTCCGCCCATTCGTTCCAGATGCGTACACCGTGGTCCTGCAGATATTTCACATTTGTGTCTCCTTTCAGGAACCACAACAGTTCGTAAATGATCGATTTCAGATGAAGTTTCTTGGTAGTGAGGCAAGGGAAGCCTTCGTCCAGGTCGAAACGCATCTGGTGTCCGAAGACACTGATGGTTCCCGTTCCGGTGCGGTCACCTTTTTCTGTTCCTTCTGCCAACACCCGGTTGAGCAGATCTAAATATTGTTTCATATGGATGGTTATACTTTTTGAGTTACTAAAAATTCCTGCCAAAGTTACAAAAACAGCCCGAATAACTTACAGGAACGGTGTGAATAAGTTCGCAAACCAACATTTAAACTTCTTCCAGGCCGATTTTTGTCTCCACATTTCCGGAGTCAGACGGGTGCAATGCAGGGTGTCGGCTTCAAAAACGTCATTCAACTGCCGAGTGATGTTCTTGTCGAAAATGAAGGCATTCGTTTCATAATCGTATCGCAGGCTCCGGCTGTTCAGGTTAGCTGTACCTACGGTGCAGAACAGATCGTCCACCATCATGATCTTTGAGTGGTGGAATCCGCCGTTGTACAGATAGATATTTGCCCCCTTTTTCATCAGTTTCTGCACGGCATAAAGCGAGGCATCCGGTGTGAAAGGGATATCCGATTTGGAAGAAATCATGATCTCTACTTTCGTTCCCCGGTTCAGTGCCCTTTTGAGGGCCTTGCGGATGGATGAAGTCGGAACGAAGTATGGATTCACGATGCGTACATCGTGTTGCGCGGCATAGATAGACATGGCATACGTGTGGCTCAGCATTCGGGAGTTCCGTTTGGGAGTGCGGTCTACGATTGCGATGATTGTGTTGCAACTGTCTGCACGTTCCGGATGATTCGGGAAATATTCTTCGCCCACGATGTTTTGTTTGGTAGTCTTGTTCCAGATGTCGAGGAAGATTTCTTGCAGAATATTCACCGCGTCGCCTTCGATCCGGATGTGCATATCGCGCCAGGTACCTATCTTGGGTAGCCCGTTGATGTAGTAATCCGCAATATTCATTCCGCCCGTATATCCTATTTTTCCGTCGATGACCGCAATCTTCCGATGGTCACGATGGGCTGCATGATTGATATACGGGAACTTGAACGGATCGAATTTTACGATTTCGATTCCCTTTTCCCGGATTGCTTTCAGATGCTTCTTCTTGAGCGGCTTGTTGTTCGACCAGTTACCGAATGCATCGAACAATGCCCGTACCTTGACACCCTCTTTCACTTTTTCGCCGAGCAGGTCGAACAGTGCATTGGCTATGGAGTCGTTACGGAAATTGAAATATTCCAGATGAATGTGATGCTTCGCTCCGCGGATGGCTTCGAACAAGTCTTCAAATTTCTCCCGCCCGCTTTTGATAAGTTTCACCTTATTGTTGTCAGTGATAGGGATGTTAGAGTACTCGAGGAACTGCATGACAAGGGAGTCGCTTCGAATAAATTGTGTAGTGTCCTCCCGCTGCATCAGCAGGCTGTCAATATTCTGTGTTCGGGCAGTGCCTATAGAGAGAATGGTCGCTATTATTAAAACGTATAATTTCAAAACCTCAGTCTTTATTTAGTTTACAAGGAAACAAAGATACAACATCTCTGTTCTTGGCTTCTTTTTGTCAAGAGCAGATTTAGTATATATTAACAGTTGGCCGCTTTTTCAGGAAAGAATAGGAGTAATGCTTGATAACATCAGGAGATAATTGATTTACTCCTGATGTTATCGGGTGGAAGAGCCGGGCTTCGGGGGCGAAAGCTTACTGCTTTTGGCAGGAATACACCGTCTTCCGGACCGAAAGACACCGTCTGTTTCCTCCGGACGCACCGTCTTCCGGAAGATCTGCCGGTGATACCACAAAAAAAGGGAAGAGTTGCAACTCTTCCCTTTTACCTCATATTAAATTGAATATATTGTATGTATCTTGTTTACAAAGATAACATATTTTGATCCCGAAAGCAAGTTTTTCACCTGTTTTTTAGGGCTGTTGCGCACAAATCTCTGTACGGCTTCCGGATTATCTCCGCATCAAGCCATAGACCATACCTTGCGTGCTCCGAAGAAAGCGAGTACCAGAATGGCGATATAGAGAGATTTCGGATCGAATCCCGCCGTAAGCCCGTGTTGTACCATGGATACAAAAACTTCGCGCAGCGTACTGATAGTGGCTTGCAGACCTCCGAAGGCGAAGAACAGGATGACGCACAATACTGTGCAGACCGTTCCCCATATCTGGATCAACCGGTGGTTTCGTCCCGGTAGATTACGCATGACGCGGCGGCTGAACCCATTATCTTTTACTTCTTGTTTTTGCTCGCTGAAGAATTGCTTCAGGAGTTTATCATCTGTTTCCGTCATAACCGTTTTGTTTTAAGTAAATTGCCAATTTGTCTTTAGCCCTCGACAGGTGCGATTTGACCGTTCCTACCGGGCATCCCGTTATTCCCGCAATCTTTTCTATACTGACATCTTCCATATAGAACAAAGTGATACAGGTGCGTTCTATTTCTTTCAGCGTTCTGAGTGATTGGTAAACATCCATCTGTTCGCCCACGTTCACTTGTTCGGTGCTGTTGACAGCATCCACTTCACGGGCATCCAGATCCGTTGTTTCCTTTCGGCTGCGAATATAATCATAAAATACGTTATAAGCAATTCTGTAAAGCCATGTTGAGAAACTTGAAAGGTTTTTAAAGTTTGCAATGTTTGTGTAGGCTTTTATAAACGTATCTTGTGCCAGATCGTCGCTCAGTTCGCTGTCGCCGCAGGTCAGGTTCAGGAAGAAGCGCCGGACGGGCGACTGATACTTCTGTACCAATTGGTCGAAGGCCCTGGTGTTTCTGAACACCACGACCTGTGCGACTAACGATATATCATTGAGCTGGCTCATTTCTGTTCATTCTGGGTTTCGTCTCTGTGTGTAGGAGTTGTGAAAGGGTCTTCCGGGCGTCCGTGCTGCTGGTTGCGTGAGATGATCCACTGCCCGATTCCGGTGAACAACACCAGCAATCCGATACATCCTATGCTGAATTCGTCTGTGATGGTCCAAAGGAAGATGAACAGTCCGATTCCGGTACAGATGTTCTTGATGCCTTTCGTCCGGTAGTCCTGTGGCAGGCTATCTTTGAAGATTCCTTCCGGCAGGGGTTGTCCGGTTGCCAGTGCCTGTTCCATCAGTTTGTACTTTGCTTTCCGGTTTTTGTATCGGAAGTAGAAAGCAACGAATACGATAAAGAAAGGGAATCCGAATATCAGTATGACGACTATTAAACCTGTCAGTATACCTCCGTTAATAGCTCCTTTGCCCATATTGAACGGAAATTCGTTTCCGAAATCGAAGCTGCTGCTCTGGTAGTCGGTGTCTACGGTACTGCTGTCCACAATGTCCGTGTATTCAGCAACGAAGGTAGAGTCTGAAGAGTCATTGTTGTTTTGGGTGATGGTTTGGTTCTGTGCCATTGCCAGCGAACAGAAGGTCATAGCTACCATCAAAGCGATAAAGATACGTTTCATATTACTGTTGTTTTTTAATTGTTTTTGTTTATTTGTCTGTTAGACGTAGTTCATAGCGCAGAAAGTTGCAAAGAGACGAAATATTTTTGATATTTGCAGCTATTAATACACAAAAGTGATGGAGCTACAAATCATACAGAGCAAGATTTACGAGATACGGGGGCAGAAAGTGATGCTGGATTTTGATCTGGCAGGGTTGTATCAGGTAGAAACCCGTGTTCTGAATCAGGCAGTAAAGAGGAATAGTAAAAGGTTTCCTGTCGATTTTATGTTCCAATTGAATGCGGAAGAATGGGAAATCTTGAAGTCACAAATTGTGATATCAAGTTGGGGAGGTACCCGCAAGCTTCCTTTTGCTTTTACCGAACAGGGGCTGGCCATGCTTTCCGGGGTGTTGAACAGTGATATTGCCATCGAAGTGAATATCTCCATTATGCGCGCTTTTGTGGCTGTCCGCCAATTGGTTTCGGCTCTTCCGGTGAATGATATCACCAGGTTGCAAAATGAAATCAAAGAATTAAAAGAATATGTAGAAGGGGCATTTGCCGATTACAATGACATCAATGAAGATACGAGGATGCAATTAGAATTGATTAATCAGGCAATTGCCGAGTTGCAGGTCAATGACAAACGACCGGACGGGAAATCCCGTAATCCGATCGGTTTTATATCTTATAATAAAGGAGAATGAAATTACCTATATCATTTATCGAATCGACCCGTGCGCTGATGGGGGATGAAGAGTATCAGAAATTATCCGTTGCATTGGAGCAAGAGCCGCCTGTTAGTGTCCGGCTGAACAGCAAGTTTACTGATTCGCTGTCCTGTTCTTCCATTTCAGGGCGCATTCCCTGGGCGGCAGGAGGATATTATCTCAATCAGCGGCTGACGTTCACCTTCGATCCCCTTTTTCATGCCGGATGCTATTACGTGCAGGAGGCCTCGTCGATGTTTGTGGAACAGGTGTTGCGCCGGTATGTCACGGCTCCGGTGAAAATGCTCGATCTCTGCGCCGCTCCCGGGGGGAAGTCTACTCATGCCCGCAGCCTGTTGCCGGACGGGAGCCTGTTAGTGGCCAACGAGGTCATCCGTAACCGCTCGCAGATATTAGCAGAGAATCTGACGAAATGGGGACATCCCGATGTTGTGGTTACCAATAATGACCCTTCTGATTTTTCGCGGATCGGTTCCTTCTTCGATGTCATATTGGCTGATGTGCCCTGTTCGGGTGAAGGGATGTTTCGTAAAGATCCCGGTGCCATAGAAGAGTGGAGCCCTGAAAACGTGGAAATCTGCTGGCAACGCCAACGCAGGATTATCACCGACATCTGGCCTTGTCTGAAACCGGGAGGAATCCTGATTTACAGTACCTGTACCTATAATACTCGGGAAGACGAAGAGAACATTGCCTGGATCAGGCAGGAATTCGGAGCAGAACCGCTGCCACTTACCGTTCCCGAAGAGTGGAACATTACCGGTGGTTTGCTCGTCGGGGCCGATGCGCCTGTCTACCGCTTCCTGCCTCATAAAACACAGGGAGAAGGTTTTTTCCTCGCCGTGCTTCGCAAGCCGGAAGAAGCAGAAGAAACGGATGGAGGCTTCCATTTTCCGAAGAAAAAGAAGCCGAAAGGTGAAACGGCTGCTTCATCGGTATCCAAAGAGAATCTGGCCGTTGCCAGAGGCTGGTTGCCAGCTTCCGACAAGTATGATTTGTTGGTGAACGGTGCTGTGATTACTGCTTTTCCTGCACTTTTTCTGGATGATTTAGCTATGCTTCGTTCGTCTCTCCGCATTGTCCAGGCAGGCACGGAAGTAGCCGAAGTCAAAGGGAAAGATCTGATTCCGGCACATGGGCTTGCCATGAGCCGTCTGCTGGAAACATCGCTTTTCCCGACCGAAGAGCTGACTTACGAACAAGCCATTGCCTATCTGCGGAAAGAAGCCATCACTCTCTCACCCTCTGTTCCCAGAGGATATGTGCTGGTCACTTATAAAAAGACACCTTTAGGATTTGTGAAGAACATCGGCAATCGCGCCAATAATCTTTATCCGCAAGAGTGGCGTATCCGAAGCGGATATTTGCCCGAGGACATACGGACATTATGATAGTTCACTCAATATTCACACAAACAAGCTTATTAATGAAAACAAACTTTTATCATCTTTTGGTCTGGCTGGTTGCTTTTAGTATAGGTGTTCCGGCTATGGCTCAGACTGGTACGGAAAGGGTAAAACCTTTCAGTCATTTATCTGTTTCGCTGAATGCGGGAACACTGGGAGGAGGATTGCAGGTGGCTGCTCCGTTGAACGATTATCTGGGACTTCGTGCCGGATTCTCTTTGTTGAAGTTCAATTATAATTATGATTATGACGGAACCTATGAAGGTCCGTTGCCGGCAAATGCCCGTGTCGGTAATGAGGATACGGATAGATATTATACGGTTCCTTTGAAGGCCAAAGCAAATATGGCAAACGGAATGGTGTTGCTTGATTATTTCCCGTTCAGAAGATCAGTCTTCCATGTGACTGCCGGACTGCTTTTCGGAACATCGTCCATCCTGAAAGTGTCGGGTGAGACAGACGAACGGATTGAGGTGGGAGATATTATCATCGAGCCGGGAGCGGACGGACGTGTGGAAGCTGCTCTGAAAACCAATGCCGTGAAGCCTTACGTCGGACTCGGATTCGGGCGTTCGGTGGCTCACTCACGCGTAGGTTTCAAGTTCGAATTGGGAGCTATGTTCCATGGCAATCCGAAGATTGAAGCAACTACCGGAAAGATCGTGGAAGATGCGGTTGACCAGGAACTGAGCCGTTTCAATAAATTCCTGAAAAACTTTAAGGCTTATCCCGTACTGAACTTCCAGTTATCTTATCGGATATTCTGACGGACTTTCAGTTGAGGTGTCAAAAGTCTTTTTTACCACGGACTACACAGATTCTCATAGATAATTCATTTTGATAATCAACAGCTTGCAATTCAATCTATGTTAATCTGCGTAATCTGTGGTGAAAAGGGGGGCAACTCAACTCTTATAGTTTATTCTTATATATCTTTGCCATGGCCTTCTGATACTGGTTCTCCAGTTGCAGATAGTTCTGTTTGCTCTGATATACTACCGATACTTCTACAAAATATTCTATCATACTGATTTGTCCGCCTGTCAGTGCTTGTTTCAGCAAAGATAAATCCTGTTGCGCCTGAAAGGTTTTCTCGTATTCTTCCATTGAAGTACGTAGTGTGTGGGCTTCGCGGTAAAGTTGTGTCAGTTCCGATTCCACCTGTACCGAAGTATTGGCCCGTTGCAAGTCGATGTTCAGTGACTGTGCTTTGGCTATCTTCACTTTGTTGCGGTTTTCGAACAGGGGGAATGAGAAACCTACGACAACTCCGTTGAAAGGCTCGCCCGATTCGGTATTCCGACGGTATCCCAGTTCCAGCTTCGGAAGCCATTGCGATTTGTTGACTGTGATTTGTTTGCGGGCGGCGGCACTTTCACTGTTGAGAGCCTGCAGTGTGTAGTCCGATGCCAGAACTTCCGTTTTCAGTTCTTCGTAATTGGTAGGAAAGATAACAGCCGGATAGTCGGAGTCTTCAAACACGACCGGTATGTTTCCGTTCAGTGCCGTCAGCTCCTGTATTTTATTCCGAAGGGCCGTTTCGTTTAACGATGCTTCTGTTTTCACGTTCAGCAGTTCCAGATTGATCTTATTGGTTTCGATCACGTTGGCATCTCCTGTTTGCAAACGTTTGGCATACATGGCAGATAGCTCCTCGGCGTTTCGCAAACGTTCTGCCAGTATCTGTTGTTGCTTGCGCAACATGATGATATCCAGACAAACATCTTTAGCCTGTAACAGGATACTTTGGCGGAATACATTTTTTTGCCCGTCAAAAGCACCGGACTTCAGTCGGTTCAGTTGATTGCGGGTGGCATACAGGCTCGGAAAGTCGAAACTTTGGGAGACTACAAGCTCACCGATCGTATTATTCTTATCTTTGTTGTTCCACAAATGGGCATACGAAAGGGTAGGGTCAGGCAGATTATTGTCCGTCCGGGCTTCCAGCTTTTGTGAGGCAATCAATTGTGCGTTGGCTTGCAACTCTTTATTATTGGTTTCGATGTTGCGCAGTACCCCGTCTATACCGGTTTGTGCCTGCAATCCGGATAGCGCAAAGAGGGTGGCGGCAAGTATGGTTATTCGTTTCATATGATTATTGGGGTTTATGGCTTCACATCTCTGAGGGTATATCGAAATTCGTATTCACCACAGAGTATCACAGAGTTCCACATCTGTGGTGCATGATGACACACTCTCAGGAGTGAGGCCTTTTATTATTTTCTTTTTCCGTTCATCATCAGATAAACAATTGGGATAATAAATCCGTTCAGGAAAGTCGACGTCAACAGACCGCCCAGGATTACCTTTGCCATCGGACTTTGAATTTCGTTACCGGGCAGACTTCCGCTTAATGCCAGCGGTATCAGTGCCAGAGCGGACGAGAGGGCTGTCATTACAATCGGGTTCAGACGGTCGAGTGATCCACGGATAACGCTGTCGTATACTCCCAATCCTTCTACCTGTTGCAGGTGGTTGTAATGGCTGATAAGCAACATACCGTTACGTGTGGCGATACCAAACAGCGAAATGAAACCGATGATGGCCGGGATGCTGATTTCTCCCGTTGTGATCAGCAAGGCAAACACACCTCCGATCAGTGCCAGAGGCAGGTTTATCAGGATGACCGCCGACTCCTTCACGCTGCGGAACTCATGATACAGCAGCAAGAAGATCACTACAATGGACATGAATGAGGTCAGTGCCAGAGTGCGGCTGGCTGCCTGCTCGCTTTCAAATTGTCCGCCGTATTCGATGTGATAACCTTCGGGGAGCTTGATTTGTTCGTCCACCTGCTTTTGAATATCATTTACCACACTTCGCAAGTCACGATCGGCTACGTTGGCAGAAATGACGATTTTGCGTTTTACGTTTTCGCGGTTGATGGTATTCGGCCCCATAGCCGAAACTACGTCGGCAATGTAACTCAACGGCACTTTCTTTCCGTCCTGTGTGTCTACCATCAGGTTGCGTATCTTTTCGGCTTCGTCACGGAAATTGTTTTCCACTTTCACAATCAGGTCGAAGCTCTTACCCTGTTCGTATACTTGCGAAATCACTTCACCGGCCAATGCCACATTAATATATTCAGAGAATTCCGGCAGAGTAATGCCATATTTAGCCAGCATTTCCCGTTTGGGGGTGATCTTCAATTGCGGACGTTCGATCTGCTGTTCTACGTTCAGGTCGGCGATGCCCGGAATGTTGCCGATAGCCCCTTTTATCTGGTTGCCCAGAGAGAACATCTTGTTCAGGTCGTCACCGAACAGTTTGATGGCGATATTGGCTTTGGTACCACTGAGCATAGCGTCGATACGATGGCTGATGGGCTGTCCTATTTCGATATTTGCTCCGGTGATGGTACCTAATTTCTCTCGTACATCCGCCATCAGTTCGGTACGCGAGCGGTCTTTCAGTTCGAATGGCGCTTCTATTTCCGATACGTTCACACCTAAGGCATGTTCGTCCAGTTCGGCACGTCCGGTCTTGCGGGCCACTGTCTGTATCTCGGGGATGGATAGCAGAAGTTCCTCGGCACGGTGTCCCATCTTATCGCTCTCTTCGAGTGAGATACCCGGCAACGAACTGATGTTGATAGTGAACGACCCCTCGTTGAACGGCGGAAGGAACGAGCGTCCCAAAGTGAAGAAGAATCCCAGAGCGATGATGAATAGCCCGATGGTACTTCCCAAAGTTACGCGTTTGTGGGATAATACCCAAGTCAGTGCTTTTTTATACCCTCCTTTCATCCAGCGCGCTACGAGGGCCTCTTTCGGGAGTTTGTCCCCTTTGTCTTTACCCAGCAGATAAGAGCAAAGTACCGGGGTCAGTGTCAATGCCACTATCGTCGAGGCAAATAATGCTACGATGAAGGCAATGCCCAGCGGAACCAGCATGCGTCCTTCCATACCGGAAAGGAAGAAGAGAGGCACAAAGCTGACGACAATAATCAGCGTAGAGTTCAGGATAGGCATACGAACCTCTTTGGAAGCGTTGAATACCACCTGGATAACCGAAAGGCGTTCACTCTCGGGCAGGAGGCGGTTCTCACGCAACCGTTTGTATACGTTTTCTACATCGACAATGGCGTCGTCCACCAGCGAACCGATGGCGATGGCCATACCTCCCAGACTCATGGTATTGATGGTCAGTCCCATGAAGTGTAAGGTAAGGATGGAGACAAGCAGTGAGAGAGGCAGTGTCACCAGTGAAATGATCGTAGTCCGAACATTGGCAAGGAACAGGAACAAGACGATGACTACAAAGATGCCGCCCTCAAAGAGTGACTTCTTTACATTGCTGATGGAGCTCTCGATGAAACGGCTCTGGCGGAAAATGTCGGTAGATACTTTTACATCCGGTGGCAGATTCTTTTGCAGGTCTTTCAGTGAAGCTTCCAGTTTATCGGTCAGTTCCAACGTACTGGTGGAAGGTTGTTTGGTGACGGTCATCAGTACTGCGGGTTTTCCTCTTTCCGAGGCGGTACCCAGTTTGGGAGCTTTCGGGCCAATCCGGACGTCGGCTATGTCTTCCAGCAGTACGGGTACACTATTGATGCTTTTTACCACTGCTTTGCCCAACTGATCTACTTTGGCGGTAGAAAGTACGCCGCGTACAATGTACTCGTTGCCATACTCGTAAAGTACTCCTCCGTTTGCATTCAGGTTCATTCCCCGGGTGACGGTCATCACCTCGTTCATCGATACACCGTAATGACGCATACGTTCCGGATCGAGTTGAATCTGATATTCTTTCAATTCACCTCCCAATACGGCTACCTGTGCTACACCTCCGGTAGAGAGCAGGCGCGGACGGATGGTCCAGTCGGCAATGGTGCGCAGGTCGAGCATGGAAGTCGAGTCGGCTGTTAATCCGATAATCAGGACTTCACCCAGAATGGACGACTGTGGTCCCAGTGTCGGTTTACCTACATTCGAAGGAAGTTCTTCGCCTACGATGGCCAGCTTTTCGCTTACAATCTGGCGGGCGAGGTATATGTCGGTTCCCCAGTCGAATTCTACCCATACGACAGAGAATCCGTTGGTCGAAGACGAACGTACACGGCGCACACCGGTGGCACCGTTTACGGCTGTTTCTACGGGAAAAGTCACGAGTTGTTCCACCTCTTCGGCTGCCATACCGTTGGCTTCGGTCATAATGACCACCGTCGGGGCATTGAGATCGGGGAACACGTCTACTTCGGTATGCATGGCGGTATAAGTTCCGCCAATCAGCAACAGTACCGAGGCTACAAGCACCAGGATACGGTTCTGAAGTGAGAAATGTATGATTTTATTTAACACAATATTCTTTGTTTATAGTTTGTAACCTATGATTGCCGGACTTACTTCGATTGTAAATCTTCCAATCGTAAATCTTTTAATGTTCGTGACTGTGTGCAGGTATTGCGTTGCTTGCTGAAGCCAGTTTTACCTGATAAGCACCTTGGGTCACTACCCGGTCACCGGCTTTAACACCCGAAAGTATCTGTACGCTCTTGCCGTTATCGGCTCCGAGGGTGACTTCCTGTTTCTTATATCCTTCTTCATCCAGTTGCAGATAGACGAAGAATAGGCCCTGTTCTTCGGTTAGTGCGGTGCGTGGAAGCGATATCACGTTTTCCATAGGTGACGACAGCAGGTATACTTCAACGAACGAACCCGGAATGATGTCACCCTTATTGTCGAATTCGAAAGTGACCGGCACGTAAAATGAATTGTCGCCGGCCGATTTGCCGAATGACAAAAGGCGGCCGTTCAATCCTTTCAGTTCGTATACTTTATCATCATACGGTGTCTTGAAATTGGCCGAACCGATGGTGCGCAGAGACGGATAGTATTTCTCCGAAACTTCGGCTCGCAGGAAGAGACGGCGGTTCTGTGTAACGCTGACCAATGGCTGGCCGATGGTCACGTAATCTCCTTCTTTCACCAGGATATTCTTTACGAACCCGGCAATAGGGGAAACCACAGCTTGTCCGCCTGCCGAATGATTCTTGGCAAGTGCTTCATAACTGATACGTGCATTTTCATAATTTTGTTCTGCTTGTGCAAACTCTTTGTCGGATACTATTTTGTTTTTTACAAGTGCTTGCATACGCTCGTACTCCTTCTTGGATATTTCGTAGGCGATGCGGGCACGTTGTACCGGGTCGCCATCGGCAATGTTGCTGGATGAAATGGTCACCAATGCAGTGCCTTTGCCCACACTCATGCCCTCGGTCACTTTACCGCGAAAACTAACGACACCGGCCACAGTAGCTACCGCTACGGATTCGTCTCCTTGTGCAGCCAGCACTTGCCCGCTCGTTTTTATCACTTGTTCAAAAGCTTCCGGTGCGATGACGCTTGTTTTCACTCCGGCTGCTTCAGCTTTTACTTTCGGCAGGATGATCTCGTCACTGTGTCCGGCTGCCGGTTCGGTACCTTGGCTGTGTTCTTCACCCTCGTGATCATGTCCTTCATGATCTTCGCCTTCGTGATTGTGGTCTTCACCTTCATGGTCGTGGTCATGTGCTTCTGTTCCATGGTCGTGGCCTTCGTGGTTGCCACCCGATTTACTGTTGCAGGAACCCAGGATAAACAATCCGAGGATTCCCATAAAGATAAGTTTCTTCATGATGATATAAATTCTTTACTTTTGATGATTTTGGGAAGTATATCTGTGTAGGTTTTAAACCAAATGCCTTTGGTTTAAAAACAAGGCATTGTTGGTTTTAAAGGAATATCCCATTGATTTTAAACCAACGGTCAGTAGATTCCTAACCTTACGAAATAGGGCTTATAAGCCTATACAACAGGGTATGGAGGGGCACGAAGGCCGAAGGCACAGTTGATAACCGTGCTGTGAAGAGATTCCCGGTAGGCGTAATAATTCTTAATACGCCGCTCTTGGGGCTTGAATAAATTCTCTATGATAAGGTCCGTAAATAAGATGGCAGTAAACAGATAGTGAGGGCTGTGGTCTGCCTGTACGGATGGGGTTGGCGAATTGAGACGTGTCATACATCCGTCATTGCAGCACGAATCGTTGCCCGGATGATGATGGTGTCTGGGACACTGGGGTTCCGGTGTCACGTCGTTTTTCATGCAAATCACGCCGTTGGCATGGTGGTGATGGGGAATGACAGGTACCACCAGCATAATAATGCTGATGAAGAGCAGAAAAGAGAGTATGTACCGTTTATTCCTCATTCTTATTTTTATATTGAGCCACAAAGATAGTCTATCATCGGGTAAAAAACAAACAGTGTTACTTAAAAAACAAAAAGACAAGCAGATAACTACTTGTCTTTTCAGAAGAGAACGTCAGAAACGTTTATTTTTTCTTTCCTCCTTTGTCTTTGGTGCATTGGGCGTCTTTACATCCGGTTTTAGTTTTGCAATTGGCTTTTTCTTTGCATCCGTCAGATGTTTTCTTATCAGCTTCTTTTTTGCAACATGCTTTTTCTTCCTTTTTACAGCATGCTTTACCGTCTTTCTTGTCACATTGCTCTTTTTTGACTTCTTTCTTTTTCACGTCCTGAGCTTGGGCAGTAGTACCGGCCATACACATTGCTGCAACAAAAGCAGCACAGAAAACTAATTTCTTCATACAGTTTCTTTTTTAGTTGATTAAAATGGGGTTTGTACCTCTCTGTTTTAATTAAACGGGTAAAAGTTACCATATGTTAGTTATCAAATATTAAATAAGATAAGGTGCGGCAATTTTATTTCTCCAGCTCCCGCAGCGAATCCATTTTTTTCTTTTCAAGGAATTCATAAATGCCACACAGGTGTTCTGTTACTTTTTTGTTGCCAAATTCATATACCTTGGTCACCAGCCCGTCCAGGAAGTCGCGGTCGTGTGATACTACAATCAGTGTACCATCGAAATCTTTCAGCGCCTGTTTCAGAATGTCTTTGGTTTTCAGGTCGAGGTGGTTGGTCGGTTCGTCAAGAATCAGCAGGTTTACAGGTTCGAGCAACAGCTTGATCATGGCCAGGCGTGTACGCTCACCTCCCGAGAGTACCTTTACTTTTTTCATCGACTCTTCCGGTCCGCCAAACATGAATGCTCCCAGCAGGTCACGTATTTTATTACGTATCTCTCCTTTGGCCACGTCATCGATAGTCTGGAATACAGTCAGGTTCTCGTCCAGTAACGATGCCTGATTCTGCGCAAAGTATCCTATCTGCACATTGTGCCCCAACGTCAGGGTACCGTCATGTTCTATTTCGTTCATGATACATTTTACCAACGTTGATTTACCTTCGCCGTTTTTGCCGACAAATGCTACCTTATCTCCGCGTTCGACTGTAAGTGTGGCATTTCGGAAAACAACATGGTCACCATAGGTTTTACCTACTCCCTCCATAATGACAGGATAGTTTCCCGAACGTGGGGAAGGTGGAAACTTCAGGCGCAATGCTGATGTGTCTTCTTCGTCCACTTCCAATATTTCCAGTTTCTCAAGCATTTTTACACGGCTTTGTACCTGAAGTGTTTTCGAGTAGGTACCTTTGAAGCGTTCGATGAAGTCTTTTGTCTCAGCGATAAACTTCTGTTGTTCTTCATAGGCTTTCTGTTGCTGTTCGCGGCGTTCTTTACGCAATTCCAGGTATTTGGAATAGTTTACTTTGTAGTCGTAAATACGTCCCATGGTCACCTCTATGGTGCGGGTAGTAATGTTATCGACGAATTTTCGGTCGTGACTGATGACAATTACCGCCTTTCCGTTATTGATCAGGAAATCCTCCAGCCATTGAATGGATTCGATATCCAAATGGTTGGTAGGCTCGTCCAGTAAAAGTACATCCGGCTTTTGCAATAAAAGTTTTGCCAGTTCGATGCGCATCCGCCATCCGCCACTGAAGTCACTTGTTTGCCGGTGGAAGTCTTCACGCATGAATCCTAAACCGAGCAGTGCTTTCTCTACATCCTCTTCGTAGTTGGTGGCATCGATGGCGTAGAACTTTTCGCTGAGGGCCGACACATTTTCTATTAGCTCCATATAGCTGTCGCTTTCATAATCTGTGCGTGTTTCCAACTCTTTGTTCATACGTTCTATTTCGGCTTCCATCTCGTGAAGGTGGGCAAAAGCTTGCGCTGTCTCTTCGAAAACCGTCCGTCCGTCTTCTGTCATCAGGTGCTGGGGCAGATAAGCAATGACGCACTCTTTAGGGGCAGATATTCTGCCACGGGTAGGCTGGCGTACTCCTGCCAGAATTTTGAGCAAGGTACTTTTGCCGGCACCGTTTTTTCCCATGAGCGCGATGCGGTCTTTTTCGTTAATGACAAATGAAATATCGCTAAATAAAGTGGTTCCGCCGAATTCCACGGCCAATCCGTCTACTGAAATCATATCGCTTCTTTAAATTTTAGCCGCAAAGATAATCAAAACTATGATTTTTTTTTATACCTTGCGGGCTGAATCGAATAAGATTGAATGTAGAATTAAAAGTAAACCTATTATATAAAATGGAAAATGAAGAAATAAAAAGTCTTCGTCCTCTTATTCTTGTGGCCGAAGATGATGATAGTAACTTCAAATTGATTAAAGCTATTATCGGTAAAAAATGCGACATTCTATGGGCAAAGAACGGTGAAGAAATGCTGAATTTATACCGTGATCACGGAAAAGAAGCGTGGGCTATTTTAATGGATATTAAGATGCCGATTATGAATGGACTGGAAGCAACCCGGATCATTCGTCAACAAGGAGCTACCCTGCCTATCATCATGCAGACTGCTTATGCCTTCAGTTCGGACCGGGATAATGCCATCGAGGCCGGTGCAACCGAGGTGCTGGTAAAGCCCATTACGGTAAGTGCTCTCCGGAATTGCCTGAATAGTTATTTCCCCGAGATTAAATGGTAAGATTATATCCTCTTAAAATAAATAGGGCTGACTTCAATAATGAAATCAGCCCTATTTATTTTAAGAGGATATTTGTTTTCAGATTTCTGTTTCCATTTGGAATTTACGGCTTACCTTCATTAGATTGATCGTGTAAGTCACTACGTTTTGTGCTTCTTGAATCATGGTCAGATAAACCATGCTCACTTTAATACTGCCTGTTTGGCTCTGGATACGCTGTAACTCCTGGCGCTTCAGATGTGAGAGTTGTGAGTTCAGTTCGTTTGCACGGCGCAAATCTTCCTCAAAGTTATTGTAATTGTTGGTTTCTAACTTCTGGCGGCATTGCTGGATCAGATAGGTGATGTCCTCGGCTACATCTCCGAATTCACCTTTCTGGATGGCATCCAGCGGATTGAAGTTATTGTCGATATGTTCAAGGCAGGGCTCGCACAGACGGCTGATACTGTATACCAATTCACTGGCAAAGTCATTTCCCTGATAGTAATAAAGTCCTTTTTCAAGTACGGTGTTATTATCCAGTTTGCACATTGCTACAGTCCCGGTGCGTTTCATCTGTTTGATCAGTTGTTTTTCGAATTTGGTAGATCCCATTGCTCTGCGTAGTCCGCGGAGGTTTTCGTGTAAGAACGATGTGACGGTCAGTTCGAAGTTTTGTTCTGCATATTCCAATACTTTGCCCAGTTCTTCACGTGTATGTTTGCGCATCAACGACAAGGCTTCGTGGCTACTTGTAGCTTGCATCAGTTGTTTCAGGGTTTCATTGCCTTTTTCCTTTTCTTTTTTCTTCTTGTATATCAACTGGCTGCGGATCAATGTGAATGCTGCCAGTCCGATCAGTGCGATGATGGCAATGCTGCCTCCGAAATGGATGATCATAGCAACGAAGAAACAGATGGTGAAAGCGGCTCCGGCTGTGATGAACCATCCGCCAATGACACTTAGCACACCTGTGATGCGGTAAACGGCTGAATCACGTCCCCAGGCACGGTCGGCAAGTGAAGTACCCATGGCCACCATGAAAGTAACATAAGTGGTAGAGAGGGGGAGTTTCAGTGAAGTACCCACGGCGATCAGAAGGCCGGCAAGTACCAGATTGACAGAGGCACGAACCAGGTCGAATGCCGCTCCGTCGGCTATGATGGCTTCGTCTTTGCGGAAGCGGGTATCCATCCAGCGTTTGGCGCTTTCGGGAGTAATACGTGAAATGCCGTTGGCAAGCGTGAGGCTGAAGCGTACCAAGGTACGTGCTATCGGTGTGCTTCCGAAGTTCTCTTCTCCTTCATCCTGGCGGGAGAGGTCTACTGAAGTCTTGATTACTGCATGTGCTTTTTTGGAGGTGCACAAGGCATATACCATGATGGCTCCGGCACCTATCAGGAAGTACCACGGTGTTTTGGCTGAACCCATCAGTGAGGTCATCAGGAAACCATCAGGACCTACAGCGGTTCCGTTAGCTGTATAATCCATAAAAGAAGAGTAACCCGCCAAAGGTACACCGATGAAGTTGACAAGGTCGTTACCCGCAAATGCCAATGCCAATGCAAAAGTTCCCAGCAGGACAACTACTTTGAATACATTTACTTTCAACCAGTGTAATATCTGCATCAGGATGGTAGAGATGACGAAAAAACAGCTTACCAGCATCATTGTATTTTCTTGTACCCACTGCTTGTTTTCAGAAGTCATGAACGAGCTGTCCTTCAATCCTTTTATTACCATGAAATAGATGATGGCAGTGGAAGCGATGCCACCGAACAGGGCAATGCTGTATTTCATCTTGTTTTTATAATTGAATGTAAACACCATACGTGCCAACCACTGTACAAGCATACCGAAGAAGAAGGCAATGGCAACTGAGACAAAGATTGCCATGATGACGGACAGGGCTTTGTCGGTGTTGATAAGATCTCCCAGTCCCAGCGTGTCGCTGTTGTGCACTTTAATCAGTGCCAGGGCAAAAGTACCTCCGAGAAGTTCGAATACCATCGAAACGGTGGTGGAGGTAGGCATTCCCATTGAGTTGAAAACGTCGAGCAGGACGACGTCCGTCAGCATTACGGCAAGCAGGATGCACATGATTTCGGCAAAGTAGAAATGCTCCGGTTGGTAGATGCCGTGTCTTGCAATGTCCATCATGCCGTTTGATAAGGAGGCCCCGATGAAGATGCCGGCACCGGCTATAAACAATATTGTTTTGAAAGATGCCGCCTTCGCTCCGACAGCCGAATTCAGGAAATTTACCGCATCGTTACTTACGCCGACCATCAAATCGAATACGGCAAGCACGAATAGGAAGATAATGATACATAGATAAATTGTCTCCATAAATGTGTATGTTATTTCTGGCTGCAAAGGACGGATTTTCGTATTGCAGAGAAATGTCATACATGTTACAGAAATGTTTCATTCTTCTCTTTAAGGTAATTATAAAAGGTATACTGTGCCCTGACCGGTGCAGCACTTGCTTTGAATTTGAATATGTTATTCAGCTTTTCATCAACGAAGCAGGCCTTTTGATTGTCTGATAGCTGGATATGCAGCATGTCGACGATTTCTTCCCGTAATTCACTGTCGAGGACAGGCACCACGGCTTCTATTCGCCGGTACAAGTTTCGGCGCATCCAGTCGGGTGAACCCAGATATACTTTGGGATGTCCGGCGTTACCGAAATACCAGATGCGGGCATGCTCCAGGAAACTGTCTACAATACGGGTGACACGTATGTTACGGCTGTATTCCTGTCCGGGGATCAGGCAACAAATGCCCCGCACAATCAGGTCTATTTTTACACCCCTTTGTGACGCTTCATAGAGTCGGTCAATCATGATAGGGTCCTGCAAGGCATTCATCTTCAGAATGATCCTGCCGCCTCTTCCTTTCTCGGCCAGTTCGATCTCCTTATCGATCAATCGGTTTAGTTCGGGAATCAGATTGAAACGGGCCACGAGCAGCCGGGTGAACTTGGGATTTTCTTTACCGCGCAAGGTACGGAAGAGGTTGGTAAGGTCATGTACGATGACCGGATTGCTGGTGAATAATCCGCAGTCCGCATATAGCGTTGCTGTCTTTTCGTTGAAATTGCCGGTACTGATGTAAGCATAGCTGTGAATCTTTTCTCCGTTGAAACTACGGCGACGTATAAGGGCCACTTTGGCGTGAACTTTCAGTCCCGGTATACTATATATGATATTGATGCCGGCGGCTTTCATCATTTCGGCAGTGGCAAGATTATTTTCTTCATCAAAGCGGGCTTTGAGTTCTACAAATACCGTTACTTTCTTGCCATTCTGTGCCGCGGCAATCAAGGTATTGATGACAGCCGAATTTTCCGCTACCCGATATTGCGTCACCATGATCTCCCGGGTCTCGGGATCGTGCACGGCTTCGTAAAGGAAATGAATGAAATGGTCGAAAGAGTGGTAAGGGTAGTATAATAACAGATCTTTCTTTTCTACGTAACTGAAAATAGACTCCTTATCATTCAGCCGGTTCAGTTTCATCGGTACAGGTTTCTCCATCCGGGGAATAGAATGGCTGGGATTGGGCAGATGGCGCAGGTCTTCCAGATTCAGATGTTTGTCTCCCGGTACCAACTCTTCACGTTGGATTCGGAAGGCATCTACCAGAAAGTCCAGAAAATCGTCAGGCATGGCACGGTCATATACAAAACGGCATACGGCACCTATCTTGCGTTTTTTAATCTTTTTCTTTACTTGCTCCACCAAATCGACGCTGCTGATGGTATCGTCTATCATGATGTCGGCATCTCTCGATATCTTGATGCAATAACTACAGTCCACTTCGTAGCCCGGGAAGATGACACCAATATTGGCTTTGATGATATCTTCGATAAACATCAGGTAATAATATTTCCCATGTTTGGGCAGTTCGATGAAACGGGGCACTTTACTATATGGCAGTTTCATTACAAAGTATTGCAAATGGTTGGCATCTTCTTTCTTTGTGCCTTTCAGAAACAGGCGGACAGCCAGATAGAGCCGGTTGTCGCGCAGGAAAGAGATCACTTTGTCTTTGGATACCGGTACCGGTTGCAAGTAGGGAAATATCTCTTCGCGGAAAAAGTCTTTTACGAACTGCTGGTGAAAAGGCTCAACGTTACGGCTTTGGTAAAAGATGACATGGTTTTTGCGTAATGCAGGTATAATCTTCTTTTCATAAATGTGGATACGGTCTTCCAGTTGCCGGTTCACTTCCCTGTTGATTTCTTCCAGCAAAACCTTGGCTGATTGCTGAGATTCTTCTGATCCTTCTGTTACGCCGGAGGCAACAGCTTTGTGGTCGGCTACTCTGATTTTATAAAATTCTTCCAGGTTGGAAGAATAAATAGAGATAAAATTGATGCGTTCGTAGAGTGGCAATCGATCGTTATCAGCTTCCAGAAGTACCCGGTAGTTGAATGACAGCCAACTGATATCTCTCTTAAAGTATTGGTATTTGTTTCCCATTTGCATATAAGGTTTGCCCAAATATAGTTACCTTTGCAGAGATAAACAAAGAAAGTATGACAAAAGTTGGCTTATTGTCCGACACACACGGCTGGTGGGACGAAAAATACTTGCAATATTTTGAAACTTGCGATGAAATCTGGCATGCCGGAGATATTGGTTCAGTAGAGGTAGCGCAGAAATTGGCGGCTTTCCGCCCTTTCCGTGCTGTGTATGGTAATATTGACGGGCAGGAAATTCGCCGGATGTTTCCTCAGGTGAGTCGTTTTACGGTGGACGGTGCCGAAGTGCTGATGAAGCACATCGGGGGATATCCTGGAAATTATGACCCGTCTGTCAAGGGAAGCTTATTGGTGCATCCACCTAAGTTGTTTATCAGCGGACACTCGCATATATTAAAGGTAAAATATGATAAGACACTGGACATGCTTCATATCAATCCCGGTGCTGCGGGAATGTCCGGATTTCATAAAGTACGTACAATGGTCCGTTTTGCCATAGATAATGGTGTGTTCAAGGATTTGGAAGTGATTGAACTGGCCGGTTAATAAATTTGTATTTTTATTTTGTCACGTCAGATTTCTTTCCGTTCTTTGTCACAGGTTTGAGAGATGTAAGCCATAAGCAATGTGCTACAAATTACAAGTAACTGTGCGAGATACTTATGTATTGTTTATTACAGTATGTAATCTGTAGCCCGTAACTCATAATGTTCAAAATATGAAAGGAATTATTCTTGCCGGTGGCAGTGCCACCCGACTCTATCCGCTGTCAAAAGCCATATCGAAGCAAATGATGCCGGTGTATGACAAGCCGATGATATACTATCCGCTTTCTACATTGATGTTGGCCGGAATACGGGAAGTGCTGGTTATCTCTACTCCCCGTGACCTGCCGTTGTTCCGTGAACTTCTGGGTACCGGTGAGGAGTTTGGAATGTCCTTTTCATATCGGGTGCAAGAACAGCCGAATGGACTTGCTCAGGCTTTTGTATTGGGAGCTGACTTTCTGGATGGCGAACCGGGTTGCCTGATATTGGGAGATAATTTGTTTTATGGGCAGGGTTTCTCAGCCATGCTTCGCCGGGCGGCTACTCTTGAGAAGGGAGCTTGTATCTTTGGATATTATGTGAAAGATCCTCGTGCTTACGGAGTAGTGGAGTTCGATGAAAGTGGAAAGGTGATTTCGTTAGAGGAAAAGCCGGCTGTACCTAAAAGTAACTATGCGGTACCCGGACTTTATTTTTATGATGCCACGGTGACGGAAAAGGCACTTGCTCTGGAACCTTCTGTCCGGGGGGAATATGAAATAACTGATTTGAATAAATTATATCTCGGTGAGGGAACGCTGAAAGTGGAACTTTTCGGGCGCGGTTTTGCCTGGTTGGATACGGGAAACTGCAACAGCCTGCTTGAGGCATCCAACTTTGTAGCCACTATTCAGAACCGCCAGGGGTTTTATGTGAGCTGTATTGAAGAAATAGCTTGGCGTAACGGATGGATTTCTTCATCCCAACTGAAAGCTCTGGGCGAGAAGTTGGGAAAAACCGAATACGGTAAATATCTGATAGACTTAGTAAATTAATAAATCAATCATAAAGAATATGAAAACTTATCTTGTAACCGGTGCTGCCGGATTTATCGGTGCCAATTATCTGAAGTATATTCTGGCTAAACACAGCGATATCAAAGTGGTAGTGCTCGATGCACTGACTTATGCCGGAAATCTCGGAACAATTGCAAACGACATTGATAACGAACGTTGCTTTTTTGTAAAAGGTGATATTTGTGATCGTGAACTGGCTGACCGTCTTTTTGGTGAGTATAAATTTGACTATGTAGTTAACTTTGCTGCCGAAAGTCATGTAGACCGTAGCATTGAGAATCCTCAACTGTTCCTGATGACCAATATTTTGGGAACACAAAACCTGTTGGATGCGGCACGTCGTGCATGGGTGACCGGTAAGGATGAATACGGGTATCCTACCTGGCGTAAAGGAGTACGCTATCATCAGGTATCCACCGACGAAGTTTACGGTTCGCTGGGGGCTGAGGGGTATTTCCATGAAACAACTCCACTCTGTCCGCATAGCCCTTACAGTGCATCGAAGACCAGTGCCGATATGGTGGTTATGGCTTATCATGATACGTATAAGATGCCGGTGACCATCACCCGCTGTTCAAATAATTACGGCCCTTATCATTTTCCGGAGAAATTGATTCCGCTTATTATCAAGAATATTCTTGAGGGTAAGAAACTTCCGGTGTACGGCGATGGCAGCAATGTGCGCGACTGGCTGTACGTAGAAGATCATTGCAAGGCTATCGATTTGGTAGTTCGTGAGGGACTGGAAGGTGAAGTGTACAATGTGGGTGGACATAACGAAAAAACAAATCTTGAGATAGTGAAGTTGACCATTGCAACGATTCACCGCCTGATGTCGGAACATCCCGAATATCGTGAAGTATTGAAGAAGAAAGAAAAGAATGCCAATGGTGAAATCTCGGTTGACTGGATCAATGAAGACTTGATTACGTTTGTAAAGGACCGTCTGGGTCATGACCAGCGCTATGCTATCGATCCGACGAAAATCACCAATGCCTTGGGATGGTATCCCGAAACGAAATTCGAGGTGGGCATTGTGAAAACAATTGAATGGTACTTGAATAATCAGGAATGGGTAGAAGAAGTTACCAGCGGTGATTATCAGAAATATTACGAACGGATGTATAGCAAACGTTAACCGTTTATAATCAGTCCTATTGATAATAGGATCCCCATAAACAGCATATTTCGCGAAGTTTCGCCCAATATGCTGTTTAGCTTTTTACCGCTGTGTATCTGTACCATCTTTCTCCAGGTCCGGATATGAAAAAACAGGTAAAACTGAGGCAGGAGAGTCGCATATAAATGTCCGCTGAATAAAAACCAGAAACAGAGCCAAGCGGCTATGATGCCGAGCAACAGATAGAAATATCTTCCGAAAGGTTCACCGAAACGAACTACAACCGTCTTTTTCCCGCTTTTCCGGTCGGCATCCCGGTCCCGGTAATTATTAACTACCAGTAATGTATCTACAATCAGTCCGCACACCAATGAAGCAACCGTAACGTCCGGTGTCCAGTTGAGGGCCTGTACATAATAAGTACCTCCTACCGGGACAAAACCAAAAAACACGATGACTAATACGTCTCCCCATCCTTTGTAGGATAACGGGTAAGGACCTGTGGTATACAGGAAAGCAAATAAGACACATAGCGCACCTACAAGGATCAATTCCCAGCCGCCATATAATAGGAGGCTACAACCAATCAGGCAGGCGAGGGCTACTGTTATGAATATGCCCTTCTTCATGGCGTTCGCCGAAATCCAGCCTTGTGCACAAGCACGTTCCGGACCGAGGCGGTCTTCCCGGTCGGTACCTTTCAGAAAGTCAAATAAGTCGTTGATAAAATTGGCGGCAATCTGCATTAAGCCGGCAAACAAACAACAGATTAATGCCGGTATCCAACTGAATTTTCCGTCGGCATAAGCCAATGCACAACCAATCATTACCGGGGTAATGGCACCTGCCAATGTTTTGGGACGGGCAGCAAGTATCCATGCCTGTAACGAGTTCCGTCTTACTTCTTCCATTCTCTTTTTCTATATAATTCGTTTCAAGAGAACAAAGATAGGGCAAAAAAATGTATATTTTTGCTTTTTTGCCTATCTTTGCGCTCCTGATATTAGAGAATATGAAGAAAACAATATACTTATTGGCGGCACTTTTATTGCTGCTTTCGTCCTGTAAATCAAAGAAAAACCTGGTTTCTCCGATTGCCTGTCCGGTATTGAATACCGATTCCATTCGTCCGGACAGCTCCGATGTAGTGGCCCGGTTGTTTGCTCCTGATACTTCCGGACTCAAAAGACTTTCTGCCAGACGGAAAGCAGCAGAAAAGGGGCAGGTTGCCTCTTCCGGGATAACGCGTTCGATTCCGCCTGTTGTAGCCCGGGGAACAAATATCACCAGTTCTGCTGTCAGTGTATCTTCTGTTTATCCGGGGATCGACCGGGTGAAAAGATACGAGTTCACCCATCGTGATGTTCCCGAAGCCTTTGATGGTTTCCGTATCGCCTTTATTTCGGACTTGCATTATAAAAGCCTTTTCAAGGAGAAAGGGCTGGAGAGTCTGGTACGTTTGCTTAACGCACAGCATGCCGATGTATTGTTGATGGGAGGTGATTACCAGGAAGGGTGTCAGTTTGTACCCGAACTTTTTGCGGCATTGGCTAAAATGAAAACACCGTTGGGTACTTATGGTGTGATGGGAAATAACGACTATGAACGTTGTCATGATGAGATTATCCGTGAAATGAAGCGTTATGGCATGCGCCCTCTTGAACATCAGCTTGACACGTTGAGGCGCAATGGTGAGCAGATTATTCTGGCCGGTGTACGTAACCCGTTTGATCTTGCCAATAACGGTGTTTCTCCTACTCTGTCCCTCTCTCCGGCCGATTTTGTGATTCTGTTGGTACACACTCCTGATTATGCCGAAGATGTGTCTGTCGCTAATTCTGATCTGGTGCTGGCCGGACACACGCATGGAGGGCAGGTACGTATTTTTGGCTATGCTCCCATCATTCCTTCGCATTATGGCAGTCGGTTCCTGACAGGATTGAAATATAATTCAGCTAAAATTCCGATGATTGTAACCAACGGGATCGGTACTTCAAACAAGAATATCCGTATTGGAGCACCGGCCGAAATTGTGATGATTACATTACATCGTTTGCGGAATGAATAGCTTTGATTTTCGTGTACACAGCCGGGTGAAGGAAATAGCGCACATCTTTTCCGGCAGCCAGAGCTTGACGGATAAAGGTGGAACTGATTTCGAATATCGGAGAATGCGCTAAGTGTACGTTCGGGGGTAGTTGTGAGGCATCTACCGGAAAACCGGGACGAGGATAAACGAGTATTTTATTTTCTGAGACAATACGTTCCGATTCGAACCATTGGTCAAATACTTTCCAGTTGTCAGAGCCTATAATCAGTTGGAATTCCCTTTCGGGATATACTTCTTTCAGACGGTTGAGTGTGTGGACTGTATAGGAGGGACGAGGTAAATGAAATTCAAAATCGGATGCACGGAATCGTGGATATCCTTCAATAGCAAGCTGTACCAGTTGCAGGCGCAGCTCGTCAGACCATAAATCTGCTTGCTTTTTGAAGGGGTTGTGCGGAGTGACCATAAACCAAACTTCATCCAGCCCTTCAAACTCGCACAGATAGTTGGCAAGTGCCAAGTGTCCGATGTGTATCGGGTTGAAAGAGCCGCTGAAGATTCCGGTTTTAGTTTTTTCCATATGCTATAATCACAAATAAGAGAACACAGATCTTATTCCGCATCGATACCCAGAAACTCTTTAATCACTTTTAATGCCTGTGCCTTGGCTGTTGCCAGGTCATCATTGATGATTACTTTGTCAAATTTCGGAGCGAAACTTAGTTCATATTCGGCTTTGGCTATTCTACTCTCAATGACCTCGGGAGCATCTGTGCCACGCCCGATCAGGCGGCGACGTAACTCCTCGATACAAGGGGGCTGGATAAAAAGTGAAAGTGCACGGTCACCATAGAATTTTTTTATGTTACAACCGCCCACCACATCTACATCGAACACTACGTTCTGGCCGGCAGCAAGCTGTTTCTCTACCTGTTCTTTTAAAGTTCCGTAAAATCGATCGGTATAAACTTCCTCGTATTCCAGAAATTCATTGTTTGCAATGCGTTGGCGGAATTCGTCGGGAGTGAGGAAAAAATATTCTACTCCATGCTTTTCATCTCCTCGTGGCGGACGGCTGGTAGCTGAAATGGAGAATGCAAGATTCAGCTGCTGGCCCAACAAATAATTTATAATTGTCGACTTGCCCGATCCGGAAGGAGCAGAAAAGATGATGACTTTGGCTTCACCCTTTTGAGGTGGGGTAGTTATTCTTTCTGTTAAATTCATAATCTGTCGTTGTTACATCACATTCAGCACTTGTTCTTTGATTTGTTCCAGCTCATCTTTCATCTGTACCACAATCTTTTGCATTTCAGCATGATTCGATTTGCTGCCGAGCGTATTGATTTCACGTCCCATTTCCTGAGCGATGAATCCCAGCTTTTTACCTTGTCCGCTACCGTTTTCAAGGGTACTGATGAAATATTTCAGGTGGTTGCTCAAGCGTTGTTTCTCTTCATTGATGTCGAGTTTCTCGATGTAGTAAATCAGTTCCTGTTCAAGACGGTTTTTATCATAATCTACGCTCAGTGTTTTTTCCAGCGCATCTGTGATTCGTTCTTTAACTTTATCCACCCGTTCTTTTTCATAAGGTGTTACCGATTCAAGTAAACGATGAATGTTTTCAATCTTTTCACGGAACTTCTTTTCAAGGGCGGCACCCTCCTGCTTACGGAAATCTACTAAATGTGAAACAGCTTCCTTGACGGTTGCATATACTATTCCCCATTCTTCCTCACTTAACTCCTGTGTTTCGGTACGTGTCATCACGTCCGGCATGCGGAGCAGAGTCTGAAACCAGTCAGTGGGTACTGCAATGTGGAGGTTTTCGGAGATAGCTTTGATTTGGTTATAATATCCTTCTACCAATACCTGGTTGATGGGAGTGGCGGCTTCTGCGCACTCTTTCTTTTCCACCCAGAGGCTGAAGTCAACTTTTCCACGTTCCAACACACGTGCAATTTCATTGCGGAGTTCCATCTCTTTTTCACGGTATGCCGGTGCGATTCGTGCCGACAAATCCATCGCTTTACTATTGAGCGATTTTATCTCTACATTAATCTTCTTATCGGGAAGTTCGGCAGTTGCTTTGCCATATCCCGTCATGGATTGTATCATATTACCAAAAGTTTTGTGCAAAAATACGGGATAATTTTAAGATAACCGCTGTAAATGGATAAAAAAGACATTTTGTTTAATCGGGCGGCACGGCTCTTTCATTTAACAACCGTCTTCCTCCCATACAAAAAACACGTTTCGATCTTCCATCTTCCACCTTTTAGAGTGCATATCGTTGATTGTGAGATGTATAGATTGGTGGAAGATGCGGTTTTTATGCCATTTATCTTCCACCCCCATCTTCCATCTTCCACCCGCTGTTTTAGGGGATATTTCAGCAGTAACGGTTTGGAAAACAAATGGATATGTCCAATTTCTTATCCGTTTATCTCTCTAAAAGCATTTCATTTCCCTTACTCTCTTTAGTGCAAATGGTCGGATCTTTATCTCAGCCCGGGCATGCGGGCTCATCGGCCCGGGTATGCGGGCTCATCAGCCCGGGTATGCGGGCTCATCAGCCCGGGTATGCGGGCTGGGATAAAGAGTTGTATGACAATGGTTAATCTACTACACTTCTCCGGTAATAGCCGGTCGGATTCTTTCTTAAAAAAGAAACAACGAAGCACTGCTTCCGCATCGTTGTGTGCGAATGGAGGGTTTTGTGGGGGGGCAAGGGAGGAAGGCGGTTGTTAAATGAAAGAGTCGTGGTCCGGCGGAGCATCTTTTGCTTCTGCCGAACTTTCGTGGTAAGCCTTTTCGAGCATTTCATCCAATAGCGAAGTCAATTGCTGGCAGCTCTCTTTTATCTGTTCCGAACATTCTGCCTTTTGGGTGGGCGAAAGTGAAGTGCCTACTATCAGTTGAGTCTGTTTGTTGATGTGATTGAGAGGAATGTGCACATCGTTATACATCGACCGGATGAAGTTCGATTGCATTCGTTCGCTTTCCTGAGCCTTTTGGGTCTGGCGCAGCAACTCTTTTTGTAGTTTGCGGGTACGTTTCAGGTTGATTGAAAGATAAACAGTAAAGCCGATGACAACGAAAGTCAGTAGGATGGTACTGTAAAAAGCAATGTTCCTGATTCGGGTAATAATGTCCGCTTTTTCCAGTTCCAGTTGTGCGACTTCATTTTTTACCTGTATTTCTCCAAGTTCGCCGAGTTGTTCTTTACGGGTCAGTGAATCGGCCAGAAACATAGCCCGGTCGTAAACCTGACAGGATTCTTCGGCACGTCCCATTTCCCGGAGTAATTTGGCTTTGGTCTTATAGTGCGTCACCGAGGCCGTATTGATAGCCTTACCGGTTTCTACCATCTGGATCAGTGAATCACAAAAGGCGAGTGCTTGTGGATATTCGCCCAGACTACTGAAATAACTTTGACTTAAATCGTAGAAAAAAAGTTTATTGCGTAACAGGGCATCTCCTTTTCCGTGACGGACATAGTTACAATAACGCAGATAATATTCATGTGCTTTCTGTCGCCCTATCAGTTGATGGTTTAGCATCAGTTGCTGGTAGCACAGCACATATAAACTGTTTTTGTAGAAGTAAGGGCGCCGGTGGATTACATCTTCCCGACTGAAATATTCATCCAGTCTTTGCAAGTACTGGTTAGATACTTCCATCAGGCGTTTGCTGTCTTTCAGACTGCGGTAACTCACGCTTAGCATGATATATAGATTGCCTGTAAAGTTTTTGCGGGCAGTAGGTGGAAAACCCTCTGCCAAATTCCATCCTTCTTCCCAATAGGGGAGGGCATTTTTATAATCTATATTTTCGGTCATAGCCATTAACAGATAATGGATCACTCCGGTGAGGAATAGACGTTCGGCCTTTTCATAAGGCGTTTCCGACTCTTTCCGGTCGTTCAGTTCCTGCTGTATCCGGTTGCAGACTTTTACCCTTTCTTCCCGGGGAGCAAGTTGCAGGAGCCGGGCTTTATAAGTCATTTTGTAATAGGTGGCAAGTCCCTCTTCATCTGAGTTTTCCAGCAGCTTTTCTGCTTCGTTCAGCAGAAGGGTAAGTGAATCTTTCTTTTCCGGATCCTGCATATAGTGAATGGTGAGTGTGCTGAGAGATGCACCGATGGCCATTTTATCGTCCGCTTTCTTCCCTTCGGTATAAAGTTTCCGGGCGATTTCCAATTCATCGGGTGAGGAATCGGACAGGTCTAATATATTGATTAGTAATTTGGCACGTTGAGTAGGCTCTTTCGTTTTTTGCAGTATGTTTTGTAAACTGTCCTTGATCGAAGGGGCGGCTTGGGATATTGTTACAATGAATAGCAATATAATCCAGATGTAGTATTTCTTTTTCATTTCTTAGCGTTCTCCATCGGTAGGGTAAATATAAAGCGGGATCCTTTCGTATACGTCTTGTCAATGTAGATATCTCCTTGCATGTGCCTGATGATCAGTTTACAAAGGTAAAGTCCCAATCCGCTTCCTTGCCTGAAAGTATCCAGTTTGGTGAAGCGCCGGAAAACATATTCGTGCTTGTCCGTCGGTACTCCACATCCCGTATCTGTAACACTGACCATCAGCATCTTCCGTCTGCTGTCTTTCCGGCAACTGAGATTGATGAACCCCTGAGTCGTAAACTTATTGGCGTTGTTCAGCAAAGCCCGGAGCAATAAGCTAAGATATTGCGGGTGGGCATAGACTTTATAATCGTTCTCCGGTAAATTGAGTTGATAATCTATTTCCGGTTTTCCTTCCGTTTCTTCCAGATATTGCATTTCGAGACGGCAATAGTGGTTTATTTCTATAGGTTTCAGTGTGAGACTTGCTGTCAGGCTATCCAGATTGGCCACTTCTACCAGGCTATGGAGCAGTGAGGTGAGCAGACGGGTGTTTTCCTGAATAATAAGCTGGTAATCCTTTTGTTCTTCGGGAGTAGAGAAGTCATCGCTTAATATTTCGGAGAAGCCGTTGATAGAATTGAGTGGTGTACGTATTTCGTGACAGATGGATTTGATAAAAGATGCTTTCACCTCTTCGCTCTCCTGTGCTTTGATGCTCTGTTGCAATACCTCTTTCTGAAGTCTTTGAGTCTTGGCCAGTGTCTGGTAGTAATATAAGCTGATGCAGATAGCTATGAACAAGATGCATAGAGCAAAGATGAAAGCTACCTGACGCTTTTCTGACTGCAAATTTATTTTTTCAAGTAATAATGTATTTACATCATGTTTCTGGCGGAGGGAGTCGACCTGTGCACCATACTCTTTCTTAATTAGTGAGTCGGAAACGATCATTGATCGGTCGTAGGCTGCGCAAGCCTCTTTATATCGGTGAAGACAACGCAACAGATGCCCTCTGTTCTGGTAAATTTCGACGATGTTGATGTTTTCCGGAGCTTTTCCTGCTTCTATGCTGCGGATTAGTGAGTCATGCCGTGCGAGTGCTTTTTCTTTTTGTGCTTGAGTGAGTGACAGGTAACAATTGTCGGGAAGGAACTTCCCCTTTGCAGATGTACCGTAGTCACTGTACTTTTCTGCCGGGCTGTCATTTGACAAAACGGCAAAATGCTTCGTTTCGCTTGATTCTGTAGCTTGTACGGTCGTCGGGATACCTGCCAACTCTACAAATAATAACAGCATTATATAGTAGCATGCCTGTTTCATCTCTAATTTTAAAACTTGTTATATTTATCTTTTGCTTGTATAAAATAGTCTGCTAAAGTACGCAAAAACTTAATTTAATGCAATGATTTTGAATGGAAATGCGCTTTATTTATATCTCGGTGCGGTAATCTGAAAATAATCATGTAAATTTGCGTCAATTTAATAATCTGATTATTATGTCGTGTATCCTACATATTGAAACCTCTACCGCCGTTTGTTCGGTAGCTGTGAGTGAAGACGGGCAGAATATTTTTGTGAAAGAGGACCTTAAGGGGCCTTCACATGCTGTTTCGTTGGGAGTATTTGTAGATGAAGCATTGTCTTTCATCGATAGTCATGCTATTCCGTTGGATGCGGTTGCCGTCAGTTGCGGTCCCGGATCGTATACCGGATTACGTATCGGTGTTTCAATGGCAAAGGGCATTTGTTACGGGCGTAATGTCCCGTTAATCGGTATTCCTACACTGGAGGTACTGAGTGTACCGGTATTGCTTTATCACGAATTGCCCGAAGACGCACTGATTTGTCCGATGATCGATGCCCGGAGAATGGAGGTATATGCGGCTATATACGACCGTGCGCTGAATGTGAGGCGTGAGATTTCAGCCGACATTGTAGACGAAAATTCTTATCTTGAGTTTTTAGAGAAGCACCCGGTTTATTTCTTTGGGAACGGAGCAGCAAAGTGTCGTGAAAAGATTACGCATCCCAACGCGCATTTTATTGACGACATCCATCCATTGGCAAAGATGATGTTTCCACTTGCCGAAAAAGCGATTGCTATTAATGATTATAAAGATGTGGCTTATTTTGAGCCCTTCTATCTGAAAGAGTTTGTGGCTTCCCAACCCAAGAAGTTACTTTGATACTTTTCAACCCTTTGGATTTTCTATTTTCAAATTAAAATTTAACTACATGCAGTATAATACTCAACAGAAAAGAATGCCGCTGCCCGAATATGGGCGCAGTATCCAGAATATGGTCGATTTTGCATTGACTATACAAGACCGTTCCGAACGCCAGCGTTGTGCCAATACCGTTATCAATATCATGGGTAACATGTTTCCTCATTTGAGAGATGTACCCGATTTCAAACATAAGCTGTGGGATCATCTGGCCATTATGTCAGACTTTAAGCTGGATATAGACTATCCTTACGAGATTATCCGCAAGGACAATCTGGTGACGAAACCCGATTCGATTCCTTATCCGAGCACTAAGATCCGTTATCGCCACTATGGCCGTACACTGGAAGTGTTGATTAAAAAGGCATGTGAGTTTCCGGAAGGGGACGAAAAGAAGAATCTGGTAGCCCTTATCTGCAATCACATGAAGAAAGATTATATGGCTTGGAACAAAGATACGGTGGACGACCGGAAGATCGCTGAAGATCTGGCTGAATTCTCAGGAGGTAAATTGCAGATGGATGACGAGATTTTGCGTTTGATGTCTGAACGTATTGCCCAGAATTATCGTCCGCGTACGAATAACAACAATAACCAGAGAAATAATAATCAGAGAAGAAAATTCTAAGCAAGGAGATTATTATCATTAATCATTAACCACTAATCACCTAAAACATGGCTTCATTTGTAATCGAAGGAGGACACAGGCTCAGTGGGGACATTCATCCGCAAGGTGCCAAAAACGAAGTGTTGCAGATTATCTGCGCTACGTTGCTTACCGCCGAAGAAGTGACAGTAAATAACATCCCGGATATTCTGGACGTCAATAACCTGATTCAATTGATGCGGGATATGGGAGTAACGGTGGCGAAGACAGGTGTCGATTCATATAGCTTTAAAGCTGAAAATGTAGATCTCGCTTATCTGGAGAGCGATGAATTCCTGAAGAAATGTTCCAGCCTGCGGGGATCGGTGATGTTGATCGGACCGATGGTTGCCCGTTTTGGCAAAGCAATGATATCCAAACCGGGTGGAGATAAAATCGGTCGTCGGCGATTGGATACGCACTTTGTGGGGATCCAGAACCTGGGAGCTGACTTTGCTTATAATGAAGAACGTGGGGTATACGAGATTTCGGCACAAGAGCTGAAAGGTACTTATATGCTGCTCGATGAAGCCTCTGTTACCGGAACAGCCAATATAGTGATGGCTGCTGTGCTTGCCAAAGGGATGACTACGATTTATAATGCCGCTTGTGAACCTTATTTGCAGCAGCTTTGTAAAATGTTGAACCGGATGGGAGCAAAAATCAGCGGCATAGCTTCGAACCTGCTGACGATTGAAGGGGTGGACGAACTCCATGGAACGGATCATACCGTATTGCCGGATATGATTGAAGTAGGCAGTTTCATCGGTATGGCTGCAATGACCCGTAGCGAAATAACCATTAAGAATGTCTCTTACGAGAATTTAGGCATTATTCCTGAAAGTTTCCGTCGGTTGGGCATTAAGCTCGAACAGAGAGGAGATGATATTTATGTACCGGCTCAGGACTGTTATCAAATCGAATCTTTTATCGACGGATCTATTATGACCATTGCCGATGCTCCCTGGCCGGGGCTGACTCCGGACTTGTTGAGTGTCATGCTGGTAGTGGCTACCCAGGCGAAAGGGAGTGTGCTGATTCATCAGAAGATGTTCGAAAGCCGCCTCTTCTTTGTGGATAAGTTAATTGACATGGGGGCCCAGATCATTCTTTGCGATCCGCACCGTGCAGTCGTTATCGGTCATAATCATGGATTTACTTTGCGGGGTGGCAATATGACATCTCCCGATATACGTGCCGGTATCGCCTTGCTTATCGCTGCGATGAGTGCCGAAGGCATTAGCCGGATCCATAATATTGAGCAGATCGACCGGGGATATCAAAACATTGAAGGGCGTCTGAATGCCATCGGAGCCAGAATCACACGCATATGATAAGAAGAGAAGACGTATATAAGATCGGATTATTCAATAAACCGCATGGTATCCACGGAGAATTGTCGTTTACCTTTACGGATGATATTTTTGACCGGGTAGACTGCGATTACCTGATTTGCCGGCTGGATGATATCTTTGTTCCCTTTTTTATAGAAGAGTACCGTTTTCGGTCCGACTCTACCGCTTTGGTAAAACTTGAAGGGGTGGATACGGCCGAACGTGCCCGGATGTTTACCAATGTGGAAGTCTATTTCCCGGTGGAGCATGTAGAAGAGGCCGAACCGGGAGAACTGTCATGGAGCTTTTTTGTGGGTTTTCGGGTGGAAGATGTTCACCACGGTGCTTTAGGTGAGGTGACAGACGTAGATACATCTACCGTTAACACTTTGTTTGTGGTGGACCGGGATGGAGATGAACTGCTGATTCCGGCACAGGAAGAATTTATAGCCGGTATTGACCAGAAACACAAAATCATTACAGTCGATTTGCCCGAGGGCCTGCTGTCTTTGGACGAGTGCGATGATGAAGAAAGTTAAATAGCATAAAGAAACAGGCGGCAAGTAAAGCGAAATGCTTACATTTGTACGCTATATCCCTATAATAATGCCGAAAAAGAAACGCAGTAAAGCTTTTTGGAACAATATTAAGTTCAAGTACAAACTCACTATCATCAACGAGAATACGCTCGAAGAGGTGGTGGGACTTCATGTATCCAAGTTGAACGGGCTTTCCGTGTTACTTTCGGTTCTGACCCTGCTTTTCCTGTTTGCTGCTGCCATTATCACTTTCACCCCTTTACGCAACTATTTGCCGGGATATATGAACAGTGATATTCGTGCGCAGGTTGTAGAGAATGCCTTGCGGGTGGATTCTTTGCAACAGCTGGTGGACCGTCAGAATATGTATATCATGAATATACAAGATATTTTCAGCGGAACAGTGCGGGTGGATACCGTACAGTCAATGGATTCACTGACCACTATGCGTGAAGATTCGTTGATAGCCCGTTCCGAACGTGAAGAAGCTTTCCGTCGCCAATATGAAGAGACCGAAAAATATAATCTGACCTCTATTACCTCTCAGCCCGATGTGAACGGATTGATTTTCTATCGTCCGACCCGTGGTATGATATCCGATCATTTTAATGCTGAGAAGAAACATTTTGGAACCGATATTGCCGCTAATCCCAATGAAAGTGTTCTGGCCACCCTTGACGGTACAGTCATATTGAGTACTTATACGGCCGAAACCGGTTACCTGATCGAGGTACAGCATAACCAGGACTTTGTATCAGTCTATAAACATTGCGGTTCGTTGCTGAAGCGTGAGGGAGATACTGTGAAAGGCGGTGAAGCAATTGCTCTGGTCGGGAATAGCGGAACGCTCACTACCGGTCCGCATCTCCATTTTGAACTTTGGCACAGAGGACGGCCGGTTAATCCTGAAAAATACATTGTATTCTAATAATGAACGAGATAAAGAAAAAACAAATAGCTATCTTAGGTTCTACGGGCTCTATCGGTACACAGGCCTTACAGGTTATCGAGGAGCATTCCGAACTGTATGAAGTTTATGCACTGACTGCCTATAATAAGGTAGATCTCCTGATAGCTCAGGCACGTAAGTTCCTGCCTGAGGCTGTGGTTATAGCTAACGAAGAGAAATATGTACAACTGAAAGAGGCCCTCAGCGATCTGCCTGTTAAAGTTTACGCCGGTACTGCCGCTTTATGCCAGATTGTAGAGTCCGGTCCTATTGACGTCGTACTGACAGCTATGGTAGGCTATGCAGGGCTGAAGCCGACCATGAATGCCATTCGTGCCGGAAAAGCGATTGCGCTTGCCAACAAGGAGACGCTGGTTGTTGCCGGAGAGCTGATTAATCAGTTGGCACAGCAATACCGTACACCGATTCTTCCTGTCGATTCTGAACATTCAGCCGTGTTTCAGTGTTTGGCCGGAGAGGTGGGCAATCCGATCGAGAAAGTAATTCTGACTGCTTCCGGTGGTCCTTTCCGTACATGTACCATGGATCAGCTGAAAACCGTGACGAAGGTGCAGGCATTGAAGCATCCGAATTGGGAAATGGGAGCCAAGATCACCATTGATTCTGCTTCGATGATGAACAAAGGCTTTGAAGTGATTGAAGCTAAATGGCTGTTTGGAGTACATCCCAGTCAGATAGAGGTGGTAGTACATCCGCAGTCTGTTATCCATTCGATGGTACAATTCGAGGATGGAGCCGTAAAGGCCCAGTTGGGTATGCCGGATATGCGTCTGCCTATCCAATACGCTTTCTCTTATCCGGATCGTGTCAACTCGTCTTTTGACCGGCTTGACTTTTCGAAATGTACGAACCTTACTTTTGAGCAACCCGATACCAAGCGGTTCCGTAATCTGGCCTTGGCTTACGAATCGATGTATAGGGGAGGGAATATGCCCTGCATTGTCAATGCGGCTAATGAAGTGGTAGTGGCTGCTTTCCTTCGTGATGAAATCAGCTTTCTCGGCATGAGTGATGTGATAGAACAGACCATGGGACAGGTATCTTTTGTACAGACTCCTACCTATGATGACTATGTGGCAACCGATGCGGAAGCACGCCGGATTGCCCGTGAATTAATTTGTAAATAAATAAATTGTAAATAATCTGATGGAAACATTTTTAATCCGTGCCCTGCAATTGATTATGAGCTTATCTTTGCTCGTCATCATTCATGAAGGGGGGCACTTTCTCTTTGCCCGCCTGTTTAAAGTACGGGTAGAAAAATTTTGCTTATTCTTTGACCCTTGGTTCACACTATTCAAATTTAAACCTAAAAAAAGTGAGACAGAATATGCTGTCGGTTGGCTGCCTTTGGGAGGTTATGTCAAGATTGCCGGTATGATTGACGAGTCAATGGATACGGAGCAGATGAAACAACCCGAACAACCATGGGAGTTCCGCTCCAAACCTGCATGGCAGCGCCTGTTGATTATGGTAGGCGGCGTGTTGTTCAACTTCCTCCTGGCCTTGTTCATTTATTCCATGATTTTGTTTAAATGGGGTGATCAATACATTCCCGTACAGGAAGCTCCGTTGGGTATGGATTTTAATGAAACGGCCAAGGCGGTGGGATTCCAGGACGGAGACATTTTGTTGTCTGCCGATGGAGTGGACTTTGTACGTTATGATCCCGACATGCTCAGTCAGATAGCCGATGCTCGTGAGGTGACCGTGTTGCGTGAGGGTAAAAAGGCCTCTGTATACATCCCGGAAGATATGATGCAGCGTTTGCTGGCAGACAGTGTTCGTTTTGCCGAATTCCGCTATCCTTATGTAGTAGACAGTGTGATGGTCAATTCACCTGCGGCAATGGCCGGTATCCAGCAGGGAGACAGTATCATTGCCCTCGATGGAAAGTCGATTTCTTATTCGGACTTCCTGATGGCTATGGCTGACCGAAGAAAGAATGCAGCAGCATTACAGAAAGATAGCATCGATCCGCACCAGATCACGTTGACTTATGTACGCGACGGAAAGACAGATATGCTGACTGTGGTCACTGACTCCGCTTTCAAGATGGGGGTAGTGGCTATTCTGTATACAGATCAGCTTCTTCCTGTTATAAAGAAAGAGTATGGCTTTTTCGAATCATTCCCTGCCGGTGCGGCGTTGGGGGTGAAGACGTTGAAAGGTTATGTGGGTAATATGAAATATCTCTTCTCCAAGGAGGGTGCCAAACAGTTGGGTGGTTTCGGAACCATCGGCAGTATTTTCCCTGCAACCTGGAACTGGCACCAGTTCTGGTACATGACCGCTTTCCTGTCTATCATCCTTGCGTTTATGAACATCCTGCCTATCCCTGCACTGGATGGTGGACACGTACTGTTCTTGTTCTATGAAATCATTGCCCGCCGCAAGCCGAGTGATAAATTTATGGAATATGCACAGATGACGGGTATGATCCTGTTGTTCGGTCTCTTGATTTGGGCAAATTTCAATGATATACTGAGGTTCTTCTTTTAGACGGAAGTAACATCTTATAAATAAACTACGAGCTGCAAGTGATTGCGTGATTATTCCGCGGATACTTGCAGCTCGTGGTTTATTATCGTTAATGGTAGTTTTTTATATTTTCAGCATCTTCTTTTCTCTCTCCAGATCCGATTCATCCAACTTGGGTGACGGTACTGTACAGGTTTTTATGTAGTCGCCTTCCTGGCATGTATAGTTATAATAGATCTCTTCTTCCGGTGTCAGTTCCGCTTTGGGAATCAGTCTGCCTTCCATTTTCAGAAATGCGTCTATATCCGTGCTGTCCGATTGCTTCACCAGGACGATTCTCCGCGCTATCGGGTTGTGGTTGTAGTCCAGACATAGATACAATCCCTTTAGCATGTTGGGATATTCATAATGTGGCAGTTGCAGATAAATGGTGACCATGGCAAACTGTGGCAGTTCCCGTTCGTTGAACATCAGATAGGAGTTTTGATGATTGCTGATGATGCCGCTTCCCCAATGTACCGATTTATAAGCATTGATCATGCCTACTTTGACGTAATCATTATTCTCTGATGCGCAGATCAGATAGGGTTCTGCCTTGAGACTGTCAGTCGATGAAGAGAGACTGTAACTCAGATATGTACCGCTATAGTTATACACTTCTTCTACAGACCCCTGCATTTCTTTTTCCAGGAGTTTCAGGAACGTATTTCCCATGTTGTTTGTTTCCTGATCGGGTTCCAGGTCGAACAAGCGCTCCTTCATTCCGCTCAGATTGCCAAGCAGGCGTTTTTTCGACACATTGTTCACCAAAGCCAGTGCTTCGTCCAGTGCCTCTTCCTGTGTTTTGGTTTTTTGCAGATTCAGGTAAGCAGGAAGTACACTCGAATAGAGTGCGGACAACACACTGGGGGCCATATTGATCCAGTCGGCTATTTCCTTCATTTTCACTCCGTTGTTACGGAGGTATTCTATTCTTTTGTATATCTCTTCAAGTTCGTTCATGGTATATCGACACGTTGTTTGCATTGCAAATATATGACTTTTGGATTATATAATCATGATATGAATGTTACATTAATATTTCAGCAGAACCCTGCAGAATATAAATGAAATGAATCCTGCAAATTCATTTTTGCTCTGTCCGCTATGCCCTACATTTGCACCGGATTCAAAAACAAGGAAAAATAGATATAAAATGAAAAAGATTGAATGTATCATTATGGACTGGGCCGGAACTGCGGTCGACTACGGATGTTTCGCTCCGGTGGCCGCCTTCATCAAGGCCTTTGCCGAAAAAGGGCTGACGATTGACGTCGTGCAAACCCGCAAACCGATGGGGTTGCCCAAGATTCAGCACATTCGTGAACTGCTGACTATGCCCGAAGTGAACGAGCAATTCACTGCCCGCTATCAGCGTGACTGGACGGAGGAAGACGTGGTGGAACTGAACCGGCTGTTTGAGAAATATCTTTTTGCTTCTCTGAAAGAGTACACAGATCCTATTCCGGGTGTAATCCCTACCTTGGAAAAACTCCGTGCCGAAGGACTGAAGATAGGCTCTACTACCGGTTATACGCGTGAAATGATGGACGTGGTGCAACCTGCGGCTGAGGCTAAAGGTTATCGTGTAGACTATTGTGCTACTCCGAATCTGCTGCCTGCCGGACGTCCGGCTCCGTACATGGTTTTCGAGAATCTCACAAAACTGGGCGTGCCGTGTCTCGATACCGTGGTTAAAGTAGGTGATACCATTGCTGACATCAAAGAAGGTGTCAACGCTAAAGTATGGAGTGTGGGAATCGTGTTGGGCAGTAATGAAATGGCACTTACTGAGAAGGAGGCCGGCAGTCTGTCCGAAACTGAACTCGAGGCCCGCGTCTCCGAAGTCAAAGAACGTATGCTGGCTGCGGGAGCCTCTTACGTCATTCGTAGCATCGAAGAACTTCCCGCACTGATTCAAACTATTAATTCAAAACTCAATTCTTAAAACGATATGAAACCTTATTTGTTATTAACTCCCGGACCTCTTACCACATCAGAAACCGTAAAAGAAACCATGATGACCGACTGGTGTACATGGGACGAGGATTATAACCTGCACATTGTGGAGGAAATGCGTAAACAACTGGTAGGTATTGCCACTCGCAATACGGAGGAGTACACTTCCGTACTTTTGCAAGGTAGCGGCACTTATTGTGTGGAAGCAGTTATCGGTGCTGCCATCGGAAAGAACGATAAACTTCTGATTTGCAGTAATGGTGCTTATGGTGACCGTATGGGAAATATTGCCGAATATTATCATATCGACTATGATCTCCTTGCTTTTGAAGAAACGGAACAGGTATCGGTAGACTATGTGGACGATTACCTGAGCAATAACTCAGACATTACTCACGTGGCTTTCGTTCACTGCGAAACGACTACCGGTATCCTGAATCCGTTGAAAGAGTTGGCGCATGTCGTGAAAATGCATGGTAAGAAGCTTATTGTGGATGCTATGAGCAGCTTCGGAGGTATCCCGATGGATGTCAGTGAACTGGGAATCGATTTCCTGATCAGCAGTGCCAATAAGTGCATCCAGGGTGTGCCGGGTTTTGGATTCATCATTGCCCGTCGTTCCGAGTTGATGCGTTGCAAAGGAGTTGCCCGCTCACTTTCACTCGATATTTATGACCAGTGGGAGACAATGGAGAAAGGACATGGCAAATGGCGCTTCACTTCGCCCACCCACGTGGTGCGTGCATTCAAGCAAGCTCTTACCGAACTGATTGAAGAGGGAGGAGTAGAGGCGCGCTACCGGCGTTATTGCGAGAATCACCGGGTATTGGTGGAGGGTATGCGTTCGCTGGGATTCAAGACTTTGCTCGATGATGCTATCCAGTCGCCTATCATCACTTCCTTCCTTTACCCGAAAGCAGGATTCGATTTTAAAGATTTCTATACTGCTCTGAAAGCTAAGGGATTTGTTATCTATCCCGGAAAAATCTCAAAAGCGGATACTTTCCGTATCGGTAACATCGGAGATGTACATCCGGAGGACTTTGCCCGCTTGGTAGAAGTTGTGAGAGAAACTGAATACTAATGAATGATTATTGAGTTTTTGTCTTTAACGTAGAAGGTTGTGAAAGCCGCATACTACTCACTACTGCTGCGACAAAAGCAAATCCGCTGCCTGCTATCAGACAGACCGCTGTACTTTTTTCGTGTACTACGAAACTGAAGAGTAAAGCAACCAGCGTTGTACCGAATGTCTGTCCTAAAAGCCGTGCCATACCCAACATTCCGCTGGCTCCCCCCGAACGTTGTGTAGGAGCGGAAGAGATGATTGTACTGTTGTTGGGCGTCTGGAAAATACCGAAACCTGCACCGCAAAGCATCAATCGCAGAATGATACTGATGACCGATGAATCTGCTGTTAATGTAGATAAAGAATAAAGCCCGATGCAGAATAATGCCATACCGATACTGCCCAGTATGCCGGGGTGGATGCGCTCCACAAGGTATCCGGCTGCCGGTGCTGTCACCAATGTGGCGATGGGCCACGGAGTCAGCAGCAATCCCGTCATTACTTCGCTGTATCCCAGTGAGTTTTGCAGGAAAAAAGGAAGAGAAACCATAGCCAGCATCTGTGCCGTGAACGAACAGATGGAAGTCAGGATCGATAACCTGAAGATAGGTATTCCCAGTAGGTCGAGCGGTAAAAGAGGGGATGGCTGGTTCAGTTGCCTGTGGACATAATACGTGCCGACAATGGCCAATACAGCCAGTTGGATGGCTATATAATCGTTTTTCTCGTGATGGGCAAATCCGTCCAGTGTATAGATAAGTAGTCCGAAGGTGATAGCGTTGGCTATGGCACTGAGCTTATCGAATTTCCGGTTGGAACGTTCTTCTTTTCTCGGCAGGTACTTGCATCCCAATATCAGGGCTGCAAGCCCCAGAGGGACATTGATGGCAAACAACCAATGCCACGAGGCGATGGAAAGAATGCCGCTTGCCACCGAAGGTCCGGCTGCAGCCGATATGGCCACTACCATGGCATTGATCCCCATTCCTCTTCCTATCTGATTTCGGGGATAGATGGTACGTAACTGGGCAGTGTTGACACTTGTGATGGCTGAGGCGCTGAAGCCCTGGAAAATGCGGGCAAGGGTCAGAGTCCAGAACGAATGGGAGAGGGCGCATATCAGGGAAGTGACTATGAACATGGCAATGCCTGAAAGAAAGATCTTCCGGTATCCGTATATTTCGCCTAACGACGAAAACGAAAGCAGCGATATCACAATGGCGAGCTGATACCCGTTGATGATCCAGGTTGTGACCGCAGGTGAAGTTCCGAAGTCGTGCGAGAGGGTCGGGAGTACTACATTGATGATATTGATGTCGAGCACCGACATACATAAGGCGAAAGAGATGCCGACAACTGCCCAGATGCGGCGATGGAGGGGGAGACCGTCAGTTTCGTCAATTTCCGAAGTTTGTGTAAGCTGAGCCATAAAGAACCTTTTAAAAGAACTGCCACAAAGGTAAACAAAGTCAAGCTTCTTCGGTTTGAGAGGACAATGATATATAAGTTTTTTTAATTCATGAATTTCAGCGAGGCATGTAGCGGAAGTCTTTTTCGATACGGATGACACAGATTTACACTGGATCTTATTGTTGATAATCAGCAAAATGAATCAGCAATCCATGTAAATCTGTGTCATCTGTAGTTCTGCTTCCGATACGCCTTCATGTGTATGTCAGCCTGATAATCCTCTGATTGCTGCTACCTCTGAATTCCAGATGTGGAGAGTAAAGTTCTTGTCTGAAGCGTCCGTCCACCAATACATCTATATAAGGTAGTACGGCAGCCAGTGCCGGATCTGCCTGAATCTCTTCGTACGTATATCCTGTATAGCACCAGATATTCTGTCCTGTCTCTTCTTTTATCCTCCGGATAAGCGGAAGAAACGCTTCCGGGTTGTAAAGGGGATCTCCGCCGGAGAAAGTCACGCCATCCAGTAACGGATTCGAATTGATTTCACGGATGATGCAGTCCAGACGCTTTTCTGTCAATTCATCTCCGGCCTGCGGATTCCAACTTTCCGGATTATGACAACCCGGACAGCCGTGCCGGCAACCTGCCAGATAGATGGAATACCGGATACCTTCTCCGTCGACAATCGTTTCCGGATATGTATAAAGTATATTCATGACTTTATTACAGATGCTTCACGCGATCTCTCTCTTCTGCCCGTTTGGCAGAGTTCCACGAACTCAGGTCGCCCGTCAGATAACCTGTGATACGGCGCATGCGCAGGATATTCTCACTTTGGCATACGGGACATTTATCGTAAATCACTCCCTTGTATCCGCAGTTGTGGCAGGTGTCTACCGGGTGGTTGATAGAACCGTAGCCGATACCTTCGTCAAACATTACTTTTACGATCTTGGCAATGGCGCGTACGTTTTTCTGGGCTTCTCCGTCCAGTTCCACATATGTGATGTGTCCTCCGCGGGTGATGGCATGGAATGGAGCTTCCCGTTTGATCTTTTCTACAATGCTGATCGGTTCTTTTACATCCACATGGAAAGAATTGACATAATAATCGTTGTCTGTCACTCCTTTGATTTTTCCGTATTTACGGCGGTCCATACGGGTGAAACGTCCCGAAAGTCCTTCGGCGGGTGTAGCCAGCACCGAATAGTTCAGATTGTATTTGGCTTTGTATTCATCAGCCACCTTGTTGATTTCCAGCACGGCTTCATAAAGGGTGTCCCATGCCTTCTGGTTGTGTCCGTGTCCCTCTCCATAGAGAGCCACCATGGCATTGTGTCCACCCAGGAAGCCGATACCCAGCGTACCACTGCGCAGCACGTCGCCTACTTGTTCGTTCGGGTTCAGGGCAGCTCCTCCTTTCCATACATCATTTCCCATCATGAAGGGGAATTGGCGTGCCAGGGCTGTACGCTGATATTGATAGCGCTCGTAGAGTTGTTCGGCTATCAAGGTAGCCGTTTCATGTATCGATTCGATGAAAATTTCTTTAGCCTTTCTCTCGACGGCATCTTTATTGTGTCCGTCCTCCGTCATATTTTCTGCTTTGATACGGGCTTCGATGGCAAGGCGCGGCATATTGAGTGTAGTGAACGAAAGGTTTCCGCGTCCCAAAGACGATTTCTCGCCGGCTACGTTCTCAAACACACGTGTGCGGCATCCCATGGTGGCCAGTTCGTAACGGTAACGTTGCGGGTCGTTGGCGTCCCATTTTTCGTTTTGGTTGAACGGGGCATCCAGGAACATAAAGTTAGGGAAGAGTGCTTTTGCCGTAGTGTGGCAAGCTTTCAGGAACAGGTCGAAGTTGGGTGCTTCAAATTTTAATTTACCTTCCATGGCAGCATCGAAATTAGCCATAGCCTTTTCATAATCGGCTTCTGTGTACGATACTCCGTTTTTTATCTTGAATATCTGGATTGGGAATACCGGCACTTCTCCCCTTGTGCCCAGTCCCTCTACGGTTGCTTTCAGTAATTCTTCAATCACCATGCGTCCTTCGGCCGAAGTGTCTGTTCCATAATTGATCGAACTGAACACTACCTGGTTTCCACCGCGTGAGTGCATTGTGTTCAGGTTATGGATAAAGCCTTCCATGGCCTGGTGCGTATCTTTCTGAGTCTGCACAAATGCTTTCTCTATAATTTGGTTCAGATGTTCTTTGTCGATATTGATCTGCAGGGCAGTCAGGGCCATGCGCAATGTTTCGCGTTCCAGTTCCGATGCTTTGATGGACGACAGATGTTCGGCAATCACTGTACGGATAGCCTTTTCTTCTATTTCTTCACCCTTGTTCATCTGTACATAGAAGCTGATGAATGATGCCAGGTGTTTACGGAATGATTTGCTTACCCCTTTTGCCATAAAGAAGTCGAATGCCGGTATGGCCTGACCTCCGTGCTGTTCGTTCTGGTTAGTCTGGAAAATAATGGTAGCCAGGGTAGCATAACTTTGAATGCTTTGCGGGGTACGTATACTGCCGTTCTTGGTGCGGAATCCACGTTCGAAGAGGTCATCCATGTCATACTGGATGCAAGTCGTGGTTTTGGTCGGGTAGTAATCCAGGTCATGGATGTGGATGTCTCCCAATTGGTGCGCCTCGGCAAAACGTTTCGGCAACAGATATTTATATGTATAGTCTTTGGTTACTTCCGAGGCAAATGTCATCATCTGTCCGGCGGGGGTATGACTGCTCATATTGGCATTGCTCAGGTTGACATCGTTTTTATCGATAGCTACGATACCGTCCATCACATGCTTCATCTGAGTCTTTTTGTCTCGTTCGGTGTTTCGCCATTCCCGATAGATGATGTACTTTTTGGCTACTTCCGGACGAACCTTCATCAGCTCTTTTTCTACCAGGTCCTGAATTTCTTCTACCGTAATGGTAGGAGATGCAAATTGTCCGATTACGTTCATCGTGATGTCAGCAATCAATTGCTGTTCATCATTGATTCCTGTGGCACTAAACGCTTTTGATACAGCGTTCTTGATTTTACTGATGGAGAAGTCCTCCCTTTTACCATCTCGTTTGATGATACAAATTTCCGCGTAGTTCATAACTTTAACTCCCGAAAGCTTTAGATTTTTTTAATATGTTTACTTTTTCAGCAGGTCTTCTGACTTATCTCTCCCTCGCAACGCCTTCCCACGCTGGGCGCAGTGGCATAGTGTGCGGATTCTCAGAGAATTACAGCAGCGGGTACTGTCGCCGATTTGCACAGCGTTCCCTCGTGACTAAACCTCTTTTTAGTGCTGAAATCTGCTACAAAGGTAACAGTTAAAGCAATAAGTTGTTCTTGTTTTAACAAGAATTTTTGGAGAACTTTTCTTTCTTCCTGATACAGAAAGTTTTCCAAAACGGGAAACTTTCGGGCATGAAATTTAAATGAAGTTTGCTAAAGAATCAGCCAGATAGCTATGATATGCCCTATGCTTCCGCCCAGACAAAACAGGTGAAAAACAGCATGTGTATAAGGTTTTCGCAACGAATAAAATACGGCTCCCATGATGTAGGAAGCCCCTCCTCCGATAAGCCACCAGAAGGCGGGAGAAGCTCCGATGGCGGAGAGGCAGTCCATCAAAGGTTTCAGGGCTACCAGGATGGCAGAACCCATTCCGACGAAGCAGATTGTTTCAAGATTACTGTGTTCTTTCAGCTTTTTAAAAGCCAGTATGAAGCCTACGATGGCCGACAGCCATACGAAAGCGAATATTCCCCAGCCCCAGCCACCGGCATGGCGCAATACCAATAAGGTAAACGGGGTATAAGTGCCTGCTATGTGCAGGTAGATGGCGCCGTGGTCGAATTTGCGGAGAAGTTCTTTACGGCTGCCGGGTCTTGAACCGTGATACCAGGTCGAACTGATATAGGATGCCAGCATTCCCGCCAGGTAGACCAGTACACAACCTGTCGCCCAATAGGGATGTGGGTTGGCAAGTGCTTTTTCCAACAGAAAATATCCTGCGGTGATACCTAACAGAATACCTGCACCATGACTTAGGGTGTTGGATAATTCTTCGCCGTGTGAATATCGCTTGTTCTCCATTCGTGTGTATATAGGTGATGTGGTAGCAATTTAATAAGATGACCGCAGATTTGAGAGTTTCGACACACCCTCTTAAAATCTGCGGTCATCCTTTCCTTTTTAGAAGTATCTTGTATCAGGCAGCAGATTTATACCAGATGTCCGATCCATTCTTCGCGGTCGCCCGGCAACAGGTCGATTACCGGTACTTCCACCATGGTGTAGCATCCCGGTTGCTGCTTCATCGAAGCGCGTGCCACGCATACCAGTACCTGTGCGGTCAGTGCGGGATTATTGATGCGCATGTTGAATTCGAACAACTGATTCTGGGTTTTTCCCGATACACCTTTGCGGGTCAGGTTTACACCGTGTCCCATGTCCAAGAGTGCATCCACGCTCGGCACTTGCTTTACGTGGGTTTCGTCGTTCACGAAATAAGCGTCCGATTTGATTGCGGCTGCCACGTCTTCAAATTTATATCCGTCTTTCAGTTCGATGTATACCATGCGGCGGTGGATTCCCGTTCCTGTGGGGATGGTCATTGACAAAGCCGCTTTCACTCCGTCGATTGCTTTCACGGCTACCGTGTGGCCCATGCTCATACCCGGACCGAAGTTGGTGTAAGTGATTCCTTTGGGGGCGATTGCTTCGAGCATGGTGCGTACGATGGAGTCGCTTCCCGGATCCCATCCGGCCGAGATGATCGATACCGCCCCGTGTTCTTTGGCACAAGCACCCAGTTCACGGCGGAGATCTACGATTCCGGTGTGGATATCGAAACTGTCCACTGTATTGATTCCCATTGCGAGGATTTCTTTTGCGTATTTCTCAACGCTGCGGGTCGGAGTACAAAGAATAGCCACGTCTACTCCCTGAAGTTCCTTTATATCTTTAACTACTGCGTAATCATTCAGTTCAGCCGGTTTGTTCTCGGCACCTGCACGACGAACCACACCTGCTATCTCAAAATCGGGAGCCGCTTGGAGGGCTTCCAGCACATAACGACCAATATTGCCATAACCTACGATGGCTGCTCTTACTTTTTTCATCTTTTTATTGGTTTTGTTTAACACATTTCTTTATTTCGGTTGCAAAATTAGTCATTTTCTTTGTTTTCAGGTCTCTTAGGGGTGTTAAAGTTAGTTTTTGTTATTCAAGGTTCGTGAAGCACAATATTTATTATCTTTGCGTTCTGATTATAACCATTATGATAGAATACATCAAAGGCGAGATTGCCGAACTGAGTCCGGCAACCGCAGTTATCGATTGTAACGGATTAGGATATGCCGTTAATATATCACTCAACACTTATTCTGCCATTCAGGGTAAGAGCAGTTGTAAACTCTATATCTACGAAGCCATCCGCGAAGATGCTTACGTTTTATATGGCTTTGTCGACAAGCAGGAACGGGAACTTTTCCTGCTGCTGATTTCCGTTTCGGGCATTGGAGGAAACACGGCCCGCATGATTCTTTCCGCTCTTTCACCGGCCGAACTGGTGAATGTGATCAGTACCGAAAATGCCAATATGCTGAAGACGGTGAAGGGTATCGGATTGAAAACAGCGCAAAGGGTCATTGTCGATTTGAAAGACAAAATTAAAACGGGTGCTGTGGCTGCTGCCACCGGAGGAGTGACCGGTACATTGCTTCCGGCCATGAATGCGGAAGTGCAGGAAGAAGCCGTTGCCGCCTTGACGATGCTGGGCTTTGCCGCAGCGCCTTCTCAGAAAGTGGTGCTTGCCATTCTGAAGGAAGAGCCCGATGCTCCGGTGGAGAAAGTCATTAAGCTGGCTTTAAAGAGACTCTGAGAACAGTTCGGCAGTATAAGGAGGCTTATAAGATTTTCTGATACATCCTCAAATCCAGTTTTTTGCCGAACTTTTCCGCTACCTGCCGGATGTTTGCGCAACACTCGAAGCCACATCTCTCAAACAGGCGTATGCTGGCTTCGTTTTCTCCCGAAACCAGTGCCATTATATTGCTGAAGCCTTCTTGCCGGATGATCTCTTCCAGCCGGAGTATGGTTTGTTTTCCATACCCCTGACCTGTGAACTCCGGTTTCAGGTAGAGGGTCAGTTCTACCGAAATGCGGAAGGCTTCTCGGGGCTTGAAACGTGCGAAGTAGCAGAATCCGCAGGGAGTTCCTTCGGGAGTTTCAATGATGAACGACCGGTAGACGGGATCGCCTACGGGGATGTAGTTTTTCAGTTCGTCGATGGAGGCGCAGTGTACAAAGTACACCACTGTCGTGTGGAGAGTGTAATAATCGTAGATGTCTTTTACAAAAGGCAAGTCGTTTTCCGTGAGCGTTCTGAGCGTAATATCCATTGCCGTAAAGTTCATTAATTGCCGCAAATGTAGCTAATCTTATCAGAAAAGAAGTACATTTGTTTCCGTAAATCAACACTCCAATTCATGAAATTGCAAAAAATATATCGTCAACAGTGGATGGAAGCCCATCCACGCATGCAATCGGCAGATACCGATCAGTGGTACGTGGATTTTGCCAACAGGCTGTTGCCCGTATTTGAGAAGTCGGAGCTTACCGGACAGATGATTCATAAGAACCGGGCTGTTCTCTATTTCACTTGGTATCTGGAAGATTGTGTGAATAATTCCGGTAGCTGGAATACATTCATCCGGTTGCATAAACAGTTGTATGGACGTTTCCTGCCTTTTTACACACTGACAGAGTCGTATGCCGATGATGAAATAAATCCCGAGGATGTATCTTTTCTGCTGTGGACGCTTCTTTCTCCTGTCACGGATAGTTCTCCGTCTCCTTGGAATCCGTTTGACAGTTCTCTGCTTCAGCTCGCATCCGATGTATATGCGGTGCTCGATGCCCATTTTGAACAGGCTCCCCTTACCGGTGATGAATCCACGGAGTGGTTTCCGGATGTCCGTGCCTTGTTACCCCCTCCGGGTCCTGTTTTGGATGTCTTGCCGGAAATGAATCTCCCCCGTGATGTAGCGAACTTCCTGAGTGCTTCCGGAGGAAAACAGATTGTATATTTAAAAGACTATGTTGATTTGCGTCGCTTCTGTGTCGATGCGTTGAAGTGGGCCGATGAAGACGATTCGTTAATGCCCGAGTTGGCCGATGAAGAAGATTTTGTGTTTTTTGCCAATCCGAAAGGTGTCTTGCTGGCTCCCAATATCGGTGCTTGTTTCCGCGACGAACGAAATTCGGAATATAATCCGGAGGTTGCCGAACAAGAAGGGGCCGAATTGTTTTATATTCCGGGGCTTTGTCCCATCGACTTGTTGCACTATGCCATGCAGCACGGCTTATTGCCGGAGGTCGCTTTTCCTTTCGGGGATGGCAGGAGGCTGTTGCACGAGAACTGGGATTTCATAGCCCGCAGGTATTTAGGTAAATATTATAATGAAGATTTTTATGAAGAAGAGCGGAAATAGCAGTGACCGTCCGGGTAGCGGACGTCCCAAAGCTTCGGGAGGCAAGAAACCTACCGGTAAGCGGATCGGAAAGTCGAAACCCTCAAAAGCCAATAACCAGCTGAACCGTAGGGTGAAATAAGTTGTTATCTGTTATAAACAGGTTTTATTATGAAATGGGAAAGTAGTTTGATGGAACATCTCCAATGGTCGGACACGATAACCAACCGGGAGAGTAAAGAGAGGTTGGCCCGTATGATTGCTATGCGCGTACAAGAAGGCGAGGTCATTGGGGCTGGCTCCGGATCGACCGTATATCTGGCATTGCTCGCTATTGCCGAAAGGATACGTACGGAGAATCTGCACGTCACCGTGATTCCTGCTTCGATGGAGATATCGATGGAATGTGTCCGCTTGGGCATTCCGCAGACTACTTTATGGATGTGCCGTCCCGACTGGACCTTCGATGGAGCAGATGAAGTAGATCCCGATCATAACCTGATCAAAGGTAGAGGCGGAGCGCTGTTCAAGGAGAAGCTGTTGATAAGCAGCAGCAACCGTACTTTCATATTGGTGGACGAAAGCAAACAGGTTTCTTTTCTGGGAAGCCGTTTTCCTGTCCCCGTCGAAGTCTTTCCGATGGCTTTGCCCTACGTAGAGAGGGAAATCCGGGCAATGGGTGCTTCACATACCCAACTGAGGCCGGCTAAAGGTAAAGATGGTCCTGTGATCACCGAAAGTGGAAACTTGATTCTCGATGCCTGGTTCAGCAATATTCATTCGTCTCTTGAAAAAGAAATCAAGTCGGTGACGGGTGTTATAGAAAACGGACTGTTTATGGGATATGATGTCGAGGTAATGGTAGCAAAATAAGATCGGAAACGGTTGATAGTACGAAAGCTAAAGAGGATGTATCAAAACCCACCACAGAGTGACACAGAGGTGATTTTAAGTTGTTGATTATTAATGAAAAGACTCTGTGATGCTCTGTGCTACTCCGTGGTGAAAAGAGTTATGACACATCCCTTTTAGCTTTCGTTGCCTACAAGTTCATTGCATTTCCTCCAAGGACTCCCAGTATGGCAGATGCCACTGCGATCATTACTTTTAAAATTGTGTTCCAGTTTGATTTCTTCATTTTTCTACACCTCCTTTCATGTGATTCTGATTTATGCCGTCGGGTCATCCACAATGTCTCCGTCACCGTCTTTTCCCGTTTCCTTTCCTTCCAGTGCCGCTTTGATGTCGATAAACTCGATTCTGTCACCGGCCCGGGTCGATGTCAGGTTCGGACGTACGCTCGACGACGGACGAAAGTTTATTTTCACCGCCATTATGTTTTTGGCCGTACAGTCTTTTTCCGCATCCACCCCTTTGGTGCGTGCCGAAAGGCTGAATACTCCGAAATCCCGGATATTGACCGACTGCCCGTTGTAGAGTGAGGTACGCATCGCCTCTACAAAATTGGTGAGTACACTTTTGATATCTCCTAATGATAACGAACTTTTCTCCTTCATTTCGTACGCAATGCTTTCCAGGCTTGCGCTTTGACCTAAAGTGACCAGTTGCGGATAAAATTTCTCTATAGCATCCGCTTTTCGCGGATCCTTTCTCGCGATTTTTTTGTATGGAACTGCCATTGTCCGATAATTTTTTATGGTTAATAATTAAGAATGCATCCGGAAGGTCGGACGAGCTCTTTTCCTTTCTTCCGGTATGTCAAAGATACCGCTTTGTAACCCCTGTTTTGTGCTTGTTGACGTGGGTTGAGGCGGTATGGATAAAAGATTGAAAATCAATGAATGTTTTGTGAAATAGTATGACTTCTGCTATGATATGTCGTTTGTTTTTGTTATCTTTATGCTATTGTAAAGTTCCGATTATTTATTAATTTAAAATTGAAAAACATGAAAGATTTAGAAGATGACGAGAGAGAGTTTCCTATCCGTGTATATACAAAAGTCGAGTTGGCTCTGCTTTATGCACCCCATTTGTCTGAAAATGCCGCCCTCAATAATCTCAGCCGTTGGATGCGGCACAACAAACTCCTGATGGCTGCGCTCGAGGAGGTGGGATACTATAAATACCGCCATTCATTTACGCCCAAGGAAGTTCGTCTGATCTTTCGATATATGGGAGAGCCGGGAGCATAAAATTAGAGAGAAACCAATACCGGTATTGGTTCGGAGGATTTGATAAGAAGTTGAACTTGTGCAATTTATGCATAAGTTCAAAAATAATAGGTATTGATTTTAATCAAAACAGCTAATATCTTTTTGTCAATAAAACGCCAATATATGTCCTGCCCCGTAACAATATATGTAATCGAAATAACATATATTGTTACGGGGCATTTCTCTTCTATCTCCTTCTTTCCGATACTTTTAAAACGGTAACTCTTCCATCTCCTTTCCCTTCTCCCTTTTCCTGAAGTTTTCGCTCACCTCCTGCTGGCTGAGTTCCACTACGGCATACTCCGTAATGCCATGGACGTTTACACGCTTGCCGAAGGCATCCCTTTCCAGAATCTGTACCAACACTTGTTGCGTTTGCGCGTTGGCTTGTGTCCGTCCGTATACAGATAGAGTAGCCAGTATTGCGGCGGCGGGTTTCCATTTCACCTCAAAGTCCTTTTCTCCTGCCGGACGGAAGTAAACATACAGGTTCTCTTCCAGTGGGTCTTTCATGCGGTGGCGTTCGTTTCGGGTGTTGATGTCGTCTATCTCGTTTCCTTCAAACCAATAGCGGAAACCGTCTTCTATCAGTTGCACCGCCTGTGCGTATACTCCTTTGTGGTCTACCGGAGTGCGGTAGTCGATGGTTTTTACGGGAATGACCAGGAAGCGCCGGTTTCCCCCGTAATCCCTGAGGAACTGCATGTTGTTGGTGCTGCCAATGAACGATGCCCTCCGGGGATAAAGCTGCGCCTGAGTGTCGTATACTTTCCGGATGGTGACGTTCTCCTGTCCGATGATCCGTTTGAGTTCGGCGATGTCTCCTGTCTTCACACCTTCAAACTCCTCCATGTTGATCAGCAGCCGGGTGGATAGCAGCAAGAGGTCATCCTTGTTTGCCGGGTCTATCATTCCGTTGCGGTAATATTCTCCGAGTTCGGGGGGCAGCAGGTGCCGTATCCAGGTACTTTTTCCTTTTCCCTGCGCCCCGTGCAGCACCAGGGCTTGCTGGTTGGCTTTACCCGGTTGGAGCGCCGAGGCCACCATGGCTACGATCCAGCGCCGGAATCCTTCCCTCCAGAATTCCTGATCCTCCGCCTGTATGGTGTCCGCCAGTTTCCCGATGTGGTCGGTTGTCCTGTCCCACCGCACGTTTCCTCCGAAGTAGTCGGTAAAGGGATTGAACTCCGGTGTATAGTCCGAGTCGATGACCGACTTCAGGCTGTTGAGCGGATAGACGATGCCCTGTCTGCTGATGTTCAGGAAGATGGAGTTGAGATCCTTGTTCCGCATGGCGTAGAATGATTTTCCCTCCTTCGTTTTGGACAAGTCGCACATCTCCAGTCGGTCGAGTACCGTATTTCTCCTGAAAGCATAATTCTTGTTCAGATAGTCTATCACCTGTTCCACGGGCGGTATCTTTTTTTTCTCCTCTGCCCGTTCCGTTCTGTCCGTATATGTGTAGGCGTTCGCGATGGGGGTGTCTGTATCCATCTGTCCGTCCTCCCCTAATTTCACTGCTGCCAGACGCTTGACTTCCGCCTCTTCAAGTCCCTTTCGGAAACATTTGTTTCCCAGGGTGAAGAGGAACGAATTGCGGTTTCCCTCTGTGTATTTCATCAGCCTGCGGGTAGAGCTGAGGCATTTGTTGAATTCCATGCACGTGTAGGCGCTGACTTCCCCTGTTGGGTCCGTTGCGGGCTCTTCCTTCTGCCTTCCCTTCCGTGCAGGTTCGGGGGCTTCGATGGTGAATGTCCGTTCCGGGATGTGTGCCACCCGCCGGGGAGAGTAAAACGCCCTCGGGTCATATGAAGCGAAGACACCTCTCGACAAGTCCTTTCCGCTGGTGTCCACTTCCGTCTCCAGAAGTTTCTCGTAGTGTTTACGGGTCAGTTCGTACATTCCCGCGTGATACTGCTCCAACCGGCTGTAAGTGATTGCCGGTGTCCGGAAGAACGCGTTTCGCCACCCTTCCGCTTCGAGGCTTACCGGATAGGCGAGCACCTTGAATCCGTGTTGCTTGGCGGTGAGGAAACAGGCGAGTGTCGCTTCGTCTGTTTCTATCAGGGCCCGTATCCGGTCCAGCTCCTTTTCGGGCAGATGGTCCAGGTCGATGGTGATGATGTCATTGTATGCGGCGATACTATGCGCCAGCCTGCATTCGTGGTAGTTTGCCGTGACGGTGAAGTAGTCCAGCTGCCGTTTTACGTTCTCCGCTTCCTTGGTTTTCCCTTCACTGATAAGCCTTCCTATTTTCTCAATCAGGGCGGCATAGCGACTGCTGCGTACCTTTTCGATTAATTCATTCAGGGAGCATCTCCCTTTTACTTTGCTGAAGCCCCTGTAAGTAGTAATACTAATGTTTTCCATTTTTCTGTCTTTTTTAAAGCTCGACGTAAGTGTCTGCGGCTGTAAAATTAGGGATGATTTTATAAACCTTGTTAGACGTTTTCTTTGAAGAATGTCTTTATTTCGTCTAAGATGTTTGTTCCCAGATCTTTATCCGTTCCCTTTTTCTCCTCTTTCAGAAATTTTAGTGTGTTAAATATTTCTGTTTCAATGGATTGTACTGACATTTCCTTTGTGGGGTTTTGTTTCTGTCCGAAGTATAGCATACGGTACATGATATGTGCCAATTCACGGATTCCTTTGCGCTTTTTCGTTCCTTTTTGCTGGTAATTCAACCATAAGAAAAAGAGGATAACCAGCTCTCTGTGAGTAGTTATGTCGAGTTTTTCCGGTTTCTTTTCCAGTGTTTCTAAAATTCTCTTACTCTCGTCAGTTTTTCCGTTTGTAATTACTACATAAGGAATGTCTTCTATGTTGAGAATCATTCCTTCATTCGGTTTTTTTTGCTCATTTTGTCTAATATGATTTATTATTACGAAGGCAAAATTAACTGTTCTTAGTATATAATCCGTTATATACGCGTATATTGTTTACTTTTAATTGATGTTTCACCCCGTCCTGAAAATAGGTTAAGTATACCTGACCTGTTTTCAGGACAGGGTAAAATCAATTTAAAAAGAGAGTATTATGCGTGTACGCGTGTGCGCGATTATATAAAGGGCGTCGGTGAATAGGGGGATTTTAGTGTAAATAGAAAAGAGTATGTTTCAAAAAACGTTCGTTTGTTTAAACACCATTTTTGACAGAATTTTAAAATCTCCAAAAAGAAAAATTCAAAAAAAGAAAAGCTAATTTAAAAGTTTTAATAATTGATTGATTCACAGATAGATAAAAGTACTATTAAAAGAGAAAACAAATTTATTTATAAAAATATTTTGCTATAATAAAAATGCTGTTTACCTTTGTTCCATTGAACGAACGTTTTTTGAAACATCAATGACTTCTAATTCATTCGTTCATAGAACTTTATCTCTGAAATTCTTCTGTTTCTTGGAAATGGTCAATTTCAGGGTACTTACATAACATTTCATCGTTCTCCTGCTGTGATAGGGGAGAGTCTTGAGATCACATGAATGCAAGTAATACTGATATTCGCATTACATCATCTGACCGGGAGGTACTTTCGTACTCCGGTGTCCCCAAAGAATACCCTTTAGTGAAGGAATCCGACAACATCCATTGGTATGCTGTGCGAGTCACCTACAGCCGCGAACTTTCTTTGAAAACGTACCTTGACAGCGAATCCATCGAGAATTTCATCCCGATGCGCTACGAGTATATCGTGAAGAACGAACGCCGAGTGCGTAAACTGGTTCCCGCTGTTCATAATTTGGTATTCGTCCGTTCGTGCCGTGAACGTATCGACCGTATCAAAGAAGAGATGGGTGTATCCCTTCCGATCCGTTATATCATGGATCGGGAAAGCCGCCAGCCGATTGTTGTTCCGGACTCCCAGATGCGTAGCTTCATGGCGGTTGCCGGCAGTTACGAGCAGCAACTGGTTTACCTGGAGCCTTCCGCTGTAGCCTTCCGTAAAGGCCAGCGTGTGCGTGTGACGGGTGGTCTTTTTGCCGGTGTCGAAGGTGAGTTCATCCGTGTGAAAAACGACCGTCGCGTGATGGTTTCCATTCAGGGAGTGATGGCTGTTGCCACCACCTACATCCATCCTTCTCTAATTGAGCCGCTCGATCTTTAAACAGTAAAATAGCAGACAGTAAATCGTAAATAGTAAATATTCCCATGAACTCTTTAGATTCTCAAATTACCGCTTTGTACACCTTGGCGCACGAACTTCTGTATCTGGGTTCCGATGGCAGCCCCATCTACAGCGACCACTTCAGCCGGTTGAACGGTGATGTACTCAGCCGTGCCAACACTTTATATCCCCATCATGGCTCCACCGACGAGGAAGAAGCCCGTTTGTGCCTTTCGCTTCTGATGGGTTATAACGCGACGATCTACAATAACGGTGACAAGGAAGTCCGCATCCAGCAGATCCTGAACCGTTGTTGGGAAGTGCTCGACCGCCTGCCCGCTTCTTTGCTGAAGGTGCAGCTTCTGACTTATTGCTATGGCGAAGTATTTGACGACGATCTCTCCCGTGAGGCACACAGCATCATCGACAGTTGGGGAGGACGTACCCTTTCCGGCGATGAATGTGAGATTGCCGAACAACTCCGCAGCCTTGAAGAGAATCCTTATCCCAACTGGGAAGTAGAGGAGTGAACTCTTTTCTTTTTCGACACAACACTGTATATAACCTAAATCCCCTTTGTCTTGAATATCCTTTTCATCATATTGGCTTTTGTCATCTCTGCTTCGATTGCCCGGCTTATCATTCCCCGCATCCTGCTTATCTCTTTGCGGAAGAAGCTTTTCGATATGCCGAGTGAGCGCAAGGTTCATAAACGTGCCATTCCCCGTTTGGGCGGTGTCTCTTTCTTTCCCACCATCCTGTTATCCTCTTGCGGTGTGTTCGCACTTCGCATCCTGATGGGTTATGATGTTCCTGCCCTCCGTGCGGTGTACTTGCTGCCCGAGTGCATGTTTCTGGTCTGTGGGATGACTTTGCTTTATCTGACGGGTATCGCCGACGACCTTGTGGGAGTCCGTTATCGGCAGAAATTTGTGATCCAGATCATCTGTGCCTCGTTTTTCCCCCTGGCCGGCCTTTGGATCAATAACTTCTACGGGCTTTTCGGCCTGTATGCCCTTCCTGCCTGGATAGGTATGCCTTTTACGGTTCTTCTGGTTGTCTTTATCACCAATGCCATCAATCTGATTGACGGTATCGACGGTCTTGCTTCCGGTCTGAGCAGCGTTGCCCTGCTTGTCTTCGGCTTCCTGTTCATGCAGAAAGAACTTTGGACGTACAGCATGCTCGCCTTTGCCACGTTCGGTGTGCTGGTCCCTTTCTTTTACTATAACGTCTTCGGCAGTGCGGAACGTGCCCGTAAGATTTTTATGGGTGATACGGGCAGCCTGACTTTGGGCTATGTGCTCTCTTTCCTTGCCATCAAATACAGCCAGTACAATCCGGATGTCACCCCGTATACCGAAGGTGCTTTCGTGATTGCTTTCAGTACGCTGATTGTCCCTGCGTTCGACGTGATCCGTGTGGTGATGGTTCGTGTTCGCAGTGGCAAGAGCCCTTTCGAACCGGACAAGAACCATATTCATCATAAGTTCCTGGCAATGGGTTTCACACCAAGAAAGGCGATGATAACGATCTTGCTGATTTCTTGTGCGTTTAGTGCGGTGAATATTCTGTTGGTTCCGGTGGTTGACAACACGGTGATGCTTTTGGCGGATATTGCTGTGTGGGTGGGACTGAATTTATGGTTTGACAGGGTAAGAGATGGACGAAAGTAATATAGATTAAAATAAAAGATATTCTAATACTTAATAACTGTTTGTTCTAAAGATATTATCTAAGTATATAAGTCTTGATTTTGTATAGGGAGCAGAAAATAAAATTAGTTAGTATTTATAGAAATTATTTGAAATAATAGAATTAATTAAAAACGAATATTTCAGTGTGATAAAATATTGGATAAATGAAATGTTATTTAGTGTATTGGATTTAAACGGGATGATAATTTTGTTAATTAGATTTTAGTTGTGGAGGATAACAAAACTTCTTCGTATCGTAAGATAGTAAAAGGGACTGCTTTATTTGGAGGAGTACAAGTCTTCAATATCTTAGTTTCTCTGATAAGAGGTAAATTAATTGCAATTATTCTCGGACCAGAAGGTATGGGTATCTCCTCTCTATTAACCTCGTCAACAAATATGTTACAACAGTTTTCTAGCTTAGGACTAAATTATTCTGCAGTTAAAGATATTTCGTATGCCAAAGAAAATGGTGATCAAGAACGTTTGAGTTTGGTCATACACGTATTACGACGATTGTTGCATTTAACATCATTAATTGGTAGTTTGATCTCTATTTTGTTTGCAGAACAACTGAGTTTACTTGCTTTTGGAACAACTGATTATAAGTGGTCCTTTGTTGGATTATCAATAATGATTTATTTTACTACCTTATCTAATGGTGAGTTAGCTATATTGCAAGGTGTTAGAATGCTGAAGCAATTGGCATATTCATCTATTATAGGATCTTTGTTGGGATTAATGGTAGGCGTGCCACTTTATTATTACTATGGCTATGATGGTATAGTTCCTGCTATGATAGTATTATCTCTTATGACTTATCTTTTTAATCGGTATTATGCAAATAAAGTACAACACTATCACTTAAAAGCTAATTGGGATGTAACGAAAACTATAGGTAGAACTATGCTTGCATTAGGAATGATACTTTTGGTCTCTGGTTTGCTTACCACAATTTCTAATTATTTATTAAATACATTTATCAGTAACTTTGGTTCATTACAAGACGTTGGCCTTTATCAAGCAGCAAACTCTATAACGAATCAGTATGTGGGAGTTGTTTTTGCTGCTATGGGAGCAGACTTCTTTCCTCGACTATCAGGCGTTTCGAAAGACAACACAAAAATTAGGGCATTAGTTAATCAGCAATCGGAAATAGTAATGCTAATTGTTGCTCCTTTAGCTATATTATTGATAATGACAGCTCCTTTAATGATCCGATTGTTATTATCAAAGGAATTTTTACCTTTAATTTCTGTGGTTCGCTTTATGGGAATCGGATTGTTTTTTAAAGCTATGGCGTATCCAATGGGATATATTTCTTTTGCTAAAGGAGATAAAAAATTTTTCTTTTGGTTTGATGGAGTAACAGGGAATATAATGACGCTTATATTAAACATTATATTTTATTATAAATGGGGGTTGATTGGTATTGGTATTTCTTTTACAGTATCGTTCTTTTTATTTAGTGGCCTATATGTGTTAATAACTAGATGGCGTTATGATTTTTATTATTCATTGTCGTTCTATAAGATGCTGGTTCCTTTATTTATATTGTTATGTGTAGTATTTGGAACTTCTTTTATTTCTGATGTATATTTTTCATATATTTGTATGATATTAGCATCTATTATTTGCTTGTTATTGAGTTTATATGGTCTAAATGTTAGATTGCAAATAATAAAATTGAAAAAATGATTTCTTTTGAAAACTTTCGGAATACAAATAGAATATTGTAAAACAAATCTGTTAATCAATGTTTGTAATATTACTATAATCCATTAAAGATATTTATTTAGTAGATCTTTATGCCATATATTATCTTTCCTATCTTTTTTGTTAAATATGCTCTTGAGAAGATAAAAATGGATCAAATAAAGTTTTTTTGATTTTTTGATATAAATATATTATAATTATATTCATGTTATGAAAAAGAAAATATTGTTGACGTTTGGTACACGTCCAGAAGCAATAAAGATGGCTCCATTAGTAAAGGAATTGCAGGAAAAAAAGGATTGTTTTGAGATATTAGTTTGCGTGACAGGTCAACATCGTGAAATGCTGGATCAAGTGCTTCATATTTTTGATATTAGTCCAGATTATGATTTGAATATAATGAGACAAGGGCAAGATTTATATGATATAACTTCGCGTGTCCTCTTAGGAATGCGTACTATATTTATGGAAATTAAGCCAGACATTGTATTAGTGCATGGTGATACAACCACTTCAACTGCTACTGCATTAGCGGCTTTTTATCAACAGATACCTGTAGGGCATATAGAAGCAGGACTTCGTACTCATGATATTTATAGTCCATGGCCCGAAGAGATGAATCGTCAGATAACTGCAAGGATAGCCACTTACCATTTTGCTCCTACTATTTTAAGCAAACAAAATCTGATAAATGAAGGTGTAAAGGAAGATTTTATTTTTGTAACAGGCAATACCGTGATTGATGCTCTTTATTGGGTTGCGAATAAGATTAAAACAAATGAAGGCCTTAGTAAGGCGATAAAAGATGCTTTGAAAAGTTCTGGTTATAATATTGATAATCGGGGTACCGAAAAGAAGATTGTTTTAATTACAGGACATCGTAGAGAAAATTTTGGAGAAGGTTTCATTCATATGTGTCACGCTATAAAAACGTTGGCAGAGAAGTATCCAGATGTTGATTTTATCTATCCAATGCATTTGAATCCTAATGTTCGTAAGCCTATTAATGATGTATTTGGAGAGCAAAAATTCATTAATATATTTTTTATTGAGCCTTTGGAGTATCTATCTTTTGTCTATTTGATGGATAAATCATTCTTGGTGTTGACAGATAGCGGTGGAATCCAAGAAGAAGCACCTGGGCTGGGGAAACCAGTTTTGGTGATGCGTGATACGACAGAGCGTCCAGAAGCATTGGAAGCAGGAACTGTTAAACTTGTGGGTACTGATTATTATAAGATTGTGAAAGAAGTAAGTAAACTTTTAGAGAGTAAAACTTATTATGAATCAATGAGTAAGGCTGTTAATCCTTATGGTGATGGGTGTGCATGTTCTCGTATTGTTACCTTGTTACAAGAAGTATAGTGCTGTGGATATTTATAATAAGAAGATTTGTATAATTGTTGCTCTTAATTGTCCGTATGGTGGGAATATAATTCCTTCTCTAAGAACTTTAGCAGAAGCATTAACTAATAAGTATCAAGTGAAGGTTTGCTGGATTTTTCCAAAACAAGCGGATAGAGATTGGTTAAACGAACTGGAAAAAAAATATGAGGTGGAATTTACTACCCGCAGTTACGGGAAGTCATTTATTGAAATAAAACAAATTTTTGAAAAGTGGAAACCTGATTTGGTACATACGCACTATGAAGCTTATGATATTGTAGTAGCTAAAGTAGTGAAAAAGCTAAATTGGGATATTCGTATGATATGGCATATTCATGATTATATGACTCTTGATACTTCTGGAGAATCTCTGCCACTGTTGCGTAAATTAAAACGGCATTTTTCTCTTTTTTTACATTATGGCTTTTATGGGCAACATGCTTCTTTGATTGCTGTTAGTGACGAAATGGCCGCATTTTGCGGACATTATAAAATGAAGAAGTTGAGTTTTCCTCCCCGATATTTTAATAATACATCAGATCAGTCTTATATAGATCACGTAAAAGTCCTTCTCAATGGTATTGACCTTACACGGATAATAGGAAATCGTAGTCCATCCGTAATAGTTCCATTCACTTTTTTATCTTATGGTGGACAGAATGTACATAAGCGCATTGATTACTTGTTGATGGCAGGTGAGATATTGAAGGCAAAAGGGTGTACTTTCCGGATTTTATTAACTAAGGGCGTTGATACTATGCAAGTTGTACGTAGTATATACCATGAAAAGATTCCAGAGTGGTTAGTGTTGACAGAACAGACTGATAGAATAGTAGATATTCTTAAATTGTCATCTTGTTATGTTAGTACTTCAGTACACGAGACCATGTCTACTGCTATAGCCGAAGCTAGTATATTTGGGTTGCCTATTATTCAGAGTGATATTCCAGGTACAGATTGGAATGCCAAAACTCCCTCTGCTTTTCTTTTTAAAAGTCGTGATGAAAAAGACTTAGCTGATAAAATGGAATTAGTAATGAAGATGGATTCTGATTGTTTATTATGTGCATGTAAAAAAAGTAAGAAACTCAATAAAGAACGTTTGTCTTTGGAGAAATGGTGCGATAATATCATTGAGTTTTATCGTAATTTATAACTAGGCCTTTATATCATTATCTATAATTTTTTGAAAAGGAACAAATTTAGTTATCATTGTCTGAAATACGTAAAAGTGTATGCCTAAGATTTCTGTCATTATACCTATCTATAAATCGGAGAAATTTTTAAGAAAATGTGTTGATAGTGTCTTGTCACAAACTTTTAAAGACATAGAGATACTTTTGATTGATGATGGAAGCCCTGATTTATCTGGGGAGATTTGTGATCAATATGCTTCAAAATATTCTCGAGTGAAAGCATTTCATATACCTAATAGTGGAGTTAGCGCTGCCCGAAATTTTGGAATATCGATGTCGAGTGGAGAATATCTTTGCTTTATTGACTCTGATGACTATGTTGAAGATGAATATTTGGAGTGCTTTGGTTTTAATGTATACTTGGATTTAGACTTGTATATGCAAGGGTATCGTATGATTGGTTTGAATAAAAAGGAAGAAAAAAAGTTCCCTCAAAGTGCTGTTTATTATAATCAGAAGGAGCCTTATATTTATTCTGAAATGAATTTTATAATAGCCTCTCCTTGCTTTAAACTATATAGGAGGAGTATTGTTGTGGAGAACCATATACTTTTTGATGAATCGATTTCGTTGGGTGAAGATCATCTTTTCTCATTGAATTATTATTGTTATGTAACAAGTGTGTACGTTTCTACAGGGTGTTTTTATAATTATATTTATCATGGTAGTGAACAACATTTGACTAATAGATATGTGTCTTTAGAAAACATATTATATTATTCAGACCAAATTGAATTTTTTAGAAATAAGATATTTGCTAATCTAGGAATTATCAATACTTCGTTCTTAATTCCTTGGAAAAGAGCTTTTATATTTATTGTATTAGATTCTCTTATGCGTGTATTTAGAAGTGAATGGAGTTGGTCTGAAAAGAAAATGGAATATAAAAAGTATATTGCCTATTTGAAAAGTAATAAGAAGTTGTTTGAGGTAGGAACTGAGAATTATTCTACTAAGATTCTACAGCTAATTTTAAATTCTAAGCTGTTTAATTCATTTGTATTTGTATATGTGTATATCTATATACACAAGAAAACGGTTCTTTTTGTGGCATATTTAACTTCTCAATATAGGCGAAATTTTATAAGATGATTATGTGGATAAAACAATTCTTGATTCGTAAAATTCTGATATTTAGTAATGTGAATTTGAGATTAGCAAAAGACGTTTGTGTCGTGAAAGTGAAATTTGGCAAAAACGTCTTGTTGGAAAAAGGTGTCCAGCTTTCTTATTCAATAATTGGAGACTTTTCATATATTAATTATAATTCTTTTGTAAGCCATACTTCTATTGGGAAATTTTGCTCTGTTGGTCCATTTTGTGTTATTGGTATGGGAAATCATCCCTCTCACTCCTTTGTAAGTACTTCTCCTTATTTGTATGTTAAAGGAGATTTTTTGTCTGCATCTCTTTATAAAGAGAAACAAAATGTTAAAATAGGGAATGATGTTTGGATTGGTGCTCATGTTACAATTATTAATGGAGTCACAATTGGGGATGGAGCGATAATTGGTGCCAATTCTGTAGTTATTAGGGATGTACCTAGCTATGCTATTGTTGGAGGAGTGCCTGCGCGTGTTATAAGACAACGGTTTACCGACATGGAAATTAATCATTTGAATAAAATACAATGGTGGGATCAATCAGAGGTATGGTTAAAAGAAAAAGCTGAAAACATGTCTGATATAAAAAAATTTATAGAGAGTAATAAATGATACCTAAAAAAATTCATTATTGCTGGTTTGGTAAAGGTAAAATGCCAGAATTAGCCTTGAAATGTATTGAATCATGGAGAGTGAATCTCCCTGATTATGAATTGAAGGAATGGAACGAAAATTCTTTTGATATCAATTCTAATTTTTATGTAAAAGAAGCTTACGAGTCGAGAAAGTTTGCCTTTGTGACGGATTACGTGCGCCTATATGCATTGTATACAGAAGGGGGAATTTATATGGATACAGATGTGGAAGTATTAAAAAATATTGATTCTTTTTTAGATCTTCCTGCTTTTTCGGGCTTTGAAGATAATGTGCATATACCTACAGGGATAATGGCTGCTGAAAAAGGAAGCATATGGGCTAAATGGCAATTAGAATATTATAGCGATAGACATTTTTTGTTACCTGATGGTACATTGGATTTAACCACTAACGTAGATATTATAGGTGGATTAATGGAAGAAAAAGGATTCATCCTGAAGAATGGATTATATAACTTTCAGAATATAATAACTATTTTCCCAAAAGATTATTTTTGTCCTAAATCACATACCACAGGTAAAATAGAATTAACCGAAAATACTTATACAATTCATCACTTTGCAGGTTCATGGAAGAGCAGTTCTGACCGATTGAAAAGGCGTATAGTTCATTTAATTGGAGTAAAGACAGTCCATAGATTAAAATTGTTGATCAATCTTTTTAGATGATATTTTATATCCTTTTTGGGATACTGTTTTTTCTATCCTTGATTTATTATAGTGGGAAAAAGTATCCATTTGCTCAGACTGCCTATTTACACTTTTGTGTGTTCTGTTTGTTTTTAATTATAGCAGGCGGAAGGAATAATGTAGGTACTGATTGGTGGCAATACAAAGAAGTTTTTGACACTTATGTGATAGATTATAATTATGTGCATGGGAGTTTTGAAGTGTTATTTTATGGATTTACGGGATTTATAGCCAAATTTTCAAGTTCGTTTAATGTCTTTATTTTTTCTCTGTTTTTACTATCGTTCTTTTTGAAATATAGATTCATTATAGATAATTCATCAAATGTATTTTTTTCTTTTCTTATATATCTAAGTGGGGTCTTTTTGATATTTGATATTAATGCATTGAGGCAGGGAGTCGCCTTGGGATTTACGTTGTTAAGCTGTACTTTTATTTTTAAGAAAAATTATTTGATCTTTTTTTTATTAATTCTTTTGGCTACTTTGTTTCACTCTTCCGCTGTTGTTTTTTTATTAGCTTACTTTTTTACGAATTTTCGACTATCTAATAAAAAGTACGTTATTTGTACATTAGTTCTTTCTGTATTAGGATATTATATTTCTGCTTTTATTAGTGATATATTAGTGTTGGGTATATCAGATTCAAATATAGCGGATAAGTTTGAATATTATTCTTCTGGAAATTATTATGTATCAAAGGTTTCTTTTTTTTCTGTAAGTACTCTCAGACGTATTGTTTTATGGGGGGCTATTTTATATTTAACAAGAAATATAAAAGATAAAAATGTATATTTTTATAAGAATTGTCTTTTGTTCTCTTTTTTTCTTTATTTTCTTTTTGCGTCAAGTTTGGAGGCAGCATATCGGATTTCATATTATTTTTTTTGTTTTGAAATACTATTACTTCCATTAGGTATATCTCAAATTTTAAATAAGAATAATCGTATAATGTTGTTGACCTTTTTTTGTTGCTATTATTTTTATTTGACTTATAAATTAGTCTCTGTTCCTGATGGTGGATTATTTATATATAATAATATCTTTTTTTAATATATTGTAATATGACTTGTTCATTAATACTTTGTACTTTGAATCGAGTTGAGGAGGTCGCTGAGTTTTTTCAATCATTAGTAATTCAAACATTTAAAGATTTTGAATGTATTGTTGTTGATCAAAATGAAGATGATAGACTGGATTCTATTATAAAAGAATATTCTGATAAAATTACAATAAAACATATCAAATCTATAAAAAAAGGACTTAGCTTAAATAGAAACTTAGGTTTAACTTATGCTTTAGGTAGTATAGTTGCATTTCCAGATGATGATTGCGAATATTTGTCTATAACATTAGAACAGGTTGTTTCTTTCTTTTCTCATAATGAATGTTATAGGCTCTTTACGATCAATACAGTTAGTAAAACAAGTAATATATGGTATAATAGCCAGCGAAGTAAAGTGCAATTGAATAATAGAAATTATTATCGGTATGCTATTAGTATGGGGATTTTTGTAAGATATAGAAGCTTATCAGACTTGTCGTTTGATGAACAATTGGGTGTTGGATGTTATTTTGGTGCGGGAGAAGAAAGTGATTTCATTTCTAATTTATTAACATTGGGCTATGATGGTATATATGATGGAAGTATGTTTGTATATCATCCATCAGAAGTGCCTGTTGTAGCTCTTAAAGACCGGTATATAAAATATAGTTTAGGCTATGGTGCGTTAATGAAGAAAGAAATAATTTACAGACATAAATATTATATGTTAGTAAAATTAATCTTTGACTTGCTGGGGAGAATTGTTGCTGCATGTTTGCCTATAGAAAAGAGGAAACTTTATTGGTATTCTTTTAAATATAGATTATTGGGATATATTAAATATACTATAAAGAAATAATAGATGCTAATTATAATTTATGAACGTATTTTTTTACTCTAGTGTACGTACTAAAAAAATGTTTTCAATTCAGAGTTATTATAGAAATGATATCTGTATCTTAAGAAATTTAGGGTATAATGTTCATTTAAGTAACTCTATATGGGATTTTCTATGTTTTTGGAAATATGATATTGCTTTTTTATACTTTTATAAATATAGTTTTTTTGCTGCATTCTTTGCCAAATTATTTAGGAAAAAAGTATATTATACTGGAGGTATCGACTATTTGGAAAAAACATTTGCAACTGCAAAGCAAAGATTTCTTCAAATTATTTTTTTTAAATTATGTAATCTTTTGTCGGATAGAAACATAATTGTTTCATCAACTGATTGGGAAAATATTAGAGAAATTTATTATGATAAAATACCGAATAAATGTAGTCTAAGTTTTCACTCAATTGATTATTCTAAATTTGAATATACAGAAAATTTTTCAAGTAAAAAGAAAATTATTTCTACTATAGCTTGGATGGTTAATCTTGATAACGTGTTTAGAAAAGGAGTTGATAAATCTATCTTGGTTTTTTCTGATTTTATAAAGGTATTTCCTGAGTATAGGTTGGTGATAGCTGGCCCTCCAGGGGCTGGGAGCGAATATATTCTAAATATGATAAAGCAACTTGAATTGGAGAATGTGGTTATCTATAAAGGGGCTATTTCAGAGGACGAAAAGATTGAGTTATTAAAAGATAGCCGATGTTATTTGCAATTGTCAAAGTACGAAGGATTCGGCATAGCTGCGATTGAGGCTTTAGCAGCAGGAGATCAAGTGATTCATAGTGGAAATGGAGGTCTTAAAGATGCTCTTGGGGTATATGGGTATAAAGTTGATATTGAAGATAAAGAGCAGGTTTTGAACACATTATTAAATATATGTGAACATGATATTGATGTTGAGTTTACAAAAAAAGGAATAAAATACGTTGCCGATAATTTTAGTTATAATAAAAGGCTTTCTGATTTTCGGAAAATTATAGGTGAATACCATGCAAAATCTTAAGATATCTTTAATAACGACTTCTTATAATAGTGAGACTACCATTAGTGATACATTGTCTTCCGTTTTGTTTCAATCATATTCAAATATAGAGTATATAATTGTTGACGGTGGTTCAAGCGATGAAACGATTGCAATAATAAAAGAATACGAACCTCTGTTTAATGGACGATTGAAGTGGATTAGTGAAAAAGATGATGGTATTTATGATGCTATGAATAAGGGAATACAGATGGCTTCAGGAGATATTGTTGGGATATTGAACTCAGATGATTTTTTTACTTCTGATAATGTTTTAGCTGCTATTATTGCTGAATTTGACAGATATTCTCTTGATGCAGTATACGGTGATGTTCATTTTGTGAGATCTAATAATTTGCATAAATCTATTCGTTATTATTCTTCTAAAATATTTAAACCTAAACTAATGAGATTAGGTTTTATGCCGGCTCATCCAAGCTTTTATTGTTGGAAAGATTGTTTTCTGAAATATGGCTTTTATAAGATTGATTATAGTATTTGTGCTGATTTTGAACTCTTGTTACGCTTTATTTATGTTCATAAAATAGTCACTAAATACATCCCTATGGACATGGTGACTATGCGCGTAGGTGGTGTTAGTACTAATGGTCTAAAGAGTCATATTAAAATATTGAGAGAGCATTTACGTGCGTTTAAGGAAAATGGAATAAGGGCTAATCTTTTCTTACTGGCTATTAGATACTTTTATAAAGTAACAGAATTTATTAAATAGGAAAGAACTTTACTCTTTTATGATTTTTGGATTTTTTTCTTTGGTACATACCGATTTTCAGCCTTATTTACTTCCTAATACGGATGCATGGGCTTTGCCTGAGGATAAAGCGTTGGATTTATTGGCTTATCTTGAACAGCAAGGTGTCAGGCAGATCTACTGTGTACCTCCGGTAAAGGTGGAAAATGGAGGGAATGCTTTTTCTTTTCTGAAAGATGCCTTTCAATATTTACAGCAGCAATACTCCGGTAATATCTCTCTGCGTTTGTCGGCAAGATATCGTTTGGATGAAGGATTTCCGGCTTTGTTGGAGAAGGGAGATTTGTTGGCGATAGGAGGGGGGAAGGAGTTACTGGTAGATGTATCTCCTTTAAAACAGCCGGAAGGACTCAGTGAGATGATTCATGCCATCTGCCGGTCGGGTTATATCCCTGTCTTGATGCAACCGGAACGTTCACTTTATTGGGGAACGGAAGACTATCTGCACTTGCGGGAATCGGGATGCAGGCTGATGCTGAATCTATATTCCTTGTTCGGTTACAATGGTGACGGAGCGTTGAATTACAGCCGTATGTTGTTGAAAAAGGGTTGGTATACATATCTCTGTTCGGGCAGGGAGGATACAAAGGTGATGCGATACAGTGAATCGTTTTCGATGGAAGATGATGACGATTTGGCGATGAAATTGCAGGAGATAGAAAGAAACAGCAGGCTGTTGTGGTCTGCTACGGAAAACGGGTAACGGCGGTTATTCGTGTTTTAGGCGGCAGCCGGGATTACCGTAACAGGTGATTCCGGCTGTTTTTATATAATATCTTTGAGCCTCTTGAGAAATCAATATCTACTGATATGCTCAGTATAAATTAAAGGAATTGAAATTGTGCAAATAAGTAATTATCACGGGAAATATCCGTTACTTTGCTGAGAAGTTCTGTACTCACCCTGCCATAATAGTAGGAAGGTTGTAACATTTAAAGGTAATACCTTATTGGCAGGATCAGGAACTGATAGAGAAGGTCGATCTGGATAGTGCCGTTAAGTGATTGCGCTATCTGGCAATTCCGGTTCCATCACGATTGGGACCGGAGAATTAGGAATAACCGAATAATATGTGTATATTTGCCGTTACTAACATTGGGTTTATACTGAAATCTTCTTTGTGCGTGATTGTTTTCCGCTTTATTCTGCGGCTTATGGCATTCCCCAATCGACATCATTATTTGCTGCTTTGTTCAGGATAAAAGCATCGCGCCTATGTGCTGCTGGCATTCGGCGTAGCGTATGATCTGGATATAATGATGAAATCGTTTGTTTATTGGTGTGTGTGACATAAAACTGCCTATCCGGCAATCAACATGTAAAAGAACAGGCGGTATTGATTCAGACATAAAATTATTGAATGGTAAAAAAAATAACAACAAGTAAACGTGACAGGGAGAAGCTAAAGGAGCAGAAACGTAAGGAGAAGCAACAACGTAAAGAGGAACGCCAAAGCAGCGGTCCAAGTTCTTTTGAGGATATGATTGCTTATGTAGACCAATTCGGTGTTTTGCATTCAGTGCCGCAGGAACGGATTGAGGAAGAAGTCGATGCATCTCATATCGAGGTTTCTGTACCCAAACAAGAGAATGTGGAAGTGGCTCCTCACATGGGGCGTATCGAGTATTTTAATGCTGCGAAAGGCTATGGTTTTGTGAAAGATACGGATAATGGCGAAAAGTATTTCTTCCATATCTCTTCTGCCCCTGCAACAATTGCTGAAGGTGATAGAGTGACATTTGAAATAGAGCGCGGTATGCGTGGAATGAACGCTGTACGAATATCAGTAGTGACTGAATAGCAGGAACTTTCCGTAGCTTTATTCCCAGGCCCTAATCGTACCTTGATATTGAATTTTGCTTGAAATGAACGCTTTATAAGAATTTTGTTTGAACTTAGGTTATACAAAAAATGAAATACCAAAGCGATGATCCTCTTCTCCGGTATCGATATAGTGATTTTAAAAAACGATATTGATGCCGAAGAAGAGGCAGATATTTTATCCGGGGGGGGACGAAGGCTTCGGTAGTTAGTAACTGTTTACCATGTCTTCGGGTACGCAGATGTAAAAGTCTGCCAAGCCTTTATGATCGTCATCCAGTTTCCGGATGGATTCTTGACGTACCGAGGTTACCGTCACTATACTTGTATTGGGGCGGTAACGGAGCAGATAAGGGATGATGCCTCCCTGTCGGTTGGAATGATAACTGCCGTTGATATGCAGGAATTTATTTTTGATATTACGGGCTATGAACCATCCCATTGTAGCATCTTTTATGGCTTGTGCCTGTGCCAACTTCCGATTGTCGCCGGCACGGCGTCCTCCCATCATGTTCATCATACTGAAAGCTGCTGCGCTTTGGGCTTCATCATATTCGAAATCGATCGGTAAAGGAGCTATATATCGTTTGGCTTCCTCGGATAACGAGTCGAGTGCTTCGAACCCTTTATTTTTTACAATGTTGGCGTAGCGTCTCGGGATATTGGTTGCAATGAATGGAATGTGATGTTCTTTGGCAAAGAAAACAACCGGATAATAGTCAGTCCGGTAATTATCCCATAGACGGGCTTCGGCCTCAAAGCGGTCGTAAGAGATCTTTTGCTGCATGTATTCGTCAAAAATCAGTTGATTGTCACTTTCGAACATTTCGGCTCCCAGCATCAGTTGATCTTTATGAATGTTATAGATAGAACGGGTTATTTCGAATTCCAGCCAATGGGTGATGGGGCAGTTATGCAGTTCCCCGAGGAAGATAACATCATAGCCGGAGAGTCGTTTGATTAATTCTCCGTAGCTGATTTGTTTTCCTGTGTTGTCGAACAGGGTATAGGCCGGTTTGTCCTTATCATCCTGAGAGAAGGCTGACTGCTGAAGGAAACAGCACAGACAGAGCAGGCATAAAATCTGTTTAATGGTTTGAAGTATCATTTTTCAGTTTGTTTTTGCTTAAATATAAAAGGATATAATTCTCGGTATCCAGATAGCGACGGAATGCTTCGCGGAGCATGGCGGGAGTGATGCTGTCGAGACATTGTTCGTAGTGATCGAAGTCGCTGATGGTTTCACCGTTTTTTAGTAAACCGACCAAGGCGGTTCGCCAGGCAGAAGGTGATTCTTCGTTTAACGCTTCGCGTTTGGCTATCAGAAATGAACGTTTAAGGGTATTCAGTTCTTCATTATCCACTTCTTGCTGTTTTAATTGGTGGAGAATCTCTTTCAGCAGCTGTTCTATTTGAGGCATGTTATCGTTATCGGCGGATGCATTGATGTCAAAGTAGAAAGTTCCTTGTGGGATGCCTTCGTACATTAATGAAATGTAAGGAGAGTAGACAAGGGATTTTTGTTCTCTGAGGACGGAGATCAGACGGTTGCGAATAAGGTCACGCATCAATTTTAAAGTGAGTGTGTTTTTTAATCCCGGTTGATAGTGGCCGAGGAGAAGATAGTCGAACAGTGTCTGAGTGTCATTGTCATTGGGAAAGCCTTCTATATGCTTTCTGACGGGAAGATTGAAATGCGGATAAGAAAATCGGGATAAATGTGACGAAACGGGAATACGTCCGAAAACGGAGACAAACTGTTGCATGAGAGTGTCCGCATTGAAATTGCCGCAAATGACATAAGTGGTTCCTTGGGGATTCGTATAGAGTTTTTTATAAAAGGCTGCGATGGAATCCAGATTAAGACTTTTGATCTGTTCGGACGAAAGCTTCTGGGAAGAACGGGCGAAACCGGTTCCGGTCAACTCGTCCATACGGGCGGATAATAACCGGTCGGGACTTCGTCGCAGCATTTTCTCCAATATCGTTTCTTTGTCTTGATTTTCTAAAAGATCCTGGCGTATTTCCTCAAATTCGTCATATTTTAATTCGGGATCGAATATCTTTTCATAAATCAGATTGAATAGCTCGGGAGCATTTGCAGTGGGAGACATGCCTATGAAGCCATGCCAGTGATTCTCGACTGCCATGGAAAGTGAGATTTCTTTCCGGAAGAGGTAATCGGACAAAACTTGTCCATCTACTTTTGCGATATTTCCCATATCTATGTATCCGGCAAATCCCTCTAATAAAGGATACTCTTCGTCGGATAGGGAAGAAGTGCCGAAAGGTGCAAAAGAGGTGATCAGTAGGCTGGAATCTGCCTCGAGGGTAGGTTTGAGGACTAACCGTATGCCGTTCTTCAGTTCTACTTCACGAATCCTGTTTTGCGGATATTCTGTTTGTCGTAATATAGATGCGGAATCAAAAGGAAAACGGGCTGCCAGACATGGAGGAGTTTCTATGTCGATCTCTTCTTGTTTTTCAGGACGGAAATAAAGAAAGGGAGTGCATTCGACTTGCTCGCCTTGGGTCCATGCCGACGCTATTTCGGTTTCCGATAACGGGGCTCCCAGTCCCGGATGGGTTGAACAGGCTACTAATAGAGTTTCTTCGCGGTAAGACATCCACTCCTTGAGCAGTGCTTGCAAAGATTGGCCGGAGACACGGGACATGGCTTCTTTGAGTTGCTGCTGTTGGGATGGATCGGTCAGATAGCGGTCTCCCGATATGACGTAATCGGCGAAATCGTCACACCACATGGAGGAAGGACGCGACGGGGAACCGGTGGGCGATTTCATCCGGTGGCAAAAATTGTTTTTAATATCTTGTAATTCGTCCTCTTGCCATCCGTTGCGTATCAGATCATTCAACAGAGATACGGTTGCGGAAATAGATGTAAGTATTTCTTTTCTGTTTTCTCCTTCCACTGTCAGAACAAAGTGGTTCTTGTCACTTAAATACCATTGGTCTGTAACATCGGTTTTTAGTTTCCGGGCACGGAATCGTGAAGAAATGGCACTGACGAGCAGGCGTCCTTTTTCCTTTGTTATAGCGTCTTCCATGGTGCGCTCTACTGTGCAAGGGTGTGGAATCATTAATTCGACTTTTGTACGGGTTTGCAGCGAGTCTCGTATGGAGGCCAGATGGATTCCCCGGGTGTACTCTAACGGGTAGGTCCGGAAGTCATTGACCGGACGTCCGGGCAGGGATTTGAAACGTTCTTTGATTTTAGATTCGATCTCCAGGGGAGATATGTCGCCTACAATGACCAATGTTGCCAAAGAGGGTATATACCATTTGCGATAATAATTTTTGAGCACTTGCGGGGTGACCTTGCGGATATCGTCTGTTGTGCCCAAAGGCATACGGTGACTGAATATGCCTTGTCCGATTTTGAGCGGATAGAAATCGTCTTCCGGATCGAATCCGCGTAGTTCTTCAAGAATGATTCCTTTTTCATTCTCTACTTTTTCCGGATCTATAGTGACACCGTCCAACCAATCGCATAGGATTAGTAATGAACGATCGAGAACTTCGTCTTTGGCATGATCGGTGGGAACTGCGAACATATAGATTGTACGGTCGAAACCGGTGAAAGCGTTGATATCTTGTCCGTACTTCATTCCTAAGGACTCGAGATACTCTACTAAAGAGCGTTTAGGAAAATGACGGGTACCGCCGAAAGTTACGTGTTCGAGGAAATGGGCACAGCCTTTCTCTTGCTCCGTTTCTTGTACGGAACCTACCCGCATGATTAGCCTGAACTCTACTCTGGATGCCGGAGAAGCATTGTGCAGGATAAGATAGTGCAGTCCGTTGGGAAGGCGTCCCTCTATTGTTCCGGGCGGAAGAAGGATTGGACTGGACTGTGGGCAGGCTATACATGGGAGCATAGCAGCTATGAATATAGCTGCTATGTATAAATATCTGTTTTTATTATTTCTTTTCATAAACTACGGTTATGCGTGTGTATCCTCCGGCGTTGACATGGCTCAGGAGAAATTGATAAGTCATTTTATCTGTGGCAAAGTCTATGTTTCCGGTGGATTTGATAAAGTTTTCGGGGGTATCATAGTAGTCGGAATTGACAAGATCGTAGCAGTTGAGGTAGTAAGCCGGATCTGCGGAAGCTCCCTGGTCATTGATCTCTTTAATTTCTGCGTTTCCACTTTCCAGGAGCTTGTTTTGACGGTCTAAAGCACTGAATTGGTAGGTAAATGGAACGATGGTAATAGGAGCTCCATAATAGTTTTTTCCCGGACCCAGATATTCCAGCCGGGTTGAAGTGGAAGTGATGTCTTTGAGTCTGATTGCATCCAATGATACGGCAAATGTCTCTTTACTTTCTTTATTCCAGTTGAGTAGTTTCATCAGTTTTTGCGGTTCCGGCTGCTGAGTCCAGAATTCCGGATCTGCTACGGTCTCGGAACGAAGTACAAAGTATAAATATTCGGTTAGTCCGAATGGATTGTCTGTCATCTTTAATACCGGCATGTCTTCTGTGGCCTGCTCACTGAGAGTGATGACGGTCTTGCCATCATATTCTTTCGTAAATGCTGCTGCAAAGGGTTGGAGATACCCATCTGCAGGACTTTGCACAGTGGTATGGCAAGAGAGGACTCCGAGCCATTTATTCAGGTCAATGCCGTATTTGGTCTTATAACCTTTGATTAACGCTTTTTGCTGAGGGGACAATTCCGGAATTTTAGGGTTGGGCTTGACACGTACCTGCAATGTTTCGTTTAACATTAAATTATCGGTAGGGAATTGAGAAATTCCGACTTGAAAGTATGTATCCTCGGTTAATAAATTCTTTTGGTTGGAAACTACTTCGAATGTTGCAGAACGTTTTCCGGCTTTAATCGTGACGGGATTGTTCTCTAATTTTAGAACTCCGTTTTTATCATCGGGCAATTCAAAGTTGAGTACGAGGTCCTGTTCACAGGTCAATGTTAAATCTACATTTACTGTTAATGGAATGTTTTCGGACTCGGTAATAACCGGGGTTTCGGCAGACAGGTAGATTTTGTTGATTCCTGTATATTTATTTTCTTCTCTATCGTCTTTGCATGACGTGAAGGCAGGCAGTAGGCAGATGCCTACTGCGTAGATAAACAGCTTTTTCATTATAGTTTTTATTTAGTTTAGTATTTTATTTATTTTTCGATTTTGGTCCATCCTGCATTTTGCGATATATTTTCGTTATATAGATATTCGCCTTTCGGAATGGGGAAAAGCCAACGGTAGTCGTCTGGTTTGATTGGTTTATTTTTCATTGCGGCAGAGAGATTCCAATCGGAAAGCAGACTTTTCCGATAGCGCTTTAAATCAAAGTAACGTTCACCTTCACCGGCAAATTCTTTCCACTTTTCCTGAAGGATAGCTTTCAATAGGGGAGCACCGGAAAGTGATGTGTCGAGCAAGGGAGCTTCACGTTGGGCCAGGTAGTTGTTTATCACTTCCAGAGCCAATGCATCGTGACCTTTCTGGTCTTGACAATAGGCTTCGGCAAGAATAAAGCAGATGCCGGATACACGAAGTTTGTTGATATATTGTATAGGTTTATAATTCCAGTTCTGTTTGTTGTATTTTCCCAGATATAGTACCGGTAAGGTCTCGCCGATGCTTTCACCAGGCATTTTTTGGGGATAGACCGTTGCTTCGTAACGGATGTCATTGTCAGCATATAATTGGGTGAGTGTGGAGTTGATCGTGAAGTAGTCGCCTTTCTTCCTTTCGTAATTCATATCGGTATAATATGAATTGGTGGTATGCAGAGAAAAAATACATTCATCGCATGGTTCTTGTTCCCATAGTTTTTTATAATGTACGGGGGCCAGGACATCGTATGCATTGGTTGAAGACAGGATTTTTAAGGCATATTCTTCGGCTTTATCGTAATTTTCGGCATAGAGTTCTAAAGCTGCCAATAGATAATAAGCACTTTGCCGGGAAAACCAGTAGACCTGTGAAGGTCGGTTGTCTACAGTAACTGCTTCGGTCAGTAATTGGCGGATAGCATTCACACATTCACTGATGCTCGAGCGTTTTAGAAAGGCAAGTTCGAACCGCTCCTTTAAGATGATTCCGTCTTTTTCGGGACCTTCCGGATAGGTGGGGGCAAAAAGTCTGAGCAGATTGAAGTAACAATATGCTTTTAACGTTTTTGCTTCGCTAACGATGCATTGCAACTCTTGCTTGTCACTGTCTGAAATAGGGGATACATAATGGATGCGCTCCAGTACCGTATTGGCTATGCCTATGGCTGAGTAGTATTTTTCCCACAGAGAGTTCGATAAGTCCTCCATCGGTTTAGGATGCCATTTATATAGGTTATTCAGGTCGGCATTCAAGTTTATTAAAAAAGTAGGCTGGAAGTCGTCGCTCAATACGGATAAACTGAATTCCGGCTTGGGAATTGCATCATAGGCCGATGCCAATAGTTCGCGTGCGGCGGTTACTGTGGTAATGGCATCCGGATCTGAATACTGATTCTCGTAGGGGATATTGAGCGAACAGGCTGTACAACTGAGTATCAATATGCAACAGATTTGTACTTTGCGTATTGAGCGTTGGAAATTATTTATTATTGGGTTCAGGTTCATATATTACTTGTATTTAGAAAGTCAAACTAAGATTGATGGTTAATACGGGTTGCATAGCTCCGGCTAATGAACCTGTTTCGGGATCGGACTCTTTATAAGGAGTAATCATAAAAAGGTTGGATGCCTGAAAGGCGATATTGGCATATTTTATGAAATGACAGTTTTTCTCCAGAAAGGTGTGTGGAACCCGGTAGCGTAGCGACAACATGGCCAATTTCAGATAATCGCTTTTCCCGACGGTTTCTGTATTGGGCTGTTGGAGTGAAGCATTGGCAGGAGATATGTAAAATGGAGAATGGTATATTTTTCCTTCATCTCCTCGGTGGAACCACATGTTTTCTAATTGCTTTTGAATGGCATTCTTATTGGCACTGTCAGCTGAACGGATATAAGAATAATTGTAGGGTTTAATGCCGCCGAACACATAGTAAAAGTCCATATCCAAATCGAAATTCCGATAGGAGAAATTCAGGTTGAATGTACCGCTGTAGGGAGGAGTGCTATGCCCCAAAACGATGAAGTTTTCTCTGGCCGGATTTTGTGTCGGGGAAATCTCACTTCCATCGGCTCCTTGAAATACCGGAAGACCGGTGATAGGGTTTATGCCTAATGACTTCAGTCCATAAAGCATGTTATAGGCTTTTCCGACTTCATAGTCGGGAGTCAGGGCGGTTTCGCTGGTGTATAAACGGTCGGTATAGTACAGGCTGATTACCTTATTACGGTTGTAGGCCAGTGAACCGCGTAAAGATACACGCCAGTCCGGTGTATCGAGCACTTTTATTGCGGCGTTCAGTTCATAGCCTTCATTGCGTAATACACCGATGTTACGTTTCATGGTATTGAAACCGTTGGAAAGGGGGATGGGGACGTCCAGCAGTGCATCACTCGTTTCGCGGCGGTAGAGATTGAGACCTAATGTCAGCCGTTTGAAGAATTCGATGGATAGACTGAAGTCTGTTGTGGAAGTCTGTTCCGGTTTCAGATCGGTATTATAAAATCCGAGTAACTGTAGCAGACGGGCATTTCCGTAATAATTGGTGGAGTAGCTGAAGGTGCCGATTGTGGCGGAGGCAGATACTCCGGATAGGTTTGCCATACGTCCATGGGAACCTTTCAGGTTCAGGAGAGTGATGACCTTATTATTTTTCAGGAAAGGGTATCGGCTGAGGGTCCACCCCAAGCCTATGGCCCATGCTGCATTCCAGCGCTTGTCTGGAGGGAGAACGGAAGAAGCGTCGGCTTTGTAAGTAGCAAAAAGGTCATAGGTGGAATCGAAACTGTAGCCCATGACTACCCCGAATCCTAACTGAGCCGTTTTGTCCAGAAGCGAACTGGCTGTCGGCTTCCGGGCTCCGGTGATGGAGTGGTTGATTGCGTTTAGTGACATTTGTGTCCCCACTCCGTATCCGGTGGCAGATATGTTATCTGTCTGGGTCAGGTAGTAGTCCATGTTCCCACCGATTGTCAGGTCGTGTCTTCCGGCGAATGTCTTGTTGTAAGTGATACGTATATTGGAGGAAATATTGGTCGTTGTATTTTTTTCTTTTGTTAATTTTCCACGTTCGGCTATCGCGATTCCCATTTCCCGCTCTGCTATAGACGTGGAAGGAACAAGCGTAAGGGCTTCGTTCAGAAGGAAATCGATACCGGTCACTGCATCTATCTCCAAACCTTTGAATGGTCTTAAGTTGAAACTTCCGCTTACTCCGCCACGTTTATCGGTAGATTTACTATGGTATTGGCTCATCAAATCATTTAATGTGTATTCGGATGATTTTTCGGAGTAGGAGATTAATTTACCGGTTTTGGTTTCATAAGGGTTAAGTTGATAAACCAGATCTGTAGGGGAATGGGTACTGCCGTTGGGAGTATCGGTTGCCGAATAACCTGCATCGGTGCTTAAGGAAAAATATCCCCAGTTTCCCAGTTTCTGATCGAGGCTCATACGGGCGGTGAAACGTTGAGTGTCATTACCCGGTACTCGTCCTCCCTGCTTGGCATAATTGGTGGATATATAATAAGATGTCTTATCTGTTCCTCCTTTTATGCTAAGGTTATGGCGCTGGTAGATGCTGCGATGTATCAGTTCATCAAACCAGTCGGTATGGATATTCTTTAATGAATCGAGTACTTGTCGTCCTTCTGCGATTAACTCGTCGAGGTTGGGGGCGGTAGCATAATATTTCCGATAGTAATCTTCACTGTATCTATATCCCGGAGTCGATATATTCTGTAAACGTCTTTCCAATTCTAATTTTTCTTCGCTATCCATCATTTTGACTCCTCTGCGTCCACGGGTGGTGATACCTATATTGAAACTGTAACTGGTGGTTAACCTTCCGTCGGGATTGCCACGCTGGGACGTGATTTCTATTACACCATTGGCTGCTTTTATGCCGTATAAAGCACAGGCTACGGCGTCTTTCAGAACCTTTATTTCTTGAATGTCGGCCGGGTTAAGAGTCATGAAGGCATCGGATGATATTACTTTGCCGTCCATAACGTAGAGAGGTTCGTTGGCCATATCTCCTTTACGGAAAGATGAATTTCCGCGAATACGAATTTCCGGTTTGGAGCCCAGGTCGCCGGTATTGGTAATAATCAGGCCGGGTACGGCTCCTTGTAGGGCGAGGGACATATCGATCATGGGCTTACTGTTGAGACGTTCTACGTCGACTCGTTGTACAACGCCGGATTTGGCACGAATATCCAATTCGTTGATATTCTGCCGGGCAACGATGACCACTTCATCCAGTGCTTTGGGATCTTCTTGCATGGCTGCATCTTGTACTTTCTGACCGGTGTATTTCACACGTATCTCTTTCATTCCTATGAAAGAGAAAAGAATTAGATCGTTTTCTTTCCATTTGCCACGTAACAGATAATGCCCGTCGGTATCTGTTACTGTGCCGAATTGGGTACCTTTAATGCGGATAGTGGCACCGGGAAGCGGTTCGTTTTGATGATCCGTAACTGTTCCTGTCAGTACAATATCTCTTTGCTGAGCATAAGTAGTAAAGGTGGAAAGGATGATAAAAATAGAAATGATTACTGCTTTCATATTAGCGTTCTATCATATGTACTCAAATGTTTCGGGGGACAAAGATAGATACAATGAATAGTCTGTGTAATCGCTACACATAATGAACTTGTTCTTGAAAATACCTAAAAATTGCTATCTTTATTTTAATTTGAACTCTGTATTATTGGGGAAATTCATGGGATGAAGAGTGGGGGCATGGAATGGAGAGGTGTTCGATAATGGATACCGACAGGATAGAGGAGAATAATCGGGAAGGTGTTTTCGGAGGGAATGAAAATAGAGAGGTACAGGAAGAGTTCACCACAGATTGACAGATAGAACAAATAAATACGATAGCCTGTGAGCCGTATTTCTGTGTGATCCGTTAATCTGTGGTGAAACAGACTTTTGAGGCACTTTGTTATCTTTATTTTTCCGCTGCTTCTTCTTTTGCCTTTTGTTCCATCTTTCTTTTCACAAATTCTATTTTCAGGTTGGCTTCTTCTTTCTCCTGTTGAATTTGACGAATGGCTGAAAGGAGTTTGGACAGTTCGTAAGTGCCGACGAGTGCTTCTCGGTCGGACGGAGTCATGGTCGTTGTGAATTTACGTTCACCGATATATTCTATACGGATATTCTTTTTATCGCGGTTCATGTAGAGGAAACTGAGGACGTTGCCGTCTTCTCCCATTTTGTAGTCGGCTTTTTCGATTTTTTCTCCCAGATCGGTAGTCTCGTAACTGTCGTTGGACGCAGGGGTTTCAGCGAAACTTCCGTCTGGTGCTATCACTTTGACTGCTACGTGGTGGATATTGCTTGGGCCGCAATAGATGGATGTCAGTGTCATTACTCCCTGTTCGTTCACCTGGAAGCGGAGGAAGGAACGATGCAGGTTTTTCTCTACGGTTTGGGTAGGCCAAAAGTAGTTACCGATTTTTTGATATTCTTCGTTTTTCTCAAAAGTATATTTATTCTTGATAGCTTCGAACTCTTGCTGTTTGACTTGTAGCATGCTATCCAGATATATAAGGCTTTCTTGCTGTTCTTTCAGTTCTACCTGTTGCATCAGTTTGATACCTTCTTTACGGGTATCGAATGCCTTTGGATACAGAATTTTAATACTGTCGATCTGCAACTTGGCTTCGTTGTAGTCGTTGCGTTCAAAAGCTGCGCGGGCAGCTGCAAGCTTTTCACCCGCTTTCTTCTCGATGTTGTCACCACAAGCAGTCAGCAGTGACAATGTACATGCCAGGACAATCAGTTTTTTCATTTTGTTGTTCTTTACTTAGAAAGGGCAAAAATACAAATTTAGACTGAAGAGTGGAAAGTGAAGAGCGAAAAGTTGTACCTTTGCGGCCTAATTAACTGTAAGGTGTTAGTAACAGACTACCACCTTCAATCACTGTAAAAAAGAAAAATGAAGATGATAGAGTTGACTCAGGAGGAATTGAAGCAGCATTTCAGTGAACCCATTTTCGGACAGATCTCGGAGACGGCCGATATGTTGGGATTGGAATGTTATGTGGTGGGCGGATATGTCCGCGACATTTTTCTGCAGCGTCCCTCTAAAGATATAGATGTTGTTGTGGTGGGGAGTGGCATTGCTATGGCCGAGGCGTTGGGTAAACGTCTGGGACGGGGTGCGCATGTTTCTGTTTTTAAGAATTTCGGCACGGCACAAGTGAAATATCACGGAACGGAGGTGGAATTTGTAGGAGCACGGAAGGAATCGTATCAGCGGGATTCACGCAAGCCGATTGTGGAGGATGGAACGTTGGAAGACGATCAGAACCGCCGGGATTTTACGATCAATGCTCTGGCTGTCTGCCTGAATAAGGAGCGGTTTGGGGAACTGGTCGATCCGTTCGGAGGCATGAATGATTTGAAGGAAAAGGTCATTCGTACTCCTCTCGATCCGGACATAACGTTCAGTGACGACCCCTTGCGCATGATGCGCTGTATCCGTTTTGCTACCCAACTGAATTTTTACATAGATGACGATACATTTGAGTCTCTTTGCCGTAACCGGGAACGGATTGAGATTATTTCACGTGAGCGCATTGCGGACGAGCTGAATAAAATAATGCTTTCACCTATCCCTTCCAAAGGTTTTATCGATTTGGACAGGAGTGGGTTGTTGGCGTTGATTTTTCCGGAATTAGTGGCTTTACAAGGGGTGGAGACCCGGAACGGGCGTGCCCATAAGGATAATTTTTATCATACGCTGGAAGTGCTCGACAATATCAGCAAGGTGACAGATAATCTTTGGTTACGTTGGGCTGCCTTGTTACATGATATCGCCAAACCGGTGACTAAACGCTGGGAACCGAAGGCGGGGTGGACTTTTCATAATCATAATTTCATAGGCGAAAAGATGATTCCGAATATCTTTAGGAGGATGAAGTTGCCGATGAACGAGAAAATGAAGTATGTGCAAAAGATGGTAAGCCTGCATATGCGCCCCATCGTGATAGCGGATGATGTGGTGACGGATTCGGCTGTGCGTCGTCTGCTTTTTGAAGCCGGAGATGACATAGACGACCTGATGACACTTTGTGAGGCGGATATTACTTCAAAGAATACGGAACGTAAACAGCGCTTTCTAAATAATTTCCAGCTGGTTCGCCGGAAGTTGAAAGATTTGGAAGAGAAAGACCGTGTCCGTAACTTTCAGCCGCCTGTGAGTGGGGAAGAGATTATGGAGGTGTTTAATCTGGGACCCTGCAAGGAAGTGGGGTCGTTAAAAAGTGCTATAAAAGATGCTATTTTGGACGGAGTGATTCCCAATGAATACGAGGCTGCTTATTCATTTATGCTTCAAAAAGCTAAGAAAATGGGATTGAATCCCGTACGAAACGTGGATAAATAAATGCAATAAGTTTTTGTCTTTTTCGATTTCCGACTAATCACGTAAGGAAAGGGAATATATGCTATAGAGCAGGTTTGTAACGGAAAACCGTTACAAACCTGCTCTTTTTCTACAGTCTTTCTGTCTATTCTTTTTTCATTTCTATGTATTAACAACTAAACTTTACGGGAAATGAAAAAAAAGGAGTTTCTGTTTGTGATAGATTGCAGAATTAATGCTTATTTTGCAAAACACTATTAAACATAAACTAAATCATTTTAAGGTATGAATAGGATGAAATGTGGATTTTACACTTACAGAGGGATTGCTTTTTGTTTTGTCACCGCGATGTTCTGCGGACAAGCAATGGCACAAGTTGTAGAAAAAAGGGGGTTTGATTCTCAGAAAAAGATTAATGCGTTTGATAACACGACTTTTTGTACTGCTTATTTGTCTGACGGATCGTTGTATACCATGCGCGATATCGCGATTAATGATTTACGCAAAATTGAGCGTATCGTATTTAATCCGACGGGAAGTTCTATCGCCGTGTTGAGAGCGAAGAATCCGGTAAGCATTTACTCTTTTCGCGACAGGAATAAGAAGCTTTTCGAATTGAAAGAGAAACGTAAAAAATTGAAAGCCAAACCGCTGCCGGTATCCATGTGTTATGCTACCGATGCCCGTAGTTTCGTTGTAGGTAACTCGTTAGGGGAAATCGTTATTTATGATACGAAAGAATATATGCCATTGGCTTATATCCAGGGAGATGCTCCGGCTACTGCACTGGCTATGAGTTCGAACAATTATTTTATTGCAGCAGGGACAGGACAGACGATTAATATCTGGAACTTCCAGACAAAGGAGTTGAGAAAAGCGATTCCTATGTCGGCAGTTGTCAAAGAACTGACTTTCTCTCCGGATGCTTCGTTGCTGGCAGTAACCACGGAGGATAATCACCTGACCATTATCGATACGAAAAACTGGGATAAGGTGGACATCTTCGATAAGTTGGGGGGAACGCTTAGTTCTCCGTCATTCCATCCCGAAGGAAAATACATCAGTGTGGTAAAAGATGGGAAGAATATCGAGATCATCAACTTGAAGAATGGTGTCATAGAGCAGGAGATTGTAGATCCTATAGGCGGTGTTACCGGTGGACGTTTCTTTAAGAACAATCAGAATAGCGAGGTATTCATGCTAACCAATCGTACGAAGCAAATGGTCTTCTGGGATGCGAACGGGCTGAACCCATTCTATGGAAAGATTATGGGTAAGGAAGTAGACGCCAAGATGAATGAATGGGTGAAGATGATGCAGGGAGAATCGATGGAGGATTATGCTATCCGTGTGAACGATGAAACCCGTGTTAAACAGCAGCAGTTGTTTGCTCAGGAAGTTGCTACGGCATTGGCGGGTGACCGTATCTCAATGGATAATCCTTTTGTGGATGGATATGATGCTGCTAATAATATGTTGAATATCGGTTTTAAGGGGTTGCCGTCTATCGGACTGGAAGTTCCGGCTAACGAGGCAGGGGACTTTGAGGAAGGTAAAATGAAATTCTCGAATGCCGTATATGTGCTGAATGATAAAGATGAATTTGAGCTGGCCTATGTGGAGGTTACCAACGAAACGACCAACAAGGTTTATATCTATGACAATATCGGACGGACGAAGTTGACTGCTTTGGAAGCGGATGAAAACTTTGTCCCTCTGGAAATCATGCAGCAGGCTACCCGTGAGGAAGCACAATTGGCCGAAATAAAGGAACAGGTGATCGAAGAGAAAAAGCAGGATAAACTGATTACCGATAACACACAGATCAATGTGAAGACAGAGGTTATTCCGGGTGTGGATGCTAACGGCAAAAAAATTCTCAATTATAAAGTGGGTTATCAGTATGAGGTGATCAATAAAGAGTTTTCTGCTAAGGAAGACTTCCCGTCCGGTGGTTATAACATTGAACGCTCAAATGCCGCCATGTCTTTGATGAAGATTATCAAGAATGCTTTTGAAGGCGATTTCTCCAAATATTTATCAGAGGGTAAGCAGGTGAAAGTGATTATTACCGGTTCGGCCGATGCGGCTCCGATTCGTGGACGCCTGGCTTATGACGGACGGTACGGAGAGTTCGTGGACGAGCCATATTACAAAGATGGCAATCTCGACAATATCACGGTGACCAAGGCTGCCGGAATCACACAGAACGAACAACTGGCACTGATGCGTGCTGCCGGTGTGAAGAGTTATATCGAAAAGAATGTGACAACATTAGGTAATACGAAGAACGACTACGAATATCATGTGGAAGTAGCTAAAGAACGTGGTGGAGAATTCCGCAAGATCAATGTAGAGTTTGTAATTATGGATGCATTTCAACAATAAACGATGAAAAGATTTTTTTTACTGACAATCATTCTCACTGTTGTTATGGCCGGTAAAGTGGGGGCGCAGGATGCGTCCTCCGCTTCTAAGCGTGCCAACCAACAGTATGTGCTTTTTGAAAGCGAGCGCGATAAAGGAACGAATGTAACGGCTATGTATGACTATCTGCTGGACAGTTACGCGAATTTCATGAAGGTTGTGGAGGCACCGAATAACGGTCAGTATATAGGGGGAGCAAAGAATAGGCTAAAGGCATTGTATCCTTATCTGCTGAATGGGGCGGTATATTATTCGGAACAGAAACAGCCGGCTAAAGCATTGGATTTTGCCGCTGCATATATCGATATGCCGCAGATGCAGTTGTTCCGCAGTGAATTGTTGCCGAAAGATAACCGTTATGCTTCGGTGGTTTACTATGCAGCGGTATCGGCCTTTAATCTGGAGAAGAACGAACAGGCGCTGAGGTATTTTCAGGAGTATCTTAATACCGGTACGGAAGCTCAGCAGAAGGACTGTTATGTTTATATGAACATGATTTATCAGAAGCAGAAGAAATATGCGGATCAGGAACGCGTGCTGGAACAGGCTATTGCCAAATATCCGGTGTCACTCGATTTCTTGTATAATCTGGTGAATGTACATATCGCCACCAATAATATGGAAAAGTTGATTGGTGCGATTGACCGCATTCTGGCTGTGGATCCGAATAATGATAAGGTATTGCCTATCAAGGCGCGCATTCTGGAACGGCAGGGAAAGAATGTGGAGGCACTGGATATCTACAAACGCTTGTATGCACTTCATCCCGAGAGTTTTGAATTGATGACCGGTGTGGCACGTGCCAACTTCAATTGTGCTACGGAGATCGTAAACAATGGGGCTACCATTGCCAATGATACTGAATATGCATTGGTACGTCAGCGCGCATCGGGCTATCTGATGGACGCTAAAGATCTTTTCCTGAAGATATTGCAGAAAGATCCTTCTTCCAAATTGTATATGCAGGGACTGGCAGGCGTATATCAGTATATGGATATGAAACCGGAATATGAAGTGCTTTCTAAGATAGTTCAGGACGGAGCTTCTTATACCGCTTTTCCGTCCCGGCTGGCTGCTTACAAAGAGGCGTTGAAGAAGACTGAAAATATAGCTCAGGAACAGGAGTCTGTTCCGGTACCTGTGGAACCGGCCATGTTGGTAATCAAGATGGATCAGTTTACGGATGCCAATAATAATAAGGTAATTGATGCCGGAGAGAGTTTCGCTTTGCAGTTTACCATTGAGAACCAAGGTAAAGGAGATGCGTATAATATACGTATCCGTTTGGCTGAGCAGCAGGGATATGATCAGTATTTCGACGGTCCGCGTGAGTTGGACGGAGGCAATATTCCGGCCGGGAAGTCCAAACAGTATACATTCCGTTATCTTGCAAAGAAAGAGTTGCCCACGAGCCTGGCTAAGATCAACATTTATGCATTCGAAGCGAATGGATTTGATGCCGATCCTTCGGAGCTGATTGTGAATACTCAGGAATATGCAATGCCTCGTTTGCGCATTGCCGACCATCAGTTCTTTGCGTCTGAGGGTACATCTATTACTTTGGGTAAAAACGGAAAGCTGACGGTTGCCTTGCAAAACTTTGGAACACAGACTGCGCGTAAGGTGAAGGTGAATTTCACATTGCCGAAGAACATATTTACTACCGATTCTCCGGAAATGACAATTGATAGTATTGCTCCGGGGGATGTGGCTGTGCTCGATTACGGCTTCCTGGTGAACAAGCGTTTTGATGAAGATTCCGTGGCCGTAATGCTGGCGGTAACGGAGTCTACCCGTTCAACTTTCCTGAACGAGGCTTATAAAGTGAAAGTGGGAGATTACCTGTCTTCTGCCGCTTCTATCAATCTGAGTGGAAATGTGGCTGCACGGAAGGTGAATGTGAAAGACTTTTCGCTGAGTTTCAAGAGTGAGTTGATGGAGGATGTCCCTGTGGGAGCTGTGAACCGCCACCGTTATGCTTTGATTATCGGTAATGAGGATTATAGTATGACCGGTGCCAATGCTGAAATTAATGTGCCTTATGCCGTAAACGATGCTGTGCTGTTCCGTGAATATTGCGTACGTACCTTTGGGGTACCCGACGGGCAGATCAAGGTGGTGCCGAATGCTACTGCCGGTATGATGCACGAACAACTTGACTGGTTGGTGAACATGGCAAGCACCGATCCGCAAGCCGAACTGATATTCTATTATTCCGGTCATGGAAATAATGACGAGGCTACTAAGGAGCCTTATTTACTTCCGGTGGATATTACAGGTAAGAATATCCGTCTGGGTATTTCATTGTCCGGACTGTATAAAAAATTGGCTACTTATCCGGTGAAGGGGGCTTATGTATTCCTCGATGCTTGCTTTAGCGGTGGTTATAAGAGTGCTGCTCCGCTATTGGCACAGAAGGGCGTGCGTGTTGTTCCGAAAGTGGGATTGCCGCAAGGAAACACATTGAGTTTTTCGTCCAGCAGTGGCGATCAGACTTCAAGTGTTTACCATGAAAAGAAGCAGGGATATTATACGTATTTCCTGATAAAGACGATCCGTGACGCTAAAGGTAACCTTTCCATGAAAGAGCTGTTCGAAAGAACCAGTATTGCAGTAAAACGTGCTACTGCCTTGATCGATAAAATTCAGGAGCCGCAATGTATGGTTTCTCCTACATGGGTGGGATGGGAAAACATTAAGTTGGAGACTCCGGTAACAGAAATTCCTTAGTAAAGTTAATAGTGATATGAAAAAGACGGCTGTGGTGTGGAAAGCACAACAGTCGTCTTTTGGGTATCTATTGGGATTTGTTTTTATTGCAACTCAATAATCTCTTCGTTACAGATAGTAAGTTTCTCTACACCCTCTTGTGTTACTGTCCACGAGTTTTCGATACCTACGGGACCTACACCCGGAATTACAATCTTAGGTTCGAGAGCGAAGACCATTCCCGGTTCCAGTTCTTGTTTCATACGGGGGGCAAGCACCGGAGCTTCATTAATTTCCAGACCGATACCATGACCTATGAATTTTGCTTGCTGGCCGATACCCATGAACTTGTCGGCAAAACCGGCTTTGGTCACTATATCGATGGCTGTATTATATAAATCCTCGCATACAACTCCGGGCTGAGCCATAGATGATACGGCGTCCTGTATGTCGAGACAGACCTGATGGGCTGTATACGCTTCATCACTCAACTTACCAATGGAGAATACGCGGCTCATATCGCCCATATATCCGTTAAAGTTTCCTCCGAGGTCTACCATCACACTTTGACCTTCTTTTAGCAGGCTTCTGTTGAGTCCTCCCGGGAGAGCCGGATCCAGTCCTTCACCTCCTAAGGCGAAATCGTATGGAGAAGGGAAAGCAGCGTTGTCTCCGGTCAGTACACTGCCCATAAAGATTTCCATGCTCTGACCGAACACACGAAAGATTCCCAGGTTACCTTGCAGACGCATCAACCTTTCTATTTCGATTGAAAATTCCAGATCGGTCATTCCCGGACGGTAAACAGAAGGAATCTGTTCGTAAGCTTTGGCGTGAGCTACACCCGAACGGCGGAATAATTCCACTTCTACAGGAGTCTTGATGCTACGCGCTTCGCGGATTAACGGAGTTCCGTTTACAATTTCCGACTCTGGGAAAACAGCGGCAAGGCGATTGTACTCTGTATATGACAGTTCATCGCCTTCCAGCATCAGTTTCTGAGGGGCAGGCAATCCGCTTTCTTTAATCAGATCAAGAATCTGTTCCGGTTTTCGGATAGGGAAGACGTGTTCGCCGGTAATATTGTTGGGGCGTTTGATGAATAACAAGGCCGGTGAGTGGAGAGGTAAGTAGAGGTATCCGCTGACAACACGGCCATACGTATAGAGCAAGTTTACATTACAAGTGATGAGAGCGGCATCAATGTTTTGTTGAGCCATCAGCACGCGAATTTTATCGCGGCGCATCTTTAATTCGGGTTGTAACATTTCGTAACAATTATTTGGTTTCGAAATGCAAAGTTAGGCTATTTTAGTTGAAAATGAAACCTTTTCAGAAAAAAGTAGCGTTACCCACATCCTGTCTCAGGAAATGAGTAACGCAATTCACAAATACAACTAAACAAAGCTTTTTAGATGATTCCTTGTCCCATCATGGCATGAGCCACTTTCATGAAGCCTGCAATGTTGGCACCTTTCACATAATTGATATATCCGTCAGGTTCTGTACCATACTTCACACACTGTGCATGGATACCATGCATGATGGTATGGAGTTTCTCGTCTACTTCTGCTGCACTCCAGCTCAAGTGCATGGCATTTTGTGACATCTCCAGCCCGGACGTTGCTACACCACCTGCATTGACTGCTTTACCCGGTGCATACATCGTTTTGTGTTCGATGAAAAGATCGATGGCTTCGGGTGTACAACCCATGTTGGAGATCTCTCCGACACAAAGAACATTGTTATTAATAAGATTTTTGGCATCTTCGCCGTTTAATTCGTTTTGAGTGGCACAAGGAAGGGCTATATCGGCTTTCACTTCCCAAGGACGTTTACCGGCTACGAAAGTAGATCCCGGGAATTCGTCAGCATACGGAGCTACGATATCGTTGCCCGAAGCACGGAGTTCAAGCATATAATCGATCTTTTCCCCACTGATGCCGTTCGGATCATAGATGTAACCATCCGGGCCGGAGATTGTAACAACCTTTGCTCCCAACTCGGTAGCTTTGGTAGCAGCTCCCCAGGCAACATTTCCGAATCCGGAGATAGCTACAGTCTTGCCTTTTATATCGATACCTTTAGTCTGCAACATTTGGTTGACGAAGTACAAACCTCCGAATCCGGTAGCTTCCGGACGGATCAGTGAACCGCCAAACTCAAGTCCTTTTCCGGTGAAGGTTCCTGTAAATTCACGGGTTAGTTTCTTATACATACCGAACATGTAGCCTACTTCACGTCCTCCTACACCGATGTCACCGGCCGGTACGTCCATATCCGGGCCCAGATGGCGCCACAACTCAAGCATAAATGCCTGGCAGAAACGCATGATTTCAGCATCACTCTTGCCACGTGGAGAGAAGTCGGAGCCGCCCTTACCACCACCCATCGGCAGAGTAGTCAAGGCATTCTTAAAGGTCTGTTCAAATCCGAGGAATTTCAGGATAGACAGGTTGACAGAAGCGTGGAAACGGATACCGCCTTTATACGGGCCGATAGCGTTGTTGAACTGAACACGATATCCCAGGTTGGTTTGTACTTCACCTTTATCATCTACCCATGTCACGCGGAACGTAAAGATACGGTCCGGCTCTACCAGTCTTTCGATGATTTTGGCTTTTTCAAACTCAGGGTGCTGATTGTATATATCTTCGATAGAGAGAAGCACTTCTTTTACAGCTTGAAGATATTCTGATTCGCCGGGATGTTTAGCCTCTAAAGAGGACATGATTTTTTCGATGTTCATAATAGTATGTTTTAATAGGTTGATTCTGATAAAATGTCACTTTATCGTATCGCAAATATAGGAAAACTTTTCTAATGTTATTTGATTGTACGGAATATTTTGATTAAATAATGATAAAATGATAGAAAGAGCATTGGGAAATAGATGTCAGTTTTTCATTTTCATTCCCAGATTATACATGATAAATGCATAAACGTCTGCTTGCTCTTTTAATAACTTTGTTGTGGCTTTGTTGAAGCCGTGTCCGGCCTTGTGATCGATACGTATGAGAGTAGGATTGGTCCCATCATTTTCTGCTTGTAAAGTTGCGGCAAACTTGAACGAGTGTGCAGGGACAACACGATCGTCGTGATCGGCTGTGGTGATTAATGTTGCAGGATATCTTGTGCCCGACTTCAGATTGTGCAGCGGAGAATAGCTCAATAAGTAATCAAACATTTCTTTACTGTCGCTACTTGTGCCATAGTCTGTGCTCCATGATGCGCCTATGGTGAATTTATGATAACGGAGCATATCCATCACACCCACCTGAGATACGGCTACGCGGAATAGCTCAGGCCGTTGTGTCATGCAGGCACCCACGAGTAATCCTCCGTTCGATGCACCGGTAATGGCTATTTTGTTCGGATTAGTGTATTTTTCTTTAATGAGATATTCGGCGGCACTGATAAAGTCGTCGAAAACATTCTGTTTTTGCATTTTGACTCCCGCCTTGTGCCATGAATCACCATATTCGTTACCGCCTCGTAAATTGACCTGTATATAGATACCTCCGTTCTCGAGGAACGGGATACGTTCGATGGCGAAGGAAGGAGTGAGGGTGAGGCCAAAGCCACCATAACCATAAAGAAGTACAGGATTGTTTCCATCTTTCTTTAATCCTTTCTTATAAGTCAGAAACATTGGGATTTGCACACTGTCTTTACTGGTGAAGAATATTTGTTCCGTCACAAAGTCGTTTGCATTAAACTTTATTTTCGGAGCATAATATAGTGTATACTCTTTTTTATCAATGTCATATTGGTAAATTGTGTTCGGGGTGGTGAAAGAAGTGAAGAGGAAAAAACATTTTTTATCCTCTTTTTCTCCGCAAAAGAAGACGGTACCCAGTGAAGGAAGCTTGATCTCTTGTAGTTGTTTCCCATTTAAATTGTAGACATAGGCCCGGTCTGAAGCATCTTTATTATAGGTGAGAAACAATTTTCCACCAATTATTTCTGCTTTGGATAATACGGTATCGGATTCTGGAATCAGTTCTTTCCAGTTTTTCAACGTGGGACTGTTGATATCAGCCACCATGATACGTCTTTTCGGAGCTTTGTAGTTGGTAAAAATATAAATTTTATTATCAATGATGCCTATTGGGCTATATCGATAGCCCGTATTGGCCAGTTGTACCAGAGGTGCGTCTGTTTGGGTGAGATCTTTCATTAAAAGGCCGTTGTTTATGAAAAGAAAACGTCCGTCATCACTTGTTTGCCCGGAATGATTGCACTCCGGATAATATGGGTTTTGATAGATCGGTTTGTCTTTTGCTTGTGGTGTCTTTAGTTTATGATAATAAATCATGGAGTTTCCGTTTACGCTTGACAACTCTTTATCTTTTGGTGGAGCGTCATAAGCGCTATAATGAAAGCCTTTTTCATCCCAAGCCACTTCCTGAAACTTTACCCATTGAATGTGATCGTCCAGAAATTTCCCGGTTGTGGTGTCCATGATATATAGATCTTGCCAATCGGAACCGTTGCGTGAGATGCCACAGGCAGCATATTTACCGTTCTTGGAGAATGATATTCTACTGAGTGATACAGTACCGTCGTCAGACCATCGGTTAGGGTTTAAAAAAATGCGTGGATTATTGCTCAAAGAGTCTTGTATATACATCACGTTTTGATTTTGTAACCCATTGTTTTTAGTGAAATAGTACTTATTTCCTTTCTTGACCGGTAATCCAATTCTTTCATAGTCAGACAGGGTGGTTATTCGTTTTAATAATTTCCGATGGAAAGGGATGGCTTCCAGGTACTTGGCAGTGACTTTGTTTTGTGCTTCTATCCATGCGGCGGTTGCATCGGAAGTGTCATTCTCTAACCAACGATATGGATCGGGAATTTTTGTGTCGAAATATATGTCTATGCTGTCTACCTTTTTTGTTGCAGGGTAAACCGGTTTTCGGGGGCGTATGCATGAGGTGGCTGCTATACCTATTATAATTAATAAGGATATTGCTTTCATGTTTTTCAATTGGTTACGGTTAGTAAATTCACAAATATACAGAGTGTTTATTACAAAACAAATAGTTCGGTCATTTTCTGTTTTCGGATTTCTCGACTTTGATGTTTCGGTTTGTTTTCAAATCGGAAATGGGAAGATAATCTGTGCCTATATTGGAAGTTGGCAATAAAGTGAATTGCTTTTTCTTGCTTTTCCCAATAAAAACAGCGACTTTTGTCTGTTGAATTTTAAAACTACGGGAAACCCATGCTCAGCAAATTTAAATTAAACCAGCTCTATTTTAAAGATACTCAGTTTGCCAATCTGATGACAAGGCGAATCTTTAATGTTTTATTGATAGCCAATCCTTACGATGCTTTTATGCTGGAGGATGACGGACGTATCGATGAAAAGATTTTCAATGAATACACCTCGCTTTCGCTCCGTTATCCCCCTCGTTTTTCGCAAGTTTCTACCGAGGAAGAGGCGTTGAGACAGCTTGGGAGTGTATCGTTTGATTTGGTGATTTGCATGCCGGGTACGGGAGACAACGATAGTTTTGATATCGGACGCCATATCAAGGAGAAGTACGAACAGATACCGATCGTTATTCTGACACCGTTCAGTCACGGCATTACCAAACGGATAGCGAACGAGGACCTGAGTGCATTCGACTACGTGTTTTGTTGGTTGGGAAATACTGATTTGCTGGTGTCCATCATCAAGCTGATCGAAGACAAGATGAACCTGGAGCATGACGTGAAAGAGGTGGGCGTGCAGTTGATTCTGCTGGTAGAAGACAGTATCCGTTTCTATTCATCTGTGCTTCCCAATCTTTATAAATTTGTGTTGAAGCAGAGCCAGGAGTTCTCTACCGAGGCTTTGAATGCCCATCAACGTACACTCCGTATGCGCGGGCGTCCCAAAATAGTATTGGCCCGTACTTATGAGGAGGCAATGGATATATACGATAAGTATACCAATAATATACTGGGAGTCATCACCGATGTCCGCTTTCCCCGTGTGGAGAAAGGAGAGAAGGACGGCATGGCAGGAATCAAGCTTTGTGCGGAAGTCAGGAAGAAAGATCCGTTCGTACCCTTGATCATCCAGTCGTCCGAGACAGAGAACGCTGCCTATGCGGCTAAGTATGGAGCTACGTTCATTGATAAGAATTCCAAGAAAATGGATGTCGATCTTCGCCGGATTGTTTCCGATAATTTCGGTTTTGGCGACTTTGTGTTCCGTAATCCTGAGACGGGTGTCGAGATAGCCCGGGTTCGGAACCTGAAAGAGTTGCAGAATATTCTTTTTGCCGTTCCTGCCGAATCGTTCCTTTATCACATCAGTCGCAATCATGTTTCACGTTGGCTGTATTCACGTGCTATGTTTCCGGTTGCGGAATTCCTTCGTCCCATCACCTGGCATAGTCTGCAAGATGTGGATGCGCATCGTAAAATCATCTTTGAGGCTATTGTTAAATACCGAAAAATGAAAAATCAGGGAGTGGTAGCTGTATTCAAACGCGACCGCTTCGACCGTTATTCAAACTTTGCCCGTATCGGAGACGGTTCGTTGGGAGGAAAGGGGCGTGGACTGGCGTTTATTGACAATATGGTGAAGCGTCATCCGGAATTTGAAGAATTTGAGAATGCCCGTGTGGCTATCCCGAAAACAGTGGTGCTTTGTACCGATGTATTCGACGAGTTTATGGATAGCAATAATCTGTATCAGATTGCCCTTTCCGATGCTGATGACGATACGATTCTGAAATACTTCCTGAAAGCGAAGTTGCCCGACCGTCTGGTTGAAGACTTCTTTACTTTCTTCGATGTAGTGAAGTCTCCTATCGCCATTCGTTCTTCTTCCTTGCTTGAGGACTCCCACTATCAGCCTTTTGCAGGAATCTATAATACCTATATGATTCCTTATCTGGATGATAAATATGAGATGCTCCGTATGCTGTCCGATGCCATTAAAGGCGTATATGCGTCTGTTTATTTCCGCGACAGTAAGGCATATATGCAGGCCACTTCGAATGTGATCGATCAGGAAAAAATGGCTGTTATTCTGCAACAAGTGGTCGGCAATCAGTACGGAGACCGTTATTATCCTTCGATGTCCGGTGTAGCCCGATCTCTCAATTACTATCCCATTGGCGACGAGAAAGCTGAAGAAGGTACGGTAAACCTGGCTCTCGGTTTGGGCAAGTATATCGTGGACGGAGGTATGACTTTACGTTTCTCGCCTGCCCATCCTTCAAAGGTGTTGCAAACCAGTGAACTGGATATTGCCTTGAAAGAGACGCAGACCCGTTTTTACGCTCTCGATCTGAAAAATGCCGGTGATAACTTTTCGATTGATGATGGATTCAATCTTCTGAAGTTGCATGTGAAAGAAGCCGAAAAAGACGGTTCGTTACGGTATATCGCTTCTACCTATGATCCGTATGACCAGGTGATTCGTGACGGTTTATATCCCGGTGGGCGTAAAGTGATTACGTTTGCCAACATCTTGCAGCACGATGTATTTCCGTTGGCACGCATCCTGCGCTGGGTACTTCGTTATGGGCAGCAGGAGATGCGCCGTCCGGTAGAGATCGAATTTGCAGTGACACTCAATCATGACCGTGATAAGACCGGTACGTTCTATCTGCTTCAGGTACGTCCCATTGTAGACAGTAAAGATATGCTGGATGAAGATCTTACTACTATTCCGGACGAAGATGTGCTGCTCCGTTCCAATAACTCCTTGGGGCATGGCATTATGAATGAAATACATGATATCGTATATGTCAAGACTGATCATTACAGTGCATCGAACAATCAGAATATAGCTTGGGAAATAGAGAAACTTAACCAGCAGTTCCTGAATGAAGGCAAGAACTATGTACTTGTCGGACCCGGACGATGGGGAAGCAGTGACACTTGGTTAGGTATCCCGGTGAAGTGGCCGCATATTTCTGCTGCGCGTGTCATTGTGGAAGCCGGACTGACCAATTACCGGGTAGACCCCAGTCAGGGGACGCATTTCTTCCAGAATCTGACCTCCTTTGGTGTAGGTTATTTCACCATCAATGCGTTTATGAATGATGGAATATACAACCAGGAGTTTCTGAATGCGCAACCTGCCGTATTTGAGACTGAATATCTTCGTCACATACACTTTGAGAGGCCGATTGTTGTGAAAATGGATGGTAAAAAGAAACTTGGAGTGGTTCTTATGCCGGAGAAATAATAAAATAATATTGTATAAAAAAGTCCTGTTTTTCATAAGAAAGGCGGGACTTTCTTGTTTTAGCCCTTTTCTGTGGTCTGTTTTTATGATTAAACAACTATTTGTGGTCCTTTTTTCAGATTTTGTAAGGAATCGAAGGTTGTGTATTTATTATAATAAAAGAAAACTATAATTTTGCCTGCGGTTTTTATAACTTATGAATAATATTTAGTAGTTATCATTATGAAAAGACTCTCTTTTATGGTTAGTATGGCGATGCTAATTTCATGTATTGCCTCGTGTGATTCCGGCAGTGATGCTGTTTCATACGGTGTTGGTTCTTTAAGTCTTGGGCTTTCAGCCAATCCTTCTTTTGCAGAGAAAACCCGTTCCGTCAGCGAAGCGGAATACAAAAAAGTCGATAACTATCAAGTTACGGTCAACGAGGGCGACGGTACCTCTTTATACGATGGCCTGTACAAGGATATGCCTTTGTCTATCGATCTGACTGCCGGCAAAAAATATACGGTGAAAGCCTTCTACGGTGATAATGTAGATGCAGGTTTCGATAAACTGTATGTGGAAGGCAGCCAGGAGTTCACTGTCAGTGAAGGTGAACAAAAGAATGTTATTTTGTATTGTAAGCCGGCTAATGTTAAAGTATCAGTCGTTTATACGGAAGATTTTCTGAAATATTATTCGGATTGTACTGTCTCCCTTTCTACTTCACACCTGACTGCTCCTTTTGAAGTAAATATGAAAAAAGACTCCGGTAAGGATGCTTATCTGAAAGCAAATGCCGATGGTGAGAATGTATCTATCACTGTAGGAGGTTTCAAAGATAAAGAAGGCAATGCGGTGGTGATGGAAGCTTTGGTTGCCGAGAAAAAAGTAGCTCCCAAAACGCATCTTACTATTACAGTAGATCCGGAGGTGATTACTATTTCTACGGGTACTGCATCGTTGGACGTAACCGTGGATACCGGTACGGAAGATAAGGATGTGAATATTGAGATTCCGGAAGAGTATTGGCCGGGTAATGCAAGTAAGTAAATATAAAAGATTGGTATATATGAATGCGATAAGAAACATATATGCAGTGCTGGCATTGATAGCACTTTGTTTGAGTTCCTGCGAGATGAAAAATGAGCTGGAAGGCAAATATAATTTGAAGAATGACGAAGGACTTCTGACATTGGATCTGGTGAACAAGACGCAGGCTACGCCTTCTACAAAAGCTGAAAGTACGTCACTTACTGATGAACTGGATGTGAATACCTATAAAGTAGAGATTGTTGATAATGCCACTGAGGCTGTGGTTCGTTCGTTTGCCAGCTATGCGAAGCTGAAAGAGGCCTTGCCGTTGGTCGTTCCGGTAGGAAACTATAAGATTGTGGCTAAAAGCGGTGTTTTGCAAGATGCTTCGCGTACTCCTTATTTTGAAGGAAGCTCTTCTATTGAAGTGAAGCAGGGAATGGAATCTAAGGCGGAAGTTCTCTGTAAATCGGCAACGGTAAAGGTCAGTTTGAATGTATCGGACGAGTTTCTCAGTATGTTTGCCGACGATTATGTGTTCACCGTTTCAAATGGGATTGGCGGAGTTATTTATGTGAAGAAGGAAGATTTAGGTTCAATTTATCTCAGCATTCCCAATGGAGCCACTTCGATCAAAATTGTGGCGAAAGTAACTGAGAAGGAAACAGGTAGAGACATTGAAACTATTTATACTGTGACCAAACCCGATGAAGAAGGCTTGGAGGGAGGTGATTCTTTTAATGTTACAGTGAAACCTGTAGAAGAGGGTGAGGACCCGGAAGATCCGGATGTGACCCCTTCTGATCCGAAATTGGGGATACAGTTGGATATTGACTTGACAATGGACGAGACCGGCATAACAGTGAAAGTACCAACTGAACTGATTGAAGAATCGAAACCGGAGGAGCCGGATCAGCCGGCAGAACCGGATCAGCCGGCAGAAGACGGACCGGAGATTATCGGAGCAGATGAAGTGGTGGAAGTGGATACGAACAATCCGCCGACAGTTCAGGTAACGATGAAAGCTCCGGCCGGAATCCGGAACTTGCTTGTGACTATCACTTCAGACTCTAATGAGTTTATAGGTTTGATTTCTCAAATGGGGTTGGGAGAAACATTCGATTTGGCTAATCCCGGTGATTTGGAAGATAAACTTGGAGGTAGTTTGGAAGACGGATCCGGTATCGGTTTGATTGATCCGAATGATCCGATTAAAGATAAAAAAGAGTTCATCTTTGATGTATCCGGCTTTATGCCTATGTTGTCACCGTTTGGCCTTCAGCAACATTATTTTACTATTAAACTGATTGATAATAATGGTAAGGAGTTAGCCAAGAAATTGACAGTAAAAGTGGTGAAAAACTAATTTGAATTTCCAATGAAAAGATATATATATTTGTTCGTCTCTGTCTTTACTCTTGTGATGGCATCATGCCAACAAGAAGAGACTTCTAACGGCAAGACTGGCTATCTCCAGTTTTCTGTGGAGAAGAATACAAGTACGATTTTGGTTCCGGCGACAAGGGCAGAAGAGTTGCCGATTGCCTTGCAGGTAGTTGACAGAGCAGGGACTGTTGTGAAAGAGACTGATGACTGGCATAACTGGACATCTGCTCCCCTTGAATTACCATTGGGTACTTATACCATTAATGCTTTCTCAAAAGGGGTTGATGTGGCGACGGCCGGATTTGACGAACCTTATTATTGGGGACAGACCGAAGTAACGGTTGTTCCGAAAGTAAATCAGAATGTGAATATAGAGTGCCGTTTGGCTAATGTGAAAGTGACAGTCAATTACAGTGCTGATGTGAAGAAGTATTTTTCGAAACTGAGCTGTTCTGTGGGTAATTCTTCCGGTAAACTGATTTTTGGTAAGGATGAAACACGTTCCGGATATTTTGCGGTGGATAATCTGAATATTTCGTTGGCATTGACAAATACGGATGGACGTTCTTTTGTTTTTGAATCCGAACCGATTACAGATGTAAAAGAACGTCAGCACTATCGTATTAACTATACTATGAAGGCCAATGGTGCTATTGGTGGTGTATCTGTTACTTTAGATCCTTCTACCAAAGAGTATAATGTGAATATTTCCATTCCTAAAGAAAGTAATCCGAGTGTAAATGTCTGGTCTGATTTTGCAGACGTAACTCTTCCTCTTCCTGACGGTGTTGTTACCAAAGAGTGTAAATATCGCATTTCCGGAACGGAAGATTGGAATACGGTGTCCAATGTTGAACAGGCCGATGGAAAGCTTATTGCAACCATAACCGGTCTGATTCCCGGTACGGAGTATGATTTCTGTTTTGCAATAAATGGAGTAAACGGAAAGATAACGACTGCGACCACCGAACTTCAGAAACAACTGGAAAATGGAAGTTTTGATGAATGGAATCAGAATGGAAAAACTTGGTTCCCGGGAACTGCGGCTGAGGCTTCTGCTAAGAATTCGTATTGGGATACCGGTAATGTGGGAGCAGCTACCATGAGTAAAAATCCAAGTATCGGAGAAAGCAACGATGTACATACCGTAGGTGGTAAATCGGCTAAATTGTCTTCGCAATTTGTGGGAGTGTTTGGTATCGGAAAATTTGCTGCCGGTAACATCTATATCGGGCGTTATATGGAAACGTATACAAGCCCGATGGGAGCACGTATACGTTTTGGTCGTGAGTTTACTTCACGTCCTACGCAACTGAATGGATGGTACAAATACACTCGTGGAACCAGTATAGATCGTGGAGATCATAATGTGGAGGAATTGAAAAACTCGGGTGGTGATAAATGTGCTATCTATATTGCCTTGACTGACAATGAAGGTTTGGTTGATGATAATGGAGTGAAGACAGCTTATGAAGTCAACAATAACAAAGAAGGCAGTCCCACGCGTTATACGGTCGATCTTTCTGAAGCCAATAAAGATGTCATAGCCTACGGTTCCATTACCGATGAAGAGTCCAAAGGTTCTTTCGATGAAAGCGGAAATGTAGTTTGGAAGCAGTTTACGATTGATCTGCAATATCGTGATTTGACCCGTAAACCCAAATATATTATCGTTGTTGCTTCTGCAAGTAAATATGGTGACTTCTTTACCGGCAGTGAAAGCAGTGTCATGTTGATTGATGATTTTGAATTGGTGTACGGTACACCTGTTACCGCCAACTAATCCATAGTGAATGAAAAAAATAATTATATTTCTACTTCTTCTTTGTCCGGTACTGGTCCAGGCAAAGAAGAAGTTTGACCGTGGAATCGTGAAGAGTGTGTTTGTCCCGAAAGGGCAATGGTTTATGGGTTCTACAGTTTCGTATTCGGAGCAGAGTGCTGATCAATATCAGTTTTTGGTATTGGCAAATATCGATGCCAAAGGTTATACATTCCGTTTGAGTCCCTTCGGAGGATACTTTTTTGCTGATAATATGGCAGCGGGAGGCAGGTTCACTTACTCCCGTACCTACTTCAATATAGGAAACGTAGACATTAATCTGGGCGATGATCTTTCGTTCCACATCAAAGACGATATGTATCTGGAGCATAACTATTCCGCATCCGGATTTCTGCGTACCTATATGGGGCTGGGCAGCAGTAAAGTGTTCGGCTTCTTCAATGAAGTGCGTCTGACTTATGCTTACGGGCAGGGGAAACATTCCAATGGTACGGGTAACGACTTGACGGGATACTATCAGCGTTCTCACACGTTTGAGATCGGTGCGGCTCCCGGATTGGCGGCATTCGTATCCGATTTTGCTTCGGTAGAAGTTTCGGTAGGAGTGATGGGATTCAGTTATAAATGGGTCGATCAGATACACAATCAGGTAAACAAGGCGTCCCGTCATAGTGCAAGTGGTAATTTCAAGATAGACTTATTCTCGATTAATCTCGGAATGACGATGTATTTCTAATTTAAGCAGTGTTTTGAGAAATGAAGAGTTTACAAATTTATCTATTCCTGTTTCTGTCGGTCTTTGCTCTGGGTGCTTGCATACAGAATGACATTCCTTACCCTTACATCAAAGGCGAAATTACAGCTTTCGAAGTAGAAGGGCAGACCGGTGATACCGAGATAAACAAGAACAGCCGCACCATCGTAGTGGAAGTAGGTGATGAAGTCGATATAGAAGAATTGCGTATTACCAGGTTCGTTGTGAACGAAGAAGCCACTTACAGCGTAGACGAACAATACTGCGTCAGCCCCAATAAATTTCCTTCGGCCGGCTTTTCTGCTTTAACCGACTTGCCGGCAGGAGCAGATACACGGGTCGATTTCAGTAAGACCGTTCCTGTTCTGCTGCGTACCTATCAGGATTATCAGTGGATGATAACCGTCCGTCAGACCATCGAGCGGGTAGTCGAAGTCGAGAACCAGGCCTTGCCTGCCATCATCGATGATAAGAATCACACGGTATTGGTGTATGTCTCGCAGAAGCAGGATCTGTCTGCTGTCAAGATAACAAAGATGATTCTGGGAGGCAGTAAGGCTACCATCACCCCCGATCCGTCCACCGTAACCAATTTCCGCAGACCGCAAGAGTTTGTTGTCAGCCGTTTCGATAAAGAAGAGCTATGGACGGTCGATGTGGTGCGTACCACATCGACAGGTACTACGGGCAGCGCCGATGTATGGGCCACACGTGCCACTCTGAATGGGGGCATGAAGCAGGGAACCACTCCCCGTGTGGAATACAGGAAGAAGTCGGAAGATACCTGGAGCGTTGTACCCGAGGCAGATGTGAAACTGGAAAGTGGTACTACTTTCAGTACGACACTGACCGGGTTGCAAGATGGCACCGACTACGTTTGGCGGGTAGTAGTCGAAGAAATTCCCAGTACGGAAGCCGCGTTCACAACCGAAAAGATACAAGAAATACCTAACTTAAACTTCGATACTTGGTCGCAGAATCCCACAGGAACCTTTAAGAAGAGTTGGTATCCGAACTCTGACGGAGCAAATTCCTATTGGGCGACCGGAAACGACGGAGTGACCTCTTCGTTGGCAGGCAGCCGTGATTCGAGCACCCGCCCCGAAGAGAAAGAGGCGGTAAGCGGGAAAGCCGCTTATATGGTTACTTTGGGCAGTGTGCCATTGGTAGGGGTTGCTGCCGGCAACTTGTTCATCGGTGATTATAAAACGAATGCTCAAAGCCCCAAAGACAGTCCCAAGTTTGGACGTTCGTTTACGGGAGCCCGTCCCACCGGATTGAAAGGATGGTATAAATATACTTCTAAGCCGGTTGATTATGTAGGCAATCCGGATAACTTGAAAAACGATGAATGCCATATCTATCTCCGTTTGTGGGACGATAAAGATAACGAGATCGGTTACGGAGAGTTTGTCGGAAAGGAGACAGTGACCAAGTACACTCAGTTCCGGTTCGATGTGACTTACTCCAATAAAACGGCGAAGCCCGCCAAGATAACGATTGTTGCCACTTCGAGCCATTATGGCGGTGACTTTACCGGGATGAAGGTGACCGGTTCGGTGGGTGTAGGCAGTGAACTGTGGGTCGATGAATTTGAATTATTGTATGAATAAGAAAGAGAGCTATGCATAAATCTGTTTTATCTTTAGTGTGTTGTTTGTTCTTTTTCCTGTCGTGTCAGGAAGAAATAGAAACGATGCCTAACGGCAGCCTGAATATAGTATTGACGGACGGAGTAGCGGTTACCCGGACTTTGCCGGATGCACTGTCGGATGAATTGCGGCAGCAGTTTACGATTGAGTTGCTGCGTGACAGAGAAGGGACAATCGTGCCCGAATACAAAGGTGCATTGAAAGATTTCGGAGATCAAAGGGTATTCAAGGTAGGCAGTTATCAACTGAAGGCTTATCTTGGAGAGAATCCGTCACTGGCATTGGATGCACCCTATTATTATGGAGAAGTTCAAGACATCACTATCGAGAAAGGTAAGGCAACAACGGTAAGCGTCGGCTGTAAGGTAGCCAATGCGCTGGCTACTTTTGAGATTGTGAATCAAGAGGCTTTCGATAAACGCCTGAAAGATTATTACGTAGAAGTTACCGTAGGTAGTGAGTCGGTTACGTGGAAACCGGGAGATGTCACACATCCCTACTTCAAAGCCGGAGGCCGGGTGACGATGGCGTTGATCGGCACTTCCGTAGAGACAGGGCAGGAGGGAAGTTATGCTTTGAATCCGATCGAGACAGTGAAAGCGGGCGTTAAGTATAATTATAAGCTCTCCATGAAAGCTTCCAATGTTGGTTTTGAGGTCACTACGGAAGCCCGGCAGGAACCTGTCACTATCAATGAAACCGTACCCGACAGTTGGTTGCCGAAAGCTAAGGTCTTCAGTGAGGATTTCGATGAAAATCATGTGCTGACTTATACGGAAACAGCGGACGCTTTGTCGAGAGCCGGCGTTTCGTATACTGCTTTGCGTCCGGTTCAGGATGTGGAGTTTGCCCTCAACTTTGCGGATAAGCATTTGGAACATCTGAATAAGACATATCTGCTGTCGGAGCTTTCCGAAGAAGATCGGCGGGCTTTGGCTGTTGTGAATATTGTGTTGCCCGACCTGGCAGCAGGAAGTACTGAGGGAGTTATCGACTTTGCCGGAGTGACTCCCGGCATGTTGACTCACGATGGAGGACAGGATACGGATAATATAATAGCCGTTCGCGTAAAAGCAAATGACCGTTGGAGTGATGCCGGGATGTATACCATCCGGACTGTGAAACCCATCTTTAAGGTTGGTTATTATCCGGGTAATGTTTGGACGAAAGAGTTTACTTTGAATACACTTACTGCCGATAGTGTGAAAACCGGTAACTTGGATAAGTTTACCGATATTGCTTACGAATTTAGTGCGGATGGTAATAGTTGGGAGGCGATGCCCGGAGATTTGCGAAAGGCAGGGCTGAGTCCGGGAACCTCTTATTATGTGAGAGCGAAATATAGGGGAGAGGTGCCGGGAGAGAAAGTGGAGGTGAAAACGTATCCTCAGACGATGCTGGAGAATGGGAGTTTGGAGGGTGCTACAGTGACAAGAGGTACTGATTCACCGGGATTTTTTGGTGCTGATTATGGTGCGCGCTATGAATGGAGTGGTTGGGGGACATTGAATAGTGTATCAGCATGCTATTCTTTAAGAACGGCTTATGCTTTTACTTCTCGCTCAGGCTGTCGTCCTACTTCTGATACCCCTACTGGTGAAGGAAATGCTATCCGTGTTATAACATTGGGGTATGGTGGAGGAGGTTGGGCAGTTCCTAAAAAGGCAATGCATAGTGAACTCTATCTGGGAGTTAATGCTGATGACGATGGTAACAGAACTTATGGTATTAGCTATAGCTCTCGTCCTACAGCTCTTCGTTTTTGGTATAAATGTATATCAAATAGAGGTAATGATGAATCTTTGGTGAAAATACAGCTATTTCATGATGATGTAATTCTTGGTGAGAGTTCTTTTCAAACTGGGGCTAAAAGTGCATATGAACGGTATACTCTTTCTATTAATTATGCATCGGATCCTGATAAAATGAAACTTGTTCCTAATAAATTATTAGTTCTATTTAAGTCAGGGACTAAAGAAGCATTGTCAATTGATGATGATTTAAAAAGTTTCAATAGTGGAACTACAGATAAGACTGCTGATGCAACATTTCGTGGAAACGAACTATTCATCGACGATGTGGAACTAATTTACGACAAATAAATATGAAAACCTATATATACCTCTTTCTCCTTTTGCTTGCTACAGCCTCTTGTAGCGAGCAAACTACTCCCGATCACTCTGTCGGTTATCTCCGCATAGAAAACATCACCCTCACTTGTGATACTGAAACGCTTCCCATCACTCGTGCCGTCGATGCCGGACTTAAACTTGAAATCTGGCAAGGTTCTGAGTGTGTACGTAGTTACGATCCGGGAGCTGCGGAACTTTCCAAAAGGATCGTTCTTCCGGTTGGTGAATATACCCTGAAGGCCTTTACTCCCGATCAGACCGAGGCGCCGGACAATGAATCGGGCACACCCACTTACAGCGTCGACTACCCTTTCGCCATTGTATCAGAGGATGTAACTCTGATTTCGGTGAAAGCACCGCAAGCTAATATCGGGGTTGGCGTTGAGTATTCGGATGAATTTATGGAAAACTTTACAGACTTCTCCATTACCGTAAGTAGTCCTACAGGACGTCAGGCAAGCTTGGCAGGTAATGTGACAGACCTTCTTTATTTTAATGTCCCGACAGGTGGAACCCATTTAAGTTATACACTTACCGCCACCAATGCCGATGGAGAAACAATGACTTCCGAAGCGCGTCCCATCCTTCAGGAATCGGGAGCGGAACTTACTTCCGGAAATTATAAAGTCCGGATCGGCCTGGTTCAGTAAGGAAGGTCGATGAAAAGTAGTCCGGTTACTCCTAAACTTCCTTAAACCTCCAAACTTTCTTCTTCCGGATTTGTCATATTGCCAATCTTTAAAACGTAGAAAGTATGAATAGAGACAGGCAATTGAAGAAGGACATGGAGAATCGGGAAGTTCAGATCCATGAAGAATATGAGAAGAACAGGCATCTGATGTCTGAGGACAAAGTAAAGGAAAAAGCTGCTGCATCCGGCAGTGCTGGCGATATCCATTCCGGCAAAGGAACGGGAAAGAAAAAATAGTGTAAAACAGGAATCGTTGCGAGATCCCTTTTTCACTACAGAGTACACAGAGGGCATGGAGGTTTTATTTATAAATAAGCCTTTGTGCCCTTTGTATGCTTTGTGGCAGGTAAAACGTTTTGTTCTCTATTATCCTATTAAACTATCAAAAAGGTGTGAAATACCTCTTTCCTCTGACTCTCCCAATTTTTTTCCCGGATGAACCGGAGGGAAAAGAAGCATATCAAGGAACTTCCGGAGGCGAAGAACCGGTCTTTTGAGTCGGTAGAGCCTTGCTTTTCCGGAAAACAAGTAAGTATTTACCCCAAAACAAGTAAGCATTTGCTTCGAAAGACGGTTACATTTTCCCAATTTGCTTACTTCTTTTTTAAATATCTCCTAATGTTTTGGCAGATTACATATATTGTTATGCAAATCGGGCGATAAGAGGACGTGTTTTCTTCCCGTTGCTTGCCGGGAAGTATCCTGTACGAAGTGTGTAAAGGAATGGTGTTTTACTCTAACAAGGAGATTTCGGCGGATAATTATCCTTTATTGTTTCTATTTGATAAGGAAGTAGTTGAACGACCTGTTAAAACGATAATCGGGAAATCGTCTGTGAGCCGTTTTTCCGAACTTCATCAGAGACGTGTCCGAAAGAACGGGATATAGAGCCATTGGATTATCATTTTGACATTTTGGCACTTTGACATCTGCTCTCAAACACTTCTCCAAATCTATCGATCTTTCGTTTGGCAATGCCCAATCTTGTTGCTAAAGTCGCCGTTCCGTAACGGGGTCATCACCTTTTTATCATCAGGAACAGCTGATTGTTATCAAATAGAGATGTTATTGATAATATTTTTAACTTCATGTTTTAAAGAATTTGGCGTTATTATTGTAGCAACATCTGCGAAAGACAAATACCAATGTGCAAATTTACTGATTGAAAAAGTAATAAAACGGTACTCAATCATATTGTCTATTTCTTTTTCGGATGTCAATCCGTAGTAATATTTATCATCATTTATCATGGATGTTTTATCTTTTTCTATTCTTATGACAACTTCATATAACTTTTCTTTGTCGTAAAACTCATCCAAGAACTTTTTAAAAGGTGGATGTTCTCGTGATTGAAATTCATTAAGAATGTGTATTTCTTGAATTCTATCTATACGAAATGTAAGATAGGCTTCTTTTTGAAGACAAAACCCTATCAGATACCAGTTAGTTCTCGAAAAGAAAATGCCAATAGCTTCAACCTTTCGTTCTGAAACACTTAATGTAGTACCTGTAAAATAAGACATTTCAACAATTCTCTTTTGATATATACTTTGCAATATTAGTAAAAGAATGTCTGGCTTATACGCAGATGATTTATAAGTATTTAAGACAGACAGGCATTCTTCCATTGTTTCCAACATCTTTTTATCTACAAAGCGCATGACAGACTTTATCTTTTCTATGCCCGACTTGTAATGTTCATTACTGTTTGAATCAGTTAGTTCATGTACTAATTTCTCTGCAATTAAAAAGGACAAGGCTTCTTTTTGAGTAAACATTAGCGGGGGCAATTTGAATCCTTCTGCCAGTGAATAACCAATACCGGGATTTCCAATAATCGGAATTCCTGCCTCTTCCAATGTTCTTATATCCCGGTATACAGTACGAATACTTATTTCAAAACGCTCTGAAATCTGTTGTGCTTTCACTAACGAATGCGATTGCAATTGAATCAATATAGCAGAAATACGGTCTATCCTATTCATCTTGCATCTTTAATTTGGATATTTGAGTCTTCAATAAAAATTGCTTGTTTATTACTTATTGGGATAAGCTGCAACTTTTCATTATATAGCTGAATTACTTTTTCACCTTTTTTCTTGAATGGGAAATTACCATAATGGGGAATTGTATAAAAATCAACCAAACCTAAAGAAGAATAGTCCTCCAATTCAGGAGCTTTTTCTATTGGGTCAAAGTTTACATTCTTCATATACTCTGTATCGGGAGATGCTATTATTGCTCCAGCAGACTCCCCAATATACAGTTTTCCCGATTTAACTTGTTCGGATATGATTTTATCAACACCTTTTCTTTTTAACTCTTGCAGAAGGAAGAATGTATTTCCACCTGTTATATAGATATAATCACATTTGTGTAATATAGAAGATATTTCTTCATTGGAAAATTGGGTAATCTCAACTTCTTCAACAATCATTCCTACTTTTTCAAGAGCTTTTTTTCCTGTTTTTACATAGAATCGTATTGATTCTGTAAGGCTTGCAGTTGGTATAAAAGCTATAATTTTTCCTTTTAAATCCTCATTAGCAAAATCAATAAGCAGATTGGCTACATCGGCAAAAGATGAGCATAAAAATAATCTTTTCATATTTAGTTATATTAAATTTATTATTGTCGGGTACTTGGTATTAGCAACCTAAAATCATCCAAAATCAACGTTGAATGCTTAATGGTGCAAAAATAACAACTTCTATGACAACCCTATGTCAGTAAGTCTAATATATCCAGATAACCATGTCCGGTATTGTAGTCGTCCTTGCAGATTAGAGGAAGTTATACTTTTATTGCTGGTTGGAAATTTTATGTTTTTAATAAAGCGCAGAAACATATTACCACTTCATATTAAAGGCCTGGGGTGTCTTCTTTCCTTATTAAAAAATGGTTTTGACAGGTTCAAGCTGAATCTGTCATATGTATGCAATGTCATGTGGAATGCATCCGGATCGAAGAATTGTCCGGAGAAACGGGTGAGGGATACCCGCCCCGATGGAACTTGCACATAATAATTAGGGTGTAGCCATCCGGGACGGATAGCTACACCCTAACCCCGGTATGGCTACACCCTAAGCGTCGGATGGCTACACCCATTTATATGGAGAGATATGTTTGCGGAATTACTTTCCGCTGTTATTTTGCTGTTCCAGACTTTGAATCCGTTTTTCAAGCGCGGCATATTTTTCATCTTTCTCTTTGAGAAGACGCTCGTAGAGTTCGGTGATTTTATCAATCGGATTAAAAGTGTTAGTTATACTATCGTTGTTATATCCTGTAGATCCCATTGAGCTGTCTTTATTGTCATGCACATTGTTTGTGATATTCTCAAATACCACAGAAGGTGCATCCTCTTCCAGCGTTTTCAGATATTCCACCGGCACATTCAGCGCCCTTGCGAATCTATTTAGCATTTCATCCTCAATCACCCGCATTTTCTCGTATTTGGATACATTCGGTTGTGTCATGTTTACGAGTGCTGCCAATGCGTCCTGCTTGATGTTTTTCTCGATCCGGGTGCGCCTTATGTTATGTCCGTGATGGACATTTACATTCTGTATTTCTTCTTCTGTTTCCATGTTCTTTTTGCTTTTTGAACAACGATTTCCGTTAAAATGTTCCGTTCGAAGCAAATATACGAAAAAATGGAATAAGATGAATAAAATGAATATTACTTTGCTCAAAAATAGAATATAAGGAATGTGTATATGCTTGCAGAATCAACTATTTTGCGCTTATTTTACGGCTATTGAAATAACAACAATCCTATTTACACACTATGATCGGACTACTGACAACTAAAGAAATTGATTTCCTCACCAAACTGGCTGAACTTTTAAAAGAATACTGCGCCGTAATTTCCCACGGTCATTGTGGTGAAGTGCATATTCTTGCTTATCACGGTGACAACGAAGATGCGGAAAAATATCCCATTATATTTGAGGATAGCTTTGATGAAAATGAGATTTATGATCTGTTGCGCAAAAACAGAAAACGGATCGGGGAGATTATCGAACGTGAAGTAGCTGAGGCTATTCCCGAAGGAGAACTATCTCAGCCGGACGATCAGGCCGGATCAATGGCAGACCATTTTCACTAAAGATAGTAAGGGATATGAAATGCATTTAGAGGCATAATATGGAGAAGGGTACAACTTCACCTGTTTGTATATTAATGTGCTGTCACATGGTTTTAAGGAAGGGGCGGGACTTATGAATTAACAGTCCCACCCCTTCACGGTGTGAATAAAAAGTAATGAAATCTTGCTTTACCGGAAAGCTGTGACTTCATTTACATCAACGGAAAATCTGCCATTGAAGGCCATCATATTCTCGAAACGTACTTTAGTACATTCCACCGGTTTCTTAAAGCTTATATAAGCAATTCCATCCATGACCTTACGGTCGAATACTCCATGGTTCACCCAATTTCCGTCCGGTGTTTCAACCATCACTCTACAAGACTTAAGCATATACGAGCCGCTTGTCGATTTGTTGGTGTCCAGCCTGAACCCTTTGAGTAACTGTTTTTCCGGCAGAATAATCGTCAGATAGTTATGGGCGTTGGAGGTATACCAGTTGTTGGCTGTAAAGTTACCATCGTTTAGCGAACCTAATTTCTCCGGTCGTATATCCGATTTAAACCCGATTTCTTTGTTGAAGCCTTTTCCTTCGATCTTTTTATTGCTTGAATCGATATTGTCCAGGCGTATAGAAAGATTTAGTTTCACAAAGTATGCCGAGCGGGTCCGGGCGATTGCCAAATGTTCATGCGATCCTTCCATCGTCAGCTTTATTGCCATCACATAACCCGATAGGTTGTTTAACTTCTCAACATCCTTGAGGGTCAGTTTGACTGTCGTTTCCAGTTCACCCGCTTTCAGCACACTACCCTCAAAGGTGCAGCTTTCGTTCGGAAAGAGGGGGATACCTTCCACCATTTCAGGAAAATCGGCCATCAATTTGTCTTCTTTGATAAGATTGACCTGGATGTCTTCTTTGTAGGGCTTTGTCACTTTTACTTTGAACGAAAGTTCGTTCTTTCCTACCAGGGTGGTACTTACCAGGTCGTTGGTTGCTTCCAGCTGTATATAAGGCTTGCCATAGTATCCCAGGTACACCAGATCAGTGAACGGGTCGATGCCGAGTTGCTCACGGATATCTTCTTCGATATACTTATTGTCCATTTGCCAACTTGTATCCTGATCTACTATCTGTATTTCATCTTTACTGCACGATGCCGACAAGACGAGCAATAGAACCCATAAAATGCTTGGGGTGGATTTTATTCTTCTTTTCATTCTGAACTCTTTTTTATTCTTGATTTACAATTACTAATTCATCTGCCGGAAATTTAACGTTTTCCACATATTCAATACGGGCTTTCGTGGTCACATTCTCCATATCGGCGGGAGCTTTCAGGTCTTTGATCCCCGCCTCTTTGCTCAGTGGCAGATACGAAATGAGATGTGGTGTTTCCGGATCCATCGGGAGGTATAAGTAATCGTTGATTTCCGATTCTGTTAACGCTTTATCCCATAAGCGTATTTCGCGCAGATAGTCGTTCCGGTAACCGGAGTTTCCGACTATGATCATGCTGTTTTCACCAAAGGTGATGGCGCTGTTCTCGAAAACCTTCTGGACTTTTCCGTTGACATAGACTGTCGTTTTCTTATCCTTGTGCACATAGGTGATATGCAACCATTTACCCGCTTGCAGGGGTATTTGAGTCCATGTGTCGTCCCCGTCGCGTCCGTTTTTCACTTGTATACCGGCGGTAGATGAAATACGGGTATAGAATTCTCCTCCTGTTCCGTTGCTTAGATAGGCTGTGGTCAGGTTGCTGCGGGTCAGGCTTGAATAGATGGCACTCATTTGAATGGTCCATTCAGCCTTTGTGTGCATTCCGGCAGGTTTTATCCGGATACCTTCTCCACCGCTGACTTTGGCTACTGACGAAAGGATGGAGCGATTCAGGAGCAAGACCGCACTGCGTTGTGAGGGAATCAGCGAATATTTGGAAGCCCCCGTGATACTAAGAGGAATTGCATATTTCTTATTGGCGGGGAAATCCTTGGAATCCAGTTGTCCCACTTTCACCATTATTTTTGCTGAAAAGTCACCGGCAGGTACCCGTATGCCTTCGGAGCCGGATAGCTCGTTTCCCTCTGCATCTGCCAGTTTAAAAGCGGAGGGAGGCAGGGGCTCATACGAGGCTCCGTTGGCTTTGTTGTATTTGTCCAAAGCCTCTTTATCATAACTCACTTGTATGGTCACCGGACTTTGGCTGATATTGGCCAGTCGGGGTGTCAGATAGGTTGTTCCGCCATCGGGCTCTAAAGTGAAGTTGACGATGCCTTTATTGTCCGGTGTTTCCATGTATACTGCGTTTTCCGAGCCTGAACCTTCTCCGTCGGCATAGTCACAGGCAGAAAAGAACGGGCAAAGTATGCCGATCGCAATAAACAGATATTTGTAAGATACGTTACATTTCATGTTTCAAACTGTTTTTAGGTTAATTATTTTACGGGAGGATTCATGATAGAGATGGCCTTTCTGATGTTAACATAGGCTTCGTCTTCAAATGCGTCTTCATTAATATGAAAGACTCCGATTCCTCCTACATTGCCTTGTTTGGAAGCCACATAACCGGCGTATGTGTCCGGAAATCTGCTTCGTGCACCGGGCTTGTTCTGAAAGCTTTCCGTAAATACGAGCTGTTCGGGTTTGATATTCAACCGGTTTTGGATATCATTGGTCCATCTCTCGAAACTGGAAGCCGATCCGCTGTAAGATTGAACGACAAAACGGTCGAAATACTGTGCCGCACGCGGGTCCAGCCAATGGATAGAGCCGTTCAGATGAAACAGTTTGTCCGGTCCCAGCAGCTCGCGCATGGTCTTCATAAACAAGATTTCTTTCTCTTTATTATAATCGCGTGAGCAAGAAGTCAAATTACCGCAATGGTTGCCCGGCTTGAACGGCGATGCGTACGAGGGTTCATAGTCATAGTCGAATCCGTCGTAACCATATTTATTGATTGTATCTACGATGGCTTGCGCATACTCTTTGATGGCTTGTGTGTCGTCGGCGGGCCATTGGTCGCGCCCCCATTTTATCTGGTCACCTATGTCTTCTATAATCCAGCCGATAATGACTTTGGTCCCTTTGGCCTGCACACTCCGCAGCTCTTTGATTTTTTCTTCGCTCAAAGAGTGCCAGTTTCCCCATATCGAAACAACGTCCATACTGTCCGGTAAAAGAGACAGCCGGGGATATTTTCCCGCTCCGTCCGGTTGCCAGGCATTGAACCACCCGAACATAATGGGGTGTTTGGTGCTTTTGTAAGCTCTCAGGTTTTCCAGATATTTTTCGTAGGCAACTTCATTCTCTTTATGTCTTTTATCTTCTTCAGCCCATTTTACGGAGTCCCGTTTGGAATAAAGATCGCCCAGGGCTTCGTTTTCCACATCAAGTTTCTCCGGTGAGGTCCAGTCATCGCATGCGGCAAAGCTTACTAAGAGTGCCGTTCCAATAAATGCAAAAATGGTATTTCTCATATTCATGTTTCTTTAATTTTCAGGTTCATTACTATTTGCTTTTTTTGTCCCACCACACTTTAGCGGCGGCATTGTCTGCTCCTCCTAAATGCTGGTTGATGGCATTGTGCAGGTTTTCGCTGTTTTGTTCATACTCGGTGCGGGGGTAGGGCATTCTTCTTACACCTCCCACATCGTATCCGTTTCCGATCAATACCGCGGAGTTCGTTTTGTTTTCGGCAACGACTATTTGGCGGGGATATCCGGTACGTCTCCACTCTGTCCATGCTTCCTGTCCGTTGGGGAAGATGGCGAGATATTTTTGAGTGATGATACGTTCCAGCTTCTCTTCTTCCGTAGCTCCGTTTTCCCAGCGGATAGTGATGCTGCTTGGAGCGTTTGCACTTAACTCACCATTGGCGGTGTCGGTATAGTTGGCCGGTTTACGGGTGTGATCCTTCAGATAGTTCTCGGCCGATGAACTGCTCAGCCCATTTTCGCTGAACGACATACGGATGCCTGCGTTGTAGAAGTCACCGGCACTGCCGCCCATGTCGAATCCAGCCAATGCTCCTTCGGCTTTCAGAAAGCATACCTCGGACGCTTTCATCCAATAGAGGGGATCGTCTTCATGCACGTTGGGGCGTGTGAACCCGTTGTAAGCGTCTCCGGACTTGGCGATTCCGCACCGTACGGCCTTGAAGCCATTGTTGTTGACAAAGTATACGGAAGCACGGGCGTCATTATATCCTGCCAGATAAGAATAGATGGTGGCTCCCATGCGGGTGTCATTGTATTCTTCATTAATCACTTTCAGTGGATTTTTCATTTGCAGGCCGGCCCCTTTACCCATCTGGGCTGCCAGTTCTTTGCTGTCGATCATGCCTGCGGGATGTTTCACGGCTTTCTCCGCATATTCTTTGGCAAGTCCTGCATCGGCAAAGCGGACACGGATGGCCAGGCGAAGCATAAGCGAATTGGCAAAGCGCATCCATTTATTGACATCGCCGTTATAAACAATGTCGAAGGCAGGCAATACTTCTTTGCTCTTATTCGAGTAATCGTCCAAGGTTTGGACAGCCTCTTCCAGCTCTTTCAGAAAAGAGCGGTATACGCTTTCCTGAGAGTCGTATGCCACTTTAAAAGACCCTTTGCCCACTTGTGAGTAGGGAATCGGGCCAAACATATCCGTAGTGCGGTGCAGAGCCGCGATCTTAATGATCTGGGCTAAGGCATAAATCTCGTCATTTCTTGTTCCTTCATCCTGCGAGATGCGTTTTATCTGCATCCATGGCGAATAAACATCCGTCACCATAAAAGAATACACATAGTTCACCCAGTTTTCGTACATGAAGTAGTTGGTGAAGTTCTTGCTGCCGTTAAATTTGTTGTCGCGGGGAGACATGTAGCCCGCCCAGGCATCACCGGCCAGATTTACTCCGATCTGATAGCGGTTTACCGGTTCTGTGCTTTCTGAAGCGGTGCCGACGGGGATTACACTTTTCTCAAGATTAGGCAGGTAGGCCCCGTAAATAACTCCGTCCATCTTTTCGTCTTCTTTCGTCGGGAGCAACGGGTTCCGGTTGATATCTTCGGATATACACGAGGTGCATAGTGTTGAACCTAAAAGGGCTATGGCCGATAGCGTTCTACACATATTCTTTATTTTATTTAATTTCATAGTGTTGCATTTTTTTAAGGTTATAATTCAATCTTTACGCTAAATCCCACACTACGCAAACTGGGTGGCATAAAGACATCTCCCCGGTTATAGGTACCTGTCGAAGAGGTCATTTCCGGATCGAATGGAGCTTTATTATAGATCATCCACAAATTGCGTCCGATGGCGGAAACCGTCAGCCGGTTGATCACATTACCGAACCATTTGCCCGGCAGTGTATAGCTCAGGCTGGCTTCTTGAAGGCGGATGTTGGTCGCTTTATACGCGTAATATGCCATCAGTTGTTCGCCACCGATGGTCGTATAATATTTTTCCGCATCATATTGTGTTCCGTTCACCCATACACCACCGTTCTGACGCGCTTTATAAGTGTCTTTCGATACACCGTAGTCGTCGAGGAAGGCTTGGGTGGAAGAGGTTACGATACCTCCGAAGCGTCCGTTGAACAACAGGTCCAGAGTAAGGTTGTTCCAGGTTACATTATGTCTCCAGCCTATTGAAAAATCGGGGTTGACCGATCCTATCTTGATACGTTGTGAGCGGTCTACTTTATACCCTCCTTCTTCTTCGATCAGTTTACCGTCTTTGCCTCTGGCAAGGATACCTTTTACGTATACATCCCCGATTGCGTCCTTCTCCCGCAGGTAAACTCCTCCTTTATCCTGCAGGGTCAGTTCGGTGATGCTGAACAGCGAGCCGTCCGCCGGGTTCCTGTAGTCATGCACCATCTTCATGATTTTATTTCGGTTGGCTGTGTAAGTCAGATTGGTGGCATATCCCACTTTTCCGAACCGGTCGTTATACCCCAATGACAGTTCGATACCTTTGTTGCGTACCTTACCCGCCTGTACATAGAAACCCGAATATCCCGAAGCAGGAGACATACTGGAGAGGAAGGTCTGATTATAGGTATCTGTCAGATAAACCGTGGCGTCGATATTGATTTTATTGTTGAAAAGTCTCAGGTTAGTTCCCAACTCATACGATTTGGTTTGTTCTGCTTTGAAGTTCGGGAAGGGGTAAATCGATATCGGATTGATGACTCCGCCTTTCATGGGATCGGTGACGGTTCCGGGAGTCAATCCGGTATAATTGATCGGTCCTCCTACTTCGGCGAATGAAGCTCTCATCTTCCAGAATGAAATGAATTTAGGCAGACTTACCATTTCGGAGATTACGCCCGACACTCCGACGGAAGGATAGAAATAGGTGGGCTGGTCGGAGTTGACTAACTGGGAAGCCCATTCCTGCCGTCCGGTCAGGGTGAGATAAAGCATACTTTTATAGCCCAATTCAGTACTTACAAACACCGAATTGTTTCGTGTATGGATGTGCGATTGCGAACCGGGGCCGGAAGACGGATCGAAGTTATAGGCAGAGAACAGGTTGGGGACAGTAAACAGTTTCCCTCCGATGCCCATGCCGGTGGTCAGGTGATCTTCATAACTGAATCCGGCGTTTGCTGTCAGATTGAAGTCACCGAGATTTTTGTTCACATTCAGCATGATATCTGCATAGGTCTGCTGATACTCTTCCATACTTTGGTTATATGCTCCTTTGTCCGACTGGGCATGCAGCTTGATTGTCGAAGCATGCAGTTTACGTTCGGATGTGGTGTTGGTGTTATCCACTCGTATACGTCCTGCTATATTCAGCCAGCTCAGAATGTCGTATTTTACGTTGGCATAAAACATATAACGTTTCTTTTTGGAAACAAACATTTCGCGGTTCACAATCCAGTACGGGTTTTCCAGGTTCAGGCCCTGGTCACCATACGACCATTCCTGTATGGGGAACTTGCGGTTGGTGTCATATCGTTCGTACACTTTGACCGCTTCAAAATCTTCACCCCGCGGAAAGAGATACAGAGGTACCAGCGGATTAAAGTAACGTCCTGCCGACAGCATGTTCTGGTCACCTTGCAGAACATAACTGGCTCCCAGGTCAAGATGGAGTTTGTCATTCAGCATACTCGCAGTGTTGCGCAATGTGAAGTTATAACGATAGTATTCGTTGTTGGGGATGATGCCGGTGGAATTCGTGGTTGCCACCGATACGAACGTTTGATTATTTTTGTTTCCTACTGAAAAATTGGCGGCATTCATGATATTGGCGCCTGTCTTAAAGAAGTCTTTCGGGCGGAACGTTGAAGGCTGTTGCAGCATCTCACCCCAACTCTTGTAGGATCCTTTTGCATTACCGTATTGATTTTGAAATTCCGGCATTACATACGGGGTCATAAACTCCGTATTGTTGGAGATTGAGATTTTCAGTTTGCCTTCCTGACCTTTTTTAGTGTTGATCAGGATAACACCGTTGGCTGCCGATGAACCATATAAGGCCGCAGCGGCGGGACCTGTCAGTATCGATAAACTCTCGATGTCTTCCGGGTTGAAATCGGAAATGCCTTCACCTCCTCCCGGAGTACTGTAATCATTATTGATTTCACCTTTTGAGGGGTTGCCGATGGGCATACCGTCCACCACATAGAGCACATTATTGTTTCCTACAATGGACTTGGCCCCGCGCATGACTACGCGGGTTGCTCCGCCGATACCCGAGGAGCTCCGGTTGATGGACACACCCGCTACTTTTCCGGTTAATCCGTTTACGAAGTTGGCATCTTTCACACTGTTGATAGCATCTGACTTTACCTGCTGAACACTGTAACTCAGCGCTTTTTCTGCACGTTTGATACCCAGTGCGGTGACGACAACCTCGTCCAGCGCTTTGGCGTCTTCGTCCAATACGACAGTCAGTGAAGAAGCATCACCCACTGTAATATATTTGGTGGTATAGCCCACATAGGAGAATTCAATTACATTTCCTTTGGCAGCCAGGATGGAAAACCGGCCGTCAAGACCGGTGACGGTTCCGGTAGGGCTGTCTTTGAAAGAGACATTGACCCCGATCAAAGGATCTCCTTTGTCATCTTTCACTATACCCGACAGCTTCTTGTGTTCAACTTCCACTTTTGATTGCGGAATAATCATGATATATTTGTCTTTGATTTTGTAGGAAAGACCCGTTCCGGACAGGATAGAAGTCAGCGTCTTATCCAGAGATTCAGCATTAATATTCAGGTTAACGCGTTTGGTTTTCTCAAGTTTGGATTCGTTGAAAGCAATCAGATAATCAGATTGTTTCTCAACTTCCCGCAATGCTTCCTGCAACGTGATATTCTTTTTTTTGATCGTTATTTTTACGTTGTTTTGAGCAAAGGCAGCTGTTTGTAGAATAAAACAGCTAAAAATTATAAAAAAAATAGACTTTAATCGATAAAAATTCATAGATTTGAACGAATTTTAGTGTTAAATCATAATATTTATTTCCCAAAAAGTAAAGCATAAGCTTTAACGCTAAGAATTCAGATTTCATATCCGGAATTAGGTGGCCGCCTCTTTCCGGATACTTTTTTACATGCTAAATAGTTGTTTTTAAGGTTAAACAAATAAATATACTAAATCATTTTATTTTTTTTGCATCCCGTTTAATGTAACATATATTCCCTTTCAGTTCATGGTTGAATCCTCCCACGACTTCCTGCATGATATTCAGGATATCTTCTAAAGTGGATTTCTCACGGAAACGGAAGTTGAATTTATCATCATTAAATAAATTGGCGTTATACTGGAATGTGACTGCGTAGCGTCTTTCCAGTTCGTTCAGGATTGCCGACATAGTAACTCCTCTGAATACGTACATCCCTTTTTGCCAGGCCGTAACGTCTTCAATATTTGCTTCGGCGAGCTTGCTTTTTCCCGTGCTCTTATGGTAAGTGACCTGTTGTCCGGGAGTGACAATATAACTCTCTTTTCCATTGTCGCATTCCACTTTTATTTTTCCATGAATCAGGGTTGCAATCATTTCGTTCTCTTCCGGATAAGCGGCGACATTGAACTCGGTTCCCAAGGCTGTCACTGCCATGGTGGCCGATCTGACTATAAAAGGCTGGCCGGTGTTTTTCTTTACTTTGAAGTTGGCCTCACCGATTAAGTAAACCGTGCGGGTTTCACCTTTGAACTTTTCAGGATAAAGGAGGATGCTGCCTGAGTTAGTTTCCACTATACTGCCGTCCGGAAGCCGGAGGGTGCTCAGGCGCCCGTCCGGTGTTATGTTCTCAATTAGGGGAGTCTCGGTGAAGTGCTGTTTGGTCATTTGAAAAGTAACCGAAACAGACACGATCAACAACGCTATGGCAGCCGCGTAATATGCAAAACGGATGCGTGGCTGATGTCTGCCTCCGGAGTTGGCTCCGACTTTGGCATATACTGATGCGAGAGAGTCCCAGGTGGTCTGGTCGGCCTTTCCTTCCGTTTCGTTCCATAAGTCGTGCAGGGCAGTTTCCTTTTCCTCGGTATGTTCCTGGTCGAGCAACCATTGATGGATCTCTCCGGTGACTTTTTTGTCGGGATCGGAAGCTGCAAACAAACGGATGATTCTCTGAATATAATTCTTCATTTTTATAGCCTTTATATAGATAAGACAATTAGTTGTGGCTGATTACTCAACCGATGTAGAAAAAAAATAGGGTGAGGAGCACTTTTTTTAAGTCGATTAATGCCAAATAGATGTGACGCTCTACCGTACGAACTGAAATATTCAGTTCATCGGCAATTTCCTGATTGCTTTTTTCTTGTGTGCGGCTCATCCGGAAGATCTTTCTTCTCTGTTCGGGCATATTGGCAATCGTGAGTTTCATCAGAAGTTCGCTTTCCCTGGCATAAAGTTGATCGTGAATGTCGGCTTCGGATATAGACAGATCCTCTTTTGTATATTGCTCCTGATAGGTCTGTTCGATTGATTTATGTTTTAGAAAGTTATAAATATGATTGCGGACCATAGTGTAAATGTAGCTGTTCCAAGTTTCCTGGTTTTCCCAAATCTCAGGATGGGTCCATAATTTTGCGAATATATCTTGGGCAATATCTTCTGCATCTTCTTCTGATTTCAACAATTTCCATGCAAACGCTTTGACTTTTGGGTAAGTCATAATGAAAAACTGCTCAAATTTCTTCTTCTTAGGCTCGTTATTTAAAATCATTTAGTAGAATATAAGGCTGATTGTGATTTTTTCAAAAATAAGGCTTTGGTTTTTAAAATTCCAAAAGTAAATGGTTTAAAACAAACAAGCAAATTTTTAATGAACTAAAAAAAGAGATTACTTTTTCGTTTTATGAAAGATTGGGACGATTGTTTTTATTTTTTTGATGTCAATAAGTTCTTTTATAGCAAACTGTCCGGACTGTCTGTTTAAATAGTCTGTTAATATTATTTTTTTTGTTGCTGAACGATTAATGGAATGCGGAGGTGATGTTGAATAAGGAGATATTTTATTTTGCTGTTCCGGAGCTTGAGTACATTTTTTAGTATCCCATCTTTGTGCTCTTTCTCTTCAAGCACTTGCATTGACAGTTTGAAATGAAAATCCCCGTACTCCTGTTACAGAGATACGGGGACTTCTACTATGACATTATGATTGAATTCTTTGCTGATTATAAGATTCCCTGTGCCATCATTGCTTTGGCAACCTTCATAAATCCGGCCACGTTAGCACCTTTCACATAGTTTACGTATCCGTCCGGTTCTGTACCGTATTGTACGCAAGCTTCATGGATATTCTTCATGATGCTCTTCAGCTTTTCGTCTACCTCTTCAGAGCTCCAGCTCAGTTTGATAGAGTTCTGGGTCATTTCCAATCCTGAAACGGATACACCACCCGCATTGGCTGCTTTACCCGGAGCATACAGGATCTTGGCATCCTGGAACACTTTGATAGCTTCCGGAGTAGAAGGCATGTTGGCACCTTCGGATACTGCCATGACACCGTTGGCAACCAGTTTGCGTGCATCGTCACCGTTAAGTTCGTTCTGAGTGGCCGAAGGCAATGCGATATCGCCTTTCTCACCCCAAGGACGGGCTCCTTCAACGTATTTACATCCGTAAGTTTCGGCATATTCGCGGATGCGTCCGCGGTAGAGGTTCTTCAGCTCCATGATGTAGTCCAGTTTAGCGCGGTCGATACCGTCCGGATCGTAGATGTAACCATCGGAATCGGACATGGTAACCACTTTACCGCCCAGTTCCAACACTTTTTCGGCGGTATACTGAGCCACGTTACCCGAACCAGAGATCAGACAAACTTTACCTTTCAGGTCAGTTCCTTTTGTCTTCAGCATTTCCATCAGGAAGTAGATGTTACCATAACCTGTAGCTTCCGGACGGATCAGTGAACCGCCGAACTCGCGACCTTTACCGGTGAATGTTCCGGTGAACTCGTGAGAGAGCTTTTTGTACATACCGAACATGAAACCTACTTCGCGGCCACCCACACCGATGTCACCGGCAGGTACGTCGGTTTCAGGACCGATGTGGCGCCACAGTTCAAGCATGAAGGCCTGAGTGAAACGCATTACTTCGGCATTTGACTTTCCGCGCGGAGAGAAGTCCGAGCCACCTTTACCACCACCCATCGGCAGGGTAGTCAGTGAGTTTTTAAAGGTTTGCTCGAAAGCAAGGAATTTAAGAATACCAAGGTTTACAGAAGCATGGAAGCGGATACCTCCTTTGTACGGGCCGATGGCGTTGTTGTGCTGAACACGGTACCCCATGTTGGTCTGCACGTTGCCTTTATCGTCTACCCAAGTCACACGGAACTGGTATACTCTGTCTGGAATGCAAAGACGTTCAATCAGATTGGCTTTGTCGAATTCAGGATGTTGGTTGTATTCTTCTTCAATCGTAGAAAGAACTTCTTCTACTGCCTGATGATACTCCGGTTCGTTGGGGAACCTTCTCTTCAAATCTTCTAATACCTTAGCTGCATTCATAATTCTTTTTTCTTTTAATATGATTGTTTTTAAATTCTATCGTCTCTCTGTTGATGACGTTGCAAAAGTAAACATAAAAATCGAACTAACAAGCATTTTATAAAGAAAAACGGCATAAAACATCAAAATTGATATTTTATGCCGCAAAAAAGGAATAAAAAGATATTATTTATTCTTTTTAAGTGATTTGTAGACGGGAATAAAGACTAATGCTGCCGAAATGATAAGCATAAGTATGGTAGGACCGTCAATACGTTCGGCGTATACCAATACTATGTAACAAAGCGCCACCCAAAGCAGAATGATACAAACTATTTGTGATTTGGATAAAGGACGTTTCATTTATTAGCTTTTTTCTTTTCTACAATAGCGTCGATCACAGCCACGGCGGTGATGTTCACGATGTCGCGTACCGAGCTTTCGATATCTGTAAAATGGATCGGTTTGTTCAGCCCCATTTGGATCGGGCCGATAAATTCGGTATCCGGGTCCATGGCTTGCAACAACTGATATCCTGCATTGGCAGAGCTTAGGTTGGGGAATACCAATGTATTCACATCCTTTCCGTTGAGGCGGGTGAAGGGGTACTTGGAGTCACGGAGTTCGCGGTTCATGGCAAAATTCACCTGCATTTCACCGTCAATAGCCAGTTCGGGATATTCTTTCTGCATATAAGCTACTGCTTCGTGTACCTTCAGCGGGCTTCCTGCCTGGTCGGAACCGAAGTTAGAATAGCTCAGCATGGAGATCACCGGGGTATGATTGAAGAATCTGACAGTTTGGTCGGCCAGCTTGGCTATATCTATCAGAGTGGAAGTATCCGGATGGCGGTTGATCAAAGTGTCAGCCAGGAAGTAAGTTCCCTTTTTGGAATTCAGGATGTGCATGGTTCCGAAATGCTTGTATTCCGGACGGATGCCGATAACTTCTTTCGCTACTTTGATGGTATTGCTGTATTTGGTGTATAATCCGGTGATGAAAGCATCCGCGTCTCCGGTTTCAACCATCATCATACCGAAGTAGTTGCGCTCGAACATCTTGTCGTTGGCCTCTTCGTATGTAGCGCCTTCGCGGGCACGTTTCTGAGAGAGGATGTGGGCATAACGTTCGCGTCGTTCTGCCTCACGGTCGTGGCGAAGGTTGATGATTTCGATTCCGTCCAGGCTCAGGTCGAGTTCCTTGGCCAGTTTCTCGATGCGTTCTTCGTTACCTAATATAATAGGGTGGCAGATTCCTTCCGATTTAGCTTCGACAGCGGCTTTCAGCATGTTGGGGTGTCCGCCTTCGGCAAATACCACACGTTGCGGGTTACGGCGGGCGGTATCGTAGAGCTGGCGGGTCAACTGGGATTCCTGTCCCATCAATTCGCGGAGATGCGTTTTATATTCATCCCAGTTCTCGATATTCTTGCGGGCCACACCACTCTCCATAGCGGCACGGGCCACGGCGATAGATACTTCCGTAATCAGACGCGGATCTACCGGTTTCGGGATAAAGTATTCCGGACCGAAAGTGAAGTTGTTCACATGGTAAGCTTCGTTCACCACATCGGGCACGGGTTGTTTGGCCAGATTGGCAATGGCGTGTACGGCGGCAATCTTCATCTCTTCGTTGATTGCTTTTGCCTGAGTGTCGAGCGCTCCGCGGAAGATATACGGGAAACCGATTACATTATTAATCTGGTTCGGATAGTCCGAACGTCCGGTTGCCATCAACACGTCGGGACGGGCAGCCATGGCGTCTTCATATGAAATCTCGGGTGTGGGGTTTGCCAAAGCGAACACGATGGGCGAGGAGGCCATGCTGCGCACCATATCCTGGGATAATACATTTCCTTTTGACAGGCCGAGGAATACGTCTGCTCCCTTGATTGCTTCGGCCAGTGTATGAATGTCGGTACGGTCGGTTGCGAAATAACGTTTCTGTTCGTTCAAGTCCGTGCGTGCCTTGCTGATAACGCCTTTGCTGTCGAGCATGACGATATTTTCGAGGCGGGCGCCCAATGATACGTAGAGCTTCGTGCACGATACGGCGGAAGCACCTGCACCATTGACAACGATTTTCACATCTTCTATCTTCTTACCGGCCACTTGCAAGGCGTTTACCAGTCCGGCACTCGAGATGATGGCCGTTCCGTGTTGGTCGTCATGCATCACAGGGATGTCAAGCTCTTCTTTCAGGCGGCGTTCTATCTCAAAACATTCGGGTGCTTTGATATCTTCCAGGTTGATACCTCCGAAAGTAGGAGCGATGGCTTTTACGGCTTCGATAAATTTATCAGGATCTTTTTCGTTGACTTCGATGTCGAACACATCGATACCTGCATAGATTTTGAAAAGTAAACCTTTACCTTCCATTACCGGTTTACCGCTTAAGGCGCCGATGTCGCCCAATCCTAAAACTGCTGTACCGTTTGAGATTACGGCTACCAGATTACCTTTGGCTGTATATTTATAAGCATCCTGTGGGTTCTTTTCTATTTCGAGGCATGGTTCTGCCACACCGGGAGAGTAAGCGAGAGATAAGTCGGTTTGTGTACTGTAGGGTTTGGTAGGTACTACCTCAATTTTACCGGGTTTGCCCTGTGAGTGATAGAGCAAAGCGGCTTCTTTTGTTATTTTAGCCATGATTATGCGTTTTTATAAAGGTTATCATTTGCCCGCAAATGTAGGAATAAAACTTCGGAATCGTAGTCTATTTGATATAAATTCTATTAAATTAATAACAAAAAGGCACAGAAAGATGAAAATGTATTCAGCTTTTTCTCTTCTTTCTGCATATTTATTACAAACGAGATGATGATTCTGAATAATTGTACTTATACCCATACTCTTTTCTATAATGAACGTTTGTGTGCAGAAAATAAATATCCTTATAATAGAAGACATATAGCTAAAAAAAATAAATAAAAGTTGCCTCGGACAACTATTTTCACTATAAATGACTATTTTCCGCCGAAAAGTTTTTGTAATATCAGAGTTAATCGTATTTTTGTGTACAATTTTGGTGTAGTGATGACAGAAGAAGAAAAAAAGTTATTGAATTCCTTTGAAACGCAACTACGGCATTTGATTTATTTGCACGATGAACTTAAGCGTGAAAATGCCGAGTTGAAGAAGCTTCTCGAAAATGAAAAGCTGAAAAACGAGAAGGTACAAGCTCAATACGATGAATTGGAAGTCAGCTATACAAACCTAAAAACAGCTACGGCAATCAGCCTTAACGGCAGCGACGTAAAAGAGACGAAGCTGCGATTGTCTAAATTAGTGCGTGAAGTCGATAAATGCATCGCTTTGTTGAATGAATAACATAAAAAAGGATGTATGAACGATAAAATAAAAATAAACCTGCAAATAGCAGATTCTTATTATCCCCTCACCATCAACCGTGACGAGGAAGAGACCGTAAGAGAAGCGGCAAAGCAGGTAAATATCAGGCTCAATGCGTATCGGGAGCACTACAGGAACATAGCTCCGGAAAAGATTATAGCTATGGTGGCATATCAGTTTTCACTGGAAAAGCTGCATCTGCTGCAACGTAATGATACCCAACCGTATACGGCCAAGATAGAAGAACTTACAGAAATGCTGGAAGAGTATTTCAGGAACGAGGAATAACTGTTTCCATTTTTATAAAAGAAAATCCACGCACTGCTAAAGATGCCCGGAAGAAGAAGCTTTCGAGTATTTGGCAGTGCGTTTTTATTTATATTTAAATTAAATTACAATGTTAGTAACAATAGTAGCATCCATTGCATGCTTCATCGTAGGAGGAATCTTATCGTACGTATTGTTTAAATACGGACTGAAGGCCAAATATGATAATGTCCTGAAAGAAGCAGAGACAGAAGCAGAAGTGATTAAGAAGAACAAACTGCTGGAAGTAAAAGAGAAGTTTCTCAATAAGAAAGCAGATTTGGAGAAGGAGGTAGCCCTGCGTAACCAAAAGATCCAACAGGCTGAAAATAAGCTGAAACAACGTGAAATGGTGCTGAGCCAGCGCCAGGAAGAGATTCAGCGTAAAAGAGCCGAAGCCGATGCTGTCAGAGAGAATCTGGAAGCACAGTTGGGAATCGTGGATAAAAAGAAAGAGGAACTGGACAAACTCCAGCATCAGGAAATTGAAAAACTGGAAGCACTTTCCGGGTTGTCGGCCGAAGAGGCAAAAGAACGCTTGGTAGAGTCGTTGAAAGAAGAGGCAAAGACTCAGGCGCAGTCTTATATCAATGATATCATGGACGATGCCAAACTGACTGCAAGTAAAGAGGCTAAACGTATCGTGATACAGTCGATACAACGTGTGGCTACGGAAACTGCCATCGAGAATTCTGTAACTGTATTCCATATTGAATCGGATGAAATCAAGGGACGTATCATCGGACGTGAAGGCCGTAATATCCGTGCTCTTGAAGCTGCTACCGGAGTTGAAATCGTAGTAGACGATACTCCTGAAGCAATTGTTCTTTCCGCATTCGACCCTGTTCGTCGTGAAATAGCCCGTCTGGCATTGCATCAGTTGGTTACTGACGGACGTATTCACCCGGCACGCATCGAAGAGGTGGTTGCCAAAGTGCGTAAACAAGTGGAAGAAGAAATTATTGAAACAGGTAAACGTACTACTATCGACTTAGGTATCCACGGATTGCATCCGGAACTGATTCGAATCATCGGTAAGATGAAATATCGTTCATCTTATGGACAGAACCTGTTGCAGCATGCACGTGAGACTGCCAACCTTTGTGCTGTGATGGCCTCTGAACTGGGCTTGAATCCGAAGAAAGCAAAACGTGCCGGATTGTTGCATGATATTGGTAAGGTGCCCGATGAAGAACCGGAATTGCCACACGCTTTGCTGGGTATGAAACTTGCTGAGAAATTCAAGGAAAAACCGGATATTTGTAACGCTATCGGTGCCCACCACGATGAAGTAGAGATGACCAGCCTGCTTGCGCCTATCGTACAGGTGTGTGATGCCATCTCCGGAGCACGTCCGGGTGCACGCCGCGAAATTGTTGAGGCTTACATCAAGCGTCTGAACGATCTGGAACAGTTGGCTATGTCTTATCCGGGTGTAACCAAGACTTATGCTATCCAGGCAGGACGCGAGCTTCGTGTTATTGTCGGGGCAGACAAAATAGACGACAAGCAGACGGAAAATCTGTCGGGTGAAATTGCGAAGAAGATTCAGGACGAGATGACTTACCCGGGACAGGTGAAGATAACCGTTATCCGCGAAACACGTGCGGTGAGCTTTGCAAAATAAAGACTGAAAAAGAAAATGTTTATGATAAGGGCGAAGCAATTCGCCCTTTTTTAATTCCTCGTTAAACAGTTATTTTAATATTCATGAAATATGAAGAACTACCTATTTGAAGTTTGTACCAACTCCGTAGAGAGTTGCATTGCTGCACAGGAAGGTGGAGCAAACCGCGTGGAACTTTGTGCAGGCATCCCGGAGGGCGGAACGACTCCCTCGTATGGCGAAATCGCGATGGCACGTGAGGTGCTGACAACTACACGGTTGCATGTCATTATCCGTCCGCGTGGAGGGGATTTTCTTTATTCTCCCATCGAAATAAAGACTATGCTGAAGGATATTGAAATGGCTCGTCGACTTGGAGCTGATGGGGTGGTGTTTGGATGTCTGACAGCAAACGGAGAGATAGATGTGCCGGTGATGGAACAGCTGATGGAAGCTTCTGAAGGTTTATCTGTCACTTTTCACCGGGCATTCGATGTGTGCCGTGATGCATCTAAGGCTTTGGAGCAGATAATTAACCTGGGATGTGACCGTATTCTGACTTCGGGGCAACAGGCAACGGCTGAACTTGGCATACCTTTGTTGAAGGAACTCCGTGAAAGGGCGAAGGGCAGAATCACTCTCCTTGCAGGTTGTGGGGTGAACGAAAAGAATATCTGCCGGATTGCAAAAGAGACCGGTATTCAGGAATTCCATTTCTCCGCACGGGAGAGCCTCAAAAGCGGAATGGCATACAAGAACGAGGCTGTATCTATGGGAGGAACTGTTCATATCAGCGAGTATGAGCGGAATGTGACAACTGTGAAGCGTGTGAAGGATACGATTGGAAACCTCACTTCTGTCCTCTGACAGTGTAGTGGTGGCAGCCTGAAACAAAGCAACCTTGTAAGTTGTTAGTTAGCGAAAAGTATTCATCCGATTAAAATGCTTTAGCTATGATAAAATTGAGATTCAGCTTGTTAATGGCTCTGTTGATGGTTGTCATGTCTGTTTGGGCAGATAATGCTCCTGCCAAGGCGCAGGCGGCTTTGAAAAAAATGTATCCCAAAGCTGATGGTATCGCCTGGTCACAGGACAGCGGTTACTATTGTGCCGATTTCATGATGAATGGTTATGAAAAGAATGTCTGGTTCAATGCGCAGGGACAATGGCAGATGACCCAGACGGAGTGGGGAGATACCGATGAACTTTCTGCTACGGTATATAATGCGTTTGCTTCCGGTCCTTATTCCGGCTGGCAGGTGGAAGATGTTACTTATGTCGAGTTTCCCAAATGGCAACCGATTATTGTCATCAAGGTAGGGCAACAAAATGTAGACATTCAATATCAGCTGTTTTATAGTCCGAACGGGGCATTGCTGCGTACCCGTAATGTGAGTTATATGGATGATATATTGGGACCGGGTACATTCTTGTAACTGTAGTCTCCTATCAATGACTTACGTGTAAGGTGCGAAGAGTTCTTAAACTCTTTCCACCTTACACGTCAATTGTTGGTCTTATCCCATAAGCCAGACAGCTTTTTGGGGCATAAGCTTATAAATGAACGCAGTGAATGCCCAGCTGCAGAGGAATATACAGATAGCCATCAGTGGAACCTGTAGAGGGATAGGTAACGATGAGGGCCCTATTAGAAGGAAAAAAGGACCTACGACGAAGTAGTGAACCATATAGATGCCGAAACCGCATTTGGTCATGTTGGCCAGTGCTTTTATGACAGTCTGATTGGTGATGACTACTTTTTGTAGCAGTAAGAAGGTGGCTAAGGTCATTAACAATACGTTGGGGCTACAGAAGGTAAAGAAGAGTTCCATTTCCGTTTCTGTTGCGTTAGGATTGGCTGCTGTGGTGCTGAAACCTGTATAAGTGACATAATATCCGACGGCAAACATGAGTATGCAAAGAGTGAATGTTTTCATCAGACTCCAGTTGTTACCCTTCTTGACGTAATGCCCCAGTAATAAATATCCATTGAATCCGGCAAAATAGTAGAAGAGTCCGAATTCATTCCATGTATCAGTACCGAATACATAACCGCTTCTGTCGAACAAACAATTGGCAACATACTCCTTTAGATAAGGAATGAAGAGTGAAATAATCCATATCAGGAGAAATGTTCGTTTGGTCTTTTGATCAGCGTTGTCTATCCATGCCGAGAAGAATGGCATATAGAGATACAGGCCGATGAGCAGGTAGATGTACCACATGTGGTTCTCTTTATGGCTGAAATTGAACGGAATCATGGCTACATCCTTCAGAGAATCTATCAGGCTTTGTGATTCTTGTCCTTGCGTATAACAGAAGAAGTCCCCGATAATTTCTTTCGGCAATCCGAGTACTCCCGTAAACCAGGGAAACAGACTATATAACACCGACCAGATGAGGAAGGGAAACAAAACACGATATATGCGTTTTTTGTAGAACTGACCTAATGGCTGTTTTTTCACAGGGAGCAGAAGTAGCCCGGTCATCATAACAAACAAGGGAACCGACGGGCGGAGGAGTGAACCATAAATTGCTGCCCAGTGCGTGTATTCGGGGATTGCCCGCATCGTGGGTGAAATGTAAAAAGGATCGATGCAATGAACGCCTATGACCATTATCATTGCAACGCAACGGATGACGTCGAGCCAGACAATACGATTGTCGGAGATAGAGTTTTGAATCATGATATTTTGTGTTTTAAGTTTCAGGCAAAGATAGGAAGAAAACAGGGCGGATATGTGCAGAATCTGACCATTTAAAGATAATATCTGGTCAAATTGTCTTTAATTGACTACTTTTGCATTCGATATAGAATGTATAAAATTAAAGATAGTATTTATGTTGAAGATATTAGTGACTTATGCCGTACAAGGCGAATTTACAGAAATCAAGTGGCCCGATGTGGAGGTATATTATGTACGGACAGGCATTGGAAAAGTGAAAGCGGCTTTTCATTTGGCGGAAGCCATTCAGCAGGTGAAGCCGGATATTGTGATCAATCAGGGAACAGCCGGAACGATTAACCATCAGGTGGGGGATGTCTTTGTCTGCCGTCATTTTGTCGACCGGGATATGCATAAAATGTCCGGATTAGGAATGGAGTGCCACATTGATTCGTCAGAGTTGCTTGCCGCCAGAGGCTTTTGCCGGCACTGGACCGAATCGGCAACTTGCAATACCGGTGATAGCTTCCTGACCGAACTGACGGATATTGAAGGAGATGTGGTAGATATGGAAGCCTATGCACAGGCCTTTGTGTGCAGGGCTAAGGAGATTCCTTTTATTTCGGTGAAATATGTTTCGGATGTGATCGGGCAGAATTCTGTGAAGCATTGGCAAGACCGGCTGGAAGATGCTCGTGCGGGATTGTCTCACTTCTTCAATGTTTTGAAAGAAAGTATATGATAAGTCACTCCTACGGCTATCAGGAAGAGGAGTACTTTGACCCAAACCAACGGAATCAGGAAAAAAATGCAATAAAGCATCGTGCCCCACATTAGCAGGAGTGAGATGATTTTAGCGCGTAAAGGGATTGCCTTATTTTCACGGAAGTTACGTATATAGGTACCGAAATATTTGTGATTCAGCAGCCATTGGTATAGGCGCGGAGATCCTTTGAAGTAGAGGGCGGCAGTGAGCAGCAAGAAAGGAGTAGTGGGTAACAATGGCAGGAAAATACCGAGAATGCCAAGTCCCAGCGAAAGAGTACCTAATATAATACAGATCGTTTTCATTCCGCAAAAATAGGAAAAATAACTTTTCTCGCTGAATGAAAACTATCTTTTGTATTATCTTTGTAGCCGCACCGAGGTGACATTAGGTGTAGTAACCATTAATAATACATATAACGATGTTTACAGTAATTAAACGAATGGAAATATCGGCTGCACATAAGCTGATTCTTCCGTACCGGAGTAAATGCGCCACTCTTCACGGTCACAACTGGATTATCACTGTCTATTGCCGTTCAGAACGGCTCAACTCGGATGGAATGGTAGTGGATTTTACCCAGATAAAACAGACCGTCAAGGAAAAACTGGATCACCAGAATCTGAATGAAGTACTTCCTTTTAATCCCACGGCGGAAAATATTGCCCGTTGGGTATGCAAGCAGATTCCACAGTGTTATAAGGTAGAGGTACAGGAGTCGGAAGCAAATACGGTGATTTATGAGAAAGATTAACGAGATTTTTTATAGTTTACAGGGAGAGGGGTATCATACAGGTACCCCTGCTGTTTTCATACGTTTCTCAGGGTGTAATCTGAAGTGTGACTTTTGTGATACCCGGCATGAAATCGGTGAAATGATGACAGACGAAGAAATTGTAAATGAAGTAAAGAAGTATCCGGCTGTCATGGTGATTCTTACTGGGGGAGAGCCTTCACTTTGGATTGACGATGCCTTTATCGATTTGTTGCACGGGGCGGGCAAGTATGTGTGTATCGAAACCAATGGAACGAAACCTTTGCCTGCTGCTATCGACTGGGTAACTTGTTCGCCTAAGCAGGGTGTCAAATTAGCTTTAAACCGGATGGATGAAGTTAAAGTTGTTTACGAAGGACAAAATATTGACGTTTATGAACAGCTTCCTGCCGAACATTTCTTCCTTCAGCCTTGTTCTTGTAATAACACCGCAGAAACGGTGGATTGCGTGATGCGACATCCCAGATGGAGACTTAGCCTGCAAACGCACAAACTGATAAATATTTTGTGAGCTACGGAAGCTGATACGAGGGCTGCATGTCATAAGCTGCGCATTATGAGTGGCTTTGCTGTCCCCGTACGTATTTCATTGTTGATAACTCGTGGCTTATGACTCGTGACTTGTAACTAATTAATGATATATTATGAAAGTAGGTTTGTTTATCCCCTGTTATATCAATGCCATCTATCCGCAGGTAGGGGTGGCATCATATAAATTACTGAAGAGCTTAGGGGTGGATGTCGATTATCCTCTTGATCAGACTTGTTGCGGACAGCCCATGGCAAACGCCGGTTTTCAAGATGAATCTTTAAAGATGGCTATCCGTTTCAATGATTTATTTCAGAAGTATGATTACATTGTAGGCCCGTCTGCCAGTTGCGTGGCTTTTGTGAAAGAAAACCATCCCGGTATTTTGGCTAAAGAGGGTCATCAATGCCAGAGTGCAGATAAGATTTACGACCTCTGTGCCTTTATTCACGATGTGATAAAACCTACGAAAATCCCTGCTCGTTTTCCCCATAAAGTCAGTATTCATAACAGCTGTCACGGTGTACGTGAACTTTTTCTATCTGCTCCGAGTGAATTGAACATACCTTATTTCAATAAATTGCGCGATTTGCTCCAGATGGTCGAGGGGATTGAAGTGTTTGAACCCAGCCACGTGGACGAATGTTGTGGTTTCGGCGGTATGTTTGCAGTCGAAGAGCAGGCTGTATCCGTCTGCATGGGACGTGATAAGATACGGCATCACATGGAGACTGGTGCCGAATACATAACCGGAGCCGATAGCTCCTGTCTGATGCATATGCAGGGTATCATTGAGCGTGAACACCTGCCTATCCGAATTATTCATGTTGTAGAAATATTAGCATCACAATTATGAGTACCAAGCATGCAAAAGCTGCCGAGAAGTTTCTGGAAAATCCGGTGATGGCAGCATGGCACAATGAGACCCTTTGGATGGTCCGTGCCAAAAGAGACAAGATGAGCAAGGAAGTACCCGAGTGGGAAGAATTGCGTGACAAGGCATGTGCGTTGAAACTTTATTCCAACAGCCACCTTGAGGAACTCTTGCTGGAATTTGAGAAAAACGCCACAGCCAACGGAGCCATCGTTCATTGGGCAAAGGATGCGGAAGAGTATCGTGCCATTGTTTATGAAATATTGAGCAGTCATGGAGTGAAACATTTTGTGAAAAGCAAATCGATGTTGGCGGAAGAGTGTGAACTAAACCCGTTCCTGATAGAGAAAGGAATAGACGTTGTGGAGTCCGATCTCGGAGAGCGTATTCTTCAGTTGATGAATCTGGCGCCAAGTCATATTGTGCTTCCGGCTATTCACATCAAGCGTGAACAGGTGGGAGAGCTGTTTGAAAAGGAAATGGGAACGGAGAAAGGTAATTTTGATCCTACTTATCTGACCCATGCCGCCCGAAAAAGCTTGCGGAACATCTTTCTGAATGCGGAAGCTGCTATGACGGGAGCCAACTTTGCCGTAGCATCCACTGGAGATATAGTGGTTTGCACGAACGAAGGAAATGCTGATATGGGGACATCGTGCCCGACACTGAATATTGCTGCTTTCGGTATGGAGAAGATCGTGCCGGATATGGAGGCTTTGGGAGTGTTTACCCGTTTGTTGGCGCGTTCGGCAACAGGGCAACCTATCACTACCTATACCTCTCAATATCGCAATCCCCGTGAAGGAGGCGAATATCATATTATCATTGTAGATAACGGACGAAGCGCTTTGCTTGCCCATCCCGATCATATCAAGACTTTGAATTGCATCCGATGCGGTGCTTGTATGAATACTTGTCCGGTGTATCGCCGGAGCGGGGGATATTCCTACACCTACTTTATTCCCGGTCCTATCGGTATCAATCTGGGTATGGCACATGATCCGGAAAAGTATTATGATAACCTGTCAGCCTGTTCGCTGTGTATGTCTTGTTCGGATGTTTGTCCGGCAAAGGTAGACCTGGCTGAACAGATTTATAAATGGCGGCAGGATCTGGATAAGATTGGAAAAGCTAATACGGGTAAAAAAATAATGTCCGGTGGCATGAAAGTATTGATGGACCATCCGGCTCTATTCAATGCGGCTCTTTGGGCTGCTCCGGCAGTTAATTATCTGCCGCGTTTTATCAAATACAATGACTTGGATGCTTGGGGTAAGGGTCGCGAACTGCCTGAGTTTGCCAGCGAATCGTTCAACGAGATGTGGAAGAAAAATAAAGTGCAAGGAAAGGAGGAAAACAAATGAGTAGTAAAGAAGAGATATTGGCGAGTATCCGTAAAAATACGAAGAACCGTTATGAATACCCTGATTGGCAAATCAAAACCACTACTTATCCGGATGTGGTTGCCAAATTCTGCGAGATGAGTTTTGCTGTCGGAGGTGAAGCTATTGTATTGGGGGAGGGAGAAGATATCAATGCTGTCATCCGTCGTACTTACCCTGATGCTGCCAGTATTGCTTCCGATCTGGAGGAAATCACCTGCGCTACATTCAATCCTGATTTGCTGACTCGCGCACAAGATCTGGATGGAACCGATATAGCTGTTGTTAAAGGCGAAATTGGGGTGGCCGAGAATGCAGCTGTCTGGATTCCCCAAACGGTGAAGTACAAAGCGCTCTATTTTATAGCCGAAAAACTGGTGATTGTTTTGGACAAGAACCGTATTGTGAGCAATATGCATCAGGCTTACGAGCTGATAAAAGATGAAAAATATAAATTTGGTACATTTATCTCCGGCCCTTCAAAAACTGCTGATATAGAGCAAGCGTTGGTGATGGGAGCGCACGGTGCGAGAGATGTATTGGTAATATTGAAGTGATGAGGGAATGTTTATCTGTGGTGAAACAGATTTCTGCAATATCCTCTTATACAAATATATGTTTGCAAATAAAGTAAAGAAAGTGGCTGCCATTCACGACCTTTCCGGTATGGGAAGGGTTTCTCTGACAGTCGTAATTCCTATTCTGTCGTCTATGGGGTTTCAGGTATGTCCGTTGCCTACGGCCATCCTTTCTAATCACACGCAATATCCGCATTTCACTTTTCTTGATCTGACGGATGAAATGCCTCGTATTATTGCCGAGTGGAAACGTTTGGAGGTGGAGTTCGATGCTATCTATACCGGTTATTTAGGATCACCCAGGCAGATTCAGATTGTATCTGACTTTATCCGTGATTTTCGCCGGAAAGATAGCTTGACGGTGATAGATCCTGTCTTGGGAGACAATGGTAAACTCTATTCAAATTTTGATGAAGCGATGGTGGCAGAGATGCAGCAGTTAATCACACATGCCGATGTGATAACCCCCAATCTGACGGAACTTTTCTATCTGCTCGGCCGTCCGTATAAAGAGACCAATACCGATCAGGAATTAAAGGATTATCTGCATAGCCTGTCGGAAAAAGGGCCTGAGGTGGTGATCATAACCAGTGTGCCTGTGTTGGATGAACCTCACAAAACTTCGGTTTATGCTTATAACCGGACAGGAAATCGCTATTGGAAAATCACTTGCCCTTATCTGCCTGCCCATTATCCGGGTACGGGAGATACATTTACGAGTGTCATTACCGGAGCTTTGCTGCAGGGAGACAGCCTTCCCATTGCTTTGGATCGTGCTACCCAGTTTATCCTGCAGGGAATTCGTGCCACTTTCGGTTATGAGTATGATAACCGTGAAGGTATTCTGTTAGAAAAGATACTCCATAATCTTGATATGCCAATTCAGAGTAGCAGTTACGAGCTGATTTAAATGTTTTCCGGAGTACATCTATTCATAAAAAAGCACTGCTCCAAAAATGAAACAGTGCTTTTTGCCCTTTAAAGATGCATCTTTATTTTACTTCTTCACCTTTTTCGTTCATTACTACAGTTGTCTCTGTACCGTCTTTCTGTGTAACGACTACTTTGTAGAGTTTGCCGTCTTCTTTAGCTGTTACTGATGCTTCTTTGATAGTCGATTCAGGATAAGCTTTTCCGAGGGCTTCGGTTACTGCTGCAGGGAGATCTTTTACTTCAATCTTTGTATACTCGTCTTGTGGAGCCTGTGCAGTCGTTACTACTGCGTTAGCGTTTTCTACGTTCTGTGCGAATGCTACTGAGCTACCTAATCCCATAACCAATGCTATTGCTACTAATACCTTTTTCATAATTGTAAGTTTTGAGTTAATAAATGAGGTTTGTTTTTCTGTAAGCCGTTTGCTTACGATAATAGTAGTGCAAGCGGTGTGCCAGAATAAAGGTATATGTATTATTCTGCTGATTATTAGATTGTTATATTCAAAGGTCTAAACCTCAATCTGTGGAAATTGGGGTTTTGGGGTGTGGATAACGTGGAAAACTTCCACAGTATCAGATACCTTTGGCAGTTTCTGCGAGCCGTATAAATTCTCTTTTATATCCCTTTTCGTCGTTTTCCAAGCCGGTCTTTGCCAAAGAAATCACTTTGTCATAATTGGCATTTCCCTTGAATTCAGAATCTCTCAGCAGTTGTCCGAACATGGCTACTGCGGCTGCGAAACGAAAATCGGCGGAAACCCGGTTGTTTTTAGAGTCAGTCAACGCCTGTTCTATCTTTTTGCTGGTATTGCCGTCCGGTGTTTTGTAGCGTAGTTTGACGGTTAGTAATTCATTAGAGTCGTTGACAGAGGTGGCAGTCTTTTGTTTCTTCTGATATTTCAAATCGTCCACTTTTCCGGTAAAATCACTTTTTACCCCTACAGGAATCACTTCATAGAAAGCTGTGACTGTATGTCCGGCTCCCATTTCTCCTGCATCTTTTGTGTCGTTGTTGAAGTCTTCATCTGCCAGCAAACGACTTTCATAGCCAATCAACCGATAGGCTTGTACCTGTGTCGGGTTAAACTCCACTTGTAGTTTTACGTCTTTGGCGACCGTATGTAAAGTTGCTCCGAACTCGTTCACCAATACCCGGTTGGCTTCTTGCAGATTGTCGATATAGGCATGATTGCCGTTTCCCTTTTCGGCAAGAGTCTGCATCTTGCTGTCTTTATAGTTTCCCATCCCATATCCTAATACGGTGAGGAATACACCGCTCTTACGTTTTTGCTCAATCAGTTTCTCCAGTTCCTGATCCGATGATACGCCCACATTGAAATCACCATCGGTACAGAGGATGATGCGGTTATTGCCACCGGTTATAAAATTTTTTCGGGCAATTTTATAAGCCAGTTTAATTCCTTCTCCTCCCGCTGTAGAGCCTCCTGCTTCCAGTTCGTCAATGGCTTCGCGTATTTTTTGTTTATCGCTTCCCGGTGTGGATGCCAGTTTCTCTCCGGCAGCGCCCGAATATACCACGATTGCTACTTTATCTTTATCTCTCAGATTGTTAACTAATAACTTTAATGATGATTTTACCAGATCCAGACGTTCGGGACCATACATCGAACCGGATACATCGATCAGGAAGATTAGGTTCGAAGCAGGTAAGTTTTCGGTAGGAATTTCTTTTGCTTTCAATCCGATGCGGACTAACCGATGCTGTTCGTTCCAAGGACAAGTACCTATTTCTGATGTGATTCTTACCGGATCGTTCCCTGTTGGTTGTGCATAATTGTAAGAGAAGTAGTTTATTAATTCTTCTGTACGGATGGCATCAGCCGGAGGTAGCTCTCCTTTATTAAGGAATCGGCGCATATTGCTATATGAAGCTACATCCACATCGATCGAGAAAGTAGATAGCGGATTATCCCACACTTTCTTAAATCCATTTTCCTGTATTGCTTTATATTCTTCGGCAGACATCCCTACGTTGTATAACAGGCTGTGATTCATTGCGATGGGGGTAGCACCGCAAATCATTTTTTGTGTTTCTACCCCATAACCTATCACTACGCATTCTTCCAACTGTTGTGTATCCGTTTCCAAGGCGACATCTAAACGGACAGAAGTCACTTTTATTTTTTGAGTGCGATATCCTATGAAAGAGAATACTAAGGTTGCTCCTTTGTTTGCACGAATGGAATAGGTACCGTCTGTGCCGGTAATGGTTCCGTTCTGTGTACCGTTTATTACAACGGAGCAACCGGCCACCGCTTCTCCGCTTTCAGCGTCTGTAACTATACCTTTTACTATGAAAGGCTGTGCACTGACTGCTCCCCATGAAATTACTGTCATTAGCAGTATAAGCATCAAAGCTCTGAATTGATTCGTTTTCATACTTTTATTGTTTTAAGTGGATAAATTTGATTCCTTGTTTTACTCAATAGATGCAATTCTCTTATAGATTCCATAAATAGATTCCTCTTTTTTTTAACTTTGCAAAAAAAATCCTGTTTTTCAGAAGAAACATATCGGAACAGACGGACGAGGAACTATTGCAGCATTATATGAAGTCCGGTGAAACAGAGTATTTCGGTGAACTTTATAACCGTTATATTCCGTTGTTGTATGGCGTGTGTCTGAAGTATCTCAAAGATGAAGCCCGGGCTCAGGATGCGGTGATGGAACTTTTTGAAGATTTGCTTCCTAAAGTCACCCATTATGAAATAAAAACTTTCCGGACCTGGATATACCGGGTAGTAAAGAATCATTGCTTGCAAATATTACGGAAAGACTCTAAAGAGATTTCATTGGATTATACTGTTCATATTGTGGAATCCGATGAATTTTTGCATCTTTTATGTGAAGAGGAAAGTAATGCGGACCAATTGGAAGCTTTGCATCATTGTCTGAAGAAACTTTCTGAACCCCAACGCGTCAGCATACGGCATTTCTTTATAGAAGAAATGTCTTATGCCGATATAGTTGCGCAAACCGGTTTTACGCTGAATAACGTAAAGAGCTATATCCAGAACGGAAAACGTAATTTGAAGATTTGTATTAAAAATCAGCTTAAGGAATGAAACTATTAGACTACATACGGGGAGCCCGCAAAGGAAAAGAGGCGCATCGGCTGGAGAAAGAGGCTATGCGTGATCCTTTTCTGGCCGACGCGCTCGAAGGTTACAGCCGTGTAGGGAATGGAGCCGACGAGCAGATTGAGGAGTTGCGCCGTCGGATTAGAGCCCGTGCTGTGCGAAAGCGTAACCATGCTGTGGTCTGGAGTATCGCCGCCAGCCTGCTGATTGGAGTTTGTATCGGCTCTTATTTCCTTTTTCAGGAGAAACCTTTGTCGGATGAAGCACGGATGGCAATGGAACAAGCGGTTCATCCGAAACCCTTGTCGGTATATGAGGAAGAGAAGAAAGATGAGTTGGCTGAGGCGGTAATAAAGGATTCGGCAGGCCCGTCGAAGAAATTGATTTCAGAGAGTAAGAAGAAAAAAATGCTTGCACCTTCATCTGAGGTTCCTCAAATAATGACTCAGGAATTGATGGAAGAAGCGCTGGAAGCCACCATTGACGACGAACCTTCGGCTATGGACAAAAAAATGGTTATGAGAGCTTCGGTGGCTAATGATAGTAGTTTTAACGCTAAAGTGGCTGTTGTTGGTAAGGTGCGTGGTAAAGTGACCGATCCCAGTGGTGAACCTCTTGTTGGTGCCACAGTCAGGGTGAAAGGGACTAATCAGGGGACTATCTCAGATGAAAATGGTGATTTTACTTTAAAGACAGATGGGAATCGGGAACTTTCAGTCGATTATATCGGTTATGAATCTGTTGTCCTTCCTGTTGATACGACTAAAGATTTATTGATAGCTATGAACGTAGATGATGCTACACTTGACGAGGTTGTAGTGGTAGGATACGGTTCGCAGCCGAAGAGTAGCGTTACAGGTGCTATAATGAGCTTAAAGATGTCAGGTACACCGCAACCGTCTATAGGGCGAAAAGCTTTTCGGAGGTATCTGAAAGAGAATCTGGTGCATCCTTCCGACAAAGAGTGTGCACGTGCCAAGGGAAAAGTGATTCTTACTTTCCGGGTAGATAAGGATGGACGTCCGGAATCCATTAGTGTTAAAAAGGGACTTTGTGCTTCGGCCGATAAAGAGGCCATTCGTCTGATTGAAGAGGGACCTGACTGGACTATTGGTGATGAACCGGTAGAGGTGAGTATCCGTTTCTGATAAACGAAAATCCCGCTTAGGTCACCTGACTTAAGCGGGATTTTTTTTGCACGGGAGGAGAGGCTCGAACTCCCGACACCCGGTTTTGGAGACCGGTGCTCTACCAACTGAGCTACTCCCGTGTTTGCGGCTGCAAAGGTAGAATAAACTTCTGAATTGGCAAGCTTTTATGCAAAGAAGTTGCTAATTATTTTAATTTTTCCCATTCTTCGGGTTTGAAGCCTACCAATACGAAATGGTCTGTTACTACTAATGGCCGTTTCACCAGTTTGCCGTTAGTGGCCAAAAGAGCGATCTGTTCTTCTTCGGTCATTGTCGGGAGCTTGCTGCTGAGCTTCAGCTCTTTATATACTACTCCGCTGGTGTTGAAAAACTTCTTAACGGGTAGTCCGCTCAATGGAATCCAGGCTTTCAACTCCTCTGTCGTGGGATTATCTTCCACTATAAGGCGGTTGGTATACTCAATTTTGTTTTCCGTCAGCCACTTTTTGGCTTTTTGGCAAGTACTGCATGCAGGATATTGCAAAAAAAGAGGTTTCATATTTATTCTATATTAAGCATTTGTAAATCTTGATACATGACACGGTAAGCTGCCGCTTTTTTATCCAGTGCCAATGGGTATGCCCGTGAAGAAGAAGGCATCCGGTATAGTCGCATCGGACGTCCTTCAAAAACAAATTCAGAGAAATCTCCCACTTTGGGTTCTCTCACTTCGAATTGTGTCCGGAGAGTGTCTGTTGCCTTTTGTCCTGTTGTGACGATGGCTTTGCATTCCGGAATTAACCTGAGGAGCCGGCTTATGTCAGTGGGCTGCACCACTTCCAGAAACTTATCGGAAGCATTGTCCTGTAATCGTCGGATGGATGATGCGGTATCGAACAGTGCTATTCCTTTGTCGTTAAGGAAGTCTGTTATCCGTTCACGACAAAAGGCCTTCCTGTTTTCGTTCAGAAAATAATCCTTGTTGTTGAAGAATAAAAGTCCGACGATTCTCCACATATCATTGTTCAGGTTCGGGTAATAAAAGTCCATTGACCATCGCTTTTTCTGGGGTGGAAAACTTCCCAGCATCAGCAATCGGGCATTGGCCGGGAGAAAAGGTTCTAACGGGTGGTTTTCTATTTCTATGTCCATTATTCGCTATTTGATTGGGAACAAAAATAGTGATAATATCTATTTTATAGAAACGTACTCCCACGATTTTTAATTACTTTTGCGCCTTAATTCAAAAAACATTCAACATGAGAAGAACCGCTATTGCTATTTTCTGTCTGTTTATCTTGTCTGTCGGCGTCGGGTTAAAGGCACAGAACATCCAGTTGCATTATGATTTTGGACGTTCTTTGTATGATAAAGATTTAAAAGGTCGTCCTGTACTAACCTCTACTGTGGAGAAGTTTCATCCCGGCAAGTGGGGAAGCACTTATTTCTTTGTCGATATGGATTATACCTCGGACGGAGTGGCTGCCGCTTATTGGGAAATAGCACGTGAATTGAAATTCTGGAAGAATCCATTTTCGGTACATGTGGAATATAACGGTGGACTTGCCAAAGGTTTTTCTTATAATAACGCCTATTTGGGTGGTGCAACATATACTTATAATAATGCTTCTTTTTCACGTGGATTTTCATTGTCGGTCCTGTATAAGTATATTCAGAAACATCGTTCTCCCCATAACTTCCAGTTGACCGGGACCTGGTACATGAATTTCAGCAGGAACCTGCTTACTTTCTCCGGATTTGCTGATTGGTGGCGCGAAGAGACAGCTTATGGCAAAACGATTTTTCTTACCGAACCTCAGTTTTGGGTGAATCTGAACCGTATAAAAGGTATCAGTGACAAGTTTAATCTGAGTGTAGGTTCAGAAGTTGAGCTGAGTAATAATTTCGGTGGACGCGATGGTTTTTATGTCATCCCTACACTGGCGCTAAAATGGACAATAAACTAAAAAACTGATGAAAACTGATTTGATATACGGTATTGAGGACCGTCCGCCGTTTAAAGATGCTTTATTTGCGGCATTGCAACATCTGCTTGCTATTTTTGTAGCTATTATTACTCCTCCGTTGATTATTGCCAGTGCTCTGAAACTGGATGTAGAGAAAACCGGATTTTTGGTATCGATGTCTCTTTTTGCTTCGGGAGTGTCTACTTTTATCCAGTGCCGACGTTTTGGCCCTATCGGGGCGAGACTGCTTTGTATACAAGGCACGAGTTTTTCGTTTATTGGTCCCATCATTGCTACGGGGCTTGTAGGCGGACTTCCTCTTATTTTTGGTGTCTGTATGGCGGCAGCTCCCATTGAAATGGTTATTAGTCGTACCTTCAAATATATGCGCAATATCATCACTCCGCTGGTTTCGGGTATTGTGGTATTACTTATCGGGTTGAGTCTGATAAAGGTAGGCATTGTTTCTTGTGGAGGTGGTTATGCTGCGATGGATAATGGAACATTTGCTTCTTGGGAGAACCTTTCGATTGCAGGTGTGGTTTTGCTCAGCGTTTTGTTTTTCAATCGTTGCAAAAATAAATATTTGCGTATGAGTTCTATTGTGCTGGGACTTTGTTTAGGATATGGGCTCGCTTTTGCTTTAGGAAAAGTGGATATGAGTGCTTTGAATGTAGAGATGTTGATGAGTTTTAATATTCCTCAACCATTTAAATACGGACTTGATTTTAATGTGTCTTCTTTTATCGCTATCGGGCTGGTGTATATGATTACAGCTATTGAGGCGACCGGAGATGTGACGGCGAATTCAATGATTTCAGGTTTGAAGATTGAAGGTGATGACTACCTGAAACGGGTTTCGGGTGGTGTGATGGCCGATGGTTTTAATTCTTTCCTGGCAGGTATTTTCAACTCTTTCCCGAACTCTATTTTTGCGCAGAATAATGGAATTATTCAGCTGACAGGAGTAGCCAGTCGGTATGTGGGTTACTATATAGCGGCAATGCTGATTCTTTTAGGATTATTCCCGATTGTAGGAGCTGTTTTTTCGTTGATGCCGGACCCGGTGTTGGGCGGAGCTACTTTGCTGATGTTCGGAACAGTGGCAGCAGCCGGAATCCGCATCGTTTCGTCACAAAACATCGGACGTAAGGAGACATTGGTGCTGGCTGTCAGTCTTTCATTAGGGCTGGGAGTGGAATTGATGCCTGATGTATTGAGTCAGGCTCCCGAAGCTATCCGCAGTATCTTTTCGTCAGGCATCACTACCGGTGGCTTGACTGCGATTATAGCAAATATCGTAATTCGGGTGAAAGAGGAAGAAGAACGATGAATGATGAACGGGACTGTGTCAAAACTCACCACAGAGTACACAGAGTAACATAGAGACGATTTTAGGTTGTTGATTATCAATAAAAAGACTCTGTGATACTCTGTGTTACTCCGTGGTGAAAGAAGTTTCGACACACCCTCGTTTATCGTTTATAATACTTCCAGATTACTCATCCGGTCTGTTGTGTGGAATTCAAATTCCGGATATTCATATAGTTTGAAGCGGGGCTCTGTTTCTCCTTCCGTATAGCTCCAGATGCTGGCATAGTCTTCCGGATCTTCCCCCATTTTGCTTAATTGCCTTAAATAAGCTGCGAGCGATTTATTTTCCACGATATATATTTTCCCCAACTTGTCAATAATAGAACTGTGGCGTCGGGTACTGTCATGGTCAAAGCGAAGGATGCGTTTACCTTCTTCGGTGATTCCCACCAGGTTGAATGTCATGCTCTTGCCGATAGCAGGCAGATTGAGTACGCTTCGGTCTGTAGCCATGAACGGTAGATGGTGTTTCTTCATGAAACGGCGTATACGGGCGGCTGTGTCTTCACCTGTTTCGAGAAGAGAATATAGTTCGTCAGCTTGTTCCGGAGTTAGTTTACCAAATGTTTTTTCCTCATGCTGTTCCTGCATCGACCGGCTGTTAGGTGTGAATACAGCATAATTTTCATTGAATCCTTTGACAGAGAAGGTATAGTAACAGACCACTCCCAGCGAGTTGAGCACTTGGCGTAGCCTTGTGGTATGTCCTCGTCGGGATGCTGCCACGGTATATACGAGCTGATTAGTGATAAGCCATCCGGCGGAAAGGATTTTCCGGATGGCTTCCCGGGTTTGTGGTGTCACCTCCAACGGGCTCTGGAAGTGGGTTTGAATTATAAATTGCTTCATTCCGATGGCAGAGGCTTTTTCTTTGAATTCTCTCAGAATCTCTATCAGTTCGTCATTGATGCGCATAGGCAGGTAAGCCAGTAATCTCGATCCTAAACGGACACGCTGTAATTCAGCGTATTTTTCTCCTTCCGGACGTTCTTGGTTTGCTTTCCGTTTTCGTGCGGCCATGCGATATACGGCTTCAAGAATGTTTCGCAAAGTCTTGTTCTGACTCATCAGAGCATCTCCTCCGGTAATCAATATATCTCGTAACTGGGTGTCTTCTTCAAAATAAGTCATCAACCTGCGTAGTTTCTTATCCCAACTTTCTTTAGGGCGGAGCGCGTCGAATTCAAAATTCAGTCGTTCGCTTTGGAAGTCGTACATACGTTGACATGAAGCGCACAGTCCTCCGCAGGCACGTCCCATTGTATCGGGAATCAGGATAGCTACTTCCGGATAGCGACGGTGAATGTTATGCCCGTCCGGTAATAGCCATCCCGCAGCGTTCGGTTTTCCGGCTTCTACAATATCTTCGCGCTCCCAGGCACGGATATTGCCGTAGGTTTCCACCAAACGGGGTGAATAGAGGATGTAGCTTCGGATAGCTTCGTCATTGTATCCTTCACCGTTGGTGTTGAGCAAAGAAAGATAATAGGGCGTGGCGAAGAAAGGCATCCCTTTTTTACGGGCTCTGGACAATAAATACATTGTTTCGCTGGAAAGAGAATTTCCGAGGAAGCGGTTGAGTTCGGCAGGAGTTTTGATAGCCATCGAAAGGTGGAAGCGGAAATCATCCCACCACCGGCAGACCTGATGGTATTTCTCCTCATAACTCAATCCTTCTTCAAAGTGGAACCGGGAGGATGGCTTTGATTTCCGGTTCTCTATTTTCTGTATCAGCAGATGCAGCATTCGTTCTTTGTTTTCGGTGCGTAGCTCTATCACGTCTTCGTCCAGTCCGGTGGCCCAGCGTTCGGTTCTGTTTTTGATTCGTTGCGGAGAGGGTAGGGGCATTTCCGGGTCCTCCAGTCTTTTGAAGAGGTTATACAGATCCAGGAACAAGTCAGTAGGCATTTCTGCATTTTCCAGATTCCCGGTCAAGAAGCGTCGGAGAAGGGATAAGGTCTGTATTTGCATATCCTGTTCGTTAGACAATTCATGAACTGTCTTTCCGTCGTAGTTGATAAGGAGTCGAATTTGCTCACCCGCTTTGTTCCCTCCGGATATGTGAGAAGCAAGGAACTCTTGCAGGTGGCTTTTAAAGTCTGTGTCATCAAGACTTTGCCGGGCCATTGCTGTGAGTTCGGGTAACTCCTGACAGTATAGTTGATGGATTTGGGAAAGTGTGAGTGAAAGCATTTTCTTTTGTTTCATACGCGATTGTTTTTAAGTTGTTAAAATTGAAATATTTGCATAAATATAATAAAAAAAGCGGAGGTTTTCTACCTCCGCTTTGCTATTCGTGCTATTCTTTACGATTCTTTTTTGTTTAATAACATTCAGCTTTTCATTTTGTTTTTGCTTCTTCGTCCTTGTGTTTAGGCTCCTTTTTAGCCAACAAGACAATGTTATAAACGTACTCTGACATCCATTGTTCCGAGAATCCGAGACGTTCTTTGTATTGACGTACAGCCGCTGCCGTTTTGTGTACGTCATCTGCTTTCCATACCGTTTTGGTACATACATCATGTACTGTTTTTTCTGTCATGGAGCGCAGGGCCTTTTTAAATATGGCCGGCATACGGAATTTCCATTGCATCAGGTTGCCCATCAGCATCATCAGGTCGCTTGAGAATCCCTGATACATGAAAAGGTATGCTTGTACATCGTTTTGCGTACGGCAGTTTTTTTTGATAGATGTGTCTATCTCTTTAAAGAATGATTCACTGATGCCGTAATCCTGCATCAGCATCTTGCGGGATGCCGATTTCTCGGCTAATCCTAACTTACCTCCTTGCGTGGCTACTTTGAACAAACGTTTGAAGTTGGCTACATCCGGCAGGAAGCGGATATTTGTGATACCCAAATTTACTGCAATTACAGATTGAAAATATACACGTGTCAGTGATACGAAGTCTTCGACATTGCCCACTACTTTTGCGTCAGCGTCGGCTTGTTTTTTGAATAAGTTAGCGAATATGCTCATAAGTCATTTGGTCAATTTATAGATTGAGGCTGCAAATTTACTAAATAACTTGTTAAATTGCTACAGATTATATGGATAACATCTATTCTTTTTGAGGTACTTTACCAACATTCGATGTCCTGCTCTATGTCTTTCATTTTGTTTTTGGTGAATACCGGACTTTGGATGCCCGCTTTCTTCTGTTCACGATAGTCCTGCAATAAGCGGAAAGCATATTTTCCGAGGAAGGAAATTGCTATCAGGTTGCAGACAGCCATTAATCCCATGGTAATATCTGCCAGTCCCCATACGAAGTCGAGTGTGGACATGGCACCTACCCATACCATGGCGCCTACCAATATCCGGTAGAGGTATACCACCCATCTCCTGTGGGTAAGATAGCGGATGTTTGCTTCACCGTAATAATAATTTCCAATGATACTGCTGAACGCAAAAAAGAAGAGAGCGATTGCCACAAAAATACCTCCGAGGCTCCCTATTTCATTGTTCAGTGCATGCTGGGTAAGTTGCACTCCATTGGTCGAACCGTCGAGCGGAGCACCACTGAAAAGAATGATAAATGCCGTACACGAACAGATGATAAGTGTATCTGTAAAAACTCCTAAAGTCTGGATCAGGCCCTGCTTGACGGGATGTGACACGTATGCTGTGGCGGCTGCATTGGGTGCGGAACCCATACCGGCTTCATTGCTGAACAGGCCCCGTTTGATGCCTTGCATCAGAGCAGCTCCCATACCGCCTCCCAAAGCTTGTTGCCAACCAAAAGCATGACTGATGATGGTTTCGATAACACCTGGCAGATGCGTGATGTTCAGGAGTACAATGGCCAGTGCCAGCCCTACATATCCCAGTGCCATAATGGGGACAATGATGCTGCTTACTTTGGCGATGCGCTGGATGCCTCCGAAGATGATCAATAAAGTGAGTCCGGTCAGGATGATTCCCATCGGTATGTGGTTGATGCCGAATGCATGCTCTACGGCCGCACAAATGGTATTACTCTGTACCGAATTGAAAGCGAAACCGAAAGTAATGGTAATTAGTATGGCAAAAAGAATTCCCATCCATGGCTTCTTCAATCCCTTCTTCATGTAATAAGCAGGACCTCCTATAAATGATTCCTTTCCTTTTTCTTTATATAACTGTGCAAGGGTAGATTCGACAAAAGCACTTGATGCTCCTAACAAGGCAATGACCCACATCCAGAATATCGCACCCGGTCCGCCTACGGCAATAGCTGTAGCTACGCCTGCAAGATTTCCTGTCCCGACACGACTTGCCAGTGATATGGCGAAAGCCTGGAATGAAGAAATATGTTTTTCTCCGTTCTCCTCTTTTCCGCCGGAATCTTTCAGAAGACGTAACATTTCGCCAATCATCCGGAATTGTACGAAACGGGTTTTAAGCGTGAACCAAACGGCGCACCCCAACAGCATTGCAATAAGGATGTAGGTCCATAATATATCGTTAATCAGATCCATATCTTTGTTAATTAAACCATCGGTGCATTGTTCTATGGTTCATCCGGCCGATACGTAGTTGAACCATCGTTTTAATAATGTTGATAATCAGTAGATTATATTTACCTGCTTTTTTCTCGGTATGTAAATCCATTTACTTCGGCGTGTAAAAGCATTTACCTCGGCATGTAAATCCATTTACCTCGGTATGTAAAAGCATTTACCTCGGCATGTAAATGGAACTGGCATTCAAGGCAGCAGATGCTCTCCCTTAGGGTGCGCGTCAAAACACCGTATTCTCCGGCCCCCCCTTCTATTTCAGTCGGAAGTAGAATTTGTGGTTTTCGAATATTGGTTCCACAATGTCGAACCGGATTAACTTAGCCAATAAATGCTCTGCGGCCCGTCGGGAAATACCTGCTTGCCGGCAATAGCGATTCAGTGAGAGTGAGGTGTTTTTTTCCAGTAAGTCGAGTAATAACTGTTCTCGCTCGGTATATTGGATCAGTTCACCTGCCGGATTTCCGCTTTGCTGCCAAATGCGCAGATGTACCGGAGTAGCCAGGATATTCTCGTCTTTAATGCGGATATATGCCAGTGGTTTACCGGTTTCATCCTTGGCATAAACAGGCTTGTTCTCACTTTCCTCTATTTGTACGACTAATACAGAACGTCCCTCGACGTGAAATGTTTGCATGGAATAATGCACTTTCGGCTGACAGTAAAGTTGGGCAGCTGCTTCTATCATGTATTTTTCTTCGTCCGAACGTACACCGGCAATTTTCCCATTGTCTTTTACTCCGATCAACAACCGTCCTCCATCGGTGTTGGCAAAGGCCGACAGTGTTTTGGCAATCTTGCGGGCATCGGATATTTCAAATTTAAAGTCTTGTTGCTGATGCTCCCCTTCGGCTATCAATGCGTGTATGTAATCAGTATCTGTAAGCGGTTTCATGCTTGCAAAAGTAGATAAAAAAGACTAAACCTCATTTTTTTGCCGATTTTTAGCCGATAATTTCAAAAAAAATATCGTTTTTATGCGTTTATTTCGGGAAAGGATGTATTTTTGCCCATCATTATTAACGAAGAAATAAATAAGGATTATGAAAGAATTAGTAGAAAAGATTGCTACTTTGGTAGCTGAGTTCAACAAAGATGCAAATGCTCAGATCGAAAATGGTAACAAAGCTGCAGGAACTCGTGCCCGTAAAGCTTCATTGGAAATCGAAAAAGCAATGAAAGAATTCCGTAAAGTATCTTTAGAAGAATCAAAGAAGTAATCTTACGAATAGAAGAAAATGAAAAGCCGGTCTCAGTTTTGTGACCGGCTTTTTTATTTTACAGAAACTAAGCTTGTATCTATTGGCAGAAATAGTAAATTAGCAGGTATCCTCTTTTTTTGCAGATACTGTTTCCTCTTTTATTTCTGAGGTAAAAGTTTCAAGTATTCTCCATATCCTTCTTCCTGCATTTTCTCTTTGGGGATGAAGCGTAAGGATGCACTGTTGATACAATAGCGCAATCCTCCTTTGTCTTTGGGACCATCGGTGAAAACATGTCCCAGATGTGCGTCTCCCGTTTTACTCCGTACCTCCGTCCGCACCATTCCGTGTGATGTATCCGTCTTTTCTTTCACTGACTCTTTTTCGATCGGTTTGGTGAAGCTGGGCCAACCACATCCGGAATCGAACTTATCTGTTGAAATAAAAAGGGGCTCTCCGGTGGTGATATCTACGTAGATGCCATCTCGTTTTTCATTCCAGTATTCGTTATGGAAGGCTGGTTCGGTTGCATTCTTTTGTGTGACGGCATATTGTTCGGCTGTCAGCTTGTTGCGAAGTGTGGCATCATCCGGCTTTTTATAACTTGCCTGTGGTGTTTCGGCACCCTGTGCATTGGCCTTCTTTGCCAATTCAAAGAGTGCCGGATTTATGTGGCAGTATCCTCCGGGATTCTTATCCAGATAATCCTGATGGTATTCCTCTGCTTTATAGAAATTGGACAAAGGCTTCACTTCCACTATAATAGGTTTAGAGTATTCTTTGGCCAATTCACCGATGGCGCTCCGGATTGCAGGCAGATCTGCTTCGTCCGTATAATAGATACCGGTGCGGTATTGTGTTCCACGGTCATTTCCCTGCCGGTTCAGGCTTGTGGGATCAATCGTTTTAAAAAACAGGTCAATCAGAAGTTTCAGTGACACTTCTTGTGGGTTATAGTCCACTTTAACGGTTTCCGCAAAATTGGTTTTCCCTGTACATACCTGTTGGTAGGTTGGGTTGGCAATGTTTCCATTGGCATATCCGGTCTGGGTTGACTTTACTCCTCTGATTTGTTTCAGGAAATGTTCAGTTCCCCAAAAGCAGCCGCCCGCAAAATATATCTCACTCTGATTTTTCATACTTTTTTTCTCCTGTTTTTGTTGATAAATCCATTGTACGCCTTGTGCATAGCCGGTATAAATGATACCTGCCAACAGCACGACAAATATAGTGAACTTCTTTTTCATAATCCTTGGTCTCTTTTATAAATAACAAATGAACATCAATTTCTGATTATTAAGAACTGTTGTATCCTTCCATAAAGTGGTTAAAAAGAGATTATCTTTTGTTCTTTCAAGGGATTGTGCTTACTTTTGGCATAAACATTCTCTTGCTTTGCAGCAGAAAAAGAGTTCAGTATGGCAAAACAACAATTCAATAAACTAATTTGGCTGGTGGATACGATCTTTCGGAACGGACCTGTGACATTCGCCGAAATCAACCGTCGCTGGCGGGCGGGAGACGGTAGCCGTGTGGATATTCCTTTGCGGACTTTCCACAACCATCGACAAGCTATCGAGGAGATGTTCGACATCAACATTGAATGCGATAAGCGGGATAATACCTATTATATAGCAGATGCCGAGGGTATGTTGGGCGATAAGTTGAAGATGTGGTTACTGAATAGTTTTTCATTAAACAATGTACTGCAAGAAAATGTAGATATGAAGAACCGGATTGTGTTTGAAGAAGTTCCTTCAGGAATACAATTTATGGATACCATTATCAATGCTATGCGTAGCGGGAATGTGCTTGTTATGGAATATCAGGCATATAATTGGGAGCAATCCAAGAGTGTATTGCTTGAACCTTATTTCCTGAAACTTTTTCGGCACCGTTGGTACCTGGTAGGAGTGAATCGGGAATATAAGGCTTTCCGTTCTTATTCTCTCGACCGGGTCAGGGAGATCAGCCTTTCAGAAGATACTTTCAGTTTTCCGCGTAAATTCACTCCCCAAGATCATTTCCGCAATAGTTTTGGTATCATTCGAGATGAGAGTCTGGTTCCTCAGCGCACAGTACTTAGGGCCACAATTTCGCAGGCACCATATCTGAGAAACCTTCCTTTACACTCCAGTCAGAAGGAAATTGCTGTTACCGAGAATTACGTTGATTTTGAGTTGTATATATCACATACGTATGATTTTGTACAGGAGTTGTTGTCTAAGGGAGCGGCATTGGAGGTGTTGGAGCCCCGGTCATTAAGGGATACGATAAAAGATGAGATAAGAAATATGCAAACCCTTTATCACTTATGAATGCGAATGTACTTGAAAAACTGAAGATACTGGCAGAGTCGGCCAAGTATGATGTTTCTTGTGCTTCCAGTGGTACGGTGCGCTCCAACAAACCCGGCATGTTGGGCAATACTGTGGGAGGCTGGGGCATCTGCCATAGTTTTGCGGAAGACGGTCGCTGCATTTCGCTATTAAAGGTGATGCTCACCAACTATTGTATATATGATTGTGCTTATTGCATCAATCGGAGAAGTAACGACTTGCCCAGAGCTACGCTTTCCGTATCCGAGCTGGTAGATCTGACGATTGAGTTTTATCGCCGGAATTATATTGAAGGACTGTTTTTAAGCTCTGGTGTGGTGCGTAACCCTGACTATACCATGGAGCGTCTGGTACGTGTGGCAAAAGATTTGCGTGAAGTGCACCGTTTTAATGGATATATCCACTTGAAAAGCATTCCCGGAGCCAGCCGTGAACTGGTGAATGAAGCCGGGCGTTATGCCGACCGCCTGAGTGTGAATGTGGAGATACCTAAAGAAGAGAATCTGAAACTGCTGGCTCCGGAAAAAGATCATAAGAGCGTGTTTGCACCGATGCTTTATATCCAGCAAGGGGTACTGGAGAGTAGTGAAGAACGGAAAAAGTTTCGCTATGCTCCTCGTTTTGCTCCGGCAGGGCAGAGTACACAAATGATTGTCGGTGCCACAGCCGAAACTGATAAGGATATCCTTTTTCTCTCTTCGGCTCTTTACCAACGCCCTACGATGAAACGGGTTTATTACTCCGGTTATGTATCAGTGAATACATACGATACCCGTTTGCCGGCACTTAAGCAACCTCCTCTGGTACGCGAAAACCGCCTTTATCAGGCGGATTGGCTGATGCGTTTTTATCAGTTTAAGGTTGATGAAATTGTGGATGACGCTTATCCCGATCTTGATTTGGAGATAGATCCCAAGTTGTCTTGGGCGTTGCGTCATCCGGAACAGTTTCCTGTCGATATCAATAGAGCGGATTATGAAATGATACTCCGTGTTCCGGGAATAGGAGTGAAATCAGCTAAATTGATTGTTGCTTCTCGCCGCTACTCAAAGTTGGGATATTATCAACTTAAAAAGATAGGTGTGGTCATGAAAAAAGCACAATACTTTATTACTTGCAGTGAATTGCCTGTACGGACAGTGAATGAGATGACGCCACAGACCGTACGCAGCCTGTTGCTGCCTAAGCCTGTTAGGAAAAAGACGGATGAAAATCAGTTGTCGTTTGTTTTTTCCGATTGAGATTGTTATGACTCTTTTTATTTACGATAAAACGCTTGATGGCTTGTTGACAGCAGTATTTGATGCTTATTACCGCAAGACTTTCCCCGATGTTTTACTTACGGATGGGGAGGCGTTGCCACTTTTTTATGATGAAGTTTTTACGGTTATTACCGATGACGAAAAGGCAGGACGTGTCTGGCGGGGATTGCAAAAAAAAGTATCGGCGTCTGCACTTTCGGCCATTACCTGGTGTTGGCTGTCGGAATTGCCCGAGGTGGGTTTACTCCTGTTCCGGTACATCCGTAAAGCCATTGATTCCCCTGTATCCATTGAAACGAATTTTGGTGATCCGGATGTACTTGCCCTTTCCAGGATATGGAAACGAGTGGATTGGGAGCGGCTGCGTATGTTGCAGTTCGTACGCTTTCAGAAAGCAGCGGATGGCACTTTCTTTGCTGCTTTTGAACCTCAGCACAACGCATTACCATTGACGGTTGCTCACTTTAAAGATCGGTTTGCCGATCAGCGGTGGCTGATTTATGATATGAAACGGCGTTATGGGTTTTATTATGACCTGCATACAGTGGAAGAGGTGACGTTTGATCAGGATACCCCAGCCGCCCACCTGGTTACCGGTATGCTCGACGAAAGTCTGATGGATAAAGACGAAAAACTGTTTCAGCAGCTTTGGAAGACTTATTTTAAATCTATCACGATCAGAGAGAGGCTGAATCCCCGGAAACACAAGCAAGATATGCCGGTACGTTATTGGAAGTATATCACTGAGAAACAGAAATGACCTTATTCAATCCGTTCTACTGTCACCTCGGGAAACTCCTGTATCAATGATAATAAATGACCTTCGTCATTGTTCCGTTTGGACTTAATGACCATAGTCACCTGATAAGTTTCTATTCCTCCGTGTTCTTGCTTATCCATCTGATACGACACTATCAGATAATCCTTGGAGTTAAAACGGTCCGCTATTCCTTTCAATACTTGTTTATTGTCGGTGGAGAATGTAATCATTGAACTTTTCATCCCTATACTTTTGAACAAGTAGCTTAATACTTCAAGACCCACGAGAGTCAGTACCATGGCGGCAATGCCTATAACGTACATGCCCGCACCTACTGCCAGGCCGATTCCCGCTGTCGCCCAGATACCGGCCGCTGTGGTCAGTCCCCGCACTATCTGCTTTTGGAAGATAATTGTTCCGGCACCGATGAAGCCAATGCCACTTACTACCTGCGCCGCTACACGACTTGGGTCGAGTGTAACACTATCCTCTTTTATTATCTCTTGAAAGCCATATTGGGAAACGATCATTATCAGTGCACTTCCCAGTGAAACCAGGAAGTGTGTGCGATAGCCGGCTTCCTTGGCACGGTATTCTCTATCCAGACCGATGACAGCACCCAAGATGCCGGCAACCAATAATCTTAATACAAAATCGAAGTTCAACATTATACGAAAATCTCCTTTCTGTCTTTATTCCAATAATTTATTCGTAACCTAAAGATACGATTGTTTTTAGAAATAACGTATATTCGCAGCTAAAAGATTATTTCTTTCGGAAAGACTATATATTCAGTACTGCATAAAACTTAAAACACACAATGAATAAAAGACTTTTTTATTTGATTGGCTTTGCCATAATATTGGCAGTTGAAATCATAATCGGTATGTATGTTCACGATCGTTTTGTACGTCCTTATATGGGTGATGCATTGGTTGTTGTGTTGATTTATTGCTTTATACGGATTTTTATTCCGAAAGGTTTATCTCAATTACCTTTCTATGTATTTGCTTTTGCCTGTTTTATTGAGGTTCTTCAGTACTTCCAGTTAGTCGATGTGTTGGGAATAACGAACCCTGTGACCCGTATTATACTTGGGTCTACTTTCGATTTGAAAGATATAGTCAGTTATGCCGGTGGATATGTATTTGTTCTGTTGGTGGAACGTTTTTGGGGTAAGAAAGGAAAATAAGAACAGTTTTTCTGCTTGTTTTGTAAATTCTTTGAAATAAGTAGGCTTCGTTTATAAATTATTATGTAATTTTGCTGCATGTTATTGTTTGAATGTGAACTAATTAATCTTGTTTGTCATGAGTCAAGAGAATCCTTCTTCCAAATTGGATGTGGAGTTTATTTATTTGCCTGTCGTCAATTATTCCATGCAGCAAAACCGGATACCTGTTGTACGGTTGTTTTCTATCAAAAATAATACGGAACATCCACTTGCGGATTTAAAGGTATCTTTGATTTTTGAGCCTGAGTTTGCAGCAGCTTCACCTGTGATGGTAGAAAGGTTATCTCCCGGTGAAATGATCAAAATAACCACATTGAACCTACTTTTGGATCCTTCTTTTTTCATTCGGCAAACCGAACGTTTTTCCGGTGCTATCGGACTGATTGTTTCTTGTGATGAAGAAGTAGTCTTCCAAAGTAAATATCCCATTGATATATTGGCCTTCGATCAGTGGGGAGGTATTCAGGTGTTGCCCGAACTTTTGTCGGCGTTTGTGGTCCCCAATCATCCCATACTTACAGGAATTATTTCTCGTACAGCATCCATTCTGAAAGAGTGGTCAGGTAGCTCCTCGTTGGATGCTTATCAGAGTTGTAATCCTAATAGGGTAAAGATACAATTAGCTGCTTTGTACGAGGCTGTTAAGGAGCAGCACATTGCTTATTGTACACCTCCTGCCAGTTTTGGAGATGCCGGGCAGAGAATCAGACTTTCGGATAATGTGCTTTCCGGCAAATTGGGAACTTGCCTGGATATGTCCTTATTGTATGCTTCGTGTGCCGAAGCTATGGGATTGCATCCATTACTGGTGGTTATTCAGGGACATGCTTTAGTGGGATGCTGGCTGATTGACGGAACATTTCCTGATGCGGTGAATGATGATCCTTCGCTGTTGACAAAACGAACTGCAGACGGGATCAACGAAATTATTTTACTGGAAGCTACCTGCATGAACGATGGAAAAAATGTGACTTTCGATGCAGCAGTCGGATTGGCTAATGGTAAAATGTTAGCGGTGAACGATTTTATTTGTTTTATTGATGTGGCACGTAGCCGTTTTGCCCATATCCTGCCTTTGCCTCAGAGGATAATGCATGGGAAAGCATGGATCGTAAATCCGGAGATGATTCAGACACCGGAAGACGAGTCGCACGTCAGTTACAGCAATGCCCCGGAAGAGATTAAGCAATATGATTGGGGAAATCAGGACTGTTACGTGGAAGTCACCAAACAACTTTTATGGGAGAGAAAGTTATTGGACTTGAGTCTCCGTAATAATTTTCTGAACCTTCGCATTACCCGAAATGCTCTTCAGGTGATTTCGGCGGATGTGGATAAGATGGAGGATGCTTTTTCTGACGGAACGGAATTTCAGATCTTGGGCAAACCCTCTGACTGGGATAATCCATTGTATGATTTCGGACTTTATGGAGCTTTGACGGAATCTGATCCGATGCTCGGTTTGATTAAGCAGGAATTGACACAGAAAAGATTGAGAACCTATTTGAACGAACAGGATCTGAAAAAGTCGCTTACTTATTTATACCGTTCTTCCAGAGTAGCTCTGGAGGAGAATGGGGCAAACACCTTATATCTTGCTCTGGGCTTGTTGAGATGGTATGAAACCGAACATAGTGAGCGTCCCCGCTATGCACCTATCTTGCTGCTTCCTGTTGAGATGATTCGCAAGTCTGTGTCCAAAGGGTACATCATCCGTGCCCGTGAAGAAGAGAGTATGCTCAATATCACTCTGTTGGAGATGCTGAGACAAAACTTCGGCATTACTATTTCCGGACTCGAATCGTTGCCGAAAGATGAGAATGGTGCCGATGTGAAACGTGTCTTTTCTATTTTCAGGAAGGCAGTGATGAATGAGAAACGCTGGGATGTGGAAGAACAGGCTATTTTGGGTACTTTTTCGTTCAGTAAGTTCATTATGTGGAATGACATTCATTCAAATGCTGAAGAGTTAAGTAAAAATAAGATAGTCGGGAGCCTGATGAGTGGTAAAATGGAGTGGGAAGTTGCAGATGTCGATGCCAGTGCCATAGAGCTGGACCACACTTTGACGCCTGCTGATATTGCTCTGCCTGTCAGTGCGGATTCATCGCAGCTTGAAGCGGTTTATGAAGCTGTGAGTGAAAAGAGTTTCATTTTACACGGCCCCCCCGGAACCGGTAAGTCGCAAACCATTACGAACATTATAGCCAATGCATTGTATCAAGGCAAACGGGTGTTGTTTGTGGCCGAAAAGATGGCTGCACTTTCTGTGGTACAAAAAAGGCTTACAAATATTGGCTTGGCTCCTTTTTGTCTGGAATTACATTCCAATAAAGCACGTAAAACAGATGTGCTCAGACAGTTAAAAGAGTCAACAGAGATTTTCCGGTATAAAGAACCGGAAGAGTTTAAGGAAGAGTCGGAGAGACTGTTTAAAATGCGTCAGCAGATCAATGGATATGTAGAGGCGCTGCACCGGGTATATCCTTGCGGTATTTCCGTTTATGAAGCGGTCACACGTTACAGTTCTATTGACGAAAAAGAAGAAATAATGATACCCGCTTTTCTGCTTACCACATTGACCAAAGAACAGTTGAACGAGTGGAACCATGCTGTGGAAGAATTGGTGGGAGTTGGAAAAGTAAGCGGACATTCTTATCATCATCCCCTCACCGGAATTAATATAAAGGAGTACTCTTCGCAACTGAAAGAGGAAACGGATAAGCTTTTGAAAGAGTATATAACTCTTTTACAGGTGATGGAGAAAAAGGTGGGAAAGTGCTTTTCAATATATGGAATAGGTAATAAATATACGGAGAAGTTGTTGGAGAGTCTGGTTCGGTTTATTCGTATCTTAATGCAACTTCCGGGGATGACTGCCAATTTGGTATTGATGACCGAGCCAAATGAGAATGTTGAGAAGATACGCCGTATCATTGAACATGGGCGAAAAAGGGATGCTGTCTACAGTTTGCTGAAACAATCGTTTGAAGATGCTTTTTTTACTTTTCCAGCACAGCAAAAGTTGGCGGAGTGGAAAGAGATTACACAAAGTTGGTTCCTTCCCCGTTGGCTGAAGCAACGTAAGTTCTGTAAAGAGATGTCTCTCTTTTCGTTGCAAGGGCGTATAGGCAAAGAACAGGTACTTCCGGTATTGCAGCAATTGCTTTCTTATCAGCAAGAAAAGCAGGAAGTGGACAGCAAAAGCAGTTGGCTGCAGAATTTGTTTGGTGCTAAGGCCCATTCAGGCGAAGAGCAGTGGGCTGATATAGAAGCGATGAGTGAGGGACTGCTTCAGTTGAACAGATTGTTGATGGGATTAGCCGAAGATGCGTCATCAGTACGCTTGGTTAAGGAGAAGTTGGCAGAACAGCTTTCAGAAGGCTATTCTTCATTCCGGCAAATGAACAAGGAACAACTTGAGGGAGTGGTACAGGACTGGGAACGTGAAAAGCAATTGGAGGAATCGATGCTGCAACTGCTGGGTATTTCCAAAGAGGTGCTTCATGTCAGTGAAGACAATTGGCTGGCGGGAGCGTTACATCAGTGTGAAATTTGGGCAAAGAACACGGATAAATTGAAGGACTGGTATCGTTGGCTGAATGTGTCCCGTCGGTTCGAAGCTTGTGGCTTGGAGTCTGTATTTACAGCGTATACGGAGTGTAACCTGCCTACCGAACGGATGATGAATATTTACTTGAAAGGATTTTATCGTAGTTTTACGGAATATGCCATTGGTACGGAACAGGTACTGCAGTTCTTTAGTGGAGAGTTGTTCAATGACAGCATTCTCCGTTTTCGTGAACTGAATGAACAGTATCAGGAATTGATAAAGAAAGAACTTTATGCAAAATTGGCTTCTAACATTCCATCGTTTGTGTATGCGGCTGCCCAAAGTTCGGAAGTGGGAATTTTGCAGAAGTGTATCCGTAGTAATGGGCGTGGGGTACCTATCCGTAAACTGTTTGATTCTATCCCTAATTTATTGCCACGCATGTGCCCATGTATGCTGATGAGTCCTATGTCTGTAGCGCAATATATCGATGTGAACCATGATAAGTTCGATTTGGTTGTATTTGATGAAGCTTCCCAAATGCCTACATGCGAAGCTGTTGGTGCCATTGCCCGTGGAAACCATGTGGTCGTTGTAGGTGACCCGAAGCAGATGCCGCCAACCAGTTTCTTCACCAGCAACTCTGTAGATGAAGAGCATATCGAGATGGAAGATCTGGAAAGTATCCTGGATGATTGTCTGGCTTTGTCTATGCCTTCCAAATATTTGTTATGGCATTATCGCAGTAAACATGAGAGCCTGATTGCTTTTAGTAATTCACAGTATTATGATAATAAATTGTTGACTTTTCCGTCTCCTGACGATCTGGCTGCAAAAGTTACGCTGGTATCTGTTGAGGGATATTATGATAAAGGAAAAAGCCGGCAGAATCAAGCTGAGGCACAGGCTGTAGTCGACGAGATTGTTCGTAGGCTTTCCGATCCGAAGCTGAGTCGTCAAAGTATTGGAGTGGTAACATTCAGTTCTGTACAGCAGACTCTGATTGAAGATATGTTGTCGGATGTTGTTATGCAAAATGCCGATTTGGAGAATCTTGCTTTTAACCGTGAAGAACCTGTTTTCATTAAGAATCTGGAGAATGTACAGGGAGATGAACGGGATGTCATTTTGTTTTCAGTAGGTTATGGTCCGGATATCAACGGACGGGTCAGCCTTAATTTTGGTCCGCTGAACCGTGATGGTGGTGAACGTCGTTTGAATGTAGCGGTATCTCGTGCCCGGTATGAGATGAAAGTCTTTTCTACATTAAAGGCTGATCAGATTGACCTGAAAAAAACATCTTCCGTAGGAGTGGCAGGTTTGAAATACTTCCTCGAATATGCCGGTAAAGGCACCGGTGTTTTGAATCACTCTAATGCAATGGCGTCCGAGAGTATTGATATCGGTACACTGGTGGCCTCAAAGCTTCGTGAGAGGGGGTATCAGGTAAAAACTAAAATCGGATGTTCCGGATTCCGGGTAGATGTAGGTGTTGTCGATCCGGATAATTCTTCCCGTTATTTGCTCGGAATTTTGTGTGACGGTGAAAATTATCGGGCTGCGAAAACTGCCCGGGATCGGGAAATTGTGCAAAGCAGTGTCTTGAAGATGCTGGGATGGAATATCTGTAAGGTATGGACAATGGACTGGTGGGAAAATTCTCAAAAAGTGATTGACCGTATAGAGGGAGAATTGGAGAAAGCACGTTGCAGTAAATCGGAGATTCCGGCATCGGTTTCTCTTCCTGTTCCTGTATTGAATCAAGGACAGAAAGCCGGATTGCTATGTAGTGCACAACCTTGTTTGGTAAACGTTCCGGAACAGGTGATTCGGGAGGGAGTAAAGTCTGTGGAATCGGAGATCTATGAAACAGCTTCTTTGGTTTCAGTGAATCTTTCTTCCTGGGACTTTATGATGCCTCGACGAGAACCCCGTATCAGAAAACAGTTGGATGAAATTATGCATACAGAAGCGCCTATCAGTCGTTCATTGTTGAGTAACAGAATTTTCAGTGCTTATGGAATTCTTCGTAAAACAGCCCGTTTGATTGCCTGGATGGATGATATATTGAGTAGAACCCCTTATTACAAGCAAGAAGTTGACGGACTGACTTTTTATTGGAATACGAAAGAGGAAGCAGAGGCATATACTAAATTTCGTATTGATTCCAAACGTGAGGTGGCAGATTTACCTCCACGTGAGGTGGCCAATGCAGCTCTGAGTATATTGGAACAACAAATAGCTTTACCTTTGACTGACTTAATGAAAATAACTGCCCAGTTATTAGGTTATGCTCGTTTCGGACTGAATGTGGAGACTGCTATGCGTAGGGGAGTCCAGATGTTGTTGGACAGGGAAGAGGCTAAAATTGAAGGTGACAAGATACTTATGAAGTAGTCCGGCGCGGTTCGTTAGTCTGGGATTCTTGTTGGGGTGTTTCTTCGTTTTTTAGTTTATGTCCGCAATATTTACAATATGTTGCATTCTCTTCATGCCCCGTTTTGTGACAGTTGGGACATTGCAAATCTTTAAGTTTTTTGTACTCTTTCATCATAGATACAGAGACGATACCTGTGGGTACGGCAATAATAGTGTAGCCGATCAGCATAACGCAGGCGGATAGGAATTTGCCGAGGGCGGTAGCGGGGGTAATGTCTCCATAACCGACGGTGGTCATGGTGACGATGGCCCAGTAAATACTGTTCGGGATATTATTGAATTGTGTATTGGGCTGAGTTCCCTCGATCATGTACATCAGCGTACCGATGGCGACGACGAGGATGACGACAAAGAGAAAAAAAACGGCTATCTTTTTACTACTTTCTTTGAGTGAGGTGAGCAATCGTTCGCCTTCAAGCCAGAAGTTAAAGAGCTTGAAGATACGGAATACCCGTATGATGCGGAAAGCACGGATGATAAGCAAGTAACGCGCACCGGGCAGAAAGAAGGCAAGATAGAGCGGTAACGTAGCGAGCAGGTCGATGATACCGAAAAAACTGAAGATGTATTTCTGTGGTTGAGGCGAACAGTAAATACGGGTGACGTATTCAAAAGTGAAGAAAGCCGTAAAAAGGTATTCGAGTACGATGAACGGAGTCGAAAGCCAGGAAGGAAGACCTTGCAGGCTTTCGATAATGGCGAGCAGAATACTCAATAGGATACATATGATAAGGGCTACATCGAATGCCTTCCCTGCGGGTGTGTCGGATTCGAAAATAATGACGTACAACTTACGCTTCAGAGCCTGGTTGTGCAGAAAACGATAGAGCCAAGAATCACTTTTCAATGTGTTAATATGTTAATGTAACTGCCAGAGTCAATTATTAATCAATTACCCATTTCCGTTCGTATGGAACGGTCTTTTTCGGGTCATAATTCATACCTTCTTGTGTGGGTATATGGATAACGTATTTCTTTCCGGTTTTGTTTTTCAGTGAAGAGCCGCGTAACCAGGGATTAGCGTCACGTAATTGGGCATAGGTGATGCCTTGTTTCTGTGCAAAGTCGCTCAGGTCACTGATTTCGGTATTTACCGTCACTTCTTTGTAAGGAATGACGGGATAGAGATGCTCCCGTTTCAACAAGAAGCCAAAGCGTTGCGGGTTGCCGAATACCTCTTTCACGGCCAGCAGGCGGAACATATAGCGGGAAGTCTCTTCTACCAGCCAGAGGTCCATGGCATGATCAGCCAGCTGCTTGTCCAGTTGCGAAGAAATGCGTCCCTGTCCGGCATTATAGGCAGCGGAAACGGCCATCCAGTCACCATATTTGGCATAAGCCTGCTTAAAATAGCGACAGGCGGCTGCAGTGGCTTTCTCGATGTGGTAGCGTTCGTCTACGTTATCGTTGACTTCGAGACCGAATTCGCGGGCGGTGGCGGGCATAAATTGCCACAGGCCGGCGGCACCTGCCGGGGAGCGTGCGATAGGGTTGAGACTGCTTTCTATCACCATCAGATATTTGAAGTCGTCGGGGATACCGTTGGCTTTCAATAGTGGTTCGATGATGGGGAAGTAGCGGTTGGCGCGTTTCAACATCAGCATGGTGGTGGAGTGCATATAAGTGAACGACATCATTTCACGGTCCATGCGTTCACGTCGGTCGTAACGACGGAGGTCGATGGTGTCGCCATCGAAGATTGCTTGTTCGGGGACGGTAGGCGGAGTGACACAGTATGGTACTTCCGATTGTACAGAATGTTGCTCGCTGAGGCAAGTGCTCCCCACGAGGACAGGAATACTGATACCGGCGCCCAAGGCGAGGGCAGTAGTGAAGATATAGTTGATAGATATATGTTTCATGACAGTTTTTTTATTAGTTGGTGGGGTAAAGATAACCAAAAGGATTAAACCAAAAAGGATATTCATACGTTAATTATATGTAACGGGGCTCGAAAGTGTCCATCCCGATACTTATTTTCGCAACCTCAAAAACGCGCATGAAGAAGTTCATATTAATCATCCTTACGTTATTATATGCTGTGGTGTCATCAGGCATTACAGTCAACGTTCATTACTGCATGGGCCGTATGGCAGATGTGGAATGGGGGAGTGCATCTGCTTGCACCATGTGTGGACAGAAGAAGACTTCGGATTGTTGTAAGGATGAGGCACATTACATCAAGCTGGCGGTAGATCAGGACGTGAACCATGTGGTGGTGACGAACCTGGTACCTGTGGTGACAGAACTGTTACCGGTGCTCTATGCAGGGTTTCTGTCGTTGGAGGTGGAAGATACCTGCCAGAGTTTTATTGCTTTTGATTCTCCACCCAAGCAAACGGGAGTTCCTCTGTTTGTTTATCATTGTACTTATTTGATTTAGTATTCACTTTACTTCCTTTCCGGAGAGAAGAAAAGAAGTTATTCCCCTCTGATTTTCAATGTGGGACAGGAATTGGTATACCCTTTTGATGCATTTCATTAGGGAATATCCTATTCTCTGGGACATTCTGTCAGGGATTCCCATATCCTTTTGGGCATTCCAAGTGTTTACTATTATACAATAAATATCTTTCTATATGATCAACAAAATAATCCGTTATTTCCTCGAAAACAGGGTAATAACCATGCTCCTGCTGGCGCTGGTCGTGGTCTGGGGAGTCTCTACCGCACCCTTCAACTGGCATGGGGGCATCGTGCCGAGAAACCCGATCCCGGTGGATGCCATCCCCGACATCGGTGATAACCAGCAGATTGTGGCCACGGAATGGATGGGACGTTCGCCCAAGGACATCCAAGACCAGATTACATACCCGCTTACCACCTCGCTGCTGGGCATACCGGGGGTGAAAACCATCCGTAGCTCGTCCATGTTCGGGATGTCGTTTATCTACATCATCTTTGAGGATGATATCGAGTTCTACTGGAGCCGTTCGCGCATCCTGGAGAAACTGAATTCGTTGCCGCCGGGCACGCTGCCCGAGGACGTGCAGCCTACGCTGGGCCCGGACGCTACGGCGCTGGGGCAAATCTACTGGTACACGCTGGAGGGGCGCGACCCGAAAACGGGACGACCCACCGGAGGCTGGAACGCCGAGGAACTGCGGACGATACAGGACTTTTATGTGAAGTACTCCCTGTCCGCCGCCGCGGGCGTGTCCGAAGTAGCATCCGCGGGCGGGTTTGTCAAGGAGTACCAGATAGAGCTGAACCCAGACGCGATGTACTCGTTCAACGTGTCGGTGATGGACGTGATGAACGCCGTGAAGAAGAGCAACCTCGACATCGGCGCCGAGACGATGGAGGTGAACAAGGTGGAATACCTGATCCGTGGGCTGGGTTACGTGAAGAATGTGGCGGACATCGAGAACACCGTCGTCACCGTCCGGGAGGGGGTGCCGGTGCGCATTTCCGATATCGCTTTCGTGAACATCGGGCCGGGCACGAGGCGCGGCGGACTGGACAAGGAAGGTGTGGAGGCCGTGGGCGGCGTGGTGATTGCCCGCTACGGGTCGAACCCACTGGAAGTGATCGACAACGTGAAGGAGAAGATTCGTGAGATGGATGCCGGTCTGCCGCAAAAGACGCTGGCGGACGGGACGGTATCGAAGGTGACCGTCGTCCCCTTCTACGACCGGACGGGACTGATCAAGGAGACGATCGGCACGCTGGAGTCGAGCCTTTCGCACGAGATACTGATCTGTATCATCGTGATTATCGTGCTGGTGCTCAACCTGCGGGCGTCGGTGGTGATTGCGAGCATGCTGCCCATCGCGGTGCTGGCTACATTTATATTGATGCGGTACACGGGGATTGAGGCGAACATCGTGGCTCTGTCCGGTATCGCCATCGCCATCGGGGTGATGGTGGACGTGGGGGTGGTGTTCGTCGAGAGCATCATCCGGTATATGGAGATGCCGGAGAACCGGGGGATTACGAAGGGGAAGGCGCTGGCTGGACTGATATACAAGGCGGTGAGCGAGGTGTCGGGGGCAATCGCTACGGCGATGATTACGACGATTGTCAGTTTCCTGCCCGTGTTTGCCATGCAGGCGCAGGAGGGGAAGATGTTTTCGCCGTTGGCTTACACCAAGACGTACGCGCTGGCTTCGGCTTTCGTGCTGGGGCTGATCCTGTTGCCGACACTGGCTTATTTCCTCTTCTCGGTGCGGATCGACTCGAAGATGATCCGGCGGGGGATGAATTACGTGCTGATCGGGATGGGCGTTGCGCTGTGCTCTATCTACGGCAGCATCCCCGCGCTGGGGCTGACGGCGGTAGGGGTGAACAATCTGCTGGCGGGGCGCTGGAAGAATCCGAAGATAGCCAACTACGTCAACATCGCCATCGCCCTGCTCGTGGCGCTCTTCTACCTCTCCGAAGAGTGGTTGCCTATGGGACCGGGGCGGGGGCTGACGGTGAACGTGCTCTTCGTGGCCGGTTGCGTGGCTATCATCCTGGCGATGCTCTGGGCGCTGGTCATCTTCTACGAACGCATCCTGCGCTGGTGCCTGGCCAACCGTTGGAAGTTTATGATGATCCCCGTGGCGACAGTTGTCTGCGGGTTCTTCATCTGGCGGGGCGTCGGGCAGGAGTTCATGCCGAGCCTGAACGAAGGCTCTTTCCTGCTGATGCCTACCAGCATGCCGCATGCGGGCATCGAGCAGAACCTGGACTATGTGGAGAAACTCGACAAGCGCCTGGCCGCCATCCCGGAGGTGGAGACGGCCATCGGCAAGTGGGGGCGGGTGAACTCCGCCCTCGACCCGGCGCCGGTGCAGATGTTCGAGAATACGATCAACTACCGTCCCGAATATATCCTCGACGAGGACGGGCGGCGGGCACGTTTCCGGGTGGACGGGGACGGGGCGTTCGTGTTGAAGGACGGGGGCACGTATAATCCTGCCGACGGTTTCCGCCTCTTGCCTGCCGACAGCCTGGTGGCCGACCCCCGGGGCGACTATTTCCGCCAGTGGCGGCCGGAGATCAAGAACGCCAACGACATCTGGCAACAGATTGTCAACGTCACCCACCTGCCGGGGCTGACTTCGGCGCCGAAGCTACAACCCATCGAGGCGCGGCTCGTGATGCTCTCCACAGGCATGCGGGCGCCGATGGGGGTGAAGGTGTATGGCCCCACGCTGGAGGACATCGAGCAGGGGGGTAAGCTGATCGAACAGGCATTGAAGTCGTCTCCGTCCGTCATCCCCTCGTCCGTGTTCTACGACCGGGCGGTGGGCGCTCCTTACCTCGAGATTAAGCTCAACCGGGAGTCAATGGCACGCTACGGTGTAGCGGTAGGTGACCTGCAAGAGGTGCTCGGAGCTGCCGTGGGAGGGATGGCGCTCACCCGCACGGTGGAAGGCCGCGAGCGTTTCCCCATCCGGCTGCGCTATGCCCGTGAGCTGCGCGACAGTCCGGAGGCGCTCTCGATGCTGCTCGTTCCCACCGCCACCGGGGCGCAAGTGCCGCTCAAGGAGTTGGCGGACATCGAATATTCGCGCGGCGCGCAGATGATCCAGAGCGAAAACACGTTCCTGGTGGGCTACGTCATCTTCGACAAGCTCTCCGGCCGTGCCGAGGTGGACGTGGTGCACGAGGCGGGGGCGATGCTCGACGCCAAGGTGAAGAGCGGCGAACTGGTGCTGCCCAAGGGCGTCTCGTATAAGTTTGCCGGGAACTACGAGCAGCAGCAGCGTGCTACGGACAGGCTGATGATTGTCGTCCCGCTGGCGCTGCTCATCGTGTTGCTGGTGCTCTACTTCCAGTTCCGCACGGTGACGGCTTCGCTGATCCATTTCTCCGGCGTGTTTGTCGCCTTCGCGGGCGGGTTCATCTTGCTGTGGCTCTACGGGCAACCGTGGTTCATGAATTTCAGCATCGCCGGTGAGAACATGCGGGATCTCTTCCAGATGCACCCCATCAACCTCAGCGTGGCGGTCTGGGTGGGCTTCATCGCCCTCTTCGGCGTGGCTACGGACGACGGGGTGCTGATGGGGACGTACATCCATCACGTCTTTCTGGAGCGTGACCCGAGGACCCGACACGATATCCGTGAGGCGGTGGTCGAGGCCGGATTGAAGCGTGTCCGCCCTGCGGCGATGACAACGGCGACGACGCTGATCGCGCTGCTTCCCGTGCTGACATCCACCGGAAAAGGGGCGGATATCATGGTTCCGATGGCTATCCCGACGTTTGGGGGGATGCTGATACAGTCGATGACGATGTTTGTGGTTCCGGTGCTGCAATGCTGGTGGCGTGAGGCGGTGGAGCGTAGACGGGAGAAGAAACGGAAAGGAGCATACGGTGAGTAGTATCCCCCCATAATATATAGGGGCTGAGTACCCCTCGCATATGGGGTCCGTATACTCCCCACATATGGGGGCTATATACCCCCCGGGTAAGTCTCACCTTTTTGCATAATAGTATTTCATAAGTAAACGATCATATAATAATGAACAGAAAATATAAATATCCATTGGTCATAGCAATTAATATTTTGCTTTGTCCCGCTGTTATTCCCGTTTCTGCGCGGCAATCCGCTTCACCTACCGAAGGACAGCAACCGGTCGACAGCTTGTCGGTTTATCTGGAACAGGCTGCCCGCAATAATCCGCAAGTAAATGCGGACTTCATGCTCTATAAAGCTTCATTGGAGAAGATTCCTCAGGCAGGTGCCTTTTCCGATCCCGAATTAGAGATCGGCCTTTTTATCAAACCCATGGAAACCTTGATGGGTAAACAGGTGGCCGACTTCACCTTGATGCAAATGTTCCCTTGGTTCGGTACCCGTAAAGCAGCCCGTGGTGAGGCTTCCGAGATGGCACGTATGGCCTATGAACAGTTTCGTGATACTCGCAACAACCTTTGGTATGAGGTCAAAGCCCAGTGGTATCAGCTCTGTAACCTCAATGAGCAATATCGCACGATGAAGACTAATATTCATCTTCTCTGTCAGCTTGAACAATTGGCGCTGAATCGTTTTTCTGCTTCGTCGGCACAGGCAACCTCTTTGTCTGTCTCATCTTCTTCTGCTTCTGCTGCTAAATCGATTTCCTCGATGCCACTTGCGTCAGCTTCCGGTAACGACATGGCCGGTATGGGAGGAATGGGAAATGCGGCGTCTGCCATCGCTTCTGGAACTTCAATCGGTACTTCTTCCGGTGGTATGTCTGGTATGGGTGGAGGATCGATGGGGAGTGCTGCTACCGGTAGCATGTCCGATGTTCTTCGTATCCAGATGGAACGTGCAGAACTGGAAGATAACCTTGCCACTCTTCAGTCCGCCCGTCTGACTGCTGAGGCTCGCTTTAATGCCCTGCTCAACCGGCCGTCTGATGTTCCTGTCCATGTACCTGACTCTTTGACACAGCGTTTCTACCGCATAGATGAGCATATTCTGATCGACAGCATTCTTACACATAATCCTATGATTACTATGCTTGAGGCAGAAGGTGAAGCTTTTCGTGCCAAAGCAAAAATGGAGCGTCGTATGAGTTATCCTATGATCGGTATCGGACTGCAATACTCTTTGGTCAACAAGGTGGCCGATCCCATGGGGATGCCCGACATGAATGGTAAGGATATGGTAATGCCGATGTTAAAAATCAGCCTTCCTTTGTTCCGACGTAAATACAATGCACAACAACGGGAGAGCCATAATTACCGCGTGGCAAGTGAATTGAAGCGTGACAATATACAAAACCAGTTGCAGGCCGAATATATAAATGTCCGTCAGCAACTTGATGATGCTGCCCGTAAAGTGTTGCTCTACGAACAGCAGTACTCTTTGTCACTTTCCACGTGGCAGCTGATGGTACGTGAATTTTCCGCCGGGCGTCAGTCGCTGACTGACGTCATCCAGGTGGAACGCCAGATGCTTGATTATAAACTGAAAAAAAGTGAAGCTATAGCGGCTTATAATACTATGGTAGCGGCTATGGAAAAGCTAATAGCCCGCTGATAATATAGATATAGAACCACTAAAAACGATAACCATATGAAAAAGATATCAGATATTCTTCGTAAAAAGCAAGTACTTTATCCATTGATAGCCTTTGCCGGCTTTATCTTGGGGTGGCTTTTGTTCAGTCCTTCCTCTTCATCGGGAACTACCGAAGGGATACTGTCTGAACCTCCTATTCACGACACTCACGGATCATCCCATGACCTTGTACAGGACGAATCCGCTGTCTGGACCTGTTCCATGCATCCTCAGATCCGTCAGGATAAACCGGGTAAATGTCCTATCTGCGGTATGGATCTGATCCCTCTCAAGAAGAATGTAGCCTCCGGAAGTGATGACGCTATCGATCCCAATGCCATTCGGATGTCCGAAGAAGCTATGGCACTTGCTGATGTCCAGACCACCCGTGTCAGCCGGAGTAATCCTGTGAAACAGGTTCGTTTGTACGGTAAGATTATTCCTGACGAACGTAGTCTTCAGTCACAGACTGCTTATGTTGGCGGGCGTATCGAGCGACTTAATATTGAGTTTACCGGTGAGACTGTACGTGCAGGACAAACCCTTGCAACTCTCTATTCGCCTGAGTTATTTACTGCCCAGCAGGAATTACTTGAGGCCATCCACATGCAGCAACCTGCCCTTGTGCAGGCTGCGCGTGAGAAACTTCGTCTTTGGAATCTGACAGATGCCCAGATCGATGCCATCCGCGATTCCGGTCAGGCATCTCCTATGGTAGAAATCAAATCTAATACGAGTGGTATCGTCATAGCCAAGCGTATCAATCAGGGGGACTATGTTTCACAAGGCAGTGTACTTTTTGACATAGCTAATCTCTCCCATGTATGGGCTGTTTTCGATGCTTTTGAGGCAGACCTTCCGTTCCTTACCAAGGGGGACCTCGTGGAATTCACTCTTTCTGCTTTTCCCGGTAAGAAGTTTTCCGGTCGCATCTCCTTCATAGATCCTATCATCAATGCTACCACCCGTACTGCCCGTGTTCGCGTGGATGTAGCTAATTCCGCTCAGGAGATGAAACCTGAAATGTATGCCACTGCCCGGGTTTCTGCCCCTTTGAAAGGTTATAAAGATCAGATTATTGTTCCCCAAACTGCCATTCTCTGGACTGGTAAGCGTGCTGTGGTCTATGTACGTCAGCCTGGTACGGATATTCCCACCTTCCTGATGCGTGAGATAACTCTTGGTCCTTCCCTTGGTGGAGCTTATGTGGTTCTCGATGGACTTTCTGATGGTGAAGAGATTGTTACTAACGGAGTTTTCTCTATTGATGCCAGTGCGCAGCTTGAGGGCAAACGCTCCATGATGAATGAGAACGGTTCGGGTACTGCTCCGATGGTCGGACATGGAGGACATAATATGTCTGGTACGCATGACAGTCATGCCGGCTCTCAGAACAATGAGCATACTATGTTCACTGTTCATGGTTCCTGCGGTATGTGCAAGGAGCGTATTGAAACAGCTGCTAAACGTGTTCCCGGTGTCCGGACCGCATACTGGAATCAGGAAAAACAAATGATTCACTTACAGTTTGATCCATCTAAAACCTCTGCAGATGCCGTAGCCAAAGCTATTGCTAAAGTTGGTCATGATACCGATAAATACAAAGCCGATAAGGCTGTTTATGATACCTTGCCCGGTTGCTGTAAATACCGGGATAAGTGATACTCTCTTAAAGTAAAGAACGGATGGGGCTGTGTCGAAAGTCTTTTCACCACAGATTGCACGGATTTTCACAGATTATCAATATGGATAATTAATGACTTGAAATTCACTCTGTGTCATTCTGTGGTGAGTTTCGACACACACCCATTCTTTTTATAGGATGCTTTTAACTTAATATATGCCGAACTTTTTCTTTTCCCAATTGTTGTAATCCAGCAAACATCTTCCAGATGTAGTACTATGCAATTGATCGGATAATAGACCTATATAATAGATTTAATTATAAAACAACTCAAAACCATCTTATTCATAATCATTACGGAATGACGAAAAAACATCGGAAAGAGAGCCTTGATGCCCTTTTTAGGGAGAAGGTATTACTGGAAATGCTGAAAGTGGCAGGGGTCGGTATGTGGACGTACAGTACCGAAACGGGGAAATTGCGTTACATTGGATTTGCCGATACGATACACCGGCACGACGAATTGCAGTATGTGGATCCATTGGATTATCTGAAACTGATGAATGGGGAAGATGCACAAATAGTCACTCAATTTATGGCTGCCCTCCATGCCGGACGTCCTCCTCAGGAGGGTATTCGCTATAAGGTGCATGGTAATGGAGAGGACTTCTATCTCGAAAATCATGTCGTGACCTGCCAACCGCTCGGCAACGGGTTTTATTACCTCAAAGGATATGTCAAGAATATTACCGCACAGGTGATGGAGATGAATCGACTGCATATCGGGAAAGAACGTACCGAACAGGCGGATCGGTTGCGTTCCGCTTTTTTTTCCCATGTCAGCCGGGAACTTCGGGGACCTCTTCAGGCGATGGAAGAGCTTGCGTCGCGGATGGTGAATGCCGGAAGCCGGGAAGAACGGGAAGAGTGCTTCCGACAGATACAGGAGAGTAAACGGGCGGCTATGAAGATGGCCGATGCGTTGCATACGGTATCACAACTTCCCGCCAGTACGTATGAACCTTATCATTCACCTATGCGGCTCTGCCTGATGTATCGCGACTTGCTGGCGGAAAACGGTTGTATCCACAACTCCGAAGACGGGGAGCAGGAGGCTAACTTTCTGTCGTTGCTCTTCTCGTAATGAAAAGGACACAAAAAGCTTTGGAGAATGAAGGACTGACTTCTTTTCAGGGTTGTTCTGAACTTTTTTTACCACAGAGTAACATAGAGTCTCACAAAGAAACTTTTCTTTCTTACATATCCGGATAAGTAGTAAATTAGAATTCTGTGCCTTCTGTTGTGAAATCGTATTGCTTGACTCCCCACAGGGTACATAGAGGCTTTCTTTCTCTTGCTTGACTATATTGGTTAAAACTCTGTGAGATTCCGTGTTACTCTATGGTGAATTGGATTCTAATCGTTGGGATATAAAAAGTCTTGGAGAATGAAACGCAAACTTCCTTTTAGGGTTGCTCTGCTTCTTACAGACTAATCGTATAAATCACTCCCGGCTGGAAAGTGCCGGAAGTGGGCTTCACCAGGTACGTCCGTTTTAGCAGCGAAAGCAATAGGACGACTTCCACCTTATAACTTGCCACGCCGGCAGGAACCATCACGGCATCGGTCACTGACCCCAATAGAGGAATAGTCAGTGCAATGTCTGTTACGGAGCTGTCATAAGTGACACCTCCGCTGCCGATGTTAAGCGTTCCTTTATTGGATACCCCTACCAGTTTGATGCTGGACAGCGAACCCAGAAGGGAAGTGTTCAGCCGGAGCTGGGTCAGCACATGGTTGAACGTGAGGCTGACGGGCGAAGTGCTGGTGCTTCCCGTGGGAGTGCTGACGGCATACATCACATCCTCCGCTCCTGTCAGTGTGAAATGGTAGGTGGGGGCGATGCCGTTGTCCGGTGCGATGATGTAATTGTTGCCGGTGGTTGCCGTTGTGCGGGGATAGTAACCGTAGAAGATGACCCGCTTTCCTCCCAACGGATAATAAAGCTTGGGATTGAAGGAGATCTGGTTGCCGCTGATGCCACTGGGTGTCAGGTTTAAGGCGAAAGGAGTGGGTGTCCAGGGATATTGCCCGGCAGTACTTCCTTCCCTGACTGCGTAAATGCCGACACTCGACAGGTTGGAAGCGTCTATCGTGGTGACAGGTGCCCGTGTGGGCAGTTTTTCTTCCGCGATTGCCATCCGTATGGGCACGGGTTCTTCAGGTGGCAGACAGTCGTCTGCTACTCCGTAGCTGCACCCTTGCGAGAGCAGCATCCAACCCATCAGAGTGAGGATAGCCCGTTTCATCGTCCTTTCTTTTTTGGCGTGGCACAGATTGCGCAGATAAGTAAACTTCACAGTCACTTGCGTAGATTCCTATATCCTGCAAGGCTTTGGCTGTACCGTTCAGGCATGTTCCACAGTCTCCTGCGTAAACCTTATACTGTGCAATCTGCGTATTATGAAAGTATATTACTGTAACGAGGATGATCCTTGTCCTCCTACCTGCCAGGCTGTTACGCTGATGGCGGCTGTGATTTCTTTAGGCGTGAAGGTCAGCGTAATCAGGTGCGACTTTCCGGCCTCGGTGGTTATGGAGATGGTAGTTTCGGGATAGGTCACTCCGTCGTTTGTGGTAACGACAACTGACAGGGCTTCACCGCTTTTCACCATCGGATAATTGCTTACCGTTGCCCCGGCCGTTGTGATGGGGAAGGTTCCCGAAAGCGTAAGATCTTTGGTGGTGTACGTCATGGCGGCCGTATTCAACGTGGCAGGTGCCTTCTGTTGTTTGATTACGAGGCTGGTCACGTTGACGCCCGATGCGGGATATCCCGTGCCGGATACGAACTTGAACTGCAATTGCGTCAGCAGGTGGTTGAAGATGAACGACAAGGGGGTGGCAGTCGCTTTTGTTCCGGAAGCCTGGGCGGTGATCATCACATCCTCTGTTCCGTCGGCTGCGAGTGTCACGCTCTTTCCTGCGAGTGTCCCTGCCGGATAGTAACCTTTGATATAGATGGTCGAACTATTCACCGGGTAATAACGTGCCGGACTGAAAGAGAGCGCAGACGTCGGTGTGGGGGAGGCTACGAATGTCACGGTAGAGTTCCATGCGTTCGTCGTATAGTCTCCATCGGTGGTGGATGCCACGAACGAGGCTGTAATGTTATCATTCGTCGACACCGGTGCACGGGTTGCCACGCCCAGGATGCCGGCATTTAATTTGATCTCCGTGGCATTTTCTTCAGGCTGGGGATTTACGGTGGTGCAGTCATCCTCCGAGGAGCAGCCCGACAGGGCCATCGCGCAAGCTATTACAGCAAACATTAACTTTTTCATACTTCTGTTGTTTTAGGTTATCACACATTAGAATTTACTATTTAGAAATTAAACATCTAAGATAATGCGGTAATAACAAAAGAGGTAGGGGTTGGTTCTCGAAATTGGCACAAGATAATTGAAGACAGGCCGGAAAGGTATATATCCGGTTCATCGCTCTTAGCGTCCGGAGCGATGCGGGTATGAATCCGATTGTTTATCGTTGGGTCAGATACACCGATCCATCCAGATTCTTGTACTTTGCGTCTTTGTAGATCTCTTCCAGCCATGCGGCATATTTTTGGATTACCGCATTCGATTCTTCAGACAGGTTCGCTCCTAAAACGCCGCTCCCCAATACGCCCGGGTTGCTCTCTGCGATGTCTTCCTTTATCATCTTCAGGGTCAGTTCTACTCCCGTCGCGTTTCTGATATTCGCTTCCGGTAAGCTTTGGGCGATTAATTCCTCCAGATGCCGTTTATCCTTCAACGTTATGTAGCCGTACCAAAGGAAACATCGCATCCCTGCCTTGGCTGCTTCTATGAACACATCCAGATAAGTACGGTCGTTTCTGCCGGGTTTGTCTATCTCGTAAGGATCGATGTGGAGGAACGATGATGCGGGGAGGGAAGAAAGCAGTTCAAGAGTCCCCTCGATGGAATCACGATTGAACAAGGTTATGCATTCTTTCAATCCTTTTGTGGCGGCATACTGGCTTACGTTCTCCAAGGGAGCCGATTCGATATCGAAGAAAATATAGCGTGCCGTATCTCCTAAGATATTCATTGCCAGTCCGGGTGAGCCGATGTAGCGGTTTGCCTGCATTGCTTCGCTCTCCTGCTGATAATAGGCCGATCGGCGGAGCGCCCCTTTGGGGTGATGGTATTCAGCACGCTCGGGCATACATTCTTTTTCTGCGGCTCCGGCTTTCTTCAGAAAGTGGTAGATGCCGTACTCCTGTTCGGGCGTTCTTTCCAAGGCGTATTGCGCGCAGGCAGCATTGGTTTCTACGTAGACCTGCGGCTTTTCGATGCGTAGCAGTTCACATAAAAGGAGATGTTTCAGCACATCCGCCTGCTTTCCGAAGTGTGTATAAGTCATGTCTTTCTCGTTAAGAGGTTATTCATAAGTTCGGTTGCAATATTCGTTAAATGTGGGGAGAAATGCAAGCCTTTGACCGTTTATTCGTTTTATAAGCGTATTTTTGCAGGGATTAAAAAAAAGAGAGACATGCAGGAGATAAAAGTGATCGCATTCGATGCGGACGATACGTTATGGGACAACCAGGTGTTTTACGACGAGGTGGAGAGTGAGTTCTGCCGGTTGCTGAGTGAATATGGAACGGCGGAAGAGGTCTCCTCCCGCCTGTTCGACATAGAGATGGAGAATATGGATATCTATAAATATGGCGCTAAGCCGTTTACCCTTTCGATGGTGGAGGCAGCCGTGACGATCAGCCGCAACCGGGTGCCGGCCGAAGTGATCGGACGCATTGTGGAGATGGGAAAAGAGCTGTTGGAGATGCCCATCCGTCTGCTCGGCGGGGTGACGGAAGCGCTCGAAACCTTGAAAGACGATTATAAACTGGTCGTGGCAACCAAAGGCGATCTGCTCGATCAGGAACGGAAACTACAGCGTTCGGGCATTGCCCATTACTTTGACCATACGGAGATTATGACCGACAAAGCACCGGAGGATTATCAGCGGTTGATCTCTTCACTGGACGTCGCTCCGCAATCCTTCCTGATGGTGGGCAATTCGTTGAAATCGGATGTGCTCCCGGTACTGTCATTGGGTGGGCAGGCCATCCACGTACCGGCTGAGGCGATGTGGAAACACGAGGAGATTCATCCGTCGGGGAAGGAGTATCTGATGATCCGTTCGCTGGCGGAATTGCCGGAGGTGCTGAGGGGATGAACTTCCCCCTCAATGCGAAACCATCTTCAGCCCGATTATTGAACTGATCAGCATCACTATAAAGAAGAGCCTCCAAAAACTGGCGGGTTCCCTGAACACAAGGATACCTACGAGCACCGTACCCACAGCGCCTATCCCTGTCCACACGGCATAAGCTGTGCCGATGGGCAGATTCTGGGTGGCTTTCACCAGTAGTAGCATACTTATAAAAGTTGCGATCAGGAATCCGGTGAACCACAGGTACATTTCCGTTCCGGTTGTTTCTTTCACTTTCCCCATGCAGAAAGTGAACAGCACCTCAAAGCATCCGGCAATCGTTAGGATAATCCAATTCATATCGTTTGTTTTTTGATGGCAAAGATCGCTAATAATCGGGAAGAAACGCTTAACAATTGATAAAAAAAGACTTAACCGTGCTACGCCGTAGATGAAACAAGGATCTGTTGTGTTGTTCAATTGATATTTTTATGTCTCGTTTGTGGCCGGCGTTACATTCTGTGGACGGGATAAAAGTTCTCGCCTCTTCGTTCATGGAATACCGGGTAGATGCCTACAATTCGGGCTATGGCTTTGAAGTGCTTTCTATATATTGGTTCACGATCTGCTTGGTATGCTCTATCAGTTCGGTTCCGCCATAGTCGCCATGTCCGGGCACGACGTAGCGGGCCGAGGGGAACTTGGCTTTTACCTTATCGAGAGTTTTCGGCCATGCCGTCACGTCCGCGTCCGAGATGTTGCCGATGCTTGTCGCCTGGTTGTCTTTAAGCATACATCCGCCAAAAAGGATATTCTCTGTCGGCAGCCAAACCACGATATTGTCGGTCGCATGTCCGCCTCCTAAATAATAACATTGGAGAGGCATGCCGTCCAAGCTGACGGTCAGTGAATCGGTGAATCCATGTTCCGGTACGGGCAACCCTTTTTCCTTGGCGAGGTCTATCGTCATCTGGTTTGCATATGATTGGACACCTTTCTTTTGCAGGTAACCCAGTCCGCCAATACAATCGCCGTGCCAGTGGTTCGGGATAAACGTGGTGACTTTGGCATGCAAAGAGTCCGCTACCCAGTTGACCAGCGTTTCCGTTTGTGCGTCATTGATCGGTGTGTCCAGCAACGCTGCCTGATGGTTGTTGATAACAATCATTCCGTTGGAAGGTACCATACCCCATCCTTCGATTTCGGCGAGGGATACATAAGTGTACACTTTGTCCGAGAGTTGGGTGATACTGATATCATCGGATATTTTTACGCTTTTCTGTGCCATAACTGCGACAGGGAAAAGCATGGAGATAAGGATAAATACTGTTTTCATTTTATTCTTTTATATGCTGTATTCAAACTAACATTTATATTTTATAGTTGTTTTTCCGATGTTGGGAAAGTTTAGTAATGATACTTCTTTTTATAACCCGTTGGCGGAATTAATTTAAGTTGATAAATATGAGTAAAAAGTTGTACAT